>Ga0209123_1000009_pt1 | contig 422425 bp, 385 predicted proteins | sample BarGraIncu00431A_FD_184500 | JGI IMG/M metagenome (GOLD analysis project Ga0209123, IMG submission 184500) | Arctic peat soil microbial communities from Barrow, Alaska, USA - Barrow Graham LP Incubations 004-31A (SPAdes) (version 2) | ecosystem: Environmental > Terrestrial > Soil > Wetlands >...
CATCACAATACTCTGCCATTGTTGAAGATGGTGTTATTGGGTAAATAGCTGCAACATCTGTGTATGCATAGGCAACGTGTGCAGCCGCTGTATTCCCGTCCATAGTTTTCATTTTTCTCATTTAATAAGCCTTCTTTCATCAAATTATTTAATATTTAAATGTTTAGGGTATGATGGTCTGACCACTTTATATACTAATAATAACATACTATTTGAAATATTCTACATAATTTTTCAAATTTATATAAAGTTTTTAAAACGTCTCTAATAAAGTGCTTCTAAAAACGGAAGAACATCACATATTATTAACCAATAAAAAAGCTTCACAGAATATCTGTGAAGCTCTTGATTTTGACGATCATAACTACTTAAAAATAAATAATAACTAACAGTCCATATTGCTTTTAGTTTACTTCGAGTTAAAACCTATAATCTGATTCCTACCCTTATTTTTTGCTTCATATAAAGCATCATCTGCCTGTCTTATAAAATCAATAATTGTAATGTCATTATCCGGTATAGTAGATGCAACACCTAATGTTACAGTTACAATATCCTTTACCTTAGAAAATTTATGAATTAAAGATAATTTTTCCACATTAGACCTGAGATTTTCACCATAACTTTTTGCATTCTCTAAATTTGTATCAGGAAGTACTACAACAAATTCATCTCCACCATACCGTGCGGCAAAATAGTCTTTCACTAATGATTTACAAAGTTCCTTACTGATACTTATCAAACAACTATCCCCTACTGTATGACCATAGTTATCATTATATTGTTTAAAACTATCAATATCAAAAATTATGATTGATATAACACTTTTTTTCTTTTTAGCTTTGTTCCATTCCTTTTCGATAATAAAATCAAATTTTCTTCTGTTTGGTATATCAGTAAGTCCATCATTTTCAGATAAATGAATTAGTTTATTGTTGATATTCTCCAATTGTATTTGAGTTCTTTTTCTTTGTTCCATCTCAACAAGAAGATTCATTGATTTTGTTGCATTATTTATTGCTATAGCCGCATATGAAGAAAGTGCTTTTATCATTTCTATTGTAAGCATTGTAAAGGAATTTTTTTCATATGCTTGCACTGTTATCACACCAATTAACTTATTATCTATACTAAGCGGACAATATATTGCAGAATTCAGTTCATGATTATCTTTACCATTGCTAGTATTATTTATAGAGTCAACATAATTTGAATGTTCATTCTTCATATCATTAATTACTATAAGCTTATTCTCTTTTAAGCATTTTACAGCCATACTTGCTTCGTTATCAATATTAATATCCAACTTAATCCTAACATTATTTTCAATAAGATATTGGTATTCAAGTAATCTCTTTTCATCTTTATAAATCGCAACTCCAAAGGCATTAGCTACCATAAAACTTTGTATTGAATTATATAACATTTCATAAATTAGGTTTAAGTCTAAAGTCGTGGTCAGTTTTTCTCCTAGCTCGCTTATAATTGATATGTTTTTTATAGTTTTCATAAGGTCCTCTGCTTCTTTTCTATAGGCCTCGCTTTTTTCTAATATGTTCTTACTTTCCTCTTCTAGACTATCAAGCTTAACCTTTGTTTTTAAATGTATAGCTCTATTTGTAATTTCTATATTTTCTAATTTTTTTGCATTTTCAAAATATATTTTACAGTATTTATTTACATTGTTCATATCATTTGCATGTTCATACAAATTGATAGTTCTTTTACAAATTTCCATAGTTTTTGCATACAAACTGTTATCTATAGAAATATTGTACACCTCTTCTAGTTTATCAATTGCTTCCTTTCTTTTCCCTATATTTTCAAGAAATTTGCTATAGTCAATCAGAAGATCAATTCTTCCATAATCATAGGCTATTTCAGAAGAAATAATGATGGCTTTAGTGAAATATTTTTCACATTCCTCATAATTCTCTTTTTTTTCATGTATCAAAGCAAATATCCCATAGGCTTCCACTATACCACCTTTATAATCATTCTTTACTAAATATAGAATTGCTTCATTTAAATATTTTAAGGCCTTGTCATAGTTTCCCAGATGATATTCAACATACCCTAGGTTGGAAAGTGCAACGCCAAAAGTAGCTTTATAGTTAAGCTTTCTATCAAGACTATCGGATAAATTATAATATATAATAGCATCCTCATAACATTTAAGAACTCTATATATTTCCCCAATATTATTATATATTTTTGCAGCATAAAATTCAGCTCCAAGACTTTTGTAATAATTTTTACTTGTATTAATTATTTTTGTAAGCTTTTCAGCAGAATTATAGTATTCTAAGCTTTTTCCATATTCTCCAATATGGAAATAAATATTACCTATATTTTTATATGCAAGTAATTGTAAATCACATAAACTTTGTCTTTCAGATATATTTATGGAATCAAATAAATATGCCATGGCTTTCTCATATTTACTCATATCGCAATATGCTTCTCCTATAAATAGTAAAGCAAAAGCCATCCCGATTTCATAAAACGCAACACTGCATTGTGAATATACATCCAGGCCATATTCAATAGCCTTCTCTAAGTTTACAAATTTATTATTTTCAAGCTTGTCTAACATTTCATTAATAGTACAGTTAATATCTTTACTCATAAAATTCCTCCACGTATCAATTTGTTCAGTAATCTATTCATTTCATAATATAACAGATTAATGCAATTTTCAATAGGAATATAATTCATTTTCATTTATTTTAACTATCTACAAACTATCTAAGACTAACAATAAAAGTTGCTAAGCCCTATATATCATGGTATAATTTTAATTAAGGTAAAAGTTAAAAAATATGTTCTATTTTAGGAGATGAAAAAAGTATATGTGGTCAGATATTATAGTCGGTGTTATAGGCATTGTATTAATAACAATGGGAATAATGGGATTTATAAAAGAAATGACATTACTTAAGATTGAATGTGAAAGCACCAAAATAGAAAACAAAAAAATTAACACATTCAATTGGCCAAAAATATTATCTCTATAATATTTCCAAATAAAAAGCTTAGCAAATTTGCTAAACTTTTTTTATTTTGATAATAATTTAGGAAAGGTATTGACTTGGAGTGCACTTCAAGTGATAGAATTTATATAAAACAAAGAAATACAAGTTATTAAAGTTTAAGAGGGAAGAAACTACATTCACAAAATTCATTCGGTAAAGGGGGTACTTTTCTATGAGGATTGCAGAAGCGAGTCAAAAATATGATATAACAGCAGATACGCTGCGGTATTATGAGCGAATTAGGTTGAGTTTATAAAATGTATGCGTGGTGCAGGACTTTCCATTGAAATATTAATAGAGTACGTAACTATGTTCCAGCAAGGAAATCCTACAATTAAAGCTAGAAAAAAACTTTTGATAGAACAACGTAGTCATCTTGCTAAAAAAATTGAAGAAATGAAGCAAACAATAGAACGTCTAGATGAAAAAATTGATGGATATGAAGAAAGAGTATTAGTAAAAGAAGAACAATTGAAATGAATGGCTATTAATGATTTATTAGCACATTTGAATCGAGGTGAAACGGTTGAGGGCGGTTCTGAATTACACCGGATAATGATAGACGTCTCTCAGGAAGCATTAAAGTTGACTGCCGAGCTGAACGGTCAGTATCATACTCCACAAGAGGTACGAAAACTGTTTTCTTTGTTGATTGGCAAACCGGTGGATGCAACATTTGCCATGTTTCCTCCTTTTTATTCGGATTGTGGGAAAAACATCTGTATAGGCATGAATGTCTTTATCAATACAGGCTGTCGTTTTCAGGATCAGGGTGGCATTGCAATTGGCGATGGTGTTCTTATTGGGCACAATGTCATGTTGGCTACACTCAATCATGACATTGATCCAAGAAAACGCAGCACTATGTATCCCGCGCCCATTGTGATTGGTAAAAATGTCTGGATTGGAGCAAATGCCACTGTCGTTCCCGGCGTGACCATAGGTGATGGTGCTGTCATTGCCGCCGGTGCAGTTGTGACCAAGGATGTACCTGCAAATGTTATTGTAGGTGGTATTCCTGCAAAAATTATCAAGAAAATCGAAACTAGTTAGGAGTGCTTATATGTCAAACATTTTAACCCCCTTTGAAGTAAAAAATATATCCTTTAGTAACAGTAAAAACATGTAAAAATTCCTGTTATCTGCGTTAATAACATTAGAACACTGGGTAGAGGCAATGTGCTGATTGAAAGCAACTACTGCGATTTCGTAGCATATGGGCAGCCGTTTTTAGCTGATTCCAGCTTTGTCGATAGGTCATTAAAGGACAGCGATTACAAGCCCTGCTTTGAATGCCGTAACTGTCAATGGTTTATAAATGGGGAGAAATGTCCGGCACAATTGAAAATGAAGGTTAAAGGTAGCAGCGTTATTTAATAATTCTTGCTTTCTTTGCCATAGTATTTAACATATTATATTTAATGAATTTTTTAAGAAAGCAATTAGGCTAATGAATATATTATATCCTTATAGAAAAAATCAGCTTATACCATTAATCAAATGATATAAGCTGATTTTTTAAATTATATATATCTCACTTGTTTAAACTCGCCCCATTTGTAGCTATTATTTCTTTATACCAATCAAAGCTCTTTTTCTTATATCTTTCTAAAGACCCACTTCCATCATCATTTCTATCTACATATATGAAACCATATCTCTTTTTAAGTTCAGCAGTTGTTGCACTTACTAAATCTATACATCCCCATGTAGTGTATCCCATGAGCTCAACGCCATCTTCAATAGCTTCTGATACTTGAATTAAATGGTCGTTTAAGTATTGAATTCTATAGTCATCATTTACCGTCTTATTGCCATTTTTATCAATTATTAATTTATCAACAGCACCTAATCCATTTTCAACAATAAATAATGGTTTTTGGTATCTATCATATAATAAATTTAATATATATCTTATCCCTTCTGGATCTATTTGCCATCCCCATTCTGAAGCTTTTAAGTATGGGTTTGGTACTCCTGCAATTATATTTCCTTCGCCTGCTTTATTCTTTTCTGGATCTGCAGTTGCACAAGAACTCATATAATAGCTAAAGGAAATAAAGTCTACAGTATTTTTTAGTATTTCTTTATCTCCAGTTTCCATTTTAATGTCTATATTATTTTCCTTGAAGAATCTATTCATATATCTTGGATATTCTCCTCTTGCATGAATATCAGCAAAGAAAAGATTTTGTCTATCTTGCTGCATTGTCTTAATAATATCCCTTGGCATTGGAGTCAATGGATAGTTTGGTACTCCAAGAATCATACATCCAATTTTAAATTCTGGGTTTATTTCATGACCAATTTTAACAGCGAGTGCACTTGCAATTAATTCATGATGCATAGCTTGATATAAATCTTGTTTACTTAATTGTTCTTTTGGGGTCCATACCCCTGCACTCATATAAGGAGAATGTAATGCTGAATTTATTTCATTAAACGTAATCCAATACTTTACCTTGCCTTTATATCTTGTAAATATTGTTCTCACATAATTTTCAAAAAAAACTACAAGTTTTCTATTAACCCACCCATCGTAATTCTTAGCAAGGGCAAGTGGTGTTTCATAATGTGAGATTGTAACTAAAGGCTCAATACCATATTTAGCTAATTCATCGAATACATTATCATAAAACTGCAAACCTTTTTCATTTGGTTCTTTATCATCACCATTTGGAAATATTCTTGACCATGCAATCGATAATCTAAAAGTCTTAAAGCCCATTTCAGCAAACAGTTTTATATCCTCTTTATATCTGTGATAAAAATCAATTCCTATAAGCTTCATATTATCTTCTGTTGGTTTATCAGTTATAGGTCCTTTTAACCCTTTTGGAAATATATCTTGAATTGATAAACCTTTTCCATCTTCATTATATGCACCTTCAAATTGATTAGCAGCAGTAGCTCCTCCCCATAAAAATCCTTTTGGAAACTTAATTGACATAATTATTCCTCCTTAGTAAATTCTATAAGTATTAATTTAATTACCTAAATTTAATTTTTAATTTTGAAAAATAAGTTTCCCTGTTTTCGTATTTCTTCTATATTTCTCAAAGAAATTCCATATATATTGAGCTTCTGGCTTGTAATTCCAATGAGCTTGATCCTTAATTGCTGCAAGTTCCATAACTACTCCATTTTTATTTGATAATGTTCCTGTACACATATCCTTATCGCCTAGTTTAGTCCAGCCTTGATTATCTAGAGCAATACCATAATATTCATTAGCTTTCATATTCATTTCACTTACTGCTAATCCATTTACTTTTTCATAGGCTTGTAATGAACTAAAGATATGTGTATTTTTATCTTCATCCCAAATTTGCATACCATATAATAATTGTGTTCCATATTTACTGCTTCCATCTACCGGAATCATTTGAAAGAAATCATGATCTCCACATAAATATAATAATGGAATTTCTCCTTTAGAATAATTATTAGCTATTTCTGTAACTTGATCTGCAAATACATTAACCCCAGAAGTAATACCTACACCTGCAAATATTTCGCTATGCTGTAACCCTAGTAAGAAGGATTCCGCACCACCAATTGAAAGTCCATTTACATAAATTCTAGATGGGTCAATTTGAGGATATTTAACTTGTAGATCTTTAATTAAATTTATAACTCCATCGTCGCCTAGACCATCAACCTTGAAGAAATTAACATCTTTTGGCTGCCATTCAGGGGCTACCGCAATAAAGTTTTCTTTTGCAGCTAATTCAGGCCAGCCTGTTGTATCTCCTTGTATTCTTGGATCATTTTGGTTTCCATGTAAAGTTATTACTAAAGGTACACTTTTAGCTTTGCTAGATGCAACAGTTTTAGGTACATACTCAAACCAAGTATATTTCCCACCCATACCTGTTACACTTTGGTCAATCTCTTGGTTATAAGTTATTCCTAAATCTTTAAAAATAGGAACTTGAATCAATTCATAATCTTTTGTAGTGCTTCTAGCATTAACATTATAGAACTCTGCAATATTATTATGTTGGCGGTAATTTTTTGATAAAACACTTTCCCAAGCATTATCAAATGCGTCTGCTAATTGCTCTTTCTTCTTTGAAGCAACTGCAACTGCTTGCAGTGTTTTATTCTCATTTGTATATAATACATAACCATCTTTCTTATTCTTATTTGTAGCATCATTTGCCCTTTTGTAATAATCTACAACTTTATCACTTGTTTTACTTAAATATACAGGTACCACATCGCTTGTTTTTAATCCTTTATTCATCTCTCCACCATAAATCATCATACCTGCAATAAAATAGCATGATTGTGAAATATAATTATTAACAAATGTTGCACCATCATCAATTCCAATTACTTTTACATTATTAATTGCTCCGTTAGCTAAGTCGATAAATGCTTCTTTGTCAGCATTGCCGTATGTTTTTCCATCAAGTGGATTAATAACATAAACTTGCCCAGCCCACTCCTCCACATTGTCTAACATTTCAAGTTTTGCAATTAAATCATTAGCTGCATCCTCAGTTTTATTGCCAGCAAAAATATAATATTTAGGTGTTAAAACATCACTTCTTATTGATTTATATCCATCTTTAGTAGCATCATAAAAATAATAATTATAATTTTCTACTGTTTCACTTTTTACTAAGCTTAATTTCTTTACAACAACTGGAGAATTACTTTTTTTACTTTGCCCAAATGCTACAAATGAACCCGTTATCATAACCGCTACTATTAAAAATGTAAATGTTTTTTTAACTTTTTTCATTGTTAACCTCTTTTTCATAACTTTCACCTCGTCTATTTATTTAGTTTAATTTCACCATTGAAAGATGATATGTCAATATAAACAAAACTTTCATCTACTTTTTCAATTTTAAATTCTTTCACAAAGTTCTTATATTTTTTATCTAAAATTAATAAACACGATCTCAAATTGTTAGGTATTTCAATATGCAATAAAATATTTTCTTTATTTTTTCTCCAATTACTTACTATATCACCTTTTATGGACTTATATTTACATTGAACAAAATCAATGTCCTGTTCAAAATATGGTTTGATGACTACGTCGCTTGCCCCATATGAATTTTTTGAAATGTTTATTCCAGCTAGTCCTTCATAAAACCACTGTATATATGAACTATACATTGCATGGTTATCTGATCCTGGCTCTCCATAAATAAAATACTCACTTAAATTACTTTGGCCTCTCTCTAACATACTATAAAAAGTATTTTCTCCTCTATTGTTAATCCATTTATAAATAACATCTTGGTAATTATATTTATTTAGAACTTCATATGTCATAAACATTCCAAAAATTCCGCAAGTCATATAATAGTTGTTATCTTTTATTTTATCCGCAAATTCTTTTGCAAGGTTTTGAGGTTCATCATCTAAATTAAAAAATAAAGCAAATGCATAACTTGTTTGACTTTTATCGGCATAAGTACCATCTTGATTCTTATATATACTAATAATGGTATTTTTAACATCTTCTGCTTTATCCCTATATTTGATGTGATCTTCTTCGTTCTTAATTATTTGAGCAAATTCAGATAGCAAATGTATATGATAATAATAAAAACAACTTGATGTAAACTCAAGTGCTGGAGATACTTTTCTATGATCGATTTCAACAGCATCAACACTGCCCCAGTCACCTAAACAGCATTTTGATAAATACTCATGGCCAAGACTAATTAAATAATCCACTTGATTTTTTACAAACTTATATTCACTTTCTACAATTCTTGCATTACCATGATATTCATATAATTTCTTAATTATATAGGAATATACCAATTGCCATCCGAGTGGTCCTGCTCCCTCTCCTGTTCCATTACTTTTTATCCCCATATATGGTGCTGTTTCTGTAATTCCACCATTTTCTCTTATGTCGTACCTAAAATCCTTTATTACTTTTTCATATAATTTTTCTGTATCAAACATAAACATTTGAGAAGATGCAAGGCACACTACATCTCCACCATATCCAAATCTCTCTCTTGCACAATCTTCAAAAAGTGAATGTAAATTATTTAATTTTGTATTCCTAGCTACCTCATACAATTTATTAAATAATTCATTTGAACATTTGAACGAACCGACCTCTTCTAGTTTTGTATTAACATATATAGCTTTAATATCATTAATATTTCCCTTTTCTATTCCCTTAACTTCCACATATCTAAAGGAATGGTAGGTAAATTTATTTACGTAATGCGTTTTACCATCACTTAAAATACATATATCTCTTTGATCTGCAATTTTAGGAGCCCCTGCCCCACCTGGAACTTGAAATTCCTCAAAAAATCTTCCAACAAATCCTGCTAATGTAGAAATTACATTTACTGTTCCATCTGAATTTATATTTTCTCCATATATTAATTCTACTTCTTGTCCAGATTTTCCAATAAAGTTTAAATCAATAAATCCTTCTATTGTTTCTCCAAAATCAATTAATACATTTTGTTTTGCATTTATACTTATACTTTTTACCATAACGCTTTTAGTTTTTTCAATCTTTTCAATAAAGCTGGCATTTAATTTTCCACCTGGTGATGTGGTTAATATAGCTTTTTCCCATGTAATATCTATAGAATTAAGACTGTTCCAAGTTTCATTAACTAATCTAGAGTCAAATTTTTCACCTAAATATATATTATTAAAAAGATAAGGTCCCTTAGCTACTTCCCACGATTCATCTGTTGATATAATTACCTTTTCATCAGAATTTGTATTTATTTTTAAATCTGCAATTAATTTAGGTTCTCCTATATCTAATACATCTCTAAGATTATATTTTCCAAACAATTTTAATGGTGCTGGATTATACCACCCATTTCCTAATTCAACTGAAATTACATTATCACCTTTACTTAAGTATTTGCTAACTTCATACACATCATAGTAAATACTTTTAGAATATTTTGTCCAATCAGTATTCAATTCAGCTTTTCCAATTTTTGTTCCATTTATATACACATTATAATATCCTAATCCAACAATATATAGGAATGCATCATTTATTTCATTAATGATATTAAATTTCTTTCTTATTAAGCAATTTCTGTTATCATTATAATAGTCTATTTCATTTTCTAACTTTTCTCCATTTGATATCCATTTACCAATAAAATCACCAAAAATTGTTGTTCTAAATTTTGTACTTTTAATACAGTTATCAAATTCACCCCATAATCTTATTAGCACTGTATATTGTGTTTCCGGTTCCAAATCTAAATCTTTTATATAAATTATGTTATCAGCTGAGTTTACTTTTTTGCCTTCGTAAATATTAATATCTTCTTTCCCTATTATAATTTCATAATCTGTTTGTTTTGTATCTGCGACCCAGCTTATTATTAATGAATTAGAATCTACATTCATACATAAATCCTGATTATTAATTCTAATATTATTTATATACATAGTTCATAAACTCCTCCCATCTAGTTCCTAAATGCTGAGCACCTTTTTTAACCAGTTATGAGCTAGTTCAGGCCATACTGCAATTCCTTTATCAGGTTGTCTCTGCCTCTGTGATAGTAATTTCTTTTTCCCTTCTTTGACTATCTCTCTAGCACATACTCCTTTAGGAATCTCTCCCATCATATTAAATGGTGCTGGAAGTCCCATATTATTGTCTATCATAAATTGTATGTTTTCATAGTATTGCTGCATAGTATAATCTCCACCAAAATTTCCATCAGCCCAATCCTCGTTAGCTAACGACATTCCATGTCCTCCATTCCCAAACACATGATGTTCAAATGTTACTCCATGTTTCTTACAAGCCTGGGCATACAAATAACTGTTTTCCACCGGTACAACGTCATCTGTTGCTGTCTGCCATATAAATGTTGGAGGTGTATCCTTATTTACTTGCTTTTCTAATGACATATATTCTAATTCCTTCAAACTTGCATTGTCACCTAAAAGTGCTCTAAAGGAACCCTTATGAGCATATTCTCCTGAAGTAATAACTGGATATGATAAGATTACTGCATCTGGCCTACTGCTCACCCCTTCATATTCCGAATGAAGAGCTAATTCTATTGCATCGAAATGAACTGCCAAGCTTCCAGTAATATGTCCACCTGCTGAAAAGCCACATATAATCACCTTATTAGGGTCAATGAAAAATTGTTCTGCTTTTTTTCTCACAAGCATAACTGCCTTGGATAAATCCTTCAAAGGCTGCAATTTTAATGGTATTGTCATCAATAGATTTGTTGTATATGTAACCACAAATGCATTGTAGCCTTTGTTATAGAATTCCTTCGCTACAAGTTCAGCTTCTGTGTCAGATACTACACAATAACCACCACCTGGAACTACTATCATGGCTGGTCTTAATTCATTATTTTTTTCATGAATATAAGTAACAATATTAGGTATAAATTTCCCTTTAACGGGGTAACTATACTCTTCTTTTTCCCATAAGAAATAAGTATCATTAATCACTTCAATGTCCTCCAATTATTTAATTTCTATAATTTCCATCTTAATTGTAAATTCCTCTATTCTTAATATAACTTCACTATATTTCTATAAAAAAAGTTCTTATCTTATCGAATCAAAGTACCTATAAGATAAGAACTTATTTATTTATAGATTTACATTTTCTACTTTCGAATTTTCTTCTTCTTCACCTACAGCTATTTTATCAGCAAGCTTAAAGAAGAAATACCATGCTACAAATCTAATTACTAATGCTACAGCTTGGAAAAGAGCGATTTTCCAGCTCCCTTGTATAAATCCTGAAAGAATTACTGGTGTACCTGCTGGTGTATACACACCACCTACTGGCGGAAGAATTCCAATAACAGTTAAAAAATAAGCTAATCCTAATATAATACCATCCATTAATATATAAGGTATTGCAAATACAAAATTCATTACTAAAGGAGCACCATAAGCTAACGGTTCCCCAATTGTGAATATTGCTGGAACAATAGCAACTTTACCTAAGGTTTTATATCTTGCACTTTTAGCCATAAATGCAAACATAAATGCTAATGGTAGTAAGTTTCCTGCTATATAGGTCCAAAAGAAAGCAAACCCTGTAATATTAGGTAATGGTTGCCCTGATGAAAATGCAGCAAGTTGTTGAACATCCATTGCAGACCATATTGGTGCTACTACTCCTAGAACAATAGCATGACCATGAAGTCCAAGGAACCATAATAATGAACCTATTGTAGCAACTATAATAACAGATCCAATTCCTGAACCTAATGAAGTTAAAGGAGTTTGTAAGAATTGATAAATCAACGCATGTATACTTCCATAACTAGTAGTGCTAAATAATGCTGATATAACTGAAAAGAATGTAAGTATTATAATACCTGGAATTAAACTTGAAAATGATTTAGCAATAAATTCTGGAACACTGTCAGGTACTTTTATAACAATTCCTTTTTTGATAATAGCTACAAATAACCTAGTACTTATAAATGCAACAATCATTCCAGTAAATATACCTTGAGCGCCTAACCATTGATTAGAAATACTATATGCTTGCCCAAGTGGACCCATTTCTCCAAGAGTATAAGGTGTAATAATAAAGAATGCTACCATAGATATTAATCCAGCTGGGAATGGATCAATCTCAAAACTTGTAGCTAATGCATAAGCTACTGCAAATGAAATAAGCACGGCCAAAAAGTTATTTGTGAAATTTATTGGCACATCGAAATATTTTGCTAATCCATTACTTGTAATAAAATTTTGATATGCTGGTATTGGAAATATCTTAAGCAGAGTAGCAAAAGAACTCATTATTGTAGCTGGTAATACTAACATCATCCCCTTCATTATTGCTTGTAAATATTTGTTTTGACCAAGTAATGATGTTAAAGGTTGTAGTTTTTCTTGAACTTTGTCTAAATTAATTGACATATAATTTCCCCCTTATTAATATAATTAATTTTATACGAATATATATACTACGTCATATATTATTGGCTTTGCTACTCGCGGTATCGGAAAACCTTTTCATCAGTCTTAAATTTTCACATTCCTTATGTGAGAAAATCAATTTATCTCTTAAATTAGCTTTTATTTAGTGTGTATATTTTTATAAACTTCAATAAACTCTTCTGCAATAAATTTAAATCCATCTGTACTCATCAATTGATCTTCAGCATGCATTAGTAGCAATGTGGGTACAACTGCATTTCCACTTGCTTCTTGCTGAATCAATTCAGCATGTGCATGGTGACCCTCTATAAAAACCTTCGAGCCTTCTTTTATAAGTTCATCTGCTCTTTCAAAATTACCTTTTTTTGCTTCTCGAATTGCTTCAATATAACTACTTTTTGCTTCTCCTACTGCTGAAATTATTCTAAAACTTATTAATTCTATTCCTTCCATATTATACATCTCCCAATACTTGTTTTACTCTACTTAGGACCTTTTCGCCATCCATCATCCCATATACCCTCATATCTATAACTTCTACAGGGATTGGCTTTATCTTTTCTTTAACTTCACTCAATAAATATTTAACTTGTGGTCCTAAAAGTACAATATCTGCACCTTTTGTTACACTCGTTGCCTCAGCCGCTGCATATGCATTTATTTCACATTCATAATTTATTTTTTCTGCTACTTTCCTCATTTTAGTTACTAATGCACTTGTAGACATTCCTGCATTACATAATAATACTATTTTTCTCATTACAACTACCTCCTTATTGTTTATGTTGCTTTATGTTTTTATTATAAGATACCTAAAATCATATGTTAACTGAATAAAATGCCACATAACTGTGGCATTTTATTAAAACGTAATCATTTACATCCCCAAGGAGATAGTTATCTTCTTACTGTCACTAAAAATCATACTCGTCTTTTATATTTTTCAAAACATTTGTTACATTCATAATTCCATAATCCTTATCATTAATTAAAACTATAGGAATATTATAACCCTTACTCATTTCTGATATGTCCTTAAAAGCATACTTAACTTGAGGCGCAAGCAGCACAAAATCAGCTTTTCCTATGTATTTTGATAATTCATATATCCCTATAGAAGCTACAGTGTGATCTAAATTTCGTTCTTTTATCTCTTTTCGTAGTGCTCTAACAAATATACTTGACGACATTCCTAGAGAGCAGCAAAGTATTATTCTCATTTAAATTCTCCTTTTTATTTACAAGTATAATCCTTACTCTTCTTACTTAAATAAATTATCAATTGTATTATCTTTTTCCTGCATCGCCATTTCTTTTATAATATCTTTTAATGTAATTAAAGTTGGTTCTTTTTCCAATTTAAGCATAGCTTTTTTATTGAAAACTAAAGCAGTTATACTTTCATTGAATAAACTTAACGATTCTGTACTATCTCTTTTGGTACTAATTAAAAATACAAATTTAACTTGTAACTTATCCCATTTCATTGGTTTCTTCAACATTCCTATTGCTACAAAGGTTGAATTTGTTATAGGTTTAATTGGATGCGGCAATGCAATATTATTTCCAAACTCAGTAGTTGCCATCTCTTCTCTTTGTATAACTAATTGATAGAAATCTTGTGGAATCTCCATTACCTTGTGAACTGCATCACATATATTTCTAAGTACTTCTTCTTTTGTACTCCCTGTTAAATCTTTGAAGAATAATTCTTCTTTAAAATATTTATTTATAAAAGAATAATCATTTTCTGTTTCTGTAAATATATTTCTCACTAACCCAACATCCTCTTCTGTTAAAAAATCTTGCACATTTATAATAGGAATGTTGATTTTAAAATTAATTGGAACAGTAGATATTATATAATCATATTTATTTTGATCTATATCTAATAATTCATATAACTTTGCTACCTTTATCTCATTAATATAATTTTTGAATTTTTGTTTTAATTTATACAATAAAATTTGTGAGCTTCCAGCTCCACTTGCACATACAACAATTACATTTTTGCTTTTTCGTTTTTCATGGACTCTTTCTAATGCTAATGCAAAATGTAATGCAATATATCCAACTTCATTAACACTCACATCATATTTTTTTATTTCCTTAATTATACTTCCAGCATAAAGCGCTATTTCAAAGGCCAAATGATTTTCATTTTTTATTTTATCAATTAAAGGATTTTCAATATAAAGTCCATATTTCAAACGATTCATCATTGGTTGAAAATGTGATGATAAAAATCTAAACAACTCGAAATCCTGTAAAAAGTCCACCTGAAAATTTTGTTTTATAAGGTCAAAGATATAATTTAATAAATCTTCAGTTTCTTTACTAATTAGTAAAGTATCGTTATTATTTTGCATTGATTTTTTGCCTAATAAATGAATAGTTATATAATATATTTCTTTTTTTGGAAACTTAATTTTAAATTGATTTTCTAATTTACCTACAAGAAAACATGCTATTGTAAATTCTTTTTTATCTTCTAAATTTTTATAAATAGGATCAATTATATTATCCTCTCTTGATTTATTTATTCTCATTAATAAAATCATTATATGTATTACAAGATTTTGAAATCCTATATCCGTTAATGTAAAATTATTTTCAGTTATTGTATCATATAATAATTTTTTAATAATTTCTTTATTTTCATTCTTTTCCTTGTTTAATATAACCTCATCATATGAATCCGTATAAAAATAGTATTTTGAAATGCATGCTCTTTTATGAAATTCTTCACCAACAATTTTCATTCCATAATTAGGTTTATTTTCTATATCTAAATGATAATATTTAAGTTTTTCTCTAACTTCTTTTAAATCATTTGTTAATGTTGAACGACTAACAAAAAGTTCTTCTTCTAAGTCTTCAATTTTTATATAGTTATATGTACTCAAAAAAGACTTTATTAAATAATTAATTCTCTCTTCTGGATAAACTGGAATTATGTGTTGGTCATTTGTTTGCTTTTTTATAAGATCTTGTATAAATCTAAAATACAAGTCTTGATCAAAAACCTCAAAGCGATATCCTACTCCTGGCTTAGATATAAATTCAACTCCATTTTCTAAAAATATAGACTTATACTTTTTTAAATCATTTCTTAGTGTTCTTGGAGAAATATCTAATTGTTCACATATCTCTTCACTTTTCATTGGAGTTTCTCTATTAGAAAGTAATTTAAATAATTTTAAAAACCGTTTATCATTCATATACTTACACCTCCCCAACCTATACGTGTATTATATATTATTATTTTTGACATTTCATCTCATTTTTAACCAAAGTTTTGCCACATTATTGTGGCAAAACTTTATAATTGTTTTATATTCTTTGTATGATGAAATTAAAATATCATATAATGCTGTTTTATTATGGCAAAGCGAAGAGAAACAATGAGTGACGGTAACATTGAGAGTAAGTATGTTTTTATTTGTTTTGCTCATCTGAATTTTTAATTATAGTTTCATTGAAACTTCCTACTCTATATCCTTGCAAATCTAAAGTTACATATTTAAACCCACATTCTTTTATCTTTTGAGCAATAGTGTCTAAAAATTTTTCATCAAATAATTTACTTCTGTCATTTTTACTTACTTCAATTCTTGCTAAATCTCCATGACATCTTACTCTAACAGCTCTAAACCCTATACTCATCATATATTTTTCTGCATTTTCGATCTTCTCAAAATCTTCTACTTTTAATTCATTTCCATAAGGTATTCGTGTTAAAAGGCAAGCGTATGCTGGCTTATCCCAAGTATTAAGTCCTAATTCTTTGGAAAAAGCTCTTATTTCTGCTTTAGTTATTTTGCATTCTAAAAGTGGACTTTTTATTTCTAATTCCTTTAATGCTCTAAGACCTGGTCTATAATCACTTATATCATCAAAATTAGTTCCATCTATTACACAGTTATAATCTTGCTTTTTAGCAATAGATAAAATCATACCAAATACTGCAGTTTTGCAAAGATAACATCTATCTTCTGGATTAAATTTTATTGAATCAATAATTGGAGCTTCTATAATTTCATGTTTCACTCCTAATTCTTTAGCTAGTTCCTTTGCTTCTGCTATTTCCCACTTTGGAATATATGGAGACATAATTGTAACTGCTTTTACATTATCCCCAAGAGCTTCTTTAGCTACTCTAAGTAAAAAAGTACTATCTACTCCACCTGAAAATGCTAAAACCACTTTTCCTAAATCTTTGAGATATTTTATTAATTCATTATACTTTTTATTGTTTATCATTTATCTTTCCGCCCCTCATTCATAATACATAATTTTAATTTATATCTTGTTTATAAACTGCCTTATATACCTTATCTATAAAATCTTCATGTTTATCACTCCTTCTAACTGTTTAAATTTCTTAAATATTTATTCTTAGCCATATATACTCTCTAAGAATATATATGGCTAAGAATATTTTCGGTAAAATTCATTGGAATTTTCCCCTTTGAATTTTACCATATTAAAATATATTGTGTTACTTAAGTCTATGCAAATAATGCCTTAACATTTTTTAATTCATCACGAATTTTAATTCCTTGTGGACAATGCTCTTCACATTTACCACACGCTACACATTTATCTGATCTTTCTGACGCATCTACAAAAATATTATAATGAGCCTTAAGTTCTCCTTCTGTTTTTGGCGTAGCAAGCATGTGATATTGATTGTAAAAAGTAAAGTTCTTAGGAATGTTTACTCCTGCTGGGCAAGGCATACAATATTGACAACCTGTACAGTTAATTTTTGTTCTTTCTCTATATATTTTTTTTACATCATCCATTATTTCTAGTTCTTTTTCTGTTAGTGAGTTAGGTAGTGCAACACTTGCAATTCTTAAGTTTTCATTGACATGTTCCATTTCGGTCATACCACTAAGTACTACAGATACTTCTGGATAATTCCATACCCACTTTAGTGCCCATTCAACTGGAGATTTTTTAATTTCCGCTTTATCAAAAGCATTTGTAACTACTTCTGGAAGATCTTCAATTAGCTTTCCACCTCTAAGTGGTTCCATAATAACAACCCCAAGACCTTTATCTGTTGCATATTTTAAGCCTTCTGTTCCAGCCTGGAATTTTTCATCTAGATAATTATATTGAATTTGGCAGAATGACCAATCATAGTAATCTACTATTTCTTTAAATATAGCTAAATCATCATGAAATGAAAATCCTGCATATCTTATTCTTCCATCTTTAATTGCTGAATTTAAAAACTCATCTATTCCTAATTTCTTTAAATTCTCCCAAACACCTCTATTTAAAGAATGCACTAAATAGAAATCTATTTTATCTGTTTGTAGACGTTCTAATTGTTCATTTAAATACGTATCCATGTCCTCTCTAGTCTTAATTAACCAACTAGGAAGCTTTGTAGCTAAATTAACTTTTTCTCTATAACCATCTTTCAAAGCCCTACCAACAAATGGTTCACTTTCTCCACTACTTGCCATTCCAGTTCCATGATAAGGATATGCAGTATCTACATAGTTTACTCCTTCATCAATTGCATGATGAATCATTTCTATAGCCTTTTCCTCATCAATCTTTGTTACATCTCCATCAATAATAGGTAATCTCATACATCCAAAACCTAAAGCTGAGACCTTTTCATTCGTCTTTCCTAATTTTCTGTATAACATATTAACTCCTCCTTAAATAAATTAAATTATATTCCACTTAACAATAATCCTGTAATTAATGCAAACACCATTACAAATACAATATAAATAACAAACCGCTTAATTCCGAGCACAATTTTAACAGCCCCAAGATTTGTTATTTTTGTTGCAGGCCCTGTAATCATAAAGGCTGCCGCTGCTCCCATGCCCATTCCGCTGTTAAGCCACTCCATCAAAAGCGGAATTGTTCCTCCGCCACATATATAAAGTGGTACGCCTATTGTTGCCGCCATAAGCACACCAAAGCCTCTCTCACTTCCAAAAAATGCCGCAAATTTGTCCGTTGGCACATATCTTTGAAACAGAGCCGCAAGAATAATGCCTATAAAGAAATATCCGCCTGTTGCCTTTATGTTTCTAGCTATATTTTTTAACAAACGTATAAACATATTGGGGTCAGTATCCCGGCTGACCGATTCTCCGAAGCTTGAAAAATCAAAAAACTTTTTATCCTTATAGAAAAAGTGAATACATACTCCTTCTACCATTCCGCACACCGCACAGGATACAAAACGTATCACTAACACAGTTCTTCCAAGCGCCGCACTATATATAATTAACTGTGGATTAAGCAAAATTGAACTCATCATAAATGCTGCCAGGTAATCATCTCGCATGCCTTTTTCCGAAAAAGATGCAGCAATGGGAATTGTTCCGTACATGCAAAGCGGTGAAGCAATTCCCAAAAGGCTTGCAGGCACAACACCCAATATCCCCAAATGCTTATTTTGAATACTTTCAAACAACTTATGTATTTTCTCCTTTCCAAATACAGCAACCACAGAACCAAGCACAATCCCTATAAGCCAGAATCTGAATATCTGCTCAAACTGTATTGAAGAATAGTACCAGAAATAAATAAGTTCACGTCTTATTATATTACTCATCTATATTCTTTAAGGTATATTTTTGACTTCCAATTCCTATTGCTTCAGCATAATCAAGTATATGTGTTCCGTTTCTTGATTCAATTCTCTCTTTTAAACTTGCACTTTCTTTGTCATCTGCTGCATAAATCAACGCAAGCTTTATCCAATGCCACAGGGTCTAGAGATGCAAGAATACCAATATCATGAATTTCGGGTTTTGCTGGATTACTATCACAGTCACAGTCAACAGACAGATTGTTCATAACACTGATGTATAATATATTTTCGCCTGCTCTTGCCATAACCGCTCCAGAGGCCTCTGCCATAGACTCAAGAAAGTCATCCTGGTCCCCACCCATCATAGTTGTACTGCTAGAACCAGCAGTATGAATCATATTCTTTCCTTTGGGAGAAGCAAAACCAATAGAAATATTCTTAAGTGCGCCACCAAAACCGCCCATGGCATGACCTTTAAAATGAGAAAGTACAACGAAAGAATCATAATTTTCAAAATGTGAGCCAACAAGATCCTCAGTCAAATGTTATCCATTTTTAACAGGTAAGCTGATTGAGCCTTCTTCATCAAAATATCTACAGGTGCAATAGCTGTAAATCCATGGTCTTTTGCCACCTGGTAATGTAGTGCTGTGCTGGCACGCTGACCGCCATATGCTGTGTTATTCTCTACTATTGTGCCATCAACGGACTGAACAAGCTCTTTAATTAAATTCGGATCAAGAAAGTAATTTCCTCCAGGTTCGCCCGTGCTCAACTTAACACCCACCTTACCTTTTGCCTCACGTCCAAGTACCTTATAAATTGCCATTAAACCTTTAGAACTTATTTGTATAATTATCTAATTGCCAAATAGTTTAACTGCCTGTTTCATTTTGTTAATAATATCCACACCAAATGGACAGTTTTTCATACATGTTCCACATTCTATACACTCACTTGCGTGGTGTTCTAATAAGTCATAATGATTTTTTAATGTTTCAGGAACTTCTTCTTGAATTAATGATAAATCTAGATATTTATTTACTAATGCAATATCTATTTTTTTTGAACATGGTGCACAATGTCCACAATACATACAATGTCCGCTAAATGAGCTTCTTGGACCATTTGCAATAACTTCACTATAATCTTTTTCTTTAATACTTGCAGTCACATAGGCAGTTGCTGCAAGTATTTGAGACCTATTATCTACTCCCACCATAATGGATGCAACTGCCGGTCTGGTTAAACAATAATTTAAACATTGTACCGGGGTCAGTGCTTTTTCAAAAGGCGATTCTTTGGCATTTAATAACGCCCCCGCAGCATATCCTTTCATGACAGTTAAAGCAACACCCTCATTCTCACAAGTTTGGTATAACTTATCACGTTTTGGATCAATACCTTCATAAGTCCTATTTTTAAATGTATCTTTTTCAAATAGTATGTTTACATCTTCACTGGCTGGTAACATATCATAAGCAGCATTGATACTAAATAAAATTACATCAACTATTCCCGTTTCCACTGCTCTAAAAGCAATATCTGTATTGTGGGTTGATATTCCTATAGACTTAATTATCCCTTTTTCTTTTAATTCTATTACATATTTAATTATTTCTCCATTAAAAATATTATCAAAATCCTTTTGATCATCAACATAATGAATCATCCCTACATCCACATAGTCCAGCTTCATTCTAGTTAAAAAGTCCTCATATGCATTGACAATTTCATTTAAATTCCTAGTACGTCTATATTGTCCCGTGTCCCAGGTAGCACCTAGATGCCCTTCAATAACAAAACTACTTCGAGGATATTTACTTAACGCTTTGCCCACATTACTTCGGACTTCCGGATTTGAATTATATATATCAATAAAATTAATACCTTCACTTATTGCACAATCAATAATTGCTTCACAATCTTCGTAACTTTTATTTTCAAATCCCTCACCACCAATACCAATGGCACTTACTTTAATTCCTGACCTTCCTAAAATTCGATATTCCATATCATGTACCTCCAAGTAATTGTTTATAGTATAAAATACGTATTACTTACTTTTTTACTCATCTCTATTATCCTCTATCTTCTTAATTGTGTTTTGTTTAAAATATTAATAATTTTCCTATTAGATATAAATATACTCCCCTTTCTAGTATCAGATTTTATCATTTGATCTGTCTACTTTAAGGGGAGCATATCAGTTTCTAGTCTTTAAGTCTGTTCGTTTTGCTTATTTCAACTTTCCATACATTTCATCTGTAACTGCTTCTAACCATTCATTAGAGGCATCTTTTGCAGGCACTTCAACTGCCAAGTGTGAAAAAGTACTGTCTTTTGCTGCTCCATGCCAATGCTTTACTTCAGGTGGAATGTTAACAACATCACCTGGATGTAACTCCTGTACCTCTTTTTCCCATTCCTGATACCAGCCTCTTCCCTCTGTTACAAGAAGAATCTGACCACCTTTATGATGAATATGCCAATTATTTCGGCATGTTGGTTCAAATGTTACATTTCCAATTGGTACACCAGTAGTTGTAAGCATATTTAAATATGCCTGTCCAATGAAATATTTGGAAAACTTCTCTGGAAGTGGATCTCCTTTTGGAAAAATTGTATTGTTATTTAATTCCTTTTTATCACTCATATTATATAATCTCCTTTTACACTAAAATTTGCAATATAATTATTATACTACTTAGAGTTAACTTGAAGTCAAGTAATAGTTTCAACTTTCATTTTTCCATCTGAGCAAATACATCTATCAAATGATAGTTAACCTCTTAACTTCCCAAAGAATGAAGTTCTGGCGTTTCCTCTAAAATAAATGGCATCAGATTTTTTATCAAATAAGAACTCCTTGCTAAATAAGTTTGTCTTATCAAATAATGTAGTTTTTCTTTACTCCCACTAATTAATCCATTCTTTCAATAGTAACAGTAAATTTTTCTTCCATTTTAGAAAATTTTTCCTCACCCGATTCAATATGTCCAAGTATAATCACTCCATTGGCATACTTGCTTTCTCCGTAGTAAACAACTAGATTCCCCCAAGGTGAATATAGAGCTAAATCACCTAACTTAGGATCAGCACCTAAAGGTGCACCTTCTGTTGACAGCGGTTTCGGAGGATAGCTGATTTTTTCTAAACCTGCATAATCTTCAAAAGTTATAGTAAGCGGTAGCTGAACCAGCAAGGCTCTGCTAGTAGGATTATCATACATCTTGGCAATAACTTCTTCATTACCAAACTTAAACTTAATTCTTGCATTCTTCACAGAATCGCCTTCTCCTATTGAAGGTGTTTCCTTCGCAGCTGAACTTTCGGATATTTTATTTCCACCATCCGAATTTTTATCGGATGGCGTTGAAGGATTACTTTCCTTGGAATCACTTTTATATCCACAACCTGCAAGTGAGAAAAGCATTATAAATACAAGAACTGATGCTAATATTTGTTTCATATTGTTACCTCCTCAAAAGTAGTGATTGTTAACACTATCTAAGTAGTATCTTTATGATAAAGGATAAAGTTAACTTTAAGTCAATACCTTATTTTTAACATTTTTCAAAAATCCTATGAAATTTCTTGCATTTTCTATATTAAATATAATTTATTATCTGCACAAGTGATAATAAAAAAGTCAAGCCCACTGCCGTTTTTTACCTCGTCAGTGGGCTTCTTCCATATTATAGTCTTCAATTATTCTTTTGTTTACTCATAATCTTATTCCGCAGCATATGCAGTCTTTAAAATTTCTAAGATTTCCTCTGCTGTAAGCACTTTATATCCGCCTAAAAGTACAGTTGAATTTGCAATTAGTGGAAGCATTTCTTCTGTTGCACCAAGCTCCTTAAGGCTCGTCACTATACCACATTCTTTTACGAATGTTTCCATAGCATCAATACCTTCCAAAGCAACGTCTTGCTTTGTCTTTCCAGTTTCATCTACACCCCATACTTGCTTAGCAAAGCGAACAAACTTATCTAAACCAAACTGATATATATATCGGTAATATGGGAATGAAATTGCTGCCAGTCCCATACCGTGTGCACAATTCGTATAGGCACCAAGCTGATGTTCAATCATATGAACTTCCCAGTCTTGTGTTTTGCTTAACCCCATAATCGGGTTCATTGCAAGAGTAGCGCTCCACATCAAATTACTTCTTGCTTCATAGTCTTTAGGATCTTTCACTGCAATTTTTGCACTGTTTACGATAGAACGAAGAACTCCTTCAATTATATAGTCAGTAGTAGTATCATCTTCACCTGAGAAATAAGATTCCATTAAATGTGACATCATATCAAAAGTTCCACTTACCATCTGATATTCAGGTAATGTAAATGTATATTCCGGATTCAATATCGAAAATTTTGGATTCATATTTGATGGAAAAACACGACCCATCTTAAGTTTCATATTATCATTGGTAATAACTGATCCACCATTCATTTCAGACCCTGTTCCTGCTAATGTAAGAACAGATGCAACGGGTACTATTTTATTATCTACAGGCTCAAATTTTAACCAATAACGTGTCCACGCATCACCTTTACAATATGCGGATACCGAAATTGCCTTTGCACAATCAATAACGGAACCGCCACCAACAGCTAAAATCAGGTCTACCTTATTCTCACGTACAAGAACAGCCCCTTCCATGACTTTTTCATAAGTTGGGTTTGCCATAATTCCGGATAATTCAACGATGTTTTTACCACTTTCTTTTAGGATAGATACAATTTGATCATAAAGTCCGCTTTTCTTAATAGCACCTTTTCCATAAGCAATCATAATGGTATCACCATAACTTGCAAGTTCACTGATTAAGTTATCTAAAGCAGTCTTTCCAAAATAAATTGTTGTTGGGTTTTGATAAGTAAAATCTAAATTCATTCTTCTCTCCATTCCTACGCATTTTTTGCGCATCAATTAACTTTTTATTATTTTGCATATTTTAGACTTATATAATTCATCAACATAAACTTATTTATCAGATAAAAGCTGTCCTCCAAATCCAATGTTATCTTGCTCATTTTCTTTTATTAGCACAATAAATGCTTGCTGCGGTACATTCATAACATTTGATGCTGTTGCTGTAAACTTCTCAACTAATTCTTTCTTTTGTTCTTTATTTAATTTTCCTGCTTCTAAAGTAATTACTGGCATATCTTTTTCTCCTTCTCTTACCACTTATTTTTATTTATTGTATAGACTTTCCTAAGTCATATGCTTGATTTGGGAAATTCGTCTGTTCAATCACTTCCCTAACTGGACACCCTGTCGCAAATAACTTTCCTGCATCATTCCAATTCATAAAACGAAGTATAGATTCATAATTTTTCTCCAATGCCTCCATTGTCCAATCATCTGCACCATAGGAAGTAGCCAAAAGCATTGATTTCTTGTTACCTGCCAATTTTGCATTGTTAGCATGGAAACGGTCGATAACTGCTTTTATTTGTGCTGACATTCCATAATAATATAGCGGCGTTACGAATACTATCATATCTGCTTCTATCAACTTTTCATACCATGTATTCATAGCATCCTTTCGTACACACTGGCCATCATGGCTTGCACAATATTCACATGCCAGACATGGTTTTACCTCTTCAAATGCTGCATCAAAACGAGATATCTCATGTCCTGCCTCACTTGCTCCTTCGATAAATTTGTCTGCGAGCAATGCAGACGTACCTTTCTTATGTGCGCTTCCAGTAATAACTGTTATTTTCATATTTATTCCCCTTTCAAGTTAAAAATCATATTTTCTTGCCCGTTGATTCTTTTTAAACAATAGAATAACTATAAATCTTTAAGTCAACTTCATGTCAAGTACTTTTTTAAAGTTGACTATGAAATAATAATAGTGATAGTAGAATATGCATAAAAACTGGCAGTCAGTGATAGAATACTGACTACCAGTTTTTGCAATTAAGAAATTAATATAAGAAAGGAAGGAAGGATGATAAATGTATTAATAAAGTCAATTTTAACAATTAGCTTTAATAACTTCTCTTACTTCACCTAAATATTGTTTTAGTTCTTCTTCAGTTGAAGAAGGTACTGCACCGAAAAATACATGTTTAATAACTTCTATTCCACAGAATTCAAAGATAGCTTCATCTGTTGTTTGTTGCATAGATTTGTGCATACCAGTTTGTGCATATACATCACTTGGAAATCCAGTTGTGCTGAATAAAATAGCTTTTTTCCCTTTGAGAAGTCCAACTGGTCCACTAGCATCATATGTAAATGCAAAACCATTAGCCAAAATACGATCCGCATATCCTTTTAGAATTGCTGGCAATCCTGCCCACCAAACTGGATAAACAAATGTAATAATATCTGCCCATTTGATATGCTCTTGTTCAACTTTGATATCATCTGCATAATTTCCACTTTGCAAATTAAGAAGATCAGAACCTTTTAATATTGGATCGAACCCTAATTCATACAAATCTCTTATTCTTATTTCTGATTCGTTATTTGATGCTTCTTTTTCAATCATATCTACAATACCTTTTCCAAAACTTTTTGAATACGGATGTGCAAAGATAACTAAATGTTTCATTTAAAATTCCTCCTTAACTATTTTTTATTTAAAGGTAAATTTATTATGGATTAAAATAAGTTTAAACCATTAACTCAACTTAAGGTCAAGTGTTTTTTATTATAGTTTTTATTTTTTTTGCATATCAATTATATTCTTTATGTTTCATGGCTCATTAATGTTTTAAGCCTTTATGAATGATACGAAAAGTGGGTGTAGCATATCTGATATATCAGCACTTGAAGATGATAGCTGTCAATGTGACTAGTTATTAACCGCTTACCCTTATTTTACTACTTATTTTTTAGATAATCCTCTTACTACATAGAAGAAGCATATTATACCATAGGATGTTCCCACGACCCTCTAGTATCTACACCTGTTTTTGACGCCATACTTTCTAATTCTCCTATTTCTTCTGCTGTAAGAATAATCTCAGTAACCTTTGCCGCATCTTCAACGTGTGCTGGCTTAGTTACACCGATTATAGGGGTTGTGCCCTTAGCAATAGCCCATGCTATTGCAATCTGTGACACAGAAGCATTGTACTTTTCACCAATATTTTTCATAGTATCAATTAGTGCTTCAATCTCCGGTAACACAGGATTATATGTCATAGCACGCTGGCTACCTTCTGGAAGTGGATGTTTAGTATCATATTTACCACTTAATGCTCCTTGCTCTAATACCATATAAGCAAAAAATGTTATTTTGTTTTCCTTGCAGTAATCAAGAATTCCACCTTCCTCTGAAGAACGATAAAGAAGACTGTAGTGGTTCTGGATTGCAGAAATATGTACGCCCTCCCTAGCCAAAATACTTTCTGCACGCTTGATCTCCTCTAAATTATGATTAGAAACACCAACATGCTTTACCTTCCCACTTTTCACAAGTGGAATCAAATATTTTGTCCATTTGTCCACATCACCCGGATTGTGAATCCAGTATATATCGATATAATCTGTACCTAAACGCTCCAAACTGGCAGCACACATTTCTGCTACAGGGTCGGCAGAATCACCCGCTATTTGCGGTGTGAATTTTGTTGATAAAATCAAACTCTCACGGGGATAAGTTTTAGCAAATGCTCCCAAAATCTCTTCAGAAGCACCCATACCATAAACAACAGCGGTGTCCCAAAGGTTGAGTCCATTTTTCATTGCTGTTTCAAAAACTAGCTTCAATTCTTCCACTCCAAGATTATTTCCAAAAACCTGATCTCCACCTGCAAAACCTACGCCCCAAGACCAAGTACCTAATGCTATACGTGGTATTTTATTATTATTTTCCATATATCTCTTCCTCCTATAATTTTAATTATTAAAAATATCTATTTTATTTTCAATGCGCACCAACTACTTTTACCTTACTAACTCATATAACATTAATTATGTTATTACAATTTTTCACCTAATTCGTATGCTTCTTTCATAAATTTACTTTCTACTACATCACCCTTATTCAAAACACTTGTTGCCAATACCATTCCAACATCAGTGACATCATGTAAACACTTAATATACTCTTTGTATCCACGTATAGCAGTATCAAAAGAAACTTCACTCTCTCTTCCACAAGTAGCAATAAATGCTGTCTTATGAAAACTAAATTTTACATATTCATTTCCATACTGATATTCACAGTAAGTTCTATCCATGATAATTTTTAACTGTGCATTTATATTAAAGAAATATAATGGAGTGGCAAATACAACTGCATCAACACGCTTATAAGCTTCAATAATTTTACTCATATCATCTTTTTGAATGCAGTTTCCCCCATTACTTTGGCATGCATTACAAGCAAGACAAGGTTTTATATTCATCTTTGCCAAATTCATTTTTTCATATGTATTTCCATTACTTACTATACCCTTTGCTAGTTCATCACAAAGTAAATCAGAATTTCCACCTACTCGTGGACTTGCTGAAATTAATAATATATTTTTCATCATTTTATTCCTCCATCTATTTTTCTCATTACATTGATTTATATAAATATTGAGTATATGAAATACAATAGTTTGAAAGCTCTTTAAAGTGCTGTCATTCCATCAAATTCATTTTCTATCAGATAGAAGTTGTCCAGCAAAGCCTATGTTTTCTGTTGAAATTTCTTTTAAGAAAACAATAATTGCTTGTTGGGGTACATTCATAACATTTGATGCTGTTGCTGTAAACTTCTCAACTAATTCTTTCTTTTGTTCTTTATTTAATTTTCCTGCTTCTAAAGTAATTACTGGCATATCTTTTCCTCCTTCTCTTACTATTGATTTTTATTTATTGTATAGACTTTCCTAAGGCATATGCTTGATTTGGAAAATTCGTCTGTTCAATCACTTCCCTAACTGGACACCCTGTCGCAAATAACTTTCCTGCATCATTCCAATTCATAAAACGAAGTATGGATTCATAATTTTTCTCCAATGCCTCCATTGTCCAATCATCTGCACCATAGGAAGTAGCCAAAAGCATTGATTTCTTGTTACCTGCCAATTTTGCGTTGTTAGCATAGAAACGGTCGATAACTGCTTTTATTTGTGCCGACATTCCATAATAATATAGCGGCGTTACGAATACTATCATATCTGCTTCTATCAACTTTTCATACCATGTGTTCATAGCATCCTTTCGTACACACTTACCATCATGGCTTGCACAATATTCACATGCCAGACATGGTTTTACCTCTTCAAATGCTGCATCAAAACGAGATATCTCATGTCCTGCCTCACTTGCTCCTTCGATAAATTTGTCTGCGAGCAATGCAGACGTACCTTTCTTATGTGCGCTTCCAGTAATAACTGTTATTTTCATATTTATTCCCCTTTCAAGTTAAAAATCATATTTTATTGCCCGTTGATTCTTTTTCAACGATACAATCACTATAATCCCTTAAGTCAACTTCATGTCAAGTACTTTTCTATTTTTTATTAATTAATTACAGATGACAAAAACTCTTCATTTCGCAACATACTATATTGCAATGAAAAATTTTTTCATTATCTTATAATAATACTTTTCTTATATCTTCAACTGCTAAAACATTTTCAGCTTTTCTTTTCTACTAGCTTTCCAATCAGCTATTAATTCCTTTGTAACAGGCTCACACTTCTGTTCATAAGTATCAATTTTATAATTGATTAGATCCAGAGTTTCCTGTATATCTTGCATTTTTTTATCTAATCTAGCTTTTGTTTCGATAAGTATTTCTCTTCTTGCTTCCTTGGTTGATTCTCCCTGAATAGCAAGATGTATATATTCACGAATAGCCTCTAATGAAACTCCTGCTTTTTTAAACCTCATGGCAAACTCAATCCAGTTAATTGACATCTCATCATAATCTCTAATTCCTGATTCAGTTCTACGAACCTTCGGAATTACACCTATTCTTTCATAATATCTCAAATTGTCTATAGATATACCGGTTACTTTCGCAGCCTCTTTTATTACCATCGCTCTACCTCCTTAAATGTTTTTGTCTAACATTTTGATATATAAAATAAATAACTGTTTATAGGTTTTCGCTTTTATTTCTCCATCTTAGTGGCTGCATCATTTACACAGCGAAGTGCATTCAGACTTCTTGGATAACCTATGAACGGTAGGCACTGTGAAATAATCTTAATTAAGAACTGCTTGTCATTACCAATTTTCATGCTGGCTACCGCATGGCTTGTAAGCTGTGACTCACAACCACCCTGAGCGGATAAGAAGCAGAAAGTAATCATTTCGCGCTGTTTGTAATCAAGACCGCTACGCGTATAATAATCACCAAAACAATTATCAGCTAACCAATGATTGATGTGTCGTGATTCCTGCGGTCCTGACTTGTAGAATTCTTTCATTCCATCTCCAAAGATATCAACCTGTGCCTGAATTCCTCTTTCTAAACGATTTTCAGCTGTAGTATTAACCTGTCCTTCAAGCGGTAACTTAATACCCCTTGATGTTAGTACATCATTGACACCATTAAAGAATGGAAATACCCTTCCGATTCCAAGGTAAGCTACGGCCTGATATACAATTTCTTTCACCTCTACTGGCGTTACTCCAAAATTAAGTGCGGCTGGTACCATTGCTTTGAACTCATCAATAGCTTGGCAGCCAATCAATGTAGCAATAATCACCATCATTCTAGTACTATCTTCTAAATCATCCTGATTTACAACTTCATCAAATGCAAAGTTATCAAATCGTTCAACAAATTCTGGGTCTGTTTCTAAGAGTTTTGATACATATCCTGGAAACATCTTCTCATGATACTCTTTAGATAAATCTGTAATTGCCATTTAAAATCGCTCCTTTATTTCCGTTATTACTAAATGCCTTTTCCCATTACATATGCTTCCTGCATTGCGGGAAGACCAAGAATGTCTCCCTTATCCCATGCATCGGTTTCATAGATAATACCTCTCTCTTTTGCACCAGTTAAGCAAACTGTATATCCTATGTATTTTCAATGTCTCTGTCCATCGCTGATTTCCCTGTATCTGCTACTATCATAATAAAATAGAATTCTTTGTTACTCAGCATTTTATAGAAAGAACAGTTTCTGTCTATAAAATTCTTCATCTGGCTTTTTGTTGTGTAAAAATAGATTTATGTTACCATAAAATTAAACTCATTTTTGCTTAATATATAGAATTCAAGCAGCTTTAGAAAAGCTACCTGCATCAGCTACTTGTATAAATGTTTCTAACTGTGAATTGTACATAAAAAACATCCTTACGTTACTATTCATTTTTCATTCATAAGTGTTTATTTCACTTTTATATTCTTATCATATTTCGAAAGTCTAATTTATTGGAACTCTAAAGCAGCAATACGCATAATATAATAAGAACCACCTGATTTTTCAGATAGCTCTTACTATACACGCATTAATGATTAAATTCTATGTTGCTAAACCTGTTAAATATTCAACTGTCTGTGGATCATAATGTGAGAAAAATAAACTCTCTGCTTTATCTAAAGCAGCAATGGCATCCATATCTTCTTTAGTTAATTCAAAATCAAATATACTAATATTTTGTATCATTCTTTCCTTACTAACTGATTTAGGAAGGACCGATACGCCTTTTTTTACAAGATATTTTAAAGCCACTTGTGCAATTGATTTATTATATTTATCTCCAACTGTTTTTAATGTTTCATTACTAAACAAGTTATTTTTCCCTTCAGCCAAAGGAGCCCAAGCTTGAATTTTCACTCCATATTTATCCATAATCTCCTTTGCTTTTACCTGTTGATTAAACACATGTGTTTCAACCTGATTTACTGCTGGAACAACTTCATTGAACTGAATAAGGTCAATTAATCTATCTGGATAGAAGTTACTTACACCAATAGCTTTAAGTTTTCCTTCTTTATACAGTTCTTCCATTGCACGATAAGTTCCATAATAATCATTAAACGGTTGATGGATTAATACTAAATCTAAATAATCAAGCTGAAGTTTTTCCAATGATTCTTCAATTGATTTCTTTGCTTTTTCATATCCAGCGTTAGAAATCCATACCTTTGTAGTTATGAACAATTCTTCTCTTGGAATACTGCATTTTTTAATAGCTTTTCCTACCGCTTCTTCATTACCATAAGCTTGAGCAGTATCGATTAAGCGATAACCTACCTCTATTGCATCTAGCACACATCTTTCACATTCTTGCTGGTCTACAATTTGGAACACCCCATACCCCAAAAGTGGCATTTTGATACCATTATTTAATTTTACATATTCCATACTAATTTCTCCTCTTTATTCTAATTTTTTCTGACTAAGCATAAATATTTTAAACTACTGAATTTGTTATTGGTATTTGGATAAACCTAACTTTTTTTACCCATGAAGCAACCTCATCTACAAATTCTTGAACATTATTTTTTGTATTACATTACCTATATAAAAAAAATATGCAATCAACATTTTACTTATTTTACATTGACTCTAAAAAGTCATCCTGTGGTATTTCCCCTTTCCAAACTGAACTTTACAGAGATTTTCCAAATGTCTTCATATCAGCAAGCATTGAAGCTGATTTGTTGTTACTGCCATATACCGTCTTAATTCCTTTGTCCTCGGCTTCAAAGTAATTAATCACACGCTTATACTGCTGTATTGCAGGATTATAAACCCCTGGAGCACCCGAGCTTAAAAACAATGCTGTCTGTGAAACTTTACGCGGTTTTCTAGGTGCGTAGATACGTGTGATGGCAGACTGTAACTGACCGGTGATAGAGTGAAAATAAATTGGTGAAGCAATTACCAGCATATCTGCAGTTTCCAATTTTTTATAAACCTCACTCATATCATCTTTCTGCACGCACTGGCCATTCCCACGGGTATGGCAGAATTCACATCCAAGGCATCCGACAATTTTCTTTTGTCCAACAGGTATAATATTCACTTCATGCCCTTTTTCCCGTGCACCTTCTGCAAACGCATCAATCATGGCTGTTGTGTTACCATTTAACCTTGGACTCCCGTTTAAAACTAATATTTCCATTCAATTAACCCTCCAATATTTAAAATTTAATTGTGTTTACAGTTTCTGAATAAATTATGCAGCTTGAAGTTAACTTTAAATCAAGCCTTTTTCATAAAAAAACGCAACAATTTTTGCTACTTAGAAGGTACATAAACTATGCTTTCTGTTATCTCTTTTAACAACAGAATTACTCCTGACTGATTTCGATTTTCTTGATAATTTTTGCAGGAATACCACCTACAATAACATTTGCAGGTACATCCTTGGTCACAACTGCACCGGCGGCAATGACAGCACCATCACCTATGGTCACGCCGGGAACGACAGTGGCATTTGCTCCAATCCAGACATTTTTACCAATCACAATGGGCGCGGGATACATAGTGCTGCGTTTTCTTGGATCAATGTCATGATTGAGTGTAGCCAACATGACATTGTGACCAATGAGAACACCATCGCCAATTGCAATGCCGCCCTGATCCTGAAAACGACAGCCTGAATTGATAAAGACATTCATGCCTACACAGATGTTTTTCCCACAGTCCGTATAAAAAGGAGGAAACATGGTAAATGTTGCATCCACCGGTTTGACAATCAACAAAGAAAATAGTTCCCGTACCTCTTGTGGAGTATGATACTGACCGTTCAGCTCGGCAGTCAACTTTAATGCTTCCTGAGAGACGTCTATCATTACCCGGTGTAATTCCGAACCGCCCTCAACCGCTTGACCTCGATTCAAGTGTGCTAATAAATCATTGATGTCCATTGGTATCCTCCTTATCGATAAGAATTTCTTAGTACATCTACAACATCCTTATTCGTCATTTCACATGGATTTGCTGTAAACAGAAAGCCGTTCGTTTCGCGAGCATTGGTGGCCATTTTATCAAACTCATCAGGTGAGATACCATAATCGCTCATTTTAAGTTCTGCCACACCACAGGCTTTTTGCAAGTCCACAAGTGCAGTGATGAAATCCTCTGGCTTATCAGCGTCTTTGATTCCCATTGCCTTTGCCATGGCGATAAATCTCTCATCACAAGCATGCTTGTCAATAAAGAATTCATAGAACGCTTTTGAAATCATAATAAGTCCTGCACCGTGAGGCAACTCCTGATGATATGCACTCATTGCATGCTCAATAGAATGCTCAGCAGTAGTAACACTCACCGTCATAACTACACCAGAAAGTGTGTTGGCAAATGCCATGTGTTCTCTTGCCTCCATATCGCTACCGTCTTTTACCGCACGTGTAAGATATTTAGCTGCATTTTCAATAGCAGTCATTGCATACATATCACTCATCAGGCTTGCAAATTTCGAAATATAGTTTTCTGTAGAATGGAAAAGTGCGTCAAATCCTTGATAAGCGGTAAGTTTAGATGGAACTGTCTTCATAAGTTCAGGATCGATTATAGAAATAAAAGGGAATAAACGATCATCACCACCAAAGCCAATTTTTTCATTAGTTTCATCATTTGTGATAACACCATACTGGTCTGCTTCTGAACCGGTTCCTGCTGTTGTAGTAATACAAATTACCTTAAGCGGATCATTTGCAATAGCTTTGCCTTTTCCAGTACCACCGGAAATATAATCCCAGATATCTCCATCATTTGTTGCCATTGCCGCTATTACTTTGGAGGCATCAATAACACTGCCACCACCAAGAGCAACAATAAAATCACATCCATTATCTCTTGCTGTTTTTGCTCCTGCCATAACCGTAGACTTCAACGGATTTGTCTGTACTTTATCAAATACAACACTTTCAACACCTGCTATTTTAAGTTCCTCAATAGTTCGATCAAGGGAACCATTCTCTTTAGTGGATTTTCCGTTTGAAATAACCACCATTGCCTTTTTGCCAGGCAGTTTCTGCTCATGCAATTCGCTAAGCCTTCCACATCCGAAAATAAATCTTGTTGGTACATACATATTAAAGCTCATTTTTAATTCCTCCATTTATTTAAAATATTATTTATTCTAAACTCCAATTATTGAGTTCGATATAATTATACAGCTTAAAGTTAACTTTAAGTCAATGTTTTTTTATTAGATTGCTTTGAAGGTCTCCTTGTATTATTTACTGTTTCAAATTTTTTAGAATACATTTCCTCTTATTTTTTATTAAGGTATTTATTGAAAAACTCCGTGAGTTTTTCGAACGGAATGAGATCTGTACGATCATAAAGATCAACATGCCCGGCATTTGGAACAAGATACAATTCTTTCGGTTCAGCAGCTTTTGCATAAGCATCCTTACTGAATTCGATAGAATGAGCCTCTGTACCAGTAATGAAAAGCAATGGACGCGGTGAAATTGTTTCGATATCATTGAACGGATAGAAATTCATGAATTTCATATTGCCCGTAAGCGTCGGTTGCGTAGTTGTATTAGCAGTTCCTCTGGAAGTGCGATAGAAATCGTAAAATTCCTTAGCAATTGGAGGAGAGTTCGCATCGATTTTTTCCACTGTACCGCTTGTATATGCCTGCTGACCACCTGCATATTCGATATCACGCTGACGTGCTGCATCTGCGATAACCTGTTTACGCTGTTCTAACGTCTGGCTGTGATTCAGTCCATTGCGATTTACACTTCCCATATCATACATGCTGACCGTAGCAACCGCCTTCATACGTGGATCAATTTTAGCTGCACTGATGGCAAAACTACCACTGCCGCAGATACCGATGACTCCAATGTTCTCACAGTCTACATACGATAAAGTATCAAGAAGATCAACAGCGGCGCTGAAATCATCCGCATAAATGTCCGGTGAAACATTGTTGCGAGGTTCCCCTTCACTGTCCCCCCAGAAGGACATATCGAACGAAATCGTTACATATCACTTATCTGCCATTTTTTGAGCATAAAGATTTGCACTTTGCTCTTTTACTGCGCCCATAGGATGTCCGACAATGATGGCTGAATGTTTTTTGCTTTTATCCAAGTTCTTTGGCACAAACAAATTACCAGCTACCTTCATATTGTAACTATTATGAAACGTAACTTTCTTAACATCTACTTTGTCGCTCTTGTAAAAGTTGTCTGCACCACGGGAAGTATCGCCTGCTGGCAGACTCTTATCCACTTCACTCTTCGGCTGTTTCCCATGTTGCGCCGCCAAAGCAACTGCAGCACCACCGCCCACAATAGTAATTGCAAGTCCCAACATAATAACTTTCGCTAATTTATTACTGAAAAGCTTCATTTTCATAATAATCTCCTCTTTATTTTATTAGTATTCCTCTTTTTTTATTGCCCGATGTTGTACTTTCGCTTTCAATTGTGCTGGACATTTCTCCCCATCTATAAACCATTGACAGTTACGACATTCAAAGCATGGCTTGTAATTGCTGTCATTTAATGATCTTTCAATAAATTTGGAATCAGCTAAAAATGGCTTCCCATATGCCACGAAATCGCAGTAGTTGCCTTCAATCAGTACGTTGCCTCTCCCTAGTGTCCTAATGTTATTTACGCATATAACAGGAATTTTTACATGTTTTTTTACATATCCGCCAGTATAAACTGTTTCATTATACTGAAAATCAGAGGGAAGTTTTAGCTTTCTTTCTCCTGGTATACCTGTAGACACATGCAACATATCAATTCCTATGTCTTCCAGTTTTTGCGCAGTCTGTACGTCTGTGTCTAGGTTATCCCCCCAGCCCATCCGATATGATACGATGAAACTATCTCCAGCGAAGCTCTTAATTCCCTCCGTGATTTCCTTCACTAAAGTCAGTCTTCCGGTCAAATCGCCGCCATAACTATCTTGACGCTTATTTGACTCTGAATATGCCATCATATTCAGAAAAAAGGAATGTGCTCCATGCAGTTCAACTCCATCAAGGCCGGCCCTTTTGCAGATCTCTGCCCCACGGATAAACTCGTCTCTGATTTTAATTAAATCTTTTTTAGTAAGCTTATTGATATCTCTGGAATTGTCGTCATAAAAACCTAAACCAGGAAGAGCAAGCTGTGCAAAAAAAGCAGTTCCGTTCTTATGGTAAGCTTCGGCTATTTTACTCAGGTATTCGACATGCTGTTCGGAGTAGACGCCAGCCCCGCCTGATGTACCACTAGCCTTACTTGATGTATTACAGTCAGCCGATACGGAAAGTGCTTGACTGATGATTAGCCCAATTTTTTTATCGGCTCTGCTCAAATAGTCATTCATAAGTTTTTCACCCATGGTTCCCTCATCGCTTGGAAAACCAAAGCGTACAAGAGGAGCCATAACTATCCTGTTACTAAATGATATATTTTTTACTTGAAAAGAATCAAAAATATTTGACATATAATCACTCTCCTATAAGGTAATTAACGAATAATTCTCCCCCTCAGTTTTATTTTCCAATAGAACATTTTTGAATAAGCCCTTTTGCATAATATGCAATAAGCACGCAGAGTCCCATAATTGCCAGATAATCTATGAAGAAAAAAACTGCTGATTCATCGTAATCGAAAAATCCGTACAAGTTACGAAGAAATAGATAGGTTGCAATTTTACGATTTACAAACGCATATACACCATATATTCCAATGAAGAAGCCTGCCGTTCTCAATCCAATTGTTAGAAATCTGGAAGGTGCAGACCATTTCGCTAGCTTCCGTATCATTCCCAGAATCATGCTCCAGTGTAAACCAAGGTGCAGCGATATGAGAACAAATGCCCAATAGGACGAGAGCATATGCAATTTTCTGGCAAAGGACATTCCTCCGCTTATGGGAAGAAAAGCAAATACATAGCTAGATAGCATAATGCCGCTGATCATTAAACCAAACATGGCTGCAAATACCAGCAGATTCACCACCGTCTGAAAAACGCGAAATGCAGTATATTTTCCCTTTAGAAGATTTCGATACCATTTCCAATTCAAAATGTTGTGTATGCTAAATAATACGAACATTACTGCACCCAACCATTCATGTGCTGCATCGCCGGTGAACTGGTGTACCATAAGAAACAGCATCAAAATAGTCATAAGGCAATCAATCAGAATTTTGCAAATCAATTTTGGATTCATCTTATGCTCCTTTCGTTAATGCTATTTAAGGATTCCAAAGTTTTGCAGCCACTTTGATACATCATTCTTTGCATTTTTTGCATCTTTATTCATAACTTCAAACCCATCTGCAATAGTTGAATTAGGGCAAAGCTCTTTTATGTCATCAATACTTCGGCCAAAACCGCTTCCTTCGTGGGTACAGAAGGGAATAATTGTTTTTCCGGACAAGTCATATTCTGATAAAAACTTCTCAACTGGCATTGGTAATGTACCCCACCAATTAGGATAGCCAATAAAAATCACATCATAGGATTTAATATTTTTAACCTTGGTTTTCAGCTCAGGCTTATAATCTGAGTCCTGTTCCTTCTTTGCCTGATCCACAACCTTATCATAATCGCTGGGGTATGGTTTTACAGTCTGGATTTTAAAAATATCCCCAACCGTGGCTTCATGGATTTGGTCAGCAATTATCCGGGTATTACCGATTGGTAAACTGGCTCTTGTCGCAGCATCTACATTTAAATTTGTACTTTCTCCGCTGGTGTTACCTTCACGGGAAAAATAAACTATAAGAATTTTATCTGATTTTGAAACCTTGTTTGTTTGATTATTATTCTTCGGGGAACCGTTATTCTTCGGGGAACTGTTATTGTTCTTACACCCCGTAATTGAAATTGCTAATATTATAATAAGGATTACTATTAGCTTTTTCATAGCATTAATACTTCTAATATTTATCTTCAACATTTAATTACCACCTTCCTATAATCCATATACTATTTTTAAGTTGGTGCTAATTGAATCAGTATATCAATTGAACTTCCTAATCCTTTTATTACAGATAAATCGCCGTCGAGCTTTCCAATGTTTACTTGATCTCCGAATTGTTGAGATTTTTCTTCATCCTCAAAAAGGATAGTAAAATAATCTGCATCACGAGCAAAGTCAATATCGCCGTTCATCCATCCGTTATGTACATCTTTTTCATCATATTTCAAAGGATCTTCCATTACACCACAATAATCGTGGGAAAATCTATTCAAACTCACAGTATATGGGAGACGAGAAATTAATTCCTTTGCCGTTGTAGAGTTATTTAATGTTGCCGGAATCACAGTATCTCCAATGGTCAGCGTAATTGCTGTTCCATTCTCAATAACCCGTGTAGACATATTAGATCCTTTTGTCTCCTTTTCAGTTGATCCATTCGAATTATCTGTGGTCTTTGTTGTAGTATTGGTGCTCGTGACAGATTCACCATTGCTTATTGTTTTTCCATTGCTACAAGCAGCTAAGGAAAGTACCATGCAAATTGTAACAGCTAATGAAAATATTTTTTTCATGTTTTTCACCTCCAATAATATAAATTTTCTAATCCATTCTTTCAATAGTAACAGTAGTTTTTTCTCCCATTTCAGAAAATTTCCCCTCGCCCGATTCAATATGTCCAAGTATAATCAATCCATCGGCATACTTGCTTTCTCCATAGTAAACAGCTAGATTCCCCCAAGGTGAATATAGAGCTAAATCACCTAATTTAGGATCAGCACCTGAAGGTGCGCCTTCTGTTGTCAGCGTTTTTGGAGGATAGCTGATTTTTTCTGAACCTGCATAATCTTCAAAAGTTATAGTAAGCGGTAGCTGACCCAGCAAGGCTCTGCTAGTAGGATTGTCATACATCTTGGCAATAACTTCTTCATTCCCAAACTTAAACTTGATTCTTGCATTCTCCACAGAATCGCCTTCTCCTGTTGAAGATGTTTCCTTCGCAGCTGAACTTTTGGATATTTTATTTCCAACATTCGAATTTTTATCGGATGGCGTTGAAGAATTGCTTTCCTTGGAATCACTGTTATATCCACAACCTGCAAGTGAGAAAAGTATTATAAATACAAGAACTGATACTAATATTTGTTTCATATTGTTACCTCCTCAAAAGTAGTGATAGTGTTAACACTATCTAAGTAGTATCTTTATGATAAAGGATAAAGTTAACTTTAAGTCAATACCTTATTTTTAACAAACCCACCTTAATCCTATTTTGGGCAAGCTAAAAACCATGGACTACGATATAAAAGCATACAACATAATTAAATTATGTTGTATGCTTTCAATGGAAATGACTATGGATTCAATGTTTCTGTTAATTCTATAACTCTTGTACCTTTTCCACCTTCAGTAATAACTTATTTGATTCAATAATACTTAGACTAATTATTATTGTTACTGCAAATAATATTGCTCCAATTAGCATCATAAATGGCAATCCTTTTTCATCTCCAATTCTACCAGCTAAAATGGGATATAACGCTCCTCCAAATATCTCTCCACACCCTAGTATTATTGAACCAGCAGTTCCTCTTAACCTATCAGGAACAGTTTCCATAGGTATTAAAACTGCGAATAATGGAATCATTGCTCCTGGTATACCCCCAAAAAGTACATATGCAGCAACACTTACCATAGACCCCCTGAATACAAACATACAAAGTGGTGCTACTATACACAATGCATAAAATATAATTAGCATAGACTTCCTGCCATATTTATCCGATAACTTAGGAACCATAACTGCATAAAATATAAAAATAAATCCCATAGCAGAGGTAATCCAGCCCATTTGCTGAACAGAAACTTTTGCAATATCAACCATATAAGTTGGAGCAAAAAGCATTATAGTCCAGTAACCAGCCATTCCTGTTATTGCAATTAATATACATAATGGAATATTTCTATATTTAAATAATTCAATTAAACTTGTCTTACTCTCAGGCTCAGATGAAATTACAGTTTCCACCTTAACTTCGTCTACATACTTACCAATTAATATTCCAATAATAATAAGAGGTATACCTGTCGCTAAGAAAGCAATTTGCCAAGATGCTTTAGTTGCTATAGTTGTAAGAAGTGTAGGTCCAATAAAAAGTGCTATTACAGCAACCCCACTGCTTACTATTCCTGAATTATTACCAAACTTACCTTCACTCGACTCACGTGCAAGAATAGTCATAATTAATGTCATTGAAGGTCCTATACCTATACCTACTATTGCAAGACACACTAATAATTGATTAAATGTACTAGTTAATGCAATGCAAGACGTTGCAACCCCTGCAATTACCGTAAGAATAACTAGCCATCGTTTTCTTAATCCTGTCACATCTGAAACATATCCAAAAATTATTCCTGAAATTGCATAACAACCTGCTGAAACAAATGAAATATATCCCACTTCTTGATTATTAATGCTCAATTCTGGTTTAATAATTGGTAACAAAAATGTTACTGCTAGCCTTGATAAAAATATAAAACCCCAAGTAAAAAAGAATAGCCAAGTTAAGAAGTTTTCTTGTTTTTTTACTTTATTATTTACCATGATTATCTAATCCTCCTTCAGTAATATGTTCATAAAATAATGTCAGAATGGAGTATTTTCACCTATATAACAAGCTATATTATTGTCTAAGTATAATTCTTGAATATGCTCCATTTTTTCATCTGTCATCTCTCCATGATTACTGTATTCGTACTCTTTTCCCAACTGATCCCATTTTGTTAACCCCAACCTATGGAATTTCAAAAGATTAATTTCATACAGTGAGTTTTTGTTCATAAACTCAATTAATTCGTATGCATTTTCATCACTGTCGTTATATCCTGCGATAGTCGGCTGTCTTAGAATAAGCCTTCCCTGCCAACTAGATTTTTTAAGTGCTTCGATATTTGATAGTATTAAATCATTATAAACTCCTACTCCTTGTTTATGGTTTTCCCTGTCCATATTCTTAACATCAATGAATGCAAAATCAATGTATTTCAATACTTCTAAAAACACTTCCTGCTTTGCATATCCACTAGTTTCAATCGCTGTATGAATCTGGAGCTCATGACATTTTTTCAAAACTTCAACTAGAAATTCATGATGCATTAAAGGATCTCCACCTGAGAATGTTACCCCCCCGTCAGGACCCCAGTTACTAAAATCACGTCTCAGAATTGTAAAAACTTCATCCACAGTATATTCTTTCACGCACTGTTTTAAAGCATTGTTTGGACATATATTAACGCAATCAAAAGTCTCACATCTTTTGCAAATACTCCACGTAATACTTTGTTTACCCTTTTCATCAAATACGATTGAACCATGCGGACATATATTTTTGCATGCTCTACAGCCCTTATCCCATTTACATAGATTTTCTGCATACATAAGGTGTTTCTTCATAATCCAACTTTCTGGATTTGCACACCATTTACACTGTAGTGGACATCCTGTGAAAAATACGCTTGTTCTGCAGCCTGGTCCATCATGGACTGAAAAACTCTGGATGTCAAATATTAAACCTTTCTCACCCATATTATCACCCTATCCTACTTTATAGCCTGAACATGTGCAAGCACCACAGGTAGAATATGCCCAATTCTGTTTTTCTAGTCCTACACATATCCCTACTCCGTATTTATCAGGATTCAAGAATTCTTTGCAATTCCCACATTTTTCAGCTTGTTTGAAATTAGAACAAGACTGACTTCCTTCACCATCAATAGGTACAACATCCTTGCATAATGCACAAATTCCCTTTTCGCAATCTAAATTTATATAATTTTTACAATCATAGTGGCGCATTATTATTACCTCCATTCATTTTTTATAATTATCCCTTATTATTTCTCATATTCAGTTCTGTAAATAACCTCATCCTGGATAGGTTTACCAATTTCACACCAGTATTGTGTAAATCCAGCTACACGAACCATAAGATCCCTGTACTTATCTGGTGTCTTCTGAGCATCCTTTAATGTGTTGGAGTCAACAACGTTAAACTGAACATGGAATCCACCTTTTCTCATGTAAGCACGTACAATATCAAGAAGTTTTCTTGTTCCATTGATGCCTTTTACTGCTGACGGATGAAGTTTGAGATTCATCTGTGAGTTCTGCTCCATCGAGTGGTCATAAACTGTTGCAGATTCAAATATAGCATAAATACCATTCTTATCTGTTCCCGCAGCTGCAGATAAAGAGCCATCTGAATAAGTTGTGCCTGCAAGTCTTCCATCAGCTGTAGCTAATGTAACAAAGCCTTGAGGACCATGTGTTGATACTGAAATCTGGCACATATATAAAGGTTTACCATAGTATGAACGGAACTTACGTAACATGTCATACATATAATATTGGTAATCTTTTAAAATATTATCTGCACGCTTGTCAGCGTTACCATATTTAGGTGCATTTATACATGCTGCAAATATTTCTTCATATTTAGGACTGTTTACTGTACTTTCCCTGGAATCAGGTGAGAATACTCCTGTTTCATATGCAGTCTTAAATCCAAAATTGTTAATCATCGCATCTGTCATTGCTTCGATTGTGAACTTCTTATCATCAAAGATATTTTTCTTAATTGAAGCCACATCATTAACAAATGTAATCGTACCACAAGATTCAAAGTTAATAGTTGCGTTATATCTTGAACCCATAGTACCAATGTGTTTACCTCTTGTGAAGCAGTCAGGTTTCAACAGTGAGTTAACAACTGGCATGTTGTGTTTTCTCCAAAGATCCATCTGGATATTGTTAACTTTATTAAGAACATCTGTTAGAAGTTCAATATATTTTTCCCATTGATTCATCATTGTTTCATAAGAATCAAGTTTCCTATTATGAGCTGGGAATACCTGTTTTCCTGTTCTCTTATCTAACCCGTTTGTTAAAACAAGTTCAAGTACTTTAGGCAGAGCAACGAAATGAACACCGGTACCACATGTAGGTGATGCACCACCAGGAATCATGGTTACTTTCCCATCATATTCAAGTGGCAAGAAACATCCAGGGGCAGATTCAAGGCATCCTCCAAGGCACCACGCTCTTGCATCATGAAGATCCATGCCTTCAGGGCCATAATTTCTTAACATAAAGTTCATCCCTGTCTGGTTATTCATCCATGCAGGATATCCAAGTCCCAGTTTTGTACAAGAAGCTGCTTTCATAAGGAAGTCTTCCGGTGTTTTTTCATCATATAATACACTCAGTGTAGGTTGAGGTGTCTTATTTCTCATACCTGCTTCAATAATTAAATATTCTAAAGGAGTAACAGCCGTAAGACCATCGTAATTCTGTCCACCTAAGGAAAGATTATTGAATGTATTACCAGAAAGAACGCCACCTGATACACCAGCTGATGCAAAACATTCAATACAAGTAATTTTAATTCTATATAATTCAAGAATTTCAATTACCTCTTCATCTGACATAACGCCATCCCTAATATCTTTCTCGTAGAATGGATTTAACACTTGTCCAAGTCTACCAATTGAAAGACCAGACTGAGGATCTTCGTTAACAACACCTAAATGACAGCAAAGTGTAATCTGAATTGCTTCCCAGAAACTAGCAGGTTTCTTATGTGCAACATTTGCCATAACCTCTGCAACTTTTTCGTAGTTATCTTTTAATGCTACATCTTTCTCAATTGAAGCCAAATATTTTGCTTGTTTTGAATAATTGTCACACCAAGCACTTAACCCTTTGGTAATTTCTTTCATTGCTGCATAGTAATAACCTCTGCTCATGCCAAAATCACCATCATCACCTGCTTCGCCCATAACTTCACCAATTTTTTCATCACATAATTCTATTATTCTGTCAAAGCCATACTGTAGTGGCATAAAATAGTTAATTACTTCTCGTCCCTGAGGAATTGCAAAAGAATCAAACATAGAAACAACTGCATCCATAATACGTTCTTCCTGGTCATAACCTGGTGTCATCTGTGAATACTTATCACTTAATTCTTCTATTGAAATGCCTTCCCAAGGCTTAGATACTTTAACCAAAACAGGAATTTCTTCCTTTCTCATACCAAACTTCTTAGCAATAGAAATAACATTTCCATAACTTTCAGTAACGTTACCACCGCCAGCACCCACCACGCTGACTAAGTCAGCTTCACTTTCTGCTGGAGCATCCACTTCATTCATTAACGCCTCTGCCTGGGCATTAAAAAAGCTTGAACAAACCCAAGGAAATGGAAATGCACCTCTAACATTTTTTGTCTTGTTCATAACAAGTTTTTCATTAGGTAAAATTGTCGGTGTAATGTGTGATAAGCAAGCAGCCATAGCTTTAGCTCTTCTTACTTCAATTACATCACCGTCATTTTCCCACCAAGTCCTGTTGTACCAGTATGGAGCTTCCATATCTGCACTAACTTTCAAATTGTAATAGATTTCCATAAGCTTTTTAGTGCTCTCTTTTGCTTCTGGAATGTCAACTTCCTGAAGGTTGTCAACGTCTACAGTGTCAATACCACGGCTTTTTAAGATATCTTGAAGTTTAATTTCTTTTAAACTCATTTTATAGACCTCCTTTTCCTTTCACAACTTATTTACCACTAGTTTGTTTTAACAAATTTCCTAGCTGTTTCTTCACCTCTTAATACCCTTAATGCGCCAAATGCTAACGCTTCCATCTCGTTCTCTCCAGCTATTACCTTAACAGGTGCAATAAACTTTACCCTTTCTTCTATCCAATCTGTTATCATGTCTGAGTAAGCAATTCCACCTGTTAATATTATTGCATTCACCTCTCCAGAAACAACTACTGCTAATTTCCCTATATTTTTAGCAACATTAAGTGCCATTGCTTCGTATATTAAGGCTGCTCTTTCATCACCATCTGCAATTTTCTTTTCTATTTTTCTAGCATCTGTAGTATCAAAATATGCATTTAATCCAGCTTGGGATTTAACCCTTTTCATAGCTTTTTTATAATCATATCCTTCAGAAGTTGCCATTTTAATAACTTGGAATATAGGTAATCCACCCGCTCTTTCTGGCGAAAATGGACCTTCATCATCGGAAATCATATCAATCATTCTACCATTTTTATGCAAAGTTAAAGTAATTCCTCCCCCCAAATGAACTACTATTAATGTTAATTCACTATAATGTACATTTACTTTTTTAGAATATTTCATTGCAGCTGCTCTCATATTTAAGTTATGCCCCATTCCTTTTCTTTGCATCTCAGGTAGACCAGTTATTCTTGCTATTGGCTCTAATTCATCTACAGTTACTGGATCATATACATAAGCTGATATTCCTTGTTTCTGAGAAATGTCATAAGCTATTACAGCTCCTAAATTTGATGCATGCTCATTCTGTGGATTATATGTCAATTGATCTACCATATCCTGGTTAACAGTGTAAGCCCCTGCTTTAACTGGAGGTAATAAACCTCCTCTAGCAACTACTGCTGTAAGTGAGTTCATAGAAACATTATTTTCTCCTAGTACAGATAAAATTAAATCTCTTCTCATTTCATACTGCTCAACAATTGTGTCATATTTTAATAACTCTTTAGGATCATGTTCAATACTCTTTATAAATAATGGAGTGTTATTATCATAAACCGCAATCTTAGTTGATGTTGATCCTGGATTAATTACTAACAATCTTTCCATATAATTACCTCCCTCTATTTTGTAGCTGCTGCACAAAGGACTAATGACAAATACTTTTCTTCAGAACTTGCCCCTCTTGAAGTCATAACAATTGGAACTTTTGCACCTACAATAAAGCCTGCCATTCTAGCTCCTGCAGTAAATAGAAGGCATTTTCCTAAAATGTTTCCTGCTGTAATATTAGGAACAATAAGTATATCTGCTTCACCTGTAACAGGGCTATTATACCCTTTAATCTTAGCTGATTCCTTACTCATAGTGAGGTCATATGAAATAGGGCCCTCAACTATACAGTTTTTAATTTCTCCATTCTGATTCATTTCCTTAAGCTTTCCAGCGTCAATTGATTCAGGCATTTTGGGATTAACTACTTCAACCGCTGCCAAAACTGCTACTTTAGGTTTTTCATACCCAAGACCAAGTAATACATTTACAGCATTCTCAAGTATCTGTTTTTTTTGATTAAGATCTGGATACATTAACATCCCACCATCTGTAGTAACCAAAAGTTTATGATATCCAGGTACTTCATTGATTACAAAATGAGACATTGCATTTCCTGTTCTGAGACCATTTTCTTTATCCACAACCGCTCTTAAAAAATCTGATGTTTGAATCTTGCCCTTCATTATAAAATCCACGTCACCTTTTGAGGCAAGTTCAACACCTTTAATTGCTGCAGAAACTGCATCTGGAACATCAATAATATTCTTGTCATCTAAACTTCTATTGATTTTTCTTAATATTTTCTTGATTTCTTCTCTATTACCTATTAATACAGGCTCTAATATTTTATTGTCCATTGCTTTAAAAGTAGCTTCAAGCGTATGTTCATCTTCTGCTACTACAATAGCAACCTTCCTTTTTTCTTTAAACCCTTTAACCTTTTCAATTAACTCATCGAAATTTTTAATACTCATAACACATCGCCTTTCATATTTGAATTTTAATTACCATTTAAAAGTAGTTGCCCTACTTAAAGTAGGGCAATCAAAAATTAATATATGTGCTAAATATGTGTGAACTTTACTAAATTATCTTATCCCCAAATTTCTTCTGAAGTTGGTACTTTAGGATTTTTAATCTCATATGCTATTGCTATTACATTAAGCAAATGTTCATAAGTTAAGTTTTCTGAAAGACTATTATTTCCCCATGATCCACATCCTAGTGTTGTAGTTATAGTTAATCCACTTGATGGCAATCCAGCGGCTGCGGCAATTCCCGGCTGATTAACAACTAGTCTGCATACAGGCAACTTGAGTCCTGCATATTCAATATGTTCAACATTATCTGAATATACAACTGTTGAGTGTCCAGCTCCACAATATAATAAATTAGCCTCAGCTATATCAACTGCCTCCTCGAAAGTATCATAAGTTAAAGTTATCATAACTGGAGCCATTTTTTCTTGGCAAAGAACATCCTCTCTGCCTTTTCCTTTAGCTTTTAATATAATTACTTTAGTCTCTTCTGGAACTTCCACTCCAGCGAGATTAGCTATAAATTGAACAGATTGTCCAACTGCCTTACCATTTACTGCCCCATCTTTAAATAAAACATTTCTGAATTTATCTACTATAACTTCATCTTCAACATAATACGCTCCGTTTTTTATAAATACCTCCATTATTTCTGCATGTTTCTCAACTGGAGTTATAATTGATTGATTTCCTGCACAAATTACTCCATTATCAAGTGTTCTTGCGAATATACTTTGTTGAGCCGCCTTTTCATAATCCGCATCTCTATCTAATATAGTTTGTACGTTTCCTGCACCAACTCCAAAAGATGGTTTTCCACTCGAGTATGCAGCTTTAACCATTCCCATACCACCTGTAGCAATAGTAGTATCACAAGTGCTCATAAGGTGTTGAGTTATTTCAACTGATGGTTCTTCTACTATTTGAATTAGATTTTCTGGAGCACCTAATTTTCTTAATGCTTCATTCATTATTTGTACAGTATGTGTTGAAACTTTCTTTGATCTTGGATGCGGAGCAATTATTACTGTATTTCTTCCCTTTAGTGCAAGCATTGCATTTCCCATTGGAGTCATTATTGGGTTAGTTGTGGGGCTAACTGCTACTATAATGCCTTTGGGTTTAGCGATAAATACCAATTTTTTTACTGGGTCTCTTCTTATTATCCCAACTGATAATTTACCTTTTAATTCTTTCCATAAACCTTCTGCTGTACCCTTAGTTTTACCGATTTTGTCTTCATACACACCCATTCTTGTTTCTTCTATAGCTTCCTTAGCAAGTATTTCCGCATTATCATAAACAGCTCTAGCAATTCCTCTAACCAAAGCATCTACTTGTTTTTGTGTATACCCTTCAAACTCTTTCAATGCGATTTTTGATTTTTCAACTAATTCATTAACAATTTTATTATTGCTCATTTCCTATTCCCCCATTTTAATATTTTTAATATGTTTCTGATATCTTAGATTAATTTTCCACTTTGTATAATTCCCTATTAAATGAAATCATTAATACAATATTCCTTAAAATACTTTTTCAAGTATTGCAATTACGTCTTCATAATTTACTTTTCTGGGATTGAGATCATTACTCATGTGTTCATTTAATGTAGCTTTTGCAATCATATCAAAATCAGATTTTTTAATACCAACTTCGCTTAATTTAGGTATTTTAATAATTTTATTTAACTCTTTTAACTTAGCTACAATAACTTCAACCGTCAATTCATTATCTTTTAATCCCATTGCTTTTCCTAGATCAATTACTTTTTCAGGAACTGCTTGTCCATTAAAATCGATTACATCTGGTAGCGCAATGGCATTTGCTACACCATGAGGAATATTAAACAATGCTCCTAATGGATGTGCTATTCCATGTGCAAAACCTAGCCCACATTGATTAAATGCAAAACCTGCTATAAAACTTCCAAGCATGACTTTTTTACGAGCCTCAATGTTTTGTCCATTTAAAACACATTCTTTTAAATTGTTATAAATGTAATCAACCGCTTTTAAAGAGCACATTTCAGTTATTGGAGACGCAATAACCGATAAGTAAGACTCCATAGCATGTGTTAAAGCATCCATTCCTGTAGAAGCTGTAATACTAGCAGGCAAATTCAACAATAAATTTGGATCTTCAAGCGCAATTACTGGACCCATATTATCACCAGCTAAAATCATTTTAAGTCCTCTTTTTTTGTCTGTAATAACTGCAACCTCGGTTACTTCACTTCCAGTACCAGATGTTGTTGGAATTGCAATAAGTGGTAGTGTTTTATTCTTAACCATATTTCTACCCTCATACTTTTGTATAGGACCTTCATTTGACAATAAAACATTTATTGCCTTGGCAGAATCCATAGCACTTCCTCCACCAAACCCTATAACAATATCTATGGGATTTCCTTTTGCTAATTCTATTGCTTCTGTAATTGAATCATCTGTTGGATTTGCAATTACGTTGCCAAATACGGTACATTTAAGTCCTGCATCTTTTAATGACTTCAAAATAGGATCAACTATTCCTGCACTTTTGACTCCTGGATCATGAACAACAAGTGCATGTTTTGCACCTAAATCTTTAGCCATTTTACCAACCTCTAATGATACGCCTTCTCCAAAAATAACATTACCTGTAATTGTAAAGTTAAACATTAGTCATCCTCCTCAAAATTTAATTTAACATACATTCATAAATGTATGTAATAATGTTAAAGATAAACGATGTTGAACATCGCTATTTTCAGCATTTATAAAAGCATTATTTTTCTTTATGCTTTAACATACATTACTGTTTGTATATTTATAATATCACATAAATAAGGGGAATTCAAGAACTTTTTGAATATTTTATTTATTCAGTTATTAATCAAGTTAATCAGTAATAGTAAAACCCCAAACTATTCTAATCTAGGACAACCCTCTTGACAATTATAGGAATTTATCGTAACATTATATAAAATAAATCTACCAAACGAAGATGACATCTTAAGTAAGTATAATAAAAAGTTATTTTAGTTTAAAATAGTATTTTGAGGAGAAATCATGAAAAGAACAAGAGAAAATGCAGATAAAACAAAACAATTAATTATAGAGACCTCATATGAGGTATTTAAATCAGTAGGGTATGACAATGCTTCATTAGTAGATATAGCTAAAAATGCTAATTTGACTAGGGGTGCTTTATACTGGCATTTTAAAGATAAACGGGCATTATATGAATATATTGTACGGTTGAAATTAAGTGAAATAATCGAAGAAAAAGAAAATTTGTTTGATGATGAAAATTGTAGTCTAAAAGAATTGATAACTAATTTACTTAAGGTGCATATTAAAGATAGTGATAAATATTTTTTTATTAATCAAATGGTTTATTTAAGATTATTTCATCAAGAGTTAAATGATATTGCAACAGAAATAGACGATGTTAAAAGAGTATATTTTGATAAATTAGAACTATTTATAAAAAATAAAATAAATCCAAATAATGAATTAGATGATGCATTATGCCAAAGAATTACAAGTTTTATTTATACTTTATTTGAAGGTATTCATATATATAATCTTCAAAAAGCTAGAGGCGAGGCACTAACTGAGAATGATATTGATTTGTATATGCAAATAATTATGATTGCATTTAATGATATATTTTTAAATAATAAAAAAATTTAAAGTAGTTTTTTATTTTAATAATTCGAAAGAAAATGATGTAATCTAACTATACACATTATCATTATAAAAGTTAATGGAGGCATCGTCAATATGACCGCCTCCATCATTAGAAACATCGGTTAAGATATTACTGCTTCGGTACCTTGCTGGTTTGTTTTGGCATGTATCTTTTCTGTACCTGCCTCAAGAGCTTCCTTGTAGTACCAACATTTATAATCTATGACTTCAAGTGTTTTCTGCAACGATGCTATCTGTTCATCCATAATTATTTTTCTCTCAATAAACATCTCATAGCGTTCACGCAATGTTGCATCTCCCTCTCCACACCAGTCTATGAATACCTTAATATTTTTAATGGGCATTCCTGTATTTTTTAGACATTCAATAATTTTCAGCGATCCGAGATCAATATCTGAAAAAGAGCGGATACCGGATTCTGAACGTTCCAAATTAGGAAACAGACCTTCCTTATCGTAGTATCTTAAAGTTGAAGCTGATAGATTGAATTCTTTTGCAACCTGTCCAATAGAATATTTCATGTTTGGCACACTCCTTTGACAATAACTTAACCTTAACTTTAACACAATTTATTAATAATATCCACACCAAATGGACAGCTTTTCATACTTGCTACACATTCTATGCACTCACTTGCGTGGTGTTCTAATAAGTCATAATGATTTTTTAATGTTTCAGGAACAACAACCTTCATAATCCTTTTGTTATAATATTTAGCCTGTTCATAATCTCCGGCACCGACACATCTTGATATAACTACAGTTAATCCCAGACCAATTGCCATACCTGGTAACACTTGAAACATTACAATTGTACCCGACACCGCATTTGCTGCAATCGCTGCCGTACCAAAAGTAGCAACAAGACTAAGTACAATAATTCTTCCCAGATAAAACAAACCATTTTCCAATCCAAAGGGAACCCCAATACTTAATATTTTTTTAATCATTGAATTCTTATTTGTAAATAATTTTAATGTTATCATTTTTAAATATACACATCATAAACCAATAAAAGAGTTCCACAGAATATCTGTGGAACTCTTTTATTGGCGGAGAAAGGTGGATTTGAACCCGCGAAATGGTTTGCTTAATTGTTTTAACTGCCTTTCTTTATATCTAATATCACTGAGCATCATAGAAATCAAATATTCAAATTATCAGTCTTTAATGTATTTATTAATTGTAGCTGACCCTTCTTCATTTGCATGATAGTAAACCCTTAATACATTTTCTTTATCCATTTCAAACCTTGTTTCTTCAAGTAGACCATTAGCTTCAGCTGTCATTAAAGCCGTGATTACATCATTTCTGTTAAGCGCTTTGAAGTTACCATATACACCTTTTAAAACTTCAATAACTTCTTCTGCACAAGCTTCTTTAACTTTTGTAAAATGTTTTAATATCGCATAATTAAGTGCTTTCATACTAATTTGCCTCCTTTTTTCTAAACAAATCCATTGGATTCATAGAGATTACTAAGATACCGAATACCATTAATACAGCAGCCATCCAAGCTATAGGAGGTAATGACCAACCTTCCATACCACTGAATACACCAAGTATTATCCAACAACAGAACGGTCCCCAGAATGAGTATGTACCATTACATGCCATACCGAGAGCGGCACCACACATACTGTTACCCTTATACCAGCTCATATATGAAACGAATGCGCAAAGACCAGCTAGAGCAAACCAAATCATAGCAGGACCACTTGTAAATGCCTGAACAACAAGGCCAGTAGAGGTCTTAACACTACCTAACATCATACCGAAAATAGGAATTAAGATAATTAAGTTTGAAAGACCTGATATTGTCTGACGGATAGTAATACCTATATCAGAGTCAATCATAGATGTACCGTAACCAGCTACACAACCTTCAAAACCCCAACCAAGTGCAGCTATGAAAGCAATACACACACCTAGGAACATACCTTTTGGTGCATCTCCACCAATACTTGTACTACCTATCATGAAACTAGCAACAACACAAATAGCAATACCTAACATCATACGCTTATTTAATTTTTGTTTATATAATACTCTACCTAAAATAGCACCAATAGCTGGGCAAAGAGCAGTAATAGGAATAACGATTGAACCAGCCATCTGAAGACCAACAACATATGCTGTGCTGGAAATAGGTCCTCCTATAAGCGCCGCTAAAATCATTACACGACCTGGGGTAGTATTAATACATCTAAAGAAATCTCCAAACTTACCTCTAACACCCGCATAAAGTAATGCCCAAACAGCACTACAAGTATCATTTACCGCACTACCAATTGCACCTAGTAAATATGTGATAGCAAAAGCAGATAGACCTGCTGTGTTAGGGCCATACCAGTCACCCCAAACTCCCTTAGACATTCCTAATGTCAAAAATGCTGAATAGAACCCATACATAAGACCTGAGAATAAAGCGATTGAGATACCTTTTTTGTAAAATTGTGATGATAACTTCTTTTTAGCAGCAACTGCAGACGCATTAACTTCTAATGTCACTTCGCTCATAAACAAAACCTCCTTCATTTAAATACTTTTACATTATTATCAGAGTTTATTTAACTTTACTGAATAATAAATTTGAAACCGTTTTCTTACAAGATTTTGTTAACTTGATCTTACTATTACACCCTGTTATAAATATAACTTAATGAGCCATTTTTTCATGGCATAAAGTGCAATATTTTAATGCATTATATCCACCATTTTTTTGAGGTTTTTGTACTATCGTTACTTTATTGCACTAATAGTTTTAAACAAGTCTACATAAAATGAAATAATCTTTCACTCCTTCTTATTCTTTACCTTTTTGACAAAAAAATAACCCCATTGAATGGACACAACTCTTTTTTAGTTGTATCTATTCAATGGGGTGTAATATCAAAACAACCGTTATGATTTCTAATTCTTTACCATATCGGCAATGGAATAATCTGATGAAACAGTGATTGCCTTTACATTCCTCTGAAAACGTTCGTATCTCATACAACAGTAGTCTAGAAAATCGTCGCCGCCGTAATGTCTAATCATGGCCCATACCATCCAAAGCAAATCCTGCGCTATCATATAGCATTTTATTTTCAATATTTCTTCAGGTGTCAAAAGTTGGCCATAGTAGTCCAAAAGAAAATATTGAATTGCCTCTTCGTTCAATCTGGATTCAAGAATATATGCAGCCACATCCCAGCTTGGGTCGTTCATTCCAGCATATTCCCAATCTACTAGGTAAGTTCTGCCATTGCCATCCACCACAAAGTTTTCAGGGACTGTGTCGTTATGACAGGGAACAGAAATTGTATTTTCAATATTTATTTGCATAAAATCAAGCAATTGCTTCTTCAATTCAGTATAGTCAAAGAAAAAATCTCCATTAAGCTCTTGAATAATATCTTCATATTTATTCAACTCCCTTTGCCAATCGAAGACATTAGGAAAATGCTTTGGGTTGGAGTGGCTTTTTTTCAGCAGACCAGAAACAGCTCTCAGATTTGTGATGCTGCATGGATTAGAAAGCGCAATGTTTTTACTGTTCTTAATGTATACGCTGATTTTAATCCCGCTGACCTCATCAAAATAAACGCACTCACAATTCAAACCGAACTCCGTTGCCATATTATTGTTGATCTTTTCAATTTTTCGATCAATCATCTCATTGGTCATGCCGCCCGGTTGGCGCACAACATATTCTATTCCCTTAATATTCATAATGTAGTTATAATTGGTAAGTCCGCCTGCGAAACGGGATTTGTCGAATATAATGCTATCATCATTAAAAACGAGCCTCAATTTTTTTTGTACTAATTCTTCCATTTCCATTAATAATTCCACCACACATATATCTATTTATTACTTTATAATAGTCTATTACACTGATTCCTACTTGTAAAGGGTATTCTCGCAAAATTAATACTTAATATTTTACTATTATAGCATATTTATATCTCAAGAAAGAAAAAATGGAAAAATTGCAACTTTAAAGTAGATATTGTTCAATAAAAGCAATATTGTACAATATCTTATTTTAACTGGATACAATAGTGCAAAAACCATATATTGAATCTGCAATAAACTAATTGTTTTGCATGATATCATATATTATCAGTAATTTTGATTACTAGAAATAATTCTTACTATAGCAACAAAAATAGGAGGTAAAAATCATGGAAGACAAGTTTAAACTGAAATCCAAGGTTTATTTTAATAAGCAATCCATGCAGGTTTTAGAACAGATTACTGGCTCCCGAGCATTTATTGTCTCAGATTCCATAATGGAAAAGCTGGGATATCTTCAAAATGTGGTAGATTACCTGATAAAAGCTGAAATAAGCTCTGTAGTTTTTTTGGGGGTGCGCCCTGATCCTGATGTCAATGTAATTGCGGAAGGACTTAAGTTATATGGAGAAAGCAATGCGGATGTCCTGGTTGCAATGGGCGGAGGCTCTGCTATAGATACCGCCAAGGGAATTCTGTATTTTTCGTGGAAATTAGAAAACTCTTCTGGTCTTGAAGTGAAAAAACCACTTTTTATTGCGATTCCCTCCACAAGTGGAACGGGCTCGGAAGTAACGGACTTCGCCGTTATAACTTCTGGTGGGGAAAAGGTGTGCATCGTAGATGAGTTTCTCGCACCAGACATAGCCATACTTGACTCTACCTGTATTCAGCATGTTCCTGCGCGGGTGGTGGTGGATACAGGCATAGATGTTCTCGTTCATGCCATCGAGGCCTATGTTTCCACAAACGCTACCGACTTTACAGACGCTCTTGCAGAAAAGGCAGTGAAATTGATCTTCGAGAACATTGAGAAGCTTTATAATGACGTGAAAGATTCCGATGCCCGTGATCGTGTTCAAAACGCTTCTTGCATGGCAGGAATGGCTTTTACAAATTCAAATCTGGGCATAAATCATAGTCTATCCCATGCTATAGGTGCGACTTTTCACATTACGCACGGTCGCTCCAATGCGCTCGTGCTTAATGCGGTGATGGAATATAATGCTGACTTAAGGGGAAGTGCCAACAGTTATGCTACTCTCAGATACGCAAAACTTGCAACGCTTTTGCAACTTCCGGCCCGGACGAACCGTGAAGGAGCTGTTAATTTCATACAGGCTGTAGTAAGACTGAAAAAAGTTCTGGGGGTAGAAGATAATATTCGAGCTCTTGGAGTTGCTCAAGACGAGTTTGAAAACGCTCTTGAGCATATGGCCGAAAGCGCGATGCTAGATAGGTGTACTCCCACTAATCCTAGACAACCTTGTAAAGAAGATATAATTAATATTTATCAAAAAAGCTATTAACAATTATCCAAAAACATAATGAAAGAGTGTAAATAAAAAGGGCTAAAACCTAAGTTTTACCCTCTCTTTTATTTTACAAATTTATCTAAAATAGCAATGAATTAGTTATTTACTTTTATACTATTGTACATTATAATAATAATAATTAAATGCCATACCCAGATTCAAAAGGGATTGTCCAGCCCATAAAGCTCACATAATTTACTTCTTTTGAATATAAATTACATGGCGGAAAAGGTGTGCTGAAAGCATGAATAAAACTAATAATCTGTTGGAAAAATTAATAGCCTCCAATGATTTATATACACGCTATATGAGTATTTTATCTTTGTCCGATCTTCCAGTGTTTTTGGTAGATCCAAATGGCAATATTTTATTTGAATTTATTCCATCTCCCCATTTTTGTACCTATGTATGCCAAAAAAATATAGGTCATGTTTGCACCGACTACAGATGTCGACTAAAGCCCAACGTAGAGAATAGATTTGTCTGCCATTATGGGCTTGAAAACATCCTTTATCCAATCATGGTTCAGGATGACATTTTAGGCTATATAGCCGGAGTGCAAGCATATTTGAAGGGTAACGAATATCAAAAACACATGATTGATGTTCAGTCCCTAGAAGAGGATAAAAGTCCTGAATTGGAGTTTATCGCCAAATCGATTTCCTCCCTAAAGACCGTGGAATCAAATAAAATTGAAATACACGAGCAGTTGTGTGGTCATATTGCCAAAAACATTTCTCTTGACTTGTCCCAAAGCATCAGTCATGCAAATCTAGATGTAAGGTTATCAATTGAAAAGGAAATACTAGAGAAAAAGATCAACGATCTAGAAGCGAAAAATATGTCTCTGATGGTGAATCCTCATTTTTTGTTTAATACCTTGAATTGTATAGCTCGCATTGCGTATTTTGAGCATTCACAAACGGAGGAGCTTATCTATTGCCTTTCTGATTTGCTTAGGTACAATTTAAAGCAAGATAACCAGCTTCACACCATCGGTGCCGAAATTGACAACATTGCGAAATATTTGTATATCCAGAAGGTAAGATTTAAAAACCGTCTGGACTATGACACTTACATCCCTGAGAATATTAAGTCTTACAGAATCCCCAACATGGTAATCCAGCCCATTGTTGAAAACGCTGTAATCCATGGCATCACTCCCAAGCGTGACGGAGGCAAAATCAGTATTTACGCAGAATTATATAAAAACGAAATCGTTATTTCCATTATGGATAATGGAAATGGCTTCCCAAAGGATTTTTTGCAGAACATGCATCAGTTTGAAAATAAATCGGGTCTAGGGTTTTGGAATACAGATAATCGTTTAAAACGATATTATGGAGAACACTATGGGTTGAAAATAGTAAAGTCTGACTATAGTGGAAGTACAGTTACCATCACCATTCCAACCCAACCTACTGAGAGGTTATCGCAATGATTGTGGTTTTGATTGTGGAGGATGAAATTCTTGAACAAGATTTCCTCAAAACAGTTGTGCTTGAGGATCTTTTACCTGACGATAAGCTACTGACCTGTGAAAGTGGCGTTGAGGCTGTAAAGCTGGCAAAGCAATATCGACCGGATATTATCATAATGGATGTGATGATTCCTGAAATGGATGGTCTAAGCGCCATTCAAGAGATTAGAAAATTTCTACCTAACGCTTGTATTACCATTTTGTCCGCCTACTCGGACTTCCCTTATGCACAGAAAGCGATTAAACTTAGGGTTTTCGAATACCAGTTAAAGCCTATCAAACCCATCATAATTAAAGAAATATTCCACAAAATGCTGGACTCGGTAGCTGAATCTCATATGCTAGTTGAGGGAATTCCTGAAGAAAAAATCACCGAATGCAAGGAATATCTTCATAAATTTATCGACGAATCTGTAAAATATATTAAAGAACATTTTAGAGAAAGATTAACTTTGGAAATGCTTGCATCTAAGGCGTTTATGAATCCCAAATATTTCAGCCATGTTTTTAAAAAGGATACAGATGTTGCTTTTACAGATTATGTAAATAATTTGAAAATTCAATATGCCTGCAGATTACTCGAGACAACAAATTATCCCGCTTACCGAATTTCAATTGAATGCGGCTTCTCGGATCCATCTTATTTTAACAGGGTATTCTGTGCTAAGATGAACATGACACCCAATACCTATAGAAAACATGAATGTGCATCAAAATCGAAGGATTGAACTTTCAGCATTAATATAATAACGTAATTTTACAATACTTGCGGGTCTTTTGGGACCCGCATTTTGCTTTTAGCAAAAAAACTAAGGCTGTTACACTCTAAATATTTTTTAGATGTGCAACAGCCTCATACTTAATAAACAACCATTACCTTAATACATGGTAATCTTCAATCTATTTTGCCTCTTCTTCCTTCTTTACCATTTTAGGAAGAATAGCTTCAACTTCACCATGTGGACGAGGGATAACATGAACAGAAATCAGTTCGCCAACACGTTGTGCAGCCGCAGCACCAGCATCAGTTGCAGCTTTAACAGCACCTACGTCACCTCTTACCATTACTGTTACTAAGCCACCACCAATATATTCTTTACCAATTAGATAAACATTTGCTGCCTTAACCATTGCATCTGCAGCTTCAATAGCACCAACTAAACCCTTTGTTTCAATCATTCCTAATGCATCATATTTCATTTTACTTCCTCCTGATTTTTTATTTTGTATTCATAGCTTTTGATAAAAATTAATATTCACAACATTTGCATCTTCTTATCAATATTACATTCTAAAACTGAAGCTCAGAATCTATATTACCGCTTCTTCCTTCTTTAACAATTTAGGAAGAATAGCTTCAACTTCAACGTGTGGACGAGGGATAACATGAACAGAAACTAATTCGCCAACACGTTGTGCTGCAGCAGCACCAGCATCAGTCGCAGCCTTAACAGCGCCTACGTCACCTCTTACCATTACTGTTACAAGACCACCACCAATGTGTTCTTTACCAACTAAGTAAACATTTGCTGCCTTAACCATTGCATCTGCAGCCTCAATAGCTCCAACTAAACCCTTTGTTTCAATCATTCCTAATGCATCATATTTCATTTTACTTTCCTCCTAATTTTTTATTTTATAATTGTAATTTTTGATAAAGAATTAATATTCATAGCATTTGCTTCTTCTGTGTCAATATGACATTCTAGAGTTGAATCATCATTTGCTCTAACGGCAACATTATTGTATATACCTCCGCGTGTTCCATTAACCTGAATGCCTACAATCTGTCCGTCATGCACGCCGAAATGCTTAGCCTCTTCAAGCTTCATATGAATGTGTCTTTGTGCAAGAATTAAACCTTCTGTAGTCTGAACGGATCCCTTAGGACCAATTAACGTAATTCCGGGTGTTCCATGTAAATCACCTGATAACCTTGCTTGTGAAGCTACACCAAGTTTAAAAGAATCTCCTGTCAAAACTTCCACCTGTGTCTTATTACGTACTGGACCAAGAATTCGAACTTTCTCAATTGAACCCTTTGGACCACAGATTGTTAGTGTTTCCTTAGATGCATACTGTCCTGGCTGTGACAAATCTTTACTATTCGTCATTTGATACCCTTCCCCAAACAGACGGTTTAAATCTGCCTGAGAGAGGTGAACGTGACGATTGGAGACCCCAACTGGAATTTCATACATATCCTCTTTTACTTCAGCAGAATTCAAATTAGATTGCGCCGCCTCCAGTAAAAGCTTCAGGACAGCATCGTACTTTCCCATTTTAGTTGGCTCCCTTCATTGCAATTACTAGTTCATTTATCAGCTTCAAAAGCTTTTCATTATCAGTGCCGTTCATAGATGCATATGCGTCAGGACTTGTAGCACAGCATCCTACTTCATTACTACTAGAGAGGTTGAAAGTCGGGTCATCATAAGCTAATGTACTACAATCTTTAATGCCATATGCGACTCTCTTGATATTAATCAAATGCATCGGACCAACATTTTCAGAAACAGAACTTCCGCCCCATGTACCACAACCTAATGTAAATGCAGGTAAAAGACCTGTACTTGCACCAGTACCTCCTTGACTACTACCAGTATTAACCAAAATACGTGCTGCAGGCTTTTTAGCAAACTTCATTACCATCTCTTCATCCTCTGTATGAATGCTCATAGTGTGTCCAATACCATTTTGAAGTAGTTTAATGCTGAGGTCACAAGCCTCATGCCAATCTTTGACTGTATAGAAAGCAATTACTGTTGTCAATTTTTCAAAAGACAGTGGATAAGCATCACCAACACCTTGCTGCTCACCTATAAGAATCTTCGTTCCTTCCGGAATCGAAATACCTGAAGCAGTTGCAATAACCTGAGGAGATCTGCCTACGAACTTGGCGTTCATGGTGTGCCCACCATTCTTAAATAGCAAATTACAAACTTTTGCAGTTTCGTCAGAAGTCATAAAATAGCCGCCCTGTTTCTTAAATTCAGCCACTACCTGATCATGGTTGCACTCTTCGACAATAATAGATTGTTCGGATGCACAAATGGTACCATTGTCAAAAGTCTTACTGGAAATAATATTTTTAACCGCTTGTGGAACATTAGCAGTTTTCTCAATGTAAGCCGGAGAATTACCAGCACCAACACCTAATGCAGGCTTACCTGCACTATAAGCGGCCTTTACCATTCCAGGGCCACCAGTTGCAATAATCATAGAAACCTCTTTGCATTTCATTAACTCATTGGTAGCCCCTATTGATAATGTAGAAATACAGCTAATAATATTGGCAGGAGCCCCTGCTGCTACCGCCGCATCGTTCATAAGGGTTATTGCCTTCATTGTACATTTTAATGCAGCAGGATGTGGTGAAAATATAATTGCATTACGTGATTTAATTGCAATTATTGCTTTGTAAATAGCAGTTGATGTTGGATTTGTGGAAGGAACAATACCCATAATCAAGCCAACTGGTTCAGCGATATCAATTACTTTATTATCCTTATTTTCACTAATAACACCAATAGTCTTCATATCTTTGATAGCATTATATACAATAGTAGAAGCCATATGGTTTTTATAAGTCTTATCCTCAACTTTACCGAAACCAGTTTCTTCAACGGCCATCTTAGCTAGACAAACCGCATTTTCCTCTGCTACTCTAACCATATTACACAAAATCCTATTTATTTGCTCTTCAGTATAATCAGCTATCTGAACTGTAGCGATTTTTCCCAAACGCGCAAGATTTCTTGCTTCTTGTATAGATCGTAAGTCATTATCAATATTCTCCATCTTGTGATTCCTCCATTCTTTTTCTCATAAAATTATTATAAAATATTTTTATAATTTTTATGATTAGGTTAATTATTCCCGTAATACTCTATGAATTTTGTAAGTAGTAACCTTTTGTTTGCCTTGGAAACCGATCTTCCTAGGATACCAAAATTCTTATATCCACGAGCTAGATTTCGAAGCTCTATCACCTTAAATTTACTGATAACCTCAATTGTTTGTTCCAAACCGTATTCAATTACCATCTTATCTATAGCTTCCTTATTAGGTAGTTTGCTTAAATCCATTTGCATAGGAGCAACTGGTTTTCCTGTTAGAAATTCCGTTCCTGCTGAATTTTCCACTACTAAATTTTCAAATGTTATTTCTTTATTTTCCAACGGTGCTGCAGGTATAATTATATTTTCCAAGTCAGCATGTGGGCGGGGAATCACATGCTCTGAAACCAAAAGTAAACTATTTATTTTTCTAACTGCCGCTCCACCAGCTTCTACAGCTGCTTTAACTGCACCCACATCTCCAGTTACAATAATTGAAACAAGGCCTCCGCCTACATATGTCTTTTCCAAAAGATTCACATCTGCTGCCTTGAGCATAGCATCTGCACTCTCAATAGCTGCAATGAGTCCTTTTGTTTCGATTAACCCAAGTGCCTGCATTGCCTAAGCCTCCTTACCTTTGATCAAATGTTCTAATGTGTAGCATAGAATGCTTTCATCTTGTCAGGTGAACCAAATGCTAATTTAGCTCCCTTAGGGAAGAATACTGAATCACCTGGTTGTGCAGTATAAACCTTTCCGTCAACTGTTACTATCAATGTACCTTCCATAACATGGTAAAGTTCTTCACAAGTTGTTTCCCAGTCGAAGGTGCAACCTTCAATTGTAATAAATCCTGCATTCATTGAACAACCATCATCGGCATTGACAATTTCCTGATAGACTACTTTGTCGCTAGGATTTCCTGTATCAAAAACATCCATCCTTACTGACTTGCCACGAACGATTTTTAAACCACCACAATCCTTCTCAGAAATATATGGCTTGTCGGAAGGAGCATCAAACATTCCACTTAAAAGTCCTTTATCCATCATAGCTTTAAACACCTTATATACCATATCTTTGTCAAGTTCACCTTCACTGGCTTTTTCGCTTTCAAAAGCTTTTCCTTCACAAGAACTCTTTACCTCACATATGTGTGTTTCTGTAGAAAACTCTATTCCACAAGCTCTTGCTGCATCTTTGGCTGATGGAGTAATAATTGTATTACTCTCAATATAAAACACCTTTTTTCCCTGCTTTTCAACATCTTCAATATCTTTTACACAAATTAATTTTTTCATTCTTTCACATCCTTACATTTATTAATATAGTCATTTAAAACATCTTCTTATATATAAGTTCTAATATATTAGAACAAAGATGACAATAGTCTATCGGACGGTGAAGCTATAACTTCTGCATTTACTAACAAACCTTTTTCTTTTGCAATAGTCTTTCCTATTTCAACACCCGTTTCAACTGCAGCCACATCACCTGTGAAAGTAAAGAATGATTTACCACCTAGTCCATTTCCTAAACGGAGCTCTAACGGCTGTAAATCAGCAGCTTTCAGGATTGCATCAGCAGCGATAACCATTGTTGCCAAGGAGAAAGACTCCATAATTCCTAGTGCCTGAATTTCATCTGGCATGGTTGCACCTGTGATTGCTGGGAATACTAGAGGGCTTACATTTGGTATAACAATAGAATCAACCAAAAATTCTTCTGCCAATTTTTCACCGATACTCACGGAATCTTGAACTGAAGCAACATCGCCCTGGACAATAACTATATACTTCCCTGGGCAAACAGAACTCGCTGTTACTATTTCTACATCAGCAATTTTCAACATCTGATCTGCTGCATATATACCACGTGCAATACTTGTAAATTCAACCATTCCTATTGCTATAGACATATCAATCACTCCTTATTACAATAAAATCATTTCCACACTCCAAAATCGTTCCTGAAATGCTTGCATGAATTGTAGCACCTAAACTGTCTTCAGGAATTTTGCCAATTAACTGTCCCATTTGTACATGATCACCAAGATTAACAACGTTTACTGCAGGTGCCCCTACATGTTGTCTTGTTGCAATATGCACTAATTCAGGTTTTATTTCAACTTCTGTCATAGGTGCCGGCTTGTCGAAATCATGCAAACCTAGTCTTGCTATAAGACGTTTACTTGGAACCAAACGATACTCGCGGCTTTTCCGTGAAGTGAATTCTGACTGCATTGGCTTATACCTTAAATTCTGCTGGGCCAATTTCTCTTTAAAATAGATATTTGCAGATTTCGGATAAAGTCCTACTGGACAAGAGAACAATTCACATAAATTACATTGACAGCATAGCTGTGCTTTCTTCTGTCCTTCAACATCTGTTAATGCATAATTTAAGGCTGTCATCATCTTGTGTGGTTGCACATTATGTCCAATAAGATAACGCGGACACATATCCGTACACATCCGGCACTGCTCACAAGAAGCTCTATTCACTCTTCTTGCCTGTTCAATGTTCATAGATTTCTTTCTAATCAGAGAATGCTGTTTTTTCAAAATTACAAATCCCTTATTTTTCTTTGTAATATATCCATCAATATTACTCATGACAGGACCCATCATAGGACCACCATCAATAACTGCATAGTCTGTAAAATCTTCTATACCACTCAGCTTCAACACATCTATGATAGGTGTACCAACTGGCACTTTTATGGTCAAACTTTTTGGTATATCTCCTGCAACTGTAATATATTTTTCTGTAACTGGCTCTCCTAAAGAAGCATTGTAAATATTTAATACCGTTTCTGTATTTACTACTACACATCCAACCTGAATTGGGATACCCATTTCAGGAACAACTCTTCCTGTAAGTTCATAAACCAGAATTTGCTCATCACCTACAGGATAAATATCCGGAAGCTCTTTCACTTCAACGAAATCATCTATCTGTAACGCCTCAATCCTATCTCTCAAAATAGAAATCACTTCTTTATGCTTTCCTTTAACACCTATAAGAGCTTTACTTGCACCAACAAACTTTCCCGCTAATACAAATCCTTTAATTATTTCATCGGGAAATAGTTTCATCAACTGTTGATCCACCCTCAGTAGCGGTTCACATTCAGCTCCGTTAAGAAGTATATATTCAGACTTTGATGCTAGTTTTACATGAGTAGGAAATCCTGCACCCCCTGCACCAATAACACCAGCTTCTCTAACCATATCAAGAAGACTCATTTTAACCCCTCCTATAGCCTTCACAAGCACAAAATAATTATCAATTATTTGCCCTCCTGAATTTATCCAAAGTTGCAATCGTCATCAACGATTCCTATAACAACTGCATCAACTGGAATGTCATCATCACCAAGCATTCGGCGAGCCGATGAGCCTGTACATACAATAACCCTGTCTCCAATGCCAGCACTGATAATATCTACAACAATCAACCGCTGACCATCACTTGTTCCTCCAATTACTTCCGCCAGCATAAATTTTAGTCCATTAAGTGATTCTGCTTTTCTTGTTGCCCATACACTTTCAATCAGTCTCGCTATTAACATAAATCTTTCTCCTTTTTCATGTTGCGTTTAATTTCAACAATAGCAGCTTCAACCGATGAAGTATCACCAAAAATAGCAATCATTATCATGTTCTGAGGACAGCTTCCTCTAATATCTTCTACTGTGACACCAACCGCCTTTTCAGCAATATCCGCTGCGCAAATCATCTCTATCATTCTCCCTTGCACAAGACCAACTGCATCAACACAAATATTATCTTTATTAACACCTGTCCCCATTCGCCGCATAAGAATATCTACAGTACCCGCCGTAGGGGATTTAATAATTCTAAACTCCATTTCTAAGCATCTCCCCTACCATATACTTTTCTGTGTGCAGCTAAGTGCTATCCCTAAAGGGGTTACAAACATAGGGTTTTGCGGCTTATGAGTGTAAACACCTGTCTGCTTCTCTATAATTTTTTCAATACCAGTCAGGCAGCATGTTCCTCCCACCAAACATATTTCCATAACATCATGACCTTTGATATGCTGATTGATAATAGATGCAATTTTTTCAACTACTGGCTTAAGCACTGGTAAAAGTTCTTTGTGTTTTTGTGGATCACGCTTATACAATTCTCCCTCCGCAAAAGACATTTTATATGCACCCGAAACAACCAAGGAAAAATGTGTACCTCCTGTTGGCTCATCTGCAACGTAAACAACTTTTCCATCCTTTAGAATTGAAATCCCTGTTGTTCCACCACCAACATCAACAACAACACCATCCTGAATTTTAAGGACATTATTGGCTGCTGTAGATTCATCAAGTATGTTGGTAATTTCAAACCCAGCAGCCTGAACCACATTCTTAACTGCTCCGGAATCCAAAGCATCTGTCCCAGGAGGAATGGCAGCAGCTGCATAAATCAATTCGGTACCCATTTTCTCCTCAATCTCTTGTTTCAATTCTCTAACAATTTTAATTGCACCCATATAATCCACAACCATACCATCTCGAACTACATCCGCATACCTATAAGCACCTGCCACCGGTTTGTAGTTTTCATCTAAAACCGCTAAAACAACACATGCCGTTCCCAAATCAACTCCTGTATAGTAAACAGAAGATTTAGAAACAATTGGATGTTCCACTACATATTCAAAATCCCGAACAAGCTGATCACAGTATTCAAAATTCAACTTTTCCTCTGGCATTCTTTACCTCCTAAAGCCGAACAAATAATTTGGGACAATGTATTAATAATCTGATTAACTTTCCCTATAACTTCTTTGCATAGCTCATTTTCATCATTACTATCCTCATATAGTTCTAAAACAACTGGTTCAATTTCACGAAGATCACAACGTAACCTATGCAAAATTATAATCTTCCTCCCCTGCTTTAACTGCATATGGGACTCTGTGATTTCAAAGCAATCATCCAAATCATAAGAAAAATTATCTGCCTTTATCCCCGTGCATTCCGTTAAACTCAGGTTTTCCAAAAGGCCTTTCCCATCCATATGATTTTTAATGAAGGAGAACTGTTTTCCTAAATTTATAACGCTCTGTGCCAAAGAAACATCACCACTTAAAAGTTCTTCGTAAGATTGAATGAACAACGCTTCCGTGGACTTCATCTTACTGTGAAGTTTCTTCTTTTTCCAATTATTTTTCCTCTTAGGCATTTCAGATGTCTGCTTTACGTTTACAATGTTTTTATTTGTATAAGGATCATTATCAAACATATTGATTCCACGATCTGACAGAAACTGACGTGCTCCAGGTGTAAGTCTTGCTCCCGGTTCTATATCATAATTTGTAAAAGGTTCTTTTCTATTTAAATCCCGTAAATCATTTTCGGTAATAAATTTCATCTTACTCCCCCTTTACTCTTTTTTTTTCTAAATTAAATAACAATTCTTTCAAAGCGAAGGTGCCCACCCCACTAGGAACACTAATCTTATAATAAGGCGCAGGTACTCTCATGTTCTTGTAATAGAAGCTACCGTAAAGTCCAACAATTTTTTCAATGTATCATTTACCGCATTAAGTGCTGTTTCAACGCTCTGAACATCACCAGTAATAATTAAAGAGCCAGTAAAACGATCTAGAAATCCAATTTCAACATTCGCTGCCTTTGTTGCAACATCGGCTGCAATAATAGCCGCTTCATATGGTGTTATAGTTAAAATCCCAATGGACCCTTTATCGTCTATCCCCAAGCGCTCATAAATGTCGGGCATTGGTGAAGCAATAATATGAGCGATTGTGACCTGCTTTCCAGGTACTGATTCTTCTATGACACGTTGTATACCTTTTTCACCAACTGTTCCCATAAAAGTTACCTCTCAATCTATTTTTTATTCTAATAATCATTTATCAATGTTTGATAACCACAACTGGGAATTCAAATTTTTTAATCCAGCTCTCAATCATGTTAAGTTCTTCACTACTTAAGCTTGGATCTCCCTGTATTGGATACTCCATTTCTAACTGTGTGTACTTATTTACACCCATTTTATGATAAGGAAGCATATCTATACCTTTAAAGTTTTTGTAATCCCGGAAAGGCATCAAAAATTCAATTACTCTCTCAATATCATCTTTACTATCATTTATGCCTTTGAGCAAGGGCATTCTGACCTTAACATTATACCTAAGTCTGAGAAGTTCCTTCAAGTTATCTAGTATTCGCTCATTGTGCACTCCCGTCAGTTGATAGTGGCGTTCAGCATCAATGTGCTTTATATCGAAAAGGAATAAATCCGTGAACTCAGCAACCTGAAGTATTGATTCAAGTTTTGCATATCCAGATGTTTCAATTGCAGTATTTATGCCTTCTTGCTTACATGCCATAAGTAAATTTGCTGCGAATTCAGGTTGCATAAGTACCTCACCGCCACCTAACGTAACTCCTCCACCTGAAACATCATAAAACGCAATATCTTCTTGAATAATCTCCATAAGCTCAGAAACAGTTTTTACCTCTCCAACAATGGATAATGCAGACTCAGTACAAACATTCTCACATTTTCGGCAACCTATACAATCAATGCCACGTACCATCTCATGTTTTAGCTCTTTTGAAATAGTATGTATGGAAGCCGGGCAAACATTTACGCAGGCACCGCAATTTATACAGGAGTCTCTTTTGAACATAACTTGATGTTTTCGTTCAAGTCCTTCAGGATTGGCACACCACTTGCAACGCAATGGGCATCCCTTAAAGAACACCAGTGTCCTTACTCCTGGTCCATCATACATATTGTATTTTTGAACATTGAAAATCAATGCTTTTCTTTCAATTACAGCTACTTTAGTATTACTCATAACATCTATTCTCCCCTTCACATAAATAATTCAACTGCGCTCAATCCTCTAATACACTGTGTAATATATAGAATCGAGCGTCAGATAAATCATTAACAAGTCAATGGAATACCTTAATTAGAAATGTGTCAGCATAGTTCTACTGATAATTTCATCCTGAACATCCTTGCATAGTTCAACAAAGAATGCACTGTAACCTGCTACACGAACAATCAGATCACGATACTGCTGTGGATTCTTCTGTGCTGCAATCAATGTATCATTATCAAGGTAATTGAACTGCATCTCACCATTTCCAAAAACGCAGGAAGTACGAAGTAATGTAAGAATACCTTCTTCACCTTCTGGTGTATCTAAGAGACCCGCCATAAGCTTAAAGTTGTGAACCATTCCTATATTCATACTGTCACAAGACATCTTGGAAACAGATTTTATAATAGCAGTCGGTCCTTTAAAATCCGCACCTTGAGTCGGACTAATACCATCTGATAATGGTGTCCAAGCCGCACGCCCGTTAGCAGATGCACCAAGCAACTGACCAAAAGGTGTGTTGTTAGAGATAGACAAAGTACCATGGCTTAGCACAGAATAAAGAGTCTTATACTTTCGATGTTCTCTCTCTGTGAAGTTAATCAAATCAGAAGCGATCAAATCTACATAATCATCATCATTACCGTACTTTGGAGCTTTAAGGCAATCACTCTTCATCTGTTCATATCCCACAAACTCAGCCTTTAGTCCTTCATTTAATTGTTTCAAAGTATACTTCTTATCATCGTATACTAACTTCTTGATAGCAGCCATAGAGTCTGTATGAGTAGCTAGTCCTGACCATATAACACCTGGTCCAAAGTTGTACATAGCGCCACCAGCAGAAACATCTTTACCACTCTCCATGGTGCCCTCAAACATAATGGACATTAGAGGCTTTGGAGCAAGTTCTCTGTGGACACGTTGAGAAATAACAGTAGCAACACTCGACCACTTTGTAATATATTTAATTTGTTCTTTAACAGCATTGTCAAACTGTTCATAAGTTTTGAAATTATCCAAGTCTCCCATATCAGGACAAACTTGCTTTTTATACCATAGAGGTACACCGTGATTAAGAACTAGTTCAATACATATAGGCCATTGTGTATATGCAGTAGAAGTCCATTGGTATAGACGTCCTGACTTCTGAGGTTCAACGCAACCCATCAAGCAATAATCCCTAGCATCTTCCATAGAAACACCTTTTGATAGCATCATCTTAATATGAGCATCGTCAAAATGGCAAGCTGGGAATCCCATACCAGCACGAACAACGTCAACAATTTTCTTTAAATACTTCTTAGGTGACTTGTTGTGAATACGTGTAGACAAAGATGGTTGATAAATTTTAACATGACGAACAGCATCCATCAGTAGGTAAGTTAGGTCATTTGTTGCATCAAGACCCTCACGTGTAACACCACCAACACACATGTTGATAAATGGTTGATAACCTGCAAAGAACTTAGAACCACCTTCACTAGTAATCCACATCATCTCAGACATTTTAATCAGCATGCTACCAGCTAGTTCAAATGCTTCAAACTCACTCATGCGTCCCGCTTCTATATCTGCTTTGTAGAATGGATACATGTATTGGTCAACACGACCGATAGACATACCAGTTTGGTTCTCCTCAACTACTAGAAGTGATTCAATAGTCCAAACGGACTGAATTGCTTCCCAGAAAGTACGAGGCTTATGTGCAGGAACATGTGCATTTATTTCCGAAATCTTTAGAAGTTCTGCCTTACGTTTAGGGTTCGTTTCCTTTGCAGCTAGCTGCGCAGCATGATCAGATAAACGCTTAGCATAAATCATAACTCCTTCAGTAGTATCAATAACGGATTTATAGTAATAAATCTTTTCAATATCATCTGGATTTTGGTAATCTAGTTTTTCCAAATGATCCTTTGCTTCCTGCTGAATATCGAGCATACCCTTCTTCATAAGAATTACATCATATCCAGGGTTTGAATCACCACCACCGTTGATTGCATGGTAAGAGCAATCTGAAACATAAGAATCGCCAGATAGTTCCCAAAGGCCAGCCTCACGATACTGATCTTCACAATATTCATCAATGGATTTTCCTTTCCAGAAAGGGAAAAGTTCTTCACGCATAAACTTTTTATCTTCCTCAGATATATAAAAAGGATCTTGAGCACGAGTTCCAATAGTATCAAGTTCATCTTCCATCCATCTCCATGCAATATCAGGAGAACAAGCTCCAGCACGAGGTGCTCCGCAAGGTGCCCCTACAATCAGTTCATCATCTTGAATCAATAATGGTGCTGTTTCACAACAATAGCGGAAGCTTTTACCACGGAATATACTTTTAGGCATACCAGGATTTTCTTTTGCAATCTTAGTAATTGCCCTAGCACGATGTGTGGTAATAGTAGGTTTCCATTTTAAATAACTTTCTTTTAATCTCTGCAGACGATCGGTAATTCCGTTTGGAACTTTTCCATCATTGTCAGAAGATGCTACATAAGTCAAAGCATCTACTTTATCTGTTTTTGTAATTTCTTTTGAAACTCCTTCAAACATCTTCATTAAAGATGCTCGTTCTTCTGTAGACATATTTTTAGTAGCTTCTGCAAATTTATTTGAAAACTCACGAATATCCATAATTTTACCCCTCATTCTTTCATAATTATTTCTATTTTTTAATGAATCTATAAGTCTATTTAATCTCTTGGAGCGCTTTTTTTAAAATATTCTGCAACATGTGTATATCCTCTGGATTATACTCGGACAGATCTATCGCGCCTCTCAATGGAGTTTTTTCCTCGGTAAGCACTTTATCAATAATATCCTCTATATTCCGAACGCCATATCCTACTTTGCGTATATAAATAAGATCCATTGGGGAAACGTTATCAGAAGTCATGCCTTGCCCCGCCGATCCACTACCCAAAGTCAAAGCAGGAAACAAATTAGTTGTAGCGCCCATGCTTCCAAAAGAAGCAGGTGTATTAACAAGCACCCTACCCACAGGTTTTTTTAATGCAAACATACGAATTACTTCTTCATCTTTTGAATGCATAACAAGTGTGTGACCTTGCCTCTCGTTTAAGAGTAGCTCAATGCACTTTTCGCAAGCATGCATCCAATCATCTTCGATATAATAAGCCAATACTGGGCTAAGCTTTTCCTTGGAATAAACATTACTCTCAGAAACATATTTCTGCTGAGAAATCAGAATCACTGTATTACTGGGAACATAAAAACTTGCTCTCTTAGCCAATTTCTGTGCAGATTTCCCTACCACTTCTGAGTTCAAACTCCCATCAGAAAGGTAAAAGAGAGAACCAAGTTTTTCTGCTTCTTCGTCTGTCATAAAATATGCACCATTACTTTGTAACTCCCGTTTTACATCGACTTCAATACAGCCCTCTACAACAATAGATTGTTCCGCCCCTGATACAATTCCATTATCAAAGGTTTTGCTAGCAATAATATCCCTCACCGCTTGCTTAATGTCAGCTGTGCGTTCAATAAATGCAGGTCCATTTCCAGTTCCACCATAAATCACAGGTTTTCCAGATTTATATACTGCTTTTAGCATTCCAGGTACACTTGTATTTATAATTAAGGATGTTAACTTATGATTCATTAACTGGATTGTTCCACAAGGCGTCACCGTGTGTAAATATGCAAGTGCTCCTGCTGGAAGTCCAAACCCTTCTGCCGCGAGAATCATAATGTCAAGTGCCTTGCAAATTGTCTTCTTCGCTCTAGGATGCGGAGAAAAGATAATCGCATTGCCGGACTTAATTGCAATTAACGCCTTGTATATTGTTGTGGAAACAGGACTAGTTGCAGGACATAATGCTATAATTACACCTATAGGTACACCAATATCCATGGTTTTATTCTGGAGGTCCTCGTCAATAATACCTACACAACGCATTCCGCGAAGTTTAGTGGGTAAATGCTCACAAGCAAATTTATTTTTTATATATTTATCCTGCCATTTTCCATAATCAGTTTCATCACATGACATCTTTGCAAGTTCGCAGGCATACTTGCCAATTTCTTCAGCCATGCGCTCAACAATCTCATCTAATTTTTCCTGTGGAAAAGTTGCTAGTATTTTTTGTGCTTCACTGGCATTTTCAGCAAGAATTCGAGATTCTTGGATGGAGAGCAAATCATTATCAATAACATTCATTCCTGACTCCCCTTTTCATTTTCATTAACTAAGTGCTGTCATATCAGCCACACATTAAGGATTTAAGGTTTCAAGTGAATAAAGCGCAATGATTTTTTCAAGATCTTGATGTGGACTTGCAATAACAACTGAGCTATAAACTTCAGCACCCATATCTGCTACAGCTTTTATACCACTATCTACAGATGCTTTACATGCCCCTACATCTCCACGAACCAACACTGAAATATAACCAGAAGCAACATTTTCGAAACCAATCAATTCAACATCTGCTGCTTTACACATTGCATCTGCAGCCTCTAAAGCAAAAACTATACCAAATGTTTCTATTAAACCTAAAGCTCTGTAATTGCCCTTAGGTGAAATTCCCTCTATATCAGGAATTTGATATAATGAAACAACATTTCCAATATCTTTAATGGGACGTGGCATAACATTTTGTGCTGTTAATGTGCCTATTGCAGCTGCTGCAGCAGCTCCTGCTTCCACAGACGCCTTAACTGCACCAACATCGCCCTTTACCATAATTGTAACAAGAGTGGAACCTATATTTTCATATGCTATCAAGTCAACATTAGCAGCCTTCAGCATTTTATCTGCCGCCTCAATTGCAGGAACCATACCTAATGTTTCAATAACCCCTAACGCTTCTTCTCCATAATACCTCACTACATATTCCTCCTTTTTTTCTTCACATAATCATTCGAAATCTCATTGCAGAATTTTAGTTCCCGTAGAATTTAACTTTACTTGAGCGAGACATAAAATAACGTTTTCATTAACAATATATTACCGCCTCGAGCTACTATTTTGCTATATCTTAATAATAGCTCAACAAGATATTTTTTCATGGCATAAATCACAATGTTTTAATGCATTATATCCTCTAGTTCTTTTAAAATTTTGTACTATCGTTAGATTCTTGCACTGATAGTATTAATTTATTTTTAATATTTTCTATCCATTGGGTAAGTCAATATTCATATGATAACTCAAATCATTAATCATTAATGTATTTATTAATTGTAGCTGCGCCTTCATCATTTGCATGATAGTAAATTCTTAAATTACCTGACTTATCTATATCACAACTTTTTTCTTGAATAAGACCATTCGCTTCGGCTGTCATTAAAGCTGAGATAACACCGTTTTTACTAAAAGCTTTGAAGTTACCATATTGGCCTTTTAAAGCTTCAATAACGTCATCTGCACATGCCCCTTTAATTTTAGTAAAGTGTTTTAAAATAGCAAAATTAAGTGGTTTCATGCTATTACGCCTCCCTTTTTTTAAATAAATCCATTGGATTCATTGCGATTATCAAAATACCAATTGCCATTAATACAGCGCAAAACCAAGATATAGGAGAGAGTGCCCAACCTTTTATCCCGAAACCCACACCAAGTATTATCCAGCAGAAGAACGGTCCGAAGAAAGAGTAAGTACCATTGGTTGCCATACCAAGCGCAACACCAGTCATACTAGAACTCTTATACCAAGTCATATATGAAAGATAAGCACAAAGACCACTAACAGCAAACCAAATCATAGCGGGACTGCTTGTAAATGCTTGACCGATAACCTGAAATGAAAGACCTGCATTACCTCCTATGATAGCTATGATAGGAATAAATATAATTAAATTTGCAAGGCCTGATGTTGTCTGACGAATAGCAATACCAATCTCTGAATCTACCATTGATGTACTATAACCAGCTATACACCCTTCAATACCCCAGCCAACTGCAGCTATAATAGCAGCTATAATACCTATTCCTACACCCTTTTGTGCACCTCCAGTAATACTTGAGATACCAATCAAAGCACTTGCACAAACGCAGATAACAATACCTAAAATCATTCGTTTTGTTAATGCTTGTTTGTATAACATTCTGCCTAAAATAGCGCCAATAGCTGGGCAAAGAGCAGAAATTGGAACAATAATTGAACCAGCCATTGCAAGACCAATAACAAAAGCTGAATTGGCAATAGGTCCTCCCATAAGTGCAGCTAACATAATCATGCGTCCGGGTTTAGTATTAAGAGTTCTAAAGAAATCTCCAAGTTTACCTCTAACACCTGCCATACCTAATGACCAAACTGCACTACAAGTATCATTTACACCACAACCAAGTGCACCAATCACATATATAAGAGCAAATGAAGATAAACCAGCTGTATTTGCACCATACCAATCTCCCCAAATCCCCTTTGACATAGCTAATGCCAAAAATGCTGTAAATATTCCATATGATAATCCTGAGAATAAACCAATTCCAATTCCTTTTTTATAAAATCCTGATAATAACTTTTTTTTAGCAACGACCGCAGTCGTATTAGCTACTGCTTCTGCCATAATATTACCTCCAATATTTTTATTTTTGTGAACCATCCAATATTCATAGCTTCACAATTCATCCTGCCTACGCATTTAATAATTACTCCCTTTTAGGGGGTAAAACATATGAAAGTCATATCTCCTCCTTTTTTCTTCACATAGTCATTAGAAATTTCTTTGCAGCGTTTTGTTCCCTTAGATTTCAACTTTGCTTGATCGAAACATATCACAACGTTTTCATACAGAATATAATAGTCTCGAATTACTAATTTGCTTTATATTAATATTAGCTCACCAAGATATTTTTTCATGGCATAAATCACAAGGTTTTAATGCATTATATCCTCCAGTTTTATGAAATCTTTGTACTATCGTTACTTTATTGCACAAATATCCTAAGAACTCTAAAATAAATATCCCTAGGTGGAAATGATTGTATTAATAATGATGAAATGAATAACAGAAAAGGAGAATACAGATACGAATATAGACAGGTAATATCACAATTCAAATAATATAACCTGTATATAAGTGATTTCCTCATTGTAGATTGTTATTAAAGTAATAAACTTAAAGAGACTACACAAACATTTTTGTGTAGTCTCTTTTTTATCTTATTTAACTAATAGCTGTAAAATATGTTTATATTATTCCACCTTAATTACTGAAACGGGGCAATTTTTCTTTGCTTCTAATGCGGCTTTTTCTGCTTCTAAAGGCATTTCGTTAATATATACTTCGGGGTAATCATCCTCTGCCATTCGAAATACCTCTGGGCAAGTTCCAACACATAGCCCACAAGAAATACAGTTATCTCTGTCTATAAATGCTTTCATAATCATTTCTCCTCACATTGTTTTCCTTAATTTATTTTCACAGTGTTAGCTATCAATCCAGTTCTCAATAGGTACAGTTTACTCTATTACTGTACGGCTGATGATTTCATCCTGCACTTCCTTGCAAAGTTCAACAAAAAAGGCACAGTATCCAGCAACACGTACAATGAGATCTCGATATTCTTCAGGATGTAGTTGGGCTTGTTTTAATGTTTTGTTATCCACGCAATTGAATTGCATCTCAGCATTGCCCATAATGGAGGCGGTACGCAATAGGGTAATTAATCCCTCCCTACCTTCCGGAGTATCCAAAGAATTACTACCTATTTTAAAGTTATGAGCCATACCAAGACTCATTGATTCAACATTAATTTTGGATACTGATTTTATAACTGCCGTTGCCCCTTTTTTATCAGCGCCCTGAGAAGGACTCATTGCGTCAGACAGTGGTAGACCGGAAAGTCGCCCATTGGGTGTTGCTCCAATCATCCCTCCCAGAGGTGTATTAAAGGACTGTGACAAAGTACCATGGATCTGTCTTGCATAAAGTGACTTGTGCTGATTAATTGTGTGTTCTGTATAATCAACAATATCTTTAACAATCATATCGGCATAGTTATCATCATTACCATATTTAGGTGCGTCAAGGCAGTCACGACGTATTTGTTCGTACCCTTCCCAGTTAGCATCAATGGCTTTTTTAATATCTGCAAGTGTGTACTTTTTATCATCATAAACAAGCTTCTTAATCGCAGCCATACTGTCGACATAAGTACCTAGTCCCGCGAATATTGTTCCTGGTCCTTCATAAAGAACGGCGCCACCTGCAGTCACATCCTTACCTGTTTGAATGCAGCCGTCAACAAACAGTGACATATAAGGAGTAGGCGTAACATCTCTGAAAACTTGCTGTGTTATAACAGTACCCCTGGCATTCATCTCCAGCAGATAGTCAAGTTGTCGTTTCACAGCAGTATCAAATTGTTCATAAGTGGTCAATGCCTCGAGTTCTCCGGTGTCCAGCCACTGCTTGCCTGGGTAGGACTTAAGAACGCCACGATTGAATACCATTTCAATGGTAATAGGCCATTGCGTAAAGCCACCTGCTGTCCACTGGTGGATACGTCCGGATTTTTGAGGTTCCACACATCCCATAATGCAATAGTCACGAGCGTCTTCAAAATCAAAGCCTTTCCTGAGCATCATTTTGATATGTGCATCATCAAAATGGCACGCAGGCATTCCGCCGCCAGCTTTGATAACATCTACAATTTTTTCTAAATAACGATGTGGAGATTGATTGTGGATACGACAGGCTAGAGATGGCTGGTAGACCTTAACTTTTTCCACGGTATCCATAATCAGATATGTTAATTCATTGGTGCCATCTCCTCCTTCACGTTTCTGTCCACCTACACACATGTTGATAAAAGGCATATATCCCGCAAAATATTTGGCGCTCGCTTCCGGTGTATACCAAATCATTTCTGAGCATTTGATCATGAAACAACCCATCAATTCAAAAGCCTGCTGTTTGCTTAGAATGAAGTTTTCAATATCTGACGTATAGCAAGGTAATACATATTGGTCAATACGGCCCAGTGATGTACTACATTGATTCTCTTCCATCAAAAACAGTGACTGTATTGTCCAAATGGCCTGCAATGCTTCATGAAATGTTTCAGGCGGATTAGCTGGCACACGGGCATTGACCTCTGCGATCTTTTTAAGCTCTGCTTTGCGCTTTGGATCTTGTTCCTTTTCTGATAATTCCCATGCATATGCCGAAAGACGAGCAGCATATGTGAGAATTCCCTCACATGTTTCTATTGCAGCTTGGTAAAAGGCAATTTTATCCTTGTCCTCAATCATGCCCGCGGATAAGCCTGCAAGATAAGTTTCAGCTTCAGCTTTAACTCCGTTAATACCTTTTTTAAAAAGGATAATATCATAGCCTGGGCTCGTATCCCCACCACCGCTGGTAATATGATAGGTCAAATCACTTATGCACGCTTGGGCTCCAAATTCCCACAAATCTTCCGTTCGAAGAGCTTTTTCACATTCCTCAGCTAGAGATTTACCTTCCCAAAATGGAAACAATTGCTCTCGCATAATCTTCTTGTCTTCTTCACTTATGAAATAAGGATCCTGTGATCTAGTACTGATGGTATCTAGTTCATCACGGACCCACTCCCATGCGGTATCTGGGGAAAATGCACCTGCACGTGGTTTGCCACAAGGATGCCCCACTATAAGTTCATGTTCTTGTATAAGCATTGGAGCAGTTTCACATGCTCTCCTGAATCCTTTGGCCCGAAGCACGTTCCTTGGAAGCTCAGGATACTTTTTGGCAATTTCGGTATATGCTAAAGCGCGACCAATAGTAATGCTTGGCTTGACCTTTAAATATGCTTCTTTCAATAGCTGAAGACGTTTAGGTAGATCTGACTTTCTCTGCGACATAATATTCCTCCTCTAAAAATGTGAGTACTCCTGGAAACTCTATACTTCCGGAATTTACTCCTTGTAAACATTTTCAATAACATCTTAATTTTAACTCAACAAGTCATTTAATTGTGGTATAAATCACATTACTTTTTGGGTGTATTCCCATTCAATCTTTGATGTTATTGTACTATCGTTACTTTCTTGCACTATTCAAATTCAGTTTTAAGGAAACTGTATTTTTTCTTCTCTCCCTATGCTACATTATAACCATATGATGTATAATCAAAATCAGTATATGAATAAGTTATTTCTGTTTCCGTACCACTTAAAAAGGCTCTAGCACAATCTGCTAGAGCCCTAATTTACTATTTATTTTATTGCGCATCTCTTTCTAAGAGATATAAAAGCACTTCTGCACGTTCCTTTTGTTTCACTTTCAAAAATTCTGGTGTCCAATTATAGAAACCTTTTCCACTTTTACTTCCTAGATCTCCAACGCAAACTTTATCCATTAACAACTTAGAAGGTTCTGTATAATTACATAAATCTTTAAATAGGTATGAAGATATGTGGTTAAATATATCTAATCCTCCTAGATCTGCACTGCATAATGGTCCAGTAACAGATAATCTCCTTCCATGACCATACTCCATAGCTTTATCTACTTCTTCAGGTTTTGCCCAACCTTTTTCAACTATATATAAAGCTTCGCGGAGAAGTGCAAGCTGAAGACGATTACCTATAAACCCTAAACATTCCTTTTCCATACGAACAGCTTTTTTACCTATAAACTCAACCCATTCCAAAGTTGTTTGTATGGTATCTTGTGATGTCTTTTCTCCAGGCACTACTTCCACTAGAGGAATTAACTGTGGTGGATTCCAAAAATGAGCTACAATAACCCTTTCTTTGTGTGTTGTTTTTTTAGCTAATTCTGTTGGGCTAAGGCCTGATGTATTGGACACTAAGATTACTTCTGGTGAACAAATTTCATCTAACCTTTGAAAAATATTTTGTTTAAGGTCCAGATCTTCAGCTAAGGATTCTATTATAAAATCAGCATCTTTTGCTGCTTCCTCAATGGTTTTAACTCCCTTTATTTTGCTTAATATTTCTTCATAACTTTTATCTTCTAATTTCCCTTCACTCTTTAAAAGATTTAAAGCATTTTTTATATTATTAAATCCTCTATCTAAACTAACATCAGATCTACCATACATAACTACATTCAATCCTGCTTTTGCAGAAAGAAGCGCTATACCATGTCCCATAGTCCCAGTACCTAATACTGCTACATTTTTTATATTCATTATTTGTATCCTTTCAATATTATTTATTGGAAAATCATAATTCCCGCTACTGCAACTATATTACCAATTATGAATAACAACACGGAAAAACCAATCAAGTCGCTTAATTTTAATTTTGCTATTGCAAGCAGTGGCAGAGCCCACATTGGACATATAATATTCCAAATACTTTCTCCCCATGCAACTCCCATTGCAACTTTCCATGCTGGTACACCTAGAGCTAAAGCTGGAGGAATCATAAATGGTGCTTGTATAGCCCAGTGACCACCTGCTGAGGGAACAAACATGGTGATAATAAGGGAAGAGAAGTAACAATACAATTCAAATGTTCCTGGTGTTGCGACGCTAATTAACCAATGTGAAATTAAAGTGACAAGCCCACTGCCTGTCATAATTCCCATAATTCCAGCATAGATAGGGAACTGAAGAATAACTCCACCAGCCGCGGTGCAACCTTTAGTAAAGGCTTCACTGTACTTAATTAATGATCCATGCAGTGCTAGTCCGAGTACAAGAAATGTTAAATTAATTATGTTGATATTTAAGCTAAATCCATTAGTATAAAAATAGTATATTAGATAAGCTAAGCCTGAACCCCACAATGTAAAGTTTAAGATTTTACTTCTATCTAACTTATCGCCTAATGATAAATCTTCTGTATTTTCAGGAACTTCTTCTATTTCATCCTCTTCAAAAAGCGTAGGGTCTGCAAAAACTTCTTCTCCCTTTTTGGGCATCAAAAGCAAGCAGAAAAATGGAATAACAATAACTAACGTAATCAATATAAATAAATTTTGTGCTCCAAAAATAGTTTGTGTGAACGGAACTAATCCAATTTGTTTCTCGGCAAAGTGCCCTGGTGTATTTATTAAAAGAGGAACTGATGCCGACAATCCACCGTGTACAATAATTATTCCAGAAAAAGCTGCGGTTACAAGCAAACGAAAATCTGTATCTTTGTGAACTTTAGATGCTTCTCTTGCAAGCAGTCCACCTGCTATTAATCCAAGCCCCCAGTTTACAAAATATAAACCCATTGATATAAAACTAACAAACAAAATTGTTTGCTTTGGAGTCTTGGGTATTCTAACCAATCTTTTTAAACCTTTAATTACAGCCTTAGATGTTGCTAAAGCATATCCACTAACTATTAAAAGAGCCATTTGCATTGAAAATGAAAGTAATTTCCAAAAGCCATCACCCCAATATTGAACAATATTTATTGGAGTTGAATGAGTGAAAATCATAGCCATAGCAGCTACAAATAAAGTGATCCCCCATGCTATAGTAAATGGATTTGGTAAATACTTTGACATAAATTTTAGAAAGAAATTAAGCATTTTTTTTATCATAATTAGTTCCATCCTCTCTACACGGATTTGTATTTATAATTGTTGATTAAAATACTTTTCTAGTAAGACCGTAAATCTGCCTTGCTTCATCAGGAGTAGCTGCCTCAAAACCAGCTTCTTCAAGCAATCTTTTTGCACGAGCAACAAACTGAGCATTTGACTGCGCTAGTACTCCCTTTCGATATGTTACATTATCTTCCATACCAACACGAAGATGTCCACCCATCGCAATTGTTGCCATCATTATTGGCATATGGCCTCTTCCTATTCCACAACCTGACCATGTAGAACCTTCTGGAATCAAGCTTTTAAGAAATACAAGATTTTCAACAGTATTTGTCATACCCCCTGCTGCTCCAAGAACAAATTGAAAATGAAGAGGCGCTTTTAAAATACCTTTCTTTAAATAATATAAAGCTTCATAAACCATTCCTGAGTGGAAAATTTCAATTTCTGGTTTAATATTGGATTCTTGAAGTGCCAACCCTAGCTTTTCTAAAAACCTTGGATGATTTTCGAAAATTGTTCTGTGCTGCCAGTTTAATGTTCCACAATCATAAGAAGCAAGTTCGGGCAAAAGCTGCTGAAGCGGATAAATTCTCTCCTCATCTCCAAAACCAACACTTCCTGAACTAGTAATATTAATGCAGATATCACAATCTTTTTTTGCTCTAATTAAATCAATTGTTTCCTTATACTTAGCAAAATCTGTAGAAGCTGACCCATCATCGTTACGAACATGGATATGGGCTATAGCAGCACCAGCCTTCCATGAATCGTATACATCATCAGCAATTTCCTGTGGGGTAATTGAAAGGTTTGGATTATCTGCTCTAGTTGGCCATGAACCTGTAATAGCTACTGAAATTACTCTTTTGTTACTTAAATCACTCATTTATCGTTCCTCCATTATAATTTTTTTTGTTAACACATAATATATCAATAGCAAAGTTTATGCCATATTTTATATTTCTCGAAATATTAATTTAAAATATGAATAACCTATTTAAATAGCTAAATATACATGAACTAAATCTATATACATCTCAACTAGCAAATAAAAATGGATTAATAACTGTGGAGATTTTGAACATATTTTGTAGATTAAACGATTAAAGACTCCACGGTATTATATATTGACTTATGATGGACCATTAATATCCCATATTCTTCATAACTGGCACGACAATTGCTCAATAAGGTATATGTAAAGTTATAAAAATTATTGGAGGAGATATTAATGAGAGTAGCAATTTATGGTTGCGGGTCTATGGGAACAATATTAGGAGCTTTCTTAACTAAAAATGGTCAACAAGTTGAATTGATTGATAGCTATAATGATCATGTAAAAGCTCTAAACGAAAAGGGTGCACATATAATCGGTTGTGCTAACGTCACAGTTCCAGTAAAAGCAATTACACCCGATCAAATGGAAGGGAAATATGATATTGTATTTTTGTTTATAAAACAAACAGCAAATGCTGAAGTAGTTCCTCATCTTAAGAAATACCTTAATGATGATAGTGTAGTCTGCACCTTGCAAAACGGTGTTCCAGAATACATCGTATCAGAATATTTAGGAGGAAATAGAACTGTAGGCGGAACTGTACTTTGGGGAGCAACATTCATATCTCCTGGCGTTTCTGAAGTGACACAAGATGTTACTTCAGGAGATACTTTGTTTGAAATAGGTGAAATCGACGGAAAGATTAGTGATAGGATAATTAAGGTAGCTGGAGTTCTTGAACATATGGGACCAGTTCATATCGTTGAAAATCTAATGGGAGCGCGTTGGTCTAAATTGATTTTCAACAGCTGTATGAGTGGAATGTCAGCAGTCACGGGCTCCTTATTTGGTGATGTTCTTAATAATCCAAAGGCTAGTGCTTGTTTAAGCTTTATGGCAAAAGAAATTGTTGATATTTGTGAAGTAACTGGAATAAAATTTGAGCCTACTATGGGTATGGATATGAGGGATTTTGGAAAAGTTGATACCTATGAAAATTTTGCACTATCGCAAAAGTGTTTCAGAAAATTTTATGATGATAAAATGACAGCAAAGGCAAGCATGCTTCAAGATTTAGAAAAGGGCAAAAAGACAGAAGTTGACATGATTAATGGGTTTGTTGTTGAAAAAGGCATACAATATGGAATTCCTACACCATTCAATGATGTTGCCGTTAAAGTTATTAAGGCAATAGAGAATAATGAACTTCCATTAAGTATGGAGAATCTTAATTTTTTTGATATACCTAAAGAATACCTAAAATAGATTATAATATATTTTGATGTTAGAATAGATATGATAAGGGACAAATGCTTAAGATTAAGCATCTGTCCCTTAAATATTGGGTCTTAAATATCAATACCATATTTTTTAAGTTTATTATATAAACTACTACGGTCTATATTCAATAATTTAGCTGCTGAAGATTTATTTCCTTTTGTGTTAATAAGAGTTTTAATAATTTTTTCCTTTTCTACCTCAGCTGTAATATCATTGAGTGAAACATCATTGTATGATGTTTTATCACTTATAATATTTTTTTTATAAATACGTTCTAAAAGAAAATCTAAATTTTCTAATTTTAATGAACCTAATCCAGCCATTATGCAGGCACGTTCAAGAACATGATATAACTCTCTAACGTTTCCAGTCCAAATATACTCATTAAAAAGTGCAAAAACATCTTTTTTAATATCTGTAATACCCAATCCCAAAGAATAATTTATTTTATTAATGAAATAATCACAAAGAGGTGGAATATCTTCCAAACGATCCCTTAATGGAGGTATGTTTATTTCCACAACATTAATTCTATAGAACAAATCTTTTCTGAATAGTCCTTTTTCTACTTGTTCTACAATATTTTGGTTAGTAACACAAATTACACGAACATCCAGTTTTATAGTTTTTAATCCACCTACGCGTTCTAACTCGCCTTCTTGTAGTACTCTTAACAATTTTGATTGCAGCACTAAAGGCATTTCTCCAATTTCATCGAGAAGAAGAGTCCCTCCATTAGCAAGTTCAAACTTACCCATTTTACCACCTTTTATGGCCCCTGAAAAAGATCCTGATTCATACCCAAAAAGTTCTGATTCTAATAGATCTTTAGGGATTGCAGCACAATTGATTTTCACAAAATTCTTATCTCGCCTATTGCTGAGCTCATGAATTGCATTTGCAAAGACTTCTTTACCTGTACCTGTCTCTCCAGTGATTAAAAATGTTAAATTTGAGTTTGCAAATTTCTGAACTATATCTTTTATTCCCATGATTGACTTAGAATTACCAATTACATTGTTAATGCAATCTTGTTGTTTAGAGGATGATAATTCATGAATTTTCTTCTTGTATCCTAAATTCTCTTTTTGTAAATCTTTAATTTGTTTTTCCAATATAGCAACATCATTTAAATTATAAAAACTTGCAGTACTAATTACACCGTAAAGCTTTTCATTTTCTATAATAGGAATTCTATTGCAGACAACTGTTAGCCCATTCTTTAGAGTAAATAAATATCCAATTTCCTCTTTTCTTGATTTAAGAACACGAGGGATTTCTGAATCAACTATTATATCTTGAATAGGTTTGTCATAAAAGTGTTCTTCATCCATATTCAGTAATTTTTGATAATTTTTGCTCAAAAACTTTATTTTTCCTTTATCATCAGTTATTATGGCGTAATACATGCTCTGAAAACTATACCTTAATAGTTTATCATAATTAAACTTATCCATATTACAGCACCCCTTTGTATGCTTTTACGTTTCTCATTTGTTAAGTCCATTATACATGAAAATCACTTCACCTATAATTTATATTACTTGCCAAGGATTGTGCTTATTTCCTTCAAATAAGATACAACTTTTTATTGAATTTTCAACCATATCACTAACAGCTTGATCAGTGTAAAAAGCTGTATGTGGAGTTACAATTACATTTGGAAAAGATTTTAATATTGCTAAATCTTTATTATTTAATACTTGACCTTTTAAATCATTGTAATATATACCTGCTTCATCTTCAATTACATCTAAAGCTGCGCCTCCAATTTTACCACTTTCAATTGCTTCAATAAAATCATCAGTATCAATAAGCGATCCTCTTGCTGTATTTATAATAAAAACTCCATTTTTCATTTTGCTTAAAGACTCTTTATTTATCATATGATAGTTATCGCCTGTTGCAGGCATATGTAATGTTATAATATCACTGTTTTTAAATAGGTATTCTAAATCAACATATTTACAGTAACTTTTAACTTCCTCTTGTTCATACATATCATGAGCTAATATTCCACATTTAAAGCCTGAAAGATGTTTAATTAAAGTTTTTCCAATCCTACCTGTTCCTATAACTCCAACAGTTAAATTAGGTAATTCTTTGCCTTGAACTCCAATTAAAGAATAATCTTGAGAATTACTACGATCCATAATAAGCTTCATTTTTCTAGTTGCCATAAGCATTATCATAATTGTATAGTCAGCTACACTATTGGGAGAATATGTTGCATTTCCAGCATGGAGTCCAAGTTTTTCAGCCTCTTTTAAATCTATATGATCATATCCAATAGTTCTTGTTGATATAAATTTTACTCCAATTGCATGAAATTTATTCACTAATTCAGCATCTACATTTGTTGTAATTATACTTATACAATCAAATCCATTAGCTAGTTCTGCAGTTTCCATACTAGGATGTTCTTCTGTTAAAACTACTTCAATATTATACTTATTACTGAATTCCTTAAAATATTCTGTTTCATCTTTTCTGTGACTATAAGCTAAAATTTTCATAGTTTATCCCTTCTTTCTATATAATCTCTATTTATTCTACCATACATTATTTTCTAATGGAAAATTTTTAATGAATTTATAAACTTATCTTAAATATGTATCGATACTTTTTATAATGTTATAATTAACGCAATAAAAACTCGCTTCACAGCGAGTTCTTTAACTTTGGCGGAGAAAGGGGGATTTGAACCCCCGGAACGGAATAACCCGTTCGCCTGTTTTCGAGGCAGGTACCATAGGCCACTCGGACATCTCTCCAAATATTAAGTTGCCTTTAATATTATAACATATTTAAACTATATTTAAAGAACTTTATAGAAAAATTTTCGTTTTACCATTCCATTGCTTACTCCAATATCATCAATAACACCACTATATTCTATATGAATATTATTGTTTTCTAACAATAATCCTAAGTATTTATCCTGTTTAAAACTTTTTTCTATGTCATTAAATTTTATTGGCACTTCTGGATTTACAGGTTTTATACCTAAGCTAATAACTACTTTTGGATTTTTACTAATTGTAACTCTGTAATCCAGAACATTTTCAATGCCAAACATAATTTCATCAATCATTCCTATAGAAAGATGTTTCCCATCATTTAATTTTAAATATTCTCCTACCCTTCCTTGTACATAATCCATTCTTCTAACCACATTACTGCAGGAGCAATTCTTGGGCAAAAATCTAGCAATATCTCCTGTCCTATATCGTATAAGTGGCATTGCTTCTCTACCAAGCGTTGTAAATACAACTTCCCCATAGGTACCTTCCGGAACATTTTGCTTTGTTAATGGATCAATTATTTCTGTATACAAATCAACTTCTCTCATATGATAACCATTAAGGGCAGTGCATTCCACTCCCCCACCATAACCCATTTCAGTCATTCCATAATGAGTAAAAACTGGGCAATTAAATGCTCCACTCACAGCTTTACATAAGGATCTTGGCACATAGTCTGCGCTCAAAAGAACGCTTGTTAATTTTAAATTTTTATATCTAACATCAGTGTTTTTAAGTTTTGCAAGATATAATACCTGAATTGGCAATCCCACAATACAATCAATATTTTTTGATCTTATTGTTTCTAGAGCATCCCAAACATCATATACAGGCCCATATATAATTCCCTCACAACCTGCTTCCTGAAGACCTTCCATCAAAAGCTTACCTATACTTGAAGGACTATTTCCTGGCATTAATATAAGCACTTTTTGCCCTTTATTTATAAGATTTATCATTCCATGTTCAAAAAATTTTGATGTAGCTTTTAGATCATTTTCAGTAAAAAATATTCTTTTAGGAATTCCCATAGTTCCTGAAGAAGTCATTGTTACAATCCTAGAAATTTGGTCTAATGGTACACATACAAAATTCTTTGGATTTTCACCTAACTCCTCTGAAGTTGTAAAAGATAATTTCTCGAAATCTTCAAAGGTTTTAATATCTTTACTATTAATATTTTTTAAGGTTTCTCCATAAAACTTGCTTTTCTTAGCAATATTTATAGTCTTTTTAATTTCTTCTAATTGATATGATTTTAACCCTTCTTCAGAAAAATTTTTATCACCCGGTTGCAAGCAAACTCTATCTTCCATCCATTTTTCATATGGTTTTTTAATCATATTACACACTCCATTAATCATAAAGTTTTTAGATTGATCCCTTCTACAGAAATATTAGATTCATCATAAGCCAGAATATTAATGCATCCATAACTTTGTTTTACATTAAAAATTTCTTTTAAATCAAACTTTAAAAAACTACAAAAAAGTGCTCTAATAAACCCAGCATGGCTACAAATAACAACATTTCCCTTTGTGCTACTAATTATATAATTAAGAACCTTTATTGCCCTTTGTTGACACTCTCTAAAGGATTCACCATTTAGAGGTATAAAGTCTGCTATATCTTGTCCTCTTTTTTTATAAACTTCTGGATACTTATCTTTTACTTCATCAAAGGTTAATCCATCTAAATTCCCCATGTTTATCTCTCGCAAATCTTTTAAAAAAGTTACTTCTCGATTTGGGAAAGCTATATCAACAGTATCCGTGCATCTAATTAGATCACTACTAAAAATACTGTTAATAGTTATTCCACTCTCCACAAAAATATGAGCTAACCCTTTTGCATCATTTATTCCCTTATCAGAAAGTTTACAATCTGTATGTCCCAGATATCTTTTTCCTAGTCCATATTCAGTTTCTCCATGTCTTATGATATAAATATTCCTTTTCAAAACTTATCACTAAAGCTCTCTAAACTTCTCCCCAATATATTTTCAATGTTTTCTTTAATGATTTTTGCATCCATATATTTTCCATTCACTTTTTCAAGAATATCTGGCACATCTTTATATCTACTTAAAGCATCTTCAAACCTTTCATTTAAGGTAACTAACCTTTTCCCTTTAATAAGTTTATCGCAAAGATAAACTATTTGTTTTTCACCTATTTTATATTTAGTCTTTAACTGCATATGTTCATCAATAATTTCAAATAGGCACTTATATCCGAATTCCTCCACAATTTTTGCCCCTTGCAAAGCATGTTTTTTTGTTCCCTTGGCTACATCATGAAGTAGTGCACCGGCATAAATATAATTTATATTTAACTTGCATCCATTTTCATTAAGTAAAATTGACACTTGTTTTGCAAATTCTGCTACACTCTTCATGTGATCTATTGTCTCTAGATTCACATTACATAATCTTAATATCTCCATACATTCAAGGTAGTCAGGGCATGGATATACCGAAATATGATCCATTAGAACTTTAAGATCTTCCTTCGTATCCATATCAAGTAGAATACCTCTATCAGTAACTATCTCATAATACCATTGCTTTTTATGGTTATTAAGTAGTTCTCTTAACCCTTCCTTAGGATTACTATTTAATATTTCTTGTGCTAATGAATATGTAACTAATGTGGGATGACCTGTTTCCTTAGCGAATGTAGGATACATTATTCCATCTTTAATTTTCTCATAACTTAACATCATTTTTTTCAAAGTGCTCTCTTGCACTGATGGAATATCTACAGGCAATATAAAGAAGGCATCGACTTCCTCTGAAAGCGATGCTACTCCAACTTTTATTGATGAGTACATACCTTCACTATATTTATTATTAAATACAATTTTAATATCATTTAATTCAATTTTATTATCTTTTAATTCCTTTTTAATATCATTTAATTCCTTTTCTATGCATTCATTTAAATGCCCTGTCACTACAGTAATATCATTTATTCCACAATTTCTAAAAAGTTCTATACATCTTTGAAGTGGAGTTTTGTCCTCTATTTTAATAATTGGCTTAAAACTTCCCATACGGCTTGAATATCCTGCCGCAAGTATTATAGCAGAATAATTTTTCATTTCATCCTCCCGCTTCCTATCTATATAATTTTTTTCCCTCTTGGGATGTCATATTGTAAGCACAAAATGGAATTAAATTACCCTCTTTACTAACAACATGAATGCAACAATCCTTTAACCTTTGTGTATCTACATTCCAGGCATCTTGAAATGCCATACCCGATATACTAAAGAATCCATCTTTTATCTTTTGATTTAATTCTTCAAAGGACTTACTCTTTGGTATGTATTTACTTATTTTCACTCCAGACCAATTTCTCTCAACAAATTTAACAGATTTTCTAGATCCTTCTGTTCCATCTTCTTCACCGCAGCAATCTTTTTTTCCACTTACAGGAATAAGTTTACCATCTACTGATGTATAATTTGCATGAAATGAACAAATAGCATTCTCACAACCTGAAGGAGCGAAATCTGAAAGTTTAATTTTATAATTACTCTGAGTCGCTATTTTATCCATAACTTCTGGAAGAGTAATTCTATCGATATCTTCAGGCACCTTAGGTATTCTACCAAAATAACTTACTGGTTGAAAATGAACTCCTCTTACAGTTGGTGTATTTTTCAGTCCAAATTCTATGATATCCCAAAGAATATTATCATTTTTATTAGGCACTACTGTGCACACAAGAATTACACCAATTCCTAATTTCTTACTATTTTCTATAACCTTTAATTTATCTTGCATTATATCTTTACCATCAATAGATGTCATTGACACTCCATTAAAATCATTAAATTGCAAAAAAATAGATTTAAGTCCTGCTCCCTTTAATTTCTCATAATAATTATAATCCTTAAGCTTAATACCATTTGTGTTTAATTGAATAAATTTAAAACCCATATTTGTTGCCATAGCTATAATCTCATGAAGATCTTCACGCATGGTAGGCTCGCCTCCAGAAATCTGAAGATTATAAGGTCCACCCGCTTTAATAATTCTCGAGTACCACATTTCTATAGTTTTCATATCAGGATCAGTTTCATTACCATGTGCATCCGCAAAACAAAATTCGCAATTTAAATTACACCTTGAAGTTACCTCAATGAGCACTGTGCAAGTATGCTGACGATGTTCACTACATAATCCACAGTCATGGGGACAACCTTTTAATACCTTAGTATATGGTACCTTTGGATAAGCTGGACTTTTAGGGCGTGTCCAAGACTCATAACTAGGCTTGCCCCTCCAAATAACTGACTTAAAAAAACCATGGTCTTCACATTTCTTAGTTAAATATAAATCATCACATTGTTTTACTACTGTAGCATCAACTATTTTTAAACATACTGGACAAATGCTTTGTGTTTCTTTTATTATTTCCGTCATCGTGCTTTACCTCTCAATCTATATAACTATATTCTTTTAAGATTTCTTCAATTTTATTGTAAGATTTTTGAATAGCATTACCACATTTTATAGGATACCCTTCATGTTGTTCCATATCCTTAAGTACATCTACAGTTATCATGTCAACACACTCAGTGCTTTCAAATTCCTCTTCAAACCACTGTACATATTCTTGAACCATCTTTTTTAAATTATCATCACGGATTTCGGTGTCTTCACCCTTCCCCGCATAAAGTCCAAATATACATGCTCCTCCAGTTACAATACCACAGGTCTTTCCAGTATTCCCTACCCCTGCACAAAGCGCTGCCATAGACTTTACTAATGGAATATTTTCTATTCCATTACTCTCCAGATACGTAATTATAAGTATTTGACTACAGCAATATCCATTACTTGCTAATTTAAACATTCTAAATGCATCTGCTCCCATTCTAACCCCTCCACTATTTTTTTCGAGCAATAATCAAAAAATAACCTGGTTTGCAAAGCGTGAGTTTTTGATGAAAATCGCCGCAACTATTACAAGTTGCTATTTCCCAAAATTTAGACATTGAACCATACTTAAAAATGATTTCCACCATAAGTTGCTTAAGTAGATCTGTCCATTCCTCAAAGCATATTATTTCAAAGCCTGAACTTACAATTGAATCTTTTAAAATATCTATATCAAAAAGGCCTCTCATGCAGCTATGAATTTCGTTTTTTTGCACGTCTTCAAGGTATTCTGGCCTTCTTGCATACACATCTGAAACAATAAAATATCCTTTATCTTTTAGAACCCTATAACTTTCCATTATGGTTTTTTTATAATCATCCATAAGTGACATGGTACATTCAGCCATAACTCCATCAAAAAAATTATCTATATGAGGTAGCTCTTCTCCATGTCCAAAATCTATGTTATGGTTACCATATTTATCCTCACCTATCTTAAGTAGCTTTACTGAAGGATCAACTCCAAAAGCATCTAAATTATATTCGCTTTTGAGTCTTTTTACTGTTACGCCCATTCCGCAACCAACATCTAAGATTTTATCATTAGCCTTAAAGTCACATAACTTAACAGCTCTATCAGTAAGGAAAACTCCACCTGGCCTTAGAGTATCTCCAGTTGCATTTATCATATCTTCATTCTCAAAAACTGAACAACCCTTCATTTGTCCTCCAAGCTCTTTTCTACTTCTAGCATTTGACCAGCCGCCAGCTCCTGTGTTATTAAAACATTTTTACATTTAGGGCACTCGAGTAATTCAATTTCAAAATTTCCTCCAAGGTACTCTGCTTTCACAGGTCCCTCTTCAAGATTCCCTCCACATTTTGAACAAAGCCATTTAGTTGTTTTATTTTTATTACCTTGTTTCATAGTTATACCCCCTTTACATCCATTCTATGGCTGTAAGCATTAATAATGTTAAAGCTATCGTTAACCTTTTCATATTCCACCCAGAAGGTTACATTTACAAGCCTTTTCCATGCAAGAATATGACCAGTTTCTGGATTATAAAAACTATTATTAGTTTTTTCTGCATACTCTATTACACTCTTAATATCACCATCAAGAATTAGCTCATCTTCAATCTTATTTCTTACTTCTTCTCCAATTACTATTTTTATATCTTCATTACCATACTTTATTTCCATTTTCTCACCCCATAAACTATTAAGTAACTCTTTCTTTAGTATAAACCTAACTTCTCGTCGTTGTGACAAGGTCGGAGCTTTCATGTCTGAAATTTTTTCTTTACCCGTTCCATATATAAGGTCCAAAATATGAAAAGTCCTTTTACCTTGTGATACAAACAAATCTCTGCACACAGAGCAGTAAGCTAAAAAATCCTTATCTGAATCCTTTATTCTGTCGTTTGTTATCTCACAGCTAAACTTCTTATCAACAAAATACACAAGCCCTCCAAAACCACAACATTTTGTTTTTTCCCCTGAAAACTCAGGTTCTTCAATTTTATATTGAAGACTTTTAGCAATATTCCGTACACTATCTTGAACACCTTTTTCATGTCTAGAACTACATGTATCATGTATTGCTAAAATTTTGCCATTTCCTAATTTAACATCAGGTGGAAGACCTTTTTCATCAAATACCTCCCAAAGAGACTTGGCTTTTATATTCTTAATATTTTCTTTAAAATTGATAAAACATGTGGTACATGCTGCTATAACAATAGGATTCCCTAACTTTTCTAAATTAGATTGGATTTTTTTCAAAATATCACTATATTCCTCTTGTTTGCCTGCCCATTTAGCAGGTGTTCCGCAACATCCTAAATATAATCCAACACCACCATCTAGTTTATCCATTAAATATTCATAACTTTTAGTAACATACTCTGGGTAAGTGGCACATAACTGACAACCAGGATAAAATATATACTTACTTTCACTTTTGCCTGGCTGATGTTTTACTAATTCAAAATATTCGCTATTAGTAAATTCCATGTCTTTTAAAGCAAAGTCATGAGCAGACATTGGCATTTTTTTTCTTTCTACCATACTTACCCTTGTTTCTTTTATTATGTCAGCCATATTTATATTTTCAGGACATATTGCCCCACACAAACCACACTCTGTGCAAGTATTTATTGTTTTATTTGCATAATGATCTCCTAGAATAATACGTTCATTTTGATTTATAGTTCTTATATAAGCCTTGGGATCCAATTTCACCTTTTGGAGATAAATACATGCTTTTACACATTTATGACATTCACATTGAACACATCTTAGTGCTTCATTCATAGCTTCCTCTTTTGTAAATATACCATTTTCAGGCTTTATTCTTTTTGGAATATTCTCAATTTCTACGTCAATTTTAAGAATACTTTTGTAGGTTCCTTCTTTTTCTCTGAGTGCAGTAAGAGATTTCTTATGCACGAATCTATCAATAGACACTGCTGCGCATCTTCCTGTATAGACTGATTGTATAACGGATTCACGTCCACTAACTATTTGACCACCAACAAAAATTTTCCCTGTTTCTGTTTCTGCTTGTAATGTAACTTCATCTACATTGAATTTCTCTACCCATTCTCCGCTGCCAATAAAAACAGCATCATAAACCGATATAATATCTTTTAATTTTTCAGGATTAATTTCTTGATTCAATTTTATTTCAATGCCTAACTCTTCTAATTTACTAGTTTCTTCTTTTATTAGTTCTGGAGTAAGAAGTTGCTCAGACATTTTTAAAAGAGATCCGCCTATAACATTTTCTTTTTCATATATATCAACGGTATATCCCTTTTGATTAAGGTCATAAGCACAGGTGATTCCACTTATACCACCACCAATAACTGCAATTTTTATATCAACTTTGGGCATAGGAAGTTTTTTTATTTTTGCTTTTCCACCATAAATTACAGCCGCCTTTTCAAGCTCATGAATTGAGATTTCCTTACCATCAATATTAGTTACGCAGTAATTTTCACAAGGGTGGTCACAAACGAGTCCTATCACATTTGTAAATGGTATTCTTTTACTGAGTATTCTGTATGCCTCATCATAATTCCCTTTTCTAATCTCACCAATAAAACCTTTGACATCAACGTGAATTGGACACTCAGTATTACATGCAGGTGGATTATCATTTATGCATAATTCTTGTATAGAAAGAAGTTTGTCTAGATCCATATGTAATTCCTCCTAAAATTATTTTAAGAAGAACCTAAAATGAATTTCTTTATTTCACTTTAGGCTCTCCTTTTAATTATAACTCATTTATTTAATTATTTACTTAATTTACTTAATTTATTTATTTAATTTTTTAATTCCAGCAAGAACTTTTTCTGGATATGCTGGAAGGTGCGTTATTCTAACTCCGACAGCATCATAAATTGCACTTATGATTGCTGAGTGAGGAGCTGACAATGGCATTTCACCTGCACCAGCTGCTCCATAAGGTCCTAGTGGTCTTGGAGTTTCTAAGTAAAGTAATGTTATATCATCTGTAACATCCTTAATTTGAGGAATTCCACAACCAGTAAGTGTTGTATGTTTTTTAAGATCTTCAAAGTCTTCAGTTAATGCAAGACCAATACCTTGAGCAAGTCCTCCAAGTATCTGACCATCAACAACAAGTTTGTTTATGATAGTTCCTACATCTGACACTATTGTTAACTTATCAACATGTGTTTTACCAGTAGTCATATCTACTTCTACTTCTGCAACTAATACTCCATACATATAAACTGGGAATGGATTTCCTTGTCCTGTTTCAACATCACCAGCTACGCAAGGTGCAGTCCATTTTCCATCATATCTTGTTGGTTTTCCTGCTGCAATCTGTTCCTCACAAGTCCTATACGTTCCATCATCTTTTTTAAGGCCTTCAAGTAAGTTTTCACAAGCAACTCTTGTAGCGTTTCCAGTAAGAACATTAGAACGACTTCCACCTGCAGGACCACTGTTTGGTGTAACATTCATGTCATTCATTATAAGTTTAAGATCTTCTGGTTTATAACCAGCTTTTCTTAATGTTTCATGTGCCATAGTAAGTGTACCCATATCTGCACCTTGACCATGATCTTCCCATGAATTAGCAACAGTTACTCCATCTTTAGTAATTTCTACCCATGCCTCTGAAGAATCTGCTCCATCAAGTCCACAACCATAAATAAGAAGTGATATACCAGAACCATATTTCTTATCTACACTGTTCTTGTTTTTTTCTTTAGCAGTTTCTTTTGATTTTGTGTAAGCTGGACGAACCATATCTAACAACTGTGGAATAACATATACATCAGGTTCGCAACCAGTTGGAGTTACATCTCCTGTTCTTAATGCATTTTTGTATCTAAGCTCAAGTGGATCTACACCCATCTTAACTGCTAACTCATCTACCATTTGTTCTGATGCAAATAAAGCTTGTGGTGACCCAAATCCTCTGAAAGCTGATCCCCATCCGTGATTAGTAGCAACAGTACGTCCAAATCCACGAATATTGTCTATTTTATAACCAGCACCCATGAATTGAGATCCTCTAGTTGTAACAAGATCTCCGAATTCGCAATATGGACCATGATCACAAGACCAATCTGTTTCAAGAGCTTGGAATTTACCTGCTGTATCTGCTCCCAATTTTAAGTGCATCCAGAATGGTGATCTTTTTCCAGTATAAGTAATCTGTTGGTACATACTAAATTCAAGATATACAGGTCTTCCTGTATCTAATGCAGCAACACCAAGTAAAGCTTCAATTGTTGGACTAAATTTATAACCAAAAGTACCACCTGTAGCGTTTTGTACAATCATAACCTTATCAAGTGGAAGACCTACTCCTTCAGCAATCATAAGAGCATGGAAATGTAATGCAATACTCTTTGAATGAATTATTAATTTTCCATCTTCATCTAAGTATGCAAATCCTACATCTGGCTCAATTGGTAGATGAGGTTGTCTACCTACATATAAATCGTCTTCAACAACATAAGCTGCGCTTTCCATAAGTGGTGCAGTTTCTGCTCCCTTTACAACTTTTGTTTCAAAATATATGTTTGGTGTACCTGGGTGAATTTCAATAGCATCTTCAGCCATTGCTGCTGGTGCACTCATATAAGCTGGTAACTCTTCAATTTCAACTACAACTTTCTTAGCTGCTTCTTCAGCATGTGTTGAAGTATCAGCGAGTACCATTGCAATCGCATCTCCAAATTGGAAGATCTTCTTGTCATTTAATATAGGTCTTTCAAGTCCATCACCTTTATTAGATGGGAAAGCTAAACCATTAATTCTATTTGTTCCCTTTACATCCTTGTAAGTTAAAACCTTAACTACTCCAGGCATTTTTTCAGCTTCTGAAGTATCAATAGATAAAATATTTGCATGTGATACTGTAGCTTGTACAAGTTTTATATGAAGAGTATCATCTGGAAGAGTCAAACCAAGATCAGCACCGAAATCCCAAGTACCTGTTACTTTTGCGCAAGCAGAAGGTCTTACAGTCTCAGTACCTACTAAACTTGCACCTTCTGGAAGATTTAGCCACAATTCTTTTCTTGTAACTTCTCCACGCATAAGTTTTGCAGCTTCCATTACAGCATCTACTAGTGGAATATATCCAGTACATCTACATACGTTTCTAGTTTTTTGGAACCAATTTCTTACTTCATCCCTTGTAGGACTAGCATTTTCATCTAAAAGTGCCTTTGCGCTTACAACAAATCCAGGGGTACAAAATCCACATTGTGCTGCGCCATGTATCATCCATGCAAATTGAATATCATGTAAATCATCTTGTGATCCTATTCCTTCAATTGTTGTAATTGCAGCTTCATCAGCTACTCTTTTCATTCTAACTATACATGCTTTTACAACCTTGCCATCCATTATTACATTGCAGGCTCCACATTCACCTTTTCCGCAACCTACTTTGGTTCCTGTAAGAAATAACTGTTTTCTTAACACATCTGCAAGTGTAGCTTCAGGACTAACAATGACATTTCTTTTAACACCATTAATTATCAATACTTTTTTTAACATTTTCAAACCCCTTTTCTTTCTATATTTAAAAAGATAAGCCTTAATTTAGGAAGGCACTATCCAATTATTAGCATTATTTATATTTCAATATTAACCATTTATTAGCATTTGCCAAAACTACAGGCTGGGAAAGTACATATTTCACAATTAAGACACAAACCACCATGACCTAGCTTTGTAATATCTTCTCTTTTTATCTTCTCCCCGGCTACAATTTTAGGAAGTATAAGATCAAATACGGTTGTTTTGTTATACATTACACATCCAGGCAGACCCAAAACTGGTATGTCACCCAAATATGCTATTAAAAACATAGCCCCAGGAAGTACAGGTGCTCCATAGGATATAATATTTGCTCCAGATTTTCTTATTCCAGCTGGCGTAACATCATCAGGATCTACTGACATTCCTCCAGTGATAATAATCATTTCAGATCCTAGTACCAATAATTCATTTATAGCATCTACTATCATACTCTCGCTATCAGAAACTAAGATTTGCTTTATAACTTCGCAACCAAGTTTAGCAACTTTACTTTTTATTACAGGTCCAAATTTATCTGTTATTCTACCACTATAAACTTCACTACCAGTAGTAACAATACCAACCTTCATAGCTTTTAATGGAGCTACCCAAACAATAGGCCCTTCCGTTTTACAAATATTTTCAATTTGCTCAATCTTTGATTTTTCAATAAAAAGAGGTATTATTCTTGCCGCTGCAATATTGCATCCTTTTTCTACTACCATATCAGTATGTAGAGTAGCGACCATAACCTCATCAATTATATTAATTTTCTCTAAAGCTTTAAAATCTATTTTGAGTAAGCCTTTACATTCAGCCAATAACTTCACTTTACCTTCTTTGGGGTCAGTGAAAAGAATTCCCTTACCTGCTACTGCTCTCGCTATTCTTTCTCCAGATTCATTTTCATGAAGTATTGATTCATTCGTTTCCCAAACATAAACATTTTTTTTGCCAATATCAAGCATTTTGGGTATGTCTTCTTCTAAGATAACATGTCCTTTTTTGAATGCCACTCCTTTAAATTCTCCAGGAACAATTCTTGTTAAGTCATGGCATAATACCATGCCTATTGCTTCTTCAACTGGAACAATCTTCATTTTTATTCCCCCTATTCCCGTTTGTTTTATCAGTAGCACTTTTATCTACTTCTACCTTATCTAGCTAGTATATTTTATAAATAAAAAATGTTAATGTAATTATTTAAATAAAAACCCTCCTTATTTTTATTTATTCACGCATATTCATAAGCATTTTTCGTGCCAAGTTAAATATATTCACTTTTACCTATAAATTCCTTCTTTTACATCCTTTATTTCCGAATTCTCCTTAAAAACCTTTGCTTATATTCCAATAATTTCAATATTATCAATATTTTGAAAAACATTACTCCATTAAATATATCTACTGTTCCATTTCGTTACATTTTAATCGTTAATTGGCGTTCAATTTTGGAACATAACTAATTTTTGGAACAGTCGATATGATATTTTTCTATTTTTCTATATAGAGTATTTCTTCCAATTTCCAAAATATTTGCCGCTATAGTCATATTTCCTTTAACATTTTTTAAAACCTTAATTATTTGCTGTTTTTCCATCATTTCTAGGCTAATATTTTCCCTCAAATTAACTGTGCTATCGGCTACTCCCTCAGAACTATTACAAAATTTATAATTAATCGCTTCAGAATTTATAATGAGTTCTATTACATTTTCCAATTCCCGTACATTCCCTGGCCAATCGTATTCCATAAGATATTTCATATATTCCTCTGGAATATCTACAGTTTTTTTGTTAAGCATTTTGGAGGTCTTATGCATGTAATAATTCACTAATTCAGGTATATCATCTCTTCGTTGTCTTAGTGGGGGTAAGTATATGGGCATCACATTCAACCTGTAATAAAGATCACTTCTAAAGTTTCCTATTTCAATTTCATGTTTAAGATCCTTATTTGTGGCTGCCATAATTCTTACATCAATTGGCATTTGCTTTGAACTTCCAATCCTAGTAATTGCACTCTCCCCAATTACTCTTAATATTTTTATCTGCATATCTGTTGGCATTTCGCCTATTTCATCTAAAAAAATCGTGCCTCCATCTGCAATTTCAAATTTTCCTGCATTGCCACCTTTTTTCGCACCAGTAAATGCACCCTCCTCATAACCAAATAGTTCTGATTCTACAAGTGTCCTAGGAATGGCACCACAATTTACGGCTATAAAGGGTTTATCACGTCGTATTCCATAATTATGAATAGCTTGGGCAAAAACTTCCTTGCCAGTACCGCTTTCTCCAGTTATAAGTACAGTAGATTTACTTTCTGATATCTTTTTTGCATAGTTAATTATCTCCATAAATTTTTCGTTTTTCCCTATAACTTTATCAAAAGTGTATATAGCCTGGCCACTTATTATTTTCCCTCCTAACTTCCTACTCTTTTTCAGCTCCTGAATCACAAGAGTTATTTCCTCAATATTATTTTCTTTATCATAAATGGGATGCAACGTCAAAGTATATTGTAATTTATTTATCCTTGCATTTATATAGATTTCTTCATCAATAAAGGTACCTTTAAGCTTTAAGTGTTCCATTATTCCATACCAGTTTTGAATCAAATCATAAATTTTAATTTTCATTATTTCATTTTCTTTGTAACCAAACATTTTAGCTACTTGTTTATTCATTGTTGTAATATTTCCTTTTAAATCACAAGTTAAAATTCCTGAAGAGATTGCATTCATAGAAGTCTCTAACCTTTTTTTTGAAATTTCAAGCATTGAGTTATATTTATTAATTTCAAGCATTTTCTCTATTGCTTCCGCAGCAGCCACTACCATCCCCAAAGTATGTGGATTAGCATTTTCTATATAACCTGTCAAGTCAATTATTCCAATAACATTTCCAAATAAATCCTTTATAGGCGATGCAGAACATGTCCATTTATGATAAGCTTTAATAAAATGTTCCTTTCCAGAAATCTGAATTGGCACTTTTTCAGATATCACAAGTCCCATGGCGTTAGTTCCAATACTTATTTCATCCATGTACGCTCCCACTATCATTTTGCTCTCTACAGCATCGGGTAATATGTTCTCATCCCCTATTACGTTTAAAATACATCCATTTCTATCACATAATATTGCCCAAAAGCCAGTTTCCCTTACAAAATTATATAACCTATTCATAAATGGTGTGGCCGTTAAAATAAGTTCTTTATTTTCCACAAGCATGTTCTTAATTTCAATATCATTTAAAATCTTGGTACTAAACAAGTTTTTTGTTAATATTTCTGTTGACCTGCATCTGTTGTGAGATTCTTTTATGTATTGTTCCATAATTCCCCCATCGTGTTTTATTAGCCTTCTGTAAATAATATATATTTCATATTATACACCGTTTAGATGTTAGTAAACGTAAAATTTATAAAATGGATAATTGATAAATATTTAACATTGAAATAATATAATTGAGGCAGGATTAGCCCCGCCTCAATTATATTATTTAGCATTTTCTTTATTTAATAATGACCTTTCATTTAATCTATTTCTTTCTTCTAAGGTAGCATCGCCGGGACCACTTTCCATTTCAGGCATGTTATAAATATTAATCATATCGATGTTCGAAGCGCCACTAAACCATTTATTATCATCTGATTGATTATTCGCTTTACCCGTCTTCCCTAAATCACTTTTATTCATAATCTTCTCCCTTCAAACTATTATTACACTGTATATCCCCAGTGTAATAATAGTTTGCCCATTTTATTGAATATAATTATTAAAGTTAAATCAATCCATAATGTACTCAATATATAAAAATATGTTATAATTGATAGGTAAACATAAAATTATATAACATAATAAATACTGTTATATTTTCACCATATATTATGTATTTAAAAGGTTAAAATGTCATTTTCAAGGTTTTTATTTAAGAGGAGGAATTTTTAATGAAATCAGATCCCGCGCTTTACGGCAACATAATGGCGCCATTTATACTAATTGCTATTCTAACACTAATAAACGCATTTTTTTCATCAGCAGAAATGGCATTAGTATCCCTTAACAAACATGAAATTACACTTCTTGCTCAGCAAGGTAATAAAAGAGCAAAACTATTAGTAAAACTGCTTAAGGAACCTACAAAATTTTTATCAACAATTCAAATTGGAATAACGCTTGCTGGATTTTTATCTAGTGCGTTTGCTGCTACAGGAATATCTTACAATTTTGCAGCATACTTAAATAAATTTAACGTTCCTTATAGTGGACAAATTGCTTTAATACTTATAACTATCGGTTTATCTTATATAACATTAGTTTTTGGTGAATTATTTCCAAAACGAATAGCAATGCAAAATTCAAAAGCCATTGCAATGTTTTCTGTTGTTCCTATTTTATACGTATCTAAAGTAGCCATTCCATTTGTTATGTTACTTTCAGCATCTATTAATATTTTAATCAAGATTACAGGTCTTGATGCTACTAATTTAGATGAAAAGGTATCAAAAGCGGAATTAAGATCCCTTGTAGGCGTTGGTCAGCAAGATGGCATTATAAACGAAACTGAAAAAGAAATGATTAATAATGTTTTTGAGTTTGATGATAAATTAGTCTATGAAGTTATGATTCCTAGAACTGAGGTTTTCTTAATTAATATAAATGACCCTGTTAAAGATTTTTTAGATGAATTACTTGAAGAAAAATATTCTAGAGTTCCAGTTTATGAGGATGACATTGATAATATTGTAGGAATACTATATATGAAAGATTTTATAATAGAAGCCCGCAAAAATGGTTTTGAGAATGTAAATATAAAAACTATATTACATTCGCCTTATTTAGTTCATGAAAGTAAAAAGATAGATGTATTATTTAAAGAATTACAAAGTTCTAAACATCATATGGCTATACTCATAGATGAGTATGGAGGATTTTCAGGGATTGTTACTATTGATGATCTTATAGAAGAAATTATGGGTGATATTAAAGATGAATATGATGATGATGAACCATTTATAAAAAAGGTTGATGATAATACTTATATCGTAAGCGGACTTCTTCCGCTAGATGAATTAAATGATTATTTAAATTTAAAATTAGTTTCTAATGATTTTAATACTATAGGCGGTTTTTTAATTGGAATTATGGGATATATCCCAATAGAAAATGAATTAAAAACTATTATATATAAAAATACAACATTTAAAATAGAGGAAGTTAATGAGAATAGAATTAAGAAAATCAGAATACTTACATCATTTCTTATTTAATTTATCTGGAGGTGTAACCATGTATAATGATATTGTTATGGATCATTTTTCGGATCCAAGAAATGTTGGTGAAATGCTTGATGCAGATGCTATCGGTGAAGTAGGCAATCCTATAGACGGCGACAAAATAAAAATATTTATAAAAGTAAAAAACGATGTATTGATAGATATTAAATTTAAAACCTTTGGATGTGGTGCGGCAATTGCGGCAAGTAGCATGGTTACATTATTGGCAATCAACAAAACTCTTGAGGATGCCTTAAATATACAAAATGAAGATGTTTCAAATGCTCTTGGAGGATTACCAAAGGAAAAGTTACTTTGTTCAAATATAGCGGCATATGCATTACACAATGCAATAAAAAATTATTTATCATCACAAAAATAATTTATGTTTATCTTATTTAATTTTGTAATGGAGGAGGTCTTGTTTTAATGATTTTATCGAAAGATCAAATTAATAGATATTTAAGACATATAATAATTCCTGAAATTAGTGGACCTGGACAAAAGAAAATATCAGAGTCAAAAATTTATTTATATTCATCTACCGTTCTAGAGGCCTCTTCTCTTATATATTATCTTGCTGCCTCTGGAATAGGATCCATTTCTTGTTCTTTTAAAGATGACCAGGGTTTTGATGAGTTGTACAAAAATATAAAAGATCTCAATGAAAATGTAATCGTTACGCTTACGGATATGGAATTTCCAATAGTTCACGAGAACCCACTTTCTAATGAAGGTTTTGAAATTAGAATATTAATTACTAACTATGAAGACCTCAAAAGTATGTACATGCGTTTTTCTAGTAGTCATACTCCTTCTAAATTCATTCCTACAATTCTAGCAATTAATGTTGGGTGGAAGGGAATTCTTCAAACCTTTTGTAATGAAGTGGATTTTAATTCTTTAATTTCAAGTCCCCTAACCTTAGATTCAAATCCCCTCCAAAATAAAACTTATGATAAAGAAGGTAATATTCTTTCTCATAACCTACTTGGAGCACTCACAACAATTGAATGTGTAAAACTTTGTTTGAATATTGGAACAATATTAGATAAGCCACTATACTTTGATCTTCTACCAATGAAATTCTACAAATTGGATACTAAGGTCTCAAATTCAGCAATAACTGATTTTTTTAAATATAATTATTCTGAGAATCAATTATCTTCAAATTTAGAAAACACTAAAAAACTATCAGATAGTAAAGTATTAATTGTAGGCACTGGAGGGCTTGGGTCTCCTGCTGCATTTACTTTAGCCACTTTAGGCATTGGGACCATTGGTATTGTTGATTATGACAGAGTAGAAATAAGTAACCTTAACCGTCAAATACTTCATTCAACTTCTAGAATTGATATGCCAAAGGTGGATTCAGCAGAAGTTTTTATAAAAAACATTAATCCAGATATTAAGGTAGTAAAATACAATACTGAAATCAATGTTAACAATGCTAAAGACATAATTAAAAATTATGATGTTATTATTGATTGCGTTGATAATTTTCCAGCTAGGTATCTTCTAAATGACACGTGTTTCTTTTTAAACAAACCACTTGTGGATGCTGCTGCTGTAAAATTCCATGGATTAATTATGACAATACTTCCAAATAAAGGTCCGTGTTATCGTTGTGTTTTTCCTGTTAAACCTGATCAAAATAATGTTATGACTTGCTCTGAATCAGGAGTTTTAGGACCAGTACCTGGGGTCATGGGCTTTATGCAAGCAGCTGAAGTTGTAAAACTACTCCTTGGCGCTGGCGAAACTTTATGTAATAGAATAATTTACTATGATGCTTTGGATTCTGACTTTGATTTTATTAATACTAATAAATCACCGAAATGTAATTTATGTGGTACTAATCCAACGATTACCTCGCCAATCGAATATACTAACTCATGTGAAATTAAATAAAATAAGGGAATCAGTTGAATTTTTTACTGATTCCCTTATCTTTATCTAATATAATATTTTTTCAACCCCCAGCTGATAAAAATCTTAAATTAAATTCCCATACCATTTTATCAATAAGATCTTTTCTACATGATAATATAACTACTGTGGCAGGAACTTTAAATGATCCTAAAGCAACTAATTTTTCTTGGTCTATTTGGACGTTCCAGCCCTTCCCAAACAAGTTCTCATCACTTGTTTTTTCTCCACCAATAGTAATGAAATAATTTACTATTTCTATCCGTTTCATTCCTCTCATCTCAAACTCTTTTTTAGCGAATTCCATTTACTTCCTCCAAACTTTAATCTCCAAAAGTAATGTTAAAACAAACCGCATGAATATATAACTATTCATGCGGTTTATAAATGCAATATTTAAATAATAACAATATGTTATTATCCTCCTCCAACTGGTGGGAAAAGTGCTATTAGATCTCCCTCTAAAAGTGGCTTGTCAAAATGTCCATCATGTCCATTAACAAGTAAAATTGCAATTTCAGGCTCTTCTATTCCTAATATAGCAATAACATCTTTAGGAGTTTTACCTTGTTCCAGTTCAAATATTTGAATTTTGTCCCTACCGTCTCTAAATGTAGCAAATAATTTCACTGTAATCTTCACATTCTCACCTCCCAATTAGATAATAAAATTATCAGCATGGAATATGACCTCATATTCCATGCTAATATTATATACTATCGAGACTTATAAAACTATAATCCTAAAGCTTTTAATTTTTCTGCTGTTGGAATACCTTTTTCATCCCATCCTCTTTCAATGTAATACTCTGGAAGAAGTTCAGATAATCTGTGTACTTCACCCTTAGATGGACCATTTGAAATTGGTTCTGCAAGTAATCTTTTTGGTAACGTATCTTGAGATGCATCTATTCCAGCACTCAAATTAAATTGTCTTTCAATATTCCAAATTCTGTCTCCTGCTTCTAGTATAGATTCTGCAGTGTGATCTGTACCACATACAGCATTATACAAATCAGCATAATCTGGAGCTCCCATAGCAAATGATGTAAATAGACATAATCCAAGAGAATCTATTGATGCAGTTAAGTCTTGGAAAATCTTAGTCCAAGTAGCTTTTCCCTCAAGTACCGTTCTATCTAATTTTTGTGGAAGTCCTAGTATTTCTGGTGATATCATATATCCTCTTACATGACAACCACCTCTGTTGGATGTAGCAAATTCAAGTCCTTGACCCTGTATACCTCTTGGATCATAAGCAGGAATTTCAAGTTTCTTAACTGACATTGAAAGTTCAGGAACACCATATGAATCACAAAGTCTAAATGAACCTTGAGCCATTTTTGCTCCAAATCCTTCACATTTTCCTATTTTTATTGTCCAATCAAGCATTCCTTGTACATTTCCAAATTCCAAAGGAGTTCCTTCAAGTTCTTCTTCTTTAATGTATCCTTTTTGGAAAAGTTCCATTCCAGCCGCAATAGTCGCTCCTACTGAAATTGTATCCATACCATATTCATTGCAATAATAGTTTGCTTTGCAGACTGCATTCATATCAGCTATTCCACAATCAGAACCAAAAGACCAAAGAGTTTCATATTCTGGTCCCCCAACCTCTATACCCATATCTGGTATTTTTATATATCTACCACAAGCAATTGGGCATCTATAACAAGGATTTTTCCTTACTAATATATCTTTAGTCATTGTTTCACCACTAATGTCATCCGCTTTATCAAAATAAGACTGTTGGAAATTGTTAGTTGGGTGAAGACCACTTTCATTTAGTATATTTACAAGGACTGCAGTTCCATATGTAGGAAGACCTGCACCTGTAACTCCATTATCTTTAATGTTCTTCATCCAAACTTTTGAAACTTCTTTTAACTTATCAACATCTGCAATTTGTGGTTTTAAACTTCCTTTAACTGCAATAGCTTTAAGATTTTTAGAACCCATAACAGCTCCAACACCAGAACGTCCTGCTGCTCTATCATACTCATTCATTATAGAACCCATTTTAGATAATCTTTCTCCTGCAGGTCCAATTGTCATAACTTTAGATTTATCTGGCATATCTTTCTTTATAGTATCCGTAGTTTCTGTAACAAGTTTTCCCCAAAGACTAGTTGCATCCTTTATTTCTACTTTATCATCAATTATAGATAAGTAAACTGGTGAATCTGCTTTACCTTCAAGTATAATTATATCATGACCTGTAGCTTTGAATTCAGCTCCCCAGTGACCACCTGAATTTGAACAAGCAATTGTTCCTGATTGTGGTGATTTTGTAACAACCATATATCTTCCACCAGTTGGAACAGGTGTGCCTGTTAATGGTCCTGTAACAATTATAAGCTTATTTTCAGGGCTAAATGGATCAACCATTGGATCTACTTCATCCATGAATATTTTAGTTCCGAGACCTCTACCACCAATGAATTTTTTAGCCATTTCTAAGTCAAGGTTTTCAACCTTAACTGTTCTATCCGTTAAATTAATTCTTAATATTTTACCATTATAACCATACATAAAAATAAACCCCCTAATATTTTATTCTTTACGTCTATAGAATAGCAATTTTTATGCCAACATAAACCAATATAGATTTTATGGGAAGCATTCATACTACTACGTTTCAAGTAGTGGATAAAATCAATTGTAAGAATATTAAATCACAGTCCTAAAACGCTACACTTTGTTCTCTTTTAAGCGTAGCGTTTTAGGACAGTGTTTCACTTCCGTACATCTATATTATATTTTTCTATTTTTCTATATAATGAACTTCTTGCAATATCTAATATCTTTGCAGCTAAGGTCATATTACCTTTAACCTCTTTTATAACTTCAGTTACATAATGTTTTTCCATCTGTTCTAAGGTATTCCCACTAAATGAATTTAGTGGTTTAGTTTCTTCCTCTGATACTTCATTCCATAAATTCATCTGAATTACTTCGGAATTAACTATAAGTTCAATTACATTCTCTAGTTCCCTTATATTTCCTGGCCAATCATAATTTTTTAGATAGTCCATATATTCCTTTGAAATATTTACGCTATGTTTATTTAGCTTTTTAGAGGTTTTTTTCATATAATAATTCACAAGTTCTTCTATATCCTCTTTTCGTTCCCTTAGTGGTGGCAATTGTAAGGGGAGAACATTTAGTCTATAATAAAGATCTTTTCTAAAATTTCCATTCTCAACCTCATGTTTTAGATCCTTATTGGTAGCTGCCATAATTCTTACATCAATATTTATTGGTCTTGAACTCCCTATTCTATTTATTACTCCCTCTTCAATTACTCTTAATAATCTAATCTGCATATCAGTAGGCATTTCACCTATTTCATCAAGAAAAATTGTACCACCCATAGCAATTTCAAATTTTCCTATATTACCACCTTTTTTTGCACCTGTAAATGCTCCTTCATCGTAACCAAAAAGTTCAGATTCTATAAGCGTTATTGGAATAGCGCCACAGTTCACTGCTATAAATGGCCCTATACGTCGTTTACTGTGATTGTGAATAGCTTGGGCAAAAATTTCCTTGCCTGTTCCACTTTCACCGGTAATCAATATTGTGGATTTGCTATCTGCTATTTTTTTTGCATACACAATAAGTTCTTTGAACTTGTTATTTACCCCTATTATTTTATTAAAAGTATATACGGCTTGACTACTTAAGATTTTCGCCTCAAGCTTTCTACTCTTATTCAATTCACAAAATACTAGTGTTATTTCTGCGATTTTCATATTAAGGCCATAAATGGGGTATGCGCAAAGCGTAAATTGCAACTTATTAACCCTGGTATTTACGTAAACATCTTCATTTATAAAGTCTTTCTTTAAATTAAGCCGTTCTATTACTTTATGGAAATTTAGAATTAAATCGGGTATTTTCATATTTTTCATTTCTTCATCGCTATAACCAAACATATTAATAACTTGCTTATTCATTGTTGTAATGTTACCTAACAAATCACAAGTCAAAATACCCGAAGAAATAGAATTAAAGGTTGTTTCTAATCGTTTTTTTGATATCTGAAGAAGCGAATTATATTTATGATTTTCAATCATTTTTTCAATAGCATTTGCTGCTGCAACTACCATCCCCAGTGTATGTGGATTAACATTTTCTATATACCCAGTTAAGTTTATAATCCCAATTATATTACCTTTCTCATCCTTAATTGGTGCAGCGCAGCATGTCCATTTATGATATTCATTAATAAAATGTTCTTTCCCAGAGACTTGAGCTGGCAATCCAATAGAAATCACCTGACTCATTGCATTAGACCCAATATGGACTTCATCCATGTATGCACCTGCAATCATTTTTAGCCTCAAAGATTCGAGTAGTATTTGATCGTCTCCAACTACATTTAGGATACATCCTTCGCCGTCGCACAATAGTGCAAAAAACTCAGAGCCTCTAACAAAATCGTATAAATGATTCATAAATGGAACAGCAATCAAAATAAGTTCCTTGTTATCCTCTAATTTTTTTTGAAGTTCAATACCATCTATCACCTTTGTACTAAATAAATTTTCACATTTTAGTTCCATTTTATTACATGTATCATGTTGCGCTTTTTCATATGTTTCCATAATTTTATTCCTCCACTAAGACATCATCTCCGGCCTTAATATAGCCCTCTACAAGTACCTTAGCAAATATACCTTCTCTTGGCATTATACAGTCACCAACGAGTTTCATAATTTCACAGCCTTTATGACATTCTTTTCCTATCTGTGTTACCTCGAAAAGTACCTCTCCAACTCTAAGTTTAGTTCCAATTGGAAGCTCAAACAAAACTATTCCCTCAGTAGTAATATTTTCAGCAAACTTTCCTGAGCATAAACCTTCTACTCCAGTCGCTCTCATTTTTTCAATACTTTCTTCCCCAAGAAAACTCACTTGCCTATGCCAATTCCCTGCATGTGCATCTCCCTCTAGTCCGTGATTAATTTTAAAAAAGCCTTTCACTATAGGGTGTTTTATCACACCTTTTTTCTCACTTATATTTACTGCGTTAACCTTTGCCATTACAATCCCTTCCTTTCAAATATTCCTGATTTTCCTCCGCTTTTTGATACAAGCATAATATTACTTATAACCATTCCTCTATCTATTGCTTTACACATATCATAGATAGTTAGTGCTGCAACAGATACCGCACTTAGTGCTTCCATTTCAATACCAGTTTTCCCTACAGTCTTTGTGGTTGCAGTTATGTCTATTTTTGTGTTTTCAAAGTCAACTTTAAAGCTAATATCACAGCCAGATATCATTATAGGATGACACATAGGTATTATTTGCGAAGTGTTTTTCGCACCCATAATTCCTCCAACCTGTGCTACAGCTAGTACATCTCCTTTTGAAATAGACCCATCATTTATTCTATCAAGGGTTTCTCTTTGCATTGATATTGATCCAACTGCCACCGCCAGGCGAACAGTGTCATTTTTTTCAGATACATCTACCATTTTTGCTCTTCCTTCTTCATTTATGTGCGTAAGTTCCATAATTTAGCCCCCTATCTGATACATCATTTTTTCGCTTCTACTAATTTTTTCTTCCTCAAGATGATGTTCAAGTGGTTTATCAAAAATTGCTTGTTTTATTGTATTTGTAAGCAACTCTTCATTATTCAGGTATGGCCTAAGGTTTATTTCTTCCTTTGAATGAAGACATTGTTTAATAGTACCTATGGACGTTAACCTTATTTTATTGCAATTTTCACAAAATTTGCAACTAACAGGACTGATGAATCCAATTTTCCCTTTTGCACCCTCTAGCTTGTACAATTGAGCAGTACTACTTTTTGGTGTTTCAATATGATTTAATTCAGGATGCCTATCTAGCATTTCCTTAAAACTGATTTTATTTTTTTCATAAAGCTTAATACCCTCACCTATTGGCATGAGTTCGATAAATCTTATTTCTATTGGCAGCTTACGTGTTAGGTCTAAAAAATCATCAAACTCCGTATCATTAAAACCTCGCATTAACACTGTATTAATTTTCACAGGTTTTAACCCAAGGCTTAGGCATTTATCTATGCTTTCAAGCACCTTATCTAAATTTCCTATCCTTGTTATACTTCTAAACTTTTCTGAATCCAAAGTATCAAGGCTAATATTAACCCTGTTAAGTCCAGCTTTTTTAAGGTCACTTGCCATATCAGAAAGTAAAATACCATTTGTTGTTATTGAAATATCATCTATTCCTGATAATTTTGATGTTTCATAAATTAGTTTGTCTACATCTTTCATTACTAGTGGCTCACCACCAGTGTACCTTATTTTTTTAATACCTAAGTTTACTGCTGCTTTTACGATTTTTAATATTTCTTCAAAACGCAGAATATCATCGTGCTGCTTACTAATAATCCCTTGTTCTGGCATACAATATTTACATCTTAAATTACACCTGTCAGTTACTGATACCCTTAAGTAATTGATTTCTCTTCCATGACTGTCTCTCATATAACCCTCTCCTAAAGTTCAATTATTTCCCCTATTTCAGTATAATCATAGCCACAAAGTATATCAAGCTCTCTTTTAAATTCATCCGACTTAATTACCTTAATGAATTCTGATATCATTTCCGTATTTATAAATTCCTTAGGCACAGCAAAATCATATTCCTCATTCCCAAGTTCTATGAAATCAAGGTTCATTAACTTGGCTGCTGAATAAACCCCAAGTCCACAATCGACATCTCCTGCCGCAACTACAGCTGCAACTGCAATATGTGTAAATTCCTCTCTTTCATACCCAGTTATACTATCTGGCTGAATATTAAGTTTTTTCAAGTTATAATCTAAAAATAACCTTGTGCCTGAACCTCTTTGCCTATTAACAAATTTTCTACCTTTTGTTACTATATCCATAAGGGATTTAATACCTAAAGGATTCCCTTTAGGAACTATAATTCCCTGAATTCTTTTAACACCTTTAATTAATGCCATAGGCTTATTGGGTAAATATTTTTTAAGGTACGAAATATTATAGCTACCATCTTCCATATCCAATAAATGAATAGGTGCTATATGGGTTTCAGACCCAATAAGAGCCATTATTCCTCCCATACTTCCAACATGTGCTGAGGAAAGAAAATATTTTCCGTTTTTGATATGAAAAAAATCTGACGCTATATCTACTATTGGGTCGTGGCTTCCGATGCAAATAAGAGTATTATTAATTTCTTCTTGGCTTCTTAAAAGCTTAACCTTCACTACAGTTTTAGCTTCATAGCCCTCCACATTTTGTGGGATTTCAAGTACTCCATCTGCCCTAACTAAAGACATTGTTGTTCCAGCTCCACGACTTATAGGTGTTGCGATATATTTTCCAGCTACATTTCCAATTTTAACTCTAACAAACTCTAAATATTTTAGGGTGGACATAGTACGCCTTGTAAGTGTGGCCTCAACAGTCTTTTTCTCTTCATTATTTATCCCTAAATAAGTATGAACTACTCTCTTGCAAATATTCTCCATTACGAAATAAGCGGATACAGGAAATCCTGGTATCCCAACCACAGGTTTACCAGCTATACTCCCAAGAATAACAGGTTTACCAGGTTTTATAGCTACTCCATGTACATAAACTTCACCTAATTCCTCTATGGCTGTGCTAGTGAAATCCTCCCTACCCGCTGAAGAACCTGCACTTATAAGTATAATATCGCATAACTTCACTGCTTTTTTTATAGCCTCCAAAATAAGTGCATAATCATCTATTACAATATCAAATCTTAAGGGTACTGCCCCCCATTCTTCAACCTGAGCCGAAAAGACTCTTGAGTTGAACTCAATTATGTCTCCAACTTTTAGCTCACTTCCTGGCTCAACCATTTCAGTTCCAGTTGGAATTATTCCAACTACTGGCCTTTTATACACCTCAACCTCATTTACCCCACCAGCTATAATAGAACCTATATCAACAGGTCTAATTATATGTTTTGAAGGAATAATAAGTTGAGTTTCTACAATATCTTCTCCAATAGGTCTAATATTTTGAAAAGGTGAAGCACTCTTATAAATGGCCACTTTTCCCTCTTCTATATTTATCAAATCCTCTACCATGATTACGCTATCATATTCTTTAGGAATTGGATCTCCAGTATCTACTACTAAATAATCAATCCCCTCTTGTAGATTTATATGACTTCGATCAGTTGCTCCATATGTTTTTGTGCTTAATGTTGCAATGCCGTCCATAGCAGAACTATTATAAAAAGGTGAAGATATTTTTGCAAAAACTGGTGAAAATGAAACTCTTCCTGCGCATTCCCAAGTAGTCACAATTTCCTTTTCACCATTAATACCTGATAACTTATTAAAATATAATTTAATTGCCTCATTCAAATCCATATTTGATAGAAAAACTTTTTGAGCCAATTCTCTCATCCCCTTTGTAATTATATTTAGGGTATTTTACAATCTGTAAACTTCAACTACTTGACCTTCACGTACACCCTCTTCATTCTTTTCTATCTTTATATATCCCCAAGCCTTTGAAAATACTGATATTAGTCCTGATTTTCCAAATACTGGTTTTGCAATAACTCTATTTTCTATTGTTTCAAGCTCTACTGGTAAATATTCTTCTCTTCCTTTTGCTTTGTGATAATTCAAACTCATAATTGCATTTGTTCCGTATATTTTTTCACTTTGAAAAGTTAAGCTATCTATATAATTTTTAACAAGTATCTTATAAACAATAGAACATGCAAGGGGGTGCCCTGGAAGTCCAAATATTATTTTCTCTTTATGTTTTCCTATTATTGTTGGTTTACCAGGTTTTACTGCAATTCCATGTACCAAAACTTCACCATCGACGTAAGAAGACATAACCTTTAAAGTTTGATCCTTCTTTCCTACAGAACTGCCCCCTGAAATTAGTACCAAATCACATTCACTAAAGGCTTTATCAACTGTACTCTTTAAATGATCATAATCATCTTTTATAATTCCATAACTTACTGGCTCGATTCCGTCGTCAATTAGTAAAGAAGAAAGAAGATATGTGTTTATATCACGTATTTCACCTAAAGTTGGTTTAACTTCACAAGGTACTACTTCATCCCCAGTAGAAATTATAGCAACTTTTGGTTTTTTATATACTGTTACCTCAGAAATTCCAATACTTGCAAGAACACCTATCTCATAAGGCCTAAGCTTTTCTCCTTTTTTTATAACAATATCCTGAGTATTTACATCTTCCCCAACCTGTATTACATTATCACCCATAGCAACGGGAGAATAAATTAGCACAGTATTTTCATCTATCTTATGGCTATACTCAACCATCACAACGCTATCCGCATGTTCTGGAAGCATTCCTCCTGTAGGTATATATAAACACTCCCCTCGTATAATATCAGAGGGTGGTATCTTTCCCATAAATATCTCACCCTTTAATTCAAGCAATGAAGGCATTACTTCACTAGATCCAGACACATCTTTTGAGCTTACTGCAAAACCATCTACGGTTGATCTTTTGAATTCTGGTATGTTACATTCTGCTAATACATCTTGAAAACAAATTCTACCAACACTTTGTAAAATGTTAACCTTTTCACAGCCAATCTCATAGCTAAATGATTTCTCTATTATCTGTTTAACTTCCTCTATAGATACTACATTAAAAAGTTCCATTCTAACTCCTCCAAGCTCTTTAGTATTTTATTTTCAATTAAGTTAATCAAGTTCTAGTTTATATTCTAGCACATTTGCTAACTTCTAGGACACGCTAGGTTCTAGCGCATTCGCTGGCCTCTCCTTTGAGTATAGCAATTCCATGCGGAATTGCAGGCAATACAAATTGAAGATTTTCTACAGCGCCTTTTGGGCTTCCTGGAAGATTAATTATTAAAGTTTCTTTGCGAATCCCAGCTATGCTCCGTGATAACATTGCCTTTGAAGTAATTTGGAGTGACTTCATCCTCATAACCTCTCCAATACCTGGTACATATTTTTCAATTACATTTTGAGTAGCCTCTGGGGTAACATCTCTTTTGGAAAATCCTGTTCCACCATTAGTTAAAATTAAATCTACTTTAAGCTCATCACATAAATAAATCAATTCTTTTTCTATTTCCACTATTTCATCAGGAATCATTTTATAAAAACTTATAACATATCCTTTGCCCTCTAATTCGCCTCTTATTGCAGGACCTGTCCCATCAATTCGTTCTCCTCTAAATCCCTTATCACTCATGGTCAATATTGCAGTTTTTATCATTGTCATCACTCCTTTTTAAAAGTTGTCTTAACAATTTATGCTCTGGAAAATTAAGAACCTTATGTTTTTCTCCTTGCTCAATAATCCTTCCCTTGTCTAAAAAAATAATAAAATCCGCTACTCGCTCAGCTTGCATTAAGTCATGAGTGACTAAAATAACACTTCTCTTCCCTTTTGCCATACTTTCTATAAGTTTTTCTGCTCTCAGAGTACTTTCAATATCCATACTGGCAGTAGGTTCATCCAAAAAAGTCATCTTCGTTTCCAAAATAGCTGTTCTAAGTAGTGACACCTTCGCCTGTTCTCCACCCGATAACTCTCTACTATTTTTATTAAGCAAATCATCTATTTCAAAGCAGCTCCTATAGAGGCTAATTCTTTCCTCAATTGCTTTTTTACTGAATTTTCTGAATTTCAATCCCATTATTATATTTTCAATTACAGAAGAATTGAATAAATACGGACTTTGAAGCATAACGGATATATCTCTTTTTACAAATTCACCAAATGCTTTATTGTCATATAATACAGTTCCCCTTGTAAAATCCTCGAGACCTGAAACACACTGTAGTAGCGTAGTCTTTCCACTACCATTTAAGCCAAGCAATGCATAAACATAGCCTTCCTTAAAATTTAGTTCATCTATATTTAATACTTCTTTTCCATTGTACTCTTTACATACATCTATCAATTTAATATTCATACCCTATCACCTATTTTTCATCTATCTTACTAAGTCCGTGTAAAATAAAATTAACCATAAATGAAACAAAGAGTAATATAATTCCTATAGTAATGGCCTCAGAAAATTTACCTTGACCAGTTTCTAAAGCTATATATGTAGTCATTACCCTTGTATCACCTTTTATATTTCCTCCTACCATCATTACTGCACCAACCTCAGAAATTGCCCTTCCAAAACCAACTGCAACCACAGAAAAAAGTTGAGCTTTACACTCTTTTATGATTAAAATTAAAGTTTCTCTATTTCCTGCACCTAGAGATATACAGTTTTTCTTGATTTCCCTTCCACGGCCTCCTATTGCTGACACCGTAAGTCCAAATACTATTGGAAATACTAAAAGACCTTGAGCTATAATCATTGCCGTAGGAGTGTATAACAGTTCAAAATGACCTAACGGCCCTTTCCTTGAAAGTAATAGATAAACCACCAGCCCCATTAGCACTGGTGGAATACTCATAGAAGTTTCAGATATTCTTACAATATATTTTTTTATCCTAAAATCTTTTAAGGCAAGAGGTATTGCAAGTAACATACCTGCCATTGATGCTATTAATGTTGCTGTAATTGAAACAAACAAGGATAAAAAAACAATATGTGCAACTTCTCCATAATAATTCATAAAATCACCTATTTTTTAGCATTAGGTACAAATAAAGCCATGCCATATTTCTCCTTGCCATATTCACCTATAAGTTTTTGTCCTTTTTCTGAAAGCATCCAATCAATAAATTCGTTTTCTTCTTTTACTTTAATTTTGTTCTTGCTATCATCCATTCTTAATAAAGCATACTGATTTAATAAATCTGTACCCTTTTCAGTAACAATATCCAAATCTAATGTATCCTTCATATTTAAATATGTAGCTCTGTCTGTCAATGTATAAGCTTTTTTCTCAGATGCCATTGTAAGTACTGCGCCCATTCCTTTTCCTGCTGATATATACCATTTTCCTGTAGGTGTTATTCCTGCTGACTTCCATACAGCAAGTTCTTTTGTATTAGTACCTGATTTATCCCCTCTAGATATAAAGTTTGCTTGAGTGCTACTAATTAATTTTAATGCAGCTAATGCATCTTTTGGAGCTTTCTCTTTAAGTTTTGCAGGATCATCTTTTGGTCCTACTAATATAAAGTCATTATACATCACTTCAAGCCTTTCTGTAGCAAATCCATCTTTAACAAATTGAAGTTCTTGAGACTTTGCATGTACAAGTAATGCATCTGCATCTCCACGCTTGGCAACTTCTATAGCTTCTCCTGTTCCTTTTGCGAGCACCTTAACTGTAATACCTGAATCTGCCTTAAATAATGGTAACAAATAATCTAAAAGTCCTGAATCTTGAGTACTTGTTGTTGTTGCAAGTATCATAGTCCTTGGTTCTTTTTTTGCACATGCTGTTATAGTAAATACAATAACAACACAAAGTGACATTAATAGTAACCCCTTAAAACTTGATTTTTTCATAAAAAAACCCCCCTATATTTTTTATATATAAAAGGAAATGACAATAAAGCATCCCCCTTTACATATGGAAGGCTAAATCGTTTCCAATTTAACCCTAACGGTCATAATTCCATAGAATCCTTAGGAAATATAACTCGGAGAACAAATAACAAATTAGTATAATATAAATAACCATAAATAAAAATATTTAACATTAATAATATTAAACTCTGTAAACAATATACCACAAATTAGTAAAAATAAAAACGATTTTTAGCATATTTTAATTAACTAAATTAACATTTAATTATTTTTACTTACTCTTCATTTCCAACATACAAATAACATAAAATACACCAAATAAAAAAGGGGCATACGCCCCTAAATTTATAACCATAAAATGTTTTTTATTATATTTATCACTTACTTTAAATGATAATATTACATTGCTAATCTGAAAAGCTCCATTACTTCTTTTAAGTTAGCAAGGCGTGGATTTGTTGCTTGACATGCATCATTTTTTGCATTTCCAGCCATAACTTCGAAATCTTTTTCTTTAACTCCAAGCTGAGTAAGTCCAGCTGGAATACCAACTGCTTTTGATAATCTTTTAATTGAGTCAATTGCAACGTAAGCAGCTGCAATTTCAGAAAGTCCACTTGTATTTTCACCCATTGCAACAGCGATTTCAGCAAATCTCTCTGTGCGAGCTAATATATTAAATTCAGATACTATTGGAAGTAAAATAGCATTACATATACCATGAGGCAAATTGTAGAATCCGCCTAATTGATGTGCCATAGCATGTACATATCCAAGACTCGCATTATTAAAAGCCATACCAGCTAAGAATTGAGCATAAGCCATTTGTTCTCTTGCTTCCATATCTGTACCATTTGCAACTGCTTTTGGTAGATATTTAGCTACAAGTTTTATAGCCATTAAAGCTGCAGAATCTGTAAGAGGATTAGCTGCTGTAGATACATATGCCTCTATTGCATGAGTAAGTGCATCCATACCAGTAGCTGCAGTAAGTGATGGTGGCATACCAACCATTAATTCTGGATCATTAATTGAAACTTTTGGTGTTACTCTCCAATCAACTATAGCCATTTTAACTTTACGAGAAGTATTTGTTATTATACAGAAACGAGTCATTTCTGAGCCAGTACCAGCTGTAGTATTAACTGCAACAAAAGGTGGGAAATCTTTAGTTGATTTATCTAATCCTTCAAAATCTCTAATATTTCCACCATTAGAAGCTACAAGTCCAAGACCTTTAGCACAATCATGAGAAGAACCACCGCCAAGAGATACTATTGCATCGCAAGAATTCTTCGTCCATGCTTCAAAAGCTGCTTCTACATCTAAATCAGTTGGATTTGGTTCAGCGCCATTAAAAATTACGCATTCAAGTCCAGCGTCTTCTATTATACTTTTAACTCTTTCTGCCATACCCAATTTAGCTAACATTGCATCTGTAACTATTAAAACTTTTTTACCACCTAAAGTTTTAATTTGAGTTCCAACATCATTAACCGATCCTTCACCAAATAAATTTATAGTAGGTATAAAATAAGCACTCTTTTGCATAATTAACACTCCTTCTTTTTTTATTAACATTAATATTCTTTTCATAATTTAATGTCTATTTGTGTGAAATTGTAAATTATTTGTTTTATGTTTGCCCCCCCTGTTGTATGTTTAAAGTATACTAAAGAAAATTTGCAATTGCAATAGCATTTTTGAATATTTATTCACTGTTTTACGTTAATTCCTTAACATATAACGTTTACCTGTGTATATTTATACATCATTTATGGATTTTTATACATATTGTCAAGATACTAATTATTAGATATTTCACTTCTTTTGCTAATTTATCTAGAGTTATAATCATGTTGGTCATTTTTCTAACACTTGTTTTACATAAAATGTCATTAATTAACTTTTTTAAAAAAATTAAATACCGTTATTTTTTTACTGCAATACATAATCCATACTAAATGATATTTTAATATCAAAAGCTAAATAAGATAAAATTCTCGTATTCTAACAACATTTATTATTCTTAATTTTATTTCAACGATCTATCTTTACTTAAAAGTTTTCTTGCAATTACTTTCCTATTTCTATAAACTTAAATAATTTAATAAAAACAAAATGCGTTATTTAGATAAAATAAATTTTATCTAAATAACGCATTAATATTAATTTAAGGATAAACAATTTTTAACAAAATCACTTATAAATTTCTTCTAACACGGTTTTTACGTTTCCTAAAGAATTAAAAATAAGTGTAGGTTGCACCTCTGACTCAACTAAATCCGCAAGTTTTGCTTCCCCTGTTAAAACAAGAATAGTCACAGAATCATTATTTTTACCAATAGCAATGTCTGTATAAAGTCTATCCCCTACAAAAGCAATTTCTTCCTCGTGAAACCCAGTATTTTTAAGTACATAATCTAAAGTATGAGGTGAGGGTTTACCAAAGTATTCTGGAACAACTCCAGTAGACGCTGTAATCATAGAACATATTGACCCACAATCTGGTATAAATCCATATTCAGTTGGACAATTAAAGTCAGGGTTTACGCCTAAGAAGGTAGCTCCATTTCTTATAAATTCACAAGCTTTAGAAACATTTTCATATACAAGCGAAGTATCAAACCCCACAACAACAACTTCTGCATTATCAGCAACTACATTAATGTTTGCCTTCCTAAAATCATTTTTTAAATACTCCGTACCTAAAACAAACACTTTCTTATTCGGCATATTTTCTTTTATATAATTAATAATTACATAATTTGAAATAAGCATTTTATCATCACTCAAATTATATCCCATTTTTTTAATTCTTTTTATATAAACTTCTGCATTTTTAGAAGAATTATTTGTAAAAAATTTAAACTTTATATTATTTTTCTCTAACTCTTCTAAAAAGCTTATGGAACCTTCTAATATTTTATCTCCTAAATAAACAGTACCATCAAGATCAAGTATAAAACATTTTACTTTTTTTAAGATATCTTTAGAGCTCTCATTTGAATCAAGTTTTCTACCTAGCATGCCTATGACCTCTCCTTTGTAATATGATTTGTTTATAATTTAGAGAGTAGACCCGATTTAATCATAATAAATATTTGCTATATAAGTTGCAGCTGCTTCTAGCATTCCTATATCTTCAAGAAGTTGAAGAATACCATATCTATTACGCATATCCTTAGCAGCAATAAAACTTTTTCTAAAGAGTTCTTTGCTTAAGCCTAGTTCTTTAGGGTTCCAAACTGCACCCGCTTTTTTCAAAGTCTTAATTACTTCCTTTGGATTTGGAACATTAACATCACAAATCTTTTTTATTTCATCCCATTTCGTAAATATTATATTCATCTTAGCTTTTCTTTCCTTTTCATCGAAATTAATACTATCTTGTTTAAATTCAATAATATTTGTTGCACTAATAGTGAATACATCTGTTATATTTTGTTTCCATTTACTTTGATCAAGATTTAAGTAATCCCCTTTTGTAAATATTTCTTTAATATCTAAATCTATAACATATTTAAATGCATAAGCTACGACACCTACAGCTACACCTACAGTATTCCCATGAAGCCATTTTGCATCATCCCCACTATTCATAAACATCATTTCATAACAATGTGATAAATAATGTTCTCCACCAGATGCAGGTCTTGAGGCTCCAACCATTCCAATTGCAATTCCTGATAAAATTAATGCTTCAGTTATATTCTCTACAGTTTTAGCATCTCTACTTGTTACGCCATCAGCTACTTCCTCGCACTTCCTTAAAGTACTAAGGACTAATTTTTCTACCTCTGGGCAAAAGTATTCACCGTTTATAATATTTGCAACATGCCAATCTGCGAGAGCTGTATATTTACCTAAAATATCTCCAAGCCCTGCTTGAAGCATTAACATAGGAGCCTGGCTCATAATATCAACGTCGCAAACAATTGCTAATGGATATACGCCGTCATAAGTAACTTTTACACCATCTCGTATTAGTGGAGAAACTACCGAAGCATAACCATCCATTGAAGGTGCTGTTCCCACAATTACATAAGGAATACGGAGTTTATAGCTCAAAAATCTGGAAATATCATTAATGCTGCCTGATCCTACTGCAATAATAAGTGATGTATCCTTTGGTATTTCGAGTAATAATCTTCCAAGAGTTATTTCATTTGGATGTAAATGTTCCTCATTAAATACGTATTTACTAACTTCAAATTTATTCTTTAATAATTCTTCAACTTTTTTGCCTGCTACGTCAAATGTATGGGTGTCTTCTATAATAAAGACTTTTTTCCCCTCATAGCTTTTGATTATACTTGGTAGCTGGGCTATAACCCCTTTCCCAACTTTTATCGCGTCTATCCCTACACTATGATTTTTACCACATGAACACATGTAATTAAGACCACTCATTTCTTCTACTCTTAGGGTTGATAAATCTTCCATAATTTTATCCTCCTTAAATTTTATTTGCTTATTATTTAAAGAATTTTTTCTGTTTCGAAAGCCTTCCATGGAATATCAACCGCAGAAGCACCTGCATTTATTATATTATCAACATGCATAAGCAGTGGGAAATCACTAAGCTTCACAAGCCCTCTTGTTGCTAAACGACGTACGCCACGTGCAGTACGAGTAGCAATGACTATTGATTCGAGAGTTACTCCTTTTAATTGTTTTATGGATTCTTCAATTGAATATCCTTGTCCGAGCAGCGTTCCAACTTTACGAGTACGTCCACCAAAAACAGTTACGTAAAGGTCACCAGCAGATAAAATAATATTTTCTTCACCGCCACCAACTATCTCAAGAAGATGTTTCATTTCCTTTACACTTTGTCCGAAAAGTCCAGCCTGAGAATTATAATGCTCATGTCCTAAGCCATCTGGTCCAATAGCTAGACCTATTGCAAGAGATACACCCAGTGCATAAGCGTTCTTAAGTGCAACTGCACATTCAACGCCTTTAACATCTGTAGATAGACTAATATGATAATATGGAGATTCAAACAAACCCTTAAGCATTCTAAGGATATCTATATCATCTCCACAAAATGTTACAGCGGAATTGTCTTTGTCAGCAAGTTCATAACTAGTACATGGACCACCTATAGCATTAATAGAAACTTTCTTATTCGGTGGGAGTTTACTCTCAAAGTATTGTGGATAAGTAATCATACTGCCGTCTACTTGATCAATCATGCCTTTTGTTATTGAAAGAAGAGGAATATTTCCAGGTATAATAGGCAATATATTATCTGCAAACCAGTCAACTCCAAAACTACTAACTCCACATATTACAACATCGGCTCCCTCTAGTGCTTTATTTACGTCTTCAATTTGATAATACTCAATTCCTGTTTCAGGCAATTGACGTTTTAATGTAGAATGAAAACCTGTAGTTTTAGCGGTATCAACAATGATTCTATCTAATGGAGTACCAACTACTCGTACCTTGTTGCCATTTTCAGTTGCAGGAAAAGATAAAGCGCATGCCATCTGCCCAGCACCAATAATCGTTATAATTTTCATAATATTACCTCCTATTGAAATTTTAATAAACTTAATTAGAAATCTAAATATCGATGTCAATTCTTTTTAAAATGTTAAAGAGTGCTGATCAGCACTCTTTAACATTTTAAAAATTAACTTAATTAAAATATAAATCCACCTGTGAATACCTGGAATACCTTAACTATTATCCAATTCAGGAAGTTACCACCCAAATCTAAACTTGAAATCATAGTTGTTCCCGCTGGCATTTTAAACTGAGCCATCTGTGCAATTTGAGTATGAAAGCCAGCAATGTTCGTTGCCATGAGTAATGCAAGTGCCATTACCACAGTACCAGATAGAACTGAATGAATAATATTACCCTTTGTGGAACCAACTATAAATGCAACGTAAAAACAAATTGTAGTTAGATCTCCGAAAGGTAGAACCTTATTACCAGGCAATACAACAGCTAAAAACAATGTTATAGGAACTAAGACCAGTGCTGTAGCTATAACTGCTGGATGTCCAACTGCAACAGCTGCATCGAGTCCTATTGTTAATTTTCTATCTTTACCGAAATTTGTTTTCTGTAAAAATTCTCTAACTCCTTCTGAGATTGGAATTAACCCTTCCATTAATATTTTAACCATACGAGGCATTAAGAACATAACACCAGCCATAATAATACCTAGTTGTACACATTTTCCGATATCATATCCTGCTAAAAACCCAATCAACACACCAAGAACTAAACCCATCATCATTGGCTCCCCAAACACACCAAATCTTTTTTGTATAGATTCTGGATCTGCTTTCATATTTTTTATTCCAGGAATCATTCCTATTACCTTTGCAACTGGAATACCTATAAGACCACATGCTGCAGTAGATCCTGTTGGTAGTGATACTCCTTCAAGTCCGAAAAAGTCTTCCACCATAGGCGCCGTCCAATCAGCAATTTTAAGAACTGCAATTTCATATATAATAGCTGCGAGTATTGCAAGACCCCAATTTCCGTTAGTTAAAACAAGTACTGTCGCTCCTGCTGCAGTAAAATGCCAATAATTCCATATATCTATATCAACTACATTAGTAAATTTTAAAAACAATAAAATAACGTTTACAAGCATGGCTATTGGTATCATTATCGCTGCTATTGGAGAAGCCCAACTAATTGCAGCAGCTGCTGGCCAACCAACATCTAATACACTTAGATGTAGTCCATATCTTGTTACCATCATTGATGTAGCCGCCCCTAAATTTTCAGTAAGCAACCCAATTACTAAATTAATTCCTACAAACCCGACTCCGATTGTAATACCTGATTTAAATGATTTTTTGAATCCTAATTTAAAACAAATTCCCATAATCGTAATTGTAAGCGGTAATATTACAGTAGGTCCCAAATTTAAAATATATTGAACAACCTTTAATAACGCGTCCATGTATTTTCCTCCTCTATTTTGGAATATTTTAATTTTATGTTTTATTCTTTTAGAGCATCAATAATAGCTTGATCGACCTTTTGTGGGTTTACGTTAGTTAGATAATTTATTGCTTTAATAACAGGAATTTTATAGGCTCTTGAAGCAATTGTTGTTGTAACCAATAGATCTGCACCATCTTCATAACCTGGCACTTCAGATATCTTACATTGAATAACTCTTGCATTAATATTGTTAGCTGCTATTAAATCCTCCACCTTTTTACACACAACTGTTGAGGTTGCTATTCCTGTACCACATGCTACTAATATAACTTTTTGCTTATTCATTTTATTTCCTCCTCCATATTGTTTTAGACTAAATTACAATCGAATTTTGATACTATCTCATAAAGTTCATCGCTATCTTTTGCTTCATGCATACTCTTTAAAACATCTTCATTTTGAATTAAAAGCATTAATTGCTGCAACATCATTATCTGGCTATGAGGTTCCTTTAGAACCATAACAAATACAACGTTTACATCTACCTGACCATCTCCATCCATATTATTGAATGTTACTGGGTGCTTTAATGTCGCAATCGCTATTGCTGGTTTAATTACATGAATTGCATCAGTATGTGGTATTGCTACATTGTATTTTCCCAGGGTTAATCCCGTAGGAAATATACTTTCTCTTTTGACTAGGCCATCATAAAATGAATCCTTTACAAAATTTGATTTTAACAACATTTCAGACAGTGCATAAAAAATATCATCACTTGTTTCGGCTTCAAGATTGTTTATTATTAAATCCTTATTTAAATATTCATTAATACTCAATGTCATCAGCTTCCTCCCTTTTCGTATTATTTTTACTTCATTACATATTTTCCTTATATATTTATAGAAGCAATTGTCGTGCCATAAACCTGTTGGAAAAGTTATAGATTAGTTTTCCCCATAAAAAAAAGATAAAAGCTTATTTAGCTTCTATCTTAAACTTGTTTCTTTAATATGAAATATTACTCATTTAAAAATATATCAGCAATTTCTTTAACTGAAGTCACCCCATTTATTTTTTCAATTATTTCTACCTTAGTTAATAAATCAAACAATTTTAAAACTATTTCCTTATCATCTTCCTTAAGCGCAAGCATTATTATTGTATCAGTCTCTATGTCATTTTCCCAAATAATTAATTGTTTTAGTTTAAAAATAGTAAGTGAAGATTTCTCAACATACTCAGGTGACCCATGAGGTATCGCAACATTGCCAGGAGCTATTGTGCCTCCCATCATTTCTCTTTTATATACACTTATTGCAAACCCTTCCTTAACATCACCTTTTATTTGTAGTAATGAACACATAGCATCAATTACGTCCGCTTTTGAAAATAGATCATCTCTTATTTGTATATTCTCTTCATTAATTACAGACTTTAAAGGATTAATTACTTTTATCCCTATTAATTTTTTTATCATTCGAAGTCCTTCTCCTTTTAAAATGCTCTGAAATGAAATGAATGGTATATCGTAAATTTCAGGATTAATAGTTCCTACTATTGCAATTACATTATGGTCTTCGTTAATCTTACGAATTTTATGCTGAGCATTATCTCTGTCCATAATACCTATTGGAATTATGGTTACATTTTCATTAGAAATATTTGTTATATCTTCAATATACTTTTTAATTTTGAGTGCCGTACCTTCACCAGTTATACATACTGTAATTATGGTCTTATTGTACTTCTTTACACCTTCCACTTTTCCAACATAGGTCTTATCCCCATCAAGAGCATCCGCTATTTCATCTAAATCACTGGTTACAAGCGCTCTTCTTACTGCTTCGAGAACCATTACAGTATCAACTCTACCAATAATTCTTGTAGGGATCCCTGTTTGTTTAGTAATAATTTCACCAAAAGTTACAAGGGATCCCATATCAACTAGAAGCAAACATCCTTTGCCTTCATGTACTTTTTTTACTGTTTCTATGGTTTTTTTAAGCAGAGTTTGAGGACTCTCATCAAGTGACATTTCAATTCCAATTGCGAGGTTCGTACCTAATAATTTATTTGCTACATCTGACATTGCACATGCTACGTGCCCATGACTTAATACAATAACATTCACACGGCTTATATTTTGATCCATTGAAGAAAACGTTTTTATATACATTGCTAAAAAACCAATTTCGTCATCTGGCAAATCTATACCTAAGCTCTTATTTATCTCTTTAGTCAATATTTTAGCAACTCTGTATTCATTATAATATTCACTTTTAATATAATCTAATTGAGAATTTTTAATTATTTTCCCTTGTTTTAACCTTTCAAAAGTAGAGTTTAAGTGTACTGCCACGCAATAATAAAAATTTTCTTTAATATTATCTATGTAACTTTTTGCTATGTTAGTTACATTTTCTACAACCTTTAATATTTTTTCATCAATTATATTCTTCAATTCTTCCTTAGGAAAAAGTATATTTGACTCAATATTTTTAGCGAACCTATTCAAGTCAAATTTCATCTTATTCCATATGATCTTGTTTATTTCATCTTTATTAAGACCTTGGTTTTCAAGCTGATAATATTTTTCTTGTATATTAGTATATATTTCATCAGGTAATATATATCTGTCATCTTTTAGCTTATGTGTGTTTACATTTCCAGGGTTAACAACCAAATCATCATTAAATATATCATCTGACATTGAATTTCTGCTAGCAACGCTTAATATTCCCAGTGGAACATGATCAGGTAAATCTGTTATTTCAATAATAACTTCGGTTAAATCATTGCTTAATGAATTTAAAAATCCCTTTGCGCATGCTACTTGTATATCACTTCTTAATTGTCCAATATTACCTGGGCAATCGTATAGTAATAAGGATCTAATAACATCAAACCTAATAGTGATTTCTTTTCCAACTCTTGCAGCTTCTTGCGAAAAGAAATTATCAATTAATATATATCTTTCATTAATTGGCCTATCATTAATAGACGGAAGATCAATTATCATTGGTATTCTTCTTCTAAATGTTAATAGCAGAGCTGATTTTGGATCCTCCGTGGTTGCTGCAGTTATCATAACGTTTGCTATTCTACTATTTTCAGATTCACCAAGTCTCCTATATTGTCCTTTATCTAATAAATGAAATAAAATTTCTTGCCCTTCACTAGGAAGTCTATGAACCTCATCTAAAAACAATATGCCATCATTTGCCTTCTCAACTATACCAATCTTATCAACATTCGCACCAGTAAATGCACCCTTTACATATCCAAATAATTGCGAGAGAAGTAATTGAGGGTTCTCTGCATAATCTGCACAATTAAAGACTATAAAAGGAGCATTACTTTTAAAATTAGAAGAATTTACCGCAAATTTATACATAGCCTCTGCGAAAAAACTTTTTCCTACCCCTGAAGGTCCAAGTATTAGAGTATGAAGTCCATGTGGAGGATATAAAATTGCTGCCTCTGCTTGCCTTATTTGGTTTCTTAATGATCCATGGTATCCTATAATTTCTCTTAGATTATTTTTTTCATTATTTGGGCTATTTTTATGCAACTTCTTTTTATTGCTTAATTTAATAACACTTACATTTTCTACACTACCTACAATATCTTTAGTTACATTTTCAACAATATTTTCAGTTGCTTTATATTTAGTTGCATTTCCAACAACTTGTTTCCTTGTTTGAGTAACAGAATATCTTGAAATGTCATATCCAATTTCAGATAACCTTTTACATAACATATTGTCTGAAATTAAATTATTCTCACTAATAATTTTATTCATATCATTATGTAAAATTTCCTCTCTTCTTTGATGAGAGGTAGGTAATTTTTTTTCTTTTCTAAATTGAGTTATATATGCTCTTGTAGTATTTACTTTTTTTGCAATATCATTATCTGTTAACGGTTTCTTTTTATCTTCATTGTCAATTAGTTCAAGTATCGTATTCTCAATCATAATTTAAACCTCCTCGTGTCCACTTTACCATATTGAATTAATTGTATTCTATTTCTGCTTTCATTTCAATCACAGTTACGTTTTTGCAAATTTAATTTACTTATTAAAATAGCAAGCGAAACAAACTTTCCATTATTAATAGCTTAAAATGAAAAATTGAAGTTAAGGAGAGGTTTTCCTCTCCTTAACTTCAATTTTGCCCAATAAACTTTTATATTATCTTACTATTACTGAAACCTCATCAGCTACAATTTCCTGACCAAATTTATTAATCATTATTTTCAGCTATGTTTCCACCTATATAACATATTTCAAGGCTCATTCGATATCCAGCATAAATGGACAAATTGACGACATACTAGATTATTTTTAAATAAGATACTTGCAATATTAATTTCCTGAAATCATCCAAGGAAATACATATGCTTGGAGACCTGTCATCAAACAGATAATAAAAAGAAATATTATACTATATTTCAAAGTGAACCGTAATAGTTTTGATTCCTGTCCAACCATACCAACTGCCGCACAAGCAATAGAAATGGATTGAGGAGAAATCATTTTTCCTGTAACCCCACCTGTGCTATTTGCTGCAACGAGGAGTACTTGTGGAATGTTAATTTGATTTGCCGTAATTGCTTGCAAATTACAGAACAGTGCATTGGAAGAAGTATCAGAACCTGTAAGAAAGACACCAATCCAACCAATCACTGGTGAAACAAATGGAAATAATCCACCCGTCTTAGCAAGAGCCAATGCCATAGTTACAGCCATACCGGAGTAATTCATGATATATGCAAACGCCAATACGCAACCTATGGATACAAGAGCCCATTTCATCTCTTTAATAGTTTCCTTAAAAGTATTTACGGCTTCTTTTCTACTCATACCATATACGAAAACTGTAACAATTGCAGCTAAGAAAATAGCCGTTCCAGTCGCATTGATCAAATCAATCTTTAAGATAGCTGTTTGTAATGCACCCCCAATAGGTTGTGATTGCTGAATTCCCTGATGCAGACCAGGCATTTTAATTTGAATTACAGCCCAAGCGAGTGCACCTCCTTTGGCAAATAGTGCTTTAAACGCGCCATTCGTCCAAACAATTACAAAAATAACTAGTAGAATAAAAGGAGCCCATGCTCTTACAACCGAACCTGCGGAATGATGCTTCAATTTTTCAATTGCATCAGCATGTACACTTTCACCAGTTTCTCTTTGTGCTTCTTCCACTGTGTAAACATGAGATGGCTTCCAGACCCTTAGGAAAAGAGCGGTTGCTAAAAGGGATACAATAGCTGAAACGATATCTGGCAATTGTGGTCCAAGGAAGGAAGCAGATAGAAATTGAGTAATGGCAAATGAACTACCTGCGACCAAAGCAGCAGGCCATACTTCTTTCAGACCGCGCTTTTTATCCATTAGGTATACTAAAAATAAAGGAATGAAAAAAGACAATAAAGGCAATTGGCGACCAGCCATTTGGCCCATCAAATTAGCATCTATACCAGATACTTGTGCTCCAACTGTAATTGGAACGCCTAACGCTCCAAAAGCAACCGGTGCGGTATTGGCAACCATACATAGACCTGCAGCATAGAGTGGTTTTAAACCAATTCCTACAAGCAATGCAGCAGTGATTGCAACAGGAGCACCAAAGCCTGCGGCACCTTCTAGAAAGGCACCGAAACAGAAACCAATTAAAATTACTAAAATACGTTGATCTTGAGTTATGGACAAAATTGAATCACGAATGATATCAAATTGCCCACTATTGACTGAAAGTTTGTAGAGGAATACCGCCGCAACGATAATCCATGAAATTGGCCACATGCCATAAAAGAAACCATAAACCAATGATATAGCACCCTTACTAATAGGCATTTTGAAAAACACAACCGCCAAGGCAAGTGCTAAAATAGCTGTCCAGAAACCTGCCACATGTCCTTTCCATCCTAGTGCACCAAGGGTGACTAGAAAAAAGATAATAGGAATAATAGCAATAAAAGCTGATAACCAAATGTTTCCCGTCGGGTTGTAGTTTTGTATCCATACATTACTTAACATATTGAAACCTCCTTTTTTTATATTGGAAAGACTGTAATTGAATTTTTATCTGACTTAAATACGCCTAGCGAAATCGTCCGTGGCACTCCTCCTTTATTATCTAATAGCCTCTCGGCAATCGCCGAGGTTTGCTGATATATACTCAACTTTATGGAGTTTCGCAATACACTAAATTTTGTATTACCTAAATCCAAAATAATGTTTATTTAAACCTTTACATGAATATGTTGAAATCCCTTTATATTTATGAAGAGATATAACTAATATTACTATTATTACTATTATTACTATTATTACTATTATGTATTTGAAAAATCAAACATACGGTATGACCATCACTGGTAATACCAGCTTACCAATTAATTTTATCACAATATTCATAATATTACAATTAATAATGCAATTAATATGGATATTTTTCATTGATTACCATTGTTTATTAGTAATACATGTTTATTAAAATTATTTTATTTTTTATATTTTCTGACTAATTCTTAATATCAAGTTAATTTTATAACAATTTGAAAATTTCTATAATTAAATAAAATATAAGAACTAAAATTAGAAAAAAAATAGAACTGTAAGCTTAACAGTTCTATTTTTAATATAAAATCAACTTTAAGGTTATCTTATCACAACTGAAACACCATCAGGTATTACTGTTATTGTTGCATCATTTCCCTTTATCTTAAGGGCTCTTTCAAGTGCTTCTTCAAAAGTAAATGCATGTTGCATATGCATTTTCACTATCATTTCAGGGTCGCACAAATCTGAAACAAGAATTACAGTAAACTTATCAAGTATGCGTGCAAGAATCTGGAATTCCCATTGATCTGGTGCAGTTTCATTTCTTCCGACTTTAATTACTTTATCAAGAACTTCTCTTGGACTGCTTGCATTAGCAATATTGTCATAAAAAGACTGACCACCATGTCCATCATTACAAGCGGACACCATGATTATAACTCCGCCATCCTTGCAAGTTGCTTCAGCAGCTGTCATTCCTTTTACAGACTGATATAAGTTTTGATCTAGTGGATATCCCCCATTAGTTGAAATGGCAATATCTGCTTTAACAGCTTTTACAGATGCAAGTTCCATTACAAATTTACATCCTTTAACATGTGCAAGTTCACTATCTCCTGCAAATGCATTTATAATATTTTTCTCACTGTCGATAACAACATTTAGTATAAATGCAAGCTTTGCCTGTTTCGCCGCATATAACATGTCTATATGGATTGGATTATTTTCAATAACTCCAGAGCGAGCGAACTCACTTGCTATAAATTCAGAACAATGATTAGCCATAACTGTCTTTGCTGATGCAACTCCAGGAAGTACACTTTTTCGTCCTCCTGAAAATCCAGCAAAAAAATGTGGTTCTATAAATCCTTCTGCAATTAATAGTTCTGCTTCCATTGCTATTTTATTGAGCAATAGTTCTCCACCTGATGGAAGTGTTCCTACGCTTATCATGCTACTATAATCCTCAGATACATGAATTACTATCTTTTCATTATCTACTATTTCCTGCCCAAACTTATTAATCATTTCTTCTTTTGTGGTTGGCCTATGGAAACCAGTTGCAATTAATATTGTTATATCAATTGAAGGGTTTACTTTTCTGATTCTTTGAAGCATTATTGGCATTGTTATTTTACTTGGGACAGGTCTTGTGTGATCACTAGTTATTATTACTAAATTTTTCTTACCTTTAACTAGTTGTTCAAGTTTTGTACTTCCAATAGGATTATCAAGTGCTTTATTTACGATTTCCTTCTGAGTACTATCTACTTTAAAAGCATGAGCCTTTGATTCGAGTATTGCCACCAAATTTTTATCTGGTATTTCAATCTCTAAAAATCTTTTTGAATATGGTATCTTGATTTTAGTCATAAATATTCCTCCCTCTATACAAAAACTTTATATAAGATACTAAAATATTATTTAAATAAAGTTTTATTCATTAGAATAGGTTTGGCATGAAGAATTTAACAATTATTATGGATATTACTCCTGCCAATAACCCATATACAATACATATTTTTAGATTATTTCTAATTACCTTACCCTCATGACCTACAAGTCCAACTGTAGTTAAAACAGCAACTACGTTATGAACACATATCATATTACCAGCTGCGCCACCAACCGTTTGAAGTGCCACTGTAGCTATTACTGGTATTCCAACTTCTTTAGCTGCATTAAAATGTAATGCACCGAACATGATGTCTGATACTGTATTACTACCAGATATAAATGCACCCAGAATACCAACTAGTGGAGCAACTAAATACCATCCGCTTCCAACTATTGCAGCTGCAGTTTTAGCAATAACTATAAGCATTGAATCCTTGCCTGCTGCTGTTCCTGAATTCATCATTATATATGTCATACCTAATGCAAAGAATAATGCTATCGCCGCTGGTTTTATCTGTTTCAACGTATCTGTCCATGCTTTGACAGCTTCTTTTCTATCTAATCCATGCATAAATGGAATAATTAATGCAACTAACATAAAGGGTATAACTCCAGGATTATACAAAGGTGTAATCCCTCTAGAGATAGTTGTTCCTAAAATATTTAGCCATTCTATATTCCAAGCTTTTAGTATAGGCGTTATTCCTAACCACTTTAAACGTCCAAGTAATAGTAATATACCAATTAGTATATATGGAGCCCATGCTTTTGCAGCACTTAATGGCTCAGCATCTTTTGCTCTAGTACTTCCTGCTTTAATTGTTCCTTCCCAATCTTCTTCCCATTGATCACGAGGTTTAAAATCCCAAGTTTTCTTAGGAACACAAATCCCTTTTTTAACTATAAATATAAATATTGGAATAGCTATTAATGCACCTAACAATGATGGGAGTTCAGGTCCTACAAAATTTGATATTAATAATTCTGGAATTGTAAAAACTAATCCACCTATTATTGCTAATGGAAAAACTTCCAATCCCTTTTTAATACTTTTATCCGATATTAATGTCATTGTACAAACCATAGCAAGTGGAATAAATGTACCCACTAAGAAATGTAGTATTCCTGCAAAAGCGCCTACCTGACTTAAGAATGATGTAAAGTCCCCGGTATAGCCTCCTGACATTACCATCTCCTTCAAATTTGCAAATCCTCCAATAATAGGCGTTCCAACTGCACCAAAACTAACTGGTGCACTGTTACCTATTAGTGCAACCATTGCTGCTATTAATGGTGGAAAACCCAATCCAACTAATAATGGAGCTGCAACTGCAGCAGGTGTACCAAATCCAGCAGCACCTTCGAAAAACGCGCCCATTAAAAACCCTATTAAAATAACTTGTACCCTTCTATCTTTAGAAACATGGGCCATAGAATCTGCTATACCATCTACGCCTCCACTTTTTCTCATAATTTGTAGTATAAGTAATGCTCCATATACTATTAATAGGATATCAATAGTATTTATAGCTCCACTTATAGTAGCCGCAGATATCCAATTAAAAGGCATTTTCCAGAATATAGCCGCTAGAATTATTGAAACTACAAAACCTAATGGCATTGCCTTTGTGGATGGCCAGTTATAGGCTATCATTAAAACTCCAACGATTAATATAGGTATTAAGGCTATTAGTGCTAACATTTTTATTCCCCCTTAAAATTTTTTGTAACTTAAATCAAAAATAATATATAATTTAAACCTTTACATACAAGTGAATATTCGCCCCCTTTAATTATAAAAATATAATAATAATAATAATTTCAGAATTAATTTCCTATCTATAATTAAACTATTAAGTATTCGGTATGACCACTAATGGTCATACCATCCTACAAGTACATTTTATCACATTGTTCTGAATATTTACATAATTGTTATTTAATTATCAAACAATTTTCGCCATTTTCTATTGTTATACTATGTATTAGGTAATCTTTTTTTTCAAATTATATTATTTTATTACATTTTTCTTATACTTTGTTAATTATATATCAATGTTACAATATTTTTATATAAAAAATGCGTTAGTTAGATAATGTAAGTTTCATCTAACTAACGCATACTCAGTATTTAATTATAATTGTATTTCTTTCTTTCAAATATAAATCTTAAAATAGAATTATTAAACTTAATTAAATGCAAACTATTTTACAAGTGTTATAGGTATACACTCAGTCATGAAATATTCTTATATCAAGTCATTTATGAATAGATAATAATATATGTTTCTTATTAAAAATTTATCTTACCACTACTGAAACTCCATCCGGTATTACTGATATTGTTGCATCTTCACCCTTTATTTCTAAAGCTCTTTCAAGTGCTTCTTCAAATGTAGATGCATGCTGCATATGCATTTTTTTAATCATTTCTGGATCACACATATCCGTAACAAAAATTACAGTGAATTTATCAAGTATACGCGCTAGAATCTGAAATTCCCATTGATCTGGTGCCGTATCATTTCTTCCTACTTTAATTACCCTGTCAAGAACTTCTCGTGGGCTTTTTGCATTCGCAATATTGTCATAGAATGACTGACCACCATGTCCATCATTACAAGCAGACACCATAATTATAACTCCGCCATCCTTGCAAGTTGCTTCAGCAGCCGTCATACCTTTTACAGATTGATATATATTTTGATCTAGTGGATATCCCCCGTTAGTTGAAATTGCTATATCCGCTTTAACTGCTTTCACAGATGCAAGTTCCATCACAAATTTGCACCCCTGCTCATGTGCAAGTACACTATCTCCTGCAAATGCATTTATGACATTTTTCTCACTGTCAATAACAACATTTAGTATAAACGCTAACTTAGCTTGTTTTGCAGCATATAACATATCTCTATGAATTGGATTATTTTCAATAACTCCAGAGCGCGCATACTCACTTGCTATAAATTCAGAGCAATGATTTGCCATAACTGTCTTTGCTGATGCCACTCCAGGAAGGACACTTTTGCGTCCTCCAGAAAATCCTGCAAAGAAATGTGGTTCTATAAATCCTTCTGAAATTAAAAGTTCAGCTTCCATTGCTATCTTATTAAGTAATAGTTCTCCACCTGAGGGAAGAGTTCCTACTCGTACCATACTATCATAATCCTCTGATACATGATTTATTATAACTTCATTATCTACAATTCCCTGACCAAATTTATTGATCATTTCTTCCCTTGTAGTCGGTCTATGGAACCCAGTGGCAATTAATATTGTTATATTGATTTCTGGATTCACCTTTCTGATTCTAGAAAGTAATATTGGTAGTGTTACTTTGCTTGGTACAGGTCTTGTGTGATCACTAGTTATTAAAACTAAGTTTTGTATGCCTTTAACTAGCTCTTCTAATTTTGCACTTCCAATAGGATTATCTAATGCATTATTTACAATTTCCTGCTGAGTACTTTCTACTTTGTACGCATGGGCTTTTGATTCGAGTATTGCTCTTAAATTTTTATCTGGTATTTCAATTTCCAAAAACCGTTTGGAATATGGAATTTTTATTTTTGTCATAACTATTCCCTCCTACATTGTAAAGAATCTTGCTCCGAAGTACGTAATTAATCCTAATATCACTACATATGCAAGGCAGAATTTAAGTGTCGCCTTTAATATCTTACCTTCAGCGCCTACAAGTCCAGTAGCCGCTGTTGCAACTGCAATACTTTGAGGAGAAATCATTTTACCAGCAGTGGCACCGCCAGTATTAGCAGCCGCTAACCAATAAGGACTCATATGCAAATTTCTTGCAACTTCAACTTGAAGCGGTCCAAACAATACATTAGCTGAGGTATCACTACCAGTTACAAATGTACCTAGAGCTCCTATAATTGGGGCAATTAATGGATAATAACTTCCTGTTACTGCAACTACCACTACCGCAATAGATGTTATCATTCCACTATAACTCATTACCTTTGCAAGCGATACTATTGCAACTATTGTAATTGCCGTTTTACTCATTTGCTTACAAGTATCAGTAAATACTTTTACTATTTCTTTAGACTTAGATCCCTGAACAATTCCCCCTATAAATGTGGCAAGAATTATAAGTGTCCCAGGATTTGCGATCCATGTAAAGGTACTGAGTTTTGCATGTGGCCCTGTAAATATTTGAATGGAAGTCTTAATAGCTGATAATGGTTTATTGATTGCTGGAACTAGAGAACTTGTTATTAATATAAAAGCTAAAATTAAAATATATGGCACACAGGCTATTATACCTTGTTTCAAAGTTATATTAACTTTGTCTTTAGCTGCTGTTTTTTTATAAAATACTTTAGCTATTGTAACTGTTACAATAATACATACTATTGATCCAATTAATGCCGGAAGTTCAGCTCCTAAATATTTTGCAATTAGAAGTTCTGGTACTGCAAAAGCGAGTCCTGACGCAATACAAATAAACACAACTCCCTTTATTGCCTTAACGCTTTTACCTGTGAGCATTACGAGTATTAATGGTAAGATCACAATTAATGCAAATAACTGAACTCCAACCGCATAACTTAAAATAACTGGATCAATTGATGCAACCTTTGCGAGAGTTGTTACTGGTAGACCAATTGCTCCAAAAGCTGTTGGTGTTGTATTTGCTATAAGACATATTATTGCTGCAAATATTGGATCAAAACCAAGTGCAGCTAGAATACTTGCAGGTATTGCAACTGCTGTACCAAAACCTGCAATTGCTTCAAGAAATCCACCGAAACCCCAAGCAACAATTAAAACTAATATTCTTTTATCAGTTGTGATACCTGTCATCATATCCTTTATTATGTCCATACTTTTTGTATGAATAGAAAGGTTATAGGTAAACACAGCTGCTATTATAACAACAATTATTGGCCATATTGCCATTGTTGCACCCTCAAGTGTTGCTGTAAGTGCTTGACTAATTGGCATCTTCCAAACTAGGATTGCAAGTACTATTGTAATCACAAGTGTAATTGAACAAGTTTTATGTCCTGGCATTTTTAAAACACCTAGCGAAACCATGAGCCATACAATAGGGATAAGGGCTATGAAAAATAATACATAAATATTCATCTTTTGTTATCTCCTTTACTTAGCAAGATTAGAGAATGTAGCGAAATCGACTACATAGAGATATTACATATCGCCAACATCTAATAAAGACATTGGCGATATAATTTGTTTTATTGACAAACCTTTCCTGGATTTAATATATTTTTAGGATCAAATGCTAACTTTATATTTTTCATTAAATCTACATATACAGGTCCCAATTGTTCTAGCATATAAGCTTTTTTAGCAAAACCAATTCCATGTTCTCCAGATACTAATCCTTTAAGTTCCCTTGACTTGCTATACATTGCTTCAAACACTTCTGCAATTTTTGTATCCCATACTTCATCTGTAAGCTCATCCTTTAGTACATACACATGAAGGTTACCATCACCTGCATGACCAAAGCTTCTTATTCTTATATTAAATTCCTTTTGAAGTTCATTAGTATAATTAATGAACTCAGCGACTTTGTTTCTTGGAACAACAACGTCACATTCATCCATATAAGTTGTTGTTGCTTTAACTGCTTCAAGGAAGGCCCCTCTTGCAGACCAAACAGCTTCTTTCCTCTCATCTGTATCAGTTATAAATACATCAAGAGCACCTTGTTCAAGGCAAATGTTAGCTACACCTTCATAAGCTTTTTCTATTTCTTCTATACTATTACCATCAAAAGTTAATAAAAGATATGCGTCTGACGAATTATCAGGGAATTTTTTTCCTAAAAACTCTTCAGCAGCAAGAATAACTTCTCTTTGCATAAATTCTATAGCAGTTGGAGCTGCTTTTGATTTAACTATCAAAGGAACCGTATTGATTGCCATATCAAGATTTGGGAAAGGTATTAATAGTGATACAGCTTTCTTTGGTAATGGTAAAAGTCTCAATATAATTTTTGTAACTATACCTAATGTTCCTTCAGAACCACATATTAAGTCTTTTATACTGTAACCAGTAGAATTCTTAACTACTTTTCCTCCGACATTAAGTATTTCTCCACTCGGAAGTACTACTTCAAGGCCTCTAATATAATCCCTTGTAACTCCGTACTTAACAGCTCTCATTCCACCTGCATTCGTATTGATATTACCGGCAATTGTTGCTGATTTTTCACCTGGATCTGGTGGATAAAACAAATCAAATTCTTCTACATATTTACTTATCTCCATTAAAAGTACACCTGGTTCAAGCGTTAGCATTAAATTTTCTTCATCAATTTCAAGTATTTTATTCATTCTAGACATATTTATCATAATTCCACCGTAAATTGGAACTGATGCTCCAACTAGTCCTGTTCCTGAACCTCTTGCTACAACTGGAATCATATTTTCATTTGCATATTTCATAATCTTTGACACTTCGTCTGTTGTTAAAACTTCAACTAATACTTCTGGCATTTTGCTTATTCCACCCATCTCATCATGGCTGAAATCATCATTTATTGCGTCGCCTGTAAATACTCTATCTTTATCTAATATTGACACTAAAAACTCTATATCTGTAGCATCAAGCTTTTTATAATCCATAAGATTACCTCCTCGATTATCTAGTGATTACACTAACTAAGTTATTGTAATCACTAGCTTCCTTATTACCTTTATCGGTGCCTCTTAATCATAATCTTTGCTACTTTAATACTAACGTACACAATACTCTGCTCCCGAGTTTTTAATGTTTTCAATTAATTGAGGAACTATTTCATAAATATCTCCTACTATTCCATAATGAGCAACATTAAATATAGAAGCATTTTTATCTTTATTTACTGCAAATATACGTTCTGAACCGTTCATTCCTGCCGTAAATTGAACTGCTCCAGAAATTCCAAGAGCTATTATTAACTTTGGTTTAACTGTTCTACCAGAAAGACCAATTTGTTTCTTAGCATCAATCCAACCTGCTTCAATTGTTGGTCTTGTCCCAGCTACTTGAGCATCGAGTAAATCTGCAAGTTCTTGAATCATGGCCATATCCTTTTCTGATTTTAATGCTCTTCCAACTGCAATGATTACTTCTGCATCTGAAATATTTTCTTCAATTTCCTTTTTTGTAACTTTTAAAACTTCTATTTTTGATTCTAGCTTCGATCTATCTATTTCACAAATTGTTACTTTACCTTTTGCCTCGCACATTTTTTCAGGTGCATTCATAACTTTATACCTTACTGTTGACATCTGTGGTCTATTATTAGGGCATATGATTTGAGCCATAATGTTACCGCCAAAAGCAGGTCTTATCTGTACAAGATCTGTATTTTCTTTCATTTTGAGTATTGTACAATCAGCTGTGAGTCCTGTTCTAAATCTTGCTGCAACTCTAGGAGCTAATGATCTACCAATAGTTGTAGCTCCTACAAGTAAAGACGATGGCTTTACATTATTTACAAAATCTTCAAATGCAGCAGTATATGGTTCTATTCTAAAATCCTTTAACTCTTCATAATCATATACAAAAACTTCATCTACTCCATATTTAAGCAATTCTTGTGCTTTTTCCTTTATATCATGCCCAATAAATACACAATATACAGGGAAATTAACAACAGCAGCAAGTTCTTTAGCTTTTCCGATAAGTTCAAATGTTACAGGATGTATAACCCCTTCAACATGGTCAACATATACTCCTATTCCCTTCCATAAACTCTTATCAACTTGTATTTCCTTTGTTTCAATAAATTCCATTACTCCTAATGGACCTTTCTTAACGCAAATTTTACACATTTTACAACCTGCATTAACTTCAATTTTTCCATCATTGTATTCAATCGCACCAAAAGGGCAAACCTTTATTAATTCTTGGACATTTGAATCGTTTACTTTCTCTTGGTTACAAATTAATTTACTCATTAGAATTCCACCCTTCTTTATACAAATTTTAATTCTTTAAGTTTCGAAGCTATTTTTAAACTAAGCTCTGCGCCAGTACCTGTCCATGTTTCACGATCATTATTTACATCTGGTGGGAATATTCTCTCAACCTGAGTTGGTGAACCATTAAGTCCATATTTTTTTTCATTCGTATCTTCAAAATCTTTTAATGATATCATTTTTATCTCTCTATCTTTTGTAGCCATTTTTTTTCTATATGATGGAAGTCTTGGCTGATATATATCTTTATCTACAGTTAGAAGGCATGGAAATTGAACCTCTGCTACTTCAATAGTATCTGCCATATCCATTTCTACAATAATTGATTTTTCCTTTATTTCTATTATCTTTAAAACGTTTGCAATGTGTGGAATAGATAAGTATTCAGCCATCTCTGGTCCGACTTGAGCTGTGTCACCGTCAGTTGTCTGCTTTCCACATAATATAAGATCAAATTCGCCCATTTTTCTTACACCTTGTGATATAGTATAAGATGTAGCAAGAACATCTGCACCTGCAAACTTTCTATCAGAAATTAATGCACCTTCATCTGCGCCCATCATATATGCTTCGCGAATAACATCCTTTGCTTGTGGTGGTCCCATAGTTATAACTTTAATTAATCCACCTTGTTGTTCTTTAATTTTAAGTGCTGTTTCTAATGCAAACAGATCAAAAGGATTCATTTTTGAATCTACACCGTCTCTTTTTAAAACTCCTGTAACTGGATCCACTTCAACATTTGAAGTACCTGGAACTTGTTTTATACAAACTAAAATATCCATATATTCTCCTCCTACATTTTGCTATGAAATTTAACGATTTATTATCGGTAAGATGGTCTGACCAGTTGTTAAATTTATAATACCATACTATTTAGAATATTTCTATGATTGTTAAATAATTAACTTTGTTTTTTTATTTCCATATATAGAAAAAATAAGATGCGAGCAACATCAAATATTACTCGCATCTTATTATTTTCATAGCTTGCTATGTTTTAAATTATTTCATTTGGATTTTATATTTATTTGCAAAATCTAGATGTATCCGCATTGCTTGCCTTGCATCTCCCGAACTGTGCTTTTCAATAGATAGATATATTTCTTTATGTTGAAAAAGGAGTGTTTCCTTATTTCCTTCGTGTTCTAATATTAACTTTCTTGCATCCTTAATGAAATGATCTACAAGAGTTGAGACTGTTGAAAGAATATTAAATATTAAAACATTACCTGAACATTCAGCAATTTTATAATGAAACTCCTTGTCAATCTCAGCAGTAAGATATTCCTCCTCACAATTCATAAATCTTTGAGTAATATCATTTAACTCCTTTAGTTGTTCGCTGCTTATTCTCTTGGCAGCAAGACCTGAAGCCTCCACCTCTAGGATCTTTCTAAGCTCCCATATTGCTTCTGGGTCTCTTCCCTCTAACATAAACATAATTGATAGAGGTTCAAATAAATTATCTTTAAAACTTGATTTTATGTAACTACCCTCTCCTGATCTGCATTCTATAAGTCCAATAACTTCTAATGCCCTAAGTGCTTCGCGAATAGAAGCTCTACTTACCTCTAATTGTTGTACTAAATTTCTCTCCGACGGAAGTTTATCTCCTTTTTTAAGTGTACCTTTATCAATCATAGTTTTTATTTGTTCTATTACCTGTTCATAAACTTTTGTGCTCTTTATTGGAGTAAACATTTTGATTTTGCCTGAATGTTCCTCCCCATCCTTTAATGTAAACTCTTCAATCATATCCATGAGATGTTTCCTCCTTGTAGTGTTTAAAATCTGTCTATTGTATACATTATATACACAATAACATAAAATTACAATTTCATTATGCTTTAAATTTAATAAAAATTTTTGATTAGGTATTTAATCTTACTTCTTATATACTATATTGTATCATAGCAAAGATAAATTTTAATAAATATATTTGTTTTGGGTATGAATATTTAAAAATTTATATAAACATTGATAATATTTTAACAATTTTTATTACAGTTTATTGAGAAAACCGACAAGATTCATATAATCTTATCGGTTAAATTATCTTTTATGAAGTTTCTATTTTACAGCTTAAATTTGTGGACCATACCATTTAGCTTCTCAGCGAGTATTGATTGACTTTGAGATGCTTTTGTTATTTCTCCAATTGCCATAGCAGATTCATTAACACTTGCAAGTATTTCCTCAGAACTTGCAACTGATTCCTCTACTGTAGAGGATACATTTTCAATTGCTTTTTTAATTTCTGATACGGTTACATTTACGGTATTCATTGAAGTTCCAATATCAGATGAAATCTTATTAAAGACCACAGCATCCTCATTATATTGTTTACTTATATCAACAAGTAATGCATAATCTGGTTTAACTTTGTTATCCATAAAACTTAATACATCTTTAGCGTTGATTGAAAGATTTTGGAATGCTTTTTCAACTTTGTCTGTTACTTCTTGAATCCTTTGAACTGCTAATTCTGACTCTTCAGCTAATTTTCTAACTTCATCAGCAACCACTGCAAATCCCTTACCTTGTTCTCCTGCTCTCGCTGCTTCAATAGCTGCATTAAGTGCAAGAAGATTTGTTTGACTTGCTATATCCCCTATTTCATCAGCCATTATCTTAACTTCACTAACAACCTTGCCTTCTTCAATTGCCTTTAAGATTTTTTCTTGCTTCTCCATATACATTTTATCTGTGACACTAAGATTATCTTGCGCACCTTTTCGAATTTGAATCGTTTTTACTTCTATTTCACTTGCAAGATTTTTCCCATTATTTGCTCTTAAAGTCACATCAGCCACATTTTCGGCAATACTTTCTGTAGTTGCATTTATTTCCTGCGTTGTGGCACTTAACTGTTCTGTGCCAATGGATACTTGTCTTACTGATTCATTGACAATATCCATTTGTGCTGCTATTTCCTCTGTTGTAGCAGACAGTTCTTCGCTAGTAGAGCTAATATCAGTAGCACTTTCTGATATTTCACCGATTAAGGTTTTTAAATTTATTATAGCTTTGTTTAAAGCTTTTGCCAAAATTCCAATTTCACTCTTATTATCAAAATCAACAGTTTTAGATAAATCATTTTCTCCAAGGGCCTGCGCCACTACTAAAACCTCTTTTATCTGCTTTGAAATTGAAATAGCAATTATCAAACCCAGAATAATAGCTACCAATAATCCTATAACAGTCAAAACTGTACTTTCCCTAGAAGCACTATTAAATGATATTTCACTATTATCATAATCAACTTTAGCCATATCCATAGTTAATTTTTTTTCTTTTTCTAAAACTGTAAACATTTCCACTCTAATTTTAGTAGTCGCTGGAACAAGTTGACTTGCCCCTAGAAAGTCACCCGCTTCAGCTTGTTTTACTAAACCATCTCTGGCTGAAGTATATTCAGCATTTAGTTTTTCAAATTCTGCAAATTGTTGTTTATCTAGATCAGTTGTAATTGTAGTTTTATATTCTGCAATATATTTATTATTATTAGTTACAAGACTTGTAATGTTATCTTTATTTTTCTGCAAATCACTTTTATTTATAGGATCAAGAATTAACAATAAATCTCCTCTTATTTCTAAAAAATTTGCTTTTAGATTAGCAATATCATTTACACCTACCAAATCTACATTATAAATGTTTTTGAGATTTGTATCAATATCATTAATATTAGTCATTCCAATAAACCCAACAATTCCAGTAAACAATCCTACTATTACAAATGCTGATACCAGTTTTTGAATCATTTTCAAGTTATTAAACCATTTCATTAATCCTCACTCCTCTAGTAAATATCCTATAAATAGAATTTTTTTTTGCTATGTATTTAATCATATTACTTAATAATATAATCGTATATTTTGTATATAACTTTAACTAAATTTAATAATTTAAAAAATTTTAGTAAATTTTCTTAATTATAGTAACATAATTGTTTTTTAACTAGAATAATATACATTTTGTTGTAAAAAAAGAACAAATTTCAATAAAAAATCTGTTGTTATAATGTTCTATATCTTAAAGTGTAATTATATTGAATTTACAATTTGCTTATTGTATACTAAATCTAACAATGGTAATGATAGTTAAAAAAACACAACCGACTTCTAACATTATTATATCTAATAATAATTGAAGACAATGTTCAAATGAAATTATGTCATTTGAATCTAAACTAGATATATAAGGGGGATTTATTATGATTAAGAAATTATCAAATGGTGATTTGGATGTAACTAGACTTGAAATCAGTGATATTGTAGATATTAAACTACTTCAAACCTTTCAGGATAATTTTGCTACTTCAATGAATATTGCTAGTGTTACTGTAGACAAAGATGGTACACCTGTAACTAATTCAAGTTCATATACAAGTTTTTGCAAAGATTTCACACATTCTACAAAAATAGGGGATGACCGGTGCGCACTGTCCCATAAAAAAGGTGGAGAAGAAGCTGCAAGAACACTAAAACCATATATCTATACTTGTCATGCAGGATTAATAGATTTTGCCGCACCAATACTTGTAGGTGACTATCTAATAGGAACTATTTTAGGAGGACAAATCTTAACCTCCACTCCAGAAGAGTCAATATATAGAAAAACGGCTAATGAAATTGGGGTAAATGAAGAAGGTTATATAGATGCTGTTAAAAAAGTTTATAGGAGTACTGAGAAAAATGTGGCAGCTGCTGCACAAGTATTATATATCGTAGCAAATGCACTTGCACAGTCGGGTTATGAGAAACTTAGACTAAGTAATATGTCCCAAACCCTTACAGACAACTTTAGTCAAATATCTGCTACTATGGAAGAACTCGGTGCCTCTTCTATAACTGTAACTAATAACCAATATAACTTAAGTGATGAAATTATTAACGTTAAGAATATATCCATAGAAATAAATGCAATATTGGCGTCTATAAAAAGCATAGCAGATGCAACAAAAATATTAGGATTAAATGCTGCAATAGAAGCTGCAAGAGCAGGCGATGCAGGTAGAGGATTTGGCGTTGTTGCTAAAGAAATAAGATCCCTATCACAAAATTCAAAAGAAACAGCTTCAAAAATACTAGAGCTTACAAATAAAATACAAGAATCAGTTGATAAGACTATTGAGACTTCTTATGCTACACTTGAAACTACAGAGCAACAGTCAGCTGCTATTGAGGAAGTCACTTCTAATCTTATGGAAGTAACAATTTTATCTGAGAAATTAAATGCAATGGCAAATAACAAATAAATATTATTTAATAACATAAGAGCCTCATACTATATTTAAGTTTTATAGTATGAGGTTCTTGTAATAGCTGTAAAATTAACTACTGCTATTACTTGATTTATTGGAAACTGTTGGTTTCTCTTTTTTCATAATACTTTTTGCTGCTATATCAGAAACAAATCCAAGTACTGTACCCAAAACTAAAGATATAGCAACAGCTACAAAAACTTCAGGTTTTGCTCCAGCTCCAAAGTATGCTGCTGCTGAGCAGAATGCACCTGGTATGAAGGATAAAATACTAATATGCGCTTGTGCACACATTAAGAATGCAAATATTGCAACCATAACTCCTAAAGCATATGGGAACCCAAGTATTCCTGCACCCCATACTATTATGAAACCATATATTACTCCCGTCACGTTAGCGGCTAGTGTTTTCTTCAATCCTTCAACGCCTGCCCCTGATGCATAATACAATGCCCATGAAACGATGCATACCCAACTTAGCACATTAAGGCTTTCAGCCAAGCTTACTAATATTCCAGCTAATACTCCTATAGTGATGCCTATTGAAATTGTATAATTCATAATAGAGCCCCCATTCATTTATTTTTACTATTTATACATTTTAGCAATAACATCCACAGATAATACATCTACTTCCCTCAAAACTCTTTTCAATAGTTCTAGTCGTCTGTTTGATTGCCCATTTTGTAGTAATTATTAAAAATAATTTCGCGAATTCTTCAATTTCTCCAATTTTCCGAATTCTCCAATTTCTCCAATTCCCCCAATTCTCCACTGCGGTCCTTGATTTCTAAAAATTATCCGCTTCCTTGAATATACCTTCTTGGTGACATGATAATTTTATACACAAAGATACCCCCTCTCTTTTTTTATATCCACGTTTCAATTAAGAAACAGTGTAAACTTTAATAATATTACAGAAGATTGTCAGTTGCTTTAGCAGGTTTACCTAATATTGCCTAAGTAATTTGTATACGTTTTCAAATTTACCATGATTATATCATCTATAAATAAATCTCATTAAGCTCCATTTTTTAATCTGCTTTTGAAGTACCTACACTTGGGATGTAGTCACCTTATATATGTATCATTTACCTTATTATAACATAATATATAAAATTTATAAAAGACTTATTTGATTTCATTGGTGATATAATGACGCTTAACTCATTAACTCACCTTATGGAGGTAACAATTTTATCTGACAAATTAAATAAAACAATAAATAATAAATAAATATATTGCACATAATAAGTATATTGTATTATAAGTCAAATATGATTAAAAAATAAAGGAGATTGAATTATGAAATTAATTGAGGTAGGTGATTCTGCACCCGATTTTTCATTAAGAGATAACAACTATCAAAATGTATGTTTATCAGACTTTAGAGGTAAACGTGTATTGCTTTCCTGGCATCCTCTTGCATGGACACCAGTTTGCACGGATCAAATGAGAGCACTCGAAAACAATTGGGGGAAATTTCAATCATTAAACACAGTCCCGCTTGGTTTTAGTGTGGATCCTGCTCCATGTAAAAAAGTTTGGGCAGCTGCATTAGTTCTTAGTAATTTAAGTCTCCCTTCTGACTTCTGGCCTCACGGGAAAGTTGCACAAGATTATGGAATTTTCGTTGAAGAAAAAGGCATATCAGAGCGCGCTAATATCATAGTAGATGAAGCAGGTATTGTTAAATGGGTTAAAGTATATCCTAAGGCTCAATTACCTGATTTAAATGAGGTTTTTAAAGTCTTAACCAACATGTAGATTGAAGTTGTTTTATTTATTAAAATGCTCGCAATACTGTCCTTGCATTTATATTGTATATAGATAAAGCCTCATACTAGATTTGTTAAATATAGTATGAGGCTTTATCTATAATGAAAATTTAAGGGCACTGAACAAATTTTTACCACCATTTTAGATTTTTAATCTAATCCATAAAAATTCAGGCTAATAGTTGATTACTTCCTATACTAATAACTCTTTTAACTTATCGCCTTTGATTTCATCAGCACTCCAGGGTATAACAGCAAATTTACCATTTGCGTGTAAATCAACTTTGTTAATCCATTCAATTTCATTGCTTGCTTTTGCAGACAGCAATTTATTAGTAGTTCCTGTTGCACTCAGTGATGAGTTGATAACCCACCATTTTGTTGCAATTTTTGCACGTTTTAAATCTTCTTCAAGACGCGTTGCTTCATATACAGGTGTAGCTTCAGCAAGCGTTACGATTATTACTTCGGTCTCATCCACATTTTTGAGACGTGGCAACAATTCTTTAACTGATTCAGGAATATCACCCTGTGAACGTTTTATTTCCTGGTTGTAACTTTGGGTTGAATCAAGAAGCAATAGAGTATGCCCTGTTGGAGCAGTGTCAATAACAACAATTTGATCTTCGGATTTTGCAACTATTTCTGCAAAAGCTCTAAACACTGCAATCTCCTGTGTACATGGAGAACGCAAATCCTCTTCAACATAGGCTATATCTTCATCAGCCATAGTTTCTCTTGCTTTTAATAGTACTTCCGCTTTATATTTTTCTAGTTCAGCGTCTTCATCAATGTGACTAATAGTAATATTCTTGCTCTCATTAATTACATATTTAAGGTGAGCTGCAGGATCAGTTGTAGTGAGGTGTACCTTTTTACCTTTTGCTGATAATCCGAGGGCGATAGCTGCTGCAATTGTAGTTTTACCTACACCACCCTTACCCATAGTAAAGATTACCTTTTTATTACTTTTATAAAGGTCTTCAATGACATCTTTTAGTGTTGGAATGGTTTGCGAGTTTATTTTTTCACAACTAGCATTATAATTATCCTTAGTAAGAAGTGCCCGTACATTTTCCATGCCCGTTATATTGTAAGCTCTTAAAGGTACCATGTAGGTTATAATTCCCTGTAAGCCAAAAGGCATTTGCGTAAGTGACTTTTGTTGTTTTTGGTATAGACTTTTTGATACACTATCATCATAAGAACTCATAACACCATTGATTATCATTGTTTGATTGTTTACGCCGATCTGCGAAAGTTCTTTTGATGCTCTTTCTGCTTCTTTAAGAGGTGTCATTTCTGGGCGAGAAATAAGCATAAGGGTTGTTAATGCTCCATCTGATAAGGTTTCTACTGCTTTTTTATAAATTTCTCTTTTACTTTCTAGGCCAGAAAGCTGCCCTAAGCAGGATGCTCCATGTGTGCTTTCGCTAATAAAACCGCTCCACGCTGATGGCAACTGTAACATTCGTAGTGTATGCCCAGTAGGCGCAGTATCAAATATAATATGATCATATTCTTTCGCAGTCGCCTCATCTGTTATGAATTTCGAAAATTCATTGAATGCTGCAATTTCTACAGTACAGGATCCTGATAACTGTTCTTCCATATTTTTGAGGACAACATTAGGTAGTTTGCCACGATAAGGTGCAATTACACTCTCTCTGTGCTCTGCTGCTGCCTTAATTGGGTCTAGATTTGCAACAAAAAGATTCGGTACTTCCTTAATTGGGACCCCCTTATTTGTAAGCTCGGTGTTAAAAACATCCTGCAAATTTGACGCAGGGTCAGTACTTATAAGAAGCACCTTTTTTCCTCGATCAGCAAGATTAACTGCTGTAGCACAGGCAGTTGAAGTTTTACCTACTCCACCTTTGCCTGTATAAAACAGATACTTTGTAAGTTTAATATTTTGCGGATTAAAAATTTCCATGTTCAATTACCTCCAATACACTTTCCTACATTGTTTTTTATAACTTAAAATAGTTTATATTAACAACAGTTTCCACCATCGCAGCCGCATCCTCCAGATTTAGGAGTGGATTTTATTTTAAAAGTCTTTCGCTTTTCACCTAAGAAGCTCACTGGAACATCTAAAAATTTCACTAACTCTTCATTTGTTGGGTATTTCCCTGTTAACACGATTTCACCTTCTAAAACAGTAATGGGAAACCCCTCAACACCTTTTTCATTTATGAAGTTATTCACAACCTTATTATCCACAAATTCCTGTGGTGAATCTGAGAGGTTAAACCTCTGGACCTCAATCCCATTTTTCTTGAGTGAATTAAATACAGTTGAAATCCTAAGAAGCTCTGGGTCAACACCTACCCCACAAAGTCCTGTCGAACAACACATAGCTGGTTCAAATATTTGCATTTTTTTCATTAATAATCTCTCCAATACTTTTTTATATTTTTAAATTTTTTATATTTTTAAATTTTAATATTTTTATTATTTGATACTTTTATTTGTTTAATACTTTTACTTGTTCAATTTTATTAAATTGTCTTTCAGGAAACCAATGCGTTGTTTTGTTTGCTATTCTCACAAGTATTAACATAACAGGCACTTCTGTTAACACTCCTACTACTGTAGCAAGCGCTGCTGGTGAGTCCATACCAAATAGAGAAATAGCAACGGCAACTGAAAGTTCAAAAAAGTTTGATGCTCCAATCATTCCAGCTGGTGCAGCGATATCATATGGTAGCTTTAGCTTTCTAGCTGATAAATAAGCAATAAAGAATATTAAAAATGTTTGAATAGTTAAAGGAATAGCAATTAATAAAATGTGAAGTGGATTGTTTAAAATAGTTTCACCTTGGAATGAGAATAACAATATTAGCATTAGTAGTAATCCTACAGTAGTTGCATTATCAAATTTACTTAGAAAGGTATTCTCAAAATATTCTAATCCTCTTTTTTTTGTCACCGTAATTCTAGTCAAAATACCCCCAACCAGAGGAATAACAACAAATAAAACCACTGATATAATAAGTGTGTCCCAAGGAACTGCAATGTTACTTACACCTAAAAGAAATTTAACAATGGGTATAAATGCAACCAGAATAATTAAATCATTTGTGGCTACTTGCACAACAGTATATGCCGGATTACCTCTAGTTAGAGAACTCCATACAAATACCATTGCGGTGCAAGGAGCAGCTCCAAGCAAGATGGTTCCTGCAAGATATTGCGTAGCTAGTTCTGGCGTAATAAATGCTTTGAAAACTACGTAAAAGAAAAATGATGCTATAGCATACATGGTAAATGGTTTTATGAGCCAATTTGTTACCCAAGTTACATACAAACCCTTTGGCTCTTTGCCAACATTTTTAATGCTTTGAAAATCTACCTTCATCATCATGGGATAAATCATTACCCAAATAAGTATGGCGGTTGGTATTGAAACTTTAGCATATTCAAACTGATTTAAGAAATCTGGAATCCCTGGAATAAACTTTCCAACAAGCACACCTACTATCATACAAATAGCTACCCAAATCGTTAAATACTTTTGGAAAAATCCCATCTCAGGGGCTCTAACTTCACTCATAATAAATCACTCCTTAATTTTTAAATTATTTTTATTTACAACTACATAAATCATCAAGTTTACATTTATCCCATTTTTCTTTATCACTGTCATAACAAGATAATTGTTTAAGTTCTTTTATTAAATACGTAAATAGGTCGCCGTTTTTCTCTTTAAAATTATTATCTATTTTGTAATATGTCCATTGTGCTTTTTTGTAACTAGCAAGTATTCCAGATTTTTTAAGTGCCGTTAGATGACGTGATACATTTGACTGCGTCATGTTTAGACACTCCTCAATTTCACATACACACATTTCATCTTCCATAACTAATGCCAGTATACGAAGTCTGTTTTCTTCCGATAGTGCTTTAAATATATCAACCATTATATTAACCTCCTTGCATCTCTGCATCCTTATATACTCCTATACTCATATAATATAGTTTTAAAAAACCATTTGTTACAACGATTTTTTAATAAATATTATTCTTTCTCATCTTTTAGATGTACTGCGCTGAATTGCTTGTGACCTCCGGAAAGGTTATAAACATCTTTAACCCCATTATTAATCAATATATTTTGCGCTGCATTTCCAGTAACACCTTTGTTACAGTAGGTTATGGTTACAACATCCTTATCCATTTGTTTAGCAACATCTCTAATATTTGCATGTGGTATACTTTGTGAAGTCTCAATATGATTTTTTTCATATTGATTACTAACTCTTGAATCAATAAGTCTATATTTTTTACCTGATTGCATAAGTACATCTAAATCTTTTGATGTCATCAAAGGTCTACCCTTTTGAATGGCATTATCAAGTATCATACCAGTATACATAACAGGATCTTTTGTGGATGAGAAAGGTGGTGCATATGCTAGATCCAGATGAAATAGGTCCTCCACTTTTGCTTTAAAGGTTATTGCTGTAACGAACACATCAATTCTCTTATCTACACCCTCAAAACCAACTATTTGAACGCCTATAAGTCTTCCTGTTACTCTATCTGCGATCCCCTTTATTACCATTTCTTTACCACCCATATAATCTGGTTTGTTCGGTTTAATATTGTGACAAACCACAACATCATAACCCATTTGAATTGCTTCCCTCTCAGATAACCCTGTTTGGGCAACTGTCATATTAAATATTTTGAATATACCAGTTCCTAATATTCCTCTAAATGCAAGGCTTCCTCCTGTTGAACTATCACCGGCTATTCTGCCTGTTTTGTTGGCAGTTGATCCGAGTGGTCGATATACAGCTTTCCCTGTCACCACATGAAATTGCTCAGCGCAATCGCCACAGGCGTAAATATCTTTTACGTTCGTTCTCATTTTCTCATCAACTTTTATGGCACCGGTTATTCCAATTTCTATTCCAGCCTTTTTTGCAATCTCTATATTGGGTCGTACTCCTGTTGATAAAAGTATCATATCAGTTTTAATAGATGTTCCATCAGATAATAGCACACTGCTTGTTGTAAGTTCATTTGCCGACACACCTGTAAGAACTTTGATACCGTTTTTTTCAATATGTTCCCTTACGTATACCGCCATATCGCTATCAAGTCCGGGCGTTACCTGATTCAATTTTTCAATCATTGTAACTTCAATACCAAGACCTTTAAAATTCTCACAAACCTCAAGCCCAATAAATCCAGTTCCTATAATCGCTGCGGATTTAGGATGATTCCTATCTATAAAAGCTTTGATCCGTAACATATCTCCAATATTTCGCAGAGTGAAAACATTTGTGCTATCCGCACCTTTTATAGGTGGGACAACCGCTCTTGCACCTGTGGCGATTATAAGTTTATCAAAGGCATCGGTAAAAACTTCTCCCGTTGAAATATTCTTTATTTCCATTGTTTTTTCATTAGGGTAAATCGCTATTACCTCATGTAGAATGAAAATATCTACATTGTATTTACTTTTAAAGAATGCTGGATCCCGCGGAGTCAGTTCCTGCACTCTTTCAATCTCACCTCCAATATAATATGGCATTCCACAACCGGAATAAGATATAAAGCTATCTTTCTCATATATAATAATTTCAGAATTTTCATCATTTCTTCTTGCCTTCGCAGCAGCTGAGGTTCCAGCGGCCACAGCTCCAATAATAATAAGTCGCATTTTACACCATCCTAATTTTGTTTACTAATTCATGTTTTTTATCATTGCATATCTATATGAGCATTTACTCATATTGTACATTCCATAGAAGTTATTGTCAATAATTTTATCTGCCTTCTTAATATTTTTCATTAAATAATTTTTATTATTTTTATTCTATACCATAAACATATGAGATGCCTTTATGGCATCTCATATGTTGTTTTGTGGAACTATGTTAGTATAAAATATTTCATGAGTAATTAAAGAATATGAAGTTATATTTTTACTTGTACATTTTACCTAGTGCATCTGTAGCCAATAGAGCGGCATAGACATCATTCGGAGTAACAACAAACGGTTCATTTATCATTGTTTCTCCTGCTCCACATGAAGCAACAGCTACCTTCATTAATTCCTCAGAAGAAACATCTCCTACTCCTAAATCAGCAAGAGTGTATGGAAGTCCTACACTCTTACAGAATAATATTGCTTCTTCAATTTCAGCCATAGGCCTGTTTTCAAGTACTAACTCCGTTATTGCACCAAATGCAACTTTTTCACCATGATATAAATGATGAGTTTTTTCTAGAACCGTAAATCCATCATGTATAGCATGTGCTGCCGCAAGTCCCCCACTTTCAAACCCAATTCCACTTAAATAAGTGTTAGCTTCAATTATGTTTTCAAGCGCTTTAGTACACACATTAGAATCACATGCAACAAGCGCTTTTACTCCATCAGATAATAATGTATCATAACAAAGTTTTGCAATTGTCATAGCTGCAAGTGTAGATTTCTCACCTGACATATTTCCTCTGTTGCCATCACGACAAGCTCTTGCTTCAAAATATGTAGCTAGTGCATCACCCATACCAGATACTAAAAGTCTTACCGGTGCCTTAGCAACTATATCAGTATCAACTAATACAACCTCTGGATTTTTAGGAAGTAATAAGTAATTTGAAAAAACTCCTTCTTTTGTGTATATAACTGACAATGCACTACATGGTGCATCTGTTGCAGCTATTGTAGGAACTATTATTACTGGTAGTTTACAATAATACGCAACAGCTTTAGAAGTATCAAAAGCTTTTCCTCCACCTACTCCAACAATTACGTCACAGCTTGAGGCTTTAACTACTCCAATTAACCGTTCTATTTCATCAACGCAACACTCTCTATTAAAATTTTCATATGAGAGTTTACAGTCACTTCCCTCAAAGCTCTTTTCAATAGTTGCGGAGGTCTGCTTTATCGCTCTATCTGTTCCAATTATTAAGAATGATTTTCCAAATGATTGAATATGATCCTTAATTTTTTGGAGTTCTCCACTACCCTGAATATACCTTCCTGGTGACATAATGATTTTTGACATAATAATTACCCCTTTCATTTTTTATATTTAAACATTAAATTAAATAAGCAGAGAAATTAACAATTCGTCAAGTTCCCTGCTTAGTTTAAATTATGTCTATATTACTTAGAATATAACATGGAAGAAAAATGCTCCAACTATTGCTCCGCATATTGGCCCTACTACAGGAATCCATGCATACCACCAATTAGAACCTTCTTTATTTTTAATTGGCACTAAGGCATGTGCTATTCTTGGTCCTAAATCTCTTGCAGGGTTCATTGAATATCCAGTTGTTCCACCAAAGGCCAACCCCATCAAAAGAATTATTCCACCAACTATAAGTGGTGATAGTCCAGCAACTGGATTTGAATTAGCAAATCCTAAGATTGTAAATGCTAATACAAACGTAGCAATAAATTCTTGCAAAAAATTATTTGGAGCACTGTATATTGCTGGTGATGTACAGAAAACATCTCTTTTTGTATTTGCATCTTCAGTCGCATCAAAATGTAATCTAAAATTAATATATACTAAAATACCGCCTAAAATACCACCTATCATCTGAGCACCAACATATCCAAGAACGTGATTCCAAGGAAATATTCCGATTACTGCAAACGCTATAGTTAATGCTGGATTGAAATGCCCTCCTGATATTGGTCCGAAGATGAATACCGGAATTGCGACTGCAAATGCCCATCCAACTGTTATTGCAAGAAATCCTGCACCATTCCCTTTGGATTTGTTTAGTACCAAGTTTGCAACTACTGCATCCCCGAGCAAAACCAATAATGTAGTTCCTAGGAATTCGGCTAAATAAATTGACATTTTATACACCCCTTTTTAATAAAAATTATAATATTCCTCGATAATGAAAATTTATTATTTAAATATTCTAATTTTACATAAATTAGAATATTTAATTTTACATAATTAATATAAATGTCTTTAGATCGAATTACAATAAGTTGTTAAATACTTCTTTCCTTGGTGATGAAATAACTTCTTTATTTAGAAGCATTCCTGTATCCGCTACTGCATTTGCTCCAACTTCTACAGCTGCTTTAACTGAACTTACATCACCTGTTAAAGTTAAATACGATTTACCGCCAATTCCCATTCCAAGTCTTATTTCAATTAACTTAACTTGTGCTGCTTTTGCAGCTGCATCAGCAGCCACAATAGATGCTGCTATTGAGAAAAACTCTAATATTCCTATTGCATTTACCTTATCTATTGTTGCATTACAATTAATAGCTTCAATAACATCAGGATGAACATTAGAGATTAAAATATCATCAACAACATACTGTCCACCATAATCAACACCTGACCTTTGAGCTGCTTTTACTGCTCCAACTTCTCCAGCAACAAGTATTATAAATTTTCCAGGACAAGTAGGTTTTGAAAATAAGAGTCTTACCTCAGCAGCCTTTAGCATAACATCTGCTGTTCCAATTCCTCTTGCGATGCTGTTAAGTTCTATTAGGGCTATTGATCTAATCATGATTTCACCTCACTATTTTCAATAACTATATATTCAGATACTTTTGTTACATGTCCATTAATACTTGCATGGATATTAGCTCCCATATCTCCTAGATCTATTTCACCAATTAATTGGCCTTTAGTAACGACATCTCCCACAGACACTATGGCCTTAGCAGGTTTACCTATATGTTGCTTAAGCGGAATGTACACGTTCTCAACATTTACAACAGTCGCACTATCTATAAATTTAATATCTGAGTATTTGCCCAAATTAAGTCTTTGTACAAGCCTTGAAACTGGTATCTGTATATAGTCTCTTCTCTCATCAGGAATTATTTCTTCTTTTGTGACAAATTTAACTCCCTTTTGTCTTAACTCATTTTTCACCATTATATTTACCTGTCTTGGAGATATACCCATAGGACAAGCGTACATTTCACATATTCCACATTCTGAGCATATTAAAGCATCTTTAAATACTTCCTTCGTGAAATCTAGTGACATTGAAATAGCTCTCATTATTTTATGAGGCCTTAGTGGATGACCTAGCAAATATCTTGGACACATTTGTGTACAATATGAGCACTGAATACATGCTGATTTTGTTTGATTAATAATATGCTCTACAGATAGTGATTTCCTTGCTTTGATATAATGATCAGCTGGCAATACAATTATTCCACCATCAGTTTTAGTTATACTTCTTTTTTCTACTTCATCAGGGCTTAGTATTCTTCCCATCATAGGACCGCCCATAATCACGCAATAATCCTTAATGTTTAGTCCACCTGCAGCTTTTATACATTTTAAAACTGGAGTCCCAATTGGTACTGATATAAGACTTGGTTTACCTACTTCACCGGTTACAGTTATAATTTTGTCAGTAACTCCTCTGCCTTTTGTAGCATCATATATGTTTAACACTGTAGCAACGTTTGACACAACTGCCCCAACATTTAATGGTATTCCTCCAGGTGGAATTACTCTGCCTGTAACTTCATATACTACTACTTGTTCGTCACCTGCTGGATAAATACTTTTGAGATAAAAAAGTTCAACTTTTGAATTGAGCTTTTTTATTGCATTCTGAAGGGCATCTATTTCCTTTTCATATTTACCTTTAATTGCAATTACAACTTTATCTGCACCTACTAGTGGTGCCATAAGGCTAAGAGCCTCAATTATTTCCTCTGCATGATGCCTCATAATGTATTTATCAGTGTGAATAAGCGGCTCACATTCAGCCGCGTTAACCAAAAGGTATTCAACATTACATTTTAGTTTTATATGTGTGGGAAATCCTGCACCTCCTGCACCCACAACCCCTGCTTTATATATCTGGTTTAATAAGTCCATATTAAACCCTCCTTATATGATTCTAAATGAATCGACCATTGTACATCTTCTCTGCCTTGTAAATGATGTTGCATTTGTAATTCCTTCTCCAGTTGGACCAGCTATTGTAAATGTTGTCCACCCTTCTCCTCCAAAACCTATTCCAGCATATGAAGGTGCATTCTTAACAAATATTGTAGTGTCTATCATTCTTGCCATCGTAGTTAAGTTATCAATATTTTTTGAATGCATCATAGCAGTATGTCTAAGACCATGTTCGTCCATTACAGCCGTCGCTATTGCCTCAGTAACGTTTTTAACTTTAACTATTGGAAGTATTGGCATCATTAACTCTCCTTGTACAAAAGGATGGGAGTTGTCAGCGCGACATATTATACATTCCACACCTTTTGGTGGTTCAATTCCAGCTGCCGCGAGTATTACAGCAGCATCTCTACCAATAAAGTTTTTGTTTGGAAGATATCTTGTCCTACCATCTTTTTCAGTTTTATTCATTACTGTAGCTAAAACTTTTTCTCTTTGCACTTCATTTAATTCGTATACATTTCCATTTTTAATCATCTCGGAAATTAACTGTTCATAAACACTTTCTACAACAATCGCTTCTTTTTCTGCTATACATGGAAGATTATTATCAAAACAACAACCTGCAATTATATCTCTTGCAGCTTTTGTTATATCTGCAGTTTCATCCACAACTACTGGAGGATTTCCTGCTCCTGCACCAATTGCTTTTTTACCTGATGATAACACCTTTTTAACTATAAAAGGTCCACCAGTTGCAACTACAAGTCTTATTTTAGGGTTATTTATCATAACATCAGTACTTTCAAGTGATGGTTTTCTAAGTGTTGTAACTAAATTTTGGGGACCACCTGCAGCTATTATTGCTTCATTAAGAACTCTTACTGATATAAGGCAACTTTGTATCGCTCCTGGGTGTGGCGAAAATACAACTGAGTTACCAGATGCAATCATGCCAATGCTGTTACACATAACAGTCGCTGACGGATTAGTTGAAGGTGTTATTCCACCAATTACTCCAAACGGTCCCATCTCTATAAGTGTCAATCCTTTATCCCCTGTTATTGCAGTTGTTTTAAGTACTTCTGTTCCAGGCGTTTTATTAGCTACAAGCTTTAACTTTAAATATTTATGGTCTTTTCTTCCCATTCCCGTATCCTCAACACATATTTCCGCAATTTTTATTGCATTGTCAAGTATTGCTTTTCTCATTGCTGTTATAAGACTTTCTCTCTCTTCGATACTTAAAAGTATAAGCTGTTTTTGAGCAATAGCTGCAGCATTAATTGCCTCATCCATATTATCAAAAATACCATCACTTTCTTGTACGTTAAGATCTCTTTTGTTCATTTCCTGAAGTACTTTTTCTACCATTGCTGATATTTCATCATTTTTAATTTCCATTGCTGGTCATCTCCTCAAACATTTTAACGGCATAGGTCGCAACTTCCATATCTTGTGCAACTGATCCACCACTTACACCAACTGCCCCAACAATAAGATCATTTATCTTTAAAGGAAATCCTCCTCCAAAAGTAATAACATTGTCTAGATTATCAATTCCATAAAGTTCTCCGTTTTTTGCCAATTCATTTAGCTCATGTGTGGGTAGTTTAAATGCTACTGCACTATAAGCTTTTCCTTTTGCAATTTCTATACTTGCAAGAAGTGAGCCATCCATTCTCTCAAACATTACAGGGTTCCCATGTTCATCCATAATCCAAATAACCATTGGAACACCTATTTGATCTGCTTTTTCAATACAATTTTTAATTATTATCTCGCTTTGTTTTCTATTCATTTTCTCGCTGAGCACCACCTTTACATTTGTTTTAACTTTTACATTTGCCATAACCTTTATTAAAATATCCTTATAATCCTCATACCTTGCAATTGTATATATCGCATCTGAAAGTCTATTAAAATATCTTGATATATTGTCACTGACATCATAACTCTCAGAGAGCTCCACTATATAACGTTCTGCTTCTCTGACCCTCGTCCTTGCTACATCTAGTGCTCCGGATTCAATTGTTCCACCTGGAGCTACAAAAGTATTTAGTTTCGGAATAATATTATCTAATTTATCAATTACTTGTTCAAGGTAATCTATATCTTCTTTAAATATTCTTTCTTTTAATTTATCTGTACCAAGTGATGCAAGTTCTGCACCTGCTTCGAAAAGTGTTTTTTGGATTTTAAGTATTATTATTCTTATTTCTTCATCTTTTATAAAACTTCTAGCAAACCCTAATGAGGAATTAGCACTATCACATGTTCCATATGACCATACTCTCAAATCAGATTTTGAAGTTCTGCTCCCACCAAGTAGGCTTGTTTGACCTTTATCTCCAGTTTTTGTATAAATTTTCATACACTCATCTCCCACCAGGAGTTTAAATTATTATTTAGCAACCTCAATGTAATCTACTATACCAACAATAGCAGTATCAATTGGAGTCTCTTTATTATCTACTAGGAGTCTTGCTCCGCTGCCTGTGATTACTAGTACTATCTCACCATTCCCTGCACCTACTGTGTCAACTGCAACTAATGTATCTTTTTCTGATTCTTCATATTCATTAATTTTCTTAATTATTAAAAGCTTGCTTCCAACCAGCCTATCATCTTTTTTTGTAGAAACAAGGGTTCCAATTACTTTTGCTAAAAACATAAACTCACCTCTCAATCAAGATAATCTAACTCAATATTTTCTGATTCTATGTAATCTTTTGCAAGTGATGTAATAACTGTCCCTTTTGCAACTTTTATAGTCCTACACTCCCGAAGAGATAGCAAATCTGTTTTTGTTATTACTCCTTTTAATGTAGCCTGTGTTGCTTCTTTGGCTATTACATTTTTAATACAATTACTATTATTAGAAATTTGTAATAGTTCATTTTCTTTTTTTATACAAATTAGTCCTTCAATAACATCTTTGAGTTCATATGCATTAATAAATGACATTCCAAAACTTTCTAGAGTTTTCATATGATTTTTTAGCATTTCATTATATGAAACGTTTTGTGAATACCCAAGTGAAACATTAACAGGATTTTCAGGGTCAAAACTATCCTTTACAACAATTATTTTTTTATTTTTCATAATTGCCTCGGAAATACCTGTGCTAATTAATGTATCCCGAATCCCAAGTGCTGTTTTGGCTAATATATTTCTTGTCATCACGGGTATCAGAATAAAATCAACTTCATCTATTTTCTTAGACATTATTTTTTTATCTTCAATAATATCTGCATTTAGATCTTCAATATATTTCTTAGGAATTACTTCCCTTGCAGAACCTGATAATATCGCACTATATTTAAAATTATTAAATTCTTTTAAACTTTCGAACTCTTGTTTTACGTTTACTGCTCCACCTGAAATAAACATTAATACTTTTTTATTAACCAAACCTAATACTTGAATTGTGATTGCTTTTATAAGCTCTTCTATGTCCAACTAAATCACCTCACTTTACGCTAATTGCAATTCCCAGTGGAGTTGCCAGCAGTGGATTATACGTTTTAACAGTTTTAACCCCGGTGTACTCCTCTACTATTTTTTCAATATTTTCAAGGCAACAAGTACCTCCAACAAGATATATTGTGTCAATATTGTAGCCTTTTATATGTTTTAAAATAATAGATGACATTTTCTCGATCACCGGTCTGACCATTGTAAATACCATATTATAATTATTAATGTCCTTTTTATATTCCTCTGCATCTTCATAATCCAAATTAAGAGCACCTGCAGTAACTAGAGTTAAATGTCTTCCCCCTGTTGGCTCATCCGCAGAATATATAACTTTTCCATCTTGGAGTATTGATATTCCTGTTGTGCCACCACCAATATCTACAACTGCTCCAGAGGTAATATTTAATAGGTTTGCTGCCGCTGTTGGTTCATCAAGTACATTCGTGACAACAAATCCTCCGCCTTCAACCACATTTTTAATGACACGTACATTGCCATCCATAATTCCCGGTGGGATTGCAGTTGCAGCATTTATAAGTTCACGTCCAAGTTGTTTTTCAAGCTCCGCTTTAAGTTTTCTTATAATCTGTACTGCTTCAACAAAGTTAACAACTATTCCATCTCGAACAACATCAGCAGGACAAATTGCGCCTGCGACTGGAACATCACTAGAATTAAGCACTGTAATTACTATATTTGCAGTTCCAAGATCAACTCCAACCTTAAGCTTTCCATCTACCCTTATTGGCTCTTTATTAGCTATACATTCTTCCATTTGCAATATAAGCGCATTTGCTTTCTCCATCATATCTATCTACTTATCCCCACAATCCTAATAAGATCATCGCTTTTTATTTCTGATGCATTTGCCTCATCAGTGTCAATATGCACCTCCAAAGCTGATTTATCACTAATTCTAACTAGAACATTTTTTAAAATGATACCTTTAAATCCGTTAGTTTCAATATCTACAAAATCTCCATTCTTAACTCCAAAGATCGAAGCATCTCCCGGAAGCATATGAACATGCCTAGTTGCAATAATTGCTTTTTCCTCAAAAACCTTCATTCCCTTTGGTCCAATTACGCAAAGCGTTGCTGAGCCTAATATATCTGAAGAATTTCTATGTGGGGCTTTTATTCCAAGTGTATAGGAATCAGTGAGTGATATCTCAATTTGGCTTTCAGTTCTAACTGGTCCAAGTATTCTAACTTTAGTAAGATTTCCTTTCGGGCCTGCTAAGGTAACAGTCTCATTAGCTGCAAACTGACCTATTTGCTTTACCTTACTTTTAACTGTAAGCTGATATCCTCTTCCAAATAACAACTCAAGATCCTTTTGCGTCACGTGAATATGCCTGTTTGATACTCCAACGGGAATTGCATATTCGCGATCTTTAATACATGATTTCCTTGAAACTTCCTCAACTATATCCTTTAAAAGAGCATTGTCAAATTCATTCATTTGTTTTCACCTTCACTATTCTTATAATGTATACATAACTTCCTTGTCATACCTTTTTTTCTTGTACATTTAGGGTCATAACATAAGTTACAAACTTCCTCTGGCATTTGCTTTTTTATATCTTCATAATCAAATTCTTGTACTGCTCCATCCACTATGATAGGTTCTACAATGATTACAGGTTCATCATTTACAACTATTTCTTCTTTTATAACAGGTTTTTCTTCTATAACTAAATCTTCTAATATAACTGGTACATCTTCTATAATTGTTTTTTCTTCATTAGGCTTACTTTTTAAACCAACAACGTATTTTGATTCAATCATTAAATCTAGTTTATCAGCTGGTCTTGGTATAACTAGTGAAGCATATACAGTATTAACTGCTGCTGCACTCATTTTAGCAGAATCAATTGCTGCTTTGACTGCTGATACATCTCCTTTAATCTTGATTGTAACCATTCCATCGCCTTTAGTCAGTTCGTACCCTATGAGCTTAACATTTGCTGACTTCATACAAGTATCTGCTGCTTCAATTGCTGCCGCTAAACCTACTGTTTCAATTAATCCAAGGGCCTCCCTACTCATATACCTTCCTCCTTGTGGAAATTATTGTTTAAAATAACTTTATCACTTTTTCCAATATTTTAATATAGTTTCTTTTCATAGAAATCTATATTTTTGAAAGGCATTATTTTATATAGTCTTGCAGCATTATTTCCAACATTTCTTGCAACCTCTTTAATATCATAATTCAAAGTGGCATCGAGAATTGGCTTATCAATTTTAAGTTTACTGTAATGTAGCATAACTCTATTTTCACTAATGCCTATCCCGACTCCCATCCTTGAATGCAATGAAGCCTTATGAGTGATTTTTAAAAGATCATCACCATTTATTGTATCAACTTCATAAGGTATTCCTTCTTCTTCAATTCCAGCTAGTAGTTGCTTTAATATATTTTTATCAGGTTTATCTGTAACAACAACAATGCAAGGTCTACTATTATTATCCATTTTATATTCCTTTCAAGCTATTGTAGTGTGATATAACAAGACCAGTTGCAACTGCATTTCTAGGGCCTTCCTTTGCTCTTATATTACCACTTCCACAAACTATGCCATAATGAGAAAGCTCATCAGATATCATCTCAGGTATTTCAAAATCAAGTGCTGAGCCACCAACAAGTACAACAAACTCGATAGCGCGAAGATTATTTCCTGGCGCTATATCTTGTAATGCTCTTACCACATTTGTGATGAAAATCTTCTTTTTAGCCTCTCGCCGTACAATTCTGATTTTATCAATTGAATGCTTTGAATGTACCTGAACCATTTCATTTTCTTTTACAACAACATTTCTTGCAAATATAGAGGCACTAAGTGGTTTTTGGAAAAAGCAAACACTACCATCTTCATATCTAATATTAAATAAGCTTTCAACTTTCGCAAGTGGATACTTCTTGATATCCTCAGCCAGATTATAATCATCAATTCCAAGCTCCGAGTTTATGAGCATTGTTACCATCTCACCCGCTCCTGCATGATGAATTGATTTTACTTCCCCTGCTTTATCTATAAAGGCTGAATCTGTTGATCCACCACCTAAATCAAGAATTACCATTGGTCTATCAGTACCTGGAGTAGTTAATGCTCCGAGAACTGCCATATTAGCTTCAACTCCGCCAATAATTACATTAACACCTGTTTCTTGTCCAAGTTTTCTTGCAATATTCTCCATAGGAAGTCTACTTGTTTTAACCATTGCTGCAAGTGCAACTGCATTTTCTAATGCAAACTCACCTGCTATGCCTCCATTTACCTTTTGAGGTACAAACGTGTCTACTGCCAAAATATCCTGAATTTTTATTTCTGAGGTCTTCTGCTTTGTTAATTGGCCCATGACCTGTTTAACTCGTTCAATCATTCCTCCAACATTTGTTCCGCTCTCGCCTATAACATCATTTATTGGCCAAGCAGCTCTTAATGCTTCCATGATTTTAATAGAGCCCTCTTCAATTCCTACTTTTTTTTCTTGTCTGCCATATAAAACAAGCTTACCAGATGGAATAGTTCTTTCCTTAACATCTCCTTCTGGCGTTCTTATTACAACAGCTGACCTATTTCCAATCAATGCTCTTGCAACAGGAATTATATGCTTTGTTTCATCTGGAGTTAAACTGAATATTGTAGCCAAGCCATATGGATTTGAAAGTACTGTTATGTTTGAGCCAGGAGGTGCTACTTCTACAGCTGCTATCATTCCCATAGGTACTTTTTCTATTAGGGTAACTTCATCAACTATAGGAATAACCTTCTTTAGCCTGTTTGAAATAATAACACCATCATCAGCTTGAACAATAAGTCCATTAATCTTGACATTATTCTCAAGTCCATTATTAATTCTCATAGCAGCAGTTTCAAAATCAACTGACTTTGGAATTATACAAATTACGTTTTCCATACTGTGCAAATTTACTATTTCATCAATATACACAGTTCTTCCAATACCAATTCCAAGTCCACCTGGTGTATCTGGATTATGGCCAATCATGGTGGACTCAGTTATTATCGTTTCTGTAATTGTCTCCATTGCTACATCACCTATTACAGGTGTTGCCTCATTTATACATATTGAATCCAAGGCAGATAATTCTATGTTTATTTTCTTGCACGCGTCGGTCAGCGAGCTTAAAATCCCGACAACGTTATCCAATGTTCCCTTTATTCCTGTGGTTTTCGCCAAACTACTGGAAACAAAATTTAAACCACTTTCCATATCTGCAATAGCTACTTCTGTTGTAGAATTACCTACATCAACACCTGCAATAAGTTTCAATCCAATCACCTCTCAAATCATCATTAATATTATTAAACTTTTAGCCTACTTCTTTTCTCATATACATCAGCGGCTTCTCTTACTAATGTAGCATTTATTGTAGCATTGTATTTATTATCAAGCTCTGTTGCTATATCTAGTAGTTCCTGTTTTGTGGATCTAAAAGGTCTAAGTGCATTATATATTTCAAGAACCCTTGCATCAGGTATTGCAACCATTTCAGCAGCCCTTCTCAAATTTTTACCAAACTGAACTCTTCCAACTTCATCTGCAATTTGTGCTTGATATAAAAGTACCTCAGCAGTTATTTTTATATCTTCAGGCTTAACGTCTCCACTTAGCACACTTTTAACATCAATATCGTCTAGTCCCTTACCACTTTTAGTTTTAATAAGATCTTTACTTTTTGTTGCTAGTGGGTAGTCTTTAAGTGTTAATTTTTTAGTGCTGCCATTACTGACTTTCTTAACTTCTGGCACTGCTGTTTCATTGTTCATCATTTTCATAACTTCTTTTACTATTTGTTCAATATTCATATTATCATCCATTTAATTCACCCCTTACTTAAATACAACTTTAAGTTGTACAGGTTTTGCATTTGGCACAACATGCTCTGTTTCCTTGATATGAAGAACTGCTGCTTTTGCTTGATATTTAGGTCTTGCCATCTGATCATTTAATGTTGGAACAGGATTCGGTGATTCGCCTTTAGCATATTTTGCAGCATTTTTCCCAATCGCTCTAAATGTCTCTCTTGTTATAAGTGGAGCTTGTGGAAAAAGTTCAAGATTTTCCAACATTTGAAGATCCTTTTGATGAATAACTGTTGTTCCTTTTGACTGAATGCCAATACCAATTCCTGAGCCACTTAAAACTGCTGCATCATGAGCCATAAAACAAACATCTGATGTACGAGTTACTCTAATAACTCTTGGAATAACACCTTCTTCTTCAATACCTGCCATAAGTTCACTAAGTACTTCATTATGTGGAATATCAACAATAGTTTTTGTTTGATAAATTCCAAATGCAGGAGCTAGTGCTATAACAACTTCATCACTTCTTGTTCCAGCTTTCGCTTGTCCAACCTCAATTAGTTCTAATTTTGAATTTGAAGTATCTACTTTATCATGTGTATTGCTTCCAGTAGAGTTGCCTTGTGATTGTAATGTTTTAACAACTTCGCTGGTTATGATTTTGATTAATTCTTCATTAGACATTATATTCATATCCATCACTCCTCTAACTACATTTTATTAGGATCAAGAGCTTGATTAATGTTTTTTATTTCATCCCATCTTGCGCCCTCAAGCCTATACCCTGTTCCTGGTCCCATATAATCGTTGGGATCATTAACTGCGGTAATTACGTTGAATTTATCATCAAAAATAGATGAGGTGTGCAGATAATCTCCAGCAATTCTTTGTTTAAGTAAACTTAAAACTCTTTCAGCAATATCTTCATTTCCACTTTTTGAAAGTGCTTTAACTACTTCAAGAACTGTAATTCCATTTTTAAGTATGCTCTGAGCAGCTTTTAAATCTTCTACAACATTTCTGTTTGGAACATCCTTACTTCCATGTGCATATGTTACTGCTTCAACTTCTTCATCAGTTATTTGTGGTAATCCCATTTCTTTAAATACTCCTTGAAGTACTTTAGCAGCTTTATTTCTAACAGCAATTGCATCTGCTTCTTTTACTGGTTTGAGCCCTCCATCAACCTTTAAATCTCTTTGAAGAACTAAGTAATCATCATAATCATCAACATCAAAGTTAGAGCCTGCGAACATGTTATCATAATTAGGAACTCCGCTATATCCTGAGAATATAAAATCTGTTCCAGGAAGGAATTGCATCATAGTTCTTGCAGTTTTTCTAATTGGTGAATGTGTGAATGTTTGATCATTTCCTGAAGCAACTTCCATGTCAAGCATTGAAGTTATAAGGTTCTCAGCAAGTACGGCTCTTATTCCGCCTGAAACTGCTGCTGGTATACCAATACAACTTATTGAACCATTTTGAAGTCCTTGAACTCCAGCACCCTTTGTAATCATTATGCATCTTGCTTCAAGATAAAGCATTGACTTACCTTCAGCATAGCCCATTAAAACTTCTGAACCAGTACCAGATGTAAATCTCATTTTAAGTCCACGAGATGCATATGCTGATGCAAGAAATGCCTTTGACCAAGGTGTATCATCTCCATCAGTAAATACTTGTTCTGTACCATAAACTGATATAGTCTCAGCGTATGCTGTATAACCAAGCATTCCAAGTTGAAGTTCAGTTGCTTCTTCAAGAGCGCATTGAGTTAGTATTCCGCCTCTTCCTACTTGTGCTCCAATTAATAACCCAAGTGCGTTAAAGGGTGCATATCTAACTACTGCAACTGTAGTTTCCATTTCATCAAAACCTCTTAAAGCTGCCTCTGCAGCGTCAGCTGCGATCAAAATCGGATTATCTTTTACATTTGTTATATGGCATTGATTAGACGGTGTTTTTCTAGCTCTCATCTTTTGAAGTGCCATCATCATTTCAACAACATTTAGATTGTCCACAACTTCAACGAGTTTAGCTGGAGTAACTGATGTAGCAATAGTTACAAGTTTTGCACGAGGAACATTTATATCTGTAAGCATTCTAGCAATTTCAAGTGATGTGAGCGCCATTGAAGTTTCTGCATCACCAAGGTTTATAGCATGATCTGCAAGGAAAATATCTATAAAATCAAAATCTTGTCTTTTCTTTCCATCCATTTCAATAATTTTACCATTTTCAAGTTTTAAACTTGGTTTTGGATCATTAGGACCATCTATTGCAACAAGTCCAACTGCTGGCCAATCTTTTACAAATCCATCCTGATTGACCTCTCTTTTTTCTAGTGCTTCAAATCTTTTTGATCTTTTCATAAATCAACCCACCCTCCTTATTTAAATGTACGGTACAGTACTTGAAACTGGCTCATCACCGAGCGCATTTAAAAGTTTCTTTCCTACTTCTCTAGCTGATATTACCGCTTGCCTTACTGCTCCTGAATCTCCAGTTATTGCAAGAATAACTTCGTTTGAATGTGATGTACCTTTAGATGGGCTTGAATAAGCAACTATTTCTACATTTGCAGTTTTAACAGCAGTATCTGCCATCATTACTCCAATTGCTGCTGGTCCTCCTACAATTAAACCAAATGATTTACCAACAGGTGCTCCAAAAGCTTTTTCTATAGCCAAACTTGCCCTTGCGCTGTACTGCAATTCAATATGTCCTGCATCATTACCATAAACATCTCCAAAGGTTCTATTAAGTTCTTTTAAAGTAACTTCAACTGCACGTCTTGCATCTGATACATCTTCTGCTCCAAATATTATAAGTGAACCATGTCCAGCTCCACCTTTTGTATCTCTTGGGAGTTCAATTGAAACGATTTCAGTATTTGTAGCTTTAACCGCTTCATCAGCAGCCAATATCTGTGGACCTGCTCCAGTTCTTGCTCCTATAATACCTATTGAATGAAATTTTTTATCAATTCCCATTGCTTCATGAAGTGCTGAGTCAATGTTTGCAATAACTAAACCAATTGTGTCACCAATAGCCGTTCCAACAAACTCAGTTAATCCTGGTGCCTGCATAAATTTACCCTCCTTTTTAACTTCTCTATGTTCTACAACTTTTATTTCTTCATTTTTATTTGTAATTTTTGCAATTTCACTTACTGCCTTTTCAACTTCATTTGGTTTTATTTCTCCGCTAGCAATTTTTCGTCTTACCTCTTCATATACCTTTTCAATTAGCTGTGTATTCATTTACATCAACCTCTCACTATTTATTCTGAAACTGGATATTTTGGTAATAATTTTTCAACATCTGTGTGAGGTCTTGGAATTACATGAACGGATACAACTTCTCCAACTCTTTTCGCAGCAGCGGCACCGGCATCAGTAGCAGCTTTAACAGCTCCAACATCTCCTCTAACCATAACAGTAACTAGTCCTGAACCTATTTTTTCATAACCTATAAGAACTACATTTGCTGCTTTTACCATTGAGTCAGCAGCTTCTATTGCTCCAATTAAACCTTTTGTCTCGATCATACCTAATGATTCTTGTCCCATTAAAAAACACCTCCATAAATTTTTTTATATCTTAAGTATACTGAATTTTCACATTTATTGATGTTACTATCTTGTTCTATATGTGTACAATATTGATTAAACAAATTAGAAATATTTTGACTTTTACAGGTATTATATTTACTATATATATATTGGCATTATATTTACTATATATTTAATGGTATTATATTAACTATATGGTTAAAGGTATTGAGACTTGTTATAAAGGAGGTATATTATGCTTTCAAGTTCTAAATACAAACTCAAAGAAATTATTGACATGTCTTCTCTTAAAGATATTCAAGACAAGTTTGCAAATATAGTCGGACTATCAACCGTAACCGTCGATGAGGAAGGAACACCATTAGTTAAAAATAGCTATTTTACTAGTTGGTGTAGTTTAATCCGCAGTAGTGAAGAAGGGTATACACGTTGTAAGCATTCTGATTCAACTGGCGGTACCAAGGCAATGAAAGCGGGCAAGCCTGTTATTTATAACTGTCATTCAGGTCTCATTGATTTTGCAGCTCCGATAATTGTAAATGGGAATTATCTTGGATCTATGTTATGTGGACAAGTAAGAAGTAAAGGGTTTAAGGATAGTGTAAGTATAGATGTTAAAAGACTATCTAGTGAGCTTAATTTAAATGAGAATGATCTTAATAATGCTCTAAATGAAGTTCCAGAAGTTGATTTCGAAAAAATTACTGTATCTGCAGATTTTCTTTTTCTTTTTTCTAATTTTATTGCAAAGATGGGAATAGCAACAATTACAAAATCTGAACTTTTGGATCAAACTAATGAGAAAATGAAGCTAACAGAACTTTTAAAAAATATGGAAATTAAAGCGCTTCAATCACAAATAAATCCTCATTTTCTATATAACACTTTAAACACCATTGCTAGAATGGCTCTAATTGAAGATGCACCAGATACTGAAAATCTTATTTATGCAATATCTGATCTTTTAAGATATAGCCTTAAGAATTCAAATAATATGGTTACTATCGATTCTGAAATAACCAATGTTAAAAGATATTTTTTTATTCAGAAAACTAGATTTGATGACAGATTTGATTATGAAATTGATATTGATCCGACGATACTCGATTTCAAAATTCCTGTGATGAGCCTTCAACCATTAGTTGAAAACTCAATTTTACATGGCCTTAAAGACATGAAAATTAATGGGAAAGTTAAAATAAGTGGTAAAAGTTATAATAATGATTATCTTACAATTGAGGTTTTCGATAATGGAATTGGCATTGAAAAAGATAAGCTTAAAACAATTTTCTCAATTGATAATACATATGAAAACATTACTGGCCTTGGAATTCAAAATGTAGACAGCAGAATTAAACATTTTTTTGGTAACGAATATGGCATTCAACTTCAAAGCACAAAAGGATTTGGAACTACAGCTACAATAAAGATTCCTTGTATTAAAATAAATAAAAGGGAGGAGTGAATTATTGCACAATTTACTTATAGTAGAAGATGAAAAGCTTGAAAGAAGAGCACTTAGGTATATTCTCGAGAGTAAAATAAGTAATATTAATATTTGTGGTGAAGCAAGAAGTGGTATAGAAGCTATTGAAATGGCTAAAACTAATGCTCCTGATATTATTCTAATGGATATAGAAATGCCAGAATTAAATGGTCTAGAGGCTCAGAAGGAAATAATTCAATTTTTACCAAATGTACACACAATTATTTTATCTGCTTATGATGATTTTGCTTTTGCACAAACTGCAATAAGATTAAAAGTAATCGATTACCTTTTAAAACCAATAAAACGTAATGATTTAGTTCATTCAGTTAATAGATGCATCTCTTTAATAAATATGGAAAGTGACACTGAACCTAACAAAAATATGGATGATTCCTTAATTCAAGATGCTGTTAATTTTATTGATAAAAATTATAATCAGGATATAAGCCTTCATTCAATTGCAGCTTACGTTCATCTTAATCCTCAATATTTTAGTAGATACTTTAAAAGTAAAATTGGAATTAACTTCGTTAATTATTTATCCTCCTTTAGGGTAACTAAAGCAAAAGACCTACTTTTAAATACAGATAAAAATATTACCCAAATATCACAGACTGTAGGATATGTTGATTCAAGTTATTTTAGCAAAGTTTTTTTGAAAAACGTTGGAATTGCACCAAATCAATTTAGATGTCAAAATAAAAAACAACATTTGTAAATACAAAAAAGCTGCGAGCTAATTAGCCCGCAGCTTTTATAAATTAATTTCAGATATTACTAGCTCAAGTATATCTAAAGCCTCATCAATTTCAGGTTTTGAGACATTAAGTGGAGGAAGTAATCTTACTACATTATCTCCAGCTGCAATGACAAGCAATTTCTTGTCAAAACACGATTTACAAAATTTCTTTGTGTCCCCTTTTAACTTTATTCCAATTAATAGTCCCATACCTTTTATTTCATCTATTGCATCATATTTTTCTTTGATTTTAAGTAACCTCTCTATTAAATATGTGCTTTTCTCGTCAATTTCATCTATAACTCCACCATCAACCAGTTCTGTTAAAACTGCAACTCCAACTGCACATCCAAGTGGATTACCACCAAAAGTACTACCATGATCACCAGGCACAAAAGCTATTGAAGCTTTAACATTTGTAATAGTAGCCCCTATTGGGAATCCACCTCCAAGAGCTTTGGCTATGCAAATCACATCAGGAATAACGTTAAATTTCTTATAAGCAAAAAGACTTCCCAATCGTCCCATTCCACATTGAACTTCGTCAAAAATTAAGAGAGCATCATATTTATCACATAAATTTCTTGCCTTCTCTAAAAATTCTGCGCTAGCTATATTTATTCCACCTTCTCCTTGGATTGGTTCTATTATTACTGCACATACCTTCTCATCAAAATTCCTTTTTAAATCTTCTATATCATTAAAATTAACTTTTTTTACGCCTTCTATTAAAGGACGAAAATCTTGTTGATATTTCTCCTGCCCAGTAACTGAAAGTGCACCTATAGTTCTACCATGAAAAGAATTATCCATATATATTATTTCATTTTTATCTTTTACATCTTTTAATTTTCCATATTTCCTAGCTATCTTTAGTGCTGCCTCCACTGCTTCCGTACCACTATTACAAAAGAACACCTTATTATGATTACAATTATCTATTAATTTTTTCGCAAGAACTTTGTGTGTAGCATTCCAATAATAATTTGATGAATGAATAAGTTTACTGCTTTGAGTAACTATGGCATTTATTATAGCAGGATGACTATGTCCAAGGCAATTTACAGCCACTCCTGAAACAAAATCTACATATTCTACTCCCTTATCATCATATATCTTGCAACCAAGTCCACTCTCAAAACAAACATCATATCTTCCGTAGGTATTCATTATACAATTTTCCATAATTAATTTGCTCCTTCCGCTGTTATAATTCTAGTTCCACAATTTTTAATTATATTTAACAATAAACTGTGTTTTTTTCTTCCATCTACCAAATGAACATTTTTAGTACCTTTATTAATTGCGGCAACGCAACATTCAAGTTTTGGAATCATGCCACCATAAACAATACCTTTATCTATAAAGTCTTTAGTTTCCTCTATAGTAATTGATGATAAAAGCGTTGATGGATCTGTTATATCTGTATATACACCATCTATATCAGTCATAATTAATAATTTTTCAGCTTTCAAAACACCACTTATTGCAGCTGCTGCATAATCTGCATTTATATTGTAACTATTCCCCAGTTCATCTACTCCTACAGGAGAAATAACTGGTATATAATTGCTGTTAAGTAAAGTGTTTAATAATTGGAAGTTAATACTTACAACCTCACCAACAAAACCTATATCAACTTTTTTATTATCTTCATAAACAAATTTCTTTCTAGCCTCTATCAAATTGCTATCCTTACCGCTTATACCTATTGCATTTAATCCTCTAATACTTAAAATTGAAGATAATTTTTTGTTAACATTTCCTGATAATACCATCTCTACAATTTCCATAGTATCACCGTCTGTAACCCTTAGCCCATTTATAAATTTATTTTCACCACCAGTTTTATTAACCCATTTACTAATTAAAGGGCCACCACCATGAACTATAACCACCTTAATCCCAGCTTTTGTCATAAGTGCAACGTCTTCAACAAAAGCCTCCTTCGCAACATCATTACTCATTATACTTCCACCATATTTTATAACAAAGGTTTTACCCTCATATTTATTAATTTGTAAATAGTCTTTTATATTTGTATCATTATTTTTTATATTCATAACAACCCCCAACCTTAATGTTTAATTTTCATTAATTTTTATTAATTGTACAACTATAGGAAGCAATGTACAACCTTTTGAATAATTATACATCATTATGAATAAATATTCAATATAATATTGATTTATTTTTAGATTTAATGTATAATAATTTTTATAATAAAATTTAAAGGTGAGGCGTTGCGATATGATTAAAGCGGGTATAATAGGTGCAACCGGCTACGCAGGGGAACAATTGGCGTGGTTTTTATACAAGCATCCAGATATTAATGTAGAATTTTATGCTTCACATAATTATGCAGATATCCAGTATAATGAAATTTACAATAATTTTTATAGTTATATAGAAGATGTCTGCGTAAATATGGAAACAGCTATAAGTAAATTATCAAACATAAATGTTCTTTTTATTGCTTTGCCGAGTGGCATGGCATTTAAAATAACTGAAAAAGCATTATCTCTAGGTGTAAAAGTAATAGATTTAGGTGCTGATTTTAGATTAAAATCTAAGGATGTATACGAGAATTGGTATGGGGTTAGACATGAAAGTCCAGATCTCCTTGCTACTTCTGTATATGGTCTTACTGAATTAAATAGAGAAGCTATAAAGAAGTGCAACTTATTAGCTAACCCAGGTTGTTACCCAACAGCTACTATTTTGGCACTTACTCCTCTTCTAAAAAATAACCTACTTGATTTAAAATCTATTATAGTTGATGCTAAATCTGGAGTATCAGGTGCCGGTAGATCTGCAAACATTGGATCGCTTTATACGGAATGTAATGAATCAATTAAAGCTTATGCAGTTGCTACTCATAGACATACTCCAGAGATTGAACAGGAGCTAAGCAAAACCTGTGGCGAGGATCTAATGATATGTTTTACCCCTCATTTGGTACCAATGAATCGTGGAATTCTATCAACATGTTATGGTACTCTGACGTCGGACTTAAGTACTGATAATATTATATCAATGTACAGAGATTTCTACAAAGATGAATATTTTATAAAAATCATTGATGGGTTGCCTGAAACCAGATGGGTAAGAGGCTCTAATTTATGTCATATTGGAATTAGGGTAGATAAACGTACAAATAGGGTAATAATAATATCTGCTATAGACAATCTAATAAAAGGTTCCGCAGGGCAAGCTATGCAGAATATGAATGTCATGTTTGGTTTGGATGAAAATAAAGGACTTGATATTATTTCCATGGCACCTTAATATGTACACTTATTTTTAACAATAACTTAACGATTTGTATGTTGATTCTCAACCAAATAATAATATATAATTACTCAAAGAAATAATATGATATTGGGGGTAGATACATGGACAAAATGTTCTTTGAAGTTAGAAGAGCTGTCACTAGTGACATTGAAGAAATACGATTACTTGCAAAAAAGTCTTTTGATATGTATACCGAAAATGCAGGAATTACAGATTTAGTTGTCCCTCTGGAGGAGACATATAATGATGTATTAAAAGCTATAGAAACTACTAACGTCTTTGTAGCTTTATCTAACGAAGAAGTTATCGGTAGTGTACGAATAGAAATAAGACCCGATAATACTGCATACCTAAGTAGATTTGGTGTTTCATCAATACATCAAAATAATGGAATTGGTAAAATATTAATGAATGCAGTTGATATCTCAATGAAAGAATTAGGTGTTACCAACTTATATCTTCATACCGCATCTAGAATGTTTTCCCTAATTAGATTTTATTATGGAAGATGTTTTTATATAGAATCAACCAATAATGATCGCGGATATATTAGAGCACTCTTGTGCAAAGAATATGAAGAAGAAAATATAGTGCCACTCACGTGGCAAGTGGCAAGTTGTAGTTTGTAAAAAGGACTGTAATAAGACTAAATTTTACACTAGTCTTGTTACAGTCCATAATATTATTCTGCTTGAGTTATAAGTCTCTTCATAATATCTCTTAATTTAGGTTCTGTTGTATCTTCAGGAGCTATAATTATAATAAGCTTTATTCCATCATCTGATCTATCCCATTTATAAGCTTTGATATCCATAATAGCACCCTCTGGAACGTATTCTTCAATATCCATTGCAATTTCTTCTGCAAGTGATAAGTACTCGTCAAATAATTCATCTTCTGTTAATTCCTTTATATTACATTCTTCTTCCATTAAATCATTTAATGTCTTTATCTCTACGCTTAAATTAAAAGCTAAAATATCATCTCGCTTTGAACCTTTACTCATGTCTTTAACTACAATAAACTCTGTATTTCCTTCAATAATGTCTTTTATATCTTTGCTTTCTATTGTTATATTATTAAATTCTACGTACATGTTTTCATCTCCTTATATTGCCACCCACATGGCAAGTGGCATCTTATTATATTATACTGTTTTATTGCGGGAAATCAATTTACTTATGGTGGCACTAAAAACTAAAAATCTCCAGAAGTTCTTTCTTTGTAAGCTTCCCTAAAAAGTCACTACTCCTAAGTTCCCCAGTAATTACACTATCTATTAAATCTTTCTTATTTTCCTGAAGTAGAATTATCTTTTCTTCTATGGTTCCCTTTGCAACTAGCTTAATTACCTCTACCACATTTCTTTGACCAATTCTATGAGCTCTATCTGATGCTTGATTCTCAACTGCAGGGTTCCACCAAGGGTCAAAATGAATAACTAGATTTGCAGCGGTTAAGTTAAGCCCTGTTCCTCCTGCCTTTAGTGAAATTAAAAACACTGATTTCTCTTTACTGTTATTGAATTCATCCGCCAATTTAATTCTGTCCTTAGATTTTGTTTTTCCATCTAAATAAAGGAATGAAATTCTTTGTTCCTTTAGACTCTCCCCTATATTTTTAAGCACCGATGTGAATTGTGAAAACAATAACACTTTCCCATCGGTTTCTATATGCTTTTGAATAAGTTCCATTGCAATTTTTGTCTTTCCACTTCCCCCATTATATTCATCTAATACAAGTGACGGATCTAAGCAAATTTGTCTAAGTTTTGTTAAATAAGAAAAAACCTCTATTCTACCCTCACCACTATTTTTCATTTTATCTCTTATTAGTTTAACATAAGATTTATATACATTCTTTTGAGCTTCTGTCATCTCAACTAGAAATTTCTTTTCTATTTTATCTGGCAATTCTTTGAGTACTTCTTTTTTAGTTCTTCTTAATAGAAAAGGTTTAATTAGTAATTTAAGTTCTTTTAAATTACTATCTCTTTTAATAATAAAGCTGGATTCAAAAATTTCTTTTGAATATAAATAATTTGGTATTATAAAATCAAAAATAGACCAGAGTTCTAATAAATTGTTTTCAACAGGCGTACCTGTTAACGCAAATCTTACATTGGCTTTAATTTCTTTAATTACTTTTGTGTTTTGTGTTAGATAATTTTTTATGTTTTGAGCTTCATCTATAATACAATAATCAAAAATAATATTTTCATATAACTCTATGTCCATCCTTAAAGTCCCATATGTCGTTAGTATTATATCATAATCCTTTAAATTATTAATTAATTTAAGTCGTTCACTTTTTTCTCCATGTACAATCGCAACCTCAAGAGAAGGTGCAAATTTTTCTAGTTCCGCTTTCCAATTATAAACAAGAGAGGTTGGACTTATAATTATAGATTTTTTATTTTTTTCAGATAAAAGGAAAGCTATAGTCTGAACAGTTTTACCAAGACCCATTTCATCTGCGAGTATTCCTCCAAAACCTAACATACTCAAACTTTTAAGCCATCTAAACCCATTAATTTGATATTCTCTAAGTGTAGCCTTTAAGTTCACTGGTACCTTTATATTTTTATTATTTGTAAATTCAAAAACATCTTCTATTTTCTTTAGCAATTCAGCACCCTTAATAAATTGAAGATTTTTGTTTTTTATTTTTTCATTTAAATATATCGACTTACTTTTTCCTATCTGAATCAAACTAGTTTCTATGTTTTCATTGAAATTTAATTCTTTTATTAAATCTAAAAAATTCCTAACTCCCTCATCTCTAAAATCCAGAAAGTTATTATTCTTAGTCTTGTAGAATCTCTTATTTTGTTTAAATGTAGCGAATACATTATTTAATTCTCTATTTTCAATATCATATATGCCATAGGAAAAATTATAGTAAGCGCCCTTTTCCACAATTTCCGCTTTTATAGATGTAGAATTAAATATTCTCTTTTGTTTAAGCCCATTTTCAAAGGTTAGTTTTCCAAGGGAATGCAGATTGTTTTCACTATTATTTAACATATCAAATAATTCTTCATCAGAGCCTATAAATAATAACTTATCAGTTCTTTTTATAAACCTATATTTCTCTAACTCCATGAGAATTTTATCTTCTTTTTTATAGTTACGTATAATTTTATCATGGCTTTTATCATCCTTTAATATATTAATTCTCTCATTACCATAAATCAATTTTATATCGCAATAAATATTGCTTCCTATCTCATGTAAAAGAAACTCAGGTTTTATAAAATTTGATACAAAGTTTTTTGTCTCTTCACTAATGTTAATATTACTTGAAATACTACTTAGAAAAGTAATAAGTTTATTATAATTTTCTATATTCTTTTGGTATAATATTTCACCGTTTTCTTTTAATTTGTTACATAAAATAACATATTTTCTAACTTGATTCTTTGATGGTAAATACAATTTCCAATTAAATAAATATACATCCATCTTATCATTCAAGGCTATTGGTAACTGTTTATGAGTTGTTAAAACAAAATGTTCATTTCTAATCTTTATTGTGAATGTTAATGGTAAATCCTTTAGCACGATTAACGCTTCAAACTCGAAACTATCATAAGTTAATTTAATTTTATTATAGTTAATTCCTGTTAAAAAACTATTTAAGTCTCCGGGCTCCAGTTTTGTTTTTTCCTTACCTACTTCATATTGTGCTTCATAATAAGTTGGCCCTTTAGAAACTTTGCGAACTAACCTTATATTACTATTTGTATGTTCATCACATTTAATATTATTATTTGATTCATCATTTTTATGTGATGTATTTATTTTCTCAGAAGCATTTTTTTCAGAAGCATTCTTTGAAGCTAAACTAAAAAAACTATACGCTGTAGCAGTTAGATGGCTACACATAAATAAATAACCCGTATTCGATAATTCTTTAAAATCCTCACAAGTACATTTTACACCATCCAATTTTTTCAACAATAAATTTATTTTTATATGGGTGTTTAATTCGCTTGATTTATTATTGTTGCTAACACTTCCATATATGTGGTATATATTTTTTATTTTTTTGCTATTAGTTTTAATTACTAGACCACTATTAAAAGCCTTTTCGCCATCGTTTCTCATTTGTTCTGAAGATGATTTAAATACTATATTAGTAAACTCATTTAACTTCAAAAAAATCACCTCCAAGTTAATGTAATACACACATAGTTTTCATTAGTACAATAAATATTATATCATATACTTTCCACCCCCTAATCTAGTGTAACTCTGATTACAATTAACATGTTTGCAAATATAAAATAATAGAATTCTACTCTCAACTATATTGTATCCATGTAAAGTATGTTAAAATATTGATAGATATTTAAAAATTGATTTATTTAGGGGGACAAAAGATGATAAAAAAGATTTTAGCAATGGGAATGTGCCTGTCATTAATTCTATCACTGGCTGCATGTTCAACAAAAAATGATGTTAAGGTTGATAAATCAGCTACCAAAATGGATACCGTTATGCAATTAAGTGCCTATGGTTCAAAGGCTACTAAAGCCATAGATGCAGCTTATACTAGAATAGATGAAATTGAACAAATGGCAAGTAGCGCAATTAGTACAAGTGATGTTAGTAAAATCAATGCTGCAGCTGGAAAAGAATATGTAGTTGTACATCCTGAGATTATTAAGATTATAAAAACCTCGTTAATTTACTCGAAACTTAGCAAGGGTGCATTTGATATAACAATAAGTCCATTAATAACACTTTGGGGAATTGGTACACCGACGGAAAAGATTCCAACTGCTGCGCAGATCAAAGAAAAATTAGCACTTGTAAATTATAAGAACATCAGCATAAATGATGCAGATAATAGCGTTAAGTTAATGAAACCAGGTATGGCAATAGATCTTGGTGGAATCGCAAAAGGCTTCACTGCAGATGAAGTGATAAAAATTTTCAAGGACTACGGAATTAAAACTGCCCTTATAAACCTTGGCGGGAGCTCTATATATACAATGGGTGAAAAACCTGATAAAACATTATGGTCCGTCGGAATTCAACATCCAAGAAAGGAAAGAAATGAAGGATTTGTTGGTATAATTAAGATGCCTCAAAGCGCTCTCTCTACCTCTGGAGATTATGAGAGATTTTTTATTAAAGATGGAAAACGCTATCATCATATATTAGATCCAGCTACAGGTTATCCAGCATACGCTGGGGTTATGAGTGATACTGTAATTATAGACAGTAGTATTCCTGATTGTAATATGCTTGCAGACATCCTTACTAAACTTACTTTCGTATCTGGTGTAGATAAAGGATTAAAAATTATTGATAATCTTAAAGGTATCTCATGTATGGCTTTGACTACAGATTATAAGATTTATAAATCAACAAATTGGAAAACTCAATTGGATAGTATAGATCCTGGATTTAAAGTGGTAAATTAAATTTATATTTAGAAATTTTCTGGTATTTATTGAAAAAGCTTCCTTTTAGCATGTAAACGTGCTATAATACTGTTATGAAAATTGTCCATTCCATAAATTGGTATAGACATACATGAATCCCCTACTTCTCATGCGTCTTTTGAGAGTATTTTTAGATATCATATATTTAAAAATACTATACTTTGGGCATCCGACTTAAGTAATTAAGTATCATTAAAAGTAGATTATTATACTGACTATCTATTTTTAAAGATACTTGGTACTGAAATTTATAATAGGAGATGATTATTATGGTCTATTCTTGGAAAAACAGACGAACGAAAATTGTAATTGGGTTTATGATAATAACAATGATTCTAGCTATAACTATTTTCATGAGTTTAGTAAGAAAAAATATCACAGTAGTTGTTGATAACAACCCAATTAAATTAGTAACTTACCAGAAAACTTTTGGAAGTGCTCTAAAAAAGGCTAATATAAATCTAGATGTAAAAGATAAAATTGACAAATCACTAAACTCAAATATAGTTAACAATGACGTTATAACTATAACTCGCTCAATAAATCTTAAAGTCTTTGTAGATAACAAAGAACTCAAGATAAAATCTGCCGAAAAAGATGTTTCCCAAATGTTAATTGCGCAAAATATAGCAATAAATCCTAATGATAAAATTTCACCATCAAGAGGCACCAAGTTATCAAAAGACATGGACATTAGAATAACTCGTGTTAAAACCCAAACTATACAACAATTAAAGTCTATTGATTTTAGTACAGTTCTTAAAAAAGATGATGATATATTAAAATCAAAGCGAACTGTTTCACAAAATGGAATCAAAGGTCAAAAGAATATTACTCTAAGTGTAGTTTATGAGAATGGGAAAGAAGTAACAAGAAAAGTTATAAAAGAAACTATAGTTAAAAAGCCGCAAAGTAAAATTATAGTTCAGGGTACAAAATCCCCTGTAAGCTATTCTAGAGGAATAACTTCAAACATCTCTGAAAATTTTCTTAATGTTAATTCTCATTCAAAGTCTCTTTCTGTAAAAGCTACTGCATACTGGGCATTTAATGGAGTAAATAACACATATACTGCCTCAGGACAGAAGGCAGTGCGAAATCCAAATGGGGTTAGTACCATAGCTGTAGATCCAAGTGTCATACCACTAGGAACAAAATTATATGTACAAGGATATGGAAATGCAATCGCAGCTGATAGTGGTTCCGGTGTAAAAGGCAATTATATAGATGTATTTTTTAATACACGTGCAGAGGCTATTAACTTTGGTGTTAGGTACTTAAAAGTGCAAATACTAGATTAATTCTTCATATGTAATTTATTAATATGTCACCAAAGAAACTGCCACAGAAATTATTTCTGTGGCAGTTTTTTTAAATGGATAATTTTGAATAAGTTCTCTAATTATGTTATGCTATTGTTATATTTATAATAAGGTGGGATTAATAATATGGCATTAGATGTATCATCAGTCTTTAAAAAATTCGGTGAAAAAACCGTAGTAGACAACCTCTCCTTTAAAATTGAAAAGCCAGGTGTATTTGGTTTACTTGGCACAAACGGAGCAGGAAAAACCACTACAATTAGAATGATACTCGGAATTCTAGAAAAAAACAGTGGATCTATTTCGTGGAATGGACACCCTGTTACAAGGGAAAGCGTAAAATTCGGATATCTTCCAGAGGAGCGTGGTTTATATCCTAAGTCTAAAATAGTGGATCAGCTTTCATATTTTGGAAAACTTCGAGGCATGGATGGTAAGTCAGTTAAAAAAACCATAACCTATTGGGTTGATCGGCTAAAGGTAGCTGAATACCTAACCTCTACAGCAGAACAATTGTCTAAAGGTAATCAGCAAAAAATACAGTTGATAACAGCACTTATACACGACCCTGAATTAATTGTTATGGATGAACCCCTAAGCGGACTGGATCCAGTTAATGCTGATTTATTCAAAAGTGTTATTTATGAATTAATAGAAAAAGACAAATTTATTATAATGTCTAGTCATCATATGCAATCCATTGAAGACTATTGTCAAGATCTTGTAATATTAAAAAATGGAAAAACTGTTCTTAATGGTAATTTAAAAGAAATAAAAGCTAGTTATGGAAGAACAAATCTTACAGTTAACACTCAAGATGATATTGATCTTCTTATAAAAGAATATGACATAAAACTTATATCAAAAAATGCTACTGGTTATGAACTTAAAATTAAATCAGATGGGCAAGCATATAGCCTTCTTGAAAAGATTATAGCTTTAAAAATAAAACTTGATAAATTTGAGATTCGTGAACCATCTCTCCATGAAATATTTATTGAAAAGGTAGGTGATCAATAATGAAAGGATTTTTTACTGTCTTAGGATTTACATTTAAAGAAAATTCTAGGAAAAAATCATTTATTATTTCAACTATAATTACACTTATTTTAACCATTGCATTTGTTAGCACTCCAGCTATAATAAAAACCTTTGATAAAGGCGACACAAATAAAACTGAGCAAGGCTCGAAGGTCGCCGAAAATAAGGGACTTATCTTTGTAGTTGATTCAAAGAATATTTTAAATGGAAATTTTGATAAGCTTGGTTCAATTTTTAAAGAATACACATTCAAGTCTGAAACTGCTAATAACATAGATACCCTAAAAAACAAAGTAAAAAGCGAAAAAAATAATACAATTATAATTCTAGATGAAAAAAGTGGCGTGCCCACCTTTAATTATATAGTTAAACAGGCTGGTGATGGCCTTGATCCGTCTGAAGTGAGCCGCTCTATCAAAAGCATCTTTGTGACCGATTTATTAAAGAAATCTAATGTATCTGATAATGTATCGCAAATGGTTCAAAGTGATATCCCCTTTAACACTCAAGAACTAGGAAAAGGAAAAGCAATGGGTTCTATTTCTAGTATGGTTATAAGTATGTTACTTTTCTTTGCAATTTATTTTTATGGTTATGGAGTAGCTATGTCTGTTGCTTCTGAGAAAACTTCAAGAGTAATGGAGCTTCTTGTAACATCAACAAAACCATCATTAATAATTCTTGGAAAAAGTGCAGCTATGGGTCTGCTTGGTTTAGTTCAATTAACTATGGTTGTATGTACGGCTCTACTAACCTACAAATTTACTTTTCCAGAAAATTTTAAAATTGCCGGACAAGTGCTTGATTTTTCTAACTTTACGCCTTTAAGCCTTGTAATGATAGTTTCATATTTTATACTAGGTTATTTCCTATATGCTATGATGAATGCAGTTGCTGGTGCCACTGTGAGTAAGGCTGAGGATGTTAATTCAGCTCTTATGCCAATATCCATAATATCTATGGCCGCATTCTATTTGGGATTTTATTCACTTCCAGCCCCTAATGGAATAGTAGCAATCGTATCATCTATCGTACCATTTTCAGCACCCTTTTCCATGCCTTCCAGAATTTTAGCTACAGAAGTTCCTTCTTGGCAAATTTCGGCCTCTGTATTATCTTTAATAATATCAATAACATTTATAGCTTGGATATCCATTAAAATATACTCCTCCGCTATACTTCATTACGGCAAGCGGTTAAACATAAAAGATTTATTAAAAATATCAAAATAGGTGGGGGCACTTCCCCTGCCTTTCTCATTTGACATACGGAGTAACATATAGTAGAATTTATAAATATAAAACCTAAATAAGACAGTTCTAAACCATCCTGTCTATAAAAAAAACTAGGACGTAACTACCGTTTTAGGTAGTTTTTTTGTTTAAATATGGTTTATTCCCTTTTCTTAGGAGGATTTATAATGAAGAAAATAGGCTTAACAACTACTATCCCTGTGGAGGTACTAATAGCAGCAGGTTATACTCCTGTAGATTTAAATAATATTTTTATAACCTCTAAGGATTATTCGAAATATATAGATATTGCAGAAAGAGATGGTTTCCCTAGGAGTTTGTGCACTTGGATTAAGGGAATTTATGGAGCGTGCCTAGAAAACGGAATCAAAGAAATTGTTGGAGTTGTGGAGGGTGAATGTTCTAATACAAAAGTCCTAATAGAAGTGCTTGAGTTAAAAGGAATTAAGGTTTATCCCTTTTCCTTTCCACACAGTCACAAATCTAATGATGTAAAACATGAAATAAATAAATTCATGAATGTGTTCAACGTAACCATAGAAGAAGTTGAAGTTGTTAGGTTACGGCTTAATAAAATTAGAGCATTAGCTAAAGAAATTGATGAATTAACATATATAGATAATAAGGCAACAGGCTTTGAAAATCATCTATCTCAAGTAAGTTCAAGTGATTTTAATGGAGATATAGATGCCTTTGAATCTGAACTAACAAGGATTATTATTGAAATTAAAAATAGAAAACCACTTAATAAAAAGCTTCGTCTTGGATACATAGGTGTTCCTCCAATGACATCAGACATATATGAATTTGTTGAAAAACTAAATTCTAATTTTGTATATAATGAGGTTCAAAGAGAATTTGCTTTTCCAAGATTTGATAACTCACTAAATATATATCAGCAATATTATGACTATACTTATCCCTATGATACCCAGTTTAGAATTATTGAGTTACAAAAGCAGATTGACTTGCGGAAATTAGATGGTATAATTCACTACACTCAAGCATTTTGTTATAGAGCAGTAGCAGACATTGTTTTAAAGGAAAAACTAGATATACCTATATTGAACATTGAAGGAGACAAATTAAATGTCTTAGATGCAAGAACAAAACTTAGGTTAGAAGCCTTTCTTGATATGCTGCTGGATTTAAAGGAGGCAAAAATATGAGATTACTTGGCATAGACCTCGGAAGTCGCGAAGTTAAAATTATTTTAATGGAAGATAATAAGATAATACAAAAAGTTCAAATAAGCACTATGAATTTTTATAGAAATTATTGTGACTTTGATGGTAAAATTATTGTTAATCTAGAAAAGCTTGGTATTAAGCAAATCGATAAGGCAGTGTCTACAGGCTACGGCAAAAATAATATTGATTTAAAGATGTTCACTCCAATAAATGAGATAAAAGCTCATGTATATGGAGGCCTCTATCAAACTGGCTTAAAGGATTTTATACTTTTAGATATAGGTGGGCAAGATGTGAAAGTTATGAAAGTTGAAAAAGGCATTACAACCGACCTAGAGCTTAATGAAAAATGCGCTGCTTCCTGTGGTAGATATTTAGAGAATATGGCAAATATACTTGAAATATCTATTGATGACATGAGTAAATATTACAAAGATCCTATAGAACTTAATTCAACCTGTGCTGTTTTCTCCGAATCAGAATTAATTGGCAAAATAGCTAAAGGTGTAAGTATAGAAAGCTTATGTGCTAGTGTTAATTACTCTCTATACAAAAGACTTCTCCCCCTACTTAGTAAATTTAAAGGTAAAAAATTAGTTTTAACAGGTGGAGTTGCCAATAATGTTGCTATAAAAATATATTTAAAAAAAGATTATGAAGAGATAGTATCCATTGCGCAGCCACAATTTAATGGAGCCATTGGATGTTGTTATTATGGAAATAAATTTTTATAAATTGACAATTTCGAAGCAACACTAAAAAATTAACATTAATATTAGAAGGAGCGTGACCTATGTATATTTTAAAATCAGAACACAGCTTTGATAGTGCACATTTTCTATCTGAATATGAAGGAAAATGTTCAAATATTCATGGACATAGATGGAAGGTTGAAGTTGAAGTTCGGTCAGAGACACTTATAAAAGATGGCCAAATGGCTGGCATGATAATAGATTTCGGTGATTTAAAAAAAGATGTTAAAGCTATGGTAGACTTTTATGACCATGCCTTAATTATAGAAACAGGTAGCATGAGAGATGAGACCTTAAATTGTTTAAAACAAGATGGGTTTAATGTAATTATTGTGGATTTTAGAACCACAGCAGAAAATTTTGCAGCATATTTCTTTAAATTAATGAAAGATAAAGGCTATAATGTACATAGAACTACGATTTATGAAACACCTACTAATAGTGCATCATATGGCGAAAGCGAGGAACAATAAAGTGAAATTTAAGATAGTTGAAAAGTTTATAAGTGTTAACGGAGAAGGTCCCCTCTCTGGTCAACTAGTAGTGTTTATAAGATTTGCAGGTTGCAATCTTAATTGTAGTTACTGCGACACCACTTGGGCTAATAAAAAAGATGTATGTTATGATTTAATGACATCTGTTGATATATATAATTATATTAAAGGTACTGACATTAGAAATGTAACCTTAACTGGTGGTGAACCCTTATTGCAAGAAGGAATTATGGAACTATTAGAAATTCTGTCTATTGATAAGACGCTTCATATTGAAATTGAAACTAATGGAAGTATTCTTATACATAAATTTTCAAGTATAGAAAACCCACCAAGTTTTACTATGGATTATAAACTACCCTCAAGCAAAATGGAAGATAAAATGAATTTAAATAACTATAAGTATTTAAGTTATAAAGATACAGTTAAATTTGTTGTAGGTAGCATCATTGATTTACAAACAACTAAATTTATAATAGATAAATATAATCTTGCTGATAAAATTAATGTATATATTAGCCCAGTATTTGGGCAAATTGAACTAGAAGACATTGTAGAATTTATGAAGCGTAATAAAATGAATGGTGTAAATCTTCAAATGCAACTTCATAAAATCATTTGGGATCCAAATAAGAGAGGTGTATAAAATTATGGCAATTGATACAAAAGCAATTGAAGAACATATAAAGGGTATTCTAATAGCTTTAGGGGATGACCCAACAAGAGAAGGACTTAAAGACACCCCCTCGCGCGTAGCTAAAATGTATGAGGAAATATTTGCTGGAATGTGTTATAGCAATGATGATATTGCAAATATGTTTAATACAACTTTTGAAGATGATTTGGTAGTTAATGAGGGCTCTAGAGATATAGTTATAATGAAGGACATTCAAATCTTTAGTCATTGCGAACATCATTTAGCTCTGATGTATGATATGAAGGTTTCAGTTGCATATGTTCCTAATAAAAAAATTATAGGTTTAAGTAAAATAGCAAGAATAGCTGATATGGTAGGTCGTAGATTGCAGCTTCAAGAGAGAATAGGAACGGACATAGCTGAGATTATGCAAATGGTAACTTCCTCGCAGGACGTGGCCATAATTATAGAAGGTGAGCATGCCTGCATGACAACCCGTGGAATAAAAAAGCCAGGCACTAAAACAATGTCAACTACTTTTAGAGGAAGATTTAATACTGATGTAATTTTAAATAATAAATTAATGATGTTATATAATAAATAAGAGCTTTATACTAAATAAAAGTTTTATAATAAATAAGTGGAGGTGCGTGAATTATGAATAAAGAAAAAGCAATAGTAGTTTTTAGTGGTGGACAAGATAGCACAACTTGTTTATTTTGGGCAATTAAGAAATATAAAGAGGTTATAGCTGTGTCTTTTGATTACAGTCAAAAACATATATTAGAACTTGAATGTGCAAAAAACATATGCAAAAATCAAGGCGTTGAGTACCATTCTTTAGACTTAAATCTATTAAATCAACTAGCACCAAATTCATTAACAAGAAAAAATATAAAAGTTGATATAGACGCTCCTAAAGATGATGTACCTAATTCCTTTGTTGATGGAAGAAACTTATTATTTTTGACCTTTGTAGCGGTATTCGCAAAGCAAAGAGGAATAAGTAATATTATAACTGGTGTATCTCAAAGCGATTTTAGTGGTTACCCTGATTGTAGAGACATATTTATAAAATCCTTAAACGTTACCTTAAATTTAGCTATGAGTTATGATTTTGTAATTGAAACACCTTTAATGTGGATTAACAAAGCAGAAACATGGAAAATGGCTTATGATTTAGGTGTACTAGGCATTGTTAAAGATCAAACTTTAACTTGTTATAATGGAATAAAAGGTAATGGTTGTGGAAACTGTCCCTCTTGTAAATTAAGAAAAAAAGGATATTTAGAATTCAAGGAAAAATATCTATAATTCATAATATTTCTTTATAGTTTTTTCTGACGTTCCATCTGAATTATATATTTCTATCATTTTAATTCTACCTCAATAACACTAATTTTAGCTACATCCATAACAATTTTCTTAATTTCATTTATTTGTTTAGTGCTCAATATTCTAATATCTTGCATAATTATTCTTATTCTATCATCACTTATAAATGCTACCACATCATCATAACCTTTATTTTTTAGAATTAATTCAATTTGGCTTTCATTATTGGCTGCTGTAACAATTTTTATATAGTTCGAAGCCGCATTAACCCTAGATTCTTTAGGTGTGTTATTATCATCTATCAATGCTTTTAAGTTTGAAAGAGTTCTTGCATTAGATTGCTCCTTCTCGAGTTTTGTTTCTAAAATGAATTCTGACTTTTGTTTATTCTCTATTTTTTTAATCATGTTCGCTTGATAGAAAATGATTATTATTAAGACAAAAACTATACCCATAACAATCATCAAACAATTTTTAAAACTCAAATTACTTATCATAGTTGAAGCTCCTAAATATTACTATTTTACTTTATCTTATTAAGGATTTCGGAAAAATATTCATGCTAAACTTTAGTTCTTATAATATTAAAACAAATAAAATGAACTGATATTACATTGCTTTGCTCTGTAATATCAGTTCATTTATTATGGAGTAAATTTCTTTCCAGTTATTAATTCGAACTACATTTTCATTTAATGGTTTTCGATTATAATTTGTATCTAATAAAAGAACTTTAAATCCTGCATTTGATAGGTTAACTGCATTATCATAATTATCTTCAATAAACACATCGCATTTTAATTCTATTGCTTTATCTACTTTATAATGACTACCTAAAACAAATAGATCATCATATGGAATTCCATTTTTCTTTAGATATGAATGGGTAAACATAGTAAGCGATTTTTCTCTTGCTGTAACAAAATAAATATTATTATAAGCACTTAGTGTTTTTATTACAATTTGCACATCTTCGCGAAGCTTCTGCTCAGTATGAATTTCAATTTTGTTTTCCTCATAAAATTTCTCATATTCTTCCTGCTTAATTCCCATTACCTCATGGATATAATACTGAGTTACTTGTTCCTCAGTTATATTTTTGTTGAAATATTTATTAGTAATATTAAGCCAATAATAAGCATCAGTTATTGTTCCATCAATATCAATGCATATATTTAAATTTTTCATATTATTTCACCTCTCTTATTCTTTCATTGTATACCTTAAAGATTAAGAACAGGTTATGATTTGTTTAAATGTTAAAAATATTAGTAACTACAGGAATTTATTGTTAATATACTGTATAATAGTCCATTACAGAAATTTCTTCAAAACCACTAGCTTCATAAAGACTAAGTGCATTTTTATTTTCAGTAGCAACTTCAATATAGATATTGTCTACGTTTTTTTTCTTTAATAATTCCAGCGCAGAACTTAAAATTTCTCTTCCATAGCCCTTCCCCCTGAAATTTGGTAGCACCCCAAACCCATAAATAAAACCTTCATTATCGGTTATGCTAATATGAATTTTACCTATAATTTTTCCCTCAATCTCGGCCATATAGTTAATAAAACTATCATCTAAGGTTGTAGATGATTTTTCTATGTCCTCTTCAGCTTCATTTTCGGAAATCCCAGAATAAATAGAATTTTGCCTATAAACCTCAGCTGCATCATCACTAGTCGTAAGTCTTAGTTTAATTCTATTTTCATATGTAACCTCAGGTTTTCTTTTATTTAAGCACATTTTGTACTCTGCTGAAACATATTCAGCTTTAATTGAGTTTATAAATGCTAGCCCTGAAATAGATGTATGGTCACATAACAGCAACACTTCTAATGAATATAATTTTTTCCATTCTTCCTTAGCTATCAAATATAGTTTTTTAAAAATCCCTTTACGTCGAAAGTTAGGATGTACCATACCGCTGACTTCAAGCGTATTTCCTCCAAAATTACATAAGCCTAAATAACCTACTAAAATTTCATTTTCATAGTAGAGAAACTCTAACATGATTTTATTTTTTATGGATTTTTTTCTTTGACGATTTTTGAATTCAAGTTCTAATTTTAAATTAGTTTTTTGTTTTTCATAACATACAGCTTCTAGAATTTTAACAAGCTTATAGTCTTCTTCATTTAATTCTGGCATCATAGAAATAGAGTTCTTATAATTGTCCATTGTTCCCCCCTAAATAAAAACATTTAAATCTGGCTCTTATTTCTTTTATTATTTTTATCTCTAGAAATAACCCTCCAGAAGTGTCTAAGAGTATGTAATCCTTCATAAAAAAATCCAGTTTTACAAAAGAAAACCTCATCCCCTTTTGTTTTTATCTTCTGTCTATATGGATAGTCGTTAAGATTTCCTGAATAAAATTCAAATTGCCCGATAATTTCGCACATATCTGTTGGTGTTATCTTATAAGACTCTAAACAAGTAAGATTAATTCCTCCTTTCTTTAAAGCTTCCATGACAAATTCAGAGCATATGTATGTCTTATAAATAGCATTCTTTTTATTAAAAATAAGACCAACGGCCTGAAGGAAATTATAGTAATACACTTCTTTATCATTATATATATCATATATAAATTTTTTTATTAACTCATATTTTTCAAGACTTATAGGTATCCGATATATAATAATAGGAACAGCTTCCTCCAGTCCTATGGTAAGTGTAAATACACTTTCCCTTATGATACCACCTACAAGAGGATTGCTAACTGTTAGTCTACAAAAGGAATACATTTGGCTTAAATTTTCATCTAAACTTATTGAAGCATGATTATATTTTCCTTTAATAAATTTTCTTATTATCTTTCCTGTAGTAGTTGGTGTTCTTGAAATAACAACATAAACATACTTATCCATTTTACTTCTCCTTGTTACCACTTAATATATTTAAACTTTATTCAATACGCATTTTTAATTCTTCAAATAAAATTTGTAATCATTTATATTATAAACCTTACATTAATTATTTTATATAAATTTTATTTATTTAATATTTTTCCATTTATTATACTCTCATTGTAGTATTATTTACTTATTATTGATTTTTAAACAATGTAGTTATTAATTACAAAGTGATTTCTCATTGACAAAAATTTAAATTAAACATAATATTTCCTTAATGACTATTTAATATAAAGGAACGAAAACAAATTATCAAGAGAGGTTATTACGATGAGAAAAGAATATATAAGTTATATGAACGATTTACCAATAAGTATCTCACTTGAAAGTATAAATGACTATCCAATACATTGGCATAATTCTATAGAAATACTTTTTGTACTTGAGGGTACTATTAACGTATTTATTGAATCAGGGAATTATGAGGTATACGCGCGTGAACTTGAAATCATAAACTGTGATGAGGCCCATAGGATTTATTCAAAGGAGGAAAATAAGGTTTTAATTTTCCACTTGGATCCTTCATTTTTCGAAAAGTATTATGATGATATGGAAAACATTTATTTTTATACAAACTCCAGTGAAGAAGGAGCACAACGAGAAGAAAAGTATGATGTTTTAAGGAAATATTTATCAGTTCTCGCTTGTGAAGTAATCCAAAAGAGCGAAAATTTCGATGATCAAATAGATGATATTTTAATAAAGTTATTATTCCATTTAATAAACAACTTTCACTATCTTACTTATGATGAGAAAGAAGTAAAAGAAAATCAAATACAATTTCAAAGGTATCATAGAATTATAAAATATATATATAATAACTACATGAATAAAATAACTCTGCAAGATCTAGCAAGCCTTGAATATTTGAGTTCTTATTATTTATGTCATCAAATAAAAGATATTACGGGAACGAATTTCAAAGAGTTGGTAAATAATGTACGAGTTGATGAGTCTATTAAATTACTATTAGATACAGATAAAACTATATCAGATATTTCTTTAGATGTTGGATTTTCTCATGCTAGATATTACAATAAAAGCTTTAAGGATTATTATAAGTGTACCCCACTACAATTCAGGAAAAAGTATCATATACCTGATGAAAAATTTGATAGTTTTAAAAAAATTCAAACTTATGATTTATCTGAATCCCTGCAGTATTTATCTTATTATTTAGAAGACTATGATAGATTCAACTATACGAACAAAATTATAAAACTTCAAACAGATTTTACACTTTCAAGTACATTATTACAACATATATGGAAGGAAAAAATAAATTTAGGTGAAGCAAAAGAACTTATTAAAGCAAGAGAACAAGGATATTTAAGATCTATACAAGAGGCCATAGGCTTTAAAAATGGTATAGTTCAAAATCTATTTGGAAAAGAAATGAAAATATATTTTAATGAAAATGTAATGTTTCTAAACTGGAATGAAGTTGAAAAACTTTTAGAGTTTTTAATGGATATATCACTATCCCCACTAATTATTTTGAACCAGACTTTTGAGGATAAAAGCTCTTTCATAAAACTTTTAGAAAGCTTTATACTATATTTTGCTGATATTTATGGAATTGATGTAGTAAAGCTATGGAAATTCCAAGCCTCAAAAGATTTATCTATAGAGTATATAGATATTACAAAGAAAATTTTTGAAAAATATGAATTGCAGAATCTAATAGAGGATCCTTTTAATATTCCAAAAGCTATTAATACTATTTATGATTCCTCTTATATGCTTCCATACATTATTCATAATTTTGTTAACAATAATAATAGCCTGCTAACCCTAAAGGCTTTCGATACCGTTGAGGAAAACTCGATCTTAAATAATGAATTATTCTTTGGCTCACCAGGATTACTTACCTTAGATGGAATAAAGAAAGCTTCCTACTATGCTTATTATTTATTGTCAAAACTAGGAGATGAGGTTATAGACCAGGGTGATGGATACATTATCACAAGAAGAGATGAAGATATTCAGGTCTTACTATACAGTTACAGTGATGAACTTAATACCCTAATTAAGTTAGAAGATTTGTCTAAAGGTAAGGGCAGTAAAAATATTACTGAGAAAAAGATATCCTTATCCATTAAAAATTTAATTCATGACTATAAAGTTATTAAGTATGAAATCGGAGAAAAATTTGGCTCAGCTTATGATATCTGGTTACGAATGGGTAAACCAAAAAGACTAGGTTATGATGAGTGGAAAATTCTAAGTAAAATTTCAGCTCCTAATATTTCTTTATCTTTTGCTAAAAAAACAGCAGTTTATAATAACATAGTAAAGATAGAAGGTTATAGTTCTACATTAATAGTTCTTCAAAAAGTACAAAAACACCTGTTTTAAGGTGTTTTTTTGTTATTTGAATAATATATAAACTTACAAGTTAGCAACTTCGTCCTTTTTATCTAGCAACTGTGTGAATGTAAATATTTTCATAATAGAGTAAAATAATATTGTGGAAACAAAAAAATTCTTAAGGAGCAGTGGGTTTCATGACAATGACAAGCGTCACAGAAAGTAATAAAATGTTTGGTGAAGAAAAAATAAGTAAATTATTATTAAAATTTGCGGTGCCAGCAATAATTTCCTTACTGGTAGCAGAAATGTACAACATGGTCGATTCTATGTTTTTAGGGCAATCAATAGGAGCTAATGCTATTGGTGCTTTAACAATAGCATTTCCAATTCAAAGATTGTTTTTTGCAATATCTATGCTTATAGCTATTGGTGCTTCTACTTCCGTTTCAAGAAGTTGTGGAGATAAAGATTATAAAAATTTAAAAATTATTATACCAAATGCTATAATTCTAATGCTTATAATAGTATCTGTAGTTGGTACAGGTATTTTTATTTTTCAAGATAAGATTTTAATTAGTCTAGGTGCTTCAAAAAATACATTCCCTCTTGCAAAAGATTATATAAGTATAATATTAATGGGTGTACTGTTTCAATCTTTTACAGTAATAGCATCTTATATTATAACATCTTTTGGAAACACAAAAATAGTCTTATTAAGTACTTCTATTGGAGCAATTTGTAATGTAATTATAGATTATTTTCTAATAAATGTATTTTCTTATGGTGTAAAAGGAGCTGCTATAGCAACTGTTATATCTCAAATAATAGCTTTTATATATGTTTTCATTGTATTTTTACAATTGAAGATAAGTTTAAAGTTTTCTTTTAAATTAACACTAAATAAAGCAGTATCAATTGGAATAATATATGTTGGATTTTCAACTTTTATAATAGAGATATCAGATGCAGTAGTTGCTGCTATATTAAACAATCTACTATTCTCCTATGGTGGAGATTTGGCAATTGTAATAATTGGCCTTACTACAAGGGTTTCAATGTTTTTATTTATGACTATAATGGGAATAAGCTCGGCTATGCAACCTATTGCTGCCTATAATTATGGTGCTGGAAATTATACTAGATTAAAAGAAGTTGTTAAAACATCAATAATTGCAGTTTCTGTAAGTTCAACTTTGTTATGGGCACTGTTCATGATTTTTTCAGATGCACTTATAGGCCTATTTATAAATGATAGAGCTATTATAGAACAAACAACAAAGGCCTTTAGAATGGTTATAGCTGTATTCCCTTGCATTGGTGTGTATTATTTGGCAATATCCTATTGCCAAGCTATAAATAGAGTTAAAACCTCTTTTAAGTTATCTATCTTTAGGCAGATAATAATATTTATTCCACTAGTTTATTCATTTGTAAGTGGTTTAGGAATGGGAGTAGATGGAGCATGGCTCGCTTACCCTGTATCGGACATGATATCCTTTATTACAGCTGCTATATTCATTAACTATACTTATATATCTTTAGAAATTCTAGAAAGGCATCAAATTTTTAAAATTAATAAAGCTAAACTTGCTAATGCATCTATTTAACAAACTAGCCCTTAAACTTGTCCTATTTGTCCCTCTTTTATCATATTTATGTCTCCATAAAAATATACTTTTTTATTCATTACAATGATGCCATCTCCATCATTACATGTATAAACCGTTTTACCCGTTTTATTAGAATATTCCTTTAATGCCTCTAAATAATTAAACTGCTTATTCCAATGTGGCATAAAATCAAAATCAACTAGATCTAAAGATGATAGGTTTGATAAACCTACTATATCTTTTCCTCCAAATTGTGCAGCTGCTATATCTTTTGCCATCATTATTGCACCTGCGCATAAGCCTATAATATATCCCCCATTTTCAACATACTTTCTTAACTTTGTAATAAAATATCTTTTCTTTAAGTTGTTTAAAAAATAATAGGTATTCCCACCAGATAGATATATTACTTCTGACTTAAATATTTTGTCTATTTTATCTATACTACAAAAATCATCTATATCAAAATAATTAACATCAAAATCTCCATATTCACTTAACTTGGCTTTTCCCTCTTCAAAATGTGTTAGTTTTGTATCAGTCATTGAAGGAATATAGCTTAAAGTATACTTTTTTTCTAAAAATATTTCTCTTATTTTTCTTTTTAGATTTACATTATCTTTATCTGTAAACCCACTGAGAAGAATTAATGCTCCCATAATATTGTCAACTCACTTCCATGTTATTATTATAACACGTTTTTTTGTAAACCTATACATTTATGAATATTTATTCCTATTAAATTTCATAAAAACACCAAAAGTACATTCTTATTATAAAATCTATGCACTATTGATCTGAAATATATATATATAAATAAAAAAACTCTATTATATAGTTTGCTCAAATTGTAAAATGATGTATGTTGACATTTTAAATAATACATGTATAATTAAAGCTAAATGTAATGAAAGAGAAAAGTAAGTAAAATTTCAATTTAAAGAGAGCCAATGTTGGTGGAAATTTGGCAATTGAAACTACCCAAAGAAACTCTGGAACAGTGGACTGAAATATTTGAGTAAGTTCAACGGAAACTTTCCGTTAAAAAAGTGCAGTATGTTTTTTTACTGCTTACGAGTGGATTTAGGCATTTAAATATGTCTTTTCATCAATTTAGGTGGTACCGCGGAAGTTTACCTTTCGTCCTATTATATTATAGGATGAGAGGTTTTTTTATTTGAAATAAACTAGCTTTTATAAGAAAGGATGATTAAAATGGATTATTTAAAACTAGCAGATTTGCTATTACCTACCATACATGAAACTCCAGAATACTATAGGGATCTTTACCCAAAAAGGAATCTTAAACCGGGTGCTAAGGTTACAAGATATGCCCCAAGCCCTACTGGTTTCCAGCATCTCGGAGGTGTATTTGCTGCTCTTATTTCTGAAAGAGTTGCTCATCAAAGTCAAGGAATATTTTATTTTAGAGTAGAGGATACTGATAAAAAAAGAGAGGTGGTTGGTGCCATTGAAGATAGCACTAACACCCTAAGAGATTTCGGAATTAATTTTGATGAAGGGGTTGTAGATTCGAGTAGTGAAAAAGGCGCATATGGTCCTTATAAGCAAAGTGACCGAATTAATATATATCATGCTTTTGTAAAGTCACTTATAAAACAAGGTTTAGCCTACCCTTGTTTTTGCACTGAAGAATCTTTAGATGCCACAAGGAAAATTCAACAAGAACTAAAAATTAATACAGGATATCATGGAAAATGGGCTGTTCACAGAAATTCTAGCCTAGATGAAATACATTCTGAATTAACAAAAGGCACTCCTTTTGTTATAAGACTTAGAGCTCCTGAAGAGTCCGGCAAAAGAGTAGTTTGTGATGATTTAATTAAAGGAACCATAAGTATGCCAGAAAACGATCAGGATATTGTAATCCTTAAAACTAATGGGATTCCAACATATCATTTTGCTCATGCTGTAGATGATTATTTAATGGGAACAACCCATGTAATACGTGGTGAGGAATGGCTTTCATCTCTTCCTATACATCTGCAATTATTCGAAATGTTAGGTTTTACTGCTCCGCAATATGCTCATATACCAACTATTATGAAAATGGATGGAACCTCAAAACGTAAACTCAGTAAAAGAAAAGACCCTGAAATTTCTGTTGATTTTTATAAGTCTCAAGGTTACCCTTTTATATCTGTAACTGAGTATCTTGTAAATCTCATTAACTCTGATTTTCAAGAGTGGAGATCTGAGAACGTTAATGTTCCATGCACAAGCTTTAATATTAAACTTGAAAATATGAGCAAAAGTGGAGCTTTATTTGATATTTTGAAACTTAACGATATTAGCAAAACTGTTATATCTACCATGGACGCATCCACTGTTTATAATCTTTATCTGAATTGGGCTAAAGAATATGATACAACAATTGCTAACTTGCTAATTAATAATGAGGACTATTCTAAACAAATCTTTAATATCGAAAGAGAAAACGAAAAACCAAGAAAGGATTTTGTAAAATGGTTAGACGTTGCTGATCATATTAAATTCTTCTTTGATAATCTTTATAAAGATAGTATTAATGATGGCTTCAACTTCCCTACTCATATACCAATGGAAAACGTAGCCGAAGTTCTTAAAGACTATATAGGTGTATATAATCATTCTCATGATAATGACACTTGGTTTGCAGCTGTTAAAGAACTTTCTGAAAAATTAGGGTATGCAAAAAATGCAAAAACTTATAAAAAGAACCCTGATTTATATAAAGGTCAACTCTCAGATGTTGCTACAATTATAAGAGTTGCAATAACCAATAAAACACAAACTCAAGATTTACATGAAGTAATGCAAGTTATGGGTGAAAAACGTGTTATAGAAAGATTAAGTCAAAATTTCATCTAATAAATATGAGATACATCTTAATTTGTAATTTTGGTGAAAATCATTAACATCAAATTATTGTTTTATTACATCTAAAAAACTACGCTAAAAGAGGTATATAATCTCTTTTAGCGTAGTTTTTTGATGTAATTTCTTTATGACATGAAACTCGCCACTTGCCATGTGGGTGGCACTTGTTTTTCTTGTTTTTTATACCTGAAATGCATCCACTGCTTCTGTAAGCTTCACTGCGAGACTTTTTAAATCTTGTGTGTGTGAAACTATTTGGTCTATGCTAGCTAACTGTTGCTCAGTAGTTGCTGCAACTTCCTGAGTAGCAGCCGAATTTTCTTCCGTTGAAGCCGAAAGAGTATCTAAAATAATTACTATCTCATTCTTCTCTGTTTCCATATCAACACTATAGCCCTTAATGCTCTCCATATCTTCTGAAATCTTTCCTATAGACTTCAATATTTGGGTAAATATATTTTTAGCATCTATTACAGATTTACTTTGTTCTATTGCAATTGTATTCCCTACTTCCATAGCTTTAACTGCATCTTTTGATTTTTTTTGTATTCCATCGATTAATTCTCTTACTTTTGCGGCAGACAATGCAGACTGTGAAGCAAGCTTCCTTACTTCTTCAGCAACTACAGCAAAGCCTTTACCCTGTTCCCCTGCTCTAGCAGCTTCTATAGCAGCATTAAGTGCCAATAAGTTCGTTTGCTCAGATATCTGGCTAATAGCCTGTGTTATCGCCCCGATCTCTATGGAGTTTTTATCAACCTCCAATATTATATCACTGACCTTTTTCGCAGCATTGTTGTTTTCTTCTGATTTTTTTAAAAGAAGTTCAAATGTATCAAGGCCTTTATTTCCTATTCCAACTGTAGCAACTGTTGCCTCATTAGTTTTTATAGAAAGACCTGTAACAAGCTCTATTTTATCTGCTAATCTCTTAACCCTACTTACTCCATTTGCAGTTTCTGTCGCTTGCTGACTTGATCCTCTTGCAATTTCATCAACTGAAGCTGCTACTTCATTTATAGAAGCTGTATTTTCATCAACAATAGCATCCAACACTTGAGACGAATTAACCACAACAAGAGCAGAATCTTTTACTGAGCTTATTAATTTATTCACATTAGCAACCATTATATTAAATGATTCATTCAACTTTCCAATTTCATCCCTGTTTTTTATATTTAAATTTGGAGGGTTCAAGTTACCAGATGCTACAATATCCACTGCTTCACCTATTTTTCTAATGGGCGCAGATATATGCTTCGCAAATAGTATAATTGCAACTGCTCCTAAAACAAGAACCCCTAAAAGTACATAAAGTGTATTCTTTAAAATCTTATTTGATCCCACATTAAAATCATTTACATATGTTCCAGCACTAACAACCCATCCCCAATTAGGGTCTGTCTTTTGATAAGTCATTTTACTTGAAATCTTAGTCGAATTAGGAAGAGTCCAAAAGTAAGATAAATATCCTCCTCCAGAATTACCTATTTTAATCTGATTTTGAACCAAATAACTACCATCCTTTTTATCTTGAACATCTATTACGCTCTTTCCTTCTAAGGAAGGATGTGCTGCTTCAACTCCATCTTTTGTATATGCAAGCAAATACCCGTTCTGTCCAAGACTAATGTTTTTGTTAATAGGCCTTGTTCCGTCTGCATTTTTTTTACCTAACATATATTCTCTGGTTTTTTCTTGTGCTTCTTCAAGAGTTAACTTTCCATCATCTACAAGTTTTTGATTTGCATCAATTACCATAAGCGTCATTTCTACGCTATTTTTTAATAATATTTTCCCACTGTCTTCAAGTTCTCCTTTTGCAACTATATAACTAATTATTCCTAATGAAAGGACAGGTATAAGTAACAGCATCCCTGTCACTAGTATAAGTTTTGTCTTAATATTTAATCCTTTTGTTTTCTTTATCACTTTTGTTTTCTTTATCACCTTTGCCATAAATTTGTCCCCCTCGATTTTAATTCCCTTTATTATCGACAAGTTGTGACATTTACTTAATAGCAAATAGAAAATAAAGTGCCACTTGCCATGTGGGTGGCACTTTATAATCTGAATTTATTCATTTTCTCTCGAAGTTCATTAGTTGAATTTTCTAATTGCCCAACCAGTCCGTCCATATTCCTAGTTTCAACATATTGATTTTCAATTACTGCACTTATTTGGTTTACAGAACTCGTAAACTCATTGCAAATGATATTTACTTCTTTAAGTTTATTTATAACGCTACTATTTTCATTATTTAAGGTATCAATACTAAGATCTATATTTCCAATAGACGCTACTATATCCTCAGTAGAACTTAAGGCCTTCTGATAGCTTCCAATAGTATCATTTATAGCACTATCTTGCTCATTAAAAACCCTGTTTACTTCATCTATGCTTATTTCAGTTCTGGACATATTATTATTAACACTACTAACTATCTCCTGTATTTTGCTCATTTGCTCAACTATGCCTTCTGATAGATTTCTAATTTCTCTAGCTACTACACTAAATCCAGCACCATATTGACCTGCACTTGCTGCCTCTATTGAAGCATTTAAAGATAATATGTGAGTTCTTTTAGATATGTTATTTACAACCTCTACTATATTTTTAATCCCCATAAAATCCGTATATAATTCCTTGAAAGATATATTTACACCATTTAATTTATTTGTACTTTCCTTATTTATATATTTTAAGCTAGTTACCGTACTTATATTTGTATTATTAATATTCTTAATATTTTCAGCCTTTAAATACATATCCGTAGATTGCTCTTTTATATTTTGAACCTTTTTAGTTATAGCTTCAAAGGAGCTCATACTTATATTAATTACACTATTTAACTTATCAGTGTCTTTAGATACTAATTGTGTATTATCTGTAATTATCTCCATGCCTTTTACTATATTAGACTGCGTACTACCAGTGACTTTATTAATATGTAAAAGCTCTTCTGTTACCTTCTCTACATCATATACTAAAGATTTAATGTTTTCTGTCATAGAATTAAAACTTAGTGACAGTTTACCAATTTCATCATTGCTATTTACTTCGTTAATAACAGCAAGATTTCCTTTTGAAATTTCAATTGTATTTTCCACAAGAACATTCATTGGCCTCAGAATTTTTCTTATAAATATATAACATAAAGGAACCATCACTAGAAGCATAATAAAAGTCATAAACACTATGAGATTTCCTAATAAATTTGATGCACTTTTAATGTTATTTTCATTTACTGTAAGTACTACTAAACTTTTTAACTCAGGCACACCAATATAAGATGCGCTAAATGTATCTTCACCTGTCTTATATGTAAGTTCCTTCATATCACTGTTTTCAAAATTCTTATTATCTTTTGTAATACTAACTAGTTCAGGAATTTCCACTTTTTTATTAATACGATTTTTTTCTGGATGGTAGATTATGTTTTGTGAACTATCCACAACAAATAAAAATCCATCGTCTAAAAATTTGAACTTATCAAATCTTTCAGAAAAGTAGTCTGTGTAAACATTTTTCCCTGCAATTCCTATTACATTATTATTTTCATCCACTATTGGTTGTAAAAATGTAACTATTGGCTTAAAATTAACAACTGAAATACGTACTGAACTTACAGAAGTTGAACCACTTAAAGCTTTTTTAGTATAATCATATTGACTTAAATCAGTATTTAAATATTCATTATCGCTATCTACTATAATTACACCATCTTTATCGGCAATAAAAACATGTTCATTAGTCTTGTCATTTTTAACATAACTCGTTAGCCTATTTGTTGTTTTTTCAATCTCGCCTTTATATGTGGTCTTAAACTCCTCCCGTGAAGTTGTATTTCTAAGTTTTAAGACTTTAATGGTATCATCATTTAATGCATTTTTTTCAACATCACTACTTTGTATTTTAATTAAGTTTTTAAAATTTTCATATACTTCATTAGATACTAACTTCATATTTTGTTTGTTAGTGCTTACCATTTTATTATAAGTAACTTTATATATAATTACACACTGTATAGCCATAAAAATCACTAGGATTACAGCTACAACTGAAATGATTTTGACAGGAATGGAAATATTTTTGAGTCCCCTAAACTTTTTATTACTTTTAGATTTATTAAAAATGATAAGGATGTATCCTTTAATTATCTTCTTTGACTTTTTAAAATTTATACTCATTAAATGCAACTCCTTTAGATAATATTGGATAACTTACCTATTTCTATATTACTTTACTAAAGTTAAATCCATGTTAAATAATTGTTAAAATATAGAGAGACGGTTAATAACTTAAATTTAAGTTATTAACCGTCTCTCTATCAACCGGACTTTCCAAGTAAGTATTATCTATTTTCTGCTTTCCTTTTCCTTCTCATCTAAGAGCTGATTTGTATACAGGTTATAATAGTAACCTTTCTTTTTTAATAGTTCTCTATGATTTCCTGATTCCGTAATCTTTCCATTTCTAATAACAAGAATTTTATCAGCAGATACAATAGTCGATAATCTATGAGCAACTACAAAACTAGTTCTACCATTTAGAACCTTTTCTATAGCATTTTGAATCATTCTCTCTGTCTCCGTATCTATGGATGACGTGGCTTCATCAAGAACAAATAGTGCTGGATCTGCTACAATGGCTCTAGCAAAGGATATAAGTTGTTTCTCTCCAGTAGATAGATTGCCTCCCCCTTCGCCAACTTGTGTTTCATAACCCTTTTCTAGTTCACTTATAAAATTATGAGCATTTACAAGCCTTGATGCATTTTCAATTTCCCCCTGCGTTGCATTAAGTTTTCCATACATAATGTTATCTCTAATAGTTCCACTAAATAAATGTGGACTTTGAAGCACATAACCAATATTTGATTGAAGCCATAATAATGATCTTTCTCTATAATCTTTTCCATCAATTAATATTTCTCCACTGGTTGGCTCATAAAATCTACAAAGCAAATTTACTAAGGTGCTCTTACCAGAACCAGTTTCTCCAACTAGTGCTATAGTTTGTCCTTTTTCTACTTTAAGATTAAAGTTCTGAAGCACCTTTTCACCGTTTTTATATGTAAAACTCACATCCTTAAACTCTATATCTCCATGTATTTCTTCCCAGTTTTCTTCTTTTGCATCAAATAAATCTCCGTATTTCGCTATAACATCTTTCCTGTCCCATATCTCAGGCTCAGTTTCTATAAGTGATATAATTCTCTCCGCGGATGCCTGTGCATTTTGAAGTTCAGCAATAGTTCCAGCTAATTGACTTACAGGGTCAAAAAACTGCACTGTATAGGCTATAAACATTACATAGGTACCATATGTTAGCGCTCCAGATAAAACGTCTTCCCCTCCTATCCATAAAGCGAATCCTGCTCCTACACTTCCCATAGATATAACGATTGGAAGAAACAAAGCAGAAAACATAGCCGCTTTAACAGATGAATTTCTCATTTTACCTGCATCTGCCTTAAATTCTTTTAAGTTTTCTTCTTCACGAACAAGCGTTTTAGTAGTTTTAGCCCCCGATACTTCTTCACTAAAATCTGCTGTTAATAAAGAATTTAGTTTTCTAACTTTTCTATAATACTTTAATATCTTCTTTTGAAAAAATATTCCTATTAAAAACAGAATTGGTACCACGCTCATACATATAAGAGTTAATCGAACATTATTATAGAGCATTACTCCTATAAAACCACTCATCATAACTACTGCCCATACCATATCAATGAGTCCCCAGGATATTATTTCACTAAGTCTTGCCACATCCGAGGTCATTCTTGCCATAAGCCATCCCACAGAGGAATTATCATAGTATGAAAAAGATAACTGTTGAAGCCTTTTAAACCCAAGTTTTCTTATATGATAGGCCAAATGTGTTTCAATTTTACCCGCCTGTATTATAAATAATCTTACATTTAAAGCTTGAAATACAATTATACAAAAGTAAACTACTGCAAATGTTGTAAGTCCCTCAGTAGTTTTCTTCACTATAAAATTATCAATTGCATATCTCGTTAGAAGTGGCATTACTACGTCAATACCTGCGACGCCTACCATTAGAAATGACAAAAATATAAGTCCTTTCTTGAATTCTGAAAGATATTTAAAGAGTTTTCTCCATATACCTATATCTATTTTTTGAGTTTGTTTATTTTCGTCTATCCTATCCATAATATTACCTACCTTTTACTCATAACTTTCCTACTTTTCATCATTTAGAGCATCTAAAGACGTCTGTATCTCCCATATTCTTTTATATATTCCATCTTTTTTGATTAGTGTCTTATGAGTCCCTATATCTTCTATCTTTCCATGGTTTATTACTATAATTTTATCCGTACTCATTACTGTTGAAATTCTGTGAGAGATTATGAAGGTTGTGTTATTTTTACTTTTCTTTTTAAGTTTTCCTCTTATAACCCTGTCTGTCTGTGTGTCTACAGCACTTAATGAATCATCAAATATCAATATAGGCATTTTGTTAATAAGTGTTCTTGCAATAGCAACTCTTTGTCTTTGTCCCCCTGATAATGTAACACCTTTTTCCCCAACTATTGTGTCATAACCTTTTTCAAAGGAAGTTATAACATTATGCACTGCAGCTATTGTAGCCGCCTCACGAATTTCTATATCCTCAGAGTGTATTTTCGCCATTTTGATATTTTCTTTTATAGTTCTTGAATATAGAAAAGGTTCTTGAAGCACTATACCTACATTACTTCTCATATGTTTTCTTTCAATATCCTTAAGTTCTACTCCATCAACTTTTATAGATCCACCACTATAATCATAAAGTCTTAATAAAAGATGTACCAATGAAGATTTACCTGAACCTGTTGGTCCAACAATAGCAACCGTCTCACCTTTTTCTACTTTAAAAGTTATATCTTCAAGAATTGGAGTATTTTCCTCATATTCAAAGTTTACATGTTCAAAGCTTATATCTCCTTTAATCTCACTCTTAAGAGCTTGTCCATATTCCTGTTCCACGTGAGTATCAAGAATATTTGTTATCCTATGAAGAGATACTGTCATTTTTCCCATATCAGAGAGAATTCTACCTAGCTGCCTTACAGGCCATAATAACATCCCCTCGTAGGTATTAAATACTACCAAGGTCCCCAAACTAATCTCTCCGTTAACTGCAAAATATATTCCTGATACTAAAACTAGACCTATTTGACTCATGCAAAGTATATCTGATGTAGACCAATAACTTGAAAGTAGCTTTACTAATTTAAAATTTAGATCCCTATATTTCATATTTTCTTTTTCATATTTTTCAATTTCAAAGTTTTGTCTTCCAAAAGCTTTTACTACTCTAACTCCACTTAAATTTTCTTGAAGGACTGTTGTTAAAACACCCTCTTGCGCATCTGATTTAGTAAAAGTGTTTTTGATCTTGTAAAAAAACACATATGAATATATAAATATAATCGGTACCACAACCATGGCAATAACTGTCATTTTTTTATTAAGTGATAGCATCATAATAATTGCAAATCCTACTATAAAAAATGCTCTTCCTATTTCAACCATTTGCGTTGCAAAAAACTTTCTAACGGTTTCAACATCAGATGTACATCTTTGAATAAGATCACCTGATTCTGCTTTTACATGATATCCATATGGTAGATTTTGAATATGGTCATAGAGCTTCATTCTCATATTCCTTGCGATATTTTCAGCAGCCTTCGCCGATAGGTTTCCCCTTAAAAATAAAAAAATGCCTCTTATACAGGTTAATATCACAAGAGCCAGTGCACATATCCATAAATTTCTAGAAAGCATTTTTGTGCCACCCAGTAACATAACCAGCTTTTGCATAACTCGTGGAACATCCATAGGTTTATTGCCTATTATTGAATCTATTGTTACTTTTATAACCATAGGCTCTAGCATTGCTATGAATGTAGCTACAGCTATAGAAAGTATTGCTGCACTATATAATAATCTATTTCCCTTAGTTAACTCTAAAAGTTTCTTCATATAATTTTCTCCTCGTGGCCTGTTCTAGCAGATGATAATTGTTCATCATTTTTTTAGTTTTCCAAATATATACTTCCTAGTCTCGTCTTCAGTGCTAGTATACGCTGTGCTCATTTTACTTCTAAACTCATCTTTGCTGGTGCAAAAATCTGGAATTCCCAATGTCTTTATAACTCCATTCTTAACTTCAGGAGTTACATACGAAAATGTCATGTTTAATACACCTTCATCTATTTTATTGAGATTTTCAAATTCTCTTTTTAAATCTTCAATAGTTTTCCTTGACCTGCGATGTATTTTTGCTTTCCTTTTTATTTGCTCCCCCTCATTGCCGCTTCTTAAAACTCTCAAAGCTTTTAAAAATTGTTCTTTGTCCATGCCTCTTAGTTTCAAAATAACAAAAGGATCTTTATCGAATTCAAGCCCTAGCATATAATGAACTGCCGCTATATGTTTGCATGGATTTGCAACATCGGAGCATGAACACTGAGTTATTAAATGTATTTGCTTTTTAGGGAAAAGAGAAACTCCCCCTTCCTTAAAAGCTTCCTCTATATTTTCCGGCATTTCTCCATTCAAAAGCTTCGCACAAAATATAGATTTTCGTGACATAATATTCATAATTTTTTTCCACTGTTCCTCTGAAAAACTTTCGATATCCATATTTACTTTATAAGGAATTAAACTAACACCCTGGACTTCAGCCTTCACTTCACCCTTTGAAAATTCTAAACTCAGTACATTGCCAGCTCTTGCGTATTCACGTCCTTTATCAATTTTAGAACTTATAGTAAAACTCGAAATTGCATTATTCCATTTTTTAGACCACCAATTACTTCCAAATTCATTTCTTACTCTTCCATTCATGAGCTTACATCTCCTTGCCTCTATCAATACGCAAATAACAATTATTAAAAATCCATTTTATTGTTATCTACTATCTGTAAGTTTTAAGACTTATTATCATTCTCTAATACAAATAGTTCTTTAAGTTCATCATTGCTCATCTCTGATATCCAATTTTCATTTGTAGAAACTACACTCTCTGCAAGTGCCTGTTTACGTTCTAGCATTTCATCAATCTTTTCCTCGAGTGTTCCCATACATATGAATTTATGAACATGGACGTTCTTAACTTGCCCTATCCTAAAAGCTCTATCTGTTGCTTGATTTTCCACAGCGGGATTCCACCATCTATCAAAATGAAATACATGATTAGCTTTTGTTAAGTTTAGCCCAAGTCCACCAGCCTTTAATGATAATATGAATATCATAGGCTCCTTGCTTTCATCTTGAAAAATGTTAATTAACTCTTCTCTTTTTTTTCTGCTTGTTCCCCCATGCAAAAATAGTGTTTTTACCCCTAATTTTTCCTCAAGCTCTAATTTTAATATGTGTCCCATTTCCGCAAACTGAGTAAATACAAGAGACCTATCCCCTTCTTCTATAACAACTTCTAGCATTTCTACAAGCCTTTCAAGTTTTCCTGAGCGCCCCTCAATGTCCCCATTATCCTTTAAAAACTGCACAGGATGATTACATATTTGTTTGAACTTTGTTAAGGAAGAAATAATAAGACCTCGACGCTGGATTCCCTCCGAATTATCAATTTTGTTTAAACAATCAACTACTACGGCTTGATATAAAGTAGCCTGTTCCTTTGTTAATGATGCATATTCCTTAGATTCGATTTTATCTGGTAAATCTTTAATAATGTTTGTATCAGTTTTCAATCTCCGTAATACAAACGGAGCTATTATTTTCTTTAGTTTATTGCTTTTTTTAGGATCTCCATCACGCTCTATAGGCACTGCAAATTCGTTTCTAAATGTTGACCAATTATAAAGATATCCTTTGTTTAAAAAATCCATAATAGACCATAAATCTGAAAGTCTATTTTCAACTGGTGTTCCTGTTAATGCAACCTTATATTCTGATTTAAGGGTTTTTATATATTGAGTTTGTTTTGAAGCACTATTCTTAATATTTTGTGCTTCATCTAGTATAATTCCTGCCCACTCTTCCTTTTGAAACAAATTCTTATCCCTTACTATTAGTGCATAGGTAGTGATAACAACATCATTTTTGTGTATCTCCTCGCTAAAATGCTCATAACTCCATCTACTATTTCCATGATGAATTGCTGATTTAAGATTTGGTGCAAATTTTTCAATTTCCTTTTCCCAATTTCCAACAACAGAAGTCGGACATATTATCAAAGTAGGTTTATCCGTTAACCCATTCTCCCGTTCATAAAGCAAAAGGCAGATGCTTTGCACAGTTTTGCCAAGCCCCATATCATCAGCAAGGCATGCCCCTATTCCATGATTCCGTAAAAATGTTAACCATGAAAAACCTCTTTTTTGATATTCACGAAGGGTACCTCTAAATCCTAATGGAATACTAACTTCTTCTATATTATTTAGATTAAACAATTTTTGAAAAAAATGTCCCACTGCTTCTTGATTATCTATATTATCAACGCTAACTCCAGGAATTATTTCCTCTTCACTTAAGTTGAGTCTTAATAATTCCCCCACAGGTATCTTCCCATTTAATCCTTTATTCATTTTCATCTTGGCAAGTGTTTTAATTTGATGTATATCAACCTGTACCCACTGGCCTCTTAATTGAATAAATGGCACCTTCAAATTTGAGATTTTTTCAAATTCTTTCTCACTTATCTCATTACCATTTAATGCAAGCTTCCAATCATATTCAAGAATAGTATCCATATTGAATGTACTTTTTACCGCTAAGTTAGTATTTGTAACATGGTTTTTATCCTTTAATTTAACAGAAAGCCTTGAAGGTTTTTTCCACCAAGCTGGTGCTATAATTCCAAAACCTTTTTCCTTTAAAAAATATGCTGATTCTCTCAAAAATGAATAAGCTTCTTCTTCGGATAGTTTGCACTCTATAGGCACCGCATCATATAAACTTCTTTCGATAGGAATAAATACCTTTGATGCAACTGCTAAATCGACCAGTAACCTTTCTTGAGGATTGTTAAATTTTTTATTTAAATATGTTATGGTATCCACTGATTCTTCAAAAATCATTTTTGCTGGCAACATGAGGCTAGGATCATCCTTAGCTTGAAGCAAATACTCAAGTGTCCACTCCTCTTCTCGTCTTGGTGGGATAACTTTAAAACAAGTTCTAAATTTAAAATTGCTGTTTTTAATTTTTATAGGTTCTATCCATTTTTTATACTCATTTAGCATTTTAATTTGGTCGCTTGTGTCAACCGGTATTTCAGGGAATTTTGAAAAAAGAGAAGACATCCAAGTATTGCTTAAGCTACTAGACTCATGCTCTATATAATCATTATCTTTGTTTATATCCGTGCAACTTGATCTTACCATGCTGTCAATCATAGAATCCATGAAATTGCTTACCAGTTTGGTACCATTTGTGTATACAAAATCCTGTTTTTCTAAATGAAAATATGATTTACATTCCGCAGGCATATTACTACATAGAATCTTTTTTTTATCAATGTAAAAGGGGTCACTGGTATGCCACCTCCACTGCGAATTTACTTTTTTTAGCACTCTATCGATAGTTAGTGATGGCAAATATTTATGGTTAATAATTAGCTCAGCCGTAAATTTTGCTACCGCAATCCAAAATCTTAATTCACTTGATAACTCTATCTCCATCGAGCTGTTTGACTCTATATTTAAAATCATATCAAATGCATCTAAATTTTCAAAAGTAATGCCCCTAATTTCTCTCTTAAGGAGCTCTTTAGATTTATTATCATATTTGTATTTTCCATGTTTTATATCTATTACTGAGTTATTTATTTTACTACTTAAGTCCATAACTAAAGACAATTCTTTAACCGAAGACATCTCTTCATATAGTGGAAGTGCATTTTTAGGTTTCCTGCCACGTCTTATGCATTTGGTGTCTCCACTCTCTCCCCACAATATAAATGTATGTTTGCTTTCTTTAATTTCTATCCATCCGCCATTTAATATCAATTATACTTCACCCTCTAATAATGCTTCTAACATTTTACTACGTACTATACAGTTTACCATATTTAACTGAACTATTTCACTTTTATATTTTGTTTTATTATTTTAAAATTTGATTTTTCTTTAAAAAATTTTTTTAAGCATTTAAAATTAAAGTTATTTAGGTATTGCTCGAAATATAAACTACATATAAATTTTTACTAAATACTACATTTATATCTATTTGAAAGTGAGGACAAATATGAATAATAATAACATACTATTAGAATCTGGAACTGGTGAGGTTGAAATACTAGAATTTATTATAAATAATAAATATTATGCAATTAATATTATAAAAGTTAAAGAGGTAATACACTCAAATAATTTAACGAAACTCCCTGAGTCCCATCCTGCCATAGCTGGTCTTACACTCTATAGAGATAAGATAATAACCTTAATTGACTTAAAATATGTTTTAGAAAAACAGCATAAAAATGAAATTGAGACAACAATTATTCTTTGTGAATTTAATAAACTTGAGGTAGCTTTTAGTATTGATAGTATTGTTGGCGTTCATCGTATTAAATGGGAAGAGATAACAAAACCTAGTGATATATCTACTAATTCACTTGTTATAGGAAATATTGTTTTAAGCAATAAAATATTATTATTACTGGATTTCGAAAAAATAGTAACTGATATTAGTCCATCAACTGGTATAAGTGAGGACAGAATTGTTGACATAGCTTTTAAAGATAGATCCAAGATTAAACTTGTTTTAGCTGATGATTCTCCACTAATCAGAAAATTATTGAGTGATACTCTTCTTAAGGCTGGTTTTAATAATTTAAAGATATTTGACGATGGTAAGCAAGCTTTAGATTATTTACTTACTTTAGTAGGCGAAAAAGGAGTAAGATTTATTGAAGATGTTCACGTTCTTATAACTGACATTGAAATGCCCCAAATGGATGGTCATACTTTAACAAGAAAAATAAAAGAACATAATATTCTAAAAAAATTGCCAGTTATTTTATTCTCATCATTAATTACAAGTGATTTAAAACATAAAGGAGAAGCCGTTGGTGCAGATGCTCAAATGAGCAAACCCGAAATCGCAGAACTCGTAACTTGCATTGATGGGTTTACTAGCACTTTTTATAAATAAAAATTCAACATCTTTTAATAATTCTAAATAATAAAAGCTATTGAATTATTTCCACATTCAATAGCTTTTATTATTACTATATTACTATATCTATTATTTCATTCCCATAGCTATTTAAGCTTTCTTCAAAGCATTCAATAGTTCCCCTGTATATTGATCTATTAAAATAATCATTATTATATAATTCAAAATCATTAACAGAATACCCTATAAGGTTTTGTACAATATATATTAGTTGTTTACCATATAAATCCATACAAGCCTTTGGGTTAACTCCAGGCCAAGCATTACAACTTACAACTGTTCTTTGATTAAGTGTACTTAAAATATTTGGCACAGTGTCATATTCGTTATTACCGGGGTAAATAACAGTTTTATCAAGTGTTCCATGAGGTATCCCCTCTATTGCTTTTACTTGAAAAGGGAAAATATCTGTTAAGTATGGATCTGATGTTAAATCTAAGATTATAGAATGCTTCTTTAAATGTCCCAATAATTCATTGCTTACAATATGCTGTGATGCATCATTTCTAGTAGTTGCATCTACTAAAATATCTGTTTTTTCCAGAATTTTCGTCATCTGTTTTTTATCATCAGTTATGTTTCTAGGTAACATATTAACAAGTACCCCTCTAGTTTTCTCTAGAAGTATGACTTCACTGGCTTTGTTATTACCATATTTACCTGCCAGTCTTGCAGCTGTTAAACCAACTCGTCCCATTCCCATTATACTTACAATTATAGGTTTTTCATCTTCAATGCATGTTTTTTTATAACTTTTTGCTAGCTCAGTAAATGCTATATTAATTCCATTTCCGGAAGTTCCCTCATAATCTACAACTATTCGCTCGAGAAAATCATTTCTAATAGAATCCATTGAAACAGCAAATATGCCTTTCTCTTTAAGCTTTTCTACTCTTGTAGCCCTAGTTGGGTAATGAAGCATACTAAGTAAAGTACTGCCTTTTCTCATATAATCAATTTCCTCAAACTCTGGTGACCTTAAAACTACAACTATATCTTTCTCATAGGATTCTTTATTAGATACAAACTTTATTGTATTATTTTTAATTAGGTAATCTTCTTTTGTATAACCTAACCCTAACCCATATCCCTCTTCAAGAAATATTTGTACCTTCTCCTTTTTAAGGATGCCAAAAAAAGCCGGTAAAAAATCTCTTTTCTCATTTGTCTCTTTGTGCATTCTTGGAAAACCTATAGTTTTCAATAAAATCATCCTCCTTGTTTTTTGTGGCATAGATAACAAGCTTCTTATCTATCCTCCTATTCCTTTGGGGTCTAAAAAAAATTATAAACTGTAAACATCATTAAATTTTTTATTTTTGAATTTCTTCATATTTGGAAATTAGATGTAACACTAAAAGATTTTTTTTGACATGTTTAAAAGCTTGAAAGTGTTTAAGTTAAGTTAAATTATGAAGTTACATATGACCACTTGTTATGGTCTTTTTGACAAGTAACAATTTGGATTGTATAATTAAGTTGTTTCTTTCTATAACTTGATTATACAAGACATATTGTAAGTTTGCAATGGTATATTAGGAGGTTAAGACTATTTATGAAATATTTTTTAGATAAGTACCTTAAAAAATTAAATTTTGATTTTATTTTGACAATAGATTGTGAAGGAAACAACTTCGATAAGAACTTAAAAAACAACGTAAAAAGCTTAGAAAAGCTATTAAAATTGAATTCTGAAAACAATATATATACTCTCTTATTTATTACTCCATATTTTGCAGAAATGATGAAAAAATTAGATTTAATAGACAAGATAAAAAATAATTACAAGGTTATATTTGGCCTCCATATTCATCCAAATAATTTGCCAGAAGATATTGAAAAACTTTGTCCGTTTATAAAAAATGATGAAGATCTATTATCTCATTATTCTTATGATGAACAGAAGCTTATAATTACGAGTTGTTATCATTATATTTTAAAATTGGGAATTGAACCAATTCAAGCTTTTCGTGGTGGGTATTTTTCAATAAACGATAATACAGAAAAAATCTTAAAAGAATTAACCCCTATAAAGTATGAATCTCATAATATTTATAGACCAGAATATAAAGTAAAAAAAGAAATACTAACTTCACTGCCAGTTTATGCACAAGATGAAAGTCAAGAATTAAGACTAGAATACTTCAACATTAAAAAACTTTCAAAAATGCTCAAAAAAGGAATTTCAGAAAATAAAAAACTAATTGGAATAACTCATAGTTACTTATTAGATCCATTTGATTTTCATTATAAACGTGATAACATACAACCTAGTATTTATGAACGGATGAATATTCTAATAGATATAATAAATCAAGATATATAATAAATCAGATAAATAAATTATTTATATAAATTTTAATGATTTAAGTATTTTTTTTCATCTAAATCTCCATACTATGATTATACTATTAAGAACTTGAGGAGGAATTTAAAATGGAGAAAAATGCAAAACAACACGTTCAAGATGCATGTGAAAAACTACAAAATTCAAGTACTTGTTTATCTGATGCGGTGAACACAGTGGAAAAGGCAGAAAATAAACAACAAATTCAAAACACACTTAATCAAGTACAATCTGCGCTACAAGCAGCTAATACTACACTTTCAAATTACAAAGAGTAGTAAACAATTATTTTAATAATATTTTTATAAGGGGCTTGTTGAAAACAAGCCCCTTTATTTATGGTACGATTTATTTATCCATAAGAAAGAATACATATAATTGCGAATTTTTTCTTAAACAACATTGAAAGCTTCAGTAATCAAAAAATGAATTTAGATTTGCATATAATCACCAGGTATTTTTGATTTTTTTGATAATTTACTAAATTTATATTTAAAAAGTACAAACATAAAAAGTGCATCGATTCCCCATTGCAAAGCAGTAATCCACCATACAGCTGTAACTGGATACTTTAACCTATTGATAAAATAATATGTTAATGGTAGTCTTATAACCCAGCTTGTAAAAAGACAAATGAAAAACGGGCCTTTAACGTCTCCTATCCCTTTTAGCGCACCAGCGAATACTAATGATAACCCTATAAATGGTTGCTCTAATGCTCCAATTGCAAGACACTTACCAGCTAAATAAGCAACTTTCTTTTCATTTTCATTCACAAAAAAATCAACCAAAATATTTGGCATAAATAAGAAAATCATCGCAAATATGCTCATCATAAATACTGCATAAAAAGCACAGTTATAAGTGGCTCTTTGGGCAGTTTTGTAATCTTTTTTCCCTACATTAAATCCTACTAAAGTGATAACCGCTATACCAAACCCAATACTTGGCATAACTGAAATTCCTTCTATCATATTAGCTATTTCGTCAGATGCAAATGAAATACTCCCAGAATGAATTATAATAGCAACACATGTCAATTTACTAATACTAAAAGCTGCTTCTTCGAATGAACATGGAATAGCCAGTGATAATATCTTTTTTATATCTTTAAATGCAATGGAAAATATATAAAACAGTTTGAGCTTAACTTTTGACTTAAACACAGTATAGTAAAATGAAAAAACGAAGCCACATAAATATGCAATTGTAGATGCTATAGCTGATCCATCTATTCCTCTTGCCTTAAAAACAACACCAAAAATCAGTAAATAATTAAAAATCATTTTAAATGAGATTACAATTAATGAACATACAAATGGTATAAAAGTATTTCCATATCCTATTAATATAGAATTTAAAAGCCTCATATTCATTGAAAAAAATATAGCTACTGAGTTTATTTTTATAAATGAATATCCTATCTCCAAAATTTCATCCCTAGCCCCAAGTACATATAAAAATTCTTTACCAAAGAAAAAAACCAGCGTTGTAATAATTAAACAAAAGCTAATACCTAAAATGAATCCTATCGCAGCAAATTTTTCAGCAGTTTTATGCTGTTTTGCGCCAACTAATCTAGAAACTAGTGAAACAATACTTATACAAAATCCTCCTGAAATAAATATCCCTATAAAAGCATTTGTTAAGTTATTACTTAATCCTACAGCACTTACCGCTATATTACCCCCATATCTCCCAATCATCATTAGATCGAAAATAGACATTAACGTATATATAGTTATCTCCGCAACTACTGGTAGAGAAATACGTAGAACTTCATTGGTTGTATTCTTGTTCAGCATACGTAAGCTATCTCCTAATAATTAATTGTCATTATTAAGTATATTAATTAAATCTATTTTAATGAACAATTTTTTAACCTATTAAATACTATACATTTTTTAATTGTTTTTTTAATACTTATATGGTTTACTTAAATTTATAACTGAATAATTACCACTAGCAAGGAGTTGGTATTTTGAGCAACAAAAATATATACCTATTAATGGTCTTATGCGCATTTTTTTGGGCTGGAGCATTTATTGCTGGAAAACTTTCTGTACCTTATATTCCAGTCTTTACTTTAACTTTTTTAAGATTTTTTATTGCAACTATTATTCTTTATTTCGTTGCAGCGTTTAAGGATAAAAGCAAATATAAACTAACTAAAAAAGATATTCCTATATTTTTATTTACAGGTATAGTTGGAATGTTTGGTTATCATATTTTCTTTTTTACTGCCCTAAAATATACTACTGCAATAAATTCTTCTTTAATAGCAGCTACAAATCCCATAATAACAACAATTTTATGTATTATAGTTCTAAGGGATAAAATAACCTTTAAAAGAGCAATTGGAATAATTTTATCATTTTTAGGTGTTTTCTTAACTATAACAAATGCAAATCTATCTACAATGCGTTATCTATCCTTAAACAAAGGCGATTTACTAATGCTTTTAGCGGTTTTTATGTGGGCCGCCTATTCTGTTTTTAGTAAGAAGGTTATGCATAAATTTTCTCCACTAATATTAACCTTTTACAGTTTTTTATTTTGCAGCGTGTTTTTAATCCCTTTTGCTCTATATGAACGACCTTGGATGTTCATAAAACAGGTTCCATATTACTCCTTTTTAGCCGTATTATATATGAGTATATTTGCATCCGTTATAGGATATTTAGTACAGCAAATCTCTATTAAACAAATAGGTCCAAGCAAAACTGCAATCTTTATTAATTTAGTTCCTATTTTTTCTATTATACTTTCAGTAACTATATTAAAAGAAAGTCTATCAATTGTAAAAATGTTTACTACTCTTTTAATAATTACTGGTGTATACATATGTCAAAAAAATTAGTGATTTATCTTAAATATTAATAAAACACCAATTCCTTAAACTTTTAAGGGTTTGGTGTTTTTATATATTCTAATTTTTATTGAAATTATCTTTTCTAAGCAATTTTTCAAATTCCTTAGGTATTACTGGAGGACTATAATAAAATCCCTGAATTTCGTCACATTCATTTTCCTTTAAAAAATTAATTTGATTTTTTGTCTCTGCACCTTCAGCTATAACTTTGATCTTTAAACTCTTAGATAAGTTTATAATTGTTTTTGCTATGGTACCATCATCATTTCCCGGATAATCTTTTACGAATTCTCTATCTATCTTTATCTTATCGAATTTAAATTTTCTTAAATAACTTAAAGATGAATAACCTGTACCAAAATCGTCCATTGCCAGTTTTACCCCAATATTATTAATGTTACCAAGTTGTTCCATTATATCAGGATCATTACCTAGAAGTAACCCTTCAGTAACCTCTATTTCTAGTGATTCACCTAATAAATCATACTTTTTTAATGTATCCTGTATTATTTTAAAAACATCTGTTTTTTTGAATTGCACCGGAGAAATATTTACTGCCATTAAAATAGGTTTAAGCTTCTCATTTCTCCACTTTTTATTTTGCCTTAAAGCTTCATCCAAAACCCATTCACCAATTTGCAAAATAAGCCCTGTTTTCTCTGCAATAGGAATAAATTTAACTGGTGAAATGATTCCAAGTTCTGGACTTTTCCATCTTAGTAATGCCTCCGCGCCCACTATTTGCTCAGTTGTCAAATCCACTTGAGGTTGATAAGTTAAATATAATTCACCTTTATCTAATGCTCCTCTTAGTAAATGTTTCATTTTAATATCTTCTAGATATTTCTCCTTAAGATCATCCGTGTAAAATTGTACATTACTCTCATTTTGCTCTGCTGCATATAGCTTTGCCAAATTAGCATTTTCGATTATTAAGTCTACAGTATCTAAATGATTATCAAAACTAGCAATTCCCATAGCTAATTGAACATATATTTCCTGACCATCTATTGTAAAAGAATTTTTAAATCCATTTAAAACATTAGAGGAGAACTCTAATATATTGGAGGAGAACTCTAATATATTATTATCATTTTTATCACATTCTAAAAGAATCATAAACTCATTTTTCTCTGGAGAACCTATTATAAAATTGTCCTTCATATGATGATTTATAGTTTTTAACGAAGTTATTATTAATCCATCCGCTTTTTTTAAACCCAATCCAGCTTTTACAATATCATAATTAGTAATTGTTAATGATACCAGACTATATTTATAATCATTACTATTAGAATTTCTATTAATTTTATCGCTAATTAACAGTTTCATTAATGATAAATTAGGAAGAGCTGTAAGCCTATCATAATTTTTCAATGTATTAATACTTTTTTCTTTTTCTTTTAATATGGTTAAGTCTTCAAAAATACCTACATACTGAATATCTTTATCATTATCGCCTTTTATTTGGAGTATTTTCAGCCACTTAGGATAAAATTTTCCATTTTTCTTTCTGTCCCAGATTTCTCCTTGCCAATTTCCATAGATTTTTATAGTTTCCCACATATTTTTATAAAACTCATCGCCATGTTTTCCTGATTTAAAAGCGGATGTTTTCACACCTAAAATCTCTGTTTCACTATACCCTGTAATATGTAAAAATGCTTTATTCACATATGTAATACGAGTTTGTGCATCTGTAACTAATATAGCTTCCTTAGAATTATCAAAAACATTACCTGCTGCCTTTATTCTTTTTAATTCTTCTTGCCTTTTAGAGATTATAACAGTAATTATGGAAGAGCATAATAAGACAATTATAAAGAATATATAACCAACTCCAAGAAATCCATTTGCTCTTAAACTTTTTATAAAACTAAATTCCTCACTTGGATAGCTAATAATAGTTTTCCAATATGGATATCCAATGCTCGTAGTAAAGTTAGGATCTTTTTTATCCCTAATATTTGATAGTGGATAAATTGTGTCATAATAATATATATTATTTTTATTTTCTAATTGTCCACGTTCATTGTGACGTGTTATATCCCATATATCATTATTTTCACTTTTAAATGATATTTTTTCTTTGCCTTTATACATGAACCCCCAATTATTCTTTTCATCTATACTTCGCAGAAAAAATCCATCAGAATTTATTAATTCAATATTAAACTTATTAAGCTGTTTTACATTCTTATTAATTATGTCTAATACATTTTGACCTGAATAATTAAAAATTAACACACCGGACTTTTCACCATTACTACTTAATATTGGCACTCCAAATCGTATGGTAGGTTTAATGGGCTCTTCAATTTTTCCATTTTCAACATTTAAATCAAATTGTGAAATATATACTTCTTGTGGTTTTAAATTTGATGTACCCTTAAAATATTCCTCATTTTTTTTGTTTTGAAGTTGATTACCTGAAGTTATATACACATTTCCAGCATTATAGTTTACCCTCGCTATCTCCATTCCCTCTGTGTTTATAAGTCTTAACTGATCATAAAATATCTTATTTTTACTAAATTTCATAAACATTTTATTTAGCTCAGTAAGATTTTTTTCTGTAGGATTATTAACATAATTATTAAGTTCAGCTGAGTCCTTTATATCTTTCAAATCTGTAGTTACAGAGTTAAAAATAGTCTGAATGTTTAATTTAGTAATTTTCCCTATGCTATTTTCTCTTTCCAAAAGTATTTGCTTATCCTTTTTTATCTGCCAATTATTAACTATAAATAATGACGATATTAAAATTACAAGTAATGGTAAAAATATAACAGCAAAATACTTTAATGATTTTGTTTTTTTATACCAAGTTGTATTTTTATTTTTAATCATTTAACCCCTCCTCAATGATTATTATACTATACTTTTATGTCTATTATACTATATTTACCATCAATGATTCTATAAATATATGTTTTGTAATTGTTCACAAAAAAAACCTATAGGATTAATCCTATAGGTTTATCAGCAAAATTTTTACTATCTTCTAAATCCGTTATCGTTCTGTTGTTTTCTTGCTCTTCTGCAATCAACACATCTTTGAGGTTCATTGTCAAACCCTTTTTCTTTGTAGAATTCTTGTTCGCCTTCAGTGAATACGAATTCTTTAGAACAGTCTTTACAAACTAAAGTTTTATCTGCCATTTTAAACATTCCTCCTTTTTCAAATATTAAGATCTACCAACCGATTAACAATTATATTCTAAAAAGAGGATATGTTGTTATCTAGTTTAATCTCAGTAATAACTACTATTAAGCAGCTAATATAGTTTTATCTTACCATAATTAGTAGTAAAAAACAATATAATGTTCATTGTTCTGGTGTTTTCTATAACTTCAAAATGTATATGACTAAAATATTTATGTATTGGATAAAATATTTATATAAAACTAATTATTCTAAAATAAAGGATGTTTAATCTATGAAAACAAATGATTTTTCAAATATAAAACTAGTAAATTCATTAGATGAAAATATTAATATCATAAGAAATATTTTTATTAACGATACAACAGTCGTTTATAGATCTTTATTGGTTGGAAAACCCACTAGCATCAGGTGTATGCTTATATATATTGATGGAATGGCAAATATACAAGCAATTAATGAGGATGTTATAAAACCACTTTTGTTAAGTGATATATCTGATATTAATGATAATAACATTATGAATGTTTTAACACAAAAGGTACTTTTATCTGCTGACAACAAAAAAACCTCATCTGTGGATAATATTGTTAATGGAATAATATACGGAAAAACTATACTTTTCATAGAAGGTTTTACTGAAGTACTTTCTATTAATACTATTGGTTGGCAAACAAGGGCGATTTCAGAACCTCAATCAGAAACTATAGTTAGGGGTCCTCGTGAGGGCTTTACCGAATCATTAAATTTAAACCTTACACTACTTAGGCGCCGAATTATTAATCCTAACTTAAAATTTGAATTTATGAGAATAGGAAAACAAACTAAAACTCAAATATGTGTGTGCTATATTGAGGGCATAGCAATGGAACCTATTCATAAAGAGCTAATGACGCGGCTTAATAATATTGATATTGATGGTATTTTAGATTCTGGTTATGTAGAAGAACTTATTAAAGATGCTCCCTATTCTCCCTTTAGAACTATCATTAATACAGAAAGACCTGATGTAGTATCAGGTAAACTTCTCGAGGGAAGGTTTGCCGTTATCTGCGATGGAAGTCCTGTGGTTTTAACTCTTCCAAGTATCTTTGTTGAGGTTTTTCAGAGTAATGAAGACTATTATGACAGTTTTTTATTTTCTTCCTTTGTAAGACTTCTTCGATGGTTATGCTTTTTTATTGGTACTAGTGTCTCAGCCATATATGTGGCACTTGTTACCTTCCATCAAGAACTTATTCCAACTCCACTTCTTATAAGTATATATTCTGCAAGAAAAGGAGCCCCTTTTCCATCAATTGTAGAGACTATGGGTATGATGATAATTTTTGAGATACTTAAGGAAGCAGGTCTTAGAATGCCTAAATATATTGGTGGTGCTATTACTATAGTAGGCACCTTAGTACTTGGTGATGCTGCTGTTAATGCAAAACTAGTCAGTGCTCCTGTAATAATAATGACTGCTATAACTGGAATTGCAAGTCTTATGTTACCTCAAGTTTTGGGAATAGTTGAAATAAGAATAATTTTCTTACTATTATCTGCCTTCCTAGGTTTATATGGCTACATTTTTGGCGTAATGGGTTTAGTTCTTCATATGATGTCTATACGTTCCTTTGGTATACCTTATATGACTAACGTCCCTTCTTTTTCCACTCAAGATATAAAAGATACGGTAATTAGAGCCCCCTGGTGGAATATGTATTTAAGACCAAAGCTGTTCACTAATAATAAAAAGCGCATGAAAAAAAGATGAAGAGGGGGCACAAAATGAAAAAAAAATTAACAATCATAATTTTCATTATAGTTATGTGCCCTATTATATTGTGTGGGTGCTGGAACTATACGGAAATAGACAAATTAGCAATAGTTGCTGGTGTAGCAATCGATAGAGATATTGTAACAAATAAATATACAATTACAACAGAAATTATAACCACACAATCTCAAGGTGTCTCCTCAATCATTAGTTCTCAGCTTTTCACTTCTGAAAGTGACACTATATTTGGTGCGGTGAGAAATTCCATAGAGAAAACTGGTTTAAGGCTTTTTTGGAGCGATGCAAAAGTAGTAATAATAAGTGATTCAATAGCAAAAGAAGGTATTATTCCTGCACTTGATTGGACTAATAGATCTAACTTCGTTAGACCAGATATGTGGCTACTAATATCAAAGGATAATAGCGCTGCTGAAATTCTAAGAAATAAAGTTAAGCTTAATGAAATAAGTTCCTTCAATATTGATTCTACCATGAATTCAGGGAATGTACTTTCTAAGTTTCCTGGTTCAATGGTATGGTCATTTATAGATGAATTATCATCCTCTGGGAAATCTGAGGCTGTAGCCACAGCTAAAAGCGTTCAGAATGAAGGTCTAGTATCAACTATTGTAGAAGGCTCTGCTATTTTTAAAGCTGATAAACTTGTAGGCTATCTAGATGGGAACGAATCCTTATATATGCTTATGGCTAAAAATAAAATAAAACAAGGATTAATTACTTTAATTAATGTCTCAGGTTCCAACGCAAATGTAACTTTAGAAATAAATGATAATAGAACAAAATTAACCCCACTTTATAATAATGGAACAACATCAATGATAATGGATATATATCCAGTTGTAAGTATACATGAAATTCAAGGGACTATAGATTTTATGACAGAAGAAAACTTAAAAATGCTTCAAAGTGAAACAGAAAAAAAAATTAAAATTAACGTGCAAAATTTAATTAATAAATTACAGAAAGATTATGATAGTGATGTTTTGAATTTCGAAGAGACTTTCGAGAATGAAAAACCAAAAATAACTAAGAATTTGAAGAATAATGGAATAAATATTTTTAAGAGTTTAAAGGCTACAGTTAACGTCCATGTGCAAATAAAAGGTAGTAATAAAACAATAAAACCTATTATTATAGGCAAATAATCAAAGGAGAATTTGTAAATGTTTTTATTTGTAATAATTTTATATATCATAGTAATATTTTTTGAATCAGTTCCACTATTAAAAGAAAAAAATAATGGCAAGATAATATTCTATTTTTCTCTAATTACATTTTCAATGATAATTAGTATTATGCTAACTCTTGGAGTACAGTTGCCTAGTCCATCAAATGGAATAAAAAATATTGTAATCTCAATATTTGGCAAAATGGATTAATTTTTATATTTACTGTTTATCATTACAATAAATGGTATGGGAGGTTTAAATGGAAAATGAAATTATCACTGAAAGACAAGGCGTAATACTCATAATACTTTTCATAATTGGAAGTACTTTTCTAATAGGATCTGGAGGAGCAGCAAAACAAGATGCATGGATTTCAGTAATAATTGCTATTTCATGGTCTATAATATTATTAATTATGTACTCTCGAATTTTATCTTTATATCCTGGTAAAGATTTATTTGATATTCTTCAAATTCTTATGGGAAAGTTTATAGGAAAAATTATTAGTATGCTCATGATATGGTTTGCCTTTCATCTTGGATCCATGGTTCTTAGAAATCTTTCAGAATTTACTGATATTTTAGTGTTCGCTGATACACCCGTAGTAGTACCTATGCTTTTTTTCACTCTACTAATTATATGGAGTATAAAAGCAGGTATTGAAGTCTTAGGAAGATGGTCTGAATTTTTCGTTTGGGTTATTGTTTTAATATCTTTGTTTATAACTTTTTTATTAATTCCAGAAATGGATATAGATAGAATAAAACCAATATTAAACAATGGTGCCGTTCCACTTTTAAAAGGTGCTTTCTTAAGTTTTTCTTTTCCCTTTGGTGAAACCGTAGTTTTTACAATGGTATTTTCAAATGTATCTAAAGCTAAAAATTTTAATAAAACATTTATACTAGGTTTACTCTTAGGCGGTTGGCTTATATTTTCAGCAACATTAAGGAATCTTTTAGTATTAGGTAATGAAACCATATCTAGAATGTATTTCCCGACCGCTATGGAAATAACACTTATTAACCTAGGATCTGTAATTGAAAGAACTGAAATTACAGTAGTTATTGCATATTTGGTATGTGTCTTTGTCAAAGCAAGCATATGTGTTTTTGCAGTATGCAATGGAATTTCCAAGGTTTTTGGGCTTAATGATTACAAATTTATTGCAACACCTGTATCTTTTTTGATGTTAAGTTTCTCTTTTATTATTTACAAAAGCACCATGGAAATGTCATTTTGGGCTTTCAATATATACCCATATTATTCCTTTATTTTCGAGGTTATAATCCCTTTAATTATTTTCATTACTGCAGAGGTTAAGAGAAAGCACTTAGTAGCAAAAGTGTAATTAAATAATTATTTAATATTTCATAAAATGTATTTTGTAAAATTAATTAGTTTTTTATTTACTGTTTATCTAGGCGATAAATGGGATGGGAGGAATGAATGAAAAATGAAGTTATTTCAGAAAGACAAGGTATAATACTTATAACACTTTTCATAATTGGATCTACTTTTTTAATGGGATCTGGAAGCTACGCAAAACAAGATGCCTGGCTTGCAGTAATTATTGCTATTTCCTGGGCTATTATATTGTTACTTATGTTTTCTAGAATTTTATCATTATACCCTGGAAAAGATTTATTTGATATACTTCAGATCGTTATGGGAAAGTTTGTAGGGAAAATTATAAGTATACTAATGATATGGTTCGCCTTTCATCTTGGAACTTTAGTTCTTAGAAACCTTTTAGCATTCACTGAAACTTTAGTATTTCCTGATACGCCAGTTGTAGTACCTATGCTTTTTTTTATCATTTTAATTATATGGAGTTTAAAAGCAGGTATTGAAGTTTTTGGAAGATGCTCTGAATTCTTCATCTGGATTGTGGTTATAATATTTTTTTTCCTCCTTATATTGTTAATTCCAACAATGGATACGAATAATTTAAAGCCAATGCTTAGCAATGGTGTAAAGCCAATTTTAAGAGGTGCCTTGTCAAATTTTAGTCTTCCCTTTGGACAGACCGTAATTTTTACAATGGTATTTTCAAATATAGCTAAAACTAAAAATTATAAAAAAGTGTTTATGATTGGTTTACTTATGGGTGGATTGATTATATTTTTGACAATACTAACAAATGTTTTAGTATTAGGAAGTGAAACTATATCTGGAACATATTTTGTTTCTACACTTGTAGTAAGCCTTGTTCACTTAGGTGAGTTGTTTGAAAGACTAGACGTGACAGTCCTTATTGTATTTTTAGTATGCGTATTTGTGAAAATAGGTATGTGCATGTTTGCAGTATGTAATGGTATTTCAAAGGTTTTTGGTTTTGATGATTACAAATTTATTGCAACACCAGTTGCTCTTTTGATGTTAAGTTTTTCTTTTTTTATTCATAAAAGCACCATGGAAATGGCATCTTGGGCTGCAGATGTATGGCCATATTATTCCTTTGTTTTTCAAGTTATAATCCCTTTGTTTATTTTTATTTTAGTGGAACTTAGGGCTAAAAAACTTAGAACTAAAAGTGTACCCAAATAATTATTTACCACATGCTATTATATGATATAATATAAATACTTTCAAAATTTATTTGTAAGTACAAATTTATTTGTAAACACAAATTTATTTGTAAACACAAATTTATTTGTAAATACAAATTTATTTGTAAACACAAATTTATTTGTAAATACACGTCATAAACTTTGAAAGGAAGTGTTATAAATGCTTAAAAAATTTAAAGAATTCGCTCTTAAGGGAAGTATCTTTGATTTAGCAGTCGCTGTGGTTATAGGTGCAGCATTTTCTAAAATAATTACCTCTTTAGTAGAGGACCTTATAACACCCATACTTGGCATATTATTGGGTAGGATTAATTTTAGCAGTCTAAAATATACACTGCCATCATCAATAGCTGGTGGAACTGCTGTATCAATTAAATATGGATTATTTATTCAAGCTGTAATAAACTTTATAATAGTTTCATTTGCGCTTTTCATATTTATTCAAGCTATACAATCTGTTAAAAAGAAGAAAATTGAAGAAGATATAATGCTTGAACCTTCAAATGAAGAAAAGTTATTAAGTGAAATTAGAGACTTACTAAAAGAAAAAAAATAATTCAAGAGGCTCCAAGTAAAAATTTCGCTTGGAGCCTTTTTTATAATTAATTGCACTTGCATTTACTCTAAACAAAGAACTAAGAATAATGACTATAAAAAGAAGGTGTTTTATTGAATAAACTTTTATTTAAGAAGCAATCATTTTTAATTTTTCTGCTGCCTTTAGGTATTCTTCTTACTCAACTATCTAGAATGTTTCCAAATCTAATAGAAAAATTCTATTCCTCATTATTTTATAAAATAATTGCTAATATTTTAAGTTCAATTACCGGTTTTTTACCCTTTTCTCTTGCAGAACTTATAATTGTATCTTTTGCATTTTTCCTGTTATGGTACATTTCCAAAACAGTTTTGAACCTATACAAATGTAAATACAAAAGATTAGAAATTTTAAAAAACACTTTTGTAAATATACTTTTTGTATTAGGAGTAATATATTTTTCATTCCAGATTTTGTGGGGATTTAATTATCAGAGACTTACACTAAATAAGATTTTTCAGTTAAATGTACGTCCTTCATCCTCAACTGAGCTTGCTTTGCTTTGTGAAAATCTTATTAATAGTTCAAATTCTCTAAGAAAAAAAATAAATGAAAACCAGGATGGAGTAATGGAACTTCCCTATAATAAAAAGTATGCACTAAAAACGGCCCACCTAGGATATGATAAAGCTTCATTAGAATATATACAATTAAAAGGTAACTATGGAAGACCTAAGGCTATATTTCTCTCGAGTCCGATGAGTTATACTGGAATTACAGGTTTTTATTTTCCTTTTACTAATGAAGCAAATATTAATATGGCACAACCTGATTCTTTTCTTCCCTTTACCACTGCCCATGAGATGGCCCATCAAAGGGGATTTGCCAAGGAAGACGAAGCAAACTATATCGCATATATAGTTTGTATAAATCATTCAGATATCAACTTTCAATATTCTGGAACATTTGCAGCATTATCTTATTCATTTAATGCATTACAAAAAAACGATCCTAAGAAATATAAACAATTGATTTTAACATGTAGCACCGGTGTACTTAATGACTTTAGGTACAACCAAAAATTTTGGGACTTGTACTCTGGTCCTATAGACAAAATAAGTGATAAAGTTAATGACACTTATCTTAAATCGCAAAATCAGCAATCTGGAACAAAAAGCTACGGTGCGATGGTGGATTTACTTCTCGCTGCTTATAGAAAAAAATGATTCTTTAAATACCCCATTTATAAATAAACGTGATATTTAAGGAATCATTTATCAAATCATATTAATATATTATTTAACTATTGATTTATTATTTAAATCGTCTTGCAGACATGTAATCGCTTCTTGTTAATAATGATATTTTAACTACATCACCTGTTTTTGGAGCATGTATGTATGAGTTATTCCCTATATAAATACCAACGTGATGAGGAGTTCCTGATCCAAAGAACACCAAATCTCCTGGTTGTAAATTATTTCTAGATACATATTGCCCTTGAGTTATTTGAACATAGGTTGTCCTACCCATGCTAATTCCAAAATGTGCATACACATATTTTGTGAAACCTGAACAGTCAAAGGTATTTGGACCATTTGCGCCCCACTCATATGGTGTTCCAAGGAATGTTTTAGCATATGCTATCACTTCATTCGAACTTGCTGATGAAGAATTTTGAGGTTCACTTATTTCTTTGCTTGGTTCAGCTTTTGTTTCATTTTTTGCAACATTGCTTATATTACCTCTTGATGGAGTAATTTGTTGAGCTGTTTTAGTAGCAATTGCCACATCATAATTATGTGTTTGATTTGACGTTTCTTTTATTTGATTCATAGTACTACCTAATAAAGCCTGAGTTTGAGCTATTTCATTTTTATGTAATTCTTGTTGTTTTTTATCTTCTACTATTAATACACTTTGTTCTTGTTTTTTTACATTAAGCTTGTCCAATTTACTTTTGTTATCAACTTGTAATGCTAACACTTTTAATTTGCTATCATTAAGAGATTTTTTTCTATCCTCAATAGCTTGCTTTTTATCATTTAATTCTTTAATAATTTTATTATCATATTCTACAATCTTTTTAACATTTTCTACTCTTGAAATAAGATCCTCTAGTCCCTGTGAATTAAGTAATATTTCTAGATAGCTGTCCGGACCATTCATATACATTACTCTCATTCTTTCATTAAATAAAGCTTCCTCATCCTTTATATTGCTTTGTGCAACTACTATGTTTTTTGTAGTTTGCTCCATCTTTTTCTCAGTACCATATATTTCAACTTTTGCTTTATCAATTTCTGAATGTATATTTCCAATATCTGAATCAAGCATCTCAATAGATATCTCTAATTTATCAGATTTTTTTTGTGCCTCACTAAATGAACCCTGTTGCTGCTGAAGCTGTTGAGTTTGATTATTTAGTTTCTGTGTTAATGTTTCTGCTAAAGTTGGCATACTTACTGACATAGTTAACCCAATAACTAAAAGTAAAGGTAATATTCTTCTTCTCATTATTTTTCCCCCACATCAAATATTATAAAATCATCATAAATTTTCATATTTTTATTTATAATAGTATTATAGCACTATTTTGGGACAATTTCTAAGAGAAAAATATGGTAATTTGGAAGGCTAATTAATCTTCCTCCTCAATATTTACTCGTCTCTTTTTTACTTGATTGCTTAATAGATTTTATAAATTCATTAATAGCACCTTGCTCAATACTTTCTGAACCTACTAAAGGGCTTACCACTTCTGTTTCATTTACAATATTCATAACTTCACTTTCTTTCTTATTCCCATTTAAGATATAAATACATGTTAAAATTATAACTATAATATAAAGAAACCCATTATTAGTATTTTTAGTTCTGCCTTTATTGGTAATTTTAGCTTTTGCTTTTTTTAAAAACATATTTGTGTTTATAACATAATCATTCAAAATCAATCTTTTATCATATTTTTCTTTTTTTAGTACTTTAATAATTTCTTTTTTTAAGACTTCAACTGAAGTGTATCTATCCGCAATATCAATTTTAACGCACTTCTGTATTATTATTTTTAAATCATTATTGAAATCAGCTTCATAACTTTCATCCAAAATAGGTTCAACGCCTGTTAAAGGGGACCTTCCTTTAACCATAAAATACACTAACATTCCAATTCCATATATATCTGTTTGCTTACAACATTTTCCTAAACCATATTGTTCTGGAGCCGCATATCCATTTGAACCTGCACATACTGTATCTTGAGACTTGTCCGACTTGTAAATTTTTGAAATTCCAAAATCAATTAAAACAACTTTTTCACTGGTGGTTATCATTATATTAGATGGCTTTATATCTCTATAAATGATAGCTGGATTTTGATTATGTAAATAGTCTACAATATCGCATAAATCGGATGTAATATGGCAAATTTTCTTTGTTTGCATTTTACCATTTGCCTTTACATACTCCTTTAACGTTTGACCCTCTACATAGTCTTGAACCATATATAAATTATTATTCTCATAGAATGTATCAACTATTCTTCGGATACCTGGATGATTTAGATCTTTAAGAATATTAGCTTCTGTTAAAATATCTATATTTTTTGTATCTTTTATTACTTCTTTAATTGCCCAAAGGTTCCCAAGCATTTTATTTTTACATAAGTAAACTACGCCCATTCCACCTTTTCCTAAAGTTTTAATTATTTCATATTTTTTATCTAATATTTCTCCACTATTTAGCATAATTCACCTCTTATACAAATGTTTCATACTTTATCAATCTAATAACTTATATATATTTATTTAATATTTGCGTTTAAACTCTGTACAAACTAAAATATATTTACCAATTTTTTGCATACGGTAATAATAATTCACCAAGAAGAACACAAATGCAACATAATTATATCAAATTTTCAATGCATTTGCCACTGTTTAAATTAAACATTACAAAATAATTACAATATGTTTACAAATGAAATCTTTATAAATTTTATAGTAAGCGTACTGAATATTTATTTAATGCTTAATAATATTGACTATTTCCTTGTAAATAAAAAACATTTTCTTATTTTAAGTACTATTATTAACATCATGAATATAATAATACTGTAAAGCGATTTGAGGAGATGACTATAGATGGCTTACAGTGCAAGAGAATTATTGGCTAGAATAATCAAGTGTGAAGCTGGCGGAGAAGGCGAAAATGGGATGAAAGGTGTTGCCTCTGTGATTATGAACAGAGTTAATGTAGCCGATGGTGAATATCTTAGAACAGGTCAAGGTGATCTAAGAAAGATTATATTTCAGACAGGACAATTTGATTGTGTATCCTCTTCACTTGGTGGTATGCCTAACCCACAAACCATTTATTCAAGTCCACCAGAACAGATACATTATGATATTGCTGATTGGGCTTTAGCTGGCAATAGATTATATACAGTAGGGGAGTCCTTGTGGTACTTTAATCCGTTTTTACCAGGTTGCCCTTATCTTTTCCCTTTTAATGGGAGTGGAACCTTTCAAGTTGAAGTAGTTCAACATTGCTTTTACAATCCAACAGCAAAATATTTTACTACTTAATTAAAAGCCATGACATTCATCACATTAGATTATAATTTAATATAATTTTTTAAGGAGGATATTTTATGTTTATATCACCACCTAACAATTTTGATCAATCCCCAATGTGGAAAACTGATTCTATGTTTTCCGAACCTCAAATGACACCTATGCCAAAATTTGGTATGAATGATGATGAAAGACAAAATCCTATGCCTGGCTCCTCTGCTTCTACCCATAATTATGAAATTGCACCTGGCTCACCGATAGTAAACAATCCCCTCTATAACCAAGGTTGGTTGCAAGGTCAAATTGGTAAATATATCAGAGTTTCTTTTTTACTTGGAACAAATACCTTCCAAGATAGAGGCGGCACTTTACAGGAAGTTGGAATTAGTTTTATTGTCCTTAAAGAAACTGGTACAAATAATTTAATAATGTGTGATATCTACTCTATTAAATTTGTGACAGTTTTTGCTAATCAAATTGATAAATGTCCAGTATAACATAAATAATAAAAGATGCCCCTAGTGGCTTAGCTTACTAGGGACATTGGTTTTTTCTTATTTTATCTTTTCTACTTCGCCATATTTCACTCCAAATGTGTCTACAGTGACTTTTTTCATTTTTTGATCTTTTTTAGGTTTATCATTATCACCAGTCTCTACAGCAACTATTTTATCTACGGTATCCATACCTTGTGTAACCTTACCAAACGTAGCGTATTGACCATCTAAATCACTTCTATCCTTAACCACTATAAAAAATTGTGAGCCCGCCGAGTTTGGCTCACCACTTCTAGCCATGGAGATTACTCCCCTCTCATGTTTTAATGTATTATTAAAGTCATTTTCGCTAAACTCGCCACTTATTGCATAACCAGGTCCACCCGATCCTATTCCTTCTGGATCTCCACCTTGCACCATGAAACCTGGTATTACCCTATGAAAAATTAATCCATTGTAAAACCCACTCTGAACTAATGAAACAAAGTTTCTAACAGTATTAGGCGCAATTTCCGGATATAATTCTATCTTTATAGTAGATTCGTCTTCCATTACTATAGTGACCATTGGATTTTTGTCATTAGCTCCTTTTTCTGTTACTTTAGTGGCGCTACCAGCCTTATTACCACAACCTCCAACAAAAATTACAAAAATCAAACAAAATAACATCATTGTCTTTTTCAAAAACTTTATTCTTCTCATTTTCAAAATGCTCCTTTTTTTCTCGCATAACATTGACACTACACACTAGTTTTAATTAATTCCATATTCCCTTCAAGTGTATACTCTATCCCGTTTGCTATATAAATTGTTTCTTCTTCTTTTAATCTTATTTGCTCTTTATTTGCTATTATTACTCCCTCACCACATATTACAGTATAACTATGAAAACTTTCATTAACCTTGTCTACATAACTATTATGGACAGTAATTTTTTCCACTTTGAAATAAGGTGTCTCTAATTTATAGAAATTTTCAATTTTCCCACCTTTATTCTCACCTTCATAATCTATCACGTCCAATGATTTTTCAATATGCACTTCACGTCCACGTCCCCAATCATGAAGTCTATAAGTGATATTGCTATTTTGTTGTACTTCAATAAGCTTTACCCCTGATTCTATAGCATGTACAGTACCCGCTGGTATATAAATGAAATCTCCCCTTTTAATATTAATTCTCTCCAAATAATCTTCTAACTTGCCCTCTTGTATAATTTTCCTTAGCTTTTCTTTATTTAGGCCTTTCTTTATTCCAGATACTAAAGTTGCGCCTTCTCTTGCTTCTAATATATACCAACACTCTGTTTTCCCCTTAGCATTTTCTACCCTTTTAGCATAATCATCATTTGGATGAACTTGTACTGATAATGTATCCTCTGCTCTTATAATTTTATTTAGTATAGGAAAATTACTGCCACATCCTAAAATTTTAGATAATTCTTGTCCTTTATAAATTCCTTCTTCTATTGTAGATTTCCCATCTTCATGGCATGAAAGAACCCATTTTTCCCATCCCCATATTTTTTCACTTAGATAAGGTTTTAATTTTAAAATTAACTTTTCAGACATTATAATTCCTCCTATAACTCTTCATTAGTTTTCCCCAGCTTTATTATAATATTTTTCGCCTCTTCTTTAGTACTACTTGGACCACAAATATTAAATTTCCCATTGTATTTACTATCTATTTCACCGAGTCTTATAAGTATTTCATTGAAGTCCTTTGTTATATTCACTGTACCAGCAACTTCATATTGGCCTGTCTTGCTATTTTTTATTTCTATGAACTCACTATATCCCATTGTTTTAAAAACATTGTTTTTCACCCATACTCTCTTTGCAATAACCGGTTGTTTAATCCCATCCACCTCAATACTTCCAGTAAATACATAGTTTAATGATAATTTCTTTTTCAACTCTCCCACAAGTTTAATTTCTACAGTTTTAGCAACTTCACTATTCTCAGCATACATGTATCCACTATAATTTCTTTCAATACTTACTGGTCTAAAATATATAATAGATATTAATATCATACCAACAATTGCAATTACTATTGACGCTTTTATGGAAGTCCTATCCATATTTATCACCTCGAATTTTAATTATTAAATTTTTCTAGTAACCTTAAGTTATATATAATATTACAATCTAACTTATCCTATAGTACATTAGAAAGAATTAACTTCTTACTATTCTATTTATGAAGGCTAAACAATTCATAATTGTTTAGCCTTCATAAATGTCGTCAAGTTTTAAAACATTCAACTGCTTTTATTACTCATTTTTATTTAACTTTCCAAGTTGTTCCTTCCTTAGTATCAAGAAGTTCAATATTCATAGCTATAAATTCATTTCTTATCTCATCTGCTCTTGCCCAATTTTTACTTGCCCTTGATTCTGCTCTTTCAATTATAAGTTTATTTATAAGTTCCTCATCTACATTTGTAGCTTCTTCTTCAATTTTCATAAGATCTAATGAGAATACCTTGTCAAAATCTTCTATAAGTATAGACTTTTCCTTATTATTGAGTTCGTTATCCTTTAACACATCAAAAAGCAAAGTAAAAGCATTTGCTATATTTAAATCATCACCTATATATGATGAAAATTTTTGTTTATATGATTCAATTTTCTCGTCACTGGTTTCATCATTTTGATTTATAGAAATTAAAACAGCAGCTATTCTCTCTTTAAGCTTTTTGTAACCATTTCTAGCGTCATTTAAGCTCTCAAAACTAAACAGCAATTGTTTTCTATATTTAGATTGAAGACAGAAATATCTATAATCTAGAGGAGTATATCCCTCTTCAACAAGCCTTGATATTGTCAAAAAATCACCACTAGACTTTGACATTTTACCATTGTCTACTACTAGAAACTCTGCATGCATCCAATATTTTACCCATTTATGCCCTATTGCACCTTCAGATTGAGCTACCTCATTAGTGTGATGTATAGCAATATGATCTATTCCACCACAATGAATATCTAAATATTCACCAATGTATTTCAGAGACATTGCCGAACATTCTAAATGCCAACCTGGAAACCCTCTTCCCCAAGGTGACTCCCACTGCATAATTTGATTAGAAAACTTAGAATTTGTAAACCATAATACAAAGTCAAGTGGGTTTTTCTTATTAGGATCTATTTCTACTCTACTTCCTGCTTCCAAATCATCTATACTAATATTTGCAAGCTTAGTGTAATCTGCAAATTTTTCAATTTCAAAATATACATTTCCATTAGATACGTAAGTATATCCTTTATCTTCAAGTTTTTTTATAAGATCTATCATATCCTGTATATGATCTGTAGCTTTACATACAATAGTAGGCCTTTTTATATTAAGTTTCATGCAATCTTCAAAAAAAGCATCTTCATAAAATTTAGCAATTTCCCATACAGTTTTATGCTCACGGCTTGCACCGAGTGTCATTTTATCTTCGCCTTCATCTCCATCTGATTGAAGATGCCCTACGTCAGTTACATTCATTACATGCTTAACTTTATAATTTAGATACTCTAAGGATTTTTTAAGTACATCCTCAAAAATATATGTCCTTAAATTACCTATATGTGCATAATTGTAAACTGTAGGTCCACATGTGTACATACCAACCTTACCCTCTTTATAAGGTACAAACTCTTCCTTATTTCTAGTCATAGTATTATAAACATTAAAACTCAATATTTTCACTCCTTCTTAAAATAGTACAATAGTATATTCATTTTTTTAAAACTGTTCATCACCTTGATAGATGCAATATAATAAGCTACAGGCATGCTGCAGCTTTAAACTTCAAAGTATAAATAACCTCAGACTTTTAAGTACAAAAATAGTTATATATATAAATTTTAACATAATACTAGGAAAATGCAATAAATTATCTTAATAAATTATAATTTATAGTAATTTTTACCATTATATTAGAATAAATTTATTATATTATTTAAAATCAAACAATTTTCTAATTAATAAAAAAAGAGTATATAAACCAAGTTTATATACTCCCATTTATTTATTTTTTATCAGCAGATTGTTTTTTATTTGTAGCATTTTGATTTTTTGCAGTTTCACGAGTTATAGGAGTATCATAATTGCTTTTTTCTAATCTAGAAAATTTATTGTCAGGTTGGCTATCTTTAGGCATAAAAACATCTCCCTCTTCAGTATTGATATTATATTTATAGGTTTTACTAATTTAAAAAAAATATTCTACTTATTAAAATTATAAATCCCATTTACACATAATTTTGTTAATTATATGAGAAAGGTAGGCATTTATATAATAAGGTTATGCCTTATTATAAAGTCTCTTTTTTTCTATTATAATTAATAAATCGCTTAAAAATATAGGGTGCTCCCACTGTAATCCACAATCCAACAATAAAATATCTAAAAAAATCAGAAAATAGACTAATTGGTAGTATTACCTTTAAAACACCTTTAAGAGTTAAAAGAACTGTGAGCCCTAAAACCAATTTTATTAATTGCTTTAACCTAGTGTTTTTAACATCATACAATACATATTTGGTCTCTAGTATATATCCAAAATAGAAACCTAATACTGTTCCTGATATTGCATAATAAGTTTTTTGTTTTATGTACATTAGTCCAATGATCATAGGTACAATAATTATCATAAATATCCATGGATTTCTATTAACCTCAGCATATTCAAAAATATAATTTGATATAAAAGTCCATATAATTCCAATTATTATCCCACCAATTATATCTATAGGGTAATGAACCCCCAGATACATTCTAGAAAATCCAACTAAACTAATTACTAAGATTCCAACTGCATAAATCCACTTTTTTCTTATTTGATTTATAAATGAAACCCAAAAGGTTGTGGATCCTTGAGTGTGTCCACTTGGAAAAGATTGTCCTGTAGCAGTTTCTAATCTTAGTGACCTTATCCCTGAAACCCCTATTGGCCTTGCTGAATTAACTATATCCTTTAAAGCAGTGTTTACAATTGTACCTGTAAGTAATGCAAATCCTAGCTTATACCCAAATTTTTTATTTACACACCAGAATATTGTAGAAGCTACAAGAATGTAAAAAGTCTCCTCACCAGTCATTGTAATTAATTGAAAGATCACATCCGCAAATGGAGATGTGAAAAATTGTATAAATTTAATAATTTCTATCTGCATACTATTCTCCTTATAACTCTTCTAAAATCTTAAAAACAAAAACCAATCTAGAATATAGACTGGTTTTCAAAATATAGTTTATAAACTTAATTTTTTCATTAAACTTTATTACAATATATTTCATTCTACCACATTGTACCCTATACTACCTTTTCATAATCCACATCAACTATAACACTATCATCATAATTAATATCAATGGAGTCTGAAGTATCTTTGTCACAATTAAGGATATCCGCTTTTGCAGTAGTGTTTTTCTTTGTACTTAGTTTATAGATAAAATTTTTAATTGTCTTTATTAATTTGAAAATACACCATACTAAAACTCCGAAAACTGCAATTGCAAATAAGGCTTTAATTACAAAGATAGCTATATAAGGTATTGTTATTAATAAAACAATAAAAGTACCAATTGACAAAGCTGATTTAAACAACTTTGAAATTACGTTTTTGCCCTTTGTATATTCCATGATAATATTAGCCTTCTTTCATTTAATACGATTTTTTAATTAATACTTTTATTATAACATATAAATACATTCAAATATAATTTTTTTCTTAAAAAATAATGAATAATTTATTAAGTTATATTACTGTTTTTAAAATGCTATAACATTCCTCCATCTATTGTTATCACTTGCCCCGTAATGTATTTTGAATTTTCACTGGCTAAAAAAGTTACAAGCATTCCAACATCACTCACTTCTCCAAATTTCATCATAGGTATTTCATTAACTAAAGATTTACGTTCATCAATACTTAACCAATCATTCATTTCCGTATCTATAACCCCCGGTGCTATGGCATTGACTCTAATATTAGAAGGTGCAAGTTCCTTTGCTAGTGCCTTTGTAAATGCGTTAATCGCTCCCTTTGATGCAGAATAAACTACTTCACATGAAGCACCTACATTTCCCCACATTGATGATATATTTATTATACTTCCACTTTTTTGTTTTATCATCTCTTGCATAGCATTATGAGAACAATTAATTGTGCCCTTAAGGTTTACATTTAAAATATTGTCCCATTCGTCAGGGGTAGCATCCATAAACAAACCTACCTTAGAGATTCCTGCATTATTTATCAAAATATCTATTTTACCTAATTTTTCAACAGTTGTTTTTATCATACTTTTTGAAAACTCATAATTACTTACATCACCTTTAATTTTCAAAGCGTATGCTCCAAGCTCTCTAATTTCCTGAAATGTTTTTTCAGCTGCTTCATCATTACTTTTATAATTTATTACAACGCAAGCACCAGCTTTTGCGAGTTCTATAGCAATACCTTTTCCAATTCCTCTGGATGCTCCCGTGACTATTGCTACTTTACCTTTTAAATTCATAAATATCACTCCTAAATTAGGATGTTTTCTTTGGAATTATTGTTACTTCTTATTTTGTTATCTTCATATTAATATTATATTTTAGTTTTAACTACACACTCTTATTATACTGCTAATTAACAAAAGATTAAAATAATTAAATATTATAAAAATTTTTTCCAGTGATTCTACCTTTGTTTTAAAGTGTATATTAGATATTACTAGGTTATAATTTTTTCAAGTTACCTTCATATATATGTTTATTTATGATAATATATATATGATAAAGGTAATTAAATTATATACTTTAGTACATTTTAAGAATATAAAATTTATGACTTTTATGTAGTAGGAGGCATAGAATGGAACAAAATAACAAAGACGATACCCATAATACATTGTTTCGCTGGCATAACTTTAGGTTAAAGCTTGTATTTGAAGCAATATGTGTAGGTATTATTACAGGTTTATTAATTGTATTATATCGTTACGCACTAGAAGAGTCAGGAGCATTTATAACTAAAGTGTATAAAACTATATCTATAAATCCTATACTTATTCTCCCTTGGGTTGCTGTTTTAATAATTTTGGGATATATTGTAGGATTATTGGTTAAACATCAACCTATGATAAGCGGAAGTGGAATTCCCCAAGTTGAAGGGGTTCTGCTTAGAAAACTTGATATGTGTTGGTGGAAAGTTATTTTGGGTAAGTTTATCGGAGGAGTTCTTTCAATAGGATCGGGTCTTTCCCTTGGACGCGAAGGTCCCTCTGTTCAGTTAGGTGCTGCAGTTGGTCTTGGTTTTAGCAAAATCTTTAAAAGAGTGAAAATCGAAGAAAAATATCTTATTACAAGTGGAGCAAGCGCAGGACTTGCAGCTGCATTTAATGCACCTCTGGCCGGAGTAATGTTTTCACTCGAAGAGGTTCATAAAAATTTTTCTCCTTTAGTTTTACTTTCAACTTTGGCTGCTGCATTATCCGCAGACTTTGTAGCTAGAGGTTTCTTTGGATTAAAACCGGTTTTTAATTTTGAAAATATATCTATATTGCCACTTAAATTTTATTTTTATATAGTTTTATTAGGAGTAATTATAGGAGCTTTAGGTGTAGTTTTTAATAATCTTCTTTTAAAAACTCAAGACATATATACAAAACAAAAATGGCTTCCAAAGGAAATGAGAATTATAATACCCCTTCTAATTTCCGTTATTTTCGGAATTTTTTTACCACAGGTTTTAGGAGGAGGGCATGTACTTATAGTATCCCTAGTTACGGGAAACTTCCCTTTAACCATTTTAATTGTTATATTACTTGTAAAATTTTTATTCACGATGGTATGTTATGGATCGGGCGCTCCAGGTGGAATTTTTCTTCCACTACTTGCAATTGGAGCACTAATAGGCAATGTTTATGGACTACTTCTTGTAAATTTTGTACATTTTGATACCATGTATGTTAATAACCTTGTAATACTTGCGATGGCAGGATACTTTACAGCTGTAGTTAGATCTCCTATAACTGGAATTATTCTAATCGCTGAAATGTCTGGTTCATTTAAACATATGCTTTCACTCGCTGTTGTATCAATAGTTGCGTACATAGTTGCCGATATATTAGCATCAAAACCTATATATGAATCTCTACTTGAAAAATTTTTACATAATCAAGGTGAAAAATTGTCTATTGGGCATAATAAAACTAAAGCAATACTGGAATTTGCAGTTTGTATGGGCTCTATGCTAGATGGAAAACAAATTAAAGAAGTTAAATGGCCATCCCATTGTTTATTAGTATCAGTTAAACGTGGAGGTGATGAGATACTACCTAAAGGTGACACAATTATTTATCCTGGTGACTATTTAGTCATACTTACAAATGAGGATAAAGTATCTAAAATCAATGATGCTTTAATACTAATGATAGGAAGTTGTGAGATCCTAAATTAAAATTAAATTAATATATTCTTGCAATATGATGAGAATATTTAATATATGACATACACCTATTTTAAAAGAGGTGTGAAAATTACCCTATACAACAAGGAGGAATTTACATTGAGTAAAATTGAACAATTAACCGTAGATACTATAAGGATTTTATCAGCTGAGGCAATACAAAAGGCAAAATCAGGTCATCCAGGTCTTCCACTAGGAGTGGCACCAATGGCGTATACATTATGGGCAAATCATATGAAACATAACCCTGCAAATTCAAAATGGCAGGATAGAGATAGATTTGTACTTTCTGCTGGTCACGGATCAATGCTTGAATATTCACTTCTTAATCTTTTTGGGTATGGTCTAACTATTGAAGATTTAAAGAATTTCAGACAATTTGGAAGTTTAACACCTGGTCATCCAGAATATGCTCATACAAATGGTGTTGAAATTACCACTGGCCCTTTAGGCCAAGGAATTGCTAATGCAGTTGGTATGGCAATAGCTGAAAGCCATCTTGCATCAAAATTCAATACAAAAGAGCATGCTATTGTAGATCATTATACATATGCTATATGTGGTGATGGTGATAATATGGAAGGAGTTTCTGGAGAAGCAGCTTCCCTAGCAGGCACCTTAGCTCTTGGTAAACTTATAGTAATGTATGATTCAAATAATATATCTATAGAAGGATCTACAGATATATCCTTTACAGAAGATGTAGGCAAACGATTTGATGCATATGGATGGCAAGTTTTATATGTAGCAGACGGCAATGATATGGAAGCAATAGGTAAAGCCATTGAAACTGCTAAACTTGAATTAAATAAACCTTCCTTTATTGTAATTAAAACTATTATAGGATTTGGTTGCGCTAAGAAACAGGGCTTATCATCTGCGCATGGAGAACCACTTGGCGAAGATAATATAACTGAAATGAAAAAATGCATGGGATGGACCCTAGCTCCATTCACTGTTCCAACTGATGTAACTAAGCATATGGAAAATGTAAAATCAGAACTTGCTAAAAAAGAAGAAGATTGGAACACACTATATGCGTTATATAGCAAAAAAAATCCTGAACTTGCAAAAGAATATGAATTATGGCAGAGTGGAGAAATATCTACTGATTTACTAAAAGAGAGTGACATGTGGAAATTCGAAGGAAAAGCAGCAACAAGAAACTCTTCAGGAGTTATAATAAATGAATTAGCAAAACATATACCAAACCTTATAGGAGGTTCAGCTGATCTTGCTCCTTCTAATAAAACATATATGAAGGGTATGGGAGATTTTTCTAAGGAAGATAGAAATGGTTCTAACCTTCATTTCGGAGTACGTGAACATGCAATGGCAGCCATTGCAAATGGAATATATGTTCATGGAGGTCTTAAACCCTTTGTTTCAACTTTCTTTGTATTTAGTGATTATATGAAGGGTGCAATGAGATTGTCTGCTCTTATGGGTCTTCCAGTAGTTTATGTTTTAACTCATGATAGTATAGCTGTTGGTGAAGATGGCCCAACTCATGAACCGATTGAACATCTTGCAGCACTTAGGGCTCTACCAAACTTTAATGTATTTAGACCTGCTGATTCTAGAGAAACAGCTGTTGGTTGGTATGCTGCAATGACTTCAAAAACAACTCCTACTGCATTAATACTAACAAGGCAGAATCTTCCTTTGTATGAAGAAACCTCAATTGAAGCTTTAAAGGGAGCATATATATTAAAAACTTATGAAACTCAAGGCCAAAACCCTGATATCATTTTAATGGCATCTGGCTCCGAAGTAGAATTTATTTATGAGGGAGCAAAGATATTAAATGAGCAGGGAATCAAAGCTCGAGTAGTAAGTATGCCATGCCTTGATTTGTTTGAATCACAATCAAAAGAATATAAAGAATCTATATTACCATCATCTGTAAGAACCAGATTGGCAATTGAAGCTGCTGCTTCCTTTGGTTGGCATAAATATGTTGGTTTGGACGGAGATATAATTTCTATTGATAGATTTGGTGCTTCTGCCCCAGCTGATATTTTATTCAAAGAATTTGGATTCACTTCAGAAAATGTTGTTGATAGAGCAACAAAACTACTCAATAAGTAATTTAATTATAGGTTTATAACTACAAAGAGCATCTAATCAGATTTGATTAGATGCTCTTTGTTTATAGTTAATCTTTAATGTTTCTAACAAATGTTTTTATACGCATAAAAAAGTATATATTACGTATAATGCATTTGAATAAGCTTTAGAACTTCTTATTTTAGTTTTAATTGATATGCGTTAAGAAAAATATATGTTTGAGCGCTAGCGAGTTTATATTTTTTAGCAGATTAATTAAAACCAAAATTAGTAGTTCTTAGCGAAGTGAATGCATTAATAGTAATATATACTTTTTTTATTTATTTAATCTTCCAATTTTCGAGTAAATACTTTTCTGCCTCGTAAGACCAAAGTCCTTTATTGTTTTTTGCAATTTCTGCTAATTTCTTAAAACGTGGGTCTTTTTTGCCTTTTTCCTCAAAATCGTCAATTGCTGTAATATCCATAAATATATTTGTGTATATTAGTTTTTTACCTGCTGGTACTTCTGTTAATTTAAGAGTTGCATCAGCAGCACTATCAAGTCCTCCGATATGAGTAACCATAACTGCTGGATTTATAATATTCTTTTCTGTCATTCTTAATGACTCAATCATATCATTTGTGTTTCCACCTGTAGTTCCAATTGTATGAGTTGATTGATAATGAACATTATAAAAATTAAACATCGCTGAAAATTTAGTATCTGTAGGACCAGCAAAGAAGTTTAAGCAGCCATCCCTACCTAATATACTATCTCCTTGTTCAACTACTGGTTTAACTGGAGAATATACAAATACATCATCAAAACCTGTTCCACCTGTTAACTCTCTTAAATATTTGGGAACATCTTCTATATCTTTTGTATTTACAAATATTAGTTCTATTCCGGCTTCTTTTGCATCAACCTGGGTAAATATTGCTCTTGCCCTGTCTAATCTACTTTGTTCTATATCTGTTACCACAATTAAACCAGGTCTTCTATCACAGTGCATAGCATAATCAATTGCACCTAGGCCCATAGGACCAGCCGCTGCGAGCATTGCAAGCTTTCCACCTTCAACTATTCCCATCTTGTGTTCATAACTACCCATTACAGTATGAAAACTTGCATGAAAACCTCCAATAATACAAGACATTGGTTCAGCGAGGGATGCTTCATAATACGCTTTACCATCATAATTTAATAAACAACCAAGTTCCATTACTTCTTGTGGCATTATTACATAAGTTGCATCTCCTCCACAATATCTATAAGAATATCCTGGTGAATCCATACTTCCTTTGTAGTTAAGCGCTGGTTGCATAGAAAATTTATTTCCTACTTTAAAATCTTTTTTCCATTTTGAACCTACTTGCACTATATCTCCAGCCATTTCGTGGCCTATTATTATAGGATTAATTGCTACATCACTAGGTACTCTTTTATGATCACTTCCGAGTATTGCTGCTTTATAAGTAGACATACATATGCTGTCTGATACTACTTTTACTAATATTTCATCCTCTTTTATTTCAGGTAGTTCAAATTCTTCCATTCTTAAATCTTTTTTACCGTATAATCTTACTGCCCTTGTTTTCATATAATATTACCACCTTTTGTTGTTTTTTATAAATATTCAAATTCCACTTGTTCTTCTAGTTCTATAATTGTTTTTATATCACTTGCCTCTGTGCCAGAAGTCATAACATTAGCGGCACCAGTCGCAACAGCAAGTTTCACGGTATCCTCAAAGCTAAGACCCTTCTCCATTGAATATGCAAGGGCTGCAACCATCGAATCGCCAGCTCCCACTGTACTTTTCACATCAACCTTAAGGCCCCTTGCATATATAGATTTTTCCTTAGTTACAAAAACCGCTCCTGCGCTTCCAAGTGAAACTGCTACAATAATAATACCATATTCCAGCAAACCTTTAGCTATTTCAGCAGTTTCATGTACTCCATTAATTTTCTTATTAAACATACCTTCAAGTTCATCTATATTAGGCTTAACAAGATATGGTCCTGCTAAAACACCATACTTAAGAAGTTCACCATCAGCATCTAATATGGCTTTTGCTCCTTTTTCTTTTGCTTTAGCAATCCAATCACCATAAATCTTTTTATCTACATTAGAAGGAACACTTCCTGACAAAATTATAATATCCTCACTATTTATATTATTGAAGACTTTATCACTTACTTCATTCAAATCCTTTAGGCTTACTTCTGGCCCTGCTTCATTTATATCAGTATTAGTGTGATTAATCATGTCTACAACTTTTATATTTGTTCTGGTCTCACCTTCAGTAAAAACAAAGTCATTTAAAATATTTATACCATCTAAATAATCCTTTATAAACTTTCCTGAAGTACCAGAAATAATTCCCATAGCCTTGCTCTTGGATCCCAAATTTTTTATTACTTTTGACACATTAATTCCTTTTCCACCAGCATCAAGCCTTACTGACGCCACTCTATTAACATTACCTATATTGAAGTTATTTATTTCAATAGTTTTATCAACTGCTGGATTTATTGTTATTGTTGTAATCATGTCTTCACCTCTTATGTTTAAGATTTCGCCAAATGATTTAATCTTCAGATTTTATAGTAAACAGATTATAAATGTACAACACATCTTCTGTACTTTTTAACTTATCAGCAATGTTAACATTGCTCGTAATACTATCATCTTCTCCTTCAATAGCAATGGCGATATTTGAAAGTATTTGTAAATGTTCATCTCCAACTCCAGCAATACCAATCACAAGGTAAGCTAAATCATCTTCAAACTTTATGCCATTTGGGAATTGAAGTACTACCATTCCTGTTTTTATAATGTTTTTCTTAGCTTCTCCAACTCCATGAGGGATCGATATTCCTTTTCCAATGTAGGTTGAAAGGTCATCTTCTCTTTGAATCATAGCATCAATGTATTCTTCTTCCACATAACCACTTTCAAATAACATTCTACCTGCCATTTTTATTGCTGTATATTTATCTGTACTTTCCAGGCCTAATTTTATATTTTTCTTTTCAAGGATTTTGCTTTCATTTTTATCTTGATTTTTTGCTACACTTTTTTCTTCAGTATGAACTTTAGTATCAGTATCAGTATCAACTGATTTTAATCTACTAGACAGAATCTCGAAAGCAGGGTTATTTAAGAAATCTTTAACCGATATATGCTCAGCATTAGGAGCTACACTTTTTGCTCTTGCTGTTAACGTTTCATGAGTGACAACAATTTGGGCATCTTTTGGGATGTCTTCAATTGCACAATTTACAACGTCAATATTATATCCTGCTTTTTTAAATTTTGTTCTTAAAGTCGTTGCTCCCATTGCACTTGAACCCATACCAGCATCACATGCAAATATTACTTTGTTAAAAGTTTTAGCTATCACTTCATTTTTCTCACTTATTTCATCTGTTTTTTTCATTTTTAGACTACTAGATTTTATTTTTGCTTCTTCAAATTCATTATCATCTGTCTTTTTATTACTTGTCTTTATTATTACAGATGATATTAAGAAGGAAACCACAGCGGCTACAAGCACACCTGCAAGTACTCCTAAATATCCACCTTTTGGAGTCATTGCAATTATTGCAAGTATACTTCCTGGAGATGCTGCTGCAATTAATCCTGCTCCAAAAATTTGGAAGGTAAATATTCCACTGGCGCCACCACAAATTACTGCTATTATAAGTAAAGGGTTCATCAAAACGTAAGGAAAGTAAATTTCGTGTATTCCACCTATAAAGTGAATTATTATTGCTCCAGGTGCTGATTCTTTAACAGCACCTTTTGCGAACATCCAATAGGCTACTAGTACTCCAAGTCCTGGACCTGGATTTGATTCCAATAAGAAAAACACTGATTTTCCCATTGTTTTAATTTCTTGTGCACCTATTGGCACCAAAATTCCATTACCTATTGCGTTATTTAGAAACAATATTTTTGCAGGTTCTATAAATATAGCTGCTAAAGGTAATAGTCTTGCCTTTACTATACCTTCCACTGCATTTTTTAGAATACCATTTAACCCTAGTACTACTGGACCAATTCCTGAAAATGCAATCAATGCCAGTATTGCTCCAAGTATACCTGCTGAATAGTTGTTAATTAGCATTTCAAAACCAGCCGGCACTTTTCCTTCGATTGCTTTATCGAATTTCTTTATAACATAACCGCCTAGAGGCCCCATTATCATTGCGCCCATGAACATTGGAATATCTGCCCCTACTATAATACCCATAGTTGCAATTGTTCCAACTACTCCACCACGTACTCCACCTACCATTTTACCACCAGAGTAACCTATTAATAGAGGCAGAAGATAGGTTATCATTGGACCAACTAATTTAGCAAAATTAGAATTAGGGCGCCAGCCCGTTGGTATAAATAATGCTGTAATTAGCCCCCATGCTATAAATGCACCTATATTGGGAAGTATCATTCCACTTAGAAATCGGCCGAAACTTTGTACTCTTTCATTTGTTTTTGATTTACTTTTTGTATTTGATGTATTATCCATAATTCATACCTCCATTAATTATTTACTTTTTGTCTATAAAGTTCTTTTAAAATATCGTTTAATTCATTAAATGCATAATCTACATTTCCATCTTTTAAATATTTAAGAAAATTAGGTCTTTCAATTAGCATCTTACTTACGTACCCAATAACTTCTATATAAGATGAGCTACAATCTTCTGGTGCAAGCATTATTATTCCAATCTTAATATTTTCTATTTCACCTTCACCATTAAGACACTCTAATCCCTTAGATATCTTTATGGCACCAAAATATAGTTTTTTCACAGCATCAGTCCTACAATGAATTAATATCATCTCATGTCCTGTTACAATCGTATTTCCTTTTTCTTCTCTATTTCTCAGTGCTATTCTTAATAATTCTTCAATCTTAGAATCTTGATTTATAACCTTACTAGCCTCAGTTATTAATGAGTTTACGCTATTTATCTCAGGAATTTCTTTCAAGAAAAAGTTGTCTAATATCTGTATTATTGCTTCGCTATATATGTTTAGTGAAATTAATTTATCCTTGAATTTAATATCTTTTGTTTTTTTACTTATACGAGAAATTTTTGTGTTTTTTAAAGATTTTATTAGTTTTAATATTTTTTCTTTATCATCTTGAAACAGTAGTGGATTCACTCTTACTACTGGTTTTAAACATTTGTCTATATTAACTGTAGATATAATGAAATCTACATCTTTCTCAAGTAAAATGCTTTCCTCAATGTGAATTGTAGATATTATATCTACAATTTGAATATTATCATACTCATTTTCTATTCTTGTTGCGAGAAGTCTTGATGTTCCCATCCCCGTAGCACAAGCAATTGCAACTTTGTAAATAGGCTTAATTAATGTGTCACTATTTTCAATTGCAGCTCCTAAATGCATCGCAATAAATGCAATTTCAGCTTCAGGCATTTTTATACCTATATGATTTTCTACTACCTTAGCGCATTTAGTGCTAGTCCTCATTAAATCAATATAATTAGCCTTAATTTCTTCTAAAAGAGGATTTCTAATATCAAGTTTCATTTTTAATCTTGTAATGGCTGTTCCAAGATGATTTACTAGTCCATTTAGAAAGTCTTGATTATTTCCAAGAAACCTTCCCGTTTCAATCTCTGCTATTTTTATGATTTCCTTTGATAATTTTATAAGTTCAAAACTTCCTATTATATTATTTCCTGATTTGTATTTTTCCTTATAATTTTTCGATCCTTTAATGTGCATTGTTATATACCCAATTTCATCCTCTGGTATATCTACGGAGAAACATTTTGATATATTTATAGACAAATCAGATGCAATTAGATACTCCGCGCTTTTCTTAAGTTCCTTTAAAAACTCCCCATCTATTGTTATTTTATCGCCTTTCTTTACCCGTTCAATTGCAAGTGCAATATGAACAATTAATCCAACAAAGGCACTATCTACTAACTTATAATTTCTTTCTTTCTCCATATTCTCAACTAAAACTTCTATTTTCTTTATTGTTTCATTATCTATCAAATTCAGTAATCTATTACGAGAAGAGGTCTCAATATCTTTTGCTACAACTACTGAGTTATCTAAATTTTGTCTTATTAAATTTAAAAGCTGACTCTCATTTGTATTTTCATAAATTAGGCTAACCATAGCTTTTCTTATATGATTTTCTTTTCCTTCTACGTATACACCAAGTCCCTGTTTTCTGATTAAATTTATACTATGCTTTTTAAACCATTCATCTGTTTTCTCTAAATCATTGCTTATGGTTGCTTCAGTAACTTTTAAAATTCTAGTGAAATTATATAATTTAACAGGTTCTTGGTTTTGAAGCAGCTCACTTATAATTATATTTTTTCTCTCTAGAGGTGAATAAATTATTTCGCCTTTTTCTCCATTTAACAAATAAATAATAGATTGTTTTTCTTTTACTGTACCCATTACTTTAATGCCAACTCCAGTTTTTTTATCAAGTCTTACTCCATTTTGTTTAAGAAACTTCTCTACTTGTGGGATTTCTCTTAATATTGTCCTCCCACTAACATCTAAATCTTTTGCAATTTTAGAAATAGTAATATAATCATTTTCATTACATATGTTTTGCAAGATATTTTTTACGCGTAAATTAATCTTGTAATCCTTCATAAAACTCCTCCAAATTTATTAAAAGATTGTATCAATGTTACTTTGAAATTTAAAAAGTCTGTTTACAACTATTTGTTAATTACTATAACTTTATTATATTCTAGTAAACAATTACATACAATTCAAAGATAAATTGATTAGTCAGTAGCTAATGATGACAATATTTAATATCCCATTAATTACAACTCTTCATACTTTATATTTTGCTAATTTTTTTATGTTATTTTGAATATTCTTCAATATTATTACACATAATATTACTAATAGTTATTAACTCACAGCTACATCGATGAGCTCATCATTAATATAGATACAGCTAAAAGTTACTAACTAATATATGTGTTAAATGAACTGTTTTAAATTTAGTTTTTAGCTGTAACTATTATTTAATTTAATTCAGTTCATTTAATATTTCTTTTTAAAAATCTCTTTTATTACTCTCACACTAATTTACCATAGATTAAAAACTATGGTTTATATTTTATTATGAATTTTATACAACTAAATAATATTTAAGTTATATATTTTATAGTTTAGAAGAACTAAATACTATATATTATAATAATAAACATGTATCACTTATGTTTATTATTACAGTATATAGTATTTCTGAAAAACTCTTTATTTATAAGCCAGATTATGATAATATGTAGTATGTAGTAAATTAGTTAATAAAGGAGGTTGTTATTATGTCATATAAAATTACTGATGCATGTGTAAGCTGTGGAGCTTGTGAACCTGAATGCCCAGTTAGTGCTATAAGCCAAGGAGACTCTTTATTCGTTATTGATGCTGATACTTGTATCGATTGCGGAGCTTGTGCAGGTGTTTGTCCTACAGGCGCTCCAGTTGAAGCTTAATTAGAACGAACATAATTATAATATAAAAATAGAGGCTACTGAGTTTATCAGTAGCCTCTATTTTTATATTATATAGGAAAATATTCTTAATTAATTTAAAATATAATTAGTAGTTCTTAGCGAAATGATTGCATTAATCGTATTGCAATACGCGTAATATATGCTTTTTTCATTTTATTCATTTAAGTCCTTGAACCCCTCTCCAAGAGTTTCATGTACATTATATGTTATTATAAATGCTTTTTTATCAATTTCTTTTATATAATTTTTTAATTTTATAAATTGTTTTTTACCTAAAACGGATGTTATAATTTCTTTTTCATCATTAGTATACGCTCCTTTAGCAGAATATAAAGTAGCTCCTCTATCTAAATCTTCTATAATAAACCTTTTTATATCTTCGCCTTTTGAACTAACCACTTCTACTTTTTTACAAATGTTCATTCCTGCAATAACTGCATCTATAGTAAATCCATTGATAATAACTCCAAGCAAAGCATACATTCCGATTCTAGGCCCAAATACTATTATTGCTAATATGGTTATAAAAAAATCAGCTAAAAGTAGAGCCTTACCTATGTCCAAGTGAAAATACTTATTAAGTATTTTGGCTATTATATCAGTTCCTCCTGTGGATGCATTTTGATTGAAAACCATACCCATACCCACCGCTCCAATTAATATTCCGAATATCAGGTCAAGAAATAAATCATTTGTTATACTACCACTCAAAGGACAGGTTTTCTCAAATACCCATATCATACCAGATAATCCCAAACTAGAATAAATTGTCTTAACTCCAAAACTAGATCCTATAAATATAAACCCTATAATAAATAGAATCACATTTAATACAAGCATTATAAGCCCAATAGTAATCCCTGGCATATACCAATTTATAATCATAGCAAGTCCACTAACTCCGCCTACTGCTAAATCATTTGGTACTAAGAAAAAGTAAATTCCTGCAGCTAATAATACTAACCCAACGGTTATTAAGATATATTCTCTTATAATTTTTCCCATACTTATTTTCCCCCACATTTAAATTTTCTATATCCCTATAATATAAAATATAGTAGACATCCATTATACACTAATATTAATGCCAAACGCCACCTTGAAAAATCAAATTCCTTTTGAAGATAACTCATATTTCCCCTATAACACCTTGTGTTTATAGCGTTTTTTATGTCTTGCCATCGCTTCATAGTATTCACAAATAAAAGTCCCGCCATTTTACCAGTATTTTTAATCTTAAGCTTTAAACTACTAAATCCATTTCTGCTCTTTATAGCATTATACAATACAACATATTCATCTTCAATAAGCATAATAAATCGTTCCATACTTTTTGCAATATCAGAAATATCCTTTAAATATGTGTTTCTAGAACACAAATATAAAATGTCATCCATAGGCGTCGTTAGCGCTAAATAGCTTAAACATACCCCTGAGGACAAGGTTCTCAGAATTAAAACAGTGCAATAATACCATCCATAATCAAATATTAAAGTAATTGAAGAAATACTTGCGAAAGCAGCTGCGGCTAAAGTGTATTTCAATACTATTTTAAAAGGATTTTTACATACTAAATGAAGCATAATGAATACTAGGATATTAAAAATCATTGGATAAATTGAATTTGAAAATCCCATAAGTATTATCGGCACTACAGCAAGTAGAATCTTTTCTGTTGGATGAATATTAGCTATTTTACTGTTTTTTGATAGTATGCTTATTAGTCTGAACATTTTGTTTTCTCCCTATATAGTACCCTATATAACCTGCACCTATTGCTGCTTGAAGTGCAAATAAAAGACTTTCTATCTCCCCTGAAGGTGGGGTCCAAATACTTTTAAACCAAGGTTTATAAGCAGAATTTTCCTGTACTATTACTACCTGTATCTGATTATCGGCTCCAGTGAATTCCCCCTCTTTTCCTATAATAAAGGATGTTATAATAATAAGTAAACAAAGGAAAAAAGCTAATATTGTTTTCTTTTTCATTTTACTCCCTCCTGCTCTATTTCTTACATCTATAATTACTATTATTTGTTATCGTTCATTAGCAAAGCAATTTCATCTTTAGAATATTTTTCAATAAATTCAAATATAAGTACTGTAATGATTCCTTCAATTATTGCCAAAGGAATTTGTGTTATAGAAAATATTGAAAAGAACTTTAAAAAAGACATAAAAAATCCACTCTTTCCTGGAAATGCAAGTCCAAGTTGGACTGCTGTAATAAAATAAGTTACCATATCCCCTAATGCTGCCGCTAAAAATACTGCAACTTTTTTATTTCTATTTTTTAATAAAGTATATATTGTATACGCAACTATTGGTCCAGCAATTGCCATTGAAAATGTATTAGCACCTAGTGTAGTTATTCCTCCATGAGCTAGAAATATTGCTTGGAATAAAAGTACTAATACCCCTATTACTGCTGTAATAAACGGCCCGAAAATAATAGCAGAAAGTCCTGTGCCTGTTGGATGTGAACAGCTTCCTGTAACTGACGGAATCTTCATAGCAGATAAAATAAATACATACGCTGCGACAAGACCAAGTAGCATTTTAATATCCTTATTCATCTCCGATTTTGTCCTAATTTGCTTAAGACCTATAAATATAAAGGGAGCACTTAGTAAAAAGTAAAATGCACACCAAGTTGGTGGTAAAAACCCTTCTGATATGTGCATGGCAAATACATTAATATTAAGTGCAAAAACCAATGCTAACACATAAAAAATTCGAACTATAATTTTTGATTTCATTCTATTCCTCCTTGTACTTCTTTATAATAGAGAAAATTTATCAATTGTTATTTTTCTCAAAAAAACTCTCAGCCTATTGGCTAAGAGTTTAAAATTCCAATACAAATTGTTTTACAATTATATTATTCAAATAATATAGTACTTGCAAACACTCAAAGTATTACAATGAAATTTAACACTGACCCATCTTTCGTAGGTTATAACGTGTATAAATACAGGCAATTCTTCTGACTCAAGCATCATCATTCTTATATCCTTCCCAGAGTTACCCAGTGGCTTTTATAAGAACTCATCTATTACAGCGGCGGGACCGTGAGGGATTTGCACCCTACTTCTCAATTAAGTAATTTATTATTACACCTGTAATTTTATATATTTTTTTTTATTAATTCTATATTTGTAAGCGTAAACTAAAACTTTATTTTAACATTTTGTAAAGCTCTTCAATTAGCATTATACACTACAAAAATATTTTTGTTAAGTAAAATATAAATAAGTTATATTCTACTTAAAACTCCGCAGACCCCGTTGTTCTTGGGAATGGAATAACGTCTCTGATGTTGCTCATACCTGTAATATACATAATAGCTCTTTCAAATCCAAGTCCGAATCCAGCATGTTTAGTACCGCCGTATTTTCTTAGCTCTAAATACCACCAGTAGTCTTCTTTATTAAGACCACATTCTTCCATTCTAGCTTCCAAAACGTCTTGTCTTTCTTCTCTTTGACTTCCACCTATAATTTCTCCTATTCCTGGTACAAGTAAGTCCATTGCTGCAACTGTTTTATTGTCATCATTAACTCTCATATAAAAAGATTTAATTTCCTTTGGATAATCGGTCACAAATAATGGTTTGTTAAATACTTCTTCAGTTAAATATCTTTCATGCTCTGTTTGAAGATCACAGCCCCAAGTTACTGGATACTGAAATTCCTTTCCCGATTTTTGTAAAATATCCACGGCAGCTGTATATGTCACTTGACCAAATTCTGAATTCACAACACTATTTAATCTTTCTATTAAATTTTTATCTACGAAACTATTAAAAAATTCCATCTCTTCTGGAGCATTTTCCATAACATATTTTATTATATATTTCATCATATCTTCTGCGAGTTTCATATCATCTTTTAAATCTGCAAAAGCTATTTCAGGTTCTATCATCCAGAACTCGGCTGCATGCCTCGCCGTGTTAGAATTTTCAGCCCTAAATGTTGGTCCAAAAGTATAAACATTTCTAAAAGCTAAAGCAAAAGCCTCTGCTGCAAGCTGTCCACTTACAGTTAAGCTGGTTTCTTTACCAAAAAAGTCTTGCGTAAAATCCACTTTTTTATTCTCATCTAATGGCATCTCATTAACATCAAGGGTAGATATTCTAAACATTTCCCCTGCACCTTCGCAATCACTACCAGTAATTATTGGTGTGTGTGTGTATACAAAACCTCTTTTTTGAAAAAACTCATGTATAGCAAACGCAGTTAGGGAACGTACTCTAAACACTGCTGAGAAAGCATTACTTCTAGGTCTTAAATGTGCAATAGTTCTTAAATACTCAAAAGAGTGTCTTTTCTTTTGCAATGGATAATCAGTATTTGAAATTCCCTCAAGAATTATTTTAGTAGCCTTAATCTCAAATGGTTGCTTAGCTTCTGGCGTTACAACTAGTTTTCCTTCTATAGTTAAAGAAGAACTTATAGGTAACTTAGCTATTTCCACAAAATTTTCTAATTCTTCCTCAAAAACCACTTGAATGTTTTTGAAGAAACTTCCATCATTAACTTCTATAAATCCAAATGCTTTAGAAGATCTCAAAGTCCTTATCCATCCAGAAATTGATATTAATTGCTCTGCATATTTTTCTTTTTCTCTATAAATTTGTTTCACTAATAATTTTTCCATTATTTATCTCTCCTTTTATTTTTTTACTTTTTTGAAAAATAAAAAAACCTCCATCCCTTAATAATAAAGGGACGAAAGGCTATAATTTCGCGGTACCACCCAATTTGTCATAAAATATGACCACTCTAATCGGAATTGAATTATATATCCAATTCTACTCAATCTTTAACGGATTGAACCCGTCTATTCCAAATATCCTAAGGATTTCAGTTAGAAACTCAAAGATGTTCTTCAATATAAATTTCATATCGGTCTTTCACTATCACCAACTCGCTAAAATTACCTTTTATACCTACTATTCTCATCACAGTCTTTAATATAATTATTGTAAATTTTATTATGTACAGTAATTATTTTTTATATGCATATAATTATAATATTATTAATAATAAATGTCAAATATTAATAATACTAACTTCCTAAAAATTTATGATGAAAGGTTCTATAAAATTCATTTAAAAACGGACTAATATATCTAAAATACCTTATAAAGTAGACTTCTTTTCTTTGTCTACTCTATAAGGTATAATTTAAAACTAATAATGTTTTTAATATTTCTCGTAAAAATTTGTTATGACTAAGTTTCTTTATTTAAAATTCTTCTTCGCCGTCAAATTCCTCGTCATCAAAATCTTCTGATATTTCACCAATAACTTCATCTCTTTTAGCTATTTCACCAGTAACCTTATTTTCAACAACTATATTACATTTTACTTGGCCGTCAACTTCATTAATGAATGTTTTTGCTGTAACATCACCTTTTTCTAAAGAAACTCCCTGAGTTAGTTTTTCTGGATGGTCAAATGTGATTGGTTTGCTATTTAATCTATCATTCATGAATAAACACTTCCCTTCTGAGATTAGTTTGTGCATGAAGACTGCTAAATATACTTTGGAAATATTACACATTATTTAATTTTTTATTCTGTAAATCCTTCTCCAAGTACCTCTCTCACATCTGCAACCGTCATAAATGCTTTGGGATCTACTTCTTTGACCATTTTTTGAAGTGGCACTATTTCATCTTTACCAACTACTACAAATAATACCTGTTTTTCTGCCTTTGTGTACATACCTGTAGCATGTATTCCTGTAACACCTCTATTTAAATCTTTCATTAGTATTTCCGCTATTTCCTTAGAATAATCCGAAATAATAAATATAGCTTTAGAAAAATTTATTCCTTCAAGAATACTATCTATTACCTTAGCAACTATATATATAGATATTAGTGCATACATAGCTTTTTCAATTCCGAATACAAAAGCACCTATTACAACTATTGTTGAATCAATTACTAAAATAATTTTAGCTATTGGGACATTCTTTAAGTAAACTTTTATTATATTCGCAGCTAAATCAGTACCACCAGTACTAGCAGATGCTCTTAATACGAAGCCTAAGCCTGTACCAACAAATACTCCGCCAAATATACTGGCTAATAAATAATCTACTGCTGGGGCGGGTATAAAGCTTGTATAAAATAGTGCAAAAGATAGATACGCTGCAGCAAACATAGATTTACCCACAAATTTTCTGCCCTTCAATTTTATAGCGATAGCAAGTAGAGGCACGTTAACTGCAATATTTGTAAACCATAAAGGTATTTCGATTCCATAATTTTTTTTTGTAATATATTCAATAACAATGGCAAGTCCTGATACTCCACCTGTCACTAATTTTAATTTAGCAAAAAACATATTTACACCTGCTGCAAGTATTGTTGTTCCAATTATAATGTAAATATAATTCATAATATTTTCATTTTTAGTTTGCCTTCTCATTTACTTATCCTACTTTCTGATCATACTTTGTCTCAATAAAGTTATCACAATTATAAGATATTGTAAATATAAAAATTACCCTTACCTGTCATTTTACATATTTAGCATAAAAATTTATTCCATATAAAAAGCATCATATACAATATTAATTTAGGGGGACTAAAAAATATTGTAATGATGCTTTTTTATTTGGTTATTTAAATTATGGACATAAATGCTTATTTTTATCCAAATATATTAAAAAATATTTTTTAATATATTATTTCTTGTCCCGGATAATTTATTTCGACTGCTTTTATGTGGATTCCCTCCATTTTCTTAGCAAATTTTTTAGTAATTGCCACATCATCCCCAAAATGCATAGGTATAATCAAACTAGGTTGAATTTGATTAGCAAAATACTCCCCACCTATATAATAAAATTCTTCAAGTCTTGGATCAACTGGGAAAAAGGCTATATCAATTGGTTTTTCTTTTTTTAACTTTTCTATATGAGCTTTAAATAAGGACTCTGCTACATTTTGCTCCTCTAAACTATCCTCTTTCCATTGCCACCAGTTAAGATCTCCAGCGTGAAAAATAGTTAATCCATCCACCTTCACCAAAAATGATATTCCAATATCTGTTGAACCATAAGCTTTTACATAAACATCATCAAATAATTTTTCTTCATTTTCTTCTATAAAATTGTAATTTGATTTAATGTTTTCTGTTTTTATGTCACTACTAAAAATATATTGTATATCATTGTTATCATTTTCCCAATCCAGAATTTTAGAATTAAAATGATCTGCATGACTATGAGATGAAAACACATAAACATTAGTCATTTTTTTAATTTTTTCGCTTAATAACAATGAATGCTGATTTTTATAATTTTCTTTAGGTTCCATATAATAATCAAATATCAAAAAGTGATTTTTAGTTTTAATGGCAAACCCACTATGGTATATATAGTATATTATTGCTTTTACTTCTTTCATATATTATCTCTCCTTAAAATTTAAATAATTGATAATTAATATCAACCTTATTTTACCACACACATATAATCATGGTATAGTATATGTTATAAAATAATTTTTCAAAAGGTGGTTATATAAATGAAATTTTCTTTTGATCATAATAACATAAATGTATTGGATTTAGACAAAAGTATAGAGTTTTATGAAAGCGCTTTAGGGTTCACAGAAATCAGACGCCATCATCCAGCAGATGACAGTTTTACTCTTGTATTTCTAGGTGATGAAACAACTGGCCATAAATTGGAACTTACTTATATGATGAATAGAACTGAGCCATATAATTTAGGTGAAAATGAATTTCATCTTGCTGTAGTTACAGATGATTTTGATGAAGCATACGCACTACATAAAAAAATGGGTTGCATATGTTATGAAAATAAACCTATGGGCATATATTTCATTATAGACCCTGATGGCTACTGGACAGAGATTATTCCAAGAAGGTAGTAAATGCAATAAAAAGATTCAATTCTAAATGAGTTGCTGATAAGTATGATTTTTTTATATTTCACACAAAGCCATACATTAATGCATGGCTTTGTGCCATTTCTTTCTATTAATAGCTATTGCAATGCTCAAAAACTACCATTATAATTATTATTTAGTCAAATAGGAATGACTTGTTAACAGACTTTTAATAATTATTTATTCTAAAAGACTAAATAAAATATGATTTTGTTCGAAAGTTATTATAGGATATTATTTTATTTTTATAACATTAAGATGTTTTACATGCCATAATATTATATTAAATTTAATATTATGTTAACTGCAAGAATAGGAGGAGTTTATGAATATTTTTTCGATTATATTTGTAATTATAAGTTTTGGTTCAATGATAGGTGCATTTATTTTAGAAGGCGGAAGTCCTGGTATGCTTGCTGCTGGTAGTGCTGCAATAATCGTGTTTGGAGGTACTATAGGATCTGTAGGACTTAGTTTTTCGTCTAAAAAGTTAAAAAATATTCCAGCAATGTTTAAACTTATATTTACAGCCAAAGAAAAAGATTTAGTAGAAATAGTAAACTACTTTAAACAGTTATCCTTTAAAACTAGAAAAGAGGGTTTACTAAGCATCGAAGGCGAAATAACTGACGATTTGGACCCTTTTATAAAAAAAGGTTTGCAACTAGTGGTGGACGGTGTAGACCCTCAACTAGTAAAGAGCATATTAGAGTTTGAACTTGAATCAACCTATGATAGACATAAAGAGGGTGCTGCTATATTTGATGCAGCAGGTGGATTTGCACCTACTATGGGTATTATAGGTACAGTTATGGGTCTTGTTCAAGTTTTAAGTAATCTTTCTGACCCAGCTGTTTTAGGAGAAAAAATTGCTGTTGCATTTATAGCAACTCTATACGGTGTTGGATCTGCAAACTTATTATGGCTTCCTATGGCTGCAAGGTTAAAGGATTTAAATAATGAAGAAATTAAAGAAAAACAACTAGTAATAGAAGCTGTTCTTCTTATGCAAGAAGGTGCAAACCCTACTATCTTAGGAGAAAAGTTAAAAGGATTCCTAGATAAAAAACAAATAAAGAGATTTAATGAAATAAGTAATGGAGGAGTATAACCATGAAAAGGAGGGAAGAAAAAGAACCCAATCATGAGCGATGGCTTTTAACATATTCAGATCTAATAACTTTGCTTATGATATTTTTTGTTGTTATGTATGCATCAAGCAATGCAGACACTACTAAATATAAACAACTATCACAATCACTTAATGTAGCTTTTAACGGTGGTGGTGCATCTATTATTGGTAATGACTCTGCCACAAGTGTTTCAAATTCAACAGTTACGGTAGTTGATCCCATATCACCCGAAACTATCGCAGCACAAACTAAAGCATTAGAAGAAAATAAAATGGAAGCCATCAAACAAAATGTTGATAATTATTTAAAACAGAATGGCTTAAGCAGTAGTGTAGCTACTAAAATTGATGAAAGAGGTCTTGAAGTAAGTCTTAAAACTTCCCTTCTATTTGATGTTGGCAAAGCAGAGGTTAAAGAGGTCTCAAGTAAAAAATTAATTAGTATAGGTAAACTAATAAATCATATTAATAATTATGTAAGAATAGAAGGACATACAGATAGTACACCAATTAGCAATAATGAATTTACATCTAACTGGCAGCTTTCTGCAATCCGTGCAACCAATGTTACTGAACTACTTATTTCAAAAGCAGGAATTTCTCCTAAAAGAATATCAGCAGTTGCTTATGGCGAAAATAGACCAGTAGCAACAAATACTACTGTAATAGGAAAGGCCAAAAATAGAACAGTAGATATTATTATATTAAGTAGCCAATTTTCAAAAGCAGAAAAAACAAAATAAAAAAAGATGTTGCTATTTTTATTAGCAACATCTTTTTTATTTATCTTTAGTTATTTTAAGTGTATCATCCACAATATCAACTATAACGCTACCGCCTGTAGAAAGATCTCCAAACAGCACTTCATCTACAAAATATGTCTTTATTTCTTGTTGAACTACTCTGTTAATTTCTCTAGCACCGTAAGACTCTGAAAAACCTTTTTTACTTAACCAAGCATATAAGTTATCTGTAACCTTTAATTTTATATTTTTAGTTAAAAGTTTTTCTTCAAATTGTTTCATTGCTTTTCTAGCTATTTTCTTAGCCATAAATTCATCAATTTTATTAAATTGGATTATGTTATCCAATCTATTTCTAAATTCAGGAGAAAAAACCCGTTCCACTTCTTTAGTAATTGCTCCACCTGTCCCTATTCTGTCTCCAAATCCAATTACATGTTTGCTAGCTTCCCTTGCTCCTGCATTAGACGTCATTATTAAAATTACATTTCTAAAATCCGCCTTTTTACCAGTGTTATCAGTAAGTGTTGCATAATCCATAACTTGTAATAACACATTAAATATATCAGAATGAGCTTTTTCAATCTCATCTAGAAGAAGGACACAATAAGGATTTTTTTTAATGGCCTCAATTAACATTCCGCCCTCTTCATAACCTACATACCCTGGTGGTGCACCAATAAGCCTTGCTACGGTATGTTTCTCTTGGTATTCACTCATATCAAATCTAATAAGTGGAATCGCTAAACTCTTTGATAATTGCTTGCTTATTTCTGTCTTTCCAACTCCGGTAGGACCCACAAAAAGGAGAGATGCTATTGGTTTATCATCTTCATTAAAACCTGCTCTAGATCTCTTTATAGCCTTTACTAGAGTGTCGATAGCATCACTTTGACCAAAAACCTGATTCTTTAAATTAAGATCTAAATTTTTTAATGTATCGACTTCATTATTTGATACACTTTGCTCTGGAATTTTTGCAATAGTTGCTACTATTTTTTCCACATCGCCTACCGTAATAACAATATTCTCTTCATTTTCCCCAGCATAAAGCCTAGCATAAGCGCCTGCTTCATCCATAATATCGATAGCTTTGTCTGGAAGAAATCTATCTTTAATATATTTGCTAGATAATTCTACAGCTGTTTTTAAAGCTTTATCCATGTATGTAACCTTATGGTAGGTTTCATATTTATCTTTTAATCCCATAAGAATATCGAAAGTATCATCAATAGAAGGTTCTGGTACTTCAATTTTTTGAAATCTTCTAGCTAATGCACTATCCTTTTCAAAATGTTTCTTATATTCATCATAAGTAGTTGATCCAATGAACCTTATCTTCCCATCCGCAAGAAATGGTTTTAAAATATTAGAAGCATCCATAGACCCTCCAGAAACTGCACCGGCTCCAACAATAGTATGGATTTCATCTATATACACTATAGGTTTTTCCTGTTTACTAATTTCTTTCAAAACTTTTTTAATACGTTCTTCAAAATCCCCTCTATACTTTGTACCTGCAATAAGAGCACCCATATCCAAATAATATATCTTACTACCTTGTAATAACTTCGGTACTTTATTTTCTACAATTAGTTGTGCAAGCCCCTCGGTTATAGCAGTTTTACCTACCCCCGGTTCCCCCACATGCACTGGATTATTCTTAAGTCTCCTGCATAATACCTGCAGCGTTCTTTGCACAATATCTTGCCTACCAATAAGTGGATCCATTTCACCCGTGGTCGCCTTTTGTGTTAACTCCACGGTAAATCTACTTAAAAAATCTTCTTTATCATCAGAATTATCCATTTCCTCGTCATATGTGTATTCTATTTCCTCGTCGCCATCTGTAAATTCAGATAGATCTTCTCCACCCAGGTTTGTTTCAGATGTAAAGTCAAAAGTATCTTCTACAGATATACCATGAGCTATGTAATTAAGAAGATCCCTCCTTTTCATTTGCTGTTCCCTCAAAAAATATGAGGCAAAACTTTCCTCATCATCATACATTGCTACAATCACGTCGCCTATTTTGACTAACTCTTTGCCAGAGAGCATAACGTGATCTGCGGCTGTTGATAAAATAGTTTGGATTCCAATAGTTTGGATTGGCTCCGTCTCTTCTACAATATCTATATTTTCATTTAAAAATTTTGTTATCTGATTTTTGAGTCTTTTTATATTACCTCCACTATTCTCGACTATTTCAATTCCCTCTTCAAAAAATAGAGAAGCATATAAAATATGTTCTGGGGTAAAATATTCATGATTTGACATTTGAGCTTCATTATAAGCTGCAGTAATAATCTCATTTACTATATTATCTAATTGCATAATTACTCCTCTTCTAATGTTAATTTCAGTGGAAATCCACTTTCCTCACACATATTCATAGCTTGGTTTATTTTCGTTATCCCTACGTCATAGCTGTATATACCTGCCGTGCCACTCCCTTTTTTATGAACATCAAACATAATTTTTGTGGCTTCCACAACCTGTTTTTTAAAAACTCCAACTAAAACCTGCACGACAAACTCCATACTTGTATAGTCATCATTATGAATGATAACCATATACATACTAGGTTTTTTAATCCTTATTTCTATTTTTTCTTTAATACTAATTTCCTCATCAAAGATCCTTTTTTCTGACATAATTAACAACCTCACTGTTTACATTAAAATTTATATTAGGCATCTCCAAATAAATAGCTAATAAACATGCTATTTTATTTTCTATACATTACTTAAGGACTATTATATCCTACTTATTTATATATTACTGCATTTACCTATATTATTTCAACTATTCTAGGCATTTATCTTTCATATCTATAATTTAAACTATACAAACATTTAAAGTAAGGCCAAATCATATTCTCTAGAAACCCTTAAAACGATAAAAACCCCAAGATATCTTGGGGTTTTTATCGTTTATTAACATCTTATTTTCTTATCTCTATTTTTAGCCCTAAAAGCCTTTATTGCAATTTCATTTTAGTAATTTCTTTATAGTACGTTATGCTCCCAAGTTCATCATCAGTAATTATACCATCTGTAAGGAGTATATTGTCGATATCCACCATTTTAAAAGCCTTAGTTTTTTGATTAAAAGCATCACATATCTTAAGACTTAAATTTTTTTCTTTTTTATCACCAGTCTTAATTAAGAATAATACATTTTCCTCTATACCGGAAACATCTTTAAAATTATTAAAATCTTCATTTATAAGTAGCGACTTAATTACGTCTTTTCTTAAATCTTTTTTTATAATTGCTATAGTATCATCATGTTTGATGAGATATTCTGAAATAAAACCTACTAATTCCTGTTTTGATTGAAATAATTGTGTATTTGACATTTATATAACCTCCTGAATTTATAGAATAAATCATTTATTTATATATATACATTATAATGTATTTAAATGCATTAGTCAACAGTCTTTGTTATTAATTTAATAAAGTCTAACCCTGTCGTTTTTATTGTATTTTATACAAATATTGTTTATAATATATTTTTAAAAATTAAATTACACTATTATTCCATTGAATATTTATTCATATCTATGTATATTCTATGTCATACTTTAATTATCATGCTATATAAATAACCAGGCAAAGATTAAAAAAGCAACCCTATAAATTTATTAAGGTCGCTTCACATACTATTAAATTATTTCTTAGACTGGTTGATTAAATAAAACACTGCTTCTAATACTCCTCCCGCTATACTTCTCGCTTTATCCGAAATAGTATAACAATTTGTTTTTTCCAATACCCTTGGATCTATATCTGCAATTTTGAATCCATTAGTTACATAACTTCCACTTCGCAGGATTCCTCTTAACAATCCTGATATTGCTGCTTTTACAACTGTATCCCCTATATATGCTATTACTTCATCTTTTTTAACAACATCACCAATGCCAAGAACATTATTCATTATTCCAGCACAGGTAGAATGTATAACTCTTTCTTTAGAATATCCCATGATATTTCCCGGGATACCTGTATTTTTTGCTGCTTCTCCATTAAAAATCAATCTACCTAAATTATGACCTCTAGCAGTCTCTATCACAATATCTACATCTATGCCTGCTGAAAATCCAGGCCCAAGAGCGATAGTGATGCCAGCCATGTCCTTTGTTGTTCCCATATTTTTTTTAGCAATAATAGCATCAACTACAATTTTAGGGTTTAACTCTTTAATATATTTACCTTCTGCATCTATAATTACTGGAACTGTCGAATTACTCCAGGCATTTTCTATTTCACTAAGCGAGTGTACGTGTATTGCTTTAATTCCCTCTACTTCTACCTCACTCTCATAAATAGCTTCACTAAAAGAAACACTTCGTCTTATTGAAGTAGGTTTTGCCACTTCTAAAACTAATACCCTAAATCCACTTCTATATAATTTTTGAATTGTAGCGGATGCTAAATCACCTCCACCACGTACAATGACAATATCATTAAACATATTCATTATTCTCCTCTAGTTTTAGAATATACTCATAATTTTCATTAGTATCAATATCAAATAATTTAATACTATCATATATCTCTACAAATTTAACTTTATCTAAGTTTCTATTTATTATTATTTTCCCTCCAACATCTCCATTAATTTTCAATAAATCCTCTTTAAAAAAACATGGAAATATTACTGGATTCCCTAATCTGACATCACATCTTGGAACAATTATATAATTAGTATTTTCTCTAAATTTATGGATTAATTCATTTATGGTATATATATCTAAAAATGGTTGATCTGCCGTAAAAAACATATATCCGTTTGTTGACGTTGAATGCTTTACCCCCAATTTAACAGATTCACTTATTCCTTTAACTGCGTTTTCATTAACAATAACTTTTAAATCATTTTTATAACCAATTTCAATTATTTCCTCTTCTCTTGCTATAATAATCACTTCAATAAAATCACATTTTTTAATAATATCAATAGTATGCTGAATTAGTGAAATAGACCGTAATTTTAAGAGAAGCTTATTTTTTCCCATTCTCCTGGAATAACCTGCAGCAAGTATTATGGCACTTATCATTATATCGCCTACTTTTCAAAATATATATTAGTCTTTAAACTTCCAATAACCACAGCTATTCCTAATTTATTTTTTTTAATAGTTATTTCATTAACCAATAAATTAGCTAATTCAAAATCAACAGATCCTTCTACCTTATTTATAAATAATATTTTTTCACCGAGCGCTCCCTTAAACAACCCTCGTGGATTTATAACTAGATTTAATAAGTGTTCTAATGTAACAGATTCTCCATCTTTTGCCCCAGTTATTTCACTAAATATCTCACTTCTATGAATATTATCCTCATTGATTAAAATACCTTTTGATTGTATATCAATAATACCTAAAGTTTTCGTAGTTTTTCCACATATAACTGGCTCAAATTCAGTCCATCCCTTTAATTGTTTTTCCTTCGCTCCATCTGCTTCTATTAGTATATAGTCAAAATAAGGGGTTAGCTCTTCTAATTCTTTTGTGGTTAGTCCTAGTATTTTATTATCCCCATTTATTCCCTGGCCTAAAACATAAATTCCATTATCTTTCATTCTAGAATATTTTATAAAATGATCTTTATCAGTACATATAAAATCATACTTATGGAGAGGTGGATTATATATCTTAGTTGTTGTGGTTATTAAAACCTTACTATTTGATCTTAGTTCCTCTGCAAGTTTAAACATCATTGTAGTTTTTCCACCAGCACCAACTATAGACAAAATATCTTTTTTCTTAAGTTCAATATAATCGCTTAGCTTCATAATATCACTTATCTTTTCTTACTATATGGTGTATTTACACTGTAAGGTGTATTTACAAGAGGTAGCTTTGTTCTAAACTCTCCATCATAATTATAATACGCACCAGCAACAGCTGGAGCAGTAGGTATCGAACATATCTCGCCTATTCCTTTTGCACCATAAGCAAGGTTAGTATTCCCCCTACCCAATATAATAGATTCTATTTTTGGTATATCTGCTATTTTAAATAATCCAAGTGTTCCGAACTTTGCAGTGGGTACGCTATTTTTTAGTGGATAATTCTCTGTAAGTGCATACCCAAGGCTCATAACAACCCCACCTTCAATCTGTCCCTCGATATTTTTAGGATTTATCGGAGTACCAACATCATGAACTGCAACAACCTTTGATAATTTGCCATCATCATTTAGAATAACCACATGAGTTGCATAACCATAAGCAACATGACTTACAGGATTTTGTTTATTTGAGCTCATCTTATCAGTTATACCGCTGAATTCTCCATAAAATTCTTGACCATCTAGATTTTCTAATGTTTGGTAGGTTAACGTATCAAGAAGTTTTCTAGCTGCCACTTTTGTTGCCTCACCTGTAAACAGGGTTTGACGGGAAGCTGTCGTATTTCCGGAATCAGGGCAAGTAGAAGTATCTGGTGCCCCATATTCAACCATGTCTGATGAGATATTAAGTGTTTCACAGACTATTTGCGTTAAAATAGTTCCAAGTCCCTGTCCAATACAAGCTGCACTGCTATGAATATATACTTTTCCATCCTCTACAATTAGTTTGCAACGTCCAATATCAGGAAGCCCTACCCCAAGGCCAGTATTTTTTATAGCACAAGCTATTCCTGCTTTTGGATTTTGCTCACATATTTCTCTCACCGCGTCCAATGTTTCCACAATAGATGTTGACGGATCTGCGATTTGACCATTAGGAAGCACCTCACCTGGCCTAATTGCATTTCTATATCTTATTTCAAAAGGTGTTATTGAAGCCATTTTTGCAAGCTGGTTTAAGTTACTTTCTATAGCAAAGCAGCTCTGCGTTACCCCAAAACCTCTAAATGCACCAGCTGGTGGATTATTTGTGTATACTGCTTTTCCTACAATATCAATATTTTGATAATTATATGGACCTGCAGCATGGGTACATGCTCTTTGGAGTACTGGCCCACCCAGTGATGCATAGGCACCTGTATCAGCAATTATAACAGCTTTCATAGCAGTCAAATGTCCAAATTCATCACAAGCAGTTGTCATCTCTATCTCCATAGCATGGCGTTTTGGGTGTACCATTATACTTTCCTTGCGGCTTAGTGCAACCTTCACAGGCTTGTTTGATAAATAAGCAAGAATTGATGCATGGTGTTGAACGCTCATATCTTCTTTTCCACCAAACCCACCACCAACTACCTTGCTTATAACTCTTACTTTACTTTGATCTATTCCTGTCGCTTCTGAACATTCCTTCCTTGTTTGATAAATTCCTTGGTCCGCACAATATATAATTATTCCACCATCACCGTCAGGCACGGCAACTGCTGTTTCTGTTTCTAAAAAAGCATGTTCAGTAAACGGTGTATTATATTTGTTTGTTACACTATATTTAGAATTTTTAATGTATTTGTTCGCATCACCAAATACCAAGTGCTCAGTTGTAAGGATATTACCACTTGAATGAATTTTGGGAGCATCTTCCCTAAGTGCTTCTTCAGGACATGTTATAGGGATCAATTCCTCAAACTCAATTTGGACTAAAGCTTTAGCCTCTTCTAGTATTTCTTTAGTTTCTGCTGCTATTAACACTATAGCATCCCCAATGCAGTGAGTTATTTCACCCTCTGGTACTAATACATCCCAATCTTTAAAAATATGCCCAACCTTTTGATTTCCCGGAAGCTGATCCGCTGTAATTACAACATAAACACCTTGCAAATTCTTAGCTTTGTCAATATCTATTTTTTTAACTAAGGCACGTGGATATTTTGTTCTAACTGCTCCACCGTAAATCATACCTTCTATTCGCATATCATCCACATATTCTGCTGTGCCAAGAACTTTACCCATAGCATCAATCCTATTTAAATTTTCTCCAACAAGACCTTTGCAAGTACACTTAGGCACCTCTGTATTTTCTCGTAATAATTTAGACGCAAGCTTGACTGCATCTATTATTTTCACATATCCAGTGCAGCGACATATATTTCCTTTAAGTGCATTTTTAATTTCATCCTCTGTTGGATTTTCTACCTTATCAATTAATCCCTTTGCACTTATAACCATTCCCGGAGTACAAAACCCACACTGAACTGCACCTGATTCCATAAACGCATGTCCATATACATCTTTTTCACGGCTCGACAGTCCTTCAACCGTTATAATATTTTTGCCCTCAAGTTTACTTGTTTTTAACACACATACTTTTTTAGCCTCACCGTCAACTAAGACCATACATGTTCCGCAGGCACCTTCAGAGCACCCATTTTTAACTGATGTTAAATTCAATTCTTCTCTTAAAAAAGTAATTAGTTTTACATCTGCCTTTGATTGAACTTTATTCCCATTTACAACAAAGCTAAACATTTTGGCCACCTCGTTTTATATATTTCCCGCAATTTTCTTTTATAATATTTCCATTCTCTACAACATGTACTCCTCTAAGAATAACATGTTTGGCATATCCTTTAGTTTTAAAACCTTCAAAAGGTGTATAATCTACATTTTGTTTTTGGTTATCTTTAGATATAATTCCCTTAATCCTTGGATCAAATACAACTATATCTGCATCACTTCCAACTTGTAGAACCCCTTTCCTAGGATACATCCCAAAGATTCTTGCTATATTTTCGCTAAGCAAAGCGCACATTTGCTCTTTGGTTATTTTGCCACTATCAACTCCATAGGTATACATAAGTATTGGTCTATGCTGCACCCCTGGTATACCATTTGGTATTTTACTAAAATCATTTATTCCACGGTCTTTTTGACCTTTAAAATTAAAACTACAATGATCAGTGCCAATTGTATCTATATCATCCGAAGATATTGCTTTCCATAATGTTTCTATGTCTTCTTTTTTTCTTAAAGGTGGTGATAAAACATATTTAGCACTTTCGAAATTCTTTGATAAATACACACTATCATCTAAGAGCAGATATTGAGGACATGTTTCTACATATATCTTTTGTCCTTTTCTTCTTGCTCTTAACACTACTTCTATAGATTCTTTAGTACTTAGATGTACAATATATATAGGAGCATCAGCTATTTTCGCTATATTAATAAACCTTGATACAGCTTCGGCTTCAACAATGTTAGGTCTTGACAATGGATGGGCTGCTGGGGTAGTATTTCCACTACGCAGTTGTTCTTTTATCATAGTATTTACAAGATCACCATTTTCACAATGAACGGCAAGTATACCATTATACTTTTTAAGTGATCTTAACATATCATATATTTCTCCATCGTTAAGACGCAAATTATCATAGGCCATATATGCTTTAAAAGATGTTATTCCCTGCTCCTTCATTATCTTAAGTTCATTTTTTATATCGTCATTCCACTGAGTTATTGCCATATGAAATCCATAATCACAACTTGAAACGTCTTTGGCTAAATTAAACCAATTTTTTAGGGCTTGACTTAAAGTTTCACCTTTATTTTGAGTTGCAAAATCTAAAATTGTTGTAGTTCCACCAATAATAGCTGCCGCAGTACCTGTTTTGAAATTGTCTGCAGTTCTAGTGTATCCTGTATCCAAATCAAAGTGAGTATGTGAATCAATAAATCCTGGAAATATTAAACAACCCGTGGCATCTATAATTAAAGCTTTATCATCCTCCAAATTTTCGCCAATATCCACTATTAACTCTTCTTCAACTTTGATATCAGAAATATAGCTCCTTCTTGGAGTTACAATAGTTCCATTTTTTATAATAATTGACATACAATCACCTCACCATTTTTTAAATAATATAACTATAATTCGAAATTACCGAAAGTATCATATTTTCAATGTCTTTTGGTATTCCTAAATTACTTTCTTTAAGATTAACTTCTATTACTTTGCCTTCAAATCTAATTTTTACAATTTTTTCATCTTTATTAATTATTATAAATCCACTGTTTTGACTCTCTTTAAAACCCTCTTCTGTGCTAAACAATGTAAACTTTTGTTTATATGGTGCACTATCATACGGACAGAACATTTCACAGTTTCCACATTCATTACATATTTTATCTAAATGTATTATTTGATGTTTTTCATTATCCTTTATGTTTATAGTTACATTAGCACGATTAGGACATACCCCTACACAGTTTTCACATATTCTTGTACGCTGATTGCTATCCAAAGCACTAGGAGCACTAAAACAATTTGTTAATGTTACTTTTCTATTTATTTTGGCTTTTATAATCCTGTTTTCAGACTTTATATAATTAACATCTTTTACTGATTTATCTTTGAGTTCTCTTAATTTTTCATTATCCATACTGTATTTATCCTCATATTCCGATTTCTCTAGTTTTTTAGCAATTTGAATACATTTCTGATATCCACCAACTTTTAAAAGTGTAGATGCTATAGTTATAGGCCATATACCTGTTTCAAATATATCAGCTATGTTTAAAATGTCTGCCCCTCCTGAATATGATATTTTTAGTTTTCCATCAAATTCTTTTGAAAGTTTATAGGCAAGCGCTATCGCTATAGGATAGAGAGCTTTCCCCGACATATACATCTCATCGCCTGGTAATTCAGCATTTTTAATCTGAACAGGGACTGTATTTGTAAGTTTTACACCAAATGACAGACCTTTTTCTTTTGCTAAATCTTGTAAATCTTTAAACATAGAAACGGCATCAGTAAATTGCAAGTCATCCTTAAAGTGACTATCATCAAATGATACATATTCATATCCCATTTGGTCCAAGGTTTTACGTACAAATTCATAACCTAATAATGTAGGGTTACATTTTACATAAGTATTTAGTCCTTTTTCATTTATTAAATAAGTTGCGATGCGCTTAATTTCTTGTGATGGACATCCATGCATTGTTGATAATGTTATAGATCTACATACATTAGGTGATATACACTTTACATATTCACTATCTATATTTTCAAATTTGTCTATATTTTGCAGAATATATTCTTTGCATTCTTTCCATATGCTGCTGTTAGATGCATCTTTAAGAGCCATAATAAATTCATCTATTTTAAATGAGGAAATTCCTTTAAAATCATACCCTACGCTCATATTAAATATAAATCCATCAGGACTTCCAAGCTTAAGTTCTTTTGATAATATTTTTAAAGCAAACCAAGCTTTAACGTACTCATCATAAGCCTGCGTTACTGTAAGCTCAGTTGACCACTCTATGTTATAACACTCGTCCTCTGCTCTTATACATGGTTTTTGCACAACTAAGTCTTCGCCATCTAGAGTTTGTACAGTTTTTAATTCAAAAAATCTGCATCCAGAAACATAAGCTGCTATTATATTTTGCGTTAGTTGCGTATGAGGACCAGCCGCAGGTCCAAAAGGTGTTTCAATTTTTTCTCCAAATATTTCAAGAACCCTATCGTCCTGCTTTTTATAAAATTGTTTTACTCCAAATATCTTCCCATATTTTTTATTTTCTTCAAGAACCCACTCCATTATTTTTTTGAATGGAATAGGTGTCATTCTATCACCCATTTGTAATGTCCCCCTCATTATAAAATTTATTAATTTATCTATTAATTTATCTATTTATTTTATTCCATAATTCCTTTGATAATTCTCTTGATTTTGCCATAATTTTCTCAGTATCAACACCTAATATTTCACGGTCTTTCATTAGAAGTTTGCCATTTATCATTGTTGTTATTACGTTTCTTCCGCTAATTCCAAATAAAATATGAGAATTAGCATTATTTTCGTTAAATGGCGTTAAATGGTCATATTCAACTACTATAATATCAGCATAAGCTCCTTTTTTTATAACTCCAATTGGTTTCTCAAAAAATCTATTAGTTATCTTTACATTATTCTCAAATGTCATTAGAGGAATTTCGCCCCATGCAACGGATGGATCGCAATTATGATGTTTTTGCAAAATATTTGCAACCTTCATTGATTCAAATATGTCACTAGTATATCCATCAGTTCCAAGTCCTAAAGTTATTCCTTTTTTAACAAGTTCAAGCACTGGTGTGCATCCAACGGCGTTACCCATATTAGATTCTGGATTGTGAACAACCATAGTATTCGTTCGTTTTAACATATCCATCTCACCATTATTAATATGTATGCAATGAACAGCAATTGTTTTTTCTCCTAAAATATCAAAATCAAATAAACGATTTACTATTCTTTTATTATATTTTTTTAGCGAATCATATACATCATCTATACCCTCTGCTGTATGCACATGGTACCCAGCATTATATGGCATATTACCCGCGCAATATTCTAGTGTTTTATTACTTAAAGTGAATGACGCATGAAGTCCCATCATACCCTTTTGCATATCAGTGGAATCATTTTTAGCGACCTTCATAAAATCAACATTTTCTTTTACAGCTTGTTTCATTTTTTCTACTCCATCTCTATCCGAAACTTCGTAACATAAAGATGATCGTATTCCTAGCTTTTTAGCAACATCTGCTATTCGAAATAAACTTCCATTAATACTACCGTAACTTGCATGATGGTCAAAAACAGTTGTAACACCATTTCTTATACAATCTAGAAATGTTGCGTACGCACTATATTCTGTATCTTCAAGTGTTAATAATCTATCTATTTTCCACCACATTCCAGTGAGAATATCTAGAAAGTTTTTAGGGTTATGTCCCTTAATTGAAAGACCACGAGCAAAGGCACTATATATATGATGATGAGTATTAATCATCCCTGGCATAATTATACCTTTTTTAGCATCTACAAACTGGTTACCTGTGTGCTTTTTTTTCATTTGCTCTGTAGTTCCCAGGTCAACTATAATATTATCCTTTATACATACACAGCCATCTTCAAAAAATGTATTATCATCATCTCTAGTCAATAACTTACCATTGCCTATTAAAATCATAATAAACCTCCTATAATCTATTCTTATATTAATATATTTTAAAATAACTTTGAATTAATTCAATTTTTTTACTATTCTAAATTTATTCTATCATCATTTTCTATTTTATTCAATTTGTTATTAAAATTTTTGTATCTTTAAAAAAATTTTGTATTTTTCATTGATTTGTAAAAAATATATTGATATACTGAATTTATAAAATATTTGAAAAATTTAAATAATTTATATAATCATATATTTATTATAAAAGTGATAGAGAGGTTTATTATGGATATTAATAGCAATTTAGATTTTTTAAAAAATTTAGCCAAGGGTATTTCATCGCAATTTGGACGAAATTGCGAAGTGGTAATACATGACTTATCTTCTGGCAACCCGGACTATCCTATTCTCTTTATTGAGAACGGCGATGTAACCAAAAGGACAACCAGCACTAGTAGCGCTTCACGTATTGTTTTGAAAGCGCTGAAAGATAATTCTAATGAAGTTGAAGATAATTTAAACTATATTACAAAAACTCATGATGGTAGGTTATTAAAATCAAGTACTATATACATAAGAAATGATGAAAATATTCCTATTGGTATATTTGCTATCAATTATGATATCACTGAACTCACTATAGCTAGTAATTGCATAGAGTCTTTGATTAGCCATAAAGAAAATATTTACGATGGTAATAAAATCCCTCAGAACGTAAATCAACTTCTAGATGATTTATTAGAGGAATCTATAAAAAAAGTTAATAAACCTGTTGCACTTATGACTAAAGAAGAAAAAATAAATGCTATTCAATTTCTTAACGATGCCGGTGCTTTCCTAATTACCAAAGCTGGCGATAAAATAGCTAGTTTTTTTGGAATTTCAAAATATTCAATTTACAATTATGTAGAAATAAAAAAATAAACTTTTGGAGGTTTTGTTATGAATAAAATAAAATGGGTTCCAAATGAACTCCCTAAAAATGATAATAAAATGTTAAATGTAATGTCACTTGAAAAAGTTAATAAGGCATCTTCTTTTCATAAAAGTTTCCCGCAGTATTCAAAGACACCTTTAGCTAAACTAGATAATATGGCTAAATATCTTGGGCTTAAAAATTTGTATGTAAAAGACGAATCTTATAGATTTGGATTAAATGCTTTTAAGGTTTTAGGTGGTTCTTTTGCAATAGGTTGTTACATAGCAAAAAAACTAGGCAAAGATATATCAGAGCTTCCGTATGGTGTTATATCATCAAAAGAACTTCTTAAAGAATTTGGCCAAACAACTTTTTTCACAGCAACTGACGGAAATCACGGTCGTGGCCTTGCATGGGCTGCTAACAAATTAAATCAGAAATCTGTTGTTTTTATGCCAAAAGGCTCATCAAAAATTAGGCTTAAAAACATTCAAAAAGAAAATGCGTCGGCAACAATCGAAGATGTAAACTATGATGAATGTGTCCGCATAGCAATAGCTGCTTCTGCAAAAGTTCCAAATTCTGTAGTAGTTCAAGATACCGCATGGAATGGTTACGAGGAAATACCATCTTGGATTATGCAAGGTTATGGGACAATGGCAATGGAAGCTAATGAGCAACTAAAAGGCGATAACTGCGATGCACCAACCCATGTATTCATCCAAGCGGGTGTAGGTTCCCTTGCAGGAGCAGTTCAAGGATATTTTAAAAATGCTTACCCAAATAACCCACCAATAGTTACAGTAGTAGAACCTAATAAGGCCGACTGCATATTTAGATCAGCGGCTGCTAAAGATGGGACTATAAGAATAGTAACTGATGATATGCAAACAATCATGGCAGGCCTTGCATGTGGAGAGCCAAATACAATATCATGGGATATTTTAAAAAACAACAGTTCATTTTTTATATCTTGCCCTGATAATGTTTCTGCTAAAGGAATGAGACTACTTGCTGCACCTATAAAGGGAGATCCTACAGTTACTTCTGGTGAATCTGGAGCTGTAACAATGGGTATTCTCTATAATATTATGAAAAATTATGAATTAAAGGATTTAAAAGAGGCATTAAAAATTAATGAAGATTCAAAAGTACTCTTGTTTTCAACAGAGGGAGATACTGACCCAGATGTATATCAAAGTATTGTTTGGGATGGTAATTATTCATCATAATGTTTATAAATTTAAAAAGGAATTTAATATTCAAATTTAAGGAGGAATAAACAATGGATTTTAACGGTATTAAGGAAAAATCTGAAAGCTACAAGGTCGCAATGACAAAATTTTTACGTGATCTAATAGCTATACCTGGCGAAAGTTGCAGCGAAGAAGGTGTTGTTAAAAGAATAAAGCAAGAAATGATTTCTCTTGGTTTTGACAAGGTAGAAATTGATCCACAGGGAAATATTTTAGGTTATGTTGGAACAGGTAAAACTCTTATAGCCTATGACGCTCATATTGACACCGTTGGTCTTGGGGAGCTCGGTAACTGGACTTTTGATCCTTATATAGGTTTTGAAACTGAGGAAGAAATTGGTGGACGTGGTACGTCTGACCAACTTGGTGGTATCGTATCAGCTGTATACGGCGCTAAGATAATGAAAGATCTTGACATGTTAAACGAAGACTACACAGTTCTCGTAGTTGGATCAGTTCAGGAAGAGGACTGTGACGGAAACTGCTGGCTGCACATCATAGAGCAAGGCAAAATAAAACCTGAATTCGTTGTAAGCACAGAGCCAACTGATAGCGGTATCTATAGAGGACATAGAGGACGTATGGAAATCCGTGTTGAAGTTAAGGGTGTTTCATGCCACGGTTCAGCTCCTGAGCGAGGAGACAACGCAATCTACAAAATGGCTGAACTATTAATAGATATCAAAAACCTCAATACAAATGATGCTGCTGATTCTACAGAAATCAAAGGTCTCGCAAAAATGTTAGATAAAAAATATAATCCTAAATTCGAAGAAGCTAAATTCTTAGGACGTGGTACTGTAACTACATCTGAAATATTCTTTACTTCACCAAGCCGTTGCGCTGTAGCTGACTCTTGCTCAGTTTCATTAGATCGTCGTATGACCTCTGGAGAAACCTGGGAAAGTTGCTTAGAAGAAATTCGTCAACTTCCAGCTGCTAAAAAATACAATGCAGAAGTTACTATGTATAAATATGACAAAAAAAGTTGGACTGGGCTTTCATATCCTCAGGACTGCTACTTCCCTACATGGGTTATTCCTGAAGATCATGTCGTTGTTAACGCAATGGAAGAATCATACAAAGGAATGTACGGAACAATAAGAAGCGGTTCTGCGAGCACAGATGAAATGAGAAAAGCTCGTCCGCTTACTGATAAATGGACATTCTCAACAAACGGTGTTGCTATAATGGGTCGTCATGGAATACCATGCATAGGATTTGGCCCGGGTGCAGAATCTCAGGCTCATGCCCCAAATGAAAAAACTTGGAAAGATGACCTAGTTAAATGCGCTGCTGTATATGCTGCTCTACCAACAATTTATTGTAAAAATAAAAAATAAATAATACTAAATATAAAGGGGTTTAAAAAAATGGCTTTAATGGATAAATACGTAGGCAAACTTAACACACTGGATTTTAAAAACATGTATAATAATGATTTTCTTCTCACCTGGGAAAAATCGAAGGATGAACTCGAATCGGTGTTCACAGTTGCTGAAGCACTTAAAGAATTAAGAGTAAATAACATATCATCAAAGATTTTTGATAGTGGACTTGGAATTTCATTATTTCGTGACAATTCAACTCGTACAAGATTTAGTTTTGCTTCTGCTTGTAACCTACTCGGTCTTGAAGTTCAAGATCTGGATGAAGGTAAATCTCAGATTGCTCATGGTGAGACGGTACGTGAAACTGCTAACATGATTTCATTCATGGCAGATGTTATAGGTATCCGTGATGATATGTATATAGGAAAAGGCAATGCTTATATGAGAGAAGTATCTAAAGCCGTACAAGAAGGTAAAGAAGAAGGAACTCTAGAGCAACGTCCAACCCTTGTTAGTTTGCAATGTGATATAGATCATCCTACCCAATGCATGGCTGATTTTCTCCATCTTATAAATGAATTTGGTGGAATTGAAAATTTAAAAGGTAAAAAAATTGCTATGTCATGGGCATATTCTCCCTCTTATGGTAAGCCATTATCAGTTCCTCAAGGAATAATAGGACTTTTAACTCGTTTTGGTATGGATGTTGTTCTTGCACATCCAGAAGGTTACGAAGTTATGAGTGATATTGAAGAACTTGCAATAAAAAATGCAGCAGAATCTGGTGGTTCATTTATTAAAACGAATTCTATGGAAGAAGCCTTTAAAGATGCCGACATAGTTTACCCTAAGAGCTGGGCTCCTTTTATTGCTATGGAAAAGAGAACAGATTTATATGGCAAAGGTGACGAAGCTGGTATAAAGGAACTTGAAAAAGAACTCCTTGCTCAAAATGCTGAGCACAAAGATTGGCAGTGCACAGAGGAACTTATGAAAACAACAAAAGACGGAAAAGCACTTTATCTTCATTGCCTTCCAGCAGATATCTCTGGAGTTAACTGCGAAGTTGGAGAAGTTGATGCATCTGTATTTGATCATTATCGCAAACCACTTTACAAACAAGCTAGTTATAAACCTTATGCAATAGCTGCTATGATTTTCTTAAGTAAAATTAAAAATCCACAGGGAGTTTTGGCAACTCTTGAAAAATGCAATATTAAACGTGAAATAAAATAACATTTTAAATTTATTTCACTTAATAAAAGTCTATATAATGCTAAATTTGCATAGACTTTTATTACTAAAAATTAAATTAATTAAAGAAAGGATAGTATTATGAAAAAAAGAATTGTAATCGCATTAGGTGGCAATGCTCTTGGTAGCAATTTAAAAGAACAAATGACAGCTGTAAAATCCACTGCTAAGGCTATAGTTGATCTTATAGAAGATGGTAATGATATTATTTTATCTCATGGAAACGGACCTCAGGTAGGTATGATTAATATTGCTATGAATGAGCTCCATAAAAATAATCCTAAATACTCAAAATGTCCTATGTCAGTCTGTGTTGCAATGAGTCAAGCTTATATTGGTTACGATTTACAAAATGCATTAAGAGAAGAACTACTTAATCGTAACATTAATAAAAATGTTTCAACTGTAATAACGCAAGTTGAAGTGGATATCACGGATGAAGCCTTTAAACATCCCACAAAACCTATTGGAAGTTTCATGTCAAAGGAAGAAGCTGATAAATGCATAAATAATGGTGAGCATGTAATTGAAGACTCTGGTCGTGGATATAGGGTAGTTATTGCTTCCCCAAAACCAGTAGGAATAGTTGAAATTGAGACAATAAAATCTTTAGTGAGTATTGGTCAAGTTGTTATCGCCTGTGGTGGTGGTGGTATACCTGTTATAAAAGAGGGTAATCACCTAAGAGGAGTAAGTGCCGTCATTGATAAGGATTTTGCCAGTTGTATACTTGCAAAAGAACTTGATGCAGATTGCCTTATCATTTTAACCGCAGTAGAGAAAGTTGCTATAAACTTTGGTAAATCAGATGAAAAATGGCTTGATAATATTACCGTTGATAAAGCTAAACAATATGTTAAAGAAGGACACTTTGCACCAGGTTCAATGCTTCCTAAAGTAGAGGCCGCAATGGATTTTGCCTCTTCAAAAGAAGGAAGATATTCACTTATAACCCTACTAAATAAAGCTATGGATGGTATCTCAGGCAAAACAGGTACTATTATAAAATAAGGCGGTGTTTTAATGAACGAATTTATGAAAATTGCTATAGATGAAGCTTTATCTGGAATGGATGGTAATGATGGTGGCCCCTTCGGCGCTGTTATTGTACGAAATGGTGAGATTATAAGTACCGCCCATAATGAAGTTGTTAAGACCAATGACCCTACTGCACATGCTGAGGTTACTGCCATTAGAAAAGCTTCAAGTCTACTTGGCAGATTTGATTTATCAGATTGCGTAATATACTCCTCTTGTGAACCTTGTCCTATGTGTTTTGCAGCAATTCATTGGGCGAAAATAAAAACACTTTATTATGGTTCAACAAGGAAAGATGCTGCAAACATTGATTTTGATGATCAATATATTTATGATGTAATTAGTGGAGTTGCAAAAGAACTCCAAGTTGAGGTGCTACAAGTTGATAGAGAAGAGAGCCTTGAGCCTTTTAAAAAATGGAAAAGTAAAATAGATAGAGTTCAATATTAGGTTATAAAAAAGCACTTCCGTGTAATTCGCCCTAACCTGCCTATAAACAGGTGGAGGAGAATTAGTTATGGAAGTGCTTTTCTAAACAAAATTAAAAATATCAAATTTTATGATTTTTACATTTATGTGTTTTAACCTTTTCTACTGCATTTAGTATGTTCTCATATCCTGTGCAACGGCAAAGGTTACCTGAAAGTCCTTTTTTTATTTCATCTTTTGAATATTCACTTTCATCTTCAAGAATAGGAATAGATGACATAACAAATCCACATGTACAGAATCCACATTGGACAGCTCCCTCGTCAATAAATGATTTTTGAATATCAGATATATTTCCATCCTCATCCATTAATCCTTCAGTTGTACGAATTTCTTTGCCTTCTGCCCAAATTGCAAGATAAATGCAAGAATCAAAAGCTTCACCATTAATAAGAACAGTACAAGCTCCACACTCTCCAACCTCACAACCTTTTTTAACACTCATAAGGTGGAGCTTACCTCGAAGAACATCCGTAAGTGAACTTCTATCATCTATCATAAGCTCAGTAGGTTCATCATTTACTATAAAATTCAAAATAACATTAGCCATTGATTACACCTCCAGATTTTCTTATTGATTCCTTTAAAGCTCGTTTACTTAATTCGTTAACAAGCTGAAGGCGAAAGTCTTTAGATGCACGCCAAGACGAACGAGGGTTAACTTCTGACTCTGCCGTATCGCCAAATATATTAAACATTTCATTTGTTATTTTCATTCCTTTTATAGATTCTTCTGCTTTAGGGCATCTCATAGGAACAGGTCCTGCAACACCAAAAGCGAGATGTACGTCTTCGATAATATCCTTTTGTGAATTAAGTTTACATGTTACGCTACATCCTAAAGTAGCAATATCCATTGCATTACGCATAGAATATTTAATATAATTTCCTGAAAAGTCTTGATAATTTTCTTTTGTAATATAAATGTATTTAAGTATTTCACCATTTTTTAGGCTAACTTTACCTGGACCTGTATAATACTCAGAAATAGGAATAATCCTTTTACCTTTTGGTCCTTCTATTTCAAGTTTTGCATTCAGTGCAAATAACGTGGATGCGCTGTCAGCACTAGTAACCCCATTTGAAATATTCCCTCCAATTGTGCCAATGTTCCTTAATTGTGGACCTCCTATTTCATCAACCGCTTGACCAAGTATTGAAATATATTTTTGAATAATTTTATCTTTTGTTATATGTGAAAAACTTGTAAGGGCACCTATTTTAATGCTTCCATCATCCTCCATATATACTCCCCTTAGTTCATCTAGTCCATAAATACTCACAAGGCTACACCCAGCAAGCTTTCCATGACGAATTTTTATGAGTACATCACTTCCACCTGCAATAATTATGGCACTTGGATCAGCTACAAGATGTTCTATAACATCTTTGACATTAGTTGCGTTATATATTTTCCCAATATCATACATTGTTATGTCGCCTCCATATTTATATCAAATTTTGCTTTTTAAATTTTTCTACAAGTCTTTGTGGCGTTAACGGAAGTACATTGAAATGAACTCCTGTAGCATTTAACACAGCATTTCTTATAGCAGGTGCAACAGGAATCGATGGTGGTTCTCCTAGTGCCTTATTACCAAAAGGCCCGGTTACATCGTACGTCTGAGCAAATTGCACTTCCAAATGTGGTGTATCCATAATAGTTGGAAGTTTGTAATCAAGCAAATTATCATTAAGCATTTTACCAGTAACTTCATTAAACAAAAGCTGCTCAGTTAATGCATACCCAAGCCCCATGCTCATTCCACCATGTACCTGCGCTTCTGCAAGCTGTGGATTAAGAACCCTACCACAATCATGAACATTAATGATTTTATTTATTTTAATTTTACCAACTGGAATATCAACTTCAATATCCACAAAACATACTCCAAATGAAAATGTATTTGATTTACATTGATTTGTTTCCTCTGCTGTTAAGTGAACTGATTTTTCTACATTGTATAAAGCATCCATAGCAACTTCTTTAAGGCTGGCTAATATTTCACCAGTTTCCTTGTTTATAATATTATTATCTTTAAGATCAAGATTATCAAAAGAAAGCTTTAACATGAAACTCGCATGCTCCAATATTTTTTCTTTAAGTTTCATAGCAGTTTTTTTAGCTGCCATACCTGATACATATGATTGCCTTGATGCATAAGCCCCTGTATCAAAAGGTGTAATATCTGTATCTTGAGTTGATATCATATGAACATTATCAATTGGAATAGTAAGAACTTCTGACACCATTTGTGCAAATACTGTATCTGCCCCTTGACCTATTTCAGTAGCACCCATTTGTACTTGAACAGACCCATCTTGATTGAGCACAATTCTACAAGATGCTGTCTCTAGTGATATTGGGAAAACTCCTGTCGCATAACTAAATATAGACATACCAATGCCGTGCCTTAGCGGGCCTGTTTGATTTTGATATTCTTTAAGTTTATTATCCCAATCAATATATTCTCTGCCTTTTTCAATACATTCATATAACCCATTACTATTACATTTAACCTGGTTATCAACAAAACCTACTTTCATAGCATTAAGTTTTCTTATTTCAATTCTATCTAAGCCAAATTCTCTTGCAATATCATCAACATGAGATTCAAGCGCAAAAGAGATTTGTGGTATCCCATAACCACGCATAGCACCGGATGGTGGCATATTTGTAAACACTGAATACATATCACCTTTAGTTGCAACCTCGTCTTGATATATTTGTTTAAATGCGTGACCTGCTTTATTTGTTACACTATGCCCATGTGATGCATACGCGCCTTTGTTGCCGTATATTTCTACCTTTCTTGCAACAAAACGTCCATTGCCCCTTATATAGCTTTTAATTTTAATCTTCATTGCTGTCCGAGTGCGAGTATTAGCAAAATCTTCTTCACGAGAAATATCGAGTTTAACACATCTACCACCTACAACTTGACATAAATAAGCATTAAGTGGCTCATAAAGAACCTCTTGTTTATTACCAAATCCTCCACCTATATACGGCTTAATAACTCTGATCATGCCCCACTCAATACCAAGTGCTTGACCAATTACTCGACGTACAATATGAGGAATTTGAGTTGATGACACCACCACAATTCTTTTTCCCTCTGCATATGCATAAGAAATAGGATTTTCGATATGACAATGTTTAACGGGTGAAGTTTCATATTCTCCTTCAAAGACAAGGAGGCCTTGTTCTTTTATAGCATTATCATAATTACCGATCTCAAAACTTGAATGCTCAAGAATATTATCCGGATAATCCTCATTTATTGCTTTAGCACCTTCTTTTAAAGAAGCTGCAATAGACAATAATGGCTCATATTCCTCGTATTCAACCTTTATAAGATTCATTGCTTTTATTGCAGTTAAACTATCTTTAGCAACGATGGCAGCTATGTCATCCCCATAATATCTAACTCTTTGATTAAGTAACTTCCTGTCTGCAACATCTGCATGATCCGGATCAATTGAATAAGGATGCCCCGCTGTTGGGAATTTAATATCAGGAACATCAAAGCAAGTTACAATTTTTACAACTCCCTTAAGTTTTATTGCCTCGGTAATATCAATATTTTTAACAAGACCACTTGCAATAGTACTATGCAGAACTTTAGCAATTAAAGCGTTACTTAATTGAAAATCATCTGTATATTGTGCGCGTCCTGTTACCTTATCAAAAGCATCAACCCTTTTAATACTTTTCCCAATACTCATTTTTACCCTCCTTAATATGGTGGATGTATCCTTAAAATAGTGGATTTCCCCTTAATATATCGGATGTATCATAGCTATATTCAATAACCTCTAATAAACTTCTTTGCCACAACATCACTTTCGTGATAAATTTTTTCTTCATCAATATTTTGGAGGATGCCTTTTGCAACTACAACCCTACCGTTTACAATAGTATAATCCACAGCACCTTTAAATCCAACTGTGCTAAGTAAAGATTTAGGGTCAAAATCAGCACCTACAAGTTCTATTCTATTAAGATTTATCATAAATAAATCTGCGGCCATTCCAATCGATAATTTTCCAATATCATCTCGTCCAAGAACTTTTGCACCACCTCGCGTGGCAATCTTTAGTAAATCATATCCTGTTGGTGCATTTTTACCTGAGTTTAATCTATGGAGTAAAAATGCAACCCTAAGTTCTTCAAGCATATTTGAGCCATCGTTGCTTGCACTTCCATCAACCCCAAGTCCAACAGGCACATTAAGTTTTAACATTTGTGGCACATTTGCAATTCCAGATGACAATTTCATGTTAGATATAGGACAATGAGCGATACTTGTACCAGTACTTGCAAGCAATTTAAGCTCATCATCGTTAAAGTGAATACCATGTGCAAACCACACGTCAGAGCCTAACCATCCAAGGCTTTCCATATACTCAAGGGGACGTTTATTGAATTTCTCAAGCGTGAAATTTTCCTCATCTTTTGTTTCTGCAAGATGTGTGTGCATTCGTACCCCAAGTTTTCTTGCAAGTTTCGCTGATTCACTCATTAAAGTTCCCGTAACACTAAATGGTGAACAAGGAGCAATTGCAACTTGCCTCATAGAAAAACGGCTTTTGTCATGGAATTTATTCACTAAATACTCACTATCTTTTAAAATCTCATCTACGCTTTGAACTACAGAATCTGGTGGAAGCCCCCCGTCCTTAATGCTTAGGGACATGCTCCCTCTAGATGAGTACATTCTAATTCCTAACCTTCTTGCCGCCTCAAACTGGGTTTCAATTAAATTGTTTTGATTTTTAGGAAATACATAATGGTGGTCGAAACAAGTTGTACAACCTGTTTTTAAAAGCTCCCCCATTCCACAAAGTGAACTATACATAATAACATCACTATTTATATTTTTCCAAATCTCATACAAATATTTTAGCCATGGAAATAATTCCATATTCTGAACCTCTGGAATATTTCTGGTGAATATCTGATAAAGATGATGATGTGTATTAATAAGCCCTGGGTACACTACCATATCAGTTGCATCTATAATATCATCAGCTGATCTAACTTCATTTCCAATATATTTAATTTCACCGTTTTCAATATAAAGATTTATATTTTTAAATAAATTATCATTATCATCACATGTTACAAGGTACTTAATGTTTTTAATGAAAATTGAATTTTTCATACTTACCTCCTACGCAAACCCTCTAATTAAAGTTATGTATTTAAAGATTAATATATATCTATAAATTTAGTATATCATCTCATAAATGTAAGTCAATAATCAATTTTTGAAAAAATTATTTATTCCGAATCTTTTTATTATTAAAATTATTTTGGCTCTGATCTGAAATTTAATTTGAAATATATATTTAAATCTATATTTGAATATGCCCTACACATTATGGTTAATATGTATTTAATATGTAGGTTTTTTGCATGAAACTATAATAATTTAAGTCATATTTATGGGTTTTTGACCAATATAATATTTATCTTGCCACTTAAAATGCAATATGGTATACTTTAAAAATCATTTATCTGAAATAAATAAATCTAAATATTTAGGGGGTATTATTATGAATACTAATAAAACTGAACTTTTTAATGAAAAATTACCTATGAAAAAATTATTACCCTTAGGACTTCAGCATGTTCTTGCAATGTATGCTGGAGCATTAGCAGTTCCAATGATTGTAGGTGCCGCTATTGGTCTAAAACCTGATCAAATTGCCTATCTACTTGCAGCAGACTTGTTTACTTGTGGTATTGCGACTCTAATTCAATCTTATGGGTTTGGGAAACATGTAGGTGTTAAACTTCCAGTAATTATGGGATGTTCCTTTGTGTCAGTCGCTCCAATGATTACTATTGGGAAAGCTAGTGGACTTCCAGTTATTTATGGTGCAGTTATTTGTGCAGGTGTTTTTGTTGTCATTATCTCATATTTTTTTGGTAAACTTCTTAAATTCTTCCCTCCTGTTGTTACAGGTACTGTAATTATGATTGTTGGGTTATCGCTTATCCCTGTTGCAATAAATGATGCTGCAGGCGGTTATGGTCCTACTCATGGAAATCCTAAAAATCTTCTTCTTGCGGGTATAGTACTTGTATTTATTTTTATTCTTAATAAATATTTCAAAGGATTTATGCAAGCAACTTCGGTTCTATTAGGTTTAGTTTTTGGTACAATCGTAGCTTCCTTTATGGGCATGGTTGATATGACTAATGTTGTTAATGCTGGATGGTTTAAAGTTGTTACTCCCTTTTATTTTGGACTACCTAAATTTGAAATTGGACCAATTATCACTATGTGTCTTATATCATTAATACTCATGATTGAAGCTGTTGGAGTTTTTATAGGAGTTGGGGATATTTGCGATAGAAAGCTTAAGAAAGAAGAAATTGTAAGTGGTCTTAGAGGTGAGGGAATAGCTCAAATTTTTGGCGGTATTTTTAATTCTTTTCCCTACACTACTTTTTCTCAAAATGTTGGACTTGTTGCACTATCAGGTGTTAAGAGTCGTTATGTCACAGTGTGCTCCGGTATAATTCTAATATGTCTTGGAATTATTCCAAAAGTCGCTGCACTTGCAACTGTTATCCCATCTTCAGTTCTTGGAGGTGCAACCTTAGCTATGTTTGGTATGGTAGCAGTTTCCGGTATTAAAATACTATCAGCTGTAGACTTTACAAAAACAGGTAATATGTTAACTATTGCTTTAGCCGTAAGTATTGGTCTTACTTCTAAACTTGCACCCGGAACCTTTGATCAACTTCCTTATGCTATTAAGTTTATACTTGACGATGGAATTGTTGCTGGAAGTATAGTTGCCATATTTGGTAATTTATTTTTCAATTATAAAGAAATGAAGGAATCAGAAATCAAAGTTGCTGCTCCCATTAAAGCATCTAATTAAAATAGCTGGATATTTGCTCAACTTTAATTAGATGATGCAAATATCCAGCTTATTTATTTTTTTGATATTACCTTTAGTAATCACACTTAATTATCTATCAAATATAAATGAGTTTATTACAGCTAAATATTCCCTTACAAAGCAAGTAGGTATAAGCATTGGGTGAAGTGGTGCTGGATACCCATGTGCCTTTAATCCCTGCCTTTTAGCTAAAAATTTAGCTCTTAACATATGAAAATTATTTGTTACAATAGTTACTTCTATATTTTCTTTTCCCTCTAATTTTTCTAAAATCTCTGTCGTGAATTTCATGTTTTCTAAGGTGTTGGTAGACTCTTCTTCCATTATTATCTGATCACTTTCTACTCCATGTTCTATTAAAAATTTTTTCATAGCCTTTGCCTCGGTTATGCTCTCGCCAGGTCCTCGCCCCCCCGAAACTACTATTTTTACATCAGGATTGACTTTATGATACTCGAGGCTTGTATTTAGCCTTTGATAAAGTGCAACAGACGGAACTTCTCCTTTAATACCTGCCCCTAAAATCACTAGATAATCACTCTTATGCCTATCCTTTGCTATAGCTGATTGAACTATTAACCCCTCAATAATTACAAATGAAGCGAGCATTATATAAAAACATATTTTTATCATAACTTTAACCTTTCTTGATTTTATTAATGTATAGTTTTTTTTATTTCTTCCCTTATATATTCCTAGGGTTATTAATAATATTCCAAGTCCAAGATAAAACCCTGCAAAATTTACTATCCCGCCAAATATTACTGTTCCTATAAAATAGACTTCGCATAATACACCTAAAACTAAGTATAAATTACCCTTATTTTTCATAATTCCCCCTAACTTCTATCTGTCATTATTTTATGGAGTTTATCTGGATAATTAGTTATAATGCCATCAACCTTCATATCTAAAAAAAATCTCATCTGCTCCTCATTATCAACAGTAAACACATTTATTTGGATTTTGTGCTTTTTAACCTCTTTTATTACTTCCTCATTCATAACATAAAAATGTGGATTAATAGCATTTGCCCCAACAGTTTTTACATAATTATATGGCTTATAAATCATTTCTGTATATAATACACCAGTCTTAATTTCTTTAGATATTTTATGACATTTGGCAATAGAATAATGATTAAAACTAGATAAAATCACTTTATTTTTCATCTTATGTTTATAAACTAAATCAATAAGTTTTTGCTCAATATCTTCATATATTACTATTCCATTTTTGATTTCAAAGTTGATAATAATGTTTTTATCCTTAGTTATGTAAATTAGCTCCTCAACTGTTGGGATTCTAATACCTGCAAACTCTTCACCCTTCCATGAACCTGCATCTAACTTATTTAGTTCATTGTAGGTAAAATCAAGAACATTTCCATGTCCATTTGTAGTCCTATCCACCATTTCATCATGAATAAGTACTAATATACCGTCCTTTGTTAACTGAACATCTGTCTCGATTCCTGTAGCACCCATTTCAATAGCTTTTTCAAATGAAATTATTGTATTTTCCGGGTAATATGCACTTGCACCTCTGTGAGCAAAATTAATTGTCATAATACCATCTCCATTCTGTATTTGGTGAAAGGGACTAACCCCTCTACATTGCTATGTTTATATACATAATCTATGTATTTCATAAATTAATTATGTATTTCATAAATTAATTATGTATTAATTATCATTATATTTTTATAGATTTATGCTACACTTTCTACATAAACAGCAAGGCAACTCCTCCTATGGTTATTACCGCTCCTAATATCTCTTTTGCTGTTACTTTTTCTCTGAATACAATCACGGAAACCGGTATAATCAAAATACGCGAAATTGATGAAATTGTGGATGCCACACCTGTAGATATATATTGAACAGCTAATAAGGATAAAGATACCCCAAGGACCGGACCAAATAATGACCCTATGGAAATATATTTTAGTGCTTTAAAATCTTTTAATGCTAGAGATAAATTGCTCCAATTTTTTCTTAATGTAATTATTAGTGCAAACGCAAATATAGCTGATATAATTCGAATTTGAGTTGCAGCAAAGGCATTATAATCTCCCATGCCTAATTTACTGAAAACAAGCCCTGCTGCTTGGCCTATAGCACCAATGAATGCATATAAAATCCCTTTTAACGGATGTGATAATTTAACTTTTTTTCTTTTAGGATCTCTTACTAATATAACAAGAAAGATACCACCCATTGTTATAAACATTCCTAAAAGATCTAAAATTGATAGTGTTTCACCTAAAATTAAAAATCCAATTAATGCTGTTATTGGTGGTACCACAGCCATAATTAATAATGATATACGTGAACCTATAAGTACAAAAGCTTCAAACAAAAATAGGTCTCCTAAAACAAAACCTATAACTCCTGAAATACTTAACCATAACCACATAGATCCTGATGCGTCTAGTGGTAAAAACATACCTCTCGTAAATAGTGTAAATATCCCTATTAGAAAAAATGCTATAATAAGTCTTATAAAATTCACAGAAAGTGAACCTACTCTTTTCCCAGCTGCTTCAAAAGCAATAGGAGTTATAGTCCAACAAATAGCCGTAACAAATGCTGCTATTTGTCCTATATTCAAGTTTATCATAAATATCTCCCCCATTAAAATGTAAAAAATTATAATTTAAGAATATCATAATACATTTCAAATAACGATGTATATTCATCTGAAGTTTGTAAAAACTAATCTAAATATAAATTTAATAATAAACATATATTAGAGGAGTAATTATGACGAATCAAAATGAATTATCTGATTATATAATCAAAAAAGCTTTGGCTGAAGGTGCTATATTAGTTGGCTTTTGCGGCCACCTTTACAAATGCACCATTAAATCAATCTCCATGTAAAGAAAGAATAAATCATCGCACTAATTGTGGACAATGTTTAAGCGTCTGTCCCGCTAAGGCATTTGAGAATAACACTTTTCATGTTTATCGTTGCATTCCAAATACAATTAAGGGCTGCGCGGAATGTTTAAAGGTGTGTTCAAAAAATAATTTAAAAATGTAAAAAAGCAGAGAAGTATATCCCTGCTTATTTTCACCTTTTATTAAAGCTTGCTATTTTCTAACTTGACCGTTCCCATAAATAAGATATTTTGTAGTTGTGAGTTGCTCAAGTCCCATCGGTCCCCTAGCATGAAGTTTTTGATTGCTTATACCTATTTCTGCACCAAATCCAAATTCTGCACCATCTGTAAATCTTGTAGAAGCATTAACATAAACACACGAAGCATCTACATCCCTTAAAAATCTCTGAGAATTTGTATAATTATTAGTTATTATTGCCTCAGAATGTTTTGTTCCATATTTAAAAATATGATTTATAGCTTCTTCCATTGACTCAACAACCTTAATTGAAAGTATTAAATCTAAATATTCAGTAGCCCAATCTTCCTCAGTCGCTGCTTTTGCTCCTTTTATAATTCCTATCCCTTTTTCACAAATCCTTATTTCTACACCTAATTCATAAAGTCTTTGCGAAAGTTTTGGTAAAAACACATTAGCGATATCTTTGTGCACAAGCACTGTTTCTACCGCATTACAAACTCCAGGTCTTTGAGTTTTAGCATTAACTATTATTTCCTCAGCCATACTTAAATCGGCCTCTGAATCCACATATATATGACAAATTCCTGATCCAGTTTCAATTACTGGTACAGTAGCATTTGCTATAATAGCTTTTTTTAGTCCCTTGCCACCTCTTGGAATAATTACATCTACATAATCATTAAGTTTTACCAATCTATTTACAAGTTCACGATCCACCTTATCAATAAGCTGAATACAACCTTCCGGTAATCCTACTGCTATAGCCGCTTTTATAATAACCTTAGCCAAAGCCATGTTAGTATTTATAGCTTCTGATCCTCCCCGAAGGATTATTGAATTACCTGCTTTTATACATAAAGCTGCTGAATCAACAGTTACGTTTGGTCTAGACTCATATATCATTCCTATAACGCCAAGTGGAACCCTAACCATTGAAATGTCTAAATCATTTGGTCTTTTCCATCTTTTTATTCCGTCTCCTATTGGATCTGGTAGCGCTACAACATTCCTAAGTCCCTCAGCCATTTTTTCAACTCTCTCATTGTTAATCATTAATCTATCAAGCATCGCTTCAGATAAATTATTTTTCTTACCTAATTCCATATCTATAATATTAGCTTTAATTATAGTGTCTTTATTGTTTATCAATGCTTCTGCCATGTTTAAGAGTGCATCATTTTTCAGATTTGTACTAATAGTATTCATAATCCTAGACGCATCTCTAGCCCGCACTCCTATATTTATAATATAATTTTCAAAATCCATTATTTCTCCTCCTCTTTATCATTATAGAGTAGATAATAGTTAAATATTTTTTGAATTTCTTTCAAATAATGTCCCTATTTCTATTCCTTCTAAAATATCAGTAATAACATTAGGAGTAGATCCTTCTGCTATTATCATACACGCATTTGCAGCTACAACTATTTCTGCTGCCTTAATCTTAGTTGCCATACCACCAGTACCAAGATTCGTTCCTGCACCTTCAGCTGACTCCCTAATTTCATCAGTTATTTCTGATACATTATAAATAATCTTGGCTTCAGGATTTATTCTAGGGTTTGAATCATACAATCCATCAATATCAGAAAGTATTATAAGTAAATCCGCACCTATTAAACTTGTTACCATAGCAGATAATGTATCATTGTCTCCAACCATTATTTCATCAACAATTACAGCATCATTTTCATTTACTACAGGAATAACCCCTTGTGATAATAACATCAAAAATGTATTATGGGCATTTAAATGTCTTGTTTCATCCATAATATCCTCTTTTGTCAAAAGAATTTGTGCAGTAGTTTTTCCATACTCACTAAAAAATTTTTCATACATATGAATTAGGATACCTTGCCCAACAGCTGCTGCTGCCTGCTTCCCTGGTATTGTTTCCGGCCTTTTTTTAAGCCCTAGTTTCCCCATACCAGCTCCTATAGCTCCTGATGTCACAAGTACTACCTCAATTCCTTTATTATGAATATCAGCTAATTGTCTTATAAGATTTTCAATATGTTTAAAATTTAATAATCCTGTAGAGTGAGTTAATGTTGAAGTTCCAACCTTTACCACAACTTTTGTTACATCTTTTAAATAATTTTTTCTATTGTTCATATGAACACTCCCCATCTAATCCTAAAACTTACGTTTATATATTCTATACTTATCATTAGTCTAATTTTACACCATATAAAGATAAATTTCCATTTTTATATATTCCGTAACAATTGATGATAAAATTTCTTATAAGAATTTAAAATTAATTAACTGCATTTCGCAACATAGTGAATTTATGATATAATTGATCTATTGTCATTGATTATTTTTAAAATTTGACTAACATATCTAATAGTTCTTATTTTGAAATTCCTTAATCAATGACTAAATAAAAAATGTAAAGTGAGAAGATTAAAATGAGAAATGCAAAATTAGAAAGAGCAATAGTTAAAATAGATAATGAAATTGCAGCTATGAACATAGCTAAGAAATACTTATCAAATTTAAAAGAAATTAATGTAGTGCAACAAACTTTAAATAACAAAAGACAGTTGCTCGCAGACGAATTGTATGCTGAAGATAAAAAATGTTATGAGCCGTGTTGTGATGTTATAGAAGAAATGTTAGATAAAGAACTAGGAAAAGAAGATCAACTAGAATTACTTGAAATGATAAAACAAAATTTTGGAAGACAATCTCCAAATGTTTCTAAAAAAAGTAGTGGACTTAATGCATGGTTAAAAGAACTTTGTATTGAATATACTTGGGTTAAAAACGAAGAAACTGATTGGGATGAATTAGTTATTACAGGATTTGGATTATATGAATAACTAATAATTAAATACATAATTTAAATTAACCACCATGTTTAAGGTAACATTAAACATGGTGGTTAATTTATTATAATTATATAAATTATTTTGTGTAATCTTTTTACTTAACTATTGGAACGTTTTTTGCATCATCCTTCTTCAATTTTTTGTTTTTATCACCTTTAGGTTGAACTTGTGGTCTACTCATTCCTTGTTTTGCCATAACACTGCCTCCCTACATTTAATTAAATATACCTTTATATATTTATTATCTTTTACATATTAATTTGTTTAATACATTTTATTAAACATTTTTTTAAAATTCTATCCAATTTCTTCTTAAATGATAAATAGGTTTCTTTTCCCTCTCAAAATTGTTATTATTTACGTATACAATAATGTAAGGGGTGGAGAAATGAACTTGAAACTTCTTTTTCATAAAAATAAAAAAGTAGTTCTTAATTTGGATGAAAAACAAAATTTTAATATAGATGTTTTAGTTCCCGAAAATCGTAGTGATTTTATTGAAGCCAACAAAGGGTTTATTTATTCAACCACAAGTAAACTATGCAAAAAAATACTAAAATGGGAAAATGATGAAGAACTAAGTATATCACTTTTGGCTTTTAATACAGCATGCGACAAATATGATAAAACCAAAGGCAATTTTTATGGTTTTGCTAAAATTATTATTAAAAATTCCTTGATAGATTATTTTAGAAAAAATCAGACTATCCCTAATCTAATTTTTTCTAACAATGATGAATCAAAGGATTACATAGATGGAAAAAATTCTATTAACAATTATGAAATCCAAATAGAGAATGAATTTAGAGTTGAAGAAATAACCTTATTTTCTGCAGAGTTATTAAAATATAAAATTAATTTTAGTTCTCTCATTGAGGTATCACCTTCTCACAAAGACACAAGAAATAATTTATTAAATGTTGCCTTTTTATGTGCTAAAGAGGATTCAATATTAAGTTTTTTGAATACTAAAAGAAGACTTCCCGCTAAAGAAATAATAATATTAACTGCTTCAAATAGAAAATTCATAGAAAAATGGCGTATATACATAATTTCTTTAATACTGATACTGTCAAATCCAGAATATGTATATTTGAAATCCTATCTTAATATAAAAGAGGGTGAACTAAATGATTAAAACAGGTATTGTAATAAGCATTATGAATAAAAAAGCAGGTATTATGACCTCAGGCGGAGAATTTGTATATATAAAAATCAATAAATTATTTCCTAATACTGATAAAATTAGTATTGGAGAAATTCATGCAGGTGAATTGTATAAGAAAAATTTATTTATTTACAAATATGCGATAGCAGTTGCATCATTAATGTTTATATTTCTTTCTAGTGGTTACGCTCATTTCTACTATACTCCAGTTACAACTGTAGTATTTAGTAATCCTTCCGTTACCCTTGTAGCAAACAGATGGAATAAGATTATTAGTTGTAAATCACTAAATACGGATGGATCATTAATACTAAATAATGTTAAGTTGAAAAATAAGTCTATAGACACTGGTCTTGAGATTTTAGTTAAAGAAGCTCAAACCGAAAACTTTATAAATGATAAAAAAATTATTAATCTTGATTTTAAAAGTAATAAAAATAGCTCTATAGATATTACTAAGTTTAAAAATATTATAGATACTAGCAAATTAAATATTAAAATTAGTGCCTCTTCACTCAATAATAAGACCATATATATTACAGTTAATAATAAAAGAATTCCTACTTCCAACTTAGATTCAGATAATCATAATCAAGATGATATTAAGAATCAACCAATAATTAAAAATAATCTGATTCAAAAACCCTCAATAAATATTAATAATAATAATATAATTGAGGATAAATCATCCAAAACTAAAGTAGAAAATATACACAAAAGTAACCCTTTTATTTATAAAGATAATAAAGATAATAAAGATAATAAACCCAAGACTGAAGCTAAAACAGAAATTAAAGATAAAAACAATAATGAAGATAACATCAACAGTGAAGATAAAACCAATAATGATAAATCTAATGGTACATTTGAAAATAAGAATCTTAATAATAATGAGAATTCATCAGCTAATAAAAATTCTGATGTCTCAAATGAAAATAAAAATAATACACAATATCATGAAAATATAGAGGACTCCAATGAAGAAGGGGAATTCGAAAATCCTTTTGATAAATTTTTCAAAAATTTTGATGATTAATCTACTAAAAATAAACATTTTATATTCCATATATTTTGCAGTATCTAATATCTCTTTTTTGTAAATGATAATAACATATTATTAAAAGGGAGGTATTTAATATGCGTGAAGGATTAATTCCAACTTTGTTAGGTACAGTTGTAACTGCTGCTGGAGCATCATTTTCCAGAGATAACATGAAAAAGAAAAATGTACTTCCTATGATTGAAGCGGGTGTTGTCGGTTTTGGACTTGCTCACATTATATTAGGAGCCATTGATCTTGTTGAACACAAAAAATAACTTTCTCCATATACCATATTGATATTTTTTTCTTAAATAATAAAGCAGACTTTTATCTTTTAGCCACTATTCTAAATAAAATAAAAAACTGATTAGAAAGTAAACTTTCTAATCAGTTTTTTTATGTAACTTATATTATCTATTTCTTAAAATTTCACCTAATCTTTTGAAATTTTATCTACTACTATTGCAATAGCACAATCACCTGTAATATTTGTTGCTGTTCCAAAGCTGTCTTGAGCAAAGTGAATTGCAATCATAAGTCCCAGTTGAGCAGGATTAAACATTAACATTTTTTCGAGTAACCCAAGTGCTGCCATTACTCCACCACCTGGTATCCCTGGTGCGGCTACCATAGTTATACCAAGCATCAATATGAACGGTCCCATCATTGAAAAATTTGGTATAGTTCCTGATAAAAGCATGACCGCCATGGAAGCAAGCACTAATGTTATTGTATCCCCTGCTAAATGTATAGTTGCACATAATGGTATTACAAAGTCTGCAATATCATCAGAAACACCATTTGTTTTGGCACACTGCAAAGTTACAGGTATTGTTGCTGCTGAGGATTGAGTTCCGAGTGCTGTAAAATACGCTGGCATCATGTTTTTAATTGATTTCACAGGACTTTTCCCAGTAATACTCCAAGCAATTGTATATTGAAAAAGAATATAAATCATTTGAAGTAAAATAAGAAGAACGAAAACTATGGCAAAAGCACTAATAGTTTTAAACATTTCCCCTGAAGCCGTTAATTTAGAAAATAAACCCGCTATATGAAGTGGTATAAAGGGAATTAATATCGTCCTAACTACCCCTTGTATTATATTTTGAAAATCCTTTGTAGACTCAAGTAAAGTTTTACCTTTAATATGCGCCATACCAAGTCCTAATATAAATGCAAGCACTAACGCTGTCATAACACCCATAACAGCCGGCATATCAATAGTAAAATACGGCGACACATCTATACCTGATTTCTTAGCAACTTGTCCTAATTTTATAAATTTCGGAAGCAAAGAAATTCCAACTATATATGCTATTCCTCCAGCTACAATTGTAGAAACATATGCAATTCCGGTTGTTATAGCTAATAATTTACCTGCACCTTTGCCTAAATCAGCTATACCTGGTGCCACGAAGGCAATAATAATTAATGGAATAACAAAACTTAAAAAGTTTCCGAAAAGCGATGAAAATGTACTTAATAACCTCACTATTACGTAAAACTCTAAAGATCTAGAAATTAAACCTATAATAATACCTAAAATAATACCTAAAATTAACTTCGGTAAAAGACCGATTTTTTTTGACATTTTCGCACCTCTTTCAATTCTTTTTTCTGATAGTATAGAATTTTCTCAATATAATACCTTATAATTATATTATATTCTGCATTAATATGCAAGAATATTGTTACTTTTGCATATTGTTTTAAAATTTTCCTTCAAACTTTTTTCCTTTTGGAAATTCATTTTTGAAAATATTTACTAATATATGCTATAATATTTTTATTATTGAAATATTAGTATAGCGATATTAGTTTCATCTAATTTTGCTATAAATCACAAACAATTGAGGAGTTTATATATGATTTTAATTGAAAATGCAAATATACACAGTATGGCTAAAGAGAATTTCAAAAATGGAATGATCTTAGTTGATCATGGTAAAATTATCGCTATTGGGAATGAGGTTCGCGCACCTCGTAACGCAGAAATCATTGATGCTAAAGGTAAGTTTGTTATTCCAGGAATGATTGATGCTCACTGTCATTTAGGCATGTGGGAAGACGGAATGGGTTTTGAAGGTGCTGATGGCAATGAAGCTGTTGACCCTGTTACTCCCCATTTAAGAGCGATTGATGCTATTAACCCTAATGATGTGTGCTTTAAAGATGCTCTAAACGCTGGAATAACAACCGTTGCAACTGGCCCAGGCAGTGCCAATGTAATTGGAGGCCAATTCGCTGTTATTAAAACCTATGGAAATAGAATTGATGACATGATTGTAAATGAATGCCTTGCTATGAAGGTTGCTTTTGGAGAAAATCCTAAAAGAGTATATCATGATCAAAAAAAATCCCCCAGCACACGAATGGGAACCGCTGCAATTTTAAGAGAAAATCTTATTAAAGCAAAGATGTATGTTGAAAAACAAAACAACGCTTTAGAACATCCTGATAAATCCCCTGAATTTGATATGAAAATGGAATCACTAGCTAAGGTTATAAAAAAGGAAATACCTTTAAAAGCTCATGCTCATAGAGCTGATGACATACTGACTGCTCTAAGGATTGCAAAGGAATTTGATGTAGATATAACCCTTGATCATTGCACCGAAGGTCATTTAATTGTAGATTATTTAAAAGAAGGCATTCAAAAGGGAATAATATTAGGTCCAGCACTTTCTAATAGATCAAAAGTAGAACTTAAAAATCTAACTTTTGAAACTCCTGGAATTCTATCCAAAGCAGGTTTAAAAGTAGCAATAATGACGGATCACCCTGTTATTCCCCTTCAATATCTACCAGTATGTGCTGGCATCGCAGCAAGAGAGGGTATGGATGAACTTGAGGCTCTTAAAGCAATAACTATAAATGCTGCTGAAATACTTGGTATCGAAGGCAAAGTTGGAAGCTTGGAAATTGGAAAGGATGCTGATATTGTTATATATAGTGGACATCCTTTTGATTTAAGAAGTAAAGTAGAATTTGTAATGGTGAATGGTGAAATTATAAAAAATGAAATTACCAAAAAATAAATAAAGACTGTTAACATAATATTTATGTTAACAGTTTTTTTGTTTCCATATACCTTAAAATAATTTTTACATTTTAACGCTTTTTTTAACTTCTACTTTTTTTGCTGCAATCAAGAAAATTATCATTGCTACAATTGCTGCTATAATTCCTACAGTAAATGAAATACTTTCAGAAAGCTGAAAACCTTCTGGAGCAATTAATATGTACGAGGTACATACAGCTGTCATAAACGTAGCTGGCACAGTTGCCATCCAGTGTTTCTTGCCTATATTAACCATATACATACCTGCTGTCCATAATACTATGGTAGCCAAAGTTTGATTAGACCATCCAAAGTATCTCCATATTATTGCAAAGTCCATTTTAGTTAATATGAACCCAATAAGAAACAATGGAATACTAATTAAAAATCTATTTTTAATAGGACCTTGATTAAATTTAAGTGCATCAGCTATAGTCAATCTTGCGCTTCTAAATGCTGTATCACCTGAGGTTATTGGACATGCTACAACACCAAGTATTGCCAAAACTCCACCAACTTTTCCAAGTAAACTAATCGAAGACTCATTTACTACCCATGCAGCTGTATGACTTGATATTGCCATAGTAGCATTTAACTGAGGCACTCCTCCAAAGAAACTCATTGCAGCAGCTGCCCATATTAATGCAACTATACCTTCTACTATCATTGAACCATAAAATATACTCTTGCCTTGTTTCTCACTAGATATACACCTAGCCATTAAAGGTGATTGAGTTGCATGGAAACCTGAAATAGCACCACATGCAATAGTTATAAATAACATAGGGAATATTGGATTTTTACCTGGGTTTGAATGCATATTTACTAAATTAGACACAGTTACTTCTGGAATAGGCATTTTTCCAAAAATCAATGCACCAGCAATACCTACTGCCATTATTAATAAACAAAACCCAAATATAGGATATATTTTCCCAATTAATTTATCTATCGGAACCATTGTTGCTAGCATATAATATCCAAATATTATATATATTAACATTTGTAAATTCAGACCTGTCAAACTTTTTAATATACCAGCTGGCCCAGTTACGAAAACCACTCCTACAAGTATTAGAACTATTACTGAAAATACTCTCATAAAGTTTTGAAAGCCTTTACCAAGATATTTTCCTACAACCTCAGGAATACTTGCACCATCATGTCTTACTGATAACATACCTGAAAAATAATCATGAACTCCACCTGCAAATATACATCCAAAAACAATCCATAAAAATGCTACTGGTCCCCACATTGCTCCTGCAATTGCACCAAATATAGGTCCTAAACCTGCAATATTAAGAAATTGAATTAAGAATATTTTCCATTGAGGCATCTCAACAAAATCTACACCATCTGCTAGTCTTATTGCTGGAGTTTTGATTGATTCATCTGCTCCAAAAACTTTTTCTACTATTGTACCATAAATAAAATAACCTACTATAAGAGCTATAATTGCTAAAATAAACGATATCATTTTTACGCCTCCTAAATATTTATTAACTAAATCATAATATATTTTTAAGAATTGAATACGCTTCCTTACATGAAAAAACAAAAAAAGCACATCAAGTGCTTTTTTCGACTATTTTTTTATTGATATTTGTAATATATGATATATAACATAAAAAGGTTGTTAACATAAATTTATGTTAACAACCTTTTTATTACATGTATCTTAAAATAGATGTTACAGATTAATGGTATTTTTTACTTCTACCTTTTTTGCTGCAATCAAGAAAATTATCATTGCTACGATTGCTGCTACAATTCCTACTGGGTATGAAATACTTTGAGAAAGCTTAAAGCCCTCTGGAGCAATCAAAATATAAGAAGTACATACCGCAGTCATAAATGTTGCTGGCACCGTTGCAATCCAGTGTTTTTTACGGATACTCACCATATACATTCCTGCTGTCCATAAAACTATGGTAGCTAAAGTTTGGTTAGACCATCCAAAGTATCTCCATATTATTGCAAAATCCAACTTAGTTAATATGAACCCTACAACAAATAGTGGAATACTAATTAGAAATCTATTTCTAATAGGACCTTGATCAAATTTAAATGTATCAGCTATAGTTAATCTTGCACTTCTAAATGCCGTATCACCAGATGTTATAGGACAAGCTACAACTCCAAGTATAGCCAAAGCTCCACCAACTTTTCCAAGTAAACCAATTGAAGATTCATTTACTACCCATGCAGCTGTATGTCCACTTATTGCCATAGTAGCATTTAACTGAGGCACTCCTCCAAAGAAACTCATTGCTACTGCTGCCCAAATTAGTGCAACTACACCTTCTACTATCATTGCACCATAAAATATTTTTTTACCTTGTTTTTCACTTGATATACATCTTGCCATTAAAGGTGATTGTGTTGCATGGAAACCTGAAATAGCTCCACATGCAATAGTTATAAATAACATAGGAAATAATGGATTTGTACCTGGTTTAGAATGCATATTTATCAAATTAGCTGTTGTTATTTCTGGAATATGTACTCCTCCCAAAATCATGGCAAAAGCAAGACCAATTGCCATAAATAATAAACAAAAACCAAAAATAGGATATATTTTTCCAATAAGTTTATCTATTGGAAGCATAGTTGCAAGTAAGTAATATGCAAATATAATATAAATTAATGTAGTAAGATTTATTCCCGTTAAACTTTTTAAAATACCTGCTGGCCCAGTTACGAAAACCACTCCTACAAGTACTAAAAGTATTACTGAAAATACTCTCATAAAATTTTGAAACCCTTTACCAAGATATTTCCCTACAACTTCAGGTATACTTGCACCATCATGTCTTACTGATAACATACCTGAAAAATAATCATGAACACCACCCGCAAAGATACATCCAAAAACAATCCACAAAAATGCTGCTGGTCCCCACATTGCACCTGCAATTGCACCAAAAATAGGACCTAATCCTGCAATGTTAAGAAATTGAATTAAGAAAATCTTCCAAGCAGGCATCTCAACAAAATCTACACCATCCGCAAGCCTTATAGCTGGTGTTTGAATTTTCTCATTCGCACCGAAAGCTTTTTCAACAATTGTACCATAAACAAAATAACCTACAATAAGAGCAACGATAGACAAAATAAATGATACCATTTGAATCCCCCCTAATTATTATTACCATTTTTAAAATGTACTAACTGAAATATAATATATTTTAAATATTATGAATTATCAACTAATTATAATGTATTTTTAGTCTATGAATACGATTTCATACATGAAGAAACAAAAAAAGCACATCAAGTGCTTTTTTTTGACCATTTTTTTATCAATAATTGTAATATATGATCTATAACTTAAAAAGGTTGTTAACATAAATTTATGTTAACAACCTTTTTATTACATGTATCTTAAAATAAATGTTACATATTAAGGTTATTTTTTACTTCTACCTTTTTTGCTGCAATTAAGAAAATTAGAATAGCTGCAATTGCTACTATTATTCCTACAGGGTATGAAATGCTTTGAGAAAGCTTAAAACCCTCTGGAGCAATTAAAATATAAGAAGTACATACTGCGGTCATAAATGTAGCTGGCACCGTTGCCATCCAATGTTTTTTACCTATACTCACCATATACATTCCTGCTGTCCATAAAACTATGGTAGCTAAAGTTTGGTTAGACCATCCAAAGTATCTCCATATTATTGCAAAATCCAACTTAGTTAATATAAACCCTACAACAAATAGTGGAATACTAATTAGAAATCTATTTCTAATAGGGCCTTGATCAAATTTAAATGTATCAGCTATAGTTAATCTTGCACTTCTAAATGCAGTATCACCAGATGTTATAGGACAAGCTACAACTCCAAGTATAGCCAAAGCTCCACCAACTTTTCCAAGTAAACCAATTGAAGATTCATTTACTACCCATGCCGCTGTATGCCCACTTATTGCCATAGTAGCATTTAATTGAGGCACTCCACCAAAGAAGCTCATGGCTACAGCTGCCCAAATTAGTGCAACTATACCTTCGACAACCATTGCACCATAGAATATTTTTTTACCTTCTTTTTCACTACTTATACATCTTGCCATCAAAGGTGATTGTGTTGCATGGAAGCCTGATATAGCTCCACAAGCAATAGTTATGAAAAGCATTGGGAATAATGGATTTGTACCTGGTTTAGAATGCATATTTATCAAATTAGCTGGTGTTATCTCCGGAATAGGTAATCCCCCCAAAACCATTGCAAAACCAAGACCAACTGCCATAATTAATAAACAAAACCCAAAAATAGGATATATTTTACCAATAAGTTTATCAATTGGAATCATAGTTGCAAGTAAATAATATGCGAATATAATATAAATTAATGTAGTAAGATTTATTCCCGTTAAACTTTTTAAAATGCCTGCTGGCCCCGTTACGAAAACCACTCCTACGAGTACTAAAAGTATTACTGAAAATACTCTCATAAAGTTTTGAAACCCTTTACCAAGATATTTTCCAACAACTTCAGGTATACTTGCACCATCATGCCTTACAGATAACATACCTGAGAAATAATCATGAACTCCCCCTGCGAATATACACCCAAAAACAATCCACAAAAATGCTGCTGGTCCCCACATTGCACCTGCAATTGCACCAAATATAGGTCCTAACCCTGCAATATTAAGAAATTGAATTAAGAAAATTTTCCAGACAGGCATCACTACGAAATCTACACCATCCGCCATTCTTATAGCTGGAGTTACAATTTTTTCATCTGCGCCAAAAGCTTTTTCTACAATTGTACCATAAGTAAAATAACCAATTATAAGAGCTACAATTGCTAAAATAAACGATATCATACGAACTCCTCCTCATATTTACTAATTGGTTAAATTATACTATATTAAGAGGTTTCGAATACGATTTCATACATGAAGAAACAAAAAAAGCACATCAAGTGCTTTTATATACCCATTATTTGTTTAAACTCAATTATATTATTTCTACTTACTGGTATATCTGCTTCCCCTTCTTGCATCTTTAACATGAAAGTATTATTAAACCATGGAATTATCTCAGTTATTTTATCAATATTTATAATATACGATCTATGACTTCTAAAAAAGAATTCTTTTGGAAGTTTTTTATAAAATTCCGAAATACTACAATTTATATTATATTGCATTCCTTTAATATAAATTAGTGTTTCTCTTTCCCTTGCTTCACAATAAGAAATGTCTATTATACTCTTTACCATCATTTTATTATCTTTCCATATTGTTATTTTATTATTTATACTTTTTTTATCCAAATGTTTTTCAATATTTTTTAAAATACTAACTATACGCTCTTCGGAATACGGCTTTAATATATAATCGTAGGCATGAATCTCAAAAGCATCTACAGCATAATCTTTATGAGCCGTTATAAAAATGATAAGGGAGTGTTTGGGAAAGTGATTAATAATTTTACCAAGTGCCATTCCATCTAATTTGGGCATGCTAATATCCAAAAATATAATATCAGGCTTGTTTTTTTCAATGTATTCTAGTGCTTTAATAGAATCATCGAATTCTTCCATTATTTTAATATTACTGAAATTGTTTATGAAATACTTTAGTTCCTCTCGTGACGGATATTCATCATCAACAATAATACAGTTCACATAATCACTCCCTTATTTCCCTTACATTAAAACTGATTCTAGTACCATTCGTAAGTCTTTCTATTTTTAACCCTTCACCATATATATATTTTAACCTATTATGGACATTTGACATACCTATTTTATTCTCTTCCATTTTACTTTCGTATACTTTTTCTATAATCTCGTTTGTTATACCAACTCCATCATCTTCAATTACTATCATAATGTCACCATTCTCAACTTTTTTAATTTCAATTGTCACGATGCCAGATCCACTGCCTTTTAAAATACCATGTTTTATAGAATTTTCAACTATTGGTTGAATGATAAGACTTGGAATTTTAACATCTAAACCATCTTCAATGTTATATATTATATGAAGTTTTTCTCCAAACCTTGCTTTTTCTATCTCTATATATGCTTTAACCTGCTCTATCTCCTTATAGATATCTACGTGATTTTCTCCTATCTCCAAATTATACCTTAGATAAGTAGATAAATTTATAATTAACTCCCTTGCGCGATTAGGATTAATTCTAATAAATGAAATAATAGTATTTAATGCATTAAATAAAAAATGAGGATTTATCTGAGCTTGTAGTGCCTTTATTTCAGCCTTATTTGCCATATGCTTTAACTCTTCAAGTTTACTTATTTCTAGTTGAGTAGAAATAAGTTGGGATAATCCTACGGATAAATTTATATTTGTAAAGGAAACTGCATCCTCCTTACAATAATATATTTTTAGTGTACCTATTATTTCCTCACCTTCTGTCAAAGGGGCTATAATTGCGGATTTTAAATTGCAATTATAGTTAGGACAATCTATCTGACTTGCATTAGTTAATGAAACAAAGTTTCCTTCTTTAATAACCTTTTTTGTAGCTTCAGTTACAATTCTGTGCCCTTTTATATGATGATCAGATCCTACACCTACATGAGCTAATATAAACTCCTTATCCGTAATAGATACTGCATCTGCATGAATTGAATCTTTTATTATTCCACATATCTTCTCTAATGAATTTTCTTTCATTTCTCTAAAATATGGTAAGGTTTTATTAGCAATTTCTAAAGCAATTTGCGCTTGCTTTGCTGCTATCTCTTCCTTTTCCTTATGAATCTTTTGAATTATTATTATTAGGATTGCAATTCCTATGGCATTAGTAAAGCTCATAGGAAAATATATACTTTTCACAATATGTAAGGCACTACTAAAAGGATGTGCCATTGTAAGTATTAAAACCATCTCTAATATTTCAATTAGAAGTCCTCCAATTAACCCATATAACCACTTATTGTTTTCATTTGCTTTCTTATATATTATGCTTGCAACTATCCCTGAAATAATAGTAGTTATTGTACAAGGCACAGATGTAATTCCACCTATATCTACTAGTAGCCTGTGCATTCCAGCTATAATTCCTGCAAATATTCCTACAAAAGGGCCACAAAGTATTCCCCCTGCCATTACACCAATAATTCTAGTGTTAGCAACAGCTCCATTAACCTCTGTTCCTGTGTAAGTTCCTAAAATCCCAAAGGTTCCAAAAATTATTGAAAGCATAATTAAATCTATTTTTCTAAATTTGTCCTTTTGAACAATTTTCTTAAAACTTCCTATTCTAGAAACAAAAAAAGCTATAAGAATTACATATCCCAAATTATTAGTAAGACTCCTTAATAATTCAATCATTAATGTTAACCCCATTTCACCTAAAAAAGGTTCCATAAATAGTATATACAATATTCTATAATATATAAAGATATTAAATCTATGTTATAATTAATATAATGTTATTTTTATTGAAGTAAAAAAGCGAAGGATGATTTATTATGTTGTCTTTAGATGTTTTAAAAAATTATTGCCTAAGTAAAAAGGGTGTTTCAAAGTGTTTTCCCTTTGATGATGAAACTTTAGTTTTTAAGGTTGGGTCTAAAATGTTTGCCTTAACAAATATCAATAAACCTGTTCTTGAAGTTAACTTGAAATGTGAGCCTTTTATGGCAGAGGATTTACGAAGGGACTTTGATGCTATTAAACCAGGATACCATATGAATAAAAAACATTGGAACACCATTATTCTTGACGGTTCCATTTCAGATGAGAAAATCTTCTTTTTAGTAGATTTATCTTTTGAACTTGTATATAAAGGTTTAAAAAGAAGTGAAAAAGAGGCACTACAGAAGACATAACAATTAATAATTGTTATGTGCCCCAGAGAACTACAGGAGGGAATAACAATTAATAATTGTTATGTGCCCCAGAGAACTACAGGAGGGAATAACAATTGATAATTGTTATGTGCCCCAGAGGAACCACAGGAGGGTCTTTAATGAAAATGATTTTTTTTGATACAGAAACTACTGGCATAAGGCCAGGGAACATATGTCAGTTAAGTTATATACTTGTTGATACTGACTTTAAACCTACAAAAACAACTGGTAAAAACATTTTTTTTACGGTAGATTATGTAGAACCATCTGCTCAGGATGTACATGGTTTTAGTGTAGATGATTTGTTTGATCTAAGCGATGGCAAAACTTTCGAAGATTCATACAATGACTTTATTGACGATTTTCTAACTGCTGATATTCTTATAGGACACAATGTTAATTTTGATATAAAATTTTTAACTCACGAGCTTGCAAATTGTGGACATACTCTAGCCCCTAAACATACGTTTTGTACAATGAAATATTACAAAGACATATGTAAACTTTACACAGCACGTGGAGGATATAAAAATCCAAAATTATCAGAAAATATTAAATTTCTAGAATTAAATGAGAATCAAATAAATTTGAAAAGCAATGAATATTTTGGAGATACCGCAAATTTCCATGATGCTAGATTTGATACTACTGCAACATATTTGCTAGTTACAGAAGGTATTAAAAAAGGTTTTATCCCTAGGCATTATTTTTCGCAACTTACTAAATAATCAATTGAAAAGGATATATCGATAGAAATGCTTTCACACGATATATCCTTTTGTTAGCGTAATGTACTAAAAAAACTTTATTTCTTATAATTTATATTATTTTTTTATAATATCTTATTACAGATCCAGTTTCATACTCGTCAAATTCTTTGATAAAATTGAAGTCTGAACTATCAAGAATTTTAACAGACGCATAATTGTCTTTATTTACATATACAACTACACACTTAAGATTAAATGATTTCATAGCAAATGTAACTAAACCAGCAAAAATCTCTTTTCCATAACCATTTCCCCAATATTTTTCAATGAATCTATATCCAATTTCATGCTCTCCATCCTCATTTTTAACAATGGCGCAAGTTCCTACAAACTGATTAACATCTTTTTTAACTACTGCCATTATTAAGAACTCACTCTTAATTCTTTCATAACTGCATATAATTTTTTCAAGTTCATTAATATTTTCCTGATATGTTTTCGGTCTACCTATAATATATTTCATAACTTTTTCATTCTTTTGCATTTCGTTAAAGGGTATAATATCATCTATTGTAAGTTTCGTAGCAAATAATCTTTCGGTTTTAAAAAACATGTTTGCCCCCTATTTGGTTTGCTTTTACTTATACCAATAACTGTAATCTTTCTAATATATCAGGATGCTTTTTTTTCAAATTAACTATCTTAAAATCGTTACTAACGAAGACATGTTTTGTGCTCCCTTTAGTGATTTCTATACAATCTTTTTCTCTAACAACCGAATAATTGAAGGTTACCTTTACTGGAGTTAATTCTTCAATAGATGTTTTTATTATTAATGTTTCCTCATATTCTGCCCCTTGAATATATTTGCAATTACTCTCAATCACTGGTATCATTATCCCAATTTTCTCCATATCAGAATAACTCATGCCAATTTTCTTTATAAATTCTGTTCTGCCCACTTCAAAGTACACTAGATAATTAGCATGATAAACTCTGGCCATCTTATCCGTCTCACAATAACGAACAACTAGTTTTTTTTCATTTATATACATATTTATAACCTTCTTCCTATAATGTAGCCGGTCATTCTCATTTCGATCTAAAACAACACATTATTCTCAATTTGTATTGATTTATAATGCTTTAAAATTCGTATATTATACCATCACAAAATATTCTTTTAATAACTCTATTATCTATATAGATTTCAATTGTATCACCTTTCTTTATGTATAATTCCACCGGAAAATTAAGTTCGTGAGTAAAATTTCCTGATTTTATTTTTAATTTTGTCCTATGAATATGGCTTCTTCCTACCAAATCAGCAAGGTCGGCACCTAATAGCAATCCCTGACCTGACATGAGGCTATCAATTTGTATTTTCGGATAATCAGTTATCTTTGCGACCATAGGAATAAGATTTCCTATTTTTTCATTACAAATATAATCTATCTCTTCATCTATAATTATACAATCATTTTCAATTACAACATTATTAATATCAACTAAAAAGTATGCATTGATTTGTATATTTTCCATTTTTTTATAACGAATTTTTTCTCCGTAACGTAATATCCTAAGATATACAAGCTTCAATAATTCTTCATTTGTATTATCTTTAAATCTTGCAAATTCTTTAATTATTATATTGTCTATACTTTTGCTTAATCTTGGTTCATTAATTTTCCCTAAAATACCCTTGCAACCTAAATAACCAGCTAACTCTGATTTTATATTATTTATATTGAAATCATTTTTCTCTAATTTAATCTCTGTACTAGCTACCATAAATACATTTGTATATTGTGGATATGCAGCTTGAATAAATCCTAAATATTTTCTATTCCTATCATATACATTAAACGGCATATTAAGTCACTTCCTCATAATTTCTTTAATTGTATAAAACACTAATAATATTATTATATCAATATTAAAATTTATATATACAAATTTATGTATATTTGTATTATATAATAATTTTCAAAAAACCTCCACCACATAAAGTAATTTTTACATATATATTTTTATGATAATAAGGTTATATTAATATTATATAACAACATATACGTAGGCATAGTTCACTTTTGATCTTTGTCTTTTATAAATATCAATATAGCGATAACAGATATGTATGTTATATTAAATAAAACTATTTTAGGAACAATATAACCAAGGATCGTTCTTCTTTGAACTTCATTTTTAATTAACAGACATAAATAAATAATAATGGGAAAAATAATCCAATATAACTTGTTTTTATCTTTATTTTTTGATACATCACTAAGAATATACGTAAATGCATAGAACTGATTTGCTATGAGCTTAAATACTACTATCCCCCATAACATTAGAAATAGAAATCTGAAGTTATTTATAACTGGTATATTAATCTTAACTGTTACTAACAGAACTGGCCATAAAGCTACTGATGTAACTTTATATCCTAAAGAATAGATGCACACAAATGTAACCAAAATATAAATTCCCATAGTGATAAATAATGCATTTAGAGTTATTTTTTTGACTTTATTTCTTTCTTTTAAAACTGGATAAAATAAAAGTATGGCTTCCATTCCTCCATAAGCTAATGCTGATTCAATACTGCCGCTGAGAATATTTTTAGCTCCTGTTCCAAATACAGGAAAGAAATTTAAATAATCACCACTTCTTAATGTTGTTAATAATGCCATTGTTAAAATAACTATAATGTATAGAGAAATTTTATTGATTCTCCCTAATACTCTTATCCCTTTATTACTTAAATAGATAGCTAATAATATGGTAGGTATAAATATTTTTATTGGTGTCAAAAAAGGTGTTGCATGCACTCTAAAAATATTACTTAAGCTAACAATAGAAGTTATTGCAAATATAGCGAATTCAACCATAAATAAAAAATTGCAAATAGTTCCTAGGACCTTCCCTAAATATATATTACTTAAATCCAATATATTCTGATTAGGGTGTGTTTTTGAATAGTAAATAGCTAACAAAGCAATATATAGGGGATACAGACCACCAACTATTACTGCTATCAACCCATCCTGTTTTGCACTCTGTACTACCACATTGGGTAATGATAAAATACTTGTTCCGATTATAAATCCTACCACCATTGCTGTAGCTTCACTCTCGCCTAGTAAGTTCATTTTTGTTTTATCCATATTACATACTCCCTATGTTTAATACTGACCTATTCCCATCTTATCAATTCTCACAACTACATTTACTTTAATATTTGCGTTACTTACCTCGTAATTCCAATCAACCCCAGTTTCTCTGCCATATTTCGCAGCAGCAACCATTCCTAGATTTAAGCAATCTATTTTATAAACATTTTTCATATTTCCTAAAAAATCATAACACATTTTCTCTATTTCTTTTTCCATGTGCTTTTCAAATTCTTTTTCATCTTTTTTTATATCTGTATATAATGTGTTCCCTATTATGTCTCCTTTAAAATCTAAATCAATGATGAATTCATATTTTCCATCTCTCTTATTACATTTTACATTCCTTTTAACCATAACATCATAATTTATATACTTATCTGAACCTTCTTGTAAACTTAATATTCCTTCCCCTTTTTTCTCCCTAAGCATATTCATGATTTTGCCTTCCTCCATAGGTAGTACATAAGCCATTTTATTCCCTTTAAATAAGGCCATACCTGTAAGAGCAATATTTTTATCCTTTATCTCTAAATACGGAAGTACTAAGTTTTTACCTTCTGAATCCAATGTTACATATATGTTATATAAATTGTATTCGGAACATAAAAAATTATAGTTTGTGGAATGTCTAACAATACCCTCCATATAATCTGCTGAACTTGGATACCCGTCCACCTTCAAACTTAGTATATCTTCTGCCTGCCCTTTACATACTGAAAAAATATCTCTATCATTAATATTTGCATTAAAAAAGAGTATATTTATAACGTTTGATATCCCATACAATGCCTGATCTTCTCCTATTATAGCTATTTTTTCAGTTCCAATTGTATAAGGTTTACCGGACATTAATTGTCTTCCTTCTCTTGTTTCACCAATGCTATTTCCCTTTGCTTTTATAATACTACTACTTTGTTCAATACCATTTCTAGTTTTAATTGAATTTCTAGTATTATTGCTAATTTTCCCTTTTCCCTTATTTTTAAAATCATATATAGTAAAAGGAATGTTATATAACACATTACCATATAAATCTTTGTTAATATCATACCCAATGCCTGCTATTATATTTAAATCCTCCATAGGGCTTACTTGCAATTTTTCTGCATAAATGGAAGCAATAATCATCACTAAAAATATAATTATTATATTTTTCTTCTTCAAAAGTGTCACCTTCTATTTTTTATCTTATATTTAATACTGCCCTTTTTTTTAATACTGCCCTCTTCCTAATTTATCAACATGTACTTTTACATTTACCTTAATGTCAGAGTTAGAAACTACTTTATCCCAATCTACTCCCGTGTCTCGTCCATATTTTGCAGCAGCCACCCACCCTAGCTGAAGCAAGTCTACCTTATATTCATTTTTCATCTTGCCCAAAAATCCAATACACATATTTTCCACTTGTTTCCCCATATCATCTTCAAATTTTTTAATTGTCTGTGTCTTTACCGCCATGCCTTCATATAACTCATTGTTAATAATTTCTCCGGTCAAATCTAAGTCAATAGTAAAAGTATATTTATCTCCTGTTTTTGTACATGTAATTTTTCTTTTTGATTCTGCTTCATAATTCACATATTCTTTTGAATTCTTTTGTATGGTTAATATCCCTTTTACCTTGTTTTCCCGTAGCATATTCATTATTTTTGTGTCATACATATTTAAATTGGCCGCTAGCCTATCCTTTTTAAAAACAGCCATACCTGTTATTGCAATTTTACCTTCTCTTTCTTCAATGTATGGACTAACAACATTTTTCCCCTCTGCATCCATTGATAATATTGCATTTATAAGCATGTAGTCTTCCTTGAAAAAATTATAGTTCACTGAATTTTTAATCATATCGCTAATATACTCTGCAGAATTATCATATCCAGGGATATCAAGGTTAAAATAGTCTTCGCTTCGGCCTTTGCATACAACTAAATATAAACTATTGTTAACCCCAGCATTCTTAGTATTAATATCAATAAGACTCCTTATTCCATACCTAGCATATTCTTCTTCTACTAAATAAGTTTTTGCAAGACCAAAAAAAAGTTGTCTTCCTATTCTATTTTGCCTATCTTCTCTAGTCTTACCAATGGTACTTCCTATTCCAGTACTTACTACACGTTCAACACTTTCGTCTTCTCTATATACATTCAAAGTTGTAGGAATCCTGAACTTTATGTCATCTCCATATTTATTTATCCCCACTCCTGCTCCAACATAAATATCCAAATCCTCCACACTGATTAATTTAATTTTTTCTCCACCAAAAAACACTATAACGAAACTAGAACATAAAAAAACATTAAATAGTATATTCATTTTTTTTTTCATTTCACCCCTCCTTTTTTTACCCATATTAAACTTGCTATAAGGGTTATATATATCAAATTGTATATAACGCTAATTGGAAGTGTATATTTTATAATTTCCTCCATCTCTACTTTATCTGGATAATAAGTCTTTGCAATGTATATAACCACAATAGCTAAAACTACATATATTATTTTTTTATCTTTTATTTTTTTAATATCATTCAAGAAAAAAACACACACATAATTAAAAATTGCCACAGATTTAATCGCTATAATTAACCAGAAAAATATGAAAATATATCTGAAATTATTTACTACTTCAATGTGTACTGCTTCTGTCACTGTAAAAAAACTCCATATTGTTTTAGGAATAATATCTTTTCCCATATAATATATAGTTATAAACGTAATCCAAGTGTATATTATAGCAGTAAATCCTACTGCCTTTAAAGTGGCACTTTTTATCTTTCTACTATCGTTTATAAATGGATAAATTAAAAATATAATTTCCAACAATGAGAAATCATACGCAGAGTACACACTTCCTTTTAAGATGTTTACAATCCCTGCTCCAAAGACAGGGCTTATATTTAAAATGCTTCCTTGTTTTAAAATAGAAATGGTAGGGATTATGATAGCAATCACCATCCAAAAAGTGATAGAACATATTCTTCCAAGCACTTTAATTCCACGACTAGCAGTGTACACTCCAACAAAAGATAAAACTAAATAAATTTTTAAAGGAGTTAAAATAGGTAATGCCTCCGTTCTTACAATTATCCCAAGTGTTGTAATCAAGGGTGGAAAAAAGCTAAAAAAGCTCAACAAAAACAGAAAATTTAATATGGTTCCAAAAGTCTTGCCAAGATATCTTCTACTCAGTACTAAAATATTATCTTTAGGAAATTTCCCACTTACATATATAGCTAAGAGAGCTATGTATAAAGGATATATAGCCCCTATTAATGCAGAAATCCACCCATCCTGTTTTGCAATTTCTACAACGCCGTTAGGTAAACTTGTCGCAGTTACATCAACAATAATCCCTATTAATATAAAAGTAACTTCATTTGGAGTTAGTAGATTTTTCTTCTCTATTTGCATCCTCAATAATCTCCTCTACCTTGTAAATCTACCTTAACCTTTACGTTCACTTCAATGTCTGCATTAGAAATCACTTCATTCCAATCAATCATTTTTTGCCTTCCATACACGGCCACTGCTTCTCTTCCAAGTCCAAGACAATCTACCTTGTAATTACTTTTCACAATTTTTAAGAAATCATAACATTGCTTTTCTATACTTTTTGTCATTTCCATTTCAAATTCTTTTTTTTTGTTTATGTCCTTAATTATATTCGTGTACATTTCATTATTTATAATTGTACCTGTTAACGTTAAATCAATACTGAAACTGTATTTATCTCCTTGCTTATAGCATTTCACTTTTCTTTTTCCAGTTTCTGCATCAAAATCAATATACTCTTTAGGACTCTTTTGTAGAGATACTATACCCCCTACATTATCCTGCTTTAATAAATTAAGGATTTTGCTGTTTTTAATATTTGCTACTGCTACCATTTTATCCGCTTTAAATATAGCCATACCAGTGATTTCTATTCCGTTATCTGTTATTTCTATATATGGAAGAACCAAACTTCTACCTTCAGCTCCAATTCTCACATATGCATCTATTAATTTATTATTGTCAGAAAAAAAGTTGTAATTAACAGAAGCTTCTATAAGTCCCTGCATGTACTTTGAAGAGTTACTATATCCCTTTACCTTGTAATTCAGGTAATCCTCTGCCTTCCCTTTACATACTGCCATATAAGCCATATCATTTGTTTCTTCATTTCTAAATCTATCATCTATCAAAGTCTTTAAACCATACCTAGCGTAATCTTCACTAATCAAGACTACCCTTTCATTCCCTTGAGTAAACTTTTTATCCATCTTTTCTTGTCTTTTTTGAATTACTTCTCCTATATTTTTCCCTTGGTCTTTAAACATCCTGTTAACTTGCATGCCACTTGGTCTGTAAACATTTGTACTAATTGGTATACTATATTCGATAATACCTTCACCTTTTTTTTCTATATCATAACCCATGCCATTAATAACAACTATCTCCTCAATAGGAATACGGTCTTGCCCAAACATAATAAATACATAAATAAAGACACCAATTAATATTATGAAGTATTTTTTCATGTTCAAGCTTTACCTCCTCTATTTAAAAATACAAATACAGCAATCAACGTCATATATAATAAATTAAATATGATAAAACATGGCAAAACAATATCGCCTATGTTTTGCCTATTTATTTCATTTCCAAACTTAAAAGCTAAAAATACAAGTAGTGGATATATAAATAAACAAATTTTTTTTGTTTCTAATTTATTATTAAAATCTTTTAAGATGTGAACACTCGCATAACTATTTATGCTTATGCTTTTAAATGCAATTAAACTCCACAAAAACATAAAAATGTATCTATAATTATTGATTAGGGATATAGTTAAACTTCCCGCCACCAATAAAAAGGACCAATGGCTTTTGTTAACAATATCTGGGCCTAAATAATATGTGGTTATAAAAACACACCATACATACAAAACTATAACCATAGTTACACTTATAAATGATGCACTTAGCATCTTTTTTTTCTCTTTTAGAAAAGGATAAATCAGTAAAATTATTTCCGCTCCTGTATAAGCAAAAACAGATTTCGCGGCCCCTTTTACTATTGAACTAAACCCAGAACCAAATATAGGATAAACATTTGTCATATTTGCATCTCTTAGTGCTCCTATAGGCGACAAAATGAGGAAAACAGTAAGAAAAAAAGAAATTTCACTAATTCTTCCTATTACTTTCAAATCTTTGGAAGTTGCATAAATAATACAGATAAATAGGATAGCCATAATCTTAATAGGTGTTAAAAATCCCACAATGTAAGTTCGTATTAAGTTGGTATAATAGCTAGCTATCATTGATGCTGTAAAGATAAAATAAGTTGCAAAAGTTAAATTTAAGATACTTCCGAAAAATTTACCGAAATATTTTTTACTCAAAATTAGTATATTATCATTAGGAAATTTTTTGCCTATATAGCTAGCTATGAATACAACATATAAGGGATATAAACCTCCTATCAATGTAGAAATCCATCCATCCTGATGAGCAGTTTTCACTGCACCATTTGGAAGTGATAAAATACCAACTCCAACGATGGAACCGAAGATAATAAGAGCAAACTGACTTAGCGTTAAGTAGCTTTGTTTTTTGTTAGAGCTTCTCTCCATTTTATTCACTACCTTTTTTTCTTAAACTTGTTTCTAAAATCCGTCTGCCTTATTGGGTTCTGATTTGGAATTCCCTCTGGGCGTTTGTTCATTTTCCACAAGGGTACTCTAATAAAGGTATCCTTCATATCACTTTTATGAAATTCAAAATATGGTACACCTAAACTATCTAAAGAGGAAAGATGAACCAAAATTAAAAACCAACCTACCGCTATTCCAAATATGCCCATAATATTTGCTAATATAAGCATTGGAAAACGTAACAATCGAATATATAAAGACATATCATAGTTAGGTATTAAGAAAGTAGTAATTACTGTGATTCCTACTATAAGCAAGGTAGTAGGACTCACCATCTTAGATTGAATTGCAGTGTCACCTATTATAATACCGCCTACTAAACTTAAGGTTTGCGCTATTTTAGTAGGTAATCTTAGTCCACCCTCTCTCAAAAACTCCACAACCAATTCCATAGCCAAAATCTCTAAAAATGGAGTTAGAGCAATTCCTACCCTTGACTGAACAATGGGAGCAACAAATTTTATGGGTATTAGTTCTACATTAAACTTTATTAGTGTTAAATAAATAGAAGGTAGGGTAACAACAATAATTGCCGCGAATATCCTAAGAAGTCTTACAAAGGAGGAAACCACGGTTCTTTCAGTATAATCCTCCTCAGCCTGAAAAAACTGCATAAATATTGCTGGATATATAAGCACCATTGGTGTTCCCTCTGTAATAAGAAGTATTTTTCCCTCTAACATATTTCCAATAGCTCTATCTGGTCTTTCTGTGCCAAATGCTTGTGGAAAAACCGTATAAGCATAGTCTTCAATATATTGTTCAATCTTTCCAGCTGAAATTACAGCATCTACATCAATAGCCTCTATTTTCTTTCTTAATTCATCCACTACCTGTTCATCTGCTATATCGCCTATATAAACTATTGCCACGTCACTTTGCATTCGCCTTCCTACACTAAATGTCTCAATGGTAAGATTCTTATCCTTGACTTTTCTTCGAATAAGGCTAATATTCACTTCCAAATTCTCTACGAAGCCATCTCTTGGACCTTTTGCTGCTGTTTCATTCATAGGTTCCATAATGGCCCGCTGTTGTCCACCTACAGTATCAGCTATTATTACTTCTTTAGCGCCATTTATTAATACTGCTGATTTTCCTCTCTTAAGATGATTAATTACTACATTCAAATCTGATTCCACCAATGTATTGCTCATAGAAATATACCTTTTACAAAGGTAATCTCCTATATTTGCCTTTCCATTTAAATTTTCTCCTATATGAATCATCAAAGGATTTAGTATATCTCTATCAATAATATCCTTATTAACAAGTCCGTTAACATAGATAATAACAGCTTCTAAAGGCTGATCTATTCCAATGTAAAAGTGCTTTACCACCATAGGACTTTGAATGCCGAGCCCTTCTCTAACTAAATCTATATTTCCACTTAGATCTCCATTTTCCATTGCAATCACCATGTCCTTCTCTCATAGATAGGCATCTTTAAAATAATAAATTGATTCTTCAACTTTGATTTTTTATATATAGTTTCTCTTATATTTTTTAAAATATCCACTTTATTTCTTCAGTGTTAATTTTCCCCTAGTTTTATATTTGAAAAAATACGAGCGATAGATAATTAAATCGAAACAAAAAAAAACCTATAAAACCGAAGTTTTATAGGGCATACAATACTTATTTAAGCTATCTTCTTAAAACGCAAAATTCCCGTTTTCAAACACAGTTATTTCTTTCCCATCTTTTGTAATTCCTATTATTTGCAAGTCTTTTGTGCCTACCATAAAATCTTCATGCACAAATGAATCATTAACTCCTTGCTTTGCCAGTTCCTCATCACTTAGATTTTCACCATTTTTTATGCATACTGGATATGCTTTTCCTATAGCTAAATGGCAAGATGCATTTTCATCAAATAGTGTATTGTAAAATAATATGTTCGAATTTGATATTGGAGAATCATAAGGAACCAATGCTACTTCACCAAGATAATTAGATCCCTCGTCAGTTTCAATAATACTCTTTAAAATATCATTGCCTTTTTTTGCTTTGAAATCTACAATTTTTCCTTCTTTAAAAGTAATTGAAAATTCTTCAATTAAATTTCCATTATAGTTTAGAGGTTTTGAACTAAATACTACTCCATTAACCCCATCTTTTTTAGGAAGCGTAAATACTTCTTCTGTTGGCATGTTAGCTATAAACTCAATGCCGCCCGGTGTAAAATCTGATCCTCCAAGCCATAAATGATTTTCTGGAAGCTCTATCTTAAGATCAGTACCAAGTGAATTTTTGTATTGTAAATATTTAAAGTTATTTAAGTTCATAAAATCCATACTTTTCTTTAGATTGTTTTTGTGAGTTTCCCATGAAGCAACAGGATCCTTTGTGTCGACTCTTACTGTTTTAAATATAGCGTTCCATAGTTTCTCCATTGCTTCATCCTCTGATAAGCCTGGAAACACTTTTCTTGCCCAGGAAATAGTTGGAATTGAAGCAACACACCAAACATTTTTATTGCTCATAAGCCTATCTCTATATTCTTTAATTGCAGTACTTGCAGCCTTATGCGCTTTAGACATCCTTTGTGGATTAACATCCTTCATAAGTTCAGGATCAGATGCTGAAATACTTAAGAATGCAGCTCCATTTCGTGCATTTGATAAGTAAAAATCTTTCTGCCAATCTGGATATTCTGAAAATACATCCTCAGGAGCATTAATAAATTTAATTTTTGATGATAGCTCATCTCTCCAATTTATAACTACATCCCTAGCACCCTGGATGTATGCAATTTTAGAAACTATTCTAGTAAATGTAGCACATTCTATAGGAGAATTGATAACAAGTATCTGATTCTTTTGGATATTAATTCCTGTCTTAATCAATAAAAGAGCATATTTTTCTAATAATTCATTATTCATAATTTATCTTCCTTCCACAATTTATATATGTTAGATGATTCATTAACTTTATTTATTATTCATATCGTCAAAGAAAATTATACCATAAAAAACAAGTTTTAAAAAATATCACTCCAATAAAAACACTTTATTAGAAATATATAGCTAATATTATGTAAAGTAATTGAAGAATCACTAACAATAGGTTATTATTTATATAAACTATAATTATAGATATAAATTAAAAAAAGGAGTGGATAATATGAGTTCAGACATTTATAAACAATTGCTTAATATAGTGGATGTTGGTAAAAGGGCGGCTATGGTTTCAACTGTTCATAATGTAGACCTTGAGAATATCTCTCCAGTAAAAAAAATTATCTTTACTGAAGAGGATTTACATAACCATGATAATAATTACAATTTCGATGAAGAATTTTATCAAAAGGTTCAATTCGTTCTGCAAACTGGAAATCTTCAATTTGTTAAAGTTTCTGATAAGCAAATGTACTTAATTGAACCTTATTTTCCTGAAGCGCATCTAATCGTTTTCGGCGGTGGTCATATTGCGATGCCTTTAGTTGAATTTGGTGCATTAGTAGGATTTAGTGTAACTGTTATAGATGATAGGCCATCTTTCGCCAATACTATGCGGTTTCCTACGGCTGAAAATGTAATTTGTGAGAGCTTTGAGAAATGCTTTAATTTAATTAATTTAAACGAGTCATCTTTTGTAGTAATTGTAACAAGAGGTCATAGGCATGACATGGATTGCCTTAGAAAAGTATTAGAACATAATACTGCATATGTAGGAATGATTGGTTCAAAACGCAGAGTTCACGGAGTCATGGATACATTGCTTGAAGAAGGTTTTCTTAAGGAAAAGCTAGACAAAGTTAATGCACCCATTGGCCTAGATATAGGTGCAATTACACCGCCGGAAATAGCTTGCGCAATTATTTCTCAGGTTATTAGTTATAAAAGGCTAATTAATTTAAATAATGGTAAAGCTATAAAATCTACTTGGCCAGAATTTGACCGAAACGTACTAACGGAGCTTAGCCAAGATGCTGATGATGAAATGGCAATTATAACAATTATTTCCACAAAAGGCTCAGTGCCAAGAAAAGAAGGAGCAAAAATGCTTGTGTGGAGTAATGGTAAAACTTTAGGAAGTATTGGCGGTGGCTGTAGTGAAGGCACAGTAATTATTATCGCTCGTGATGTAATTCGAAATGGTGGATATCAAATTGAAACAGTAGATATGACAGGTTCCGTTGCTGAAGATGAAGGAATGGTATGTGGTGGCATAATGGAAGTATTAATAGAATCTTTTAAGAAATAACTAAATGGCACATTAAAATAAATAAAAAGTCAAATATATACTAATATATTGACTTTTTATTTATTTTTTTTTGCATTATTTGTTAATATAATTTTTATGATTTTGGTTACACTAAATTTAAAGTAAAAATTATTTTACTAACGAGGAGGAACATTAATGAAATCAAAAATTATATTAATAACATCCGCTCTATTAATTGTATTATCTGTAGGTTGTACTAAGAAAGCTACAACGACACCACCAGTTACAACTACTCCGCCAACTACAGTTACTCCACCAACTACAACTGCTCCAAAAACAACAACACCAAATGTAGTAACCACTGCCTCAATTGTAAATACTGCAGCAGCTTTTGAAAAGGCAATAAGTAGCAAAGGCACATGGATTATAGCCACCTTAAATGATTTATCTATTGATAAAGATCTTATGGTTGAGGGTGAGTTTAAAAATGGTAAAAAAGATGCTAGTGGCAAAGACATTATTCAACGTAAGATAGCTCTATATGCTCAAGATGAAAAGAAAACTGTAACTGCAAGATACATTTTGACTGCACCAAAATTAACTTTCAAAAGTCCTATGGGCAGTATAGAACATGGAACTTTTAAAGGTGACCTATATGTTTCAGCAGACAATTTCCAGTTAAAAGATGCTACTGTTGACGGAAATGTATATTTCACTACTGATACAGCTAAATCTACATTCAAAATGGATGCTAAAAGTAAAATTACTGGAAAACAGGAATTGAAAAAATAATAAAAAATTAGTTAACCATAAATAGTGCCATCCACGTGGCAAGTGGCTTCTTTTAAGATGCCACTTGCCATGTGGATGGCACTATATTTTCGCTCTACTTTTATATAATCTTAAAAAAGTTAAAATCCCGCCAATCAAATAAATAGCAGCCGCAGTTAAATAAACAACTTTCATACCATAAACGAATGCATCATTCCTGGAAGCACATAATTAGTTACCATTACAACTATAAATAAAATCATCCATCTATTTTTATGATTCCTATTATTTACTGGATCCATTTCTATTCCCCTTTTACCCTTTCCACTAAATATAATTAAATTTAGTTGACTTGTCAACTATCAACCTAATTTTCAAAACTTATAAACCATAAAACTTGCTCATTTTCATAATAATCCATATGTCTTTGACCTCTAATTTAAAAACTATATCTGATATTTCAAGAATTAGTAACAAAAAATATTATTTTTCATAATAATATAAGGTATAAAACTTATATAAGGAGAACTTTATGACAAATTATTCAATGTATGAAATGAGATATAAAAATATGATGCCAATGACTCCAAAAGACCCTATGATGCAAAAAATGCCTATGGATCAAATGCCCCCAATGGATCCTATGATGAACATGATGACAAATAATCAAATGGCTCCAATGGATCCTATGATGAATATGATGCCAAATAATCAAATGCCCCCAATGGATCCTATGATTAATATGATGCCAAATAATCAAATGGACCCAATGGATCCTATGATGAATATGATGCCAAATAATCAAATGGCTCCAATGGATCCTATGATGAATATGATGCCAAATAATCAAATGGCCCCAATGGATCCTATGATGCATATGAACCACATGAATCAAATGATGCATATGATGTGTATGATGCATATGATGCATATGATGCAAACGAATCCTATGATGTTTATGATGCCTATGAATCAGATGCCCATGGATAAAATGGATTCTAACATGCCTAAAAAGGGCAGGGATGATATGTAAGAATAAATTTCTACTTAAAATTCACTTAAAATTTAATAATTATATAACCCAATGCTTTACTTAAAATTCATTGGGTTATTCCTACTAATACGTAGATAATTAAAAATTCCTAATTCCATATAATTGTAAATTAAACACCCTATTAATTAAATATATATAAACTTTTAAGAATAGGTCTTGTAAAGCTATTTTAAATGGAGCATATTATATATAATACTAGAAAACGTACAAGCAACAAATATATTAATGAAGGGGGCTGCGTATGTTTGGTTTTATACTTATTTTCTTTGCTAAAATAGTTGAGGTTTCTTTAACGACAGTTAGAATAGTACTAATAACTCGAGGTGAAAAATTCTATGGTTCTGTAATTGGGTTTTTCGAGGTACTCATATGGTTATATGTAATTGGTACAATGCTTGTAGGTATAAACGAAGCACCATTGAAAATGATTGTTTATGCATCAGGATTTGCTTGTGGAAATTACATAGGTTGTATCTTAGAAGATAAACTAGCTTTAGGACTCATGACCATAAATGCAATAGTATCCGGAAAAGATGGTAAAATATTAGCTGAAATATTACGAGCAGAAAATGTAGGAGTTACTATTATTGATGCGGAAGGTTTAAAAGAAGAAAAAAAAATGCTTATACTACATGTTAAGCGTAAAAGAAAATCTGAAATATTAAAAGTAATGCAAGATTCCAATATAAATGCTGTGATATCACTAGTAGATACTAAAACTATATATGGTGGATACGGTATTAGAAAATAACGAATACGGTATTAGAAAATAAAAACTAAGCTAAGTTACAGTTAATATATAGATCTAATAAGGAGTGTATAAAATGTGTGAAAAACAAAAGATGCTAAATGGTGAGGTATATAATGCCTACGATAAAAATTTAGTACTTTTAAGAAATAAAGCAAGACACCTTACAAAATTATATAATAATACAGACCCTGAGGACACAATTGACAGAATAAATATTATTAAAAAACTAGTTGGCAAAATAGGTGAAAACTTCGAAATAGAACCTCCATTTCTGTGTGATTATGGGACTAACATTGAAATCGGGGAAAATTTCTATGCCAATTTTAATTTTTTGGTTTTAGACGATGGACTTGTAAAAATTGGAGATAATGTATTGTTCGCTCCAAATGTAAGTATATTCACTGCATCTCATCTAATCGATCCTAAATTAAGGCCAAAAAATGCTGATTATACAAAAGCTGTAACTATAGGCAATAATGTATGGATTGGCGGTGGATCTATAATAAATCCTGGTGTAACTATTGGAGATAATAGCGTAATAGGTTCTGGTAGCGTTGTCACAAAGGATATTCCTAAAAATGTTGTTGCTGTGGGAAACCCCTGTCGAGTAATAAAAGCTATTTAACGACATTTCATTATTATAAATGTTTAATAAAAATGACAAAACACAAGAGGTTAACTACTAAAATATATTTTAGTAGTTAACCTCTTGTGTTTTGTCTTATTCAGTTGGATGATTAAATATCATACGATCATACACATGGTTAAATCCCATTTTGCGATATAGATTTTTTGCACGTTTATTGTCAAGATCTACATGAAGGGACAGATTACCATCTGATAATTCTATAGCACGCCCAATCAGTTCGGATGCCACTCCACGGCCTTTATTACCTGCCTTAACACCAACATACGCTAGGTGATAAGTTGGAATGAACCGTTCAAATCCCATGTGAACAACTACGCAAATACCTTGTTCTTCACCATTCCTTTTTGCTATTAACAAAAAACCATCTTTCATAGCTTTTTCTATAGCGTCTATGGTCTCTCCAACTGAATCATTATAAGTTGCTAGCCAAGAACGCGTCATATCAAGCAAGTCTTCTTTGCTCTTATCATTAAAACTTTTAATTTCGCATACATCAATTTCACTTCTTGCATCGTTTAAAATAATCAAATGTTTCCCATTACTTAGCAGTCCTTGTTTCACTTTTTTTATAAAAGCCGCCATTGCATATGCTTCTTTTCTTGAAACCATAACACCTTCAAGTTCACGGAGCATTGTAACTGCATGCTTCAAATCTTCTTCTTCAATGTCAATCATAGACGCACGGGTTTCCATTATAATTTTTATAATTGCTTCAACTATTTCGGTGTGCCTACCTGGTGATTTCAAGTCTGTTTTTTCAGTGTCATTCTTATTGCTTTCCATTTGCATTATGTTCATTTTCTTAGCATATCCGTCCAAACTATCCTGCCATAATGGCTTAGAGCCACATATTAATTGAGGTAACTTACTTAATTCTTCATGCACCCAACTTTTTATTAGTCCACTATAAACGCTTGAAAGTGTATATCCTAGTCCTAATTGAAGCGTAATGCTATCAACCTTAAAATCCATACGTTCCAAACACTCTTTCGTCATGTCTTCTAATACAAGATGACTAATAATGTTGTTTAAATTCCACTCGCACATCAAATACATATTTCTTTTTTCTGCTATATCTCTAAGTTGTAAGCGAGTAGCTTCTTTATTACCTCGTAAATCCAATAGAATATCTTTATCTAAATGTGACATTTTCCATTTTTCTTGCTTGAATAGAGGAACCTTAACCTCGAGTTCATTTAACTTTGCAAATAACATTACCGATTTTATATAACATTGGGATCCATCAACTAGAATTTGCCCAAATCCAGTAGCAATAGCATCTTTTACTAAAATTTCTGAAATACGGTCATATTTATGTCCTGATGGATTAGCTCCTTCAAGTTTCAAATATATCTCTCCGATACCTAATGTCTTCTCAATTTTTTTTGCTCTCATTAATGGTGTTCTTCCACTTTTTCGCATAATCGCTCCTTCAATACTTAATTGTAATTATATAATAAAAACATTCTAACTTTTTTAAACCTCTAGAGTTAGAATGCCCATTTAACTAAGCTATATTTATAATTATTTACATTATAACATTTTAAGTCTAAATCTTCAAACGCAGGTTAAATAATCAATTAATAAATAACAAAATATTAATTCTCACTCAACAAATAATGGAATATCAATATTTGCCTTACAAAAACATTGAAATTTTTGTCGATTGATATATAATGTTATAGTAAAGTAAAAAAAAGAGAACAATAAATATAATCACTTACATTGAAAGGAGAAAAACATGTCAGAAAAAATTAAAAAAACCAAAAAATTAACTTTGATTTCATTAGTTCTAATGATTTTCACATCAGTTTATGGATTTAATAACATGCCAAGATCATTCTATATAATGGGGTATGCCGCTATTCCATGGTATATCTTATCAGGACTCGCATTCTTTATTCCTTTTGCTTTCATGATGGCTGAGTTTGGTACAGCTTTCAAAAATGAGAAAGGTGGAATATACTCATGGATGTCACTATCAGTAGGACCTAAATTTGCTTTTATGGCAACTTTCATGTGGTATGCCTCTTATGTAGTTTGGATGGTAAATGTAGCATCAGGAGTTTGGATTCCAATATCAAATGCGATATTTGGTAAAGATACAACACAAACTTGGGCTTTATTTGGTATGACTGGATTAACCGGTCCTAAAACGCTAGGCATACTTGCAGTCCTTTGGATAATATTTGTTACGTATATGTCAACTAAGGGGTTAGAGAGCATTAAGAAGTTTACTTCTATAGGTGGAACTGCAGTTATAGCTGCAAACGTACTTTTATTTGTTGGAGCTATACTAGTACTTATAGGAAATCATGGCGAGTTAGCTCAACCAATAATTGGACTTAGTTCATTTACGAAATCACCAGATATTGCATCTAGTGGAGGTATGGTTTCAGCATTTGCATTCATAGTATTTGCTATATTTGCTTATGGTGGTATAGAAGTTGTTGGTGGACTAGTAGATGAAACAGAAAATCCAGAAAAGACATTTCCTAAGGGAATAGTTATTTCAGCAGCAGTTATCTCGATTGGATACTCACTTGGAATATTCCTAGTTGGCGTCTTTACTAACTGGGCTGCTGTTATGAATATTAAATCTGTCAATTTAGGTAATGCTAGTTATGTAGTAATGGGTAATCTAGGATATGCTCTTGGTAATGCATTTGGTGCAAGTCAAGCAACAAGTTTAGCAATTTCCCATGGAATAGCTAGATTCTTTGGATTTTCAATGTTCTTAACTTTAACAGGTGCATTTTTTGCATTAATGTTCTCTCCATTAAAACAAATAATTGAAGGTACTCCACCTAAATTATGGCCTGGAAAAATGGGAGAAATGAAAGACGGAATGCCTCAAAATGCAATGTGGGTTCAAGCTTCAATAGTTTGCGTTATGATTGTTCTCGTAGCTTTCGGTGGAAATAATATGTCAAAGTTTTTCAAAATATTAGTATCAATGACTAATGTAGCAATGACTGTTCCATACTTGTTTATAGCATATGCTTTCATACCATTTAAGAAAAATAAAGATATTATTAAGCCTTTTGAAATGTTTAAAACTTACAGAAGTGCTGTAATATGGACAGTAGTAGTTATGTTCACAGTTGGATTTGCAAATTTCTTTTCAATACTACAGCCAGCCCTCGCAGGAGATTTAAAAACAACAATTTGGAGTGTAGCTGGGCCTGTATTCTTTGCATCAGTTGCATTGTTAATGTATAGAAACTATGAAAAGAAGTATTTAAATAACTAACAAGACTTTTGATATGGATAATTAAAAAATGTTATATTAAATTAAAAAGGATGATTTCTGTAAATTAAAATCATCCTTTTTAATTCACTTTATTAAATCAGCAAACTCACCATCTACAATATCCTTTAACAAATTTGCGTTAATTTCTATTTGAAATCCTATTTTGCCCCCACTTACAATTATCGTTTCCATTTCAAGAGCACTTTTATCAATAAATGTTTTATACTGTTTCTTCATACCTATTGGTGAGCACCCGCCTCTAACATAACCCGTATACTTTTGAAGATCCGATAAATCTAACATTTCAATGTTCTTCTCATTAGTTACTTTAGCCGCTTTTTTAAAATCTATTGCCTCTCTAACTGGAATTAAGATAATATAAATTTCTTTAGATATTCCATGTGTAACTAAAGTTTTATATACATATTTTTCATCTCTACCTATTTTTTTTGCTACAGATACCCCATCTATTTTATTGTCTTTAACATCATAAGTAGTAACATTATACTCTACATCCATTTTATCTAAAATCCGCATTACATTCGTTTTTATCATTGTCTTCCCCTTTATTTAAATCGATTTATAATAAAAATATTTTTAAAGCTCTCTTTATTATATCCTCTTTTAGTCCCTTATGCACTAATATGCCAAGGCATTATTATGAAACCAATTTATTTACCACCTTAGGCGCTTCAATTTCAACGACAAAATAACTACTGAAATATATTTCAGCAGTTATTATTTATAGATAAAACTGAAAGTTATCTTATTTTACTCTACATTACTCAACTGTAAATTCTAATATCAGTAATTGTATCTTCCTCCAAGTAAATTTCCAATTAACAATATTTTAACTAAATCTTGAATTCCATTTCTTCTATTATAGCTGCGCATTTTTTTCATATCATCATCTTTACAATCGGCATTATCCTTATCCTTATCCTTATGATGTTCCAAATACTTGTCACAGATTTCTTTACAAATATGATCCATTTCATCTTTTCCTGGGCAATACATTTTCCCATATGTTGACACCATCATATCATAATGATGTTTCACCATCGGATGTATCCTTATATAAATCTTAGGATACAGGCTCTTTAAATCTTCATCATCTCCCTCACTCATAGGCATATTCATCATAGACATATTATCCATAGGCATATTCATCATAGACATATTATCCATAGGCATATTCATCATAGGCATATTTGCCATGGGCATATTCATCATAGGCATATTCATCATAGGCATATTTGCCATGGGCATATTCATCATAGGCATATTCATCATAGACATACACTGTCCAAGATTTTCACAATCTTTACAACGGTAATCGTACATAAGTACCTCCAAAATAGTATTTATACTTTATATTATTCTTATTCTAATGATTTGTTACAATAGTGATATATCTTAAGTTATATTACATAACAGTGCCCATTGAAAAAATATTAAATATAGCATATTATAGTGATAATCTAAAATATAAATTCATAAAGGGGTGGATGAAAATGCATAAGCTTAATGAAATTCTATGTACAAATTTAAGACATAAACTCCATGAAAATGCTGAGATATCAGGAAATGAAAACAAAACCATGGATATATTAATAGATTTCTTAAAAAATAATACTAAGTTTAATGTTGTTAAGAAAGATGGCTATTTTTATGCTGAAAAAATATCAAATAAAAATGAATTAAATATCGCCTTTAGAGCTGATATGGATGCAATATCTATGGAAGAAACCACAGATATTGAATATAAATCCAATAATGCCTTGGCCGCTCATAAATGTGGACATGATGGTCATTGTGCTATATTAATAGGATTAGCTTTAGAAATAGAAGAAAACCCTATAGATGATAAGAATATTTTTTTAGTATTTCAACCATCTGAAGAAGTAGGTGAGGGTGCTAGAAAAATAGTTGTGAATGGCTTTTTAACTGAAAATAATATAGATGAAATATATGCGCTCCATAATATTCCTGGGTATGATATAGGAAAAATCCTCTATAAACGAAATGTTTTTGCTTGTGCATCAAAGGGAATTATAATTACTTTAAAAGGTACGCCATCTCATGCAGCTTACCCAGAGTATGGTATTAACCCATCATATGCCGCTTCTGATATTATTAGGTTTTTAAATGGCATTACGGGTTCCAGTATTTTTAAAGGAATGGTTCTTTGTACTATAGTAAATATTAATATTGGGGAACAATCTTTTGGTATAGCTGCAAGTCTAGGTGAAATTATGTTAACAGTACGAGGAGAAAATGAAGATGATTTAATGAAGCTCCAAAATGAAATCTTAAAATTTGTGGAGTTGTGTTGCAATGAAAATAAATTAAGCTATAACATAAGCTTTTCTGATGAATTTCCAGAGACAAGAAATCATGATAATTGCGTTAATAAAATACTAGAGGTATGTGTTAATAACAACTATAGTTGTGAGGAACTTAAGTATCCTTTTAGATGGTCTGAAGATTTTGGGTATTATCTGAAATCTGTATCAGGTGTTATGATAGGATTAGGTGATGGTAAATTACATCCTCAACTTCATACTGCTAATTATGATTTTCCTGATAGTATTATTAAAACAGGTGTGGATATTTTTTATAACATATCAAAGCTAAATTAAATATAAAAATGGAGGTAAACTACCAAAATATATATTTCAGCAGTTTACCTCGCATATTTTAACCCTAATGATATATGTCTGAAAACTCTATATTCATTTTATCTACATAACCTTGGTCAATACATTCGTTGCCTTTTTCTTTAATTTCATCTTTTATTATAATTGGAAGTTTAATTATAAAATTACTTCCCTCGCCGTAAATACTTTCTATATTGATTTCGCCATTGTGCATTTTTACAAAAGATTTAACTAGAGATAACCCTATACCACTACCTTCGTTGTTCCTATGTGATGTATCGTCAACTTGTAGAAATCTTTCAAAAATCTTTTGATGATCCACATTAGCTATACCAACACCTGTATCCTTTACCGAAATAATTATATTATCATCCATATCTATTATATTTACAGTGATTTTTCCATTTGCGTTAGTGAACTTTGTCGCATTGGATAAAAGATTAAATATTATCGTTTCTATTTTATTTGTATCACAAGCAGTGAATTTTTCCTCTATATCTGTATCAAATATGAGTTCAATTTGTTTACTTTCAATAAAACTTGCCACAGATAAAGTTATGTCCTCTACAATTTTTACAATGTTAACATTCTGCCATGTCATACTCGTAAAACCAGAATCTATTTTTGTAACATCTATTAAGTTATTTATAAGTCTAATTAATCTGTAGCTATTCTGCTTCATCATACCGTTGTATTTAAGTAATTTATTTTTTATATCTACCATCTCTATATCAGTCATTTTTATATCTTCAACTACAATATTTGTCATCTGGAGTGCAGAAACAATTACATTTATAGGCGTCTTTAATTCATGAGAAACATTTGCTAAAAACTGCGTTTTCACGTCATTTGCACGTTCAACTTCTTTTATTGCATTTCTAAGTTTGTTTTCGGTATGTTGAATTTTTAGCATTGACTTTACTATAGCAACAAGTACCTTAGGGTCAATAGGTTTTGTGAGATAATTATCAGCTCCACATTCTATTCCAAGAACCCAATCCTCACTTTTTGTGTAATATGAAGACATATTAAGTACCTGTATATATTTAGTATCTGGATTCAACTTTATCTGTTTACATACCTCATAGCCATTAATATCTGGAAGATCAATATCAAGTAAAACTAAATTCGGCTTTTCAATTTCTACTATTTTCAAGCCTTCTTTTCCTCGATCAGCCTCCGATACTTCATACCCAACCTTAGTAAGAATTTTTTTTATGATATAACGAAAAGTATTATCATCATCCACAATTAAAATTCTAATCTTTTTCAACTCTTCCATAATTTAACTTCCTTTTTATTTATTTAAACGAAAAACCCTTTATTTTATTTTTAGTTTACATTTTATTTTATATATGTACAATTGCATACTTGCTTTATATAAAATTCTATACTTAACATTAAAACCCTTTATAAATAAAATAAATATCCTCATTATATAGGTTTTATTAACTAATAAGTATTATATAGGTAATAATCGAACTAAAATTTACCTATATACATATACAATTTAATAATAATGTTCTATTATTAAGTTGTATATGTATATAGATTGAGATTATAAAATATGTTATAAAATTACGATAGCTGGGAGGTTTACTATGGGTGTTACACTCAAATCAAAAATTGATCTTTTAAGACCTAGCCTACCGTTTATTATAAAGGAAATAAATGATAGGCAATATATTATTCAACCTGAATTTAATAAATATGGTATAGCTGGTGTTCTGCATGCGTTAGATGATGCCAAAACCAATTTAGAATATCTATTTTCAGCTATTGAGGCAGACAGCAAGTTGCTTTTCCAGCAATATAATAGGTGGGTTAACACACTGTTTGTTAATCTGAAACTTCCTGTAGATTCCATGGAGATCTTTTATCAATGCACAAAAGAAGTGTTTAATGACTTATTACACAAAGGTGAAATGGATGAAGATTTATTTTCTAAATTTATTGAGTATATTGACATTGGGATAGAAGCCCTAAAAAATGAAAAATATGAAACCATCTCATATTTTAAAAAAGATAACCCATTCAGTGATCTTTTACATAAATATAGCGAGTTCATTTTTGCAGGCGATAAGATATCAGCCATTAAATTCTTTACAGATATTTGTAAAAGCGATATCGAAATTAAAGATATTTACAGATATATTCTGCAACCATTTCAGCTAGAACTGGGAAATCTATGGCATGAAAGTAAAATAAATGTTGCACAAGAACATTACGCTACTGCTATATCTCAAGTCGCAATGTCTATGCTTTATGAGCGAATATTTGCTACTCCTAAAAACGATAAGATATTTCTTGGAACCTGTGTCCAAGGAGAACTTCATGAGTTTGGAATAAGAATGATTTGTGACTATATGGAATATCGTGGTTGGAATACTTTCTACCTTGGAGCTAATATGTCTCACAATGCGATAATTCAAATGATAAATGAAAAACATCCCGATATAATTACAATATCTTGTTCAATGACATTTAATATTTCGAAGGTACAGAATTTAATAAAATCAATAAAGGGTTCTGGAATCTCTACTCCTATTACTGTGGGTGGCTATCCATTCAACCTAGACAAGCAGCTCTGGAGAAAAATTGGTGCAGATGTTTATACTAATGACTTTGAAGAGGTATATACAATGTCAGAAAAACTTTGTGTGGACAAAAATGAAGTCATATGACAAACGTTGGCTTGTAATAAAGTGCGATTCAGATTTTATAATAACCGATATTGTTACAATTAAAAATATTGAAACAAATTTAAAAATAAATGATGATGTTTCTAAAATAATTTCACGATTTGATATACAAAAATTTATAGATTTTACTTTAACATTGAAAAATGAAAAAGTAGCATTTGGAGATGAACTCGGTGTTATTGAATCTACTAATTCAGTAACTGTTATGGACATTGGCGGAGTTGAGTACGAAAACAATTATATTATTATTGTTTTTTCAAACTACCTTGCTCTTCATGAAGAATTAACTAAAATAAAGAATAAATCTATTAATTATTTATGTGAAAAAATGAAACATTTTTCAGTTTCTCCTGGCAATTACCAACAACTTTCTTTGCTTAACAATGAGGTAATCAATATACAAAGGGAACTTTACAAAAAAAATGCAATTATTTCAGACTTGTTCAAAACCAAAGAAGAATTGAATATTGAGCTTAAAACACTTAATGCAACCAAGGATAGGATTTTCTCAATAATTGGTCATGATTTACGTGGACCCTTAGCTAATATAATACAAAGTGTTAATATGATAGCTTATGATAAGTTGACGTATGAGGAGTTCCAGCAAGATAATTTTTTTAGTAATCTTACTGATTCTGCAGCAAACAGCATGCATTTACTTGAAAATCTATTAGACTGGTCAAAAATTCAGCTAGGAGAATTGCCTTTTTTTCCTAAAAATTTTATTTTATTAGAATCAATACGAACAGTTATAGATCTTTTAAAAGGAGTTGCAGCAAAAAAGAGAATTTCTATCGTTGAAGAGTTAGAGCATAACCCCCATGTATATGCTGATCAAAGAATGATTGAGGTAATTCTAAGAAATATTATTTCAAATTCAATAAAATTTACAAATGATGATGGAAAGTTGATTATTAAAATTGATATAGCTAAGGATTCCGCAAAAGTAGTGGTAATTGATAATGGTGTAGGAATGATTAAAGAGAAGATAGCAACACTTTTCGATTTAAATAAAAATAATGTCATTCGTGGCACTAAAGGTGAAAAAGGAACAGGTTTTGGTCTAGTACTTTGTAAAAAACTCATAGAGCAAAATGGCGGTTTAATTTCTATATCCAGTCAAAATGGAAAAGGTTCAGAGTTTACTTTCACTATTCCTTTGTCAAAAATATAGGTTATATAACCGTTTTTCACTCTTGACAATATGGAGTAAAAGCTTTATCATAGCCTTTAAATCTAAATTACTAAAAGGATTAATGAAAGAAGGCTTTTTATGAGTGTTGAAAGTGTCAAGAAATTTTTCACAGAAAACGGACTTGAAAATACAATAATCAAACTTGAAGAAGGCAGTGCTACTGTTGACCTTGCTGCAAAAGCCTTAGGGGTTGAACCAGCTTTGATTGCAAAAACATTATCATTTCGTCTTAAAGATAGAGCTATTCTGATTGTTACTAAAGGTGATGCACGAGTAGATAATAGAAAATATAAAGATTTTTTTAATACCAAAGCAAAAATGCTCGATCACGATGAAGTTGCTGAAATAACAGGTCACCCTGTAGGTGGGGTATGCCCATTTGGACTATTAACTCCTATTGAAGTATATTTAGATGTTTCCCTTAAGAAATTTGAATATGTTTATCCAGCTGCTGGGTCAGCATTTACTGCATTAAAAATTGAACCACTAAAAATGCAAGAACTTACCCATGCGATATTTATTGATGTTTGTAAATAAATTAATTATATCAAATATTCAGAAAAACATTGACAATTGCTTTTTTCAGTAATATACTAGTCATTAATAACTAAATACAACTTATCCAGAGCGGCAGAGGGACTGGCCCGATGATGCCCGACAACCAGCATTTTTAAAATGCAATGGTGTCAATTCCATCAGATTGTAAAATCTGAAAGATAAGGATGTTAGCAAATTTTATTATACAATTTTATTGTTTATTAAAGTTAATCATGCTGCTATCCTTATCGGATAGCAGCTTTTGTTTTAGAAAAAATAATTATAAAAAAAGGAGAATTTATTATGAGTGAGCGAAAATTAAGTTTTGAAACATTACAGGTACATGCAGGACAGGTTGCAGACCCTACTACAGGTTCAAGAGCAGTTCCCATTTATCAAACGTCATCTTTTGTTTTTAAAAATGCAGATCATGCAGCAAATTTATTCCAGTTAAAAGAACCAGGAAATGTCTATGCGAGAATAATGAACCCAACTACAGATGTTTTCGAAAAAAGAGTTGCTGCTCTTGAAGGTGGCGTAGCAGGACTTGCTACAGCTTCAGGAATGTCCGCAATACTCTATTCTATACTTAATGTAGCAAATTCAGGTGATGAAATTGTAGCTGCAAGTACACTATATGGTGGCACTCATGAATTGTTTAATGTAACACTTAGAAAACTTGGAATTAACGTAACATTCGTTGACCCAGATGATCCTGAAAACTTTAGACGTGCTATAACAAGCAAAACAAAAGCACTTTATGGAGAAACAATAGGAAATCCAAAAATAAATGTTTTAGATATAGAAGCAGTATCAAATATTGCCCATGAAAATAAAATACCACTAATTATTGATAGTACCTTTGCAACTCCTTTCCTTTGCCGTCCAATCGAGTTCGGAGCTGACGTAGTTATTCATTCTGCAACAAAGTTTATTGGAGGACATGGAACAACTATAGGTGGAATTATAGTGGATGCTGGTAAATTCGACTGGGCTGTAAGCGGTAAATTCCCTGATTTTACAACTCCAGATAAAAGTTACAATGGATTAGTATACGCTGATTTAGGTGCTCCAGCATTTGCTTTAAAAGCTAGAGTTCAACTACTCCGAAACACAGGCGCAACACTTAGTCCTCAGAGTGCATTTTTATTCCTTCAGGGCCTGGAATCATTGTCATTAAGAGTTGAAAGACATGTAACAAACGCTAGGAAAGTTGTTGAATTTTTGTCTAACCATCCACAAGTTTCATGGGTAAGTTATCCTGAACTAGAAGATAGTAAATACAGAGATTTATCTAAAAAGTATTTACCAAATGGAGCAGGATCAATATTTACTTTTGGAATAAAGGGTGGACTTGAAGCTGGCAAGAAATTCATTAACAGTGTAGAATTATTCTCATTACTTGCAAATGTTGCAGATGCAAAATCTTTAGTGATTCACCCATCAAGCACAACCCATGCAGAACTTAATGAAGAAGAACAGAAAGCTGCTGGAGTTACTCCAGATCTTATAAGACTTTCAATTGGGGTTGAAGGTATTGATGATATTATATATGATTTAAAGCAAGCTCTAGAAAAATCGGTTCAATAATTTAAAGTAGAACTTAGGCATCTTACCTGTTATTTTTCTATAAGATGCCTTCATACAAGGAGGTTCTAGATGCCAATAAAAATACCTGACAATCTTCCAGCGTTTAAAACTTTAAGTAAAGAAAATATTTTTACTATTACAGAGGATAACGCATTTCATCAAGATATTAGACCACTGAAAATTATTATTTTAAACCTGATGCCCACAAAAATCGAAACTGAAACACAAATTTTAAGACTTCTTGGTAACTCTCCACTACAAATTGATATAGTACTTCTTCACCCAAAGAGTCATGCAAGTAAAAATATATCTGAGGAACATTTAATTAAATTTTATAATACTTTTGATGAAATAAAAGATTTGAAATTTGATGGAATGATAATAACTGGAGCCCCAATTGAAAGTGTTCCTTTTGAAGAAGTAGATTACTGGGAGGAACTTAAACAAATCATGGAGTGGAGTGTGCGCAATGTATATTCTACCTTGCATATTTGTTGGGGTGCTCAAGCAGGCCTTCATTATCATTTTGGAGTGCAAAAACATAAACTTGATAACAAAATGTTTGGAGTATTTAAACATAGAATAACACAGCAAAACATTAAACTTTTGAGTGGATTTGATGATGAGTTTTATGCTCCACATTCAAGGCACACTGGAATAGAAAAAGCTGATATTGATAAAATAGATGAGCTTGAAATATTATCAGAGTCTGATAAAGCAGGAATTTACATTATGTTAGCAAAAAAAGGGCGCCAAATCTTTATAACTGGACATTCAGAATATGATCCATTAACTCTAAAAAAAGAATATGATAGAGATATAGCAAATGGATTGAATATAGATGTTCCAGAAAATTATTATCCTAATGATGACCCATCAAGAACACCTGTTGTAAAATGGAGAGGTCATTCAAATTTGCTTTTCTCAAATTGGTTAAATTATTACGTGTACCAAGAAACACCTTACAATTTAGTATATTTAGAATAACACATATAAAAGCTGCTGATAATACATTTACATCAGCAGTTTTTATATTATTTCATATCACTTTTTCAGTAAATACTTTTACCATTTCAGGATCAAATTGTATACCTGAGTTCTTTTGCAATTCCTCTATCGCCTCTTCTTTTGATAATGCTTTTTTATAACCTCTACCACTAGTCATGCGATCATAGGCATCCGCTATAGCAGTAATTCTTGATTCAATGGGTATTTCATAACCTTTTAATCCTTTTGGGTATCCTTTTCCATCCCATCTTTCATGATGATACAATACATATCTGGCCACGTCAGACATATCATTTACTGTATTAATTATTCTATATCCTATTTCTGGATGGCGCTTAATTTCTTCCCATTCATCTCCATTTAGTTCATCTATTTTATTCAGTGCATGCTCATCTATAGCTATTGTTCCTATATCGTGAAGTAATCCAACCGATATAAGTTCTTCAATAATGTGCTCAGAAAGTCCTATGGCTTCTCCTATTAGTTTGCATAATTCTGAAACCCTCTGAGAGTGTTTCTCTTCGTTTTTATCTTTTTCATAAATGGTATTCATTATAGCTTTGATTGTCTTAATTCTCATACTTTGACTCTCAATGAGTTTTTTCTTATACATATTATCTTCAGCATTTTTAAATATATCTTCAATTTTTTCTTTCTCATTATTTTTAGTTTTATATCCAAATGAAATAGAAATATCAATAAAATATACTTTTTCACTTAATGACAAATTAATGATACGTTTAATAATTTGTTCTGCTTCAATCGAGTCTGTTTTAGGTAATATAATAACAAATTCATCTCCTCCAAGCCTCGCAATAACTTCATCATTTCGGCATCCTAATTTTATCACCTGCGCTACTTTTTTAAGAAGTTCATCACCCATTACGTGTCCAAAGCAATCATTGATAAGTTTTAGCCCGTTTACATCCCCCATAACAATTGTCATAGGAAGGTTTCTAAGACTATCAAGTCTCTTTAACTCTTCTTCGTAAAATCTACGGTTGTATAAGCCCGTTAGCTGATCATGATAGCCTAGATATTGAATTTCTTCAGATATCTCAATTAGCCTTTCCATTTCAGATAGCTGGTTCATTTGTTTTGTTATATCAATAAAATACGTTACAAAATAATATTTTTCTGGAGAATATATTTTTATCTTATACCATCGTTGTAGTGATGCTGAAAACTGCTCAACTTCTTTTTCCCCACCATTAATTGCAATATCCCCATAAATACTAATCCAGTCAAACTCACCATTTTTTATATCTGGTAATACCTTGCTAATTTTTCTACCAACTATATCTAAGCCTTTTAAACCCGTAAGGTTTTCAAAGGAATTATTAACTTCAATAAATTCATAATCACAAGGAATACCATCTTTATCACATATTATTTTGTGATATGCATATCCGATTGGCGATGCTTCTATTAATTGTTTGTAAAAATCATCATTCATACGGTGTTTACCATTCATACGATGTCTACCTCCAATCTCCTTTTTCCTAAAATTAATTTGTGTATCTGATTATTTTAATATTAACTCTAAGGTTTCCATTTATATATTATATTCGCTATATCCATGTATTCTACTTAATTTTAATATAATAATTCTATTTACAAATAAAAAAACAAAAAATATAAAAGCGATTCCACAAATATAATATGGAACCGCTTTTAAAATTAATATTGATAGTAAAAGGTATAGCAAATTTTTGCTATACCTTTTTTAAATGTTAAAAACGGAAATCTCGTTTCCCTTCCTTAAGCTCTTTCAAATGCTCTATTGCAATTGCACGAACCTTTTCACTTTTTATATTAGGAATTTCATTTTCAATTAGAATCTCGCCCTTTTTCTTAGTATCAGGGGAAGCATAATCTTCCAAATATTCTTTAAGTGTCATTAAGGCATTTGGTTGACAGCAGTTTCCAATCTGACCTGCCTTTACAAGGCTCATAAAACGATCACCAGTACGCCCTTCTCTATAACAGGCTGTGCAGAAACTTGGAATATACCCAAGTCCTAATAACCAGTTTACGATTTCATCCAATTTACGGGTGTCAGTTACTTCAAATTGCTTCGAGTTATCTTTTTCGTCTTCTACCTTAGCATATCCTCCAACACTAGTGCATGAGCCTCCACTTACTTGAGATATTCCTAGTTCTAGCACACGCTCACGGGTTATTTTTGACTCACGGGTAGAAACAATCATGCCTGTGTATGGAACAGCGATACGAATAATAGCAACAATTTTTTCAAACATTTCATCTGAGATTGAATTTGAAAATGTATTAGGATCAATATCATCAGCAGGGCAAATACGTGGAACACTAATTGTATGTGGACCTACGCCTTTAGCTGCTTCTAAATGTTCTGCATGCATTAGAAGTCCTACAAAGTCATAACGATACATATTTAGGCCGAACAAAACTCCAATTCCCACATCATCAATACCGCCTTCCATTGCACGATCCATGGCCTCAGTATGATATGCGTAGTTGTGTTTTGGTCCCGTTGGGTGAAGCTCCTCATAACTTTTCTTATTATATGTTTCTTGGAAAAGTATGTAGGTACCAATACCTGCTTCCTTAAGCATCTTATACTCTTCGACAGTTGTTGCAGCAATGTTTACATTAACCCTGCGGATATCGCCATTCTTATGCTTGATACTATAAATGGTCTTGATGCTTTCCAAAATATACTCGATTGGATTATTAATAGGGTCTTCTCCTGATTCTAAAGCTAACCTCTTGTGTCCCATATCCTGAAGTGCTATAACCTCTTGCGCTATTTCTTCTTGCGTAAGCTTTTTACGGGATATTGTTTTGTTTTTAGAGTGATAAGGACAATACACACATCCATTTACGCAGTAGTTTGAAAGATATAGAGGAGCAAACATAACAATACGGTTGCCATAAAATTTCTGTTTAATCTCTTTTGCTAGTTTAAACATTTTTTCTTTTTCATCTTCTAAATCACATTCTAGAAGTACAGCAGCCTCTCTATGTGTTAATCCTTTACAATCTTTTGCACGTTCAATAAGACTATCAATTAGTTCTCGGTTTTCTTTGTTTTCCTTAGCATAAGCAAGACTTGATAAAATTTCCTCATCATCAATAAACTCCATTGCATTCTTAGATTTAGAATTATACATAACATAATCTCCTTTTTAATTTTAATATTTCCCATTTATAAACTCTTCCAACCTTTTATAACTCAAACCACTTATAATGATTTAAATAAGTTTTTATTAATCTAAAGGCTCAGGCACTTTGGAATAAAGCGTTTTTATGCTCACATGTGGTAACATTCCAAGTTTACCTGACAATGCACTAATAACATCATTTGGTGCATCTACAACTATACTTATTACAGAAATATTACGTTTTTGATATGGAATCCCCATTCTACCTACCATGTACTGACTATATTCGTGGAGAATAGAGTTAAGTTTTGGAGCCGCATCTTTGTTTTCAACGATAATTCCAATTAAAGCGATTCTTGTTTCCATTTACAAAATCCTTCCTTTTGATAAATCAAAAAAATCCTTGCACCTAAAATGGCGCAAGGATAGTATGTTAAAACCAAAGGCACAACACGTATTGGTGTGCTCTTTGAAATACTTCAACTATTCTCTCGCCTTCCCACTCGGGACGAACCCTCATGCACTCAGAACGATAACTTTATTAATATTATTTATTATATTGTTTGCCACAAGACATATTATATAATACAAAATCTTTGATTATTAACCTAAGATCCACTTATACCGTAACACTACTTATAATAAAAAGCAATAAGCGGTTATTTTGTTTATTAAGATAATAATTTTAATTAGGATTAGGATTAGTAACTCTATTTTTAAATTCCTCCATATCATGAAGGGAACTTATATATACCCTATGTAGCTGTAGTATGCCATCTGATTTAGAAGACCATCTACCATCAGTACTAAAGGCCATTGTGTAACCAGCTTCTTTTACAGCTGCAATAGCGTTATCGTTATATCCACCATAAGGGAATGCAAAAAAATTCACTTTTTTATTTAATTTTTTTTCCAAATCCTTTTTAGATTTTGTTAAAGTTGCTAGTTGTTTGTCCTTTGATAGTTCTTTTAAATTTTCATGATTTGCGGTATGGCTTTCTATATCAACACCATATTCCTCCATCTCTAAAAGTTGTTTAGACGTCATGCTAGTTGGATATTTATCAATATCAGAAGTAATAACAAATATTGTCGCTTTAAAATTATATTTCTTAAGCAAAGGGAACATAACCTTATAATTATCTTCGTAACCATCATCAAAAGTAAGCACTACAGATTTTTCTGGTATTTTGGTATCCGTCATGAAATATTCATATAAATTTTTAAGTGTAATAGTATAATACCCATTATCTTTTAGATATTTTAATTGCTGCTCAAATTTTTGGGCAGTAAGTCGAATAGGATTATCTTTCTCATATGAAATTGAGTGATACATTAGAACTGGAACACTCTTACCAGGTTTCATCATAATAGTATTCTTGTCAAAATCAGGTACTTTGGCTGTAACAACTGGCTTAACTTCTTTAACTACAACTGGAGGAATAACTTGTGCGGTATCGCCCTTTGTAGCTTTCTTACTATTTGAACAGCCTGAAAAAGAAATCAAAAAAATCATTGTCAATATTAAAAAAAATTTTTTTCTCATGGTGCCTCCTTGATTAAATTAAACTGTCTATATAATATTATTAATCCTCTTTAATTAAATATAACATATTGTCATCTAAATTATAATGAATTGGAGCTATTAAAATATTAGGATATTTAGTTCTTAACCGCTTAGCCTCCTCAAGCACAAACTCTATTTCATTATCAATCTCAAACATGGGAGCAAAATTCATAAAATGATCTTCCGCTCTTTGTCTTTCCCATCCCACCACATCAACAAGTCCTTGAATAAATTGTTCTCTTTTCGACATCAAATTAACCATTCCACAATGGTTGTGCGCAATGAGCGCAATAGTTTTAATTCCTCCTATTGCTATTGAATAGGAAACCTTAAATTCACTAAAGCGTAGTGTTCCTCCACCAGAACGAATAATATATGCAAAGTTATTTGGTATATGAAGATATTTTCTATTATCCATGCACATTCCTATTAACATCTGCGGAGTGGTCACTGCTCCATAAGGTATTCTTAAATTATGGTATTCTAATAAAATACTGATAGGTGTGTTTTTATAAACATCGAATATGTCTTCTTTATTATTAATCTTTATTAGTCTCTCCATATTAGAAATTAGCTCCTTAAATTATATTTTCAACTTTTAATACTTAATCTTTGTTAGTATCTATTATAATATAAATATTTGTAATATAATAGGTACTTTCACTAAACTAACTTTTTTTTAATTATGATAAAATATTTGCAATTTGATATTAGAAAGAAAAACTGATTGTAAAATGTAATAAACTGCTATATAATTAAAGAGAAATAATAATAAAATATTTGTGCTAGGGGTGCCTTTATGGCTGAGATATGAAGATTAAATTCATTAACCCTTATACCTGATCTGGATAATACCAGCGGAGGAAAGCGGTTATGATGTATAAATACATTAACTATATTCCTTTGTGAATATAGTTTTTTTATTTTTGCCATAAAACTACTGTAGCACAATACGTGGAGGTTATTTATATGAATTTTAACGAGCGAATTACGGAAATTACAAAAAGTCCTATTGCTATTTTTGCACTACTTGGGGTGTTTTTATTAATTTTTGCAATGTTGAAAATTAGGAAAATTAAATTTACAACACAAATGATAACATTAATTGGTATGTCTATCGCATTAGCTACTGCATTACAGTTTATTACCATTTTCAAATTACCCCAAGGTGGTAGCGTAACTGCTGGAAGTATGATTCCAATAGCACTTATAGCTCTATTCTACGGTCCAGAAGTTGGTTTTTTAACTGGTTTCTTATTTGGAATTACTAATTTTATAATGAACCCATTTGCAATCCACCCAGTTCAAGTGCTTTTTGATTATCCTCTTCCTTTTATGGCTATCGGAATAGTTGGTTACTTTAAAGCATGTAATATTAAAGGAATACTTGTTGGAGTAATTCTCGCAATGCTAGCAAGATTCACATGCCATTTCATATCTGGCGTAGTATTTTTCGGAAGTTATGCAAATGGTGGTTCTGTTTATTTATACTCATTTTTATATAACGGCTCATACATGGGACTCGAAACAATTATCACCTGTGTGATTATTGCGGTTCTACCTATAAAACGTTTATCTAATATTGTGCTAAATAAAACCATAAACTAAGCTTATAGGAGTGCTTATAATTGATAATCTAATTTTAAAATTAGATTATTTTTTTTTGTAAAAGGAAATTATGTTTCTATGTAGAATTATATATACAGAATACGTTTACAAAATATGGACAATGGAGGAGATGTATGAAAAAGTTAAAAAAGATTACGTCCTTTGCACTTGCTTTATTTGTCGCAGGATCATTAAGTATTAGCAATATAAATGTACAAGCTAAGACCATACTTACAGGAACTAGTCTTGTAACCTATGCAAAACAATTTATTGGTACACCATACAAAAGTGGTGGAACTACCACCTCTGGTTTTGATTGCTCGGGTTTCACTATGTATATTTATAGTCATTTCAATATAAAATTACCACGTATTGCTAAAGACCAAACATCAAAAGGTATTGTGGTTAGTAAAAGTAACTTACGGACAGGGGATTTAGTTTTCTTCGGAAATCCGATATATCACGTTGGTATGTATGTTGGAGCTGGCAAGTTTATACATTCACCTAAACCAGGATCAAGCATTAAAATTTTAGAACTAAAATATATGCCAGGTTATAACACGGCTAGAAGAATAACATCTTAGTAATTTTATATTTTTCTAAAAGTTATTAAGGAGATGTTTATTATAAAAAATAATACCAAGCTACTTTTATGTGTAATTATATCAATAAGCTTTATAATTCAAGGTTGTAGCAAAAAAGCTGAATTACTTCCTAATCAAAGCAAACCAGCACCCACTGTGAAGATCTCAGAAAAATACGTCTCTCCCTATACAGGTGAAGAAGTAACAAAAGAAATAGCAGATAATATTGCTGTATTTGCCATAATTGAAAATTCTGTAGATGCAAGACCCCAATCGGGACTAAACGCTGCAGATATAGTTTATGAAACAATGGCCGAGGGTGGTATTCCTAGATTTATTGCATTATTTCAAAAGGAAAACGCTAAGATGATTGGACCAATCAGAAGCGCTAGATCGTATTTCTTAGATATTTCAAAAGAATATAACCTGCCATTTGCTCATTGCGGAGGAAGTCAAGAAGCACTAGATAGAATTAGCAATGAAAATTTAATGAGTATGAATGAAATGTCAAATGCATCTACATATTGGAGAGATTCCATAAGAAAAGCTCCTCATAATCTTTATACTTCTACTCAAAAATTAAGCGAGCTTATAAAAACAAAACAATTTGCGTATGCACCTACTGTAAAATTAAAATTTAGCAAGGGTTATTGGGATAATAGCAACCTAACAAAAGCTACAAATGTATTGTTAAAAATAAACAAGTATTATGACACTAGTTACACCTATAAGAATGGGTTTTATCTAAAAAGCATGGACGGAAAGTCTTCAACTGACAAAGAGGATAATCTTCCCCTAGCCTTTAAAAATATAGTGGTGCAAATTACTTCTATTAAAACACAGGCAGATGGAAATCATTTGGATATTGGACTTGTAGGGTCAGGGGATGGTTATGTTATTAGCAATGGTAAGTTTGTTAAAATGCACTGGGTTAAAAAAACTATCACATCGCAAACTATTCTAACTGATGATAAAGGTAATGATTTGCCTTTAAATCCCGGAAAAACTTGGTGGAATATTATAGATAAAAGTACCGTTATAGATATAAAATAAATTAAAAAATGAGATAAAGAAAGGACTTGCCTCAGTATAACTGATATGCAAGTCCCTTTTCTTTATTTAAATTAAGATTTTATAACTTCTTCCACAGTTTCTATCTTCTGAGTTGATTCTATGTTTTCCACTGGAACAACAGTTTCTTCTACAACAATTTGTTTAGCTACATTATTTTCCAATATACTTTCTTTAATAGTGTCATTACAAACTTCAACTTTACTTAACAACATTAGGCATTTGGAAACTTTCTTGTTTACTATACCCACACCTATTAAAAGAAATGTGATGCCACCATATAAAGCAACTGGTTCAAATATTCCTGGGAGTAATTGTGTTTTAATTAATTCAGCTCTTACAGTTGCAACAGCATATCCTTGCGCAACATATTGACTAACAGCAGTTCTATATATAAGAACACTATTAATTAAAGTTACAACTCCAAGAATTGCAACAATTGCAGCTACAACATACATAAAAATTGAAATAGCAGCTTTTCCTGATTTTTTAGACAGTTTTTTTTCTTTAAGTTCCATAATAATTTGTCCCCATTTCCGCCCTTAAAGGCTATATTATAAATTTCGATCTAACTCTAAATTGATATTGTTTTGCAATATCATCTGTTTGTATTACTAATACTAACAAATAATTGTTGCATTTAAGTGTCAATATTGTGAACATTTTATAACTAGTTTGTGTAAACTCTCCAAAATAGGTCTTTAATTAAATTTTTTTATATTAATAATTTATTTTAGAATAAATCCACTTACAATTTCATTTAAATTATCTGATGAATGAGAAAGTATTTTTGATGCTTGTTCAACTTGATTTGTCTGCTTTAAAATAGAGCCAATTAAATCTGTAACTACTTCACTTCTATCGCTATTTCTTACTGTATCTTTCTCGATTTTAGAGGCAAATTCACCAATGCTTTCTTTTATCTGATTTATTTCGTCAGCTTGAAGTTTAATTAAGTTTGTAATTGATGTTACATCAGTAGTAACAAGAGTAATTTCGTTTTGAATTTTATTAAATGCTTCCATAGAACTTGATACAATTTCACTTTCCTGTTCTATTTTCGTTCCAATGTTACGCATATTTTTAATTGTAATTTCAGTTTCCTTTTGAAGTGACGAAATAAGTTTCCCAATAGATACAACTGCATCAGCAGACCCAACTGCAAGTTTCGATACTTCTTGGGCAACAACATTAAAGCCTTTACCAGCTTCTCCTGCGCGAGCAGACTCTATAGATGCATTTAATGCTAACATATGAGTTTGACTACTTATGCCACTTATTACATTTGTTACTTCTGTAATTTCTTCTGAATATTTTTGGAGCACACTTATGCTACTAAGTGCATTTTCCATTCCAGATTCCAAATCCTTCATGCTAAGAATAACATTTTTAGAAACTTCAGTATTGGAAATAGCATAATTATTAGTGTCTTGTATCTTAACACTAACATTTGTAATCAGACCATTCATATCATTAATTGAGTTTGATATGTGGTTAAAACTATCATTTGTATCTTTGAAAATCTCATTTTGCCTTTTTGATGACGATAAAAAGTGAGATATAGATTTCTCTATTGTGCTAGTGTTTTTCTGTACATTTTCTGCTAAAGCTAACAATGAATAAGCAGACCCAGATGAATCACTAGAAGCTCTTCCCATTCTCTTTATTATTGTCATTTGATTATTAACAAATTTATTAAACCATGTTGCAAGCTCTCCAATTTCATCATTTGATAGTTTCCCAACTCTAAGTGTAAGATCACCTTCCCCCTCAGCTATTTCTTTAAGAATTGAAATAGTAGAAGTTAATGGTTTCACTACTAATTTTTTTACAAGATAAGTTAAAAATAGAGATATACAAAGCCAAACTAAAATTAATCTTGGAACAACATAAGAGTTATTAAATAGTGATAATAAATAATTCCCAAATATAAATATTGCGCTTACAAGTGCCGATAACATTGGTAACTTAAAGTTTAGACTCTTAAAGTTATAAATTTCAGAAATATCGCCTTCACACATAAGTCCCCAAGTGTCAGCGCAATTAGGTGGCTTTATAATTATCCCTTTGCCCCCAACTTGTATATGTCTATAATCAGGATAGCCTGGCCATGTATCTAAATTTTCCTTGTTTTGAATAGTATTTTTAACCCCAGGATGTAACTCTTGTGTTTCAGGATCATTAAAAATAATTTCAAATTCTGTGTGTTTTTCTACTTTTATAGTACCCCATTTTTTTGTTTTTATGCCCTGCTTTAAATTATCTCCTAATGTAAATGTATCATCTTCAAAACGACTTCTAGAAATTGCTGTACCTACAGGTATTTTACCATTTGAATCTAATATGAAGATATAATTATCTCCAGATTCCTTATAAATATGGGTATCCTCATCTTGTATAATATCTGACATTACGTCATTAGGAATTCGTCCGCAAAGTACAGCCTTTCTACCATTTTGTTGATTTTCATAAGGCAAAGAAAACATTAAAGTAACTTCATCAGAAAATTTAGAGTTAAAATTTCCTATTTTTACACTATCAGGATCTATGTAAGGACCGTACATTAGAGGATTATCTTTCATTCCCTCAATAAAATTAGGAATAGATTTCATTTCTTTTTTTATATTTAGGGTAGACGTCGATACGTTAATAATTCCATCCTTGTTAATAATGAAAAGTTCAGAAAAATCTTGAAATTTTAACCTTTTTTCTTCTAATAGCTTTGTTACATCCTGCAGATCAAGCTCGTTTTCGTCAAAATAAGTTAAAAGTGAATCCCTTGTTAGCTCAAGTGCAAGCCAAGTGTCTTTAAACCATGTTTCTAAGGCTTTTTTTCTTCCTTTAGCGATACCTTCAAATATTTTTTCTGAATTTAATTTTATATTTTTATTGTGGAAAATATGGAAAGTCATTACATTCCTCCTAAGTATTAGTGGCAAAACGAATAAATATTTCCTTATTATACAATAAAATATAAAATTCTTCAATAAGTATATTAATTTTATTACCCAAACTGTACGAATTAATAAAACACCCAATCATTATAATTGAATGCCTTATTTAGAATATTATATTTTTTTCAGTAAATTATTTATTTCTTCTTCTGGAACTGGTTTACTAACAAGATAACCCTGAAACATATCACAGTTATGCTTCTTTAAATAATCTAGTTGCTGCTTTGTTTCTACACCTTCACCTATAACACTCAACCCCAACTTCTTGGCTAGAATAATTATACTTCCTGTCATACTTTTCACATCATCTTCCGACTTTATATCTTCAATAAATGACTTATCTATTTTCACTATGTTTATTGGCAGCATTTTCAGATATGTAAGGGAAGAGTATCCACATCCAAAGTCATCCAAGGCTATTTTGATATTATTATCTTTTAGCTTATTAAGTTTTTCGATTACCAAGTCCATAGATTCTATCAATGCTGATTCAGTTATTTCAATTATAAGTAATTCCGGAGGAAGTCCTACATTTTTGAGTGTTGTTAAAACAAAATCTGTAAAATCTTTTTGTAGGAGCTGAAGGGCAGAAACATTTACTGACACATAAATATTTGTAAACCCTCTGTCATACATCGATTTTGCATATTTGCAGGCATTTAAAATCACCCATTTACCTATTGGTATAATTATTCCACTTTCTTCAGCAGCCATGATAAACTTATCTGGAAAAACAAGTCCGTCCTCTGGGTGCATCCATCGAATTAAAGCCTCAAAACCCTTAATTTTACCAACCTTAACGTCAACTATTGGCTGATAGTACAACATAAATTCATCTTTTTTTAGAGCGCTATCTAAACTAGCTTGCATTTTGATTTTTTCCATTGCAGTATCACCCATTAACCTATGGTAAAAGGTATAGGTGCTTTTCCCAGACTCTTTAGATTTATACATGGCTGTATCAGCATTTTTAAGAAGTTCATTAAAACTTGTCCCATTATCAGGATAAAGGGCAACTCCACTACTATGAGTAACATGAAACATATTCCCATCAATAGAAATCGGATTTGATAATGACTCAAGTAAAGCTTTAGAATATACCTCAACTTCCTTTTTATCTAAAACATCTTTAATCAAAATAGTGAATTCGTCTCCTCCAAGCCTAAACGCCTTCATATTTTCATTTAAAACTTCTGTTAACCTTATTCCAATTTCAACTAGGAGCTTGTCCCCTGTCATATGTCCATAGGAATCATTAACTAACTTAAAATTATCTAAATCCATATAAATCAATGCAAATTCGCCATTAATTTTTTTGCAATCTTTAATTTCATTCAATACCATTTTACGAAACATAACCCTATTAGGAAGACCAGTTATGGAGTCGTAGTATGCCATCTTATGAATTTTTTGTTGTTGCTCTTTTAGTTTTGTAATATCAGTAAACGCTCCAAATACTTTAGTAGCAATTCCATTTTCATCATATTCGCACTTAGTATTGGACAGTACCCATTTATAGTTTCCATCTTTAGCCTTTACTCTGTATTCAAAAGCTTCCACTTCGATTTTTGTTTCTACTTGCTGCTTTATGCCTTTTTTTACCCACTCAATATCCTCTGGATGAACAATCTTAAACCAATTATCTAAAGCTTCCATTTCATATCCTTCATAACCAAGAATATCATATAGCTTTTCTGAAAAAATTCTTTTTTTATTAATCAAATCCCCTTCCCAAATTATATCCATGGTGGATTCAGCTACTATTCTATATCTTTCTTCACTTCTCCAAAGTGCCTCTTGTTTTTGTGTTAATGCATGTATATTGTCCTTTAATTCTTCATCTGATGCAGCAATTTCTTCATAAATAGCTGTAATCTCTTCATTTTTCATCCTAAGTTCTTTTTCAGCCCTTGTTCTAAGATAAATATTTCTTGAAAGAGCAAAAATTAATATCAAAAGAAAAACGACAAGAGTTACTATAAAATATATTAAATATAAGTGAATTTTCATATAAAACTCCTTTAATTAAGTATCCAATTATAGATTCTACATAGTTACTTATTTTCCTTCTTTTACGTTAATTATTTAGAATATAATACTATTGTAAACTATTATTAATGTCAAGTAAATATAAAGCAAATAAACCCATATTATAGCTATTGGCGTATCAATGTTATTTCCTAAAACTTCAAGGAAGAGAAATTATGAATTTAGTGAAAAAGAAATTGACCTGGATGCTCATTTGTTCTATTTTTTACATTTTATAAACCCCATAACACTGTCGAAAATGCTAATGGCAATAAAAATAACTAAAGTTATCCATATACTTCTACTAAACCAAATTGATATGTTCGCTGTAAGAGAAGTCTTTGTAATATCAGCAATTTTTGAGATCAATTCAAGATTAAACAGAGAATTATCACTTAATATTACACATACAAACACTGATAATGCAAAATTATTAACAGCATTAGCAATTGCTAGTGGAAAAGTCCATTTCATAGATATAAACTTCCATATGAAGATGCTAAGTTGAATAATAGCTAATAAAAGGATTATAGTAATATATAATTGTAGACGTTCCCTCACAAATAATGGTGAAACTAAAATAATACCATTGCTCTCTTTTGTATATAATCCAATAAGATCGGCCTTAAAATATAATAATGCTATAAAAAACACACTGCAAAACATAGAAAATACAGTCTCTATACGAGAAATCTTTCTTTTCTTAGATACTGGCACTTCTGTCAAATCATCAGGTGACCATTTCTTCTTTACAAATGGTATCTTACCTTCACTTACACCACTTCTCTCAATTAGAACAAAAACTAATGTTACCCATAAAAATCCTTGTAAAACTCCTTCTAACACCCCTTGTATAGAAACTACTAATAAATTTATGAAAAATCCAAATGACATTAGATTAAATCTACCATCCATAGATGCAGTAAACGCTCCATCTAAAAAGGTAAGAAATATAAACACTAGGGATACAATGGATATTACTAATTTAAGCACAGAAAAATAGTTATCATAAAGTCCAGGCCCTATCAAATATCTTTTTCTATCACTATATCCATCTGCAAGTACCTTTGGGTTTCCTAATTTTAAAAGGACATCGCGTATATCATTTTCAGTTGGATGCTCTGGCAACATATCTTCTATATTGCCACGAAGTTCTGATCCTACATCTTCCCTACTATCTTCTGGTAAATGCTCAGTAACAGCATATATATAACGATCAATCAATTTCATTATTATCCTCCTCTATTAATAATACTTCTAAATGTTTAGAAAGAGATTTCCACTCACTTTTTAAACGATGATATACTTCTTTGCCACCATCACTTAAAACGTAAAACTTACGTGGTCGACTTTCACTTGTGTCCCACTTACTAGTAAGGAGTTTCTGTTTTTCTAGTCTACGCAGTAACGGGTAAAGTGTCCCCGCTTCAATTATTAAATTTTTCTTTTCTAACTTTTGTATAAGCGAATATCCATATTCAGGTTTATGAAGCTGACTTAACACCGAGAGCACTAATGTCCCTCTTTTAAGTTCAACAATAAGTGAACTCATTAGTTCATCCAAAGAATCCATTTAATCACCTCATATTTAGTATAGTGTATGACATACACTATTGTCAATTTAATACCATACTAAATATTGAAAAAAAGGATATACAATCTTTTAAAGAAAAGATTATATATCCCTTTTGCAAATCAAATATTATTTAGACATAAAGTTTTTACCACGGTGCATATTAACTTGATCTACTTTTATTATTTTAAGTGAATCACTAACATCTTTTTCTAATGCTAACTTCCCGTACTTATCTACTTCATTTTTATCTCTTGAAGTATGATGAAGCGCCGCTGCACCGCCTACACATCCACCACTGCAAGCCATTCCTTCTATGAAATTACCGTTTGATCTATTAAACTTCAACAATTTCAAGGCTTTTTCACATTCAATAAGACCATCACAACTTATAGGTTTAAATTCGACTTTTGTATCCTCTGCATCAACTAAGTTTTTTACTGCTTCTGTAAGACCACCTGACCTTGCAAAAATTCTTCCATAAAAAGATGCGTTATTTAAAGGAAGTTCTTCGCATTTTTCAATATCAATTTCGAATGCATCAAGCATCGCTTGAATTTCTTCAAAAGTCAATACATAATCAGTAATGCCTTTTATATCTTCTTGTTTTATTTCCATTTTTTTAGCCGTACAAGGTCCAATGAACACAACCTTAGCTAAAGGATCTGTATTTTTAATTAATCTAGAAATTGCTATCATTGGCGAAACTGTGCTTGAAACATGTTTCGCAAGCTCTGGATAATTTTTCTTAATGTAGGACACAAAAGCTGGGCAACAAGAGCTTGTCATAGTTTTGAGTTCCTCAATAGTTTCTATAAATTCTTTTGTTTCATTTTGCACTACCATATCTGCACCAATTGCTACTTCAATAACATCATAAAACCCTAATTTTTTTATACCAGAAACTACTTGACCAATTTTAGCATAGGTAAATTGACTAGCGATTGCAGGTGCAATAACAGCATACACATGTTTTTCTTTATCCTCTTTTGCTTTTAATAATTCATTGACAACATCTACAACTGAGGATTTATCCATAATTGCACCAAAAGGACACTGATAAACACAAGCACCACATTGTATACATTTATCATTATCAATTTCTGCTTTTTTATCTTCATTAATGCTTAAGGCCCCTGCATTACAAGCTCTTCGACAAGGCCTCATAACATCAGAGATTGCGTTATATGGGCAAGCAGTTTTGCATTTACCACATTCAATACATTTGTTTGTATCAATATAAGACCTTCTATTTATAGAATGAATTGCACCCACAGGGCATACCTGAATACATTTATGTGTTATACAACCTCTACACGCTTCAGTTACAGTAAATCGTTGGATTGGACATTCATCACAAGCAATTTCTATTACTTCAATAACATTTTTATTTCTTTTGTTTCCACCCATTACAAGTTTTATTCGCTCACCAATAATTGCTCTTTCCTTGTGAATGCAACAACGAGTTTTCGCTTTAGGTCCTGGAACAAGAACCTTAAATAGATTCTTTTGTTCTTTTTTAAGAGTTCCTTTAATACAAAGTTTAACTACTTCCTTTATTACCTCGTATTTTATCTCTTGTATATCATTATCAAATTCAACCAAATTTATCACTTCTCCTGTTTATATAATATAAAGCTATAAAAATTAAATTTTAGACATTTTAAAAATTGGCAAAAGATATTTACTGCCTAACATTTAGAATCCATTCTTTTAAAAATCTATTAACACTTTATCTGATTCATATATATATGGTAACTGTTTTCATTTATTTCTTTCCTGAGAATTATTTTTAAACATACTAAAATAATAACACTTCGTTAATGAATTATCAAGTGGGTACTTTTGTTACCCACATCTGTAGCTAATACCCTAAAATTGAATGTTAATTAGAATATTAAAATTCTAAACCCTCCAAAACCACTGTTCCATTATTAATTAGCTCTGTACTAAAAATAATCAACCTAGTAATCAGTGGATAAACTTCCATTTTAAATTTTTATTATTACCGACGATAGTTTTTACTTTTCCCTAACCTTCTTCATATTCTAGTAGATTTTACCTTTGCTATAATATGCAGTTTAAGTTATAATTCTATAAATAATGGAGGTGTGTTTATGAACATAGATTTTTCTAATATTAATTTAAATACCATTATTATGTTTGCATTAGCCATATTTCTTGCTTATCTTGCTATTTCTGTATTTAAAATGATTGGAAGAATATTGAGTATTACACTTGGTATATTTCTTTTAGTATATGTGCTACAACAAATAGGTATCACCGTACCCGTACTTAGCAATATTCTAAGCTTTCTTTTACAGGTGCTAAGTCCAATTATCAATTATATAAAGCAATTAATATAAAGCAATTAATATAAAATAATTAATATAAAATAATTTTAATGCCTGTCCATTTACATATACTTGTAAATGGACAGGCATTCTGCACCATAATCATTTCCCAAATTTTTACTTAAATCTCATCAAACTAATTAATATTAAAAATGCCATTTTTACCTTGTATACACCCTCAAAAAACTGTAGTATATTAGATAATAAGTAACTTAATCTTAGTCATTACAATTTAATTAAAAACTATTTTAAAATTATATAAAGGGGTGATAACCATGGGACTCTTCATTACACCTAACAATATTCACCTTGAAGATATTAGATTTAATATATATGACTCAGAAATTTCATATTATGGTGGAAGTCAGTATTGGTTTCCTAGGAAATTTAATCAACTAAACGGTTGTGGCCCTGTTGCTGCAGCTAATATAACTGCATATTTATCTCAAACCTTTCCAGATAAATATAATGTTTTATATCCGTACACTACCACTATGAATAAGAGTGATTTCACTTTGCATATGATTGACATTCGAAAATATGTAAAGCCAGGCATGTTTGGGCTTACCTCTGTTCACCAATTCTCAGATAATGTTTTGTCTTTTTCAAAAGACAAAGGAGTATCTTTAGTTTCTCATATTTTAGACGATGATGCTACTAGCATACAAGACGCTATAACTTTTATCTCTAAGGCTTTATCCGAGAAACTTCCCGTTGCTATCTTAATTCTCAAACATTCAATAAAAGAATTTAAAGAATATGCTTGGCACTGGATGACTATAACCGGCTTAAGTCTAAATTCTAAAAATAATATTTATTATATCTCAGTCTCCACCTATGGAGATCATAGGGAAATAAATTTGGATTTACTTTGGAATCAGAGACGCTCAAAAGATAAGATTAGGTTAGCATATTTCACATAACATTTCGCATTCAAAAGGGTATAGCAAATTTTGCTATACCCCTTTTATTTATAATTCACTAAAACATTTTTTTAAATAGTAAATTTCATCTTCAGTATTAAAGTATCCCAAACTTATTCTAACAGTTCCACCTATATTCTCTGTATTCATGAAATTATGGATTAGAGGAGAACAATGATACCCTGTCCGCGTCGCAATATTAAAAACTTGGTCTAGCATTTGTCCTAATTCATTAGGATTAAAATTTGCTAAATTAAATGAAACAATCCCAATATGATTATTAAGATTTTTTGGTAAATACATTTTCATTCCATGGATTTCATTTAACTCTTCTACTAAAGTCTTAGTCAGCTTAATTTCTTTTTGCCTAATATTATCTATTCCAATATCATTAATCCAATCTAATGCTGAATTAAGTCCTGAAATAGACAATATATTAGGACTAGAAGCTTCATATTTCCCTGGATATATATCAGGCATTTTTAAGTTTAACGAATCTGTTCCTGTCCCACCAACAATGGTCTCTGAAAGTTTCATTTTACTATTATCTATAAATCCACCTATTCCAAAAGGTCCATATAGTGATTTATGCCCTGCAAAAACAAAATAATCAGCCTTTATCTTCTTAACATCAATAGGTATTAACCCCATAGATTGCGCGCAATCTAAAATAATTACAGAATTATATTTCACGCTTGCTTGTATAATTTCTTCAACTGGTAAAATAAACCCAGTAACATTACTAACATGGGACATAAAAATAAAGTCAGGGAAATTCCTTGAAAACTTTAAATTTAGCTGTGATATATCCAATTCAAATGACCCTTTGTTAAATGGTATTACCTCAATTTTTATATTATATTTTTCTCTTATATAGTTTAGAGGCCTCATTATAGCATTATGCTCAAAGGGGGTTACATAAACTGTTTTATTTTCATTCCAAGTTATTCCACCAATTATTTGATTTAATGCAATAGTCGCAGAAGGTGAAAAAATAATCTTTTCTGAGCGGTCATAATTAACTAGAGAAGCTAGTTTGTTTCTTGTTTCATCTATCAAATTACTTGCTTCTCTAGCTAATTTATACGAACCCCTCCCTGCATTAACTCCAAAATTTCTATAGAATTTATCCATTTCTTCATAAACTTTATTTGGTTTTGGAAATGTAGTTGCTGCATTATCAAGGTAAACTGTTTTTTCCATATTTTCACTTCTTTCACCATGATTTTATCTGGTCTCTTTAAAAAACAATTCTTTGCTCATTAGTATAGATATTCATTCTATTTCCCCTTGCAAATCCTACTATTGTGATTCCCAATTGTTTTCCTAAATTAATAGCTAAATCAGTTGGTGCAGACCTTGATACTATCATAGGAATCTCTCTCTTTGATGCTTTTATTAACATTTCCGAAGAAATTCTACCACTTGTAATTATAAATTTATCCAATAAATTGATATCTTTAATAAAGGCTTCACCAATAATTTTATCTATGGCATTGTGTCTTCCAACATCCTCATGAAACAATAAAAGTTCTTTTCCATCACTCAAACTAGCACTGTGTACGCCACCTGTACTTAAAAATAAATTTGAGGATTTATTAAATTTATTTATTATTTCAATTAAATCAACACTTAGCACCCTCATTGTGCTATTAACTTTTTTACTATTAAATGAATCTACCACATTATAAAATGTGGTTCCCTTTCCACATCCTGTTGTCATGGTTCTTTTACCAAGTAATTTATTTGCTATTGTGCTTTTGTTTTTTGTTTCTATTTCTACAAAACCCTCTTCTTCTAATAATTTTATACTTTTAACATCATCTATCTTCTTAATAAATCCCTCAGATAGTAAAAAACCAAGAGCTAAATAATCTAAATATTTTGGTGTGCATAGAAGTGTCAATAATTCTTCCTTATTTAAAAAAATTGTAAAAGGACTTTCTTTTACCACCTGGTCTTCAATTTCTTCAATATCTCCATTATTATATCTACAAATTATAATCTTTTCTATTACTTCCATTAAGCTTTCCTATCCTCCATACCCAAATATAACTTTAAATCATAACGTGTGTTAAGATTCATAAACATTTCCCAATTTGGACTAAATTCTCTTGCTTTACTTTCCGGTATATAAATCACTTCTGCTTCTTCAAAAAGTGTAACTATTCTCCTTTTATTTAAACGAATATTTTTTTCTATTCTTCCAATTAAATCTTTACTATAAACAGCATTAAAAGGTTCTAGCCACTCTCCAAGCCTTGTTACAACAACATCCATTCCATTTATATCATCTTTTATTAACCTTAACATGTAATAAACATAATTGAAATTTATAAAAGGCATATCACAAGCCACTACATAATTATATAAGCTGCTTGAACTTAAAAGACCAGCATGAATACCAGCTAATGGTCCAAAATCTTTTACTTTGTCCTCTACAATTTTATATGGATAATTTTTATACATTTCTGGTTTATTTGTCACAATTATAATCTCTTTAAAATGTTTTTTCAGTTTTTCTATCATGTGATCAATCATTGAGTGATTATCTATTGTCATAAATTGCTTATCAATCCCCATTCTGATACTTTTCCCCCCTGCAAGTATGATAACAGTATCCAAATTCAGCATCTCTTTATCCTCTCTTATTATAATTTTTCAATCTTTACAGCACAAACCTTTAATTCAGGCATTTTAGCAATAGGGTCAAGTGTTGGGTTTGTCAAATAATTTGCCGCACTCTCTGCAAAGTGAAAAGGCATAAATAATATATCTTCTCCAATTATATCTGTAATTCGTACTTTTGTTATTACTTCTCCACGCCTTGAAGCAACTTTGACCGATTTTCCATCTTCTAATTCTAATTTAATAGCAGTAACAGGATTCATCTCAATGTAAGACTCAGGTGCAATTTTATTTAATCCTTCTATTTTTCCTGTCATTGTCCTAGTATGATAATGATAAAGAATTCTTCCTGTTGTTAATAAAAACGGATAATTTTCATCTGGAAGTTCTGCACTTTTAATATAATCTACAGGCATAAATAAGCCCTTACCCCTAGCAAATATACCCTTGTGCAAATACGGTGTACCTAAGTGGTCTTTTGTTAGGCACGGCCATTGCAAGCCTTCCTCTTGGATTCTATCATAATTTATTCCACCATATTGAGGGGTGACACTAGCAATTTCATTCATTATTTCTAAAGGATGTTCATAAGTTTTATCATATCCCATTCGATTCATTAGTTCCATTAAAATTATCCAATCTGCTTTTATTTCTCCAGCCGACGAAACTGCCTTTCGTACTCTTTGAACTCTTCTTTCTGTATTTGTAAAAGTACCATCCTTTTCGGCAAAAGAAGCCGCTGGCAAAACCACATCCGCAAGCTGCGCTGTTTCAGTTAAAAATATGTCTTGAACAACTAAAAAATCTAGTTTTTGCAGTGCATGCCTGACATGGTTAATATCTGGGTCTGAGACCATAGGATTTTCCCCCATAATATAAAGAACCTTAATCTCACCATTATCAGCTGCATTTATAATCTCAGGAATTGTTAATCCTAATTTGTTTGATAATTTAACATCCCAAGCTTTCTCAAACTTTCGCAAGACATCCGGATTAAATATCTTTTGATATCCTGGCAAATCTCCTGGAAGGCAACCTACATCACAAGCACCTTGGACATTATTTTGCCCTCTCAAAGGATTTACCCCTCCTGATTCGATTCCAATATTTCCACAAAGAAGTGCCAAATTTGAGACAGACATTACCCCGTGGGTTCCCGTGCTATGCTGAGTAACTCCCATAGCATAAAATATAGATGCTTTCTCAGCTTTAGCGTATAATCTTGCTGCCCTTTTTATGTCTTCTGGGTCTATCCCACATATAAGTCCGGCCTTCTCTGGTGAATAATCTGCTACAAGTTTTTCGAGCCCCAAAAATCCATCTACTCTTTCATTTATATATTCACTATCTTGTAATCCTTCTTTTATAATTACAAACATCATTGAATTTAGCAACGCAATATTTGTACCAGGTTTTATTTGAAGAAAAACCTCTGCATCTTTTGCTAAATCAATTTTTCTTGGCTCTGCTACAATTAATTTTGCTCCCTTTAATATTGCTTGTTTTATTTTGCTACCAATTACAGGATGGGTTTCTGTTGTATTAGATCCTATAACAAATATCACATCCGAATTAACTATTTCACCTATACTATTTGTCATAGCACCACTACCAAGAGTTGTTGCAAGTCCAGTAACTGTAGATGAATGACAAAGGCGTGCGCAATGATCTATGTTATTTGTACCAATTACTGCCCTAAATAATTTTTGGAATAAATAATTTTCTTCATTGGTACATCTAGCCGAGGACAGGCCTGCTAATGAATCTGATCCAAAATCTTCTTTAGCTTTTTTCATCTTACTAGTTATTAAATCATAAGCTTCTTCCCAGGTTGCTTCAACAAGCGATCCATTTTTCCTTATAAGCGGTGTTTTCAATCTATCTGGATGATCAATGAAATTAAAAGCAAATTTTCCTTTTACACATAATAATCCATCATTAGGAATTATATTTGCTGGCTGAACTCCAACTACTTTATTGTTTTTTACTAATAAATCCATTTGACATCCTACACCACAATAAGAACAGGTTGTTCTAACTTTTTTAAGTTCCCATTGTCTAAATTTTTCTTTACTTTTAGGCATTAATGCACCAACTGGGCATACCGATACGCAATTACCACAAGATACACAAGTAGAATTTTTGAGTCCTATTTCAAAAGGTGCCCCTACATGAGTAGCAAATCCTCTCTCATATTGTCCAATTGCACCAGTGCATTGTAGTTCACTACATACTCTTATGCATTTACCACATAAAATACATTTATTTTGATCATTATAATAAAATTCATTAGTATAATCAATTGGATAGTTTTTCTTCTCTCCATGAAAAGGACCTTCCGTTACCCCATATTCATAACAATAATCCTGCAATTTACAGCTTCCTGATTTTTCGCAAGTTAAACAATCGAGAGGATGGTTTTCTATCATTAATTCCAAAATTTCTTTTCTTGTCTTAACAACTGTATCTGAATTTGTATGAACTATCATCCCATCAGATACTGGCGCTGTACATGCGGTCATAAGATTCCTTGCACCTTCAACCTCAACGATACATATCCTACAAGCCCCATGACCAACTAATCTTTTATCATGGCAAAATGTTGGTATATCAATATTTAACTTTTCTGCGGCTTCCAAAATTGTTAAAGAACTCTTAACTTTAATATTATTACTATTAATAGATACATTAACCTCTTCCAATTTTAAACCCCCTTATTACTTTCTTATAATTGCATTAAACGGACATGCTCCCATACAAGTTCCGCACTTAATGCATTTATTTTGGTTGATTTTAAAAACTTCTTTTCCTCGTACACCCTCTATACAACTCACTGGACAATTTTTCGCACAAATACCACATTTTTTACATGAATCAGGTAAAATACTAAAGGATATTAAGTTTTTACAAACACCAGCACTACATTTTTTGTTTACTACATGGTTTATATATTCATCTCTAAAATATTTTAATGTAGACAAAACTGGGTTTGGTGCCGTTTGTCCGAGTCCACAAAGAGATGCTGTTTTAATTGTTTTTGCTAAACTTTCAAGTTTATCAATATCATCTAGTTTCCCTGTCCCTGATGTTATCTTTACTAATATTTCAAGCATTCTCTTTGTACCTTCACGACAAGGTGTACATTTCCCACAAGATTCATCCACTGTAAAGTCTAGAAAGAATCTTGCTATATCCACCATACAATTATCTTCATCCATAACAATCATTCCACCTGAGCCTATCATGGACCCAAGTGCAATGAGATTATCATAATCAATAGGGGTATCTAAATGCAACCTAGTAATACATCCACCTGATGGACCTCCAGTTTGAACAGCTTTAAATGCCTTTCCGTTTGGTATACCTCCACCAATTTCATAAATTATTTCACGCAGTGTTGTTCCCATAGGTATTTCAACAAGCCCTGTATTATTTATTTTCCCTCCTAATGCAAATACTTTTGTTCCCTTTGACTTTTCTGTGCCCATAGCTGAAAACCACTCATGACCCTTTAATATAATTTGAGGTATATTTGCATAAGTCTCCACATTGTTTAGCAAGGTTGGCTTTTCCCATAATCCTTTATTAGCTGGGAATGGTGGTCTCGGTCTTGGCATTCCTCGCTTGCCTTCTATTGAATTCATTAGTGCGGTTTCCTCACCACAAACGAAAGCGCCAGCTCCTAATCTTATTTCTAAATCAAAATTAAATTCCGTTCCAAAAATATTTTTTCCGAGTAGTCCGAGTTCTCTTGCTTGCTTAATAGCAATTTCTAATCTATGAACAGCAATAGGATATTCTGCCCTTACATATACGTATCCTTGTTCTGAACCTATAGCATATCCTGCAATAGCCATAGCTTCAACCACCGCATGGGGATCACCTTCGAGTACTGATCTATCCATGAAAGCACCCGGGTCTCCTTCATCGGCATTACAAACTACAAATTTTTCACCCTTTTGAGCCTTATATGTAAACTCCCACTTCATTCCTGTAGGGAAACCACCACCACCACGACCTCGAAGTCCTGACCTTTTGATCACGTCAATTACTTCTTCTTGTGACATCCCAGTTAACACTTTTCCCAGGGCCGTGTATCCGTCAAAGGCAATATAATCATTAATATCCTCTGGGTCAATAACCCCACCATTTTTAAGAGCAACTCTCTTTTGTTTGTTGAAAAAGTTAACCTCTTTAATGGAACGAAGCTTGCCATCTACCATTGCCTCCTTAAATAAAAGCTCATCAACAATCTTTCCATTTAATAAATGTTGCTCTGTAATTCTTGGAATATCCTCTACTTTTACATGGCTATAGAATGCACCTTCAGGATTAACAATTATAATAGGTCCCGCTTCGCATAAGCCGAAACATCCGGTTTTAACCACTTTCACTTGATTTTCTAAGTTATGCTTTTTAATCTCGACATTAAGTGTTTCAATCAAAGTCGTTGAACCTGAAGACGTACACCCAGTACCACCACAAACCAATACATGTGATCTATGTTGCTTTCTCCTTTGCAATGATTCTTCCCGTGCCTTTTCCAATTCCTCTAAGGATTTCATGAATTCACCCCTCCAATTAAATCATTTATTCGTGTTCATGCTTCATATGTACTCATATTTCATATGTACTCATATTTCATATGTACTCATTCTGCGTATCTATTCATACTAAATTACTCGTACTTTTTGAGTATTTCAGGAATATCTGATTCCACTAGTTTTCCATATACATCACCATTCACTGTTAAAACTGGTCCTAGTCCACAAGCACCAATACATCTTGTTGTCTCAAACGTATATTTGCCATCATCTGTGGTGTTTCCAACCTCTATATTTAATTCTCTACTAATTTTATCAATGATACTTTTGGAACCCTTTACATAACATGCTGTACCTAGGCATACTCTAATTGTATATTTCCCCCTTGGCTTAAGTGTAAATTGAGAGTAAAAAGTAACTACCCCATAAATTTCTGCAACTGGCACATTCAGTGCTTCTGAAATCTTCTTTTGCACCTCCATTGACAAGTATCCGAATATTTCTTGTGCACCATGTAGTACAGGTATTAAAGCTCCTTTAGTTCCTTTGTTCTTCCGGATAACTTCTTCTAGCTTAACAAAGTTTTCCTGTATTAAATATTCTTTTGCCATAGTACCCTCCCCTTATTCCATATAATATTTTATTATCCCCTTAATATCGTAAATTGATTCTCTCTTCTATGTAAATAATAGGATGATTTAACGAAACTTTATGTTTAGTCAAATCCTCCTATAGTTATATCTCTTCTTAAAAATCAGCTTTTATTTATAAGTACTTTGACTAAAAAGTCGTATATGATATTTGCAGTTTTTACTATAGAACTTACGGTAGCATATTCATCAGCACCATGAATGTTTGCACCTTCAGCACCAAAAATAATTGCAGGTACATTTAATCTTGAACCTAAGTGATTAAAATCACCAATGCTTTGAAAATATGAGATACTTGGTTCGTTATCACAAATAACTTTTATTGATTCTAAGAAAGTCGCGACAAAGTAATCTTGCCTTGGTACTAAAAATGGCATATAGCCTTTGCTACCATCTGATGGTGCATCTCTAAACGATATTTTAAAAGTGCTTTTAATATTTGCTCTTTTTATTGCATCTACTATATATTTTTCTATTGTTTTTTCATTTTCACCTATAACAATATGCCAAAATAATTTGACTTTAGCATAATCTGGAACACTACAAGCACCCCCATCACTTTCTATAGCAATGACACATGCAATACCTTTTCCTAAGGATGATTCTTCAATATAATCAATATTTTCTAATTCACACATGAATTTTGCAGCATCCACTGCTGCGTTAATACCTGCTGATGGTTGCGCCGCATGAGCAGCTTTACCGAAAAATTCAACCTCAAGGCCATACCCACCTCTTGCACCTAGTGATACATCTGGAAAGGATCGATTATTGAATCCCGCACTTGGCTCAGCGATAATCACAAAATCTACGTCTTTAAGTAATCCTTCTTCTATTAATGCATTTGTTCCAAGTCCATAAGGACCTTCTTCATCTGAAACAAATGTTGTTATAATCTTTCCGTTAAAACTTTTGTGGAGTTCATGAAACATTTTGATAGCTAGCATGGACGCACAACAACCTGATTTCATATCAAGAACACCAAGTCCATAAATTCTATCACCTTCCACCACCCCTTCATATGGGTCTTTAGACCATCCATTACAAAGATTAACGGTATCCATATGACCATTTATACAAATAACAGGGCCATTTTTCTCACCAGTAATTTCACAGATAACATTTTTACCCCTAAAATTAGTAATCTTCGTTTCATGGTATTCATGAATGTATGCTTTCATACCGTTTTCAATAAACCAACAGTGTGTAAAATCCATAATAGCATCTTCAAAAAAATAAGGACTAGGTCTTGAAATCAATTCTTTCATTAAAAAAATCACTTCATTTGGTGTGATTTTTTCATGTATTTGCAAGTTATGATCAAACATTTTTTTCTCCTCTCCGTGTGCCATCACGCCTTTAATTTTTCAACTAATGACATGAATTCCTCCATGCTCTCTACAACATAATCCGGTTCATATTTAAGGATCATATCCATTGGAAGTGCAGTCCACCCAACAACCACAGAAGTAATCCCTGCATTTTTACCGCATAAAACATCAAAGGGACTATCTCCCACCATTAAAGTCTCCTCAGGTTTCCCTCCCAATTTCTTTAGAGCCATAAATGCTGGGGTAGGATCTGGCTTGTGAATGTCCGTATCATCGGCTCCTATAATACTTTCAAAATAATCCATCAATCCAAAATGGTTTAATGCATTAATAGCCGAATCATTCAAACGAGAAGTGACTATTCCCAGCTTATAACCCTGCTTATAAAGTTCTTTTACCCCTTCCGCTACTCCGGCGCGGATGGCAATCAGCTTTTTAAAGTTTTCAATTTGAAAACTCCTATAGGTTTTAATGGCTTCTTCACTATCCTCACCAAATTCCCTATCTAATGTGATTTTCAAAATTTCTCCGAAGCTTTTAATAATTTCCTCTTTATTAACGTGTTTATTCAAATGCCTTTGATATGTATGTTGAAAAGATTGTATAATTAATTCATTTGTATCTAACAGAGTGCCATCCAAATCAAATAAAATATTTCTAATTGCCATAAAAGTATTCCCCCATATATATACATCACTTTTAGTTTATTGTTCTATGTTTAACATTATATACTAGCAAAACATACATGTCTAATAGTACAAAAAAAAAATCTTGGTACACCTAGAAAAAACCACCCGCATAGCGGATGGTCTTATAATTGTTCACAGAAATATTTTTAATAATGAACTTGCCAGGATTAAAACAAGTGCCCCACCTATACGGGAGGATATTTGTGAAAATGGCATAAGTTCCATTCTCTTTGCTGCTGTTAATACTGCCACATCTCCAGTACCACCCATATTAGCCATACAGAGCCCTGCGGTTATTGCTGCTTCTATTGGATAGAATCCAATTAATTTCCCACCAAAGAATGTACCTACAGTAGCTCCTATTATTACTGCTAATACAAGAACTACATACTGCCAACTAAATGCTGCTGCAATTTCTCCAAGATTAGTATATGCAACACCAATTCCTACTAAAAGAACTCCGGTAAAATTGGTCATTACAAATGTAAACCATTGTTTTGCTGCAAGCTCCATGGATCTTGGCATAATTCCAACCATTTTTACAATGGCTACTGTTATTATCATCCATGCATATGAGTGAATCGATGGCACTAATTTACCTATAATCGATCCAAAAACGAAGAATGTTAAAGCTATTAGTAATCCCATTCCCATAGCTTTTAAGTCTAATTTGTCATTTTCAATTTCTTCTGTTACACCTTCACCTTCTATTTTCATTAATTTCCCGTTTCCTGTTAACTCAGGTCTTGCTTTACCTAATCTATCAAGTAAACCACCAGTAACTATGGCCATAGCATTTCCAAGTGCTACTGCTGGTACCATTACTGATAACATAGTTGTTGGGTCTACTCCCATGGATTGTCCAAAAATTTTGGCAAGTGGAACGGCTCCTGCACCCATACCGCCTCCCATTATAGGGATTCCTATGAAAAATACTGCCTTTTGTGCCCCGTAGCCTATAAGTGCTCCAACTATAGCTACAAGTCCCAATGCTGTTATTAGTCCAATTATGATTACTGGTAAATATCTTACTGCTGCCTTTATTAATAATTTTCTACTCATACCAAGAATACTACCCGTTATGAGTGCTGCAATATAAAAATCTAAGAATCCACCATCTTTCATAAATGTTGTCATATTCTCTATTGCTGGTTTGGGAAGTATATTATACATTACAAGTGCCGCTGTCGCAAAAATAATTACTATAGGACCCCCACCCAAGAATGTGTTAATAATTGGGGTTTTATTTCCTATTTCATTAAATATTGCACCTATTACAAGCATTAATGCAAATGCTCCTATCATCCCTTTTGGCAACGAGCCATTAAACATTGCGACTATTACTACTATTGCTATAATGGCAAATGCTACCACTGGAAGACCTAGAATTTTATAGCCCCTATTTTTAATTGTATTTTCCATGTAACTTTCCCCTCTTTCAAAACATCTTAAATTCTTGCTACCCCAGTTTCTCTAGCTACCCTAGCTACCTCAGCTGCTACAGTTTTTGCTACTCGTTCATCGAAAGCTCCTGGAATAATGTATTCATCATTTAATTCTTCATCAGTAATCAAACTTGCTATTGCTTTTGCTGCTGCGAGTTTCATTTCTTCAGTAATATCTGTAGCACGTACATCTAATGCACCTCTAAATATTCCTGGGAATATCAAAACATTGTTGATCTGATTTGGATAATCTGATCTTCCTGTTGCAATTACTCTTGCTCCACCCTTTTTAGCTTCTTCTGGCATTATTTCTGGTGATGGGTTTGCCATTGCAAATATAATTGCATCTTTATTCATAGTTTTAACCATCTCTGCATTTAACATATTAGGTCCTGAAACACCAATAAATACATCTTTTCCTTTTACAATTTCAACTAGTGTTCCTAGCTCCATATCTCTATTTGTAACTTTTGCCATTTCTGCTTGAGGTGGATTCATCCAATCTTGGCCTTCTGCTAGTGCTCCTTTTTTGTCACACATTACTACATTTTTAATACCGTATGACAAAAGAAGCTTACAAATTGATATTCCGGCTGATCCTGCGCCATTTATAACTACTCTTGCAGTATCAATACTTTTATTAACTACCTTTAGCGCATTAATAATTCCTGCTAGTACAACAATTGCAGTACCATGTTGATCATCATGAAAAACTGGTATATCTAATTCTTCTTTTAATCTTCTCTCTATTTCAAAACATCTTGGTGCAGATATATCTTCTAAATTTATTCCTCCAAAAGTTGGAGCAAGGAATTTTACTGTTTTTATAATCTCTTCAACATCTTTTGTATCAAGACATATTGGAAAAGCGTCAATGTCAGCAAATTCTTTAAATAATATTGCTTTTCCTTCCATAACTGGCATTGCAGCTAAAGGACCTATATCTCCAAGACCAAGTACAGCTGTACCATCAGTAACTACCGCTACAAGATTTCCTTTAGCTGTATATTTGTACACGTTTTCAGGGTTTTGATGTATTCTTCTACAAGGTTCAGCAACACCTGGAGTGTACGCAGTACTTAACTGTTCTCGGTTTTTAACCTCAACCTTAGACACTATTTTAATTTTTCCTTTGTTCTCTTCATGCATTTTCAAACTAAGTTCATCATAATTCATTTTGTTATACCCCCTATAAGTTATTGTTAACTCTATTGTAACCTATATTTCAAAAAAATATATGTTTAGAAAGTATTCTAAGTGTTTTGTAACTAAAATAAGTAGGATTGACTAATTATGTCAAAATTCAGAATATTTTATCATATAATTTTTGTACATTGACGTTTATTCGCTTTTTTGATAAAATATTCATGTCAATCAATAGAAATCAGACTTATATGGAGGAAAATGCATGAAAATATTTAAAATGAATCTTACCAAGAAAATTTTTATTGCTCTTGTTCTTGGTATTATCTATGGAATCGTATCAAATCTTTTATTGCCTAAAGGCTTTAACATTGGTGTTAATAAATGGATATTAGCCCCTGTTGGAAGCATTTTTTTTAACTTAATTAAAATGGTAGTAGTACCACTCGTTTTCTTTTCTCTAATTTGTGGTTCGGCAAGTATTGGAGATACTAAAAAATTGGGAAGGGTTAGTGGGAAGATAATATCATTTTACCTAGCTACCACAGCATTTGCAGTTGTTATCGGGTTATTTTTTGCAAATATCCTTAAACCCGGTGTTGGAATTATGCTTCCATCAAATGCCTCAATCCAAACAACTAAACCACCATTTATTATGGATATATTTGTAAATATGGTTCCTTCAAACCCTTTTGATGCACTTGTAAAGGGTGATATGCTTCAAATTATTGTATTTGCAATTTTTGTTGGAGTTACAATTAGTATTATAGGAGAACCCGTGAAACCTCTTCTTAATATATGTAATCAACTTAATGATGTTTTTTTAAAGATTATAGGATCAGTTATGAAACTTGCTCCATATGGAGTATTTGCCCTTATCGCTAAGGTTATATCGCTTCAAGGACTTGATATTCTTATGAGTCTTTTAAAATTAATTGGAGTTGTATACCTTTCACTTTTAGTTCATTGTTTAGTAACCTACTTCGGTTCATTAAAACTCATAGGACATTTAAGTCCAATGAAATTCTTCAAGAAATTTTGGCCTGTAATGGTCTTTGGATTTTCAACATCTAGTAGTAGCGCAACAATACCAGTAAATCTTGACGTTTGTGAAAATAAACTTGGTGTTAAAAGTAGTATTGCAAGTTTCACTATTCCTCTTGGTGCTACAATAAATATGGATGGAACTGCAATAATGCAGGGAGTTGGTGCTATATTTATCGCACAAGTATATGGAATAGAGCTTAATTTCACAAGTCAACTTATGATAATTTTATCTGCCACACTTGCCTCAATTGGAACAGCAGGAGTTCCAGGAGCTGGAACTATAATGTTAAGTATGGTTGTTACCCAGGTAGGTCTTCCTATTGAAGGAATTGCACTTATACTTGCAGTAGATAGAATTCTCGATATGGGACGAACAGTTCTAAATATTACAGGAGATGCAGTTGGCACATGCCTGGTTGCAAATTCAGAAAAAGAACTTGATTTAGATACTTTTAATTCAGAGGATTCAAATGTAACAGCAAGTATGTGAAAAAAAAGCTGATAAGAATTATAAACTCTTATCAGCTTTTTTATATAATAGTATTAGTTTTTTTTAGAATTTTAAATATAAAGTCTGAAAACCAATAATAAATTATGTTACATACTAATGAAAGTAAAAATAATATGCCCAGTTGAATTATCATTCCCCCTGTCATCTTGCTTCCAAATATAGGTATTCCTATACCATAATTCATAATACTTAATGTAATTGTTAGAGCAATGGAGCTTATTATGAAAATAATTGTTTTTCTATTTGTATAATAGCTACATGCTCCAAGAGACACCCCTATAATTCCATTAGTACACAGAAAGAATAGTCCTTCATGCGTGCTAATAAACATTACAAGCATACCTGCCACAAGATAAGACAAAGCTCCTGCTTTAGGATTTATTCTGGAAACAATATAAATAGGAGCAGCACTAAATATAGTAAGAAAAAGAAACACTTCTGAAAACAAAACAGGCATCACTTGAAAAAAAGCTGTTATAACTGCAAGTAATGCTCCAATCACAAGATTCTTAGTCTTCATAATAAAATTCCTTCATTAATTAATTTACAATATTATATGGTTTAAAACTATTATAAATACCTTTATTTGTTTTCATAAGCTAAGAATTAACACTACGTTTAAAGAATACACTATTATATATATATTAATTTAGAGGAGCCTATTCATGACAAGGAAACATAAATCAATACCTAATATAATCACCCCTTCTAGAGATTCAAATAAAATTACACTACCTAGTAATACCGAAGAAAAATATATAAGAAAACTTAACCCTTCAGACATAAAATTACCACCAGGATATAAGGTAGATATATTTGCAAAGGAATTAGATACTCCAATAAGTATGGTTTTTACAGAAAACGGTGAAATTCTTGTAGCTGATGCCGGAGTTATCTCTGGAAATGGTAAAGTACTACGTCTTACTAATAACAGTTTTAAAATAGTGGCAGAAGGCTTTAATGTACCTTTAACTGGCATTAATTATCACAATGGTGACATTTATGTATCTCATAGAGGTTGTATAACTGTAGTTAAACCAGATGGAACAAAGAAAGATATACTATCCGGTCTGCCTAGCCTTGGGGATCATCACAATAACCAAGTAATTTTCGGTGCAGATGGGAAAATGTACTTTGGACAAGGAACAGCTACTAATTCTGGGGTTGTAGGTTTGGATAACAGTTGGGTTAAAGAACATCCTTTTTTTCATGACTACCCAGGTTGTGATATCCTTCTAAATGGACAAAACTTTGCAACAAAAAATATTCAAACTGCTGCGCCAAATGATAATACATACACAGGTGCATATTCCCCCTTTGGTGTACCAAACATGACTTATTTATTGAAAAATGGATTTGTACGCGCTTCTGGAAGCATACTTAGATCAAATCTTGATGGTTCAAATCTTGAGCTGGTCGCCTGGGGGCTTAGAAATCCCTTCAAACTAAAATTTGACCGTTTTAATAGACTATTTGCAGCAAATCATGGTTCAGATGTTAGAGGTAGTAGGCCTATAGAAAACTCCCCTGATGAGTTTCAATTAATCATGCCCGGTGCCTGGTACGGATGGCCAGACTACACAGGTGGGCTTCCAATTACATTACCTATGTTTAAGGCTGAAGGCAAACCTCAACCAGAATTTTTAATAAATAATCATCCAATGCTTCCACCAAAACCCTTTGCACTTTTTACACCTCATGCTGCTATAATGGGCTTCGATTTTAACTATAATAGAGATTTTGGGCCTTATGGCGATGTTTATGTTGCCGAATATGGCAGTGAAGCTCCAGACACAACCGGAGGTAAACCACTCCCCAAAGTAGGCCATAGAATATCTAGAATCGATATGGTTACAGGCCAAGTAATCACTTTTGCTATTAATAAATCTGGCTTTGCAGCATCCCATACTGGTGAGGGCGGATTTGAAAGACCTATTGATGTTGTATTTGGTCCAGGTGGTGCTATGTATGTTTTAGACTTTGCAGTTACTCCTGAGAATGAACCTGATAAGTTCTACCCAAAAACAGGAGTCATTTGGAAAATAACTAAAATGTAATTCTAAAGATTACAGTGAATAACGCTTTTATTTGCGCTACCACTGTAATCTACTTCAAAATACAAGTGTAACTTATTTATAAATATCTGAAAATTCAACATTCATTTTTTCAGCGAATTTATCGTTATCACTTGTGTCATTTATATTATGCGATAATAATTCTTCACTTGCATTAGGTTTAGCTGGAAGTTCCACAATAAATTCAGTTCCATTTCCGTATTCACTTTTCACGCTAATATTTCCACCAAGCATTTCAACAAGAGATTTCGTTAAAGACAATCCAATACCACTACCTTCAGTCTCCCGAGTAAGTAGTTTTGAAACCTGTTTGTATCGTTCGAATATTAGATCCTGATTTTCTTTTTCAATTCCAATCCCGTTATCTTTAACAACAATAACAACAGTGAAAGCTCTGTCGTAAATATCTATATTAATAGAATTATTAGTAAATTTTATTGCATTTGAAATTAAATTCAGCATTATACGTTCAATCATGTCAATATCACAATTTATTGTTCTTTCTTCCATCTCTGAATCAAAATTAAAATTTATATTTTTCTGTTTAGCATAATCTGATACTGAAAATGATATTCTTTCAATAACATCCACAATATTATGATTAGCGAAAAAAGGTTCATAAAAACCAGCTTCAATTTTAGTGGTATCAATTAAATTATTTACCAGTCTTAATAAACGTAAGCAATTTTGTTTCATAGATTTCATATGTTTAGAAATCTTTTCTTTCCCTAAATCCCAGTTATTATTAAAATATAACTCAAATAACTGAATTGCTGACAAGTTTATGTTGAGCGGTGTTCTAAGCTCATGAGACATATTAGCAATAAATTCACTTTTTTTAATACTTGCCTTTTCTGCATTCTCTTTTGCTTCTTTTAGTTCTTTTTCCATTTGTTTTCTATCTGTAATATCAGAATGTGTTCCAGTCATTCTTAAAGGTTTTCTATTTTTAGTCCAACTTATAACCTTCCCCTTAGATATTACCCATTTATAAGAGCCATCTTTTGTAAGTAGTCTATGTTCACTCCAGTAAACTGGTAAAGATCCTTCTAAATACGCATTTAACTTTTCGAATGCACCCTCCCTATCATCAGGATGAATTCTCTTTTTCCATTCACCATGAACATTCTTAATCTCATTTTCTTCATAACCAAGCATTTCTTTCCATCTTTTTGAATAAACTACTTCATCTGTGACAGTATTCCAATCCCAAACACCATCCCCACTACCTTCAAGTGCAAATGCCAAACGTTCTTCGTTTTCTTTTAAAATTTCTTCATTTTTCAGACCTTCAGATACTTTTTTTTCAAGTCTAACATTCAATTCTTCTAATTGTTTTGTACGAAGTTCTATTTTTTCTTGAAGTTCATTATTTGTTTTTTTAGATTCTTCCTCAATCTTTACTCGATCAGTAATATCATGGATTATAGAATATAATATTAGCTTGCCATCCTGAATTATTGGTCCACTACGAACTTCTACATCTCTAATCTCACCGTTAAACAATCGGTGTTTAAAGTAGAAGCAATTTCTCTGTTTAGTTATTGCATTATTCATTTCATGAGAAATATGTTCTATGGAAGACATATTAACATCACTGATTTTTAATTTCAGCATATCATCATAACTATATTGATAAAAAGAACAAGCAAAAGGATTGGCATCTATTATTTTCGAAGTTTTTGGATCAATCAGTACCATTATTACAGGAGTATTTTTAAAAAAGTTATTATAACTATCATCTTTTTTAATTTCTTCATCGCCTTTATTATCTTTAATTTCTTTATAATTAATATTATTCATAATTTTTACTCCCCCTCAATCCAATAACAACATTTTATTGTATTTTTGTAAAATAATTATTATAAGTTAATCACTATATATTTTACCATATAATCTGTCGTATTATGACAAATGTTAAAATAAACAAAAAAAAGCCTACCATTTTTCAATAGTTGACTTTTAATAATCAATTATTTTTATGCTTTAATCCAATCAATTCCATATTCACTCAAAATATTACTCCATTCATTAGGAGCTTCAACATCAGAAACTATTACATTAACATTTTCAATATCTTCTATTTTGTAAAAATTTCTTACTCCAATCTTAGAATGGTCCGCAACTATTATGACTTCCTTGGAATTTTCCATTATCTTTTTTGATAGGTTGGCTTCATCAACATCATAACCAGTTAGTCCATTTTGCAGACTTACTCCTCCAACCCCTATGAACGCCTTATCAACATAAAAATTTTTCAAAATGTTTTCACTTATAGGTCCAACACACGACAATTGTTCTGCGTTTATTTCTCCACCCAGAAAAATTATCTTGCCATCAAAAACTCCTTTATTTTTTAAATCTATCAATATATTAAGCCCGGCGACTGTATTAAGTAAAATTGTTAGATTTTTCTTATCTTTTATATAATAAAGTATTTCACAGGTTGTAGTTCCAGTATCTATAGTTATAATATCATTATCATTTATTAAACTTGCTGCTTTATGTCCTATTCTTTGTTTTTCTTCTCTATATACATTTCTTTTTTGAATATGAGAAGGTTCCTTTTTATCAAAGGAAACTTTTATTGCCCCACCATGTATTCTCTTTAATTTATATTCAGCCTCTAAAGCATCTAAATCCCGCCTAATAGTTTCTGTAGTAACCCCAAACTGTTTTGCAAGTTGTGTAACTGATACTTTTTCAAAATTATCTAATTCATACAATATAAGATCTTTTCTTTTATCCAAAATAACTGTCAATTTAATCACCTTTATCCAATATCTTTAAATTTAATAGCTTATCTCTTCATTATAACCTAATACATTTTCTAATGCTATTGCTCTTTTATCATTTTTTCACTAGGGGCTATGCCTAAGATTCTGCATATTGTAGGTGCAATTAATAGCTGATTTATTTCGTAACAATCAGCATTTACAAATTGTTCTCCTATAATCCACATTGGTACATGTCTTTCATCATCTTCTATTCCGCCATGATTGTTATCAGAATTCATGCCATGATCCGCAGTAACTATGATCTGATATCCCTGTTTCATCCATGTTAGAAGATAATTTGATAATATGCTATCCACCTCTAACGCTTTTTTTCTATATTCCTTAGATAAAGAAGAATATAAATGACCAACGAAATCAATATTCATAGAATGAATCAATAAAAAGTCTGGATCATAAGTTTTTCTTATATACTCACCATCCAAAAACAAATGACTGTCAGGGTAAGCATCATCAAAATAAAACATGCCATTTTGGATACTCTTTGTAACATCATTTTGGATTCTATCTTCCATATAATTAAATGGAGATTTATTATAAAGCTCACTTACCCAATGATATGCTGCTGCGCCTGTCTTTAATCCCGCCTTTTGAGCTATACTAAATATACTCTCTTCTTTGGAACTTCTATTGATGTTATTGTTAGTAATCCCATGTTCTATTGGGTTTGTTCCGGTTAATATAGTTTCATATAATGGTCTAGACAAACTAGGAAGTGCAGATACTACCTTGTAAAATTGAGCTTTCTTCATTTCTACAAGATGATGCATAAATCCCATTCTAGATCTACCTGTCTCATAATTTAATCCGTCCAGTAATACCAATATAACTTTTTTCATTTTACCCTCCTTTGTTTACGCTGTAAGAAATATACATTGTTTCTTAGGCACAAATATATTTACTTTGTCTCCTAATTTTATATCGAATGTGTCGTAAGTATCATTGTTGATAACATCTATATTCATAATAAGATTGTCTTTTCTAGTTTCATATCTTAATATATTTCCTATTATTGAAACATCCGTTATCTCACAATCTTTTAAATTATATTCTACTTCATCTCCCAGTTTTTCTTTGGTTATTTGGATTACTTCAGGTCTTATTGCAACTTCCTTAGTATTTATATTTTTCTTAAAATGTTTTTCAAAAACATCTTTACTAAGTACGTTATAATTTCCTATAAATCTAGCAACAAATGAAGTTTTAGGATTATTATATATTTCTTTAGGTTTACCGCTTTGCTGTATGATACCATTATCCATTACATATACTTTATCAGAAATAATCATTGCTTCTTCTTGGTCGTGGGTTACAAACACACTTGTTATATCCAATTCTCTTTGGATTTTTTTGATTTGCATCTGCAAAACTTTTCTGATTTTCCTATCTAATGCACTAAGAGGTTCATCAAAAAGTAATATCTTCGGTTCTAATATTATGGATCGTGCTAAAGCAACACGTTGCTGTTGACCACCTGACAGTTCATGAGTATAAGAATACATTTTATCTTGTAACTCTACTAAATTTAAAACTTCTTTAACCTTTTTATCAATATCATTTTTGTTCATTTTTCTTAACTTTAAACCAAAAGCTACATTATCATAAACATTCATATTAGGGAAAAGAACATACTGTTGAAATACCATTCCTACATCTCTATTTCTCGGCTGCTTATTTGTTATGTCCTCTCCATCAACTATAATAGAGCCTGAATCTATGGTTTCAAGTCCTGCAATGCTTTTTAGAAGAGTACTTTTACCACTTCCACTAGGCCCGAGAAGCGTTACTAATTGTCCTTTTTCAATACTTAATGAAGTTTTCTTTAATACCAATAAGTCTCCAAAACTCTTTTCAATATCCTTTATAACTAAATAACTCATTTTATTCCACCCTTACTTTTGTGCTTTTTTGTGTTTGTATGCCTTTACTTAGATTTAATCCAATATAAGATATTACGAGAATTATTGAAAAATACGTTGTAACCAATGCACTGGAAATATGACCTGATTCCCTAAGCATTTTATATAACATTATTTGTATTGTTTCATAACGTCCACCAATAAGAAGATTAATTAATGTAAATTCACCAAACAGTGTTGAAAATGATAATAAAACGGAAACCTTTATTCCAGGCATTATATTTGCAACTACTACTTTTGTAAAGGCTTGTATCTTCGTTGCACCTAATAATTCACAAGCTTCAACTATCTGTTTAACATCTATATTTCTTAAGCTATTTCTAATTCCCTGATACATAAAGGGTAGTATAAATACCGAATATGCAAATATAAGCAGCCATACTGAATTACCAAGAGTACTAGAAAACAATTTAATTAATGCAATTGCAAGCACTACTCCTGGAATTACATATGGCAATATTACTATAGTCTGTAATACCTTTTCATATTTTGGCAAATACACAGTTATTACAAAAATCGCTAGAAGTAGTATTACCAAACTAATTATTACTGGAACTATAGACACAAATAGTGAACGTCCCATAGCATTCCAGAACCTCGCATCACTAAATAAGCTTTTATACCAATTTAGAGTATATGATGGAGGTAATATTGTCTTATACCATTCACTTGCTATAGAATATACAAAGGTTGCTATTAAGGGAAGTAAAAGATAGATCATAAGTATACTTATTATCGTTTTGTGCAACCACATTTTCTTTTTCATTATGTTATCCTCTCTTAATGTATTTGCTCATTTTTTCATTTATAATCATCATACTCACAGTAGTTATTCCAAGTATTACTGCTAATGCTCCAGCAAGTTCAGGCTGAGGCATTATATCACCAACTACTAAAGAACCTATTCTTATAGTTAATAAATTATAATTCCTTCCTACTAAAGCATAAGCCGTTGCATAAGCACCCATAGCATTTGCAAATAAGATACTCAAAGTTCCTACTATACTTGGAAGTAATACTGGCATTCCAATTTTAGTCCAGAATTGAGTTGAATTTGCTCCTAGTAACATCGCTGATTGTCTCCATTCCTTTTTTATGCCTAAAAATGATGGATATAAAATCATTATAGCTAGTGGAATTTGGAAATACACGTATGTAATAATAAGTCCTACCCATGAGTATATATTAAAATTGCTCATGGCATTTAATCCAAAATGTTTAAATATTAGAACAAACATGCCTGTATTCCCAAGTAGTACGATATACCCAAAAGCTAAAGGAACACCTGTATAATTTGAAGTCATATTTAGAATTGTAATAAAGCTATTTTGTACTTTTTCACTAAAATTAGAAATAGAATAAGCACATATTAGAGCAATTATAAGCCCAATAAAGCTAGAAATTAAAGATATTTGAATACTATTGCTAATTGCTTTTAAATAAAACATATTGGTAAGTGCTGTTTTATAGTTTTCTAAAGTAAAACTACCACTACCACTCTTAAAGCTATCTATAATCATCATAATGCTTGGTAATAACAAGAATAACAAAGTAATTACCACAAAAGGTACTAAGGCTTGTACTATAAACAAAAATGATTTTTTATTTTTAAACATTTACGCTACCTCTTTCTACTATAGTAATAGATATCTAATTTATTTAATGTTAGCTAGAACTTGTTCTTGCCATAACTGTGGAAGTGTTTTAAGTGTTTTGCTCCATGAAACATCATCTACTGAACTAACCTTTTTATATTGATCATTTGGTAATAACTTAGCTTTAACATCCTCTGGCAACTTAACATCTTCACGTACTGGTTTTGCGAATCCCTTTGCTAAATTAATTTGTCCTTCATTACTAAATATATATTCTCGAGTAAGCATTGCAGCATAAGGATGTAGCGCATATTTATTTATTATGGTTGTATATCCTGTACGGACACTTCCCTCGGTTGGAATACATACCTCAAATCTCTTTGCATCAATCTTTTCTCTATAACCTAATGCATTAAAATCCCAAACAAGAGTAACACTAACTTCTCCTTTTTCAATACTTGCTAAATCATTTTTGTTAACAACTAATCTCCCTTGCTTAGCAAGTTTTGCAAAGAAATCAAGACCTGGCTGAATATTCGTTTCATTTCCTCCAAAAGCTTTAGCAGCAGCTAAAACAGCCATTTGTGATTGAGTAGCAGAAGCAGCATCATCAATAGTTACTTTATAATCTCCATTTAAAATATCTTTAAAAGATTTCGGAGGATTTTTAACTAAATCTTTATTTGTTAAAATAGACATTGTGCCTGTATAAGCTACCATCCAGTTACCATCTTTATCTTTTGCCCAATTAGGTACGCTTTTCCAATATGAAGTTTTATATGGCGTTGTCAACCCTTTTTCCACAGCTAGTGGAGCAAAAGCTGCACCTATATCACCAATATCAGCTGTAGGATTTTTCTTTTCAGCTTCAAATTTTGCAATCTCTTCCGCACTTGATAAATCTGTATCTGAATGGTTAATTGAATACTTTACTTTTATATCATTCCATGTACCCTTCCAGTTTGCCCAGCTATCTGGCATACCAATACTTACAACTTGTCCTTCTTTCTTTGCAAGCGATGTCAATTCTGCTAGACTAATATTTTGTTTTACTGTTTTATTTTCTTCTACTTTTTTCCCACAGCCAACCATTAAAGTGGTTACAATAACTGATGTTAGAATTACACTTAAAAGTTTTTTAAAATTCATAATGACGCCTCCAAAATATATATTTATTTTTATGTTTTTGTTATCTTATAATTACATTATAGGATTCACTTGTTAAATCTACATTAAGTAAATGTTTGTTTCCTGTTAAATGTTTGTTTTTAATGTTGTTTTACAACTTAATCCAGATATATAAGCAACATTGTTTGTTTTTTTCAGAAACCCACATAAAACCCTAAAACACTCTTCAATCAATTGCAAAATAGCAAGAAAAATGTTACTATAAAAGATATTTTGTAATAATAATTTTCAAATATAATTCAAGTAAACGATTAAAAATATTACTGATAGTACGATTTATATTTTATTTTTAAAACAAGTGAGGTGAAGTTTATGACTAAAACAAGTAATTTCAAAGAAATAATAAAAAAATCTCAGAAAAGATGTGTCAATTATCAAATAAGTAAACAACAAATATTCCCGACAAGAACACTTGAAGGAGAAGAATTCTATAAGTATTTGGAGAAAAATAGAGATTTAATAAAAATATCTAGACCCTTTATGGAAATACTATATGATTTTTTAAACGGCTCAGGATTTTCATTGTATCTTGCAGACAAAGAAGGTTTGGTGCTCAGTATTATAGGTGATGAGGATATTAATAAATGCATTGCAGAAATTGGAATTGTAGAAGGTGCTGACATGAGTGAAAAAAGCACTGGTACAAACGCAATTGGAACTGCAATTTATGAAGACTCCTCAGTTCAGATATCAGGCAAAGAGCATTACATTACTACATATCATAAATTAACTTGTTCTGCAGCTATTATCCACACTGAAGAAGGAAACATTCTTGGATGTTTAAATTTAACGGGTAGATGCCAGTTAGCTCATCCTCATACCTTAGGCCTGGTTGTGGCTGCAGTTAAATCAATTGAAAATCAATTAAAGGTAGAAAAAGCACAAAATGAATTATTTAATACTTTTCAATATTTAAATAAAGTTATGAACTCTCTAAATTCAGGAATTTTTGCTGTTGATACATCTGGAGTAATTAAAGCTATAAACAAAAGTGCTTGCAACATGCTGGATATTAGAGAAGATGAAGTCATATATAAAAATGCAGATAATGTTTTAGATAATTGGAAATATATACTTGGGCAAATTATTGATGGAAATCCTTATGAAAATAGAGAGGTAATCTATCCTTATAAGGGTAAAAATAAAAAGTTTAGTTTTACTGCATATCCAATAAAAAATAGAGATGACAAAATTATAGGTATAGTAGCAATATTTAAGGATATTAAAAATATATATACTTTGGTTAATAAATACATTGGTAAAAATGCAAGCTATAGTTTTCATGACATTATTGGTAATAGTAAAGAAATTAAAAAATTAATAGAACAGGCAAAAATCATTGCAAATAGTCCATCTACTGTTCTAATTTTTGGAGAAAGTGGAACCGGAAAAGAGCTCATCGCTCAATCAATTCATAACAATAGTAGTAGAAATAATAATAGCTTTATTGCAATTAATTGTGGAGCAATACCAACGAGCTTAATAGAAAGTGAACTTTTTGGATACGAAGAGGGAGCTTTTACTGGTGCAAAACGAGGGGGACAAAAGGGGAAATTTGAGCTTGCAAATGGAGGCACTCTATTTCTTGATGAAATAGGAGAAATGCCCTTTGAAATGCAAGTACACCTATTGAGAGTACTGGAAACTTCTTCTTTTAATAGGATAGGTGGAAATAAGTGTATAAATGTAGATGTAAGAATTATTGCAGCAACAAATAAAGATTTAAAAAAGGAAGTTGAGAATGGAACATTTAGAGAAGACTTATACTATAGATTAAGTGTAATCCCTATATATGTACCACCACTACGAGAAAGAGAAGGAGATATTGAAATTCTTATTAATCATTTCTTAAAAACTAAAGCCATCAAAATAAGTAAACCTATACCCAAAATACCATACGATATTTATGAAATGCTTATGAATTACACCTGGCCCGGAAATGTTCGAGAATTAGAAAATTGTATTGAAAACATTGTAAATATGAATGGCAATACTTCATTTAAATTCGGTAAAAAATCATTAGAAAAAACTGAATATGATCCTTCAAAAGAAACTATTGAATATGATATGTGTACATTAGAACATTGGGACAAAATAGCAATAGATTATTGTATAAAAAAATGTAATGGTAATATAACTAAGGCTTCTAAGGTATTAGGAATAAATAGAAGCACTATTTATACAAAACTAAAAAAGCAAGATAACTAATCATCGTATTTATTGATTGTCTATTTTTTAACTATTGATAAAAGATAATACTTGTTAAAAAAGTAACAATAGTTAGTTTAACTAACGTATTAAATTACGACAGTGACGTAATTTAATACGTTTTTTTAATAGATAGTGACGTATTTTACTACATTCATTTTATTTTGAAAGATAAATCAAGTTAAAACCTCCTTTTCTTAATAAAGAAACACTTTGGCACGACTATTGCTATTGTTATTTGTATACGTTGAAATAAAAAGATTGTTAAAAATATATTAAATAAAGTATTTTTATAGATTTTTTTATGAATTCATTGTATTTTAATAGTTAATAAAATATCAAAGTCATTAGAAAAGTTATAAACAACGATTCAAAAATATTAGGAGGTTTTAAAATGAAAGGTTTTGCAATGTTAAGTGTCAACAAAGTAGGTTGGATTGAAAAAGAAAGACCAGTTGCAGGTCCATACGATGCAATTGTTCGTCCACTAGCAGTATCCCCATGTACATCTGATATTCACACTGTATTTGAAGGTGCACTCGGAGACAGACATGATATGCTTCTAGGACATGAAGCTGTAGGAATAATCGATGAGGTAGGATCTGAAGTAAAGGATTTTAAAGTAGGAGATAGAGTAATCGTTCCTGCAATAACTCCTGATTGGAGAACACTTGAGGCTCAAGCAGGTTTCCATCAGCATTCAGGTGGAATGCTTGCAGGCTGGAAATTTTCAAACTTTAAAGATGGTGTTTTTGCAGAATATTTCCATGTAAATGATGCGGATATGAACTTAGCTCTCCTTCCAGATGAAATATCTTTAGAAAGTGCAGTTATGATAACAGACATGATGACTACAGGCTTTCACGGCGCAGAACTTGCACAGATTCAAACGGGCTCAAGTGTTGCCGTTATAGGAATTGGAGCAGTCGGTCTAATGGCAATAGCTGGTGCTAAACTTCATGGTGCTGGAAGAATAATAGGAGTAGGCTCTAGACCTACTTGTGTTGAAGCAGCTAAATTTTATGGAGCATCAGACATAGTAAATTATAAAACTGGTGATATCGCAAAACAAATAATGGATTTAACTGAGGGAAAAGGTGTTGACCGTGTAATTATTGCAGGTGGTACCCCTGAAACCTTAATACAAGCTGTAACTATTGTTAAACCAGGTGGATTTGTTTCAAATGTTAACTACCATGGCAGTGGAGATTTCCTTCCAATACCTCGTCTTGAATGGGGATGTGGAATGGCGCATAAGACTATAGTTGGAGGTCTTTGTCCTGGAGGACGTCTTAGAATGGAACAGCTAATCGACCTTGTTAAATACAATCGTGTTGATTTAAGTAAACTCGTAACACATGTTTATCATGGCTTTGATAAAATTGAAGAGGCTCTTCTTATAATGAAAGATAAACCAAAAGATTTAATTAAACCAGTAGTAATAATATAAAAACAAATGGATGATACTTATTTAAGTATCATCCATTTGTTTATTAAGGATTAAACACAAAACAGGTATAAAAATTTATTAACTCACTGTTAATTAAGTATGAATTTATGGTTTTTCACTTTATAACCTTTAAAATTTAGCCCTATTTTAGTATAATGACTATATATAGCTAAAAGAGGAGAGATAATTTATGTATTGTTATAAATGCGGTTTTCAATTAAAAGATGATGCCAATTTTTGTTTAAAATGTGGTGCTAAAAATATAAATATTGATTCAATAAAAACTGAAAAGGCTTCAACTTATGATTTAAACAATGCTACAAAAGAAATTAAAATTCCTTCCAACGATATTAATGCTACCTCTAAAAAAATTAATACTAAAAAACCTATAACTCGAAATGTGATTATAATTGGTTTTACATTAACATTATTGTCTATAGGCTTAATAAGCTATTATATGTCACTTTCTAAATTTTCTGCAAGTGATGCTAAAATTGCAGACAAAACTACTACAAAAACTACAGTTACACCTACTAACAAAACTAATACGGATTCCGCTACAAAATCTGATGTAACTACTTCTACAGATGACACTGTTAAAGATAAAATCAATTCCCCTGATAATTATATTTTTGAGAAAAGCGGAGATGAAAATCTTGTAGATTCTGACGTATCTACATTAAGCAAAGAAAACTTAGCTTTAGCTAGAAATGAAATTTTTGCTAGACATGGGCTTGTATTTCAAACTGAACCATTTAAGAGTTATTTTAATAAAAAATCTTGGTATATACAAAATCCTAACTTTAAAGGATCTTCAGAATTTAATGATGCAGAAAAATATAACGTGCAACTACTTTTAGATTATGAAAATAAATAAAAAATAAAACCCAGAAAGTGTGGATTAATGTTATCCACATTTTTCGGGTTTTTTTAAGCAATTATATTAACTTGCTTATGTAATGCTTTAAAATGTTCCAGGAATTTCATCTTCTGCTAACTCGCCATCTATCCCTAAATAATAGTGCCTAATAGGATTTAAATTATCATCTAGTTCATATACAAGTGGAATTCCAGTAGGTATATTCAAACTTACAATATTATCACTTGAAATGTTATCAAGATGTTTCACTAAGGCTCTCAGGGTATTTCCATGTGCAGAAATTATAACCTTCTTGCCTTGTCTAATTTGAGGTACAATTTCTTGAAACCATTCAACCATAACCCTCTTTACAGTATCCTCTAAACTTTCAGTTGTAGGAATTTCTTCTTCTCTTAGGTTTTTATATTTAAGCTCTTTCCCTGGATATCTATCGTCAGTATTCAAAAGTTCAGGCGGCCTCACATTTACATATCTTCTCCATTTATGAACTTGTTCATCTCCATATTTTTGTGCGGTTTCCGTTTTATTTAAACCTTGTAAGGCTCCATAATGTCTCTCATTAAGTCTCCATGATTTATAAACAGGAATCCACATTAGATCCATTTCATGCAAAGCAATCCATAGTGTTCTAATTGCTCTTTTTAATACAGAAGTATAAGCAATGTCAAAAATATAGCCATTTTTTTTAAGTATCTGCCCGGCTTTTCTTGCTTCAATTAAGCCATCCTCAGATAAATCTACATCTGTCCAACCAGTAAATTTGTTTTCCTTGTTCCAAATGCTCTCACCATGTCTTATTAATACAAGCTTAATCAACATAACCACTCCCATACAAAATAAACATTATTAAGTTTTATAATCAATGTATTATAGTATATGTATACAATAGACTTACTACCCTACCTATTGCTCTTATTTTACACTATCTAACTATATCTATTACCAAACCCATTTTCACTTTCCATAATGACTTGGATAAAGGCATCAGCAATATCTTTATCGAACTGAGTACCTCTACATTTCTTAAGTTCATCAATAGCTTCTTTGTAAGTTTTTCTTTTATTATAAGGCCGACTAGAAGTCATGGCATCAAAGCAGTCCACTACTGTTAACATCCTCACAAGGTAAGGTATATTATCCCCTTTTAAATTCCCAGGATATCCTTTTCCATCATATCTTTCATGATGATGTAATATTAGAGGAGCAATTTCCTTAAGTGATTCAACAGATTTTATAATCTCAACTCCATTTACTGAATGTTGTTTCATTACTTCCCACTCTTCAGAAGTTAACGGCATATTTTTATTTAGTATTTCCTTTGGAATATTTATTTTTCCAATGTCATGCATATAAGCACCATAAACCAAATCTTTTTTATTTTTATCGTTTAGTTCAAGTTTATCCGCCAATAACCTACTATAAATAACTACTCTTTCAACATGACCATATGTATATTTATCCTTAGCATTAATAACACTTATCAGAGTTTTTATCGAAGTAATAATATCTATATGCTCGTCTTCCGTATCAATCTTTAATTCATCTAATATAGAAGTATAAGTTTCCACTTTATTTTTTTCAAAAAACTTAGCCCTATAGAGTGCATCATCCGCACTCTTAAAAAGTTCAATAGCATTTTTAGCTTTATCTGGGTAAATTGATATTCCTATGGATACTGTCAATTTACCATTTGGTTGGTTCTCTTCACCACTAAAATACGTTTTTTCTATCTTACTTCTTAATTTTTCTGCAAGCTTAATAGCATCTGACTCAGAAGTATTTGGAAGGATTATTGCAAATTCTTCTCCACCGTACCTTGCCACTACATCATTTCTCCTAAAACTATTCTTTAGTATAAACCCTATAGTTCTAAGTACTTCATCACCCATTTGATGTCCATTAACGTCATTATAGATTTTAAAATAATCTATATCTATAAACATCATTGCAACAGGCTTATTTCCTTTTTCACAGATTTTCATTAATATATCTAATGCATCATAAAAAAACCTATGATTATAAAGCCCCGTAAGTCCATCTTCATTCGCAAGGCTCTCAAGTTTTCTTATATGTTCATTTTCAATTTTTACATAAAATCCCAATGGCCAAGCGGTAAGTATGAAAACTCCAGCTAAAATTAAATCATTTTGAAAAAATTGATTAACCTGCACATTAGGATTTCCCATAATAAGGTCTAATGATAATATAAAAGTTGAAGAAATACATGCCACTATCATACCTTGTTTCATACCTTGTTGCAACGTGGAAGTTATTATAATAAATAAAAATAAAAATTTATAGTCACTTGCATTTTTACCTGAATAAAATATAACAACTATAAACAATAAAATAAATATAAAATTCTCCATGCATTGTATAATTTTTATATATTTAAAATTTATTTTCTTAATAGTTGAAAATGACCATACAACGTATATAAACAATAATATTAATATTAATACGAAAAATGAAATAAAACTATAATTAGTATTTGCTGTAATTTCTGTTATGCTACTTCCATTAAAAAAATATTTTAAAAACACTAATCCTGAAAATAATAAGGAAGCTAATTTTACTATTGACACTATTTCCCTTATTTTTTTCTGTTTGTCATCTTTTAAATTACCCATATAATCACTACCTCATTTAATTCATTATAATAAAATAATGAGGTCAGTAAAACTAACCCCATTCCTTTATTATTTTTCTCTTAGGCATTTTGGTTCTTCAGGCTGATAAATAAACCAAAAACATGCTGAAGAAGCTACATAAGTTGCAACAAGAGTAGTTACTACTGCAATTAAAGAAAATAGATGTTTATTAAATTTTTTCATACTTTTTTACCCCCTTGTTTTAATTTTATGATTTAAAAAGAGATCTACTTTACCTACCAATAAGTGCCCTAAAGCTGTAAGTGTAAATATTTGCCATAATATTCCTGAATATATACATAGAGCATAAAAAAGAAGTTTTCCTTCACCACTACTCATATAAAACAGGATAAAAAATACTGTTATAATTAAATAAACACTTAAAAGTATTATAGATCCTTTTTTCATCCTATTTCTTTTTTCTTCTTTTACTATAGGTTTTGCAATGCTGTCTACTGGTGCTAATTTATAAATTATGTAATAAGACCATATAAAAATCACAACTCCTAGTATTATAACTAATTTAAAATTAACCACTGGGCTTTCTAAAAGTGATATTAATACTGCTTGTCCTACACATACAATTATGCCCACAAAATTACAAACCGCTGGTGAACTTGCATGAACTCCTCCAGAATATTTTCTAAGAATGCTGCCTGTAAAGGAAATTATTAGTGCTTCAAAAGCTACATGGAACAACAATCCAAATAAAAACACAAGAATTATTGAAAGAAACATTTGCATTAAAGCAAAGGACCCATAGGCAATCACCTGTCTATTATCCTCGTCAAGTGATAATTCTGATGATACTTTATTAGCAATACTATTAGATAATTTCTCCATTTATTACCTCTTTCGACTTTTTATTCCTAACCAAGTAGAAGTAATATGTGGATACTATAGCCGCGAAAATTAACAATGATGGAATACCATATAAAATCTTTAATAAAGGATCACTTAATAAATTCACAATATTTGCTTTAAATATATACTGAATTATAAACATATTAATTCCTTCACAAATAAATTCCAAAATTATTGTCACGATGCTTGCTTGTATTGCTTTAATTATACCAATTTTATTTATATTAACAGTTAATACAATAGTCACTATAATATTAAGAATAGTATGTACCCCATATTGAATTGGTAGTAACCTGATTAGATAAACTGCAATAACCAAAAGTATACTTGATAATATATATTTTTTTATATTAATGACAGTTTTTGAAAATGCATAAACTGCAAAAATAATTAAAAATTCCTCCGGTAACCCTCTAAAAAAAAATTCTAACAACGTCGTTCTCAACATATTTCATTTCTCCTCTAACAACTTTCTGAATATTTTGTATATAAAAGCAATTATATCATTAATATTACAAAATAGGATATAATTATTAATATAGTTTAATAAAATATCAGATTTTTTTCTATAATACTTCGTTCTTCATTATCGTTGTTTTATTAATGACCTTTATAGAATTAAATATAATAATAAATGCAAAAACTCTTATACATACATCTCCAATACTCATAACACAATAACCCACATCTATTACATCTGTTAAAAATTTCAGTTTAGTTAAACTACTCCCCAAAATATGTATATCATTAACCTTCATAAAAGAATCTGGTTTTGCATAACCAGTCAAATAGGATAAGGTTGGAAATACAGGCATTTTGCCATTATTAGCTGCCATAACAATATTATTCAAAGCACTTCCAATAAAAATAAATATTGACCCAATAATTGCGCTAATATTAAGTTTATATTTAACTATCAAACACAGAAATGTCAAAAGATAAACATAATGAATAGTACTAGCATATTTTATAAATGTATAGTTACCATTAAATAACATTACCTCTAAAACTAAATATATTAGGACAAATACTAATAAAGGGTATATTGCCCAGCTTTTTAAAATTGGTCTTACTTTATATCCTTTTATTTTTGAAATAAAAAGGGCTAGAAGTATGGGTTCAATCATATATATTCCTCACATTCTAATTTCTAAAATTAAATCTCATTTTCATTTAAATTATACTAATTTTTTGGATATATTTCTACCCTTTTACAAAAATAACTACTTAATATTATTTTCTTTGTTTCTTTTTAGTAGCTTTTACCTGCTTTTTTTTATTTTTATTTTTATTTTTACCCTTATTCATCTTATTCATTTTATTAATTCCTAAAATATATTGTGACTTTTCTTCGCTACTTTTAGTAAAACATCTCCAGCACCCTAACTCTTCTATAGTATCGGTAAGAAATGCATATCCTTCGTCTTTTAAATTCGAAAATTTTTCTTTATCATGGATTTTAACAGCTCCATCTACTTCGTCTAAAGATATACACTCTTCATCTACTAATCCATCTTCATATGCTTTCTTTATGTGTTCATATAATTCACTAGGACCTGCTTCACAAGAATCATATATAAGTTCATTCCAAACTTGTGAAAATTCTCGTTCAAGTTTTTCTTCAAATAAACTTTTATAGTATTCAATAACTTCCGTTTGAGTTATAACACCTTCGCCCAAAAGTACAATAAAAGATTTTATAGCAGCACTTCTAACATATTCATTAACATTACTATCTTCCACTAATCCTTTTATTGACTGAATATCGCTGCCACAGACTGATGCTAGAATTTTATGTAAATCCTCTGTGAGGAAATCGCCAAAAATATCATCTGGGATTTCATTTGGTATACTAACTAAGTCTATAATTGGTGTTAAACTTTGCTTTTCTTTAAACTGTGCTAACAAGAAAATTGCATATATATGCGCAAAATAATTAGGTTTTTCTAAAATTTCTCCATAATTCTCTTTGGCACTTTTTAAAATTTCAAGTAATTCAGGTATGTACTCTTCTTTGTGGTCTATTATTTCCTTTAATTGCACTTCTGGGAATTTTCCATTATTATACTCTATTTCTTTAAGTAATTCACTCATAAAATAAAACTCCTTCTTCATTTGAATTTTTAGTAACTAGCTTACTTTTAAAATTTACTTTTCTACTTCTCTTACATTATATTAAATTCAAGGGCAATGGTAAAGGTTAAGTTCGAAAGCTTGCCCTAAAATACCTGTTTCTCTCAAAGAAGGTATAGCAAAATTTTGCTATACCTTCTTTGTAAATTTCATTGTAACCGCTATGTTATATCGGTCACAACAGGCCTTTGTTAATAGGTATCATAATAATAATCATAGTAAGGATCATAAGGGTAGTAAGGATAATAAAGTGAACTAAGAAAAAAGAAATAATTAAGATCCTTATAATATTGATTACCGTAATATCCTCCATGTCCGTGCCATATCTTAGGTCCATGACCTCCACCATGTCCAGGAAATCCTCCCGGTCCGTGACCGCCACCGGATCCAGGATATCCTCCAGGTCCGTGACCACCACCTTGTCCAGGGTATCCTCCAGGGCCATGACCACCACCTGGTCCAGGATTTCCTCCCGGTCCATGTCCACCACCGGACCCAGGATATCCTCCAGGTCCAGGTCCATGTCCACCTCCCGGTCCAGGATTTCCTCCCGGTCCATGACCGCCACCTGGTCCAGGATTTCCTCCCGGCCCATGTCCACCTCCTGGTCCAGGGCGATATTCATCTTCAGTATCTTCAATATTATAATCAGGCATCATTTGGCCTCGTAGCATGTAAGAATTTTCACATATCATTGGACAGTACATACAATAACTGTATTTTTGCATTGGTAATGTTGTACTTGGTAACTGCTCATTTTTTTTGCTCATAAAGAAATCCCCATAAAATTGATTACACTACATAGTATGTTGAGATAATGAAAATGTAACTAATGTTTAAACCACCTATTAAATTCTAAATTTCTAAGCCTTCTATTAACTCGATAGTCACACCATTTGGATCTTTTATAAATAACATCTTAATCCCAGCAGGAGTTTCAATTAATTTTGAAATAAACTCAAACCTCAATAGTAGTAAATCCAATCTTCATAATAAAACCTCCTAAATTTTTAATTAGTATTATCCATTCATTTACTGTTTACAATAGTTAATTACTCTAACCAACTAAATATCCAACGAAGTTTTTGAATATTTGAGAAATCCATCATCTATATTTAACTCTATCCTTCCTGTTTCATTCAAATATTCAACATAGGACCTCAACATTCTTTTTAGTATTGCATATTTGTATGTGGTTTTTACATTCATATTAAAATTTTTAACAACAGCTTTCATTATATCTTCCATTGTCATAACCCCATCTATGAAAGTATATATTGTTGCTGCTCTATTCTTATAGAAATCTATATTATCCGTTATAAGTTTTGTAATATCATTATACATGCCTTTATGTGCCACTATGTATTTGCTTGATTTTAAATCATAAAGTTTTAATTTACTTAACAAATCCTGACTTAGTATATATGCATAAGGCATTTTAGCACCTCTCATGACTTCATAACTTATGAGTGTATCTCCTAAATAAACAACATCATCGGGAGTAATAATACATATATGCGCAGGACTGTGTCCCGGTGTATGAAGGATTTTAAATTTAATACCAAACATAGAAATACTATCTTGGTTATCCAAAATCAAAATATCTGTTTCACAAACCATATGTCCGAAATGCTCTGTAACCTCTGATAAGGTTTGGCTACTGAAATATAGTTTGAGATTTGTAGTAGAACTGCAAATAAGAGCTTCAAAGGCTGGCATAGCGATAACACATTTATACTTTTCTTTTAAAAAAGCATTATTACCTATATGGTCTATATGAGCGTGGCTGCATATTATCCCAACTACCTTAAAGTTATTTTTTTCTAGAAGCTTTTCTATCCCTCCTCTTTCCCCTTGTGCCCAGCCTGAATCTAACATAATAATTTCTTCATGATTAATTTTATAAAAAGGTATATATGTCATTCCAGTATCAATACAAAATGTATTACCCTTTATTTCTTTTATCTCCATGTAATATATACCTCTCTTTTTATACTCTTTTATTTGTATCACATAATCATTTGTATTACATAATCATACTTACTTTATTATAGCCTTTTTTCTTGTGTTACACACTATTTACTTAAACTCCATAATGTGTAACATTTATGATTTTAAAATACTAAATTTATCAATTAAGCATTACAAAGTGTATATTTGGTAATCATAAGAATAACATAACATCTTTTATACTATAAACCTAATAAAATGCGAGGATGGTGACCTTTTGAAAAAAATTGACTTTAATAAAAATATAATAGATTTCTTTTTTGTAGCCTTAGGCTCTTTATTGATTGCATTTTCAATTACTGCAATTCTAAGACCAAACGGATTAATAACTGGAGGAATAACTGGGATATCAATCATATTGGAACATCTTATTCATATTAAGTATACCTATATATATTATGTGTTATCTATTTTAGTTTTAGTTGTTGCTTGGCTATCCATGGGAAAAAGAGAAGGTATAAAAATAATCACACTGTCCATAATATTTCCCTTTGTATTAATAGTTTTTGAAAGATTTAATTTTAGCTTTATAAAAAATGATATGGTGCTAGCGTCAGTTTATTTTGGACTTATTTGTGGAATTGGTTCTGGACTTGTGTTAAAAAGAGGATATTCAATGGGAGGTACTGATACTGTTGCTAAGATTCTTCATCGTAAAATTTTCACTTTTGTAAGTATAAGCGAGATTTTACTTTGTATTGATGGAATACTAATTGCCTCATCGGCTATAGTATATGGTACAAATATAGCTCTTTACGCTATCATTTCACAAATTATAATTGTTAATGTGATTGAAGCCGTAATGTTTGGATTTGGCTCAAAAAAAGTGAAACTTGAGATAATAAGTGATCATTATCATGATATAACTCAATTTATAATTCACAGTATTAAAAGAGGAGTTACCAGTTATGAGGTAAAGGGTGGTTATAAGAACTTAACAAGATTAAAATTTCTAACAATTTGTACTCCAAGAGAATCTATGTTAATCAAGAGATATATAGCACAAACCGATCCAGATGCTTTTGTAAATGTTATACCGGTAATTTCAGTATGGGGCAAAGGAATTGGATTTGATCGTTTATCAGATGAATAAAATAATACTATTTTCTAATCTTTAAAAGACAAAGTCTTAATAAATCGATCAAATCCAATAATAGAGCTTTTAAAAATATCCTCTGCCCTGTCCGTGTACTCTTCAGGGTCAAGCATTGAGGGACTAAAATGTGTTAATAGAAGTTCTTGTACATGCCCTTCTACAGCAAGTCGTGCTGCCTCACTAAAGGTCATATGTCTATTTTTTATAGCTTTTTCAATATCATCTTCATTACCATAAGTGCCCTCACAAATAAACAAGTCACTCCCTTTAATAAATGTTGTTATCCTAGGAATTGGTCTCGTATCTGTTATAAAACTAATTTTTATCCCTCTTCTTTCCTTTCCCATAACCATGCCCGGGAAATATGTTTTTCCACAATCAATTATAGTTTCATTTTTCTGAAGCCTACTCCAGAATTTCTTTGGTATTTCATTTTCAGTTGCACTTTCCACATCAAATTTTGGTTTTCTATTAAAATAGAGGCTATAACCCAAACAATCAGTTGAGTGTTCAAGTTCCAGCGTAGAAATTATTAAATCATTAAATTCTCCTCCTAAAGGATTATCATAATTTAATAAAGTTTTTATTTTAACAGGTTCTTGTGGATTTTCTATAATATTAAGTTCATAAGGAAGGTAAGGCGCTACAACACTCAGGCCTTTTACAAGTTCGATAATACCTTTAGGCCCAATTATAGTTATGGGCTCAGTTCTACCACTGTTACCGATTGTTAAAAGAATACCTGGAAGTCCTAAAATATGATCCGCATGTCCATGAGTTATACAAATCACATCTATTGATTTAAATCCCCAGCCAAGAATTTTCATGGATACCTGGGTACCTTCTCCACAATCCATAAGTATCTTTCTTCCTTTATAGCTTATAAGAAGTGAAGATAAATATCTTTGAGGAATTGGCATCCCTCCTCCACATCCTAGAAGTGCTAAATCAACCAATTAAATCACCTCCTCTATACTTTTTCTTACTTTTATGAAACATCATTAACATTTAAATTAAAACTTGTAATTAGTAATAACCTAAATATTATTTACTAATACAGTGCTAAATTCAAAACTTTCATATCTATGATGAGTTTTGGAATATTCAAAAATTTTACCATTTTCAAGAAAAGCTATTTTTTCGATTTCCATAATAAAATCGTAGTCTGTTAAATTTAAATGTTTCTTATCATTTGAATTAGCTTTATCGCCTCTTATAGATATATGTGCACTTTGAATTTTGAAACCAAGTTCATTATTTATGTAGTCATAAACTGATTCCTCTAAGTGTTTTTCTTTAAGTCCAGGTATAACATAAATAGGCATATAAGTTTCTTCGAGTATTTGAGGAATATTATCTACAGAACGCAATCTTAAAATCTTATATACAAATTCATCAGTTATATTAAGTCTTTTTGCAATTTCTATAGTTGGGGTGACAATAGAAAATTCAATTACAGTGGATTTTAAATGTTTCTTCCCAAATTTCTTGGAATAACCGGAAAGGTGCTCGAGCTCTATAGTTGTTCTAGAAGGGAAATTTTCTTTTACATATGTTCCTGAACCTTGCCTTCTTATTAACATGCCTTCTTGAACTAATAAATCTAAAGCTTTAGCTACTGTAAGCTTGCTACATCCATAATTTTCAGCTAAAGATCCTCCATCTGGAATTTTTTCATTAGGTTTATAAATATGATTTTTTAACTTTTCCTTCATATCTTCATATACTACTTTATATTTGGGTAACATACATAACCCCCCTTTTTTGATTACTTATATGAATATATTATATACCATATAATTCTAAAAATATACCTTTTATAATAGATATATATCTTTAATTTTAATAGTATATATATTATATAAAAAGATATTGACTATTTCTCAAAATAGATATATAATAAAAATGAAAATGTTTACAAACGTTAGAGAAATATAATAAGATTTAAAATGGAGGTTACTTATGAAAAAGATATATAAATTTCCAGAAGGATTTTGGTGGGGTAGTGCATCATCTGCGGAACAATCAGAAGGTAAAGGTAATACGGGAAAAGGAAAAACTATTTGGGACCATTGGTTTGAAATAGAAAAAAATAGATTTTTCAATGAAATTGGACCAGATATTACGTCAGATTTCTTTAATAGATATAAAGAAGACATAAAGTTAATGAAAAAACTTGGACATAATTCATTTAGAATGTCTCTATCATGGGCAAGATTATTTCCAAATGGAGATGGTTTAGTTAATGAGAAAGCAGTTGAATTTTATAATAATGTAATTAATACATTTATCGAAAACGGCGTTAAACCTTTTGTTAATTTATATCACTTTGATATGCCCATGGCTATGCAGGAAAAAGGCGGATGGGAAAGTAAAAAAGTTGTTGAAGCATATGTAAATTATACTGATAAGTGCTTTGAACTCTTTGGTGACAGAATTGAATATTGGTTTACTTTCAATGAACCTTTAGGACCAGTTCTTGGAGGATATATGCAAGACTTCCACTATCCAAACATAATAGATTTTAAAAGGGCAACACAAGTAGCTTTTAATACCATTCTTGCTCATGCAAAAGCAGTTAAAGCATTCAAAAAACATAATCTAAAATCCAAGATTGGGATTATATTAAATCTTAGTCCAACATATCCAAGAAGCTTAAATAAGTGTGATGTTGATGCTGCGCAGATTTGTGACTTATTCTATAACAGAAGTTTCTTAGATCCTTGTGTAAAAGGAGTGTTTCCTGAAAAATTAGTAGATATTCTTAAAAAATATGATCAAATGCCTACATATACAGAGGGAGAACTATCAATAATAAAAGAAAATACAGCTCAAATTCTTGGAATTAATTATTATGAACCAAGAAGAGCAAAAGCAAAAGAAAATATGGTAAATCCAAATTCACCATTTATGCCAGAGTGGTTCTTTGATTCTTATATATTGCCCGGAAGAAAGTTTAACAATTATAGAGGATGGGAAATATATGAAAAAGGTATATTAGATCTTTGTAACGATGTTAAAGAAAACTATGGTAATATAGAAGCTTTTATTTCAGAAAATGGAATGGGTGTTACGGATGAGGCAAGATTTATTGAAAATGGACAAATTAATGATGAATATAGAATTGAATTTCTTAAGGGACATTTAAAATATGTTCATAAAGCAATTGAAGAAGGATGTAACATTAAAGGATACCATCTATGGACGTTTATTGACTGTTGGTCATGGATGAATGCATATAAAAATAGATATGGCTTAGTTAGTTTAGATTTATTAACACAAAAAAGAACAGTAAAGAAAAGTGGAGAATTTTATAAACTATTATCTGAAAATAATGGATTTGAAGAATAAGGAGGTGGCGTATAAATGGAAAAACTCTTTAATAAGCTAGGAAAAGTGTCACAAAAATTGGGTGGTCAAATCCACTTAAGATCTGTTAGAGATGCCTTTGCGTCACTAATTCCCTTTATCATTATTGCAGGTTTAATGATTTTCATTAATAATGTTGTTATTATTCCAACAGGCTTTATGTCTAAAATAATTAATCCAACAACATTAACTTCTTGGCAAGGTATTGGAACATCCATTATTAATGGTACATTAAATTTTCTAGCAGTATTACTAGCAGGTGCGTGTGCCTATCACTTAGCAATAAATAGAAAGTTTGAAAATCCTATTGCACCAGCATTTTTAGCTATTTCAATATTTGTTATTTTGCTACCACTTGTAAGTTCAGTTACACCGGTAGGAGCTAAAGAAGCAGTTAATGTCCTAGGAGTTATATCTTTTAATTCTACTAACTCAGGTGGAATGTTTGTAGGTATAATAACCTCAATATTATCAACAGAATTATTTATATGGCTATCTAAGAATAAAAGACTTAGGATTAACATTGGTGGCGAAGGTGTACCTCCCGCTGTTATAAAATCTTTTAATTCTCTAATTCCTATAATAATTACAATTATTATTTTTGCAGTAGTATCATACGGAGTAAAAGAAATTTTTGGAACAGATATAAACACTTTAATTTTAACAACAATACAAAAACCATTGGTGTCCTTAGTTACTAGTTTACCAGGATTTATAATATTAATGTTGTTGTCTAATTTACTATTTGCAATGGGCATACATCCAGGTGGAGTGGTTGCACCAATTATGGATCCAATATTATATATAGCTATGAATCAGAACATGACTGCATATGCTAATGGACAAGTTGTTCCTAATATAATTAACATGGCATTTAAAGATACATTTGGAGTTATGGGTGGATCAGGTAACACTATAGCATTATTAATTGCTATATTCTTAGTCTCAAAAAGAAAAGACTTTAGAGATATTGCTAAACTATCTGCAGCACCTGGTATTTTTAATATCAATGAACCAATCATCTTTGGATTACCAATAGTGTTTGACTTAACATTAATGATTCCATTCGTATTAGCTTCACCAATTAGTCTAGGAGCTGCATACTTTGTAACCAAGATGGGATGGATGTCACGTGTAGTAATTCAAACTCCGTGGACAACTCCACCAGTGCTATCAGGATTTTTAGCAACCGGAGGAGACTGGAGAGCTTCAGTATTTCAAATAATTATGATAACACTTACAGTTTTATTATATATTCCTTTCTTAAAACTTTCAGAGAAAAAAAATAGTCAATTATAAATAAGCACAAAAAATAAAAGGGAGATGTTCTAATATGAAAAAAATATTATTAGTTTGCAATGCAGGTATGTCAACATCGATGCTAGTACAAAAAATGAAACGAGTAGCGGGAGAAAAAGGTATAGAGGTATTAATCGACGCGGTTCCGTCAACTGATTTATCTTTATGCTGGGAAAGTGCAGATGTAATTCTATTAGGACCACAAATTGGATTTATGAAAGATAGCGTAAAAGAAACAGTAGAAAATAAGATACCAGTTGAGGTTATAAACACCGTAGATTATGGCAGAATGAATGCTGATAAAGTGTTAACCGTTGCTTTAGATTTAATAAAATAAGGAGGGCTTAAAATGGAAGGATTAGAGTTAATATCTTTTAATATTATTAGTAATGTTGGAACAGCAAAAAGCATGGGAATGGAAGCTTTAATGAAAGGAAGAAGTGGAAAAATTTCAGATGCAGAAAATTTGCTAAAAGAAGCTTCAACTTTTATGAGAGAAGGACACAAATCACATGCCGAGCTTATTCAAAATGAAGCTAAGGGAAATAAGCAAGAATTTTCATTACTTCTTATGCATGCAGAAGATCAATTAATGTCTGCAGAGACCATATTGTGTCTCGCTAAAGAAATGTTATACATGCAAAATGAGATAAATGAACTAAAAATACTTACCCTAAAAGGTTAACATATATATCACAAATTTATATAAATAATACCCAGCAGAGCCATCACAATATTGTTGATATTGCATTATGGCTTGCTGGCTCTTTTCATCAATTATTAAGTTCTATTTTTCTTTTTCGAACTTCTTCAAGAAAATGTTCGCATGCCTCACTTTCGCTAATTGTTTCAAATTTTATAACTTCTCCTCTTCGTTCAATATTTTCTATTACATGCCATTTACTTTTCTTATATTCTAAATCAAACGGTCCCATCATTAAAATATTTAATTCTTTTTTATAAACACATCTTCCTATCTTTTCATCACTAATAATTTTCATTACTTCTTGAATATTCATATTTCACTCTCCTTAACGTATTTTTCTAAGCGTACCTATTTCAATTAACTCTTTTATAGTTAATGGAGTATGCGTTTGAATTCCCCCACCTATTTGATTATATCCTGCAGCTATTCTACCTTCATTAGTTATGCCACCATTATGGCACAATTTTATCAATAATTCAGCCTTTCTTCTTGCATCTAATGACGCCTTGTTAATGTCACCTTCAATATCCGCTAAATTTCCTATTTCCATATAATAGTGATGTGTTGTTTCATCTTTCACTATTGCTAATGATCTCTGTTCAAAAGTTGTAGGTGTTGCACCTAATTGCGACATGTAGTAGCCAAATTCAGACCCATATCTGTCATAAACTCGATTAATACCTGTCAAATTTTTCTTAATCGGATTTTTTAGCATTTTTCCTGTTGTTGCATCTATTTCATATCCATCTGGAGGAACAACAGAATAATCAATTCTTCCTTTAATATTCAAATAATCTTTAGACCGAGGTATTACTATATCTTTATTTGCTTCAATAATTCCTTGTGAGCGAAACTTATCACCTACATTAGTATCAAATGCATAGTTAATATCTAGATATTCTTGTACTTCATCAATAGATAAATCTGAATTGTTTAATATATATTGTGTACGTTCCATATCTGTCATTTCTAAAACATCATCAATAGTTTCACTTATCCCTTCAGTAAGTTCACGCTGCGTACCTATCTTCTTCTGCCCCCTTAATTATAACACCAGGCACCTCTATATTTCTCAACAAAAGCTCTTGAAATTGTACTAACCTTACCATCATCTTCTTTTATCATCTTATTCATCCTTTCACTCTATGTGTTAAATAACATTTCACTCTAACTTTTATGCATCTGTTAAATCTTCATTTGTAATCATATCTGTGCCTGTAGGCATTTATTTTTGCGTAAAAAAAAACAACGAACTAGCTTAGCATTATTAAGCTAGTTCATCATATAATAGACAAATTCCAATCCTCTTTACAAATTCTATCTATGCGAAGCACTTCGCTCCACATCCCATTTTTTTTGCCTTTTCCTTCCCATTCGAAATAATTTTTCAATTTTTCTTTGTTTTTTAATAATGATTCTCTGAGTTGCTCTAAAACTTTCTCCATATCTAATCTAAATGGTGCACCATTCCTATGTTCCCTCAACAATTGCACAAATATAAGCGATAATGCACAATATAAATCAAAAACCTCTCTATCCATCATTTCTAATAATGCATTTTCTAACATTTTATCTATATTAAGCTCTGGCACATCAATATAAACTTCATATACCCCTTTGGACAAAACCTGACTCACATCTGTTGGAACATAGGCACCAACCCATTGATGCAATTCGATTTTGTATTCTCCTACACCTTCCAAATAATTAATTAGTTCATTTTTTTCAATTGATTTTAGCAATTTTATTTTAGCATTCATTCTATAACTCCTTAATTTAAATAAATAATATTTACATAATCATCATTATTAGGTATCTGATTAACTATCGTTATTCAAATGTTGTTGAATATATTCTTTTGACAAATATGTTGATGGTTCTGGCCTCAAACCATTAGTAGTTGAAACTATTTCATCAAATTTAACTCGGTCAAACTTAGTATCACTAATAACCTTAATTTCTACTGCCTTTCTAGTTTCGTTTAATTTTGCAACTCTAGCTATTTCTAAAACTTTAGCTTCTTCTGCCTTTCCAGCTGCTAATACTGCTTTAACATTAGTAGCTAAACTTTTATCGCCAGTTGCTTTATCCAAGATTTCTCCAACTATTACCCCTGACTTTGATTTTACCACAAATTTAGAACCCATTTTACCTATTGAAACTCCAAGTCCTAATGATAATATCATTGTAATTGGCATTGGTAGGCCTAACTCATTTCCAGCATATCCGGCTGTATATGCTGCAACATTTGAAAGTGCCTCCACCCCAAAAACTTTAACCTTATTCCTTAATATTAGAAGAAGGGAGATGTCTTTTATTTAAACATCTCCCTTCTTCTAATATTTCATTTAAATTCACTCGTAATTTATAGATACTTTAACTTTCCCTTACACCTTCAATATACTCGACATTTTCCATTTCTGATATGGCATCTTCAACCGATATATCTTCTATAATTCTGCCCGTGAGAATTTGACATTTTTTTATATTTTCATCCCACTCAAAATCAGTCATAACTGCATCAATTCCTAAATTTTCAGCCATATCTTTTGCACTAATATCAGAACTATTATAATTTTCTAAACCATCTTCAGAGATTGTGATTTCATAGATTGTATTTTTTTTTGACATTCCTATTCCTCCATTAATCATAATAAAATATTTTTAGAATACTAAATATAATGTTCTACAAAATACAAAAAATATTCTTTTATTATTTTTGGATGTAAATTAAAATTATAAACTACCAGATATCACGTTAACACATTGAATATGATAAAATATTTTTTTGGTTATTCTATATCGATATATATGGCGCAAATTTCTACATTAACAAATCACGAACTGACAAGAGTTAAAGAAAATCATGTCAAAATAATATATTTCTTGGGAAATAATGTGTTAAGATAACTATATATTTACTATCCTTTAACTTTAACAGTCTCATTATCTCCTACTGTTATCGTTACTCGTCTGTGTTAATGTTTTACTCACAACTTGTTTCTCTACATATAATACCTCTTCTTTTAGTCCTAATGCTTTTGCAATCTCAATATTTTTGAAAAATTCTGCATTCATATTTATTCCTCTTATTTAAATTAATTTTCACATGTTCTTGCTTTCCTATAACCCTATTCTATATTTATTTAAGTTATACTATATTAAGGGTTACGAATGTTTTATTATGCAAAAGCTAAAAAAGTCTAGCAATTACGCTAGACTTTTTTTATTATCAATGATGGAAACTAACCTTGTCACTATTATTGAATACTGGATTGTTCTTTAAATACTCCAATTCAATACGGAAATCACGAAGAAGTAAAAATATCATATCACGACTAACCCCGTGACGAATTAAAATACGTTGTACGGTTATATTCTGGCGGCCACTTGGGAGTGGATAGGATGCAATTTGCCAACCATGCATTCTTAAACGATCAGAAAGATCATAAAGTGAAAATCCTGTTGTAGCTTCATTTTTTAAGGCATAGCTAACTGCTGGTATACCACCGTGTCCATCATATAATATATCCAATAAATCTATTTTTTCTAGCTGCTGACCTAAATACTGAGCAGTACTCGCACATTCATTTTGAATTTCAGTGTAGCCATCACGACCCAATCGTAAAAAATTGTAATACTGCGCAATAATTTGACCAGCCGGCCTTGAAAAATTCAGCGCAAAGGTTGGCATTTGACCTCCTAAGTAATCAACATTAAAGATTAATTCCTTAGGCAAATCAGCTGTAGTTCTCCAAATTATCCAACCAACACCAAGTGGGGCCATTCCAAATTTATGGCCTGAGGCATTAATAGATTTGACTCTAGGAATACAAAAATCCCACTTTAAGTTACTCTGTATAAATGGAGCAATAAATGCTCCACTAGCTCCATCTACATGAATAGGAATATCTAAGCCTCTTTCATTTTGGATTTTATCTAGGGCTTTGGCTAGCTTCTCCACTGGTTCATAAATTCCCGTAAATGTGCTACCCAAAGTTGCAACTACTCCAATTGTGTTTTCATCGCAGTAATCATTTAATTTATCTGGGTTAATACCTAACTCATCAAGCGTTAATGGAATTTCTCTAATTTCAACATCAAAGTACCGTGCAAATTTATGCCAACATATCTGCACAGGTCCACATACAAAGTTAGGATTATTAGTAGATTTACCCTCGGCTATGCGTCGCTTTCGCCACTGCCATTTAAGTGCCAATCCACCAAGCATTGCAGCTTCACTAGATCCAGTTGTTGAACATCCAATGGTATCTTCTTTTGTAGGTGAATGCCAAAGATTTGCCAATATGCTCACACATCGCTTTTCAATTTCAGCAGTTTGCGGGTATTCATCTTTGTCTATCATATTTTTGTCAATTGACAAATCCATGAGATCATGAACTTCATCTTCAATGTAAGTAGTACAAAATGTTGCCAAGTTTTGACGTGAGTTTCCATCCATAAAAAGCTCATCGATCACCAATTGCCGAATAACTTTAGGATCAGAAGTTCTTTGAGGCATCTCATTTTTTGGAAGCTGATTCAAAGCTATTGAATTAATATAAAGATCCTTATGTTCATCTTCTACTCTAATTTTCTTTTTATGATGCAATGCCATATATTCCACCTTACTCTCAACATAATATTATTATATATATCAAATCTATAATTAATCTATTTTGTATTTTATTATGCCCTCTTTTGAGACCTTATGCACTTATTAGATCTCACAAAGTTTGTTTGACGTGTCTTCCTTACAGTCCTTTTGTATGTCAATTATTAAAAGCGCTTGATTTGACATAATTACCTCCTACTATCACGATTTTTGGTTAAGTTTACCACATAATTTTCTCCTTGTAAATCTTAATAATAACTATAGTTGATAATATAAAAATGTATTTTAATATTATTATTAAATCCTAAAAAAAAACTAAGTTTTCCTAAGATTTTTGTTTATAATATAGTTATGACAATTGAAAAAATAAGTACTCTTAAATATAAGAGAAACCAATTGCTACTTGGAGGTTACAAATGAAAAACAAAAAAATATTATTAATTACAGGACTTGTTATTCTTACTTTTATTTTAACTTCCTTGTCCAGTAAATCAGCATCTAATAAAATTAATCCTAAAATAAAAGCAAATAAGAATGTTACCTTTTTTGTTGCGTCAGACATTCATTATTTAGCTAAAAGCCTAACTGACAATGGAAAAGCTTATAATACATTTACAGATACAAGAGATGGAAGACAACTGAATTATATAGAAGAGATAATGAATACATTTGTAGCGGATATTAAAACTAAGAAACCTGATGTGCTAATTCTAAGTGGTGATTTAACAACAAATGGAGAAAAAGCCAGTCATATAGAACTTGCGAAGAAACTTAAAGAAGTGGAAAGTTCAGGGACAGCGGTTTATGTGATTCCAGGAAATCATGATATTTTAGATCCTTACGCAAGAAGTTTTAAAGGTGATAAGCAATATAAAACGGACTATATAAGCAATGTTGATTTCAGTAGAATATATGCAGATTTCGGTTACAATGAATCAGTATTAAGAGATAAAAGCACATTAAGCTACCTAGTTGCCCCTTCAAGTGACACGTGGTTATTAATGCTAGATACTACTAAATATAAAGATAATATAAAGCTTGGTTATTCAGAAGCAGGAGGGAAAATTAGTGCTAATACTCTTGAATGGATAAAAAAGTGTAGCAAACTTGCAAAAGATCATAATGCAAAGATTGTTACGGTGATGCACCAAAATCTATTAGACCATGTAGAGGGAATTACTAAAGATTTTACAATTGATAATAGCAAAGAGACAATAACGGTTTTAAAGGAAGCAGGCGTAAGAATTGCTTTAAGTGGACATATTCATATTCAAGATATAAAGCTTCAAGATAATGGTAATATCCCAATTTATGATATTACAACAAGTGCGCTTTGTGTATACCCACAGCAATATGGCATTTTAAAATATTCAACTAAAGATGGCTTTGACTATAGTACTTCTCAACTAGATGTTCAAAGCTATGCAAAGAAATTAAACGTACAAGATCCAAATTTAACTAACTTTAAGGAGTATTCAAAAAACTTCTACGAAACCCATGCGTATAAAACTGCAATTAGTAGATTATTTCTAACAGAGGAGTTTACTGATGAACAAAGTAAAGAAGTTGCTAAAACTAAAGTAATGCAGAATGTAGCAAGAAATAGAGGAACAACTAATGAAGATAAAGATGCAATAATAAATTCTAAGGGCTTCAAATTATTAGAGACAACTAAGCCAAATTATTTAAAAGAATACTTGGATAGCGCATACAATAATGGAATAGATAATAATAAATTGCATATACCCAATTATACTAAAATAAAATAATATAAAAAAGGAAGTTCATAATAAAGTGAACTCCCTTTTCTTAGAATTGACATGACTTATAGTAGATTATTTTAGATTAGCTACTTGCTAATGAAACTTGTTAGGTGTCTTAGTTCCCTCATTTTCCTTAACTTTCTCTAAATAATCCTTTTGATTTACTATATTTTCTTCGAAATCTTCTACCGCATTTTTAGTAAATTTACCAACCTTTGCAATATTAACAAATTTATGTCCATCATCTTTTTCATTCATGAAAAAATCCTCCCTCTAAAATATATTATTTAAGCATCTAGATAAAATAACATTAAAGATGCCTAATAGTAGTATCCCAAATGAAATGATATTTTATGAAATAAATTTGATAGATGAGTTTATTTATTAGTTTTATTATATTTATCAATTGCGCTATTTGCTGTTTTTGCTGCATTATCTAAGGCTTCTTGAGGTGTTTGTTTTCCACCTAGCATAGTTTCAATGTTTATTTCAGTTGCAGCCCTAGCTTCTGGGAATACTCCAAGTAATGCGCCTTTTGAAGCTGGAGTAGATGCATGTAATTGATCTATAGCTGTTTGAAATTGTGGATATTTAGCTAAATTATCTTTAACCTCTTTAAGATCATAAGCCTTTTTATTTACAGGAAAATACCCGGTATTTGCGTTCCAGTAAGCTTGTTCTTTTGCAGATACCATGAACTTTAAAAATTCCCAAGATGCTTGTTGCTTGGCTTCATCTTTATTATCCATTATCCAAAGAGAGGCTCCCCCTATAGAAACTCCACCTTTATCAGAACTATTAACTTTAGGTAAAAATCCTGTTCCTACTTCAAACTTACCATTTACGCCAGCTAAAACTGAACTTAGAGATGCTGTTGAATCTAAGTACATTGCCGTATTTCCAGCCATAAATGCATTTTGAGTGTCAGCAGTCTTACGTCCAAAGTTTCCTACGTTACCTGAGGCAACTAACTTTTTCCATTCATTTAGTAAAGTTAGTCCACCACCATTTTTATTGTATTCAACTGTTGTTGCAGCCCCAGTTCTTCCGTTACCATTGTTCGCATAATCCTTTCCTTGTTTAATCATAAATTGTTCAAACAACCAGGCATATATAGGCATTGCATATCCATACTGAATTACTTTGCCTGTTGCATCTTTCTTTACAAGTTTCTTCGCCATAGTTTCAACCTCTGCTAAAGTTTTAGGTGGAGTATTAGGATCTAGTCCTGCTGATTTAAAAGCAGTTTTGTTGTAGTAAAGTATTGGTGTTGAAGAGTTAAAAGGCATTGAATTCAATTTTTTATCTACTGTATAGTAAGCAAGCAAGTTTGGCTCTAATGTAGAAGTATCATACTTTTCTTTATCAATAAAATCCTGAACTGGAATTATAGACTTACTATCAATCATATATCTCGTTCCTATATCATAACACTGCATAACATCTGGGCCTGAATTGCTTAATTGCGAACTTTTTAATTTATTAAGTGCAGCATCATAATCACCTTGGAATTGAGCAGTAACCGTAATGTTCGTTTGAGAATCATTAAAATCTTTTACTAATTTATTAAGTGAAACTCCTAAGTTTCCACCCATACCATGCCAAAATGTTATGTTAACATGTTCTGCTTTAACATTCTTTGTTGTAGAATCTGATTTTTTAGTGGCATTACCACACCCACTTAACATTGAAACCGAGACCATAACTGCTAGTATCATTGAAACCAATCTTTTTTTCATTAATAAATCCTCCTTAAGATATATATAATATAATTTATTAAATTAGCCTTTAACTGACCCTGACGTCATTCCATCAATTAGTTGCTTTTGACCAATTATAAATATAAATATAGATGGGATTATGATTATTATAATTCCTGCAAGCATCATTCCAAATGATTGTACTTCTGCAGATTGAAGCATAGTCATGCCAATTTGAACTGTCCTCATTTCTGGTTTACTTGTTATAAGTAAAGGCCACATATATTGATTCCAAGTTAATAAAAAGACATAAATTCCGAGTGACCCAATTATAGGTTTTGAAATAGGCATAAGAATTTTAGTTAGAAACTGAAGTCCACTGCATCCATCTATAATCGAGGCTTCTCTAAGTTCTTTGGGAACTGTTAAAAAATATTGCCTCATCATGAAAATCCCCATAGCTGATGTTAAATATGGTAAAACAAGTCCTGTATATGTATCCAATAATTTTAATGAACCTATAGTTAAATAATTAGAGATAATAATTGCCTCTCCAGGTACCATTATTGTAGCAATCATAATTATAAACAGAATTTTTTTCCCCTTAAATTCATAAAATGCAAAAACATACGCACTAAGGCAAGAGGTTAAAATTTGTCCAATAGTTACGGCTATTGATACTACAAAACTATTAAATATAAATTTAAATATAGGTACAGCAGCAATCACATCTTTATAGTTACCGAGGTAAAGGCTCTTAGGTAATAACTTTGGTGGCATACTATGTATTTGATCTGATGTCATAAATGTTACTGACAGTGCATATAAAATTGGAGAAATCATAAGTAATCCAACCAATAGATTGGATATAAGCAAAATTACATTACTTTTTTTATTTTCCATTATGAATAATGCACTCCCTTCTTTTCATAACTAAATTGAAGCATAGCTATAACAAGCATAATAATGAATAATATAATTGACTGTGCAGACGCAGTATCAAACCTACCATTAAAAAATGCTTCTCTATAAATAGAAAATACCAATACATTTGTAGAATTACCAGGTCCACCATTTGTTAATATATTTACTTGTCCAAATGATTGAAATGCATTCATAATGTCCATAAAAACCATAAAAAATAATGTAGGTGATATCATTGGAATAATAATTTTGAATAATTTTGTAAAATATCTTGCGCCATCTATAGATGAGCTTTCAAGTATTTCTTGTGGAACATTTTTTAGGCCCGCGAAAATAAATATAAAGTTAACTCCAGCATTCATCCAAATGGTTACAAACGCAACAGATAATAGAGCCCAATGTGGATCTATTAACCACCCAATGTTTGTTTTTAAAATATTATTTAACATTCCTATACTTGGATGAAAAATTATTCCCCAAATAATTGATGCAGATGCAGAAGATACTGCTATCGGCACAGCAAACATTACTTTTGATATGCCCAGCCCTTTTACTTTATTATTTGCAAGTAGAGCTAACGCAAGTCCAATTACTACAGATGGGATAGTTGTGATAATAACAAATTCCATTGTGACAATTAAACTATTTATAAAATCTGGTGATGTAAATATCTCTACATAGTTTTGAAATCCAATAAATTCTTGGAAATTTCCATGAGCATTTGTTAAACCAAAACTCATATATAAAGTTTTAAAAAATGGATAATAAACAAACAAGCTAAATAATAATAAACTAGGAAGTAAAAATACATATGGTTCTAATTTTGTTTTTAGATTTGACCTAGTTTTCTTTGATCCTAGTTTGGAGATTTCTTGTTTTTTTGAATTAATTTCACTCAATATAGTCTCCCTTCTAATCCAACAATATTTTAATTGAATACAAGTACTATTTTATCTAACCTATGTTAATGTAAAACATACTTAATGTTAATGTTAAGTTAAATCAAATTATGTTTGATTTACCAAAATATGCATACAAAAAACATAAAAGCCACATTGTTTAAGTAACCAATGTGGCTTTTATGTAATGTTAATGAATATTTATTTTTCATAATCCAATAAAACTTTCTTTAATTTATCTGGATAATTAGTAATTAAACCATCGACTCCAGCTGTAATTAAACTTTTCATACAAGCTTCATCATTTACAGTAAAAGGATTTACTAAAAGTCCTTCTTTTTTTGCATTATCAATAATTTCCTTATTAAGCGAGTTAAAATATGGATGCAAAGCATCTGCTCCAGTGTGTTTGCAGTATATTTCTGGCTGGTAAAGTCCGGCCATATATAAAAGCCCTGTTTTTATTTCTTTGGAAATATCTTTGCAATGCACCATAGAGTAATGATTAAAGCTAGATAATATTACTTTATCCTCATATTTATATTGATAAAGCATTTCTATGAGTTTTTCTTCAATGCCTGGATATGTAACTTCACCATTTTTTATCTCTAAATTCAATAGTATATTATTTGATTTAGCCAAAATTATTAGCTGCTTAGCAGTGGGTATTTTTTCACTATCGTACTTTTTATTAAACCAAGAGCCTGCATCCAATTTATTTAAATCATCATATGTAAAATCTTTTACTAATCCTATACCATTAGTGGTTCTGTTGACTTTCTCATCATGAATGAGAACAAGAACTCCATCAGAAGTCATCTGAACGTCAGTTTCGATCCCAGTGGCGCCAAGTTCTATTGCTTTTCTAAAAGAAAGCATTGTGTTTTCTGGAAAATAGCCGCTAGCGCCCCTGTGTGCATAATTAATTATCATATGAATACCTCCAATTATATTTTTGCACTATCTTAGTATTAGAAACTATTAGTACAAATGTTATATTAAGCTACTTGTAATTACATTATAAATTGAATTTGTTATATTCACATTAAAACACTGTTAATTTATTATCTTTTTATGATGATTATACCACTTGAAATTTTCTTACATACACTTAACCACTTTGGTTATATTAATATTAGAATATCTATTTTTTAGAGGCAAACTAATATTTTTTTGTATTCTTAATTAATATAAGGAGGTTCTTGCAATGTCACATGTGGACAAAAAAAGTAATCAAAAAAGTAAAACACCTGTTCAGAAAACAAAAAAAGAATTAGATAAAGTGAAGTTCGAAACTGCTAAAGAAATAGCGTTTGATAAAAGCTTTAAAAAATAAGAAAAAATAAATTTTCTACTAATCCCCCAATTATTTTCCAATTTATAAAATTATTTTAAACAACAGTTTTTATATTTCTTACCACTTCCACAGGGACAAAGGTCATTTCTACCAATTTTAGTATATGAAGCCTGTATTGTATTATCTGAAATGGACTGCAGATGATTCTTTTTTGCATTAGAAAGCTGACTTGGACTATACCCTTTTAAATCCCATTGTATAGAATTATTGTAAACCTCGGTAATTAACTCTACTACCCGTTCTAACTGTTCTATACTTTCCACGTCAAAATTTGCTGAAAATTCTTTTACTATTTCATTAAAATCATTTCCAATTTTAAAGTTTAATTTAATACCTCCAAGGTATTCCAAAACTTTATCTTTTAAAATGTCATAACTATCGCACAGATAATTAATTAATTTTCTATCATATTCGTTCCACTCCACGAAATTAAATTCAGAGGCATCTAGTACTTGTTTTTCAGTAAGAGAAATATAATCTAAACTACTTCTCATGTTCTGCCGAAAAATTAACCCTTCTATATCATTAATTTGTTTTAAATACCAATAATTATTATGAAAATGCACTTCATCATCTTTTGTGCTGGTTTCATATATAATATTAAAAACAGTGACCATATCCAAATCTTTTTTTATGTAATTAGTTATCATATCATATGCCATATGAAAAGGTATTGCCCCGTAATAAAACAAAAGACCCTTCAGAAGCTTTGTTATCTTTTCATTTTGCTTTATTTCAGAGAAAATAGATATGTTGTTTATTAATGAATTAATACCTAATAATATATCTTTAGGTATAAAAATATAATTTTGATTATTGCTATCTTTAAAGCAACCTATTACACCAAATCGTCTTAAGTAAGAGAAACCATTAAAAAATTCTTCTTTATATTTTAATATACCCTTCTGTTTAACCATTTTTTTGAGTAATTTATATTCACTATCAGTAAATTTTTTCAATATTTCCGGTAGTAATCTTTTAATATTAATGTCAAGGGCCTCGGCAAGCTTTTGTTTATTTAATGAACTGATACCTGAAATATCTAAATGCTTCCTTACATCATCCAAATCATTTTTAGTATAAGTAGCAAGGGTTTTATTTAGCGTTACCTGTTTATTTAAGCATACAAACATTTTATAAAAACTTTTAACTCTTAATTCTTTCATATATTCAATGGAGTGCTCAAAATTATTTATTAAATTGTATAGTTGATTACGGTTCATTTTTATCACCACCAATTATATTATATCTTTTTTTCTTGCACTATGTACTATTTAGACTTTTTTATTACAATTCCCATATTAATTCTAGGAACTACTTCTTTCATATATTTATGGAAATATATGAAAGAACCCCAGTATAAAAATTCATATTAACTAGAGATAATCTATTTGGCATGGAAAAACTTGAAATGAATATGATGTTGGTTTCAGTTTATTTTGGACTTATTGTGGAATTTGGCTCTGATCTTGTGCTAAAAAAAGGAATTAGCAGTTATGAGGATTTCATATTACCTGGGGATCTTTGCGATGCATTAATTAAGCTTGCAAATAAGGAATAACAATAATCTTGGGTGATAAGACTCTTAAATGGCTTGTAAATTATTTTACTGATTTCAAATGTGCAATTTCATTCCAGTTCTTTGATGTTATTATCTCAACTGCATTTAAATCTTTTTCTATTCCTTCTACAGTTCCCTTTAGTTCTAAAATATCAGTTTTTACTTCTTTGACGTCGGCAGAAACATTTTTTAATGAATCCCCTATTAGCGTTCCATTGTTAATCTGTTCTTCTAAAATTATTTTAGAGTCTCGCTCCGCTTGTTCCTTATGTGCTGTCTGTACTTCTGATATAATCTCAACTTTTTTATTTAAATCTTCTAGCATTATTGTATTTTTATCAACTTTTTTTTCAATTTGATTTATACCCTGCTTCATTGGTTCCATTTCTTCTTCTAACAAAGCTCTCATCATATTAATCAATTCTTTATTTTCCATTCTCTTACACCACCTTTGGTTACTATATGCTGATTATATCACATTCCTTTATTCCCATCCTAACGATTTCTTTTCTAACACTTCCAAATCATATGACATTTGCTCTTTTTCAGCTTTTACACGGTTTTTTATGGTTTAGTATACTATTCCTTTTAGTTATCCCTATTATCAATATAAGAACATAAGTTCTTATATTGATATTATATCCCACTTTCAAAAATTTTATAACTAATTATAATAAACTTTTTTAGTTCACAAATTATTCTATTTCCCCTTCTTTTTCTTACGACTTAAAGAAAGTCCACCAAATCCACTAATGATAGCTATATAGAATCCAAAATCGTACCACCAGCCAGAATTTATAACTTCATAAACACGGTGACTCGGGTTGAATATACCTAAAATTAAAGATATGGGTGCAATCCATCCATGCCAGATGCCAGATAAAAAATTTGCAGGTTTAGCTTGGGAGTAGCTACCGTCACCAGGCATACATGCAACCATAAGCATAGACATACTTATAAGCGCTAAAAGTATTAATACTCTTTTTGTTTTGTTTTTCATTAAAACACCCCCCTTTTATACCACTTGCTTAAACTACCCAATATCCTCTACTATTTTAGCTACCCACTTGCATAAATCTACTGATGCTTTTTTAGCCGTTTCAATAACTCTTGCGTGAGAGTGTTTTTGCTTTTGTATACCTGTAGCCATATTGGTAATGCAAGCTATTCCAAGTACATCTATGCCTAAATAATTTGCAGCTATTGTTTCAGGAACTGTAGACATTCCAACAGCATCCGCACCTTGTCTTCCTATTGATCTTATTTCTGCTGCTGTTTCATAATAAGGTCCCATGAACCCTGCATACACGCCTTCTTTATATTCAATACCAATCTCGCCAGCAATTTTCTTTGCTTTACCTATTAATGCAAGCTTATATGGTTCAGACATATCAGGAAATCTTGGTCCAAATCTTTCATCGTTAATTCCAATCAAAGGGTTATCAGAAACTAAATTAATAAAATCATTAATAATCATTAATGTTCCTGATTTAAAGCTTGTATTTATACCACCGCAGGCATTAGTTACTATAAGCTTTTCAATCCCTAAAAACTTCATCACGAATACCGGGTAAGCGACTTCCTTCATCGTATAACCTTCGAAATAATGAAATCTGCCCTGCATTGCAAGGACCTCTACACCCTTTATTTTTCCAAAGACTAATCTTCCTTCATGTCCTTCAACTGTTGAACGAGGAAAGTTTGGTATATCCTTATAATCAATGTATTCTTTATTTTCTATGGCGTAAGCCAAATCACCGAGTCCTGATCCTAAAATAATTGCCACCTTAGGATTTAAATTCATTTTGCTTTGTATATATTTTACTGATTCTGTAACTTTATCATACATGTTATTCATAATCTTATCCTCCTAGAACTTTTAAATATCTTTTAGAACCCATCTATCATTAAAAGCTTTTTCAATGAACTCCTTCTTACATAAGTATTCTCTTAAGGTATCTCTCAAATATTCTTTGTTATATCTTACATTTCTATTGTTTTTTAGAGAAGTATATCCTGTTCCTCTATGAAGATAATCTGAAGAGGCAACACTATACCATCTCTCTTCCTCAAGACCCTCACCATTAATAATAATATTTATTATCCTTCTTCCATCATGCTCAATCAAAACATTAGAAACATGAAGTCTTCCTAAATATTTGCCCCTAAACCCTGGTCCTTTACCTTCCATGAAACAAAATTCACTATCTAAGGAATTCTGAAGGGCTTCTTTAATATGTTTACCTAAGACCTCAAAATATGTTGGATTTAATGGTGAGTGACATATTTCTAAAAGTTTTTTACGAGAAACTCCACCTTTTCTGATTCCACCATTTATTACTCCGCTATTTATAAGTCCAATATCAGTTTTAAAAACATCTGCCAGTGCATCAGCCAATAAATTAGTAATAGGATTCTCCTCAACTACATCATGCCATAAATCCACATCAATATTATATAAATTTTCACTTAAGGTTATTATTGCTTTTTCTTTATTTTCTTTTAATATTTGATTGATTTTCCCATTGGAGAAACATTCGTAAGTTCTAATATTCTTATCCTCTAATAATTCTATTTTTGTGTGATCAATTTCTATTCTTAGAAGTCCTAAATACTCTCCAAAACATCCTGAAGTATGAATTATAGTATTACAAACAATCTCAGGCTTGTCCATAAGTATATGAGAATGACCACCTATTATTACATTAACCTCTTCTATCTCCGCTATTTTTCTATCAGCATCTATTCCTGAATGAGATAATACTATACACAAATCAAACTTATCTTTATTTAGCATTATTTCCTTTTGTATTGTTTTTAAATAATCTTCAACTTTAAAACCATATAACTCATTAAATGGACCCAAACCCGGTGATGTTCCTATAACTAAAATCCTTAGATTATTTTTATGTAATATGATACTTTTTTTCACGCCTTCAACGTCAGTTTTCTTTAGTGTAACAATATTACAACTTATAAAAGGAACCTTTGATTTTGTTACCATATTAACTAATGTATCGTATCCATTAAAAGTTTCATTGTTCCCTATAGCTATGGCATCATAACCTCCAAATTCTAGTAACTCTATAGCCGCAAGCCCATCTGTTCCCTGCAATTCTAACCTTTTAAAATCTGCGAAATCACCTGCATCTAATATTATTGTATTTTCATCTTTTAATTCTTTTATTTTGCTTACTATTTTAGAAAAGTTCTCGTAATTACTGTGAATATCATTGGTATGAAGTATATTTAGCTTCATTTTATATCCTCCAATCTTATGCCATGCTTATATTATTATGGTAATTATACCACATGTTTTTTTTTTATAGCTTCTACCTATTTGCATTTCAAGCAATTTGTGTTACATTTTAGTTATTAAGTTTATTTACATAGTAGCATTTCATAAATGCAATTGGAGGGGAAAATGGCTAAGTCAAAAAGAGGGTTTGGTGAAGGACCTATTTACACAATAACTAATTATATATTCTGGTTTTTTTTGGGAAATTTATACTTTTTGCTTATGAATATTCCACTACTTTTCATGTTAATAGTTTTTTTGTCTAATGGTGGCAATTCACTTCCAAAGGGATTTTATACTCTTGTTATTACATGTTGTATCCCAATAGGACCTGCTGCAACGGCTCTTCTTAGTGTAATGGGAAAACTTATCAGGGAAAAAGATATAAATATTACAAAAGACTTTTTTAAAGCATATAAAACTAATTTTTTTCAATCATTATACTTTGCTTCTCTAGAAATAATTTTTCTAATTATCCTATTTATTGATACTAGATTCTTTATTTCAAGTAGTTTACCAAGATTTATAACTATTATTGTTTTTATCTGTATGGTTTTCATTTTTTTAATGAGTCTATATGTATTCCCAATAATTTCTAGATTTTACTTGAGTACAAAAGATATTTTTAAAACTGCTGCCTACTATACCATCAAAAAATTTAATATAACCATTTTAAATGCTGCTAGTTTTCTAATTGTAGGCTTCGTATTTTTTAAGATTTCTACTTTTATATTAGTATTTGCTTCAAGTATTATCTGTTATTTAATAATGTTTTATGAACAAACAATACTATTAGAAATCGAAAAAAAATTGAAGATAAATGCTGAGCCATAACAATTCTACATGACATTTTAGCTGGAATTTTAGAAAACCACACTCCTATTCAATATAGGAATGTGGTTTTCTATTTTAACAACCATCTAAGCACCAAAGTCGCCTTATCTACTTGCTTACATGAACTAATAATACCAATCACCTTATTATGTGTATTAAATCCCATATCTTTAAATATTTTAATATCTTCCGCATTTATAGCATACACAACATTATTGTTATCTTTTCCCTCAGCTTTAATTTTTTCTTTTTTAATAGAATTTAGATTAAGCCCACTTATATTGTCTAATCTTAAAAATATATTTTGTTTAACAAAAGACTTAAACATATCTTTATCTAAAATTACAACATCAAGCTCTCCAACAGACATTTTAGCAATAAACCTCTGCATATATTCATTTTTCATTGTTGCATCTGAGCTCTTTGAACTATCAATTGGCGTAATATCTATAATAGCCTGCTTTCTCATTTCTCCCTTTTTGACTACCATACTTGTAAGCTGTTTCTCCAAATCACCCTTCTTATTCTCATCTATTACATTCCCAATCATAGTTAGATTAAATACATAATCTATTTTTGTAAAGTGACTATTAATAATTGAAACTACTATAAATATAATAGCAAATCCTCCAATAATATGCAATTTATAGTAATCCCAGATATATTCAGCTTGCTTTTTCTTGCTCATGCTTTTCAAGTCAACCATAATTCCTACCCCTTTATAAGTATATTTATTATATACATTTTACTTCTGGCCTCCCTATATTATTTTTTTTACTGCCCTAGGATTATATTTATAACAATTCTCTAAAAATTTCTCATCCGGTACAAACCTTAATTGCATTTTATTGTTTTCTTCCATGACCATTGCAACATATACTCTTGCCTTTGAAGTAGCAGGATAGCACTTTGAAATGTTTTTAGGTTTATTACCATAGTCTTCTACAGCATCACTCTCTTCTGGTGCTAGTAATCCCACCTCTTTTATATTAAATGTAGCAATTTTACTTCTTTTTTTCATATCTATTATTTTCACTATATTGATTTCCCCTTCTGTAAATTGATACTCGTACTCTACAAATAAACGTTGCTTGTAAAAAAAACCTGCTATAGCTACACCCAGTAATACTATTGCTAAAATCATATTTATACTAAAGCATGCTATTCCAATACATCCAAATATAACTGTTGCCACATTTACTGTTTTGTAAAAACTTGTTTTATATGTTGTTACTAATTGCTCATAAAAATTATTCATTTTATTTTCCCCTTATTTATATTAATTTAACTATTTTACTGTAATAATTTCTTTAAGCAAACTTTCATCTCTTGAGTCAGAACCTACCATAATTTCAAATTCTCCAGGCTCAACTACATATTCTTCATCAGCATTTACAATAGTAAGATCGGAAATGGATAAATTAATGCTTACAGTATTTGTCTCTCCAGCTTTTATAAACATTCTCTTGAACCCTTTTAATTCTTTTACAGGAGTCATAACGGAACTTACAACATCGTTAATATATAACTGTATAATTTCTGTACCATCATATTCACCGTCATTGGTTACATCTACTCTCACTGTTACAATATCGTCCATTGAACATATTTTCTTAGAAATTTTAAGATTAGAATATTTATAACTTGTATAGGAGAGTCCATAACCAAAGCTATACAATGCATCTGCTACTTTCATATCTGCATATTTAGGACTATGCCAACCTGCCAAATGATTATAATATACAGGCGTTTGTCCGCTATTGTATGGGAATGAAATTGTAAGTTTTCCACAAGGATTAAATTTCCCAAACAGAATATCAGCCAATGCTTTTCCTCCTAATGTTCCAGAATTAAAAGTTTCTATAACTGCATCTGCATTTTCTTTTATCCACGGAATAGAAAGAGGTTTTCCATTAACTAGTACAACCACTAAAGGCTTGTTTATTTTTTTTAGTTCTTCCAAAAGCTTCTGTTGAGATCCAGGCATATCAAGAGTGGCTCTATCTTTAAACTCACCATTTAGTGCAAGGCAATCTCCCACAACAGCAATGATTACATCTGCATCTTTGCATGCTTTAATAGCTGCATCTATTTCTATGTCTTCTTTATTCATAATATGACATCCCTTATGATAACTAACTTCTACTTCTTTAGTTGCAGCCAATTCTTGTATTCCTCTTAACATTGTATAGTACTCAAAATTTGGTATAGCATCAGGGCTTGAACTCGGATGACTGAAAAATGTCCAATCTCCGAACTGAGCTTGAATATCATCTGCATTAGGTCCTATTACAGCAATTTTTTTAATATCTTTAAGTGGTAATGTGTTATTTTTATTTTCTAATAATACCATGGACTCTCTTGTAAGCTGAAGGTTAGCTTCCTGATGTTCAATGCAAGCAATAACATCTTTGGATACATAACCACGTCTTTTCTTACCATCAAATAGTCCCATTTCAAATTTAATATTTAATATTCTCTTAACGGCTTCATCAATAAGTGATTCGGAAACTTTCCCACTTTTAACTTGCTCCAAAGTAGCATCATAAAAATCATTAGTATTCATAATCATATCATTTCCACTTTCGATAGCTTTCCTTGAAGCATCGAAAATGTCAGGGCATACCTTTTGATTACTCACAAGGCTTCCTGTATTATTCCAATCTGTAACTACAAATCCTTTAAAGCCAAGTTCATCTTTTAATATACCTTTAATCATCTTTTTATTAATTGTCATAGGTGTTCCATCTATAGATTGATAGCCTGTCATGAAGGTAGCACAACCAGCTTCAACTGCTTTTTCAAAAGGTGGCAAGAATACTTCTCGAACTTTTCTTACTGTAACTTCAGTGTCATAAGCATCTTTAGCGCCTGTGCTTTCACCATAAGCTAGATAGTGTTTAGCGCAAGCCAAGATACTATCAGGATCTGATAAATTTTCACCTTGATAGCCTTTTATTATTGCAGAACCTAATACCCCTATAAGATAAGGATCTTCGCCAAAGGTTTCAGCAATACGTCCCCATCTTATATCGCGTCCAATACAAAGTACAGGAGAAAAAGTCCAATGTAAACCATCAGCTGCAACTTCTTTAGCAGTTACACGTCCAGCTTTTTCTATAAGGGAAGTGTTAAAGCTGCATGACATAGCAAGCTGTGACGGGAAGATTGTTGCGCCATTAAGAAGCCCATGTCCATGTATAGCATCAATACCAAAAATAAGAGGAATTCCAAGTCTTGTAGATAAAGCTAATTCTTGAAGATGATCCGCATTATCTCCCAGAACATGAAGAAAAGAGCCTGAGAATTTTTTACTAACCCACTCTTCTGCTTCAGTTGAATTTACTATACTATAACTTATTTGCATCATCTGTCCAATTTTTTCTTCCAAAGTCATAAGTGAGAGTAGGTTTAATGTTCTTTCCATAGAAGTAAGTAAAGGATTTTGATATTTATAATTCATTAATGACACCCCTCTAATTATAATTTTAAGATATATTCAGTTCTTAGACTTAATTTACAATTTTATCAAATATACTCTAGCTTCATAAGGTCTTAAAGTAATATTACTAAAATCATTATTGCAAGCTTCATAATTACTAATTAATAGGTCAACCTTTTTGTATTTAAGTTCTTGTGTAAATTTAAACTCTACTTTTTTTTCAAAGAAATTAAGTATTACTAATAGCTTCTCACCCTTATATGTTCTAATGTAGGAAAATATATTTTCATCCTCTTCATATAGCAGGAACAAATCACCATAGACTATTATTTCATTTTGTTTTCTTATTTTAATAAGTTTTTGATAATAGTAAAATATTGAATTTTTATCCTTCAGTGCATTTTCAACATTTATTTCCACATAGTTCGGATTTACACTAATCCATGGTGTTCCCTCAGAAAAGCCTGCATTTTTTGAAGTATCCCACTGAACTGGAGTTCTAGCATTATCTCTTCCAATGGCATAAATAGCATTCATTAATTGCTGCTTCGGTACACCTTGCTTAATTTTCTCCTTATACATGTTAATTACTTCAATATCTTTATATTCTGATATATCTTTAAATTGTACATTAGTCATTCCAATTTCTTCACCCTGATATATATAGGGAGTTCCTTGAAAGGTGTGGAGAAGCGTTGCAAGCATTTTAGCTGATTCTACTCTATATTTCTTATCGTTACCAAAACGTGACACCATCCTAGACTGATCATGATTATTTAAGTATAGTGAATTCCATCCTTTTTCCTTTAATCCCTCGTACCATTTAATCATGATTTTCTTAAAAGTAGTAAGCTTCCAATGCTTAACATCAAATTTTCCTCCAAGGCCTGCATCTATTTCCATAAGGTCAAACTGAAATAACATATTTAACTCTTTTCTATCCTCATCCACATAAAGCTTTGCTACTTCTGGATCAACTCCCGGGGTCTCCCCTACAGTCATTATGTCATATTTACTTAGAACTTCTCTGTTCATTTCCTTTAAATATTCATGAACCCTTGGTCCATTAGTAGTATATGGCAGTCCATTACCATAAAGATCACTGTCTCTCTTTTCTCCCTGTGGAAATCCTGGAACCTTCGAAATTAAATTTATAACATCCATTCTAAAACCATCTATTCCCTTGTCTAACCAAAACTTCATTATGTCATATACTTCAGTTCTCACCTTTTCATTTTCCCAGTTCAAATCTGGTTGCTTTGTAGAGAATAGGTGAAGATAATATTGCTCAGATTTTTCATCATATTTCCATGTTGAACCACTGAAAAAAGAACCCCAATTAGTTGGAGGATTTCCAACTTTTCCGTTTTTCCATATATAGTAGTCCCTATAAGGATTGTCTTTAGAACTTTTGCTTTCAGCAAACCACCGGTGCTCATCTGAAGTATGATTTACTACTAAGTCCATTAATAGTTTAAGACCTCTTTTGTGCATTTCCTCTAGCAGCTTCTCAAAATCCTTCTGCGAACCAAATTCCTCCATGACTTTTCTATAATCACTAATATCATAACCATTATCATCGTTTGGAGATTTATAAATTGGACATAGCCATATTATATCCACCCCAAGTTCCTTTAAATAATCTAATTTATTAATTATACCTGGTAAATCACCTATACCATCACCATTTGAATCATTAAAACTCCTAGGGTATATTTGATAAACCACTCCCTCTTTCCACCAATTTTTCTGCATGATTATATACTCCTCCTTTTGTTTTTTATTATTTGCATTAAATAATGTTAGAGTATAACTTAGCTTTATTTAAATTGACTAATTGAAAACTTAAAATTTATATTTTTTTCCTTTAGCCTATATTCATCTATTAGATCTGGTCCGCAACTATTTGAACCAATACCAGAATTTTTGTAGTCTATACGTACTATTGTATTATCACTCTCTATTAGATCACTATCGTGTTTTGTTTTAGTAAGAACTTCTGATGTATAATTAGATACATTAAATTGAAACTCATTTTCTGCAGTAAATTTTAGCCCACCGATGTAAAGTTCTTTAGTTTTTGTGTGATTACCATGTTCTTGCGGAACAATATATGGAACATATTCTTCTTTTGCAGAGCTTTCATACATTCCAACTTTAGTATGATGACACATGTCCATATAATTCTCTAGGGGACCCTTTCCATAGTATTTAAACTTTTCATTTGTCTTAGGAATGCTGAATTCAAATCCTAATCGTGGAAGATACACACAATTTTCTTTTACTTTCCCTTGGAACTCAACTCCAATTTCACCCTTGGCTGATATAGTAAAAATGGTATTAAACTTTAAAAATGGTGAACGTGAAATCCCTGAAAGGCTACCGTTAACTAAAATTTTATTATCTTTTAATTCACAAGAGTATACTTTAGAGAAAATTCTATTGAAGTTTTCCCCACTTCTGTTGTCTTCAAACAACCCCCACTTATACTTCACATATCTATCATTATCTGTTGGTGCACGCCATACAGTTAACTTTGCAATAGTCGCTAATCTTTCTTCTCCATCTATTATAATGCTCTCAAAATTTCCATAGTGCTTGTTAAATATATAGGTGAAGTTCTCTCCAGTTATTTTTATAACCTCTTTCGCGTCTATAAACTTTGCTACGGTTACTAAATCACTAGTCTCCTTTTGAATATCAACATCTAAAGAATGCTGCTCCATAGCAACTTCATACACACCTTCTAGGCTTACATCCATGTAGCATCCTAATTTACAGCTCTTTGGCAATATAAAATCAAGAATATATTCTTTTGTTTCATGTGGCTTAATATCACAATTAAGTTCTCCTGTTTTTATAACATCTCCGTCACAAACAACTTTCCACAGTAATTTATATTCATTTAAATTTGTGAAATCGTAAAGGTTTGTTACGATTAGCTTATTGCCTATAATTCTCGTCTTTATATATTGATAGACAGCCTTAACTTCCAAAGATCCTGCTTTAAACGTGCGATCAGCAAACACCATACCATCACAGCAGAAATTACCATCATGGGTAACTTCTCCAAAATCTCCACCATATTTGTATGTACCATCTACTTTAACCGTATGATCTGCCCATTCCCATATACAACCACCTATCAGCTTTGGATACTGATAAATCTTTTGCCAATAATCCCAAACATCCCCTGGACCATTTCCCATGGCATGAGAATATTCACATAGGAAGAAAGGTCTCATATCTTCATTTTTAGCAAATTCCTCTATTCCTTCCACACTTGTGTACATTCTAGATACTACATCCACATCAGATTTATCCTCTACTAAAGAAGCACCTTCAAAATGTACTAGTCTAGATTTATCCCTATTTTTTGTCCAAGAAATCATAGCATCGTGGTTACTTCCATATCCACTTTCATTACCCATAGACCACATAATAACACAGGGATTGTTTTTATCTCTTTCCACCATTCGCTGAACTCTTTCCATAAAAGCATTTTCCCATTGCTTTTGATTACATATCCAATCTGGATTTTCAATATCATATTCGTAACCAGTATTTCTTGAAACAAAGCCATGGATTTCAATATCAGTTTCATCCACCAAATAAAAACCTATCTCATTGCATAGATTTAAGAACTCTGGTGAAGGCGTGTAATGAGAAGTTCTAATACAGTTGATATTCAATTCCTTCATTTTAAGAAGATCAGCTTTCATATCATCATAAGGGGTATAATGTCCAAGGGTTGGATGAGTATCATGTCTATTTACTCCTTTTAACTTTACTGGAACGCCATTGATTAGTAATTCTCCTAAATCCGATACTCCAATGTCGCGGATACCTACTTTAAAAGGAATATATTCACTACCGCTTTTTACCACTACCGTATATAAAAAGGGTTTTTCTGCATTCCATAAAATAGGGTTATCCAGTTTTTCTATTTTATTTTTTCCATCATATATAACATAATCTTTTTCAGAAACAGTTATATTCCTATTATCTACACTGATTTCAATATCCCGTACACTTTCTTTATCCCTTGAAAGCAGATACACATCTCTAAATATTCCTGACAAACGGAAACAGTCTTGATCCTCTAAATAACTTCCAACGCACCATTTTAAAACTTTAACTGTTAATTTATTATTTCCTTCTTTTATATATTTGGAAATATTAAATTCACTTTGAAGATGAGAGCCTTGGCTACTACCCACAAGTTTATCGTTTACATAAAGATACAGACAAGAATTAACTCCTTCAAATACAATATAAGTGTCTTTATCTATCCACTGCTTATCAAGATTAAATTCCATAGCATATATTCCACAAGGATTATCATCTGGTACAAAAGGCGGATCTACAGGATATGGATAATTTACATTTGTATAATAGGGTGCATCATATCCATGCATCTGCCAATTAGATGGGACTGGAATCTTGTCCCATTTAGTAATAACTTCTGGCACATCAATGTCCCTTTCAAAATAAGCAAAATCCCATTGACCATTTAACAACTTATAATACTCTGACTTCTCTTTATTTCCCTCTAGAGCTTTTTCTAAGGTATCATAAGGAATATAATAAGAACGTTGTGGCTCTCTGTTTTCATGAATTAGATTTAAATTTTCATAATTTCTCATTTCTTAACTCCTCCAGTACTTTTTCTTAATTATAATACTTTTAAATTACCTTTTGAATACATATTATTGACTAAAACATGCACAAAATGATACAATTATTTATAGAATAACATTGTTTTAAGAGATAATATTATAAGTAGTATATTTATAATGTTCATTATATCTAAGCTACAAAACAAAGCTATACATAGGAGGATTTCTTTTATTATGAAGATGCTATCAGGATATTTTAAAAATGATATTGAAGATGTAGTAAATACACAATATGATATAGCAATAAATAGCTGTGGAAAGTACGAACTTGTTAAACTCAAACAATTTAAAACTCATAGAACCGGTGGAAGAGAGGATTTTCAATTATTATATGTAGCTAGAGGTAAGTGTACTTTTATCCTTAATAGAGAAGAAAATGTAGTTGATGAAGGAACTATAGTTCTCTATTTACCTGGTGAAGATCAATACTATTACTACAGCAATGAAACTTCTCCAGTTATTTACTGGCTACACTTTTCCGGCTTTAATGTACTTAAACTTCTAGAAGAAAACAACTTATCAAATGGAAGTATTTTCTTTGTAGGTATAAAAAATGACGTTTCCTTGGTTTTTGATAAAATCATTAAGGAATTACAGTTTACTCAAGGAAAGTATTTTGAGTTATGTAACCTTTATATAAAAGAACTTTTAACCCTATGCTCAAGATATTTAATAGAAGCCCATTCTCCCATCTATAAGCAAAATAAGATTTTAGAAGAGGCTATTGAGTATTTTAATGATCACTTTAATAAAATCATTACCATAAAAGAATATGCTAATAGTTGTAACATAAGTTGCTGCTGGTTTATTCGTAGTTTTAAACAATACACAGGTACTACTCCTATTCAATACATCACTAACATTAGAATCAACAAAGCAAAAAATTTATTGCTTAGCAGTTGTTTTACTATTAGTGAGATAGCTAATCTGATTGGTTATCAAAACCCACTATACCTCAGTAGAATTTTTAAAAAAAATGTTGGGCTAGCACCTATGAATTATCGTCGCACAAAAGGTTAAGTCTAAAGTATCAATATTTTATACTTATCTACATATTTTTACAATTAACAGTTGCCAGCAAACAATTCTTCTATCCATTCTACACCTAGACTAAACCAAGTTGCTATATGAGGATTTATTAATGGGTTCTTTTGTCCTGTTGCTACATCCTTTGCAGTATCTCTTGAGCAAAGAGATAACCCGTGGCAGCCACTTCTATATATATGAAGTTCAAGAGAAATGTTATTTCTTTTTAAAGCTACTGCAAACATAAGTGAATTCTCACAGGGTACGGCATCATCATCTGATGTGTGCCATAAAAATGTAGGAGGTGTATTTGGGCTAACTCTGTTTTCAAGTGAAAGATAATCAACCATTTCCTGTGATGCAGCATTACCTAAAAGATTATCAAAAGTTCCTCTATGAGCATACTCTCCACCGCTAATAACAGGATAGGCCAGCATCATTGCATTGGGCTTATTTTCTCCATGTTTAAGTTTCAAAGTATCTCTTATAAACTCCTCTTGCCACAATACCCCAACACTTGCTGCTAAATGCCCTCCTGCCGAAAATCCACATACAACAATTTTCTCACTATCCGTATTCCATTCCTCTGATCTACGTCTCACAATAGTAATTGCTGCGGATACCTGCAAAAGCTGATTAGGGTATCTAACAGGAGCTACACTATATTTAATCACTGCCACATTATACCCAGCTGCAATAAATTTAAATGCTACTGGTTCTGCTTCCCTATCTGATAGTATTTCGTAACCACCACCAGGACAAATTACAATCATAGGTCGTCTTCTTTCCATATCTATCTCATTGCTATTGTCAATAATATACAGTGCAAGTTCTACAGACTGCAAAAGCATAGGGAACTCATCCTTAAGATCTAATTTTTCATATTTCATAATCATTCACTCCTTTGTAAAAATTAATTTAATAACATAATAATCCTAAACTGTTTCTAATTCAAAAATCTTTGCTTCTAAATCTTCTTTTGTAATTATACTAAGAGAAGTAAATTTACAAACTAATCCCTGTTTTAAAATTTCAACAGCCTTTTCTTCATTATTTTTATTTACAAGTGTAAGAGCATAATAATAATATGGAGTAGCGAAAGTAGGCTTTTTAGAAATAACTTCATTAAATAATTCAATAGCTTTATCATATTCCTCCAAGTAATAATAGGTTTGTGCTAAGTTGTCCATTATACCCGCATCAGAAGAGTTATAGTCAAGTGCTTCAAGATTAAACTCTAAAGCTTTATTATAGTCCCCCTTTAATATTAAAAAATAGCCTAAATTTTGATATATTAGTGTGTTTTTATTATCAATATAAGTTTTCTTCAATATGTCTATAGCTTTATCTACGTCATTTTTCTTCCACATAACTAGTGAATAATTTAAGCTTAAACTTATTTTATCATTGTCATTCATTTCTTTATTTAACATTGATTTTATTAGTCCTTCCGCTTTATCCACTTGTCCCTGTATAAGCAAGAAATATGCATAAGTTATTCGTAACTTTGTAGGTGAATAAAAACATTTATTCACCCTCTCAAAGTATTTATTTGCTTCCCCCACCTTCTTTTGTGAATATTTATTACAAGCTATATAATATAATATAGTTGGATAATTTATAGCTATAATATAAATAAATATAAAAGCAATTGCTATTATTAGATTAGCTTCTGAAAAAAACATTATGGTAATTAACAAAGCCACTATATGAAAATATTTTTTATTTTTCATCTAAAAACCACCCTAAATAAGTTTTTTATGACTATATTCTAATTATAACTAATTTAATTGTCAAGATTCATAATGATTAAAAATTATATATAGGGGACGCTTTGTATTCCACAGTGGCTTACAAAACGTCCCCTTTAGTTATTATAATTTATTTTCCATTAGTTGTTTTCCACTGAGCTATTTGCTTATTAATTTCAACCAAAACTTTATCATAACCTGCCTCTTTAAGTTTACCCTTTAAATCAACCAAATACTTATCTACATCTCCATTTGGCACCATACCAAAAGATAAAATCTTATCAGCTACAGAATCTATTGAGGCTATCTGAGCCAACTCTTTTTTCACAGATTCATTATTAAATGTAAAGCCAAGAATTGGTGATACTGGAGCAGCATCTGTGCCTTTTTTCATAAGATCTAAAGATTCATAGCTATTCCAATTTGATCCCCACTGATCCCAAAGTGGATCTAACTCACATTTCCAAATTGCCCATTTCATATTATCTGAAGTTTTAACAACAGGCTTATCTGTACCTTTACCAGATACTACTGTATAGTCCTGTCCTTCAACACCATATGCTACATGATTAGCAAATACCTTGTCCTTGTAAAGTAAATTTTGGAACATCATCGCTCTTTCAGGGTTCTTAGAAGTAGCACTAATTGCACTCCCTACAGCTGTAACCTTAGAAGTACCTAGAATAGAACTAGTATATAAAGATTCGTAAGTTTTAAATCCAAATGCTTTGGTAGATTTTCCTCCAGTTGGATCAAATGCTCCAGCATCCCTCATTACAGCATATTTTCCCGATTTAACTTCACTTAATTCATCTGTAACTGCAATACGATCTTTTGAAATGTAACCTTTTTTCAAAAAGTCTACCATAGTCTTCCAATTAGCTATATTATCTTTATCATCATATATAGATTTAACTGTATTATCAGTTATATAATAATTTATAGAAGGAGCAACAATATTATCAATTTTATCTAATTTATGAAGAAGTCCACCCTGTGCGAAGAATGGAACCATTCCCTTTTCATTAGCTTTTATTTTTGCAAGCAAGGGCTCCAAATCTTTTACAGATTTTACGCTCTTAATATCAAATTTATATTTATCAATAAGGTCAGCCTTGTAAACAAACCCAATTGGTTGTGTATAAACAAATGGATGTGGTATATCATATATTTTCCCTTGGAAAGTTACAGCAGGCCAATACTTAGCATCAATTGTCTTTTTTACATCCGGACCGTATTTATTTAATAAATCATCCAGAGGAATAATATTCTTCTTAGATACAGCTGTACTAATTGGATTCTGCGTGGCATTTGTCATACATAAATCAAATTCTTCTCCTGCTGCAAACATAAGGTTTATTTTATTATTATAGTCATCAGTAGTGCCGTCAATAAATTTAAAATGTATTTCAGTGTTTGGCAACTTGGTTTTAAGTTCCTTATTAAGGGCTGCCTCAACTTTTACTTGGTTAGATTCATCTCCATTTGGCTTTTGAATTACATAAGTAAGCTTAACCTGTTTTTGTGTTAAATCATTTGCCGATGGGGCGGTACTTGTTTGTGTGCTTGTTTTACCGCAACCTGTAGATCCAACTACCAACACTAACATTAGTGCTATCATCATTGCTTTGCTTTTCTTTGAAAACATTTAAGAATCCCCCTTTTATTTTTATCTATTTATTTTTGCTAAGACACATAGTGTCGATTAACCTTATTTATCCTTTCACAGAACCTAATGTAAGTCCTTTTACAAAGTATTTTTGAAAGAATGGGAATACAAGTAGTATTGGTCCAGTGGCGATAACACACATTGCCATTCTTGCAGAGTAAGTAGGAATATCTTGAGCAGGTATGCCATACCTCATTGCCTCTGGAGAATTCAAGAACTGAAGGTTCTTCATTACTCTAACTAATAGATACTGTAACATTATCTTATTATCGCTATCTATATATAAAAAGCTTGCCATCCAATCATTCCAATATGCAAAAGCCATGAAAAGTCCTACTGTAGCAAATGCAGGCTT